>BNJT01001257.1_pt1 | contig 380771 bp, 763 predicted proteins | sample 8540491 | NCBI WGS metagenome assembly BNJT01 (sample SAMD00202455, study PRJDB9452) | human saliva metagenome | host: Homo sapiens | reverse complement strand
GGTTACAGAGCCACCAGTTGTGGTGGATATGCGTGGTTTCGTCGGTCACCCAAACAGTAATCAGTCCGGTGACAGGAACAGATGCTTGTTCACCGCGGACGGAACACCGAGATACAGGCGAACGGCGTTACTGCGTTCAGTTTCAAGTCATCTCGTCTTCAGCGATCGACGCCAACGAGTTCGTTATCACGCACCGCACCGACGACGGCCATGTCACTGATCTCCTTTAGTTATGAACGACCGCCCGGCATGCCGCACCAAGAGGCTGGCATCTGCACGGGCTGTCCGTCGTTCCACCAGGTCGAAGGTTTCTCGAACAGCACCGTGGATCTCTGTACGCCTGCGTGATCATTTGGGCATGCCGGGTGCGTGTCACGACACGACCCGCCCTGCCCCACCATTCCTGCGCCATCGCCCCGCGGAAGAGTTCCAGGCGCGGCACGCGAATCAGCGATTCTCATTATGGCGCAGATTTCGTCACAGATCACGTCATGCACCGCTGCCTGCGAGCCACCGATGTCCAGTCGTTCCTCCGTCGTCACCAGTTTTCAGGCCTGCCGATCGCGCCAGTGACTTCCAGTATCATACCTTCGACCGAGGACGCAGATCCGCATGCCGAGCAGTGCCGATGAGTCGATGCCGAGAACACGTCTGTCAATAGATCGAAGCTTCTGGCGTCCGCCGATCGCGCCGATTACGAGACCTGAAGCCCGGCGGGCGCCGAGCTCGGGCCGATGACCGCGACGGCATCGACAGCGATACGACCGCAGTCAGCTGCCCAAATACGTACCGCCGCGCCGCCGCCGACACGCTGCCTCAGAAATCGCCACCAGTACTTTGATTTCGACGGACACGCGGCAGTCGAGCCATTCATAACCACGCGGCCCGCGAGGCGACCGGAATGATTCCTCATGTCAGTGGACCCTGGAGCCCGATCTGGCGGCGGCGGCGACGGCGCGAATTTTCGCCGTCGGGTCAACGGACAGATTTCGTACCGTCATGGTGGCACAGACCAGTGACGGGCGTCACGCCGTTTCATCGACGCATTCGAGCATGCGCCACATCCGCTTGATCGGCAGCTGAAATATCGGCGACGCGATCGCGGGCGTGATGGCGTGGTAAACCTTGATCACCAGTTCAACGTCATAACGCCGCTCACGGAACATGGGTCATCTTGAAGCGGGAACACGCGCAGACAGCCGGACCGCCGCTCAGCAGATTGGTTGCAGCCGCGGAGTATCGTCAACACCGGGTTCGACCGACAGGGTTAGCGTTGAAGCTGAACGAGGGCGGCAGCCTGGCCACGAGCGTGGTGGTCGAACCCCATCACCTCGGCTTCAGCCGATCGTCTTCGCCTGCCCCGCATAACCCCGGCGCCCTTCCGGCGTCGCGGCATTCCACATCTTCAGAACCGCGAGCTGGCGGTGAAGTCTGGTTCGTCGATCACATTTACGCAGTGGAGGAATACTGAACGGTGAACTCGGCTGGTCAGCATCGCGAACAGTCACCGTATTGCCACTGGTCAGAATCCCAGATGCGCCGGCCGATCGCAGCGTCATCAGTGTCGCGACGGGCGGGCGCGCAGGTTTTCACTTCGCCCGCGATAGCGGCCATCGTTCCACCATCGCGCGACCGTCCGTGTTTCACGTATCACAGATTTTAATGATTGACGAGGCCGTGGCGATGGCAGCCCGCGAGCAGCGGCGAGCCCTTCCATTACCCGCCGAAACGCAGCAGTTTGCGGTGTCGATCATGATCGGCATATCATACCAGGGGATGCGGGTTAGCACCGTGCCGAGCCTGGCGTTGCCTGTCAGAAGCAGACCGCGACAGGCACACGACGGCCGGAACGGGCGATCGGCACCGTCACCACTCCGGCAGGCCCGACGCGCCCGCGATCTGGCCGCCCGGCCCGCGGACGTTACCGTCAGAAGCGTTCCAACACGGTTCAACACGATCGCCGATCAGACGCACATGAGCCGCATAATGAAACGCACGATACCAGCGGAATAGTTGCGATTCATTGTCGATCGACAGAACATTAGCGGCGGTTGAAACCTCGGGATGTAGCGACGAAGGTATCCGCTCAACACAGCGACAGCAGTATCAGCAGCCATGACAGCCATCCGAGCCCTGGCGTCGGTACCGCCGCTCAGAGGCGCGTCACGAAAGCTCATCAAAGAACACAAGCTCGCGGGAAACAGCATCGCACCGGTGACGTCGTGTCTTCCTGGCCCACAGCTCGACCAGCCAGCAATACCGCGATCACGTCACGAGCCCTGCTCATCAGAGATTGCTGCCGTCGCAGCGATTACGGCGCGCGAGAGCGAGGCGATCGGAAACCGCGAATATATCAGATAGCCGAGTACGACGCAAAGACCCTCGCAGCCTGGCAGTGACAATGCGCGCAGCGGGCACCGCGCGAGGACGGGCGGATTTTGACAGGAGATCTCTGGAGACAGCTTTTGATACCATTTCAGCGCGAGGAGGCGTCTACGATGATGCCCGCGAGGTACCACGCGATGCGCCGTCCAGGCATCATTGACGGTCACCAGGCGGCGATATCGCGACACGGGCATGCCTGCATCTGATGGTAAACACAAATCAGCGATTTTCATTTGACGTGGTCAGCACGGCACGAGCGACGCCGACCACCCAGAGTCAAACTTCCGGCCCAGAGACGCTTTGATGGTCGCGTCGGCAACGCAGCAGGCGTGAACGCTCATCGCTCTTCGAGGGTTGATCGGTTGGCAACGAAACAGCAACGCGCGTCGCTCACAGCGATCCTCGAAGGCGTAGCGATCCTTCGGCGCCCGGCACGGACAGGCCGATGGTCGTCGAGCCCGACGCGCCGCGCCGGCCGCATCGCCCCCGCAGTGAGCGCAGCGCAGCATCTGCGTCGTGGCGCCCGTCGGCGGCATTGTCGAAAGGGAAATAGTCGCGATCAAGTCGATGCGGCCACCGAGCAGCGCGAGCCGCCGGAGACGTCAGCAGTGAAGAGGGCAGCGTCACACCAGAGTCGCCCTTACGACCTGCTTCCCAGACGCAATGGTAAACCATGTCCGCCCGCTGGCAACGGCAGTCACGCGACGATCGGTCCGTGACACACGGCCGGCACCCGGGCAGCCGACATCCGGGGTTCCCCGCCCACCGAGCAGCGTCACGGCAGACATTAACCGGCCGAACCGAGACATCGCCGCATAACATCGAGAAACCGTCAGCGCCTGACCGAATTGCCGGTTTCGCACCGTCTCGACCGGCAGGTACCGACGGCGCACAGCCAGCCGGGCTCAGGCCCAGGTGCCCAGGTCAGATCGCCGAGACCAGGAGCTTCCCGCTCAGCTGGTTGGCGCAGTCAGGCGAAAGGTTACGCCCACGTCGGTGCCACGCCCGCGTGCAGGCGCAGCGATCAAGAACTGAGTTTGCGATCGCGTCGTGACCGACGCCAGCCCCGCGTTCTCCACGCCGATCGCTTCGCACAAGACGTTCAGGTCGCCGACGGTTTCATCGAGGCTGCGGCCATTGCAGGAAGCGATCGAGAAACAATCGCCATTACCTGCCTCGATCCAGCCTGGTGACGCAGCCGACGTCGCCGACGCACGACCATGATCGACGGCACGCAGCATCCGCTCAGTCGTCGGCAGTTAACCGAACAGCGTCGATTACCCAGTCTTCGAAATTGCAACCAACAACGATTTCAAGGCCTGAGGAAATCAGGTCTCGGTCTGAAATGCACTTCAGCCAGTAAGCCGCCGATTCAACATCAGCACCGGTTCTCAGCGGCACCGGGGCCCCACGATGTTCTGGCGCTTGCGAAGGATGATTTGTTCGTCAGCCGCCGCCACTGTTATCTCAAATGTGAAGGCCTCGGCATTGCCTGCGGCGATGCGATGACTGCCGGCACGACGCTGCCCGTCGCGGATGGCGTCCGCTGACGGTCTCGCCTGGCGTCTGCGCCGGCCGACGAGTTGCCGCCCCCGCATTACCGACCTCCGCGCCGGTTCCACCTCGAAGATGGTTCGCGCCCGTCACATCAATCGCGACTGCGACCGGAGGGGAAACGAACATTCTATTTCAGTTTTGCCTAGTTGCCCACCGTAGAATCGCCGAAACCCCAACATCGATCTATTCCATACCATTGCGATGATGAACGACATCGCGGAGATGATCACAGGTCCGACGAGTTCCGCCAGAGTATCGTATCGCCATTACCCGAGCGATCGCGACGACTGCACACCAGACAGAGGAGTCAACGGTGACCGGCCAGCATTTCGAAGTCGCGCGTTTTGCCTCAACCGACGCCCCTGGAGAAACAGCGCCAATACGTCGGCCTGTTTGAGTTACGCTGGAAAGCGGGTCGGGTGAAGCAGCAGCGGGAATCTCGGCTGGGCACGAACCACAGCCACTGAACAGAACTTCCTCCGTCCCGAGCGGACAGCGTCCGCCCAGCGGGAGATCACGCCTCTGGCGGCCTGCCACCTCTCGACCTCGGGCACGTCCGCAGACCATTCCTGTCGATCGAGACGGCGAGCCAGGCCGCGCGCGACGACGCCTCAACGCCGTGCATATCGGCCCGGTCACGCCGGTGAATGTGGATCAGCACCCGGCAACATCCAGTCCATCCGCGCCGCCCCACCACACGGCGCAGCACGTTCATTATTCACGTCCGGTGATCCGGTCGGCTTCGGCATGTCGGCATCGACGATATGCGGAATCTCGCCGCGTGGCAGAGTCATCGTCGAGGCACCACGGGCTGAAAGATTCGTTATTTCAGTACAGACGACTGGCGATAGGGTGACGCGGCGAGCCCGGAGTCGAAGCATCAGGTTCCGGTGTCCCGCAGGCGTCTTCATACCGAACCGGTCAACTGGCGATTCAGCCACCTGATGGCTGTCACACCGGAACAGATATGATCGCCGGTTGCCATTCACCTTTATTATCTGACCAGAAATCGTCGAGCCAGGCACGCTGTCCTCGAATGAACGAAACCCCACCACGCGATCGAGGGTGCGGCGGCGGTTTCGCGCTATACCAATCCAGGCGACGCCAGGATAGCACCGGCACCGCGCCCGATGCGGCAGACCTGCTTGGCCGGGTCCCCTCCTCGATGTGAGACCACCCCGGTGTTCGCGGTCTCGAGAGCGTTCTTCGCGGTTACGCACAGCGTCATGTGAGTCAGGTCTGCATCCGAGCGTTATTCGCCATCGTCGCCACTGACCGCGCGGCCAGCACCCGACCAATTGCCTGCGCGCCGCGGGTCAAACCTCCCATCAGCCAGAACAACAACCACTCTGGGAAGATCGGCGTATCGCCGTGATGGAACCAGTTATCAGTTTTGCTGGAGTTTTGCCGATGACGGTTCATGTCAGGATCGGATGAAATGAGCGAAATGGTGATCAGGTCGATCGCCAGTGATAACGCAGATTTGGCGAGCCATCGGGGATCACGAGCCAAGGTGCTTTGAAATCAGTGTTCTCCGGCGCCGATGGTCCAGGCTCGTGGAAATCGCCGAAAATGCGCGAGTACTCCGGGATTACCGCGCATCCCCAGGTAGTCGCCGTCGAGGAGAACGTCCGGCACGCCTGCGTCGGGTCACAGCTGTTCACCGACGAAAACGCCAGTCGTCGATAGGGAAATGGAATGGTCTGGGTCAGAGGAGATTCAGCGCATTAGTCATCAGCTCAGCGTCGCTATTCCGTCAGGCCCGCATGGACGCGCAGGCACGGGTCGACCGAGATCACGACGCAGCCGAATCACCGAGCACTGGCAGAACACTGATTGCTATGTCTTCAATCTCCGAAGGCGCAGTTAACAGTCGCGTAGTAGAAACAGGGCGGCTCAGCGGTTACCGCGACGTCTCGCTCCATCCACGTGAAGTTCAAAAAGCCGCTGCGGCGCGCAGAATCGCATTGCGCGAGGAGGATCATTGGCACAGAACGTCACGCCTGGAAGACATCAACGCGGCGGATGATCCTCATTGAAGGTAGTCAGCCCGCGTTCGTCTGCCGCCTGCGTCGTCGTGGTGTCTCCGACGCCTCACCACGGATGCGAAAGTCACGACGCCGTAGCGGGTGCGCTCGTCCACGGGGTGCACGGCATCAGTCTGTTTAGGCCCTGCTGGGACACGGCGATATTGAACATCCTTTCTCCCGCGTGACGCGGTGGAGCAGACTCGTCCAGACCGCGGCGTCACAGACAAACGCACGTTGCTGAGTGGCGGCGGATCGCTGATTACGCCCTGAGCACCAGCAGAGCCTGCCCCTCCAGCGGTAGGCACCGGCTCACTGGCTGCAGCCAGCCGATCGCACGCAGACTCACGGTGGGCACCACCCCGGGAGTGGCGCCGGGTCCGGTCCGCTGTTCGTGCTGGTCCAGTAGTCGATGCGACCGGCAACACAGCCAGTCCTCCCTACCTTCCAGGTGGTTCGTTGATTTCTTTTGCCTGGCGCGGAAGATACCGACTCCGGCGGCGCACCTGCTGATCCATCAGCAGGGCGGCGATGGATTTTCCCGACCTGTGGAACCACCCGCGGTCGCCGAGTCGCCGCGTAACGGCGATCAGCCGCGAAAATTTTCCGGTGGCTGCCTCAGTCACCGCCGACATCGTGTCGGCGGCGATTGCCGGTCACGCATCCGAAGTCGCACCTGCCCGATGAACAGCGACCAAGGAAACCGAAGTCTCTCGATCGCCTGGTGATGATGATGACAGCACCGGGATCAGCGGCGATTTCAGATCGTGGTTAAATGGCGAATTTCGTGGCTGACCTCATCACGATCCGCGAAGTCCTCCCGGAAGCGAGACGGTGGATGCCTCGCCATCATTCGGCAGCATTCGATGCCGGATGGTGATGGCTGCGTGAACTCTCGTGTCGAGACGATGCGAAGAATACGTTGCGCGCCGTAGGTTGACGATTTTTCTCATCAGTCCGCCGAGTCCGGCGATCGGGCCCGCAGCGGCGGCGCTCCACCACGGGTTCAACAGCTTAGTCACCGGCGAGGGTGAGTCTGAACTCATCGGTTTTCGGGAAGAATAATCAGCGAGGGCGGGAAACATGAAAACCATATCGAGGTAGACGAGCCCGATGCCTCCGGTACACCCAGCCCGCGCACCAAAGCCCAGAAATCGCAGCGAGGAACAGCACGAAAGCTCGGTTAAACACGGATTCGCCCAGATTCGCCGACGGCGCCCAGTCCACCAGCCGGGGTCGCCGCCGCAGCCTGTCACCGTCACCTCCGGATTCCGGGTCCATGGCCGCCGCATCTCGAGTTATCTGGCAGCCCTCGTCGTCGCAGCGTCGATGCGCCGCGGTTCTGGCCGTGACGGCTCACCAGAAACCCCCGACCACCACGTGCCGGTGCGACGCAGCATATGAACGGCGGACGCTGACAGCGCAGGCGCAGTCCTGCCGCTCGCCGGCTTGGTAGTGTCCGTTGAAGCGTGAAGGTCCCAGCGAGAACACGATCGAGATCGAGAGCCTGCGGTCTCCGGTGAGCCGGGCAACGACCGATTGCCAGCACCACCCGAGTGATCGCACTGATGAATTGAGCCAATCCGCCACCACCATACCGTCTCCAGGCGCCGTCCCTCCGCGGCGGGAGGCGGCGTGCCGCGACGGCTGCAGCCAGCGCCTGGCCTGCGTGGCCCGGATAGCATTGTTCCTTCAGGTTGCGGTGTACAGGGTCGGTTACTTTCCGCCCGCTGCGAAAACACACCCAGCACCGGCGCGTTCGCCGCTGCCGCGCCCGGCACCCAGCACAGGCACCGAAGAGTTCTCGAGTCTGTCGCCCGGCAGCATCACCGCGATCGTGAGCCCAGAGGCGGCGAACACGCGAGCCCTGTTCCCGGTAAGGACGCAGAGCCGCATCTAGCCCTTCTGAATCGAGGCATTGCTCATCTGGAGCCGAGTAAGCTCAGCAGAACAGCCGCAGCCCGCCAGCGCAGAAGCCGCCTCAGCCTCCACCCCCGCCTCCCACAGACCGGCACATCCAGGTTTCTGCCGACATCCGCCCGGCCCGGTGAGCCGCAGCCCATCGAGCTCGCAGCAGCCCACTGGGGAACCAGGTCCACCGATATCCCTTTCAGCGAGCGCCGAGCGGTGCCGTTCGAGCAGCACGTCTTTATCGGCGCATTGCACCCGGACGAATGAAATCAGTCGACCTGCACGATCGACCGTCGACCATATCGCGCGTACCAGCCCGCCAGCGAGTGACGCTGCGGTGCCCAGAGGCAGACAGACGAACTGCGAGGCCCGTCACGAAGCTCGAGTCGTCGCTGTTCAAAACACAGTGTCCGGACCGCTGGCGATCTTCACGGACAGCCGGTTTCGATCTCGAACTGCGAGTTGAACGCGCTATCGACACTGGAAACCTCGACAGCCTCGAACGCCCGAGCAGCATGGTGCCCGGTGCCCGGTCAACCTGTGTTTCGGCGCGGAAGGCCCGTGGGCCAAAGCCTGGCGGAATGAAGTTCTCTGCACCAGGCTGCGGAATGCCGGAATCGTGACGCAGATCTTCGTTGACCGTTCGCGGATCGCATCGTCCCGCAGCAGCGCAGTACGGGTTACCGCCCGCCTCATTCGCGCCCGATCGTCGCATTCGGGCTGACCCAGATCCTCGGAACGTGAAGTTGTCGCGATCTGTCATTCGAATGACGTCCAGCCAGACCACCGGTTGGGCATCCGACCACGCTTCCCGGACCAGATCGCTGATCTCAGCACGACGGCCCGTCGACTGTTAGTGAAAGCCGATCGCTAGAAATGAAGCCGGACGGCATGGTGGGTTGCCGAGCCTCGTGAACGGTTATCTGCGGTCAGCCGTGCCATGCCGCACGGGTCAGTTCACCCCCCACTCCGATGACGCCCGCCGTCGGTGCCCAGCATGCATCCAGTCCGCGCTCAGTCGTGACGCACCATTCGGCCAGCCTGGGGACCGTCTGCTGAAATCGCGCCGTTCAACGGTCTGGAACCCGCCGGCCAGCAAGCCTCAGGAGTCACCGGGAACGCCCACGCGACGCGCGTCAGCAGCGTCATTACAGGCCAGCACAGCCGACCACGCAGTGCCGCCGACCGCCGTCGTGGGTGAACGCCACACCTTCGAACCATCGCCGGAGGCCGCGGTTCGTGCCTTCAGGCCGGTCAGTAGGTCCCCGCAGTGCACGCCTCAGGAGCTGCTCACGATTGTCGCAACCCGGTGCCGGGGACCCGCCCCACCACCGCAGCCTGCCTCACCCCACGAACACCGCAGCGCCGACGGTCAGCGGCCAGCTGTCGTCACCGAATCCGCAATGCAGTGAGTTATAATAAACAACAGAGGTCTCAGAGAGGTCTTTGTTCGAGGCATTTGGCACCGCCCACTACAGTTGAGCTCGATCACTGATCCGCGGGCAGCCGCCCCGGATGATGCTTGGCGCCATCACGGGTGCAGTCCCTTCAGCAAAGCCCAGACATCATTGTCGTCTCGAGGATAGCCGGAGGTTGAACAGCTCGAACACGTCATCTGACCTTCTATAGCAGTTCAGGCCCTGACGGCGGACGTGTCAGTCCACCTCGAACCAGCAGTCATCCAGCGGGCGATCACCGATCCACACCTCGCAGCCCGCCAGCTGTCAGGCGCACGGAGACATGCTTGCCAGCGACAAGTCGCGGTGGCCGACGAGATGATGGAGCACCGTCAACACTGGCGGCGGGCTTCAGCATTGTCTGCCGGGCGGCAGATGAGGCTGTGCCGCAGCGGCGACCCCGCAGCAGCCTGCCGCCAGCGAGCAGCAGCCCGAGCGTCAGACAGCCGCGGGCGCGCCCAGCCGTTGCGGCCGCAGCCGACATCGTATCCGGCGAAGATTTGACGGACACCGTCTGTATCGCGTTCAGCACCGCGCTCGATTCATACCTCAGCCACCGGATGCCAGAGGGTGTTTTGTTATCGTGATCTCGGCGACACCTGACAGTCCGACCGGCGACAACAGTGTTCACCAGCCTGCGGATGTCGAGGAGCCCGGGCAGAGGACGCTCGGGACGTGATCCAGCCTGCGCTGGCAGATCGCGTCGACCTGACACAATTCAGTCAATCTGCAGCCCGGCGTCGCACGGTGCCGTGGCGGCGAAGTCCGGACGCGCAACAACCACCTGGGTGTGGGCGACCGGCAGTCTGTACCAGCAGCCCGGGAAGCCCGCCCGGCGGGTCAGGAGATCACCGGGTCTCTCGACGGACGATCATCCGTAGCTCGGTTGCGATGTGCACCCCGCTGGCGATTGGCAGTGGCGTTGTGGGTATGAATTGCAGCTGTCTGTTTCAGCCCGCGAAATTGCTTCGGGAGCAGGGCACCGTCTCGAACTCAGCACGCAGCAGAATGCTGCCGGTGTGACGCCACGGCGGCGTCGCTTCCGGTGACGTCCTCTTCACTCGCCCATCGCCCGGGTTGCCGCTCGAACGTGCGCCGTCTGAGACAGGGTGACCACCGCCAGCCCGTCGACCACGCAGGAAAGCCGAGTGGGAGCCTGAACAGCCAGGCAGTCAGCTGTTCAGCACATTGTCCAGGTGCTCAGCATCTGCGAGGCGGAACAGCCGCGCGTAGGCCACCTGCGTTGCTGGGCGTCGCAGTCAGTGGCGGTCCTCCAGGCTCTTTTGAGCCGTTCGTCGGCTCACCGGAGATGGTTCGGCTCCCCGCGTCACGGCGGCCAGGAGAAGGCCACCCGCCAGCGGCGTCGCGATTCTCACAAACAAACATGGTCTTCATTCCGGCATGATGCGACAGTGCCGAGCTGGTACAGCAACGACGATTGAAGGTGTCCGCAACCGCCGTCGTCACCGCGAAGCCTGCCCGGCGTCAGTTGGCTCACTGCGAGGAAGACGGGTCGCACCGGAGCACCACTATCGAGCGATTTCGTCTGCAGTCGACCCACACGTGACAGCCCGGCCACCTCGATGGCAGCCCGCCTCACGGAGCGTCGCCCGCCGCCGCGATCCAGCAACACGCGCGATGCCGCCCGCTCGCAGATCACTGCCGTCGACCGATGCAGCAGTCCACCACTCCGTCGACGCTGTGTCGAAAGAAAGCCTCGACAGAAGGCGCCTACGACAGCCCTGGCACCGCCCATCGATCAGCCACCTCAGCCGGGGACTGACGCGATCGCTTGCCGAGCACGCATCCGCCCCGCCCAGCCGCCACCCAGGCTGCGTGCCGGTCGCCGAGCCTGACGCCGATCATGCAACGCGAGCCTCGACGTGAACACCGCAGCCCTCCCCATGATCAGATCTCGTGCCCGGCCTGGCGCTGGAGAACGCGGGTTGCGCCTGCGACCAGCCCTGTTCCTCAGGTCACCGTCATGAGACGGAGTGCCACCACACCATCTCCGACGCAGGGAGCCCATGTGTTCGGCGACACCCCGGCACATGCCGCGGACGACCAGAGCCAGCCGTCGTCTTCACCGCAGCCGATTGAAGATCGCCGAGTGCCGGTCGGGAGCTGGTCCGGCCTGCTCACCAACGCAGCCTGCCCAGCCTGCACCACCACCATCACGCCATCATGAACGATCTGGAAAGGTGAATCGATTCCGGCACCTGCCGCCAGCAGCATCCGAAACCGCCCGTCATGCCCACCGCAGCCACGCCCATCAAGAATATCTGATCACCCAAACACCCAGCTGGAGACAGCCTGGTTCATCGAGGAGAAAGTTGGGTCAACACTAGGGCGGAGTTCGGATCGCACGAGACCGGCGACCACGGCGGTTCGATCAAACGACGGCACTCGAGGTCAAACAGCATCATACGCCTGACGAACAAGCTGACATGTCGAAATCGACATTCGATGTCCTCGATCTGGTGGGAGTCGGCCGACGCCATTACGGTGCCGTTACCACTGTGGTTGTTCACGAATGCCCGCAACACCTGCGAATGGAATGACGGCTGGTTGATCTCGTCAGGCCGCCCGGTCAGGATTGGTCTGCGATCAGCATCGCAGAACCGAGCTTCTCCAGGGCATCGGCTCGAGGCCATCAGTCGCGGCTGGTGTCGGTTGCGCTCGAGTTGCGTCGCGAACGCGAACCGTCACGGTTCGCGATGAGCTCACCTGACGCAGTCATCATCGTGAACATCTTGATCGCGCGAGTGTGCGAGTGATCCGCGGCCGGCCGCAGACGAGAATCCCGACGAGCTGCAGGATCACGGCTGCGCTGGCGCTGCGCGACGCGGCACCGGTGATGTCGTCGAACCGAGTCTGGCCAGCCGCCGGCCCGACCGTCGATGCCAAGGGCAGAGGTTCCGCCCGGTTATTGCCGGTTCACGGCCAGAGATGCTACTTTTACGGCGGAATTGGCGCTTACCCGGAGAGGATGGCGACACGGGTGGTCGCGGTACCGGGGAATACTGAACCGCGACAGCGATGTCGATGTTGCGAGGGCGATAGACCAGGTGTGCGTTACCGAGCGAGCGTTCGATGAGGTTGAAGCCCGAACGTAGTCGCTGGTCGATCGCCTCGAGCGTTACGAAGCGCTCGTCAGTATTGCACGACGCATCCACCGATCTTCGCTGGCCGGGCGACGTACTGCAGGAGTGCCCGGGTCACAGGTTTTCGTTACTGTGGTGAACCTTCTTTTCGAGGATTTTACCGCACCGCAAAGTTTCTCGAGTTGCGAGCTCGTCGACGTTATCAACGCCGGCGCGTGTCGCTGCCGATGCGCGATACCGCGACCTCGGACGTTACGTGGCGTGGACGTCGTGATGTTACCTGGCCCGACGGCGGGCCCAGCCGCGGGTGAGGGAGCCATGAAACACGCCGGGATGGCACCCATGAGTTACCCGATCCGTCACGCGATGCCGATTCATTTCGCTCGTACCAGGTTGGGAACTCACCGTCGTTATCACCGGGACCCACTCCAGAAACCGCTCAATGCCGCCCTTGAGGTTGCACCCGCACACGCCACCGGGTGGAGACGGGGCGGTCGACTTCGATTCCGGTTCCGGACGGTCGGATAAATGCCGTTCGGGCCCGCATACGGCAGCCCCTCGCGGGCGGCGGCCGTTCACGCCGACGGGCCTGCCCGTCCAGGCCGTGGCCTGCCGGTCGCACACCCGCCCTGCGTGAACCGGGAGATCAGCGCCGACGATCCGCCCCACAGCGATCACCGTCGCGGTCACGTAGCGCGTTGCACCATCGCCGTCGACGGGTACCGCAACGGATCACGACGATAAAGTTCATCGAGTCGGGTCATCAGCCACCGCGTTCTTCCATCGACGACGGAAGCCGATCGCCAGCCGGGAATTGGCACCACCGCGCGAACCGGAAGATGCCGAGTTCGCAGAGTTCGAGCCCCGGCGGTTACTGCGGGCGCCACGCGGTTCGCCATGAGCGAACACCCAGCCAGTTCACGGACAGCGAGAACGCGAGCATGCGCCGGCTCTGGAGTTGCCGCCATCAACCGTTGTGTTCGACGCGCCATCAGCAGCGGAGGATTGGCGAGTTGACGATGTATCAGCCCGGTTGTCTGGCAATCACGACGGATTACCGCGCGATGGACGCCAGCCAGACCGCGCCGAATGGTCAAACCGACGGGTTGGCGCAGCTCAGGAGCGCATCGCCGACCTCGGAGGCGTGCTGTCACGAGGGTGAGATTTTGTCGGTTGGGCCTGGTGAAACAGGATCGCTCGCGCTGGCGGAAGCCGCCTCGCTCGCTGCAGTGTTCCAGGAGGCGTGCCGGGCGAACAACATCTGGCATCGCCGGCTCATCACCCGTACCGATTACTCGAGGTCGTGGGATACGATCACCTTCGTCAATCTTATTGCGCACCGATAGCGCGCCGCACCGTTTATTTGGTTATCGCCGCGGGTCGTCGACCACGATCATGCCGATCGGGATGCAGGCCGCCGTGGTGATGGAAACGCGAGTCTTCAGCCCAGCAGCAGGCGGGTTTATCGGGAGATTACACCGGCCCGGACTGGAAGCGCCGCGGGCAGGTCGCCTGATCGGCGGGACTCGGCGATCGCCCCGCGGTAAGCAACAGTGACTGCCTCATCAGTCAGTTACCCGCATCACGGTCGGGAATGACCGACCAGGATCACCACGCCAGGATCGCGCAGGATGACCGTTCTTCCGAAATACCGGCGCGGTTTTCGAGGGTTTCCTTCGAGAAAGCCCATGTCGGCCTCGCGTCATCGGCCACCGCCTTCTCCCGCATTTTCAAGCAACGGCGGAGAAACCCGACCATTCTCCGGCCAGTTCACCGTTGGTTCAGTCACCCGGCCGCCGAACCGTCGCAGTAGTTTTCCCCGGGTGGCGACCGCGCCTGGCGGCAGGAGTTCCGGGAGGTTCTGTTCGGCAGCCAGCCAGCGGCCGGTTCAGGCACCCTCACAGTCATCCCGCGCTCGTCGAAGTCGGTCATCTGATCCCCCCGATGGCGGGAGTTTCATAACGCGTCATCGCCATTCGTCGGGCGATATGCAGTCGATCGGCGGGGCGATGTTTCGATCAGGAAATCGTCGTTGCCTGAACATCCACGCGTTTGCTGGCGAGCGCGACTGGGCATCCAGGACGTCCCGCCAGACTAATACCGTCTGTAGTTGTCGGTGATTATTTAGTTGTCGATCGTCGAGAATAATCGCACCGGCAGCAGCGGGCCTTGCCGAAAGTGGTTATCGGGTTGAATGAGGATGTGAGCGTTCGGGCTGTGGCGCAGTGGCTCAGGAGCTCATCGAGGTCTTAGAATCAGGGCGTTGAATCTCGGCCTGTTGCAGGTAGTGACTGCGGCCGGTGCTGGTGAAACCCCACGCTTCCGCCGACCGACATCTGGGAGTAGGGCGACGCCACCGGAGACGTCCAAAGAAACACGAATATTCGGGTCTGTAATCGACCTGCCAGCAGGGGCATCTTCCATCGTCAGTCGCATCAGTCAACCGATCGATCAGTGGCGGTGACCCGAATGCGGCATTCCGCCGACAACACCGGTCATGCAGCCCGCCCGTCAGGAAGCCGGCGCACACAGTTCAACTTCGATCATTGTTTCGTTTGTCGTCGATCACATGCGGAACGATGGCCGTCGCCGACGCGTTTCGTAACGTTGTCAATGCCAGTCAAACACTTGTTCCTTCTGCTATCGGTCACAGACGGCGCAGCAGCGAACGCCGACGACGGCGCCACACGACAGGAACAGGCTCCACAGTACCATTCCGCCCGGATACCTGTTAGCCACATCTGGAGGCCCCGCGAACAGCCAGGAGGCGCGGATCCCGTCGGTACCGAGGCGAGCCGGCGACTGCGACGGCGCGCATCGTCGCGCGGTCAGCAGCGCAGAGCCAGCCGCCGCCGCGAAAACCGCGGCAGAGCCCGGACGCGATCTGGTCTCGACGACGCCGAGCCGGGCGGTGAACGCTGGCTGCCGCCCGCCGCAGCCGGCCAGTGCGGGGCCGAGCGTGGTGTTCCCGGCCGACCTGGTGATCGCGCGCCGACGACGGCGGTCGTCGCCGATGTCAACGGCCTGGGATCGTCGACCCGCTGCAATCGCCGAACGGAGCCCCACCACCAGCCTCGCCGGTCGACGTCTCGACGACTCACGGCTCAGCCGAGCCGCAGCTCAATGCAGTTGCCCGCGAGGCACGTCGCCCCGATTTATCATCGCCCCGGATGAGTCGCTCAGGGCGCGGCGGCGAGTTTGGTTGTTGCGTCGCGGGTCGCGCGTCCTTCCGCTGGCTACAGGCCGGCGGTTACGCCACTCGTTCAGGCCTGAAGAGGGAGAATTAGTGACGGCTCGGCAGTGACCGCCGAGCATGAAAACAAACGGCCAGGAGCCGCACTGGCAAAGACGCGTCGTCAATGCCGAATGGTCCGCTGGCTCACTGCGGGGTGGCCGCACACTCGGGTCGCAGCAGACGGATGGGCGATCGGGCAGTGATCCTCGACCCATCCGCGACCCGAAGAAAATTGTCGTCCTCGGTTCAGCAGCCCCGCACCCACAGATTTCGCCCATCGCGTCCCGAGAGTTAGCCTCTGCACAAACACCATCCCTGTTTGAAATGAAGCCTGGTCAGACCGCAGAGGTAGCTGGCGCCGGGCTGGCGCCATGTTTCGGTCGATCACGACCCATACCAACGCCCGGCTAACGCCCGAACCCGGCCTGTTGCCCGGCCGCGACGCCCGAGCAGCGTTGACCCGCCAGCGAGTTTCGACGAGCCGGGCAGGGCGGCTCACTGCCCCACACCCTCCTCACTTCCAGATGATCTTCATTGTTCGTTACGGAAGCCACCTGCGAAAGCGAGGGCGATGCTGAGTCACGAGGAATTATCGCCAGAAAGCTGGAGCCTGCGCGAGTGGCGCGATGCCAGTGAATTACCAACGACAACACCCAGCCCAGCTGCCTCCGTGAGCCTTGAAAGGCACCGTTCGCCGACCGTCTGCGGCCTGCGCCAGCCCGTCGCCCCCGTGACAGCGTGCCCAGCCGCCGCCCACCGGCCGAGCGACGCCAGCCGAGCCCCCGCCACACGCCCTCAATATTTTGAACGGCTCAAGTTCCCCGCGAGTCGGTGCGCCGATGCGTCCCGACGATCGCCGGAGGCCAGCCGATGAGCGTGTTCCCGCACCGGCTGCCCGAGTTGAACGCAGCCGCGCCGCAGGACCGCGACACTGATTGCCTTCAGGAGCGCCTGGCCGCGAGGCTGCTCGCCCGGCGGGAACACCGTTCGTCAAACAAATGAGTTAACCTTGCATCGAACTGAGGTGTCGATGCGCCGCCGACGTGATTCGCACCGGAGGAGGACCATTGAATTGCCGCCGAACAGAACGCCTCGATTGAACACTGGCTCGTAGTGAACGACGCCGCGCTGATTCCCGATGATGGGGATGATCATGGGCATCGAACAGCGTCATATTCGACTTCGTCACGTTCCCGGTTAAAACAAACACAGCGAAAACAACAGTAGCCGTTACCAGGCCGGGCCAGCTCATCCGGCAGTTCACCGCACAGCCTCACGCCGCCGGTCGATGCCGCGACGGTGCCGATCGAATACCGGTCGAAAGTTAAGGCGGCCGCGGAACTTCGCACGCTTCGGGCCTGTTGTGTCGAAAATGCGAAGAACGGTCGTCGTCGGTCTGCAGTGGCGTGCCGCGGAGGTCACGCCGCCCGCGGTTTCGCGGCACCGTCCGGCACCGCGGTCGAGCCGCGATGGCACAGCTGACAGCCTCGCCTGGTTGTCTGGTCCATATTCAGCCACCGCGCGTGGTGCCTCGCGGTTTCACCAGTCTCAAATGTCGGGATCGCCGACGGTGCGGGTCGAAGGCTCAAATACCCGGAAGTAGTTGCGACGACGCACATTTGTTGCGGCGATGACGACCGGGAGGCGAGATCGACGCATCGTGCCGTTGGTCGGCGCCTGCCGAGCAGTCGACACTCTTTCGTGACGGTTGGAATCACCCAGCAGCACCTGTTGTGGGTTCGGAATGAGCCCTTCCGCCGCCCCAGGCGCACTGCCGGGTGGTGCCACGGGAGGTGATCTGCCTCCTGGGAATCGACGGCTACCGACCGACGGCGGAAACACCGCCCGGGTTGCCCGCGCCGAGCGAGCGGCAACATTACCACGCGATTCACCGGCGAAAGGTAAACCGTTCGACAGCGCGCCGCGACACCCGCCCGTGAGCCCCGACGACAGGCTGGCGCGGAGATGGCCACGTCTCGCCGGCAGCGTCACAACGTCGCGAATCAGCGTAGCAGACGTGATCGATGACCTGAACTTGCCGAGACGATGGTGCGGTGGACGTCATCACCGAGGAGGCCTGGCGTCGTCATACCTGGGGAACGGCCGACCCGGCCTGGCGGGATTCGGTGAGCCACGGCCCGCGTCGCGAAGACGATGAGGCCGGTCTCGCCCGCCGGAGCACGGCGGGAATTTCATGCAGCCGCCCGAACGTGCTGGTGGCGCAGCGGTCGTCCATCGCGTTCACGTTTTGCTCGCCGCCCGAGCAGGCAGCGTCACATCATTCGCTGTATTGCTGTCATCTGCCTGTTGTTCTGGGGAATTCATGATCGGCGAGGCTGGTTGTCGCCACCAGGCGGATCAATATCGATAGCCTGCAATGCGAACGGCCTGCCTTCGTGGTGGGTCGATGCCCAGCGTCTCTGACCTGGTAAGACGGCGACGACATCGCCGGTGTACCGTCGAACGCCTGGGTCGACGATGATGTTGCCCACGGCGGATACGCCCGAAACAGCAGCGAACTGCGCCCCGGCTTCGGGGATTCACCTCGAAGCAGCGCGTTCCTCCGGCCGGGCAGCATCACGGGCCGAGGCAGCGGCCGCGCCGCTGGCGGCCTGCCGACGCCGGGAAACACTGCAGCCCGCGTGAGCTCGGTCTGCCTCAGGCGCTGGTGCGTGAAAGCCCCGAGTCGGCGGTGGCCCGGTCGAGCTACCGCGGCCAGCCCAGATCTGCCGTGGATGAGGGCCTTCGATATCGAGGCTATGATCGCGACAGGAAGGCCTGGTAAGACCAGTCTGAGGCCACGTGCCATCAGAACCGGCGGGCGGCCGATCGCCTGGCGACATACGAACCGGACGATCACTCAGCGTCGGCGGCGGTCACTGTGCGAATGTCGATATTGCCCGGAGCTGGTCGATCTGTTGACGTTATCCGGAATGGATGCAGTAACGTCATCTGCCGGAATGATTATGACTGAGTTATTCTGCCCGCGACAAACACCTGATCGTTCAGGCCTGGACACGCGTCACCGACGAGATCTCTCAGATCCGGCGAGCGTCGACGATCGCACCCTGGCGGCGCATGGGATTACCACGATGACGCACGGGCGGTTTCGACGCCATCCGCGAGCTCTGCGTTCCCGGCAGCCCCGGCCCCGGCGGTGACCCTCCTGCCCCGCCCCCGGTGGCAGCCTGAACCCCGGCTCACGAGTGTTCTCCTCCGTTGCCGGTTGCAGCGCGGCTCCCACTGACCGTCAGGAACGCTGGAACGCCCGAGTCTGGTCGAGGCGGTTCGCCGCCGAGCACCAACCGGAAACAAACCGCCCGGCGATGCACCCGCCCCGCCCGCGCAGAGTCAGTTTCACCACCACAGGCGCCCCCTACGATCTCCGGATGGACTGAACTGAAACAGCGCAGCGCCGCTATCCCCTTATCGCTGTCAACAGCCTGGTCACAGGCCCACGAGGGCGACGCGTCCCGCCAGCCAGCACGAACGTCGTCGCCGCCGATCGGTCAGTAGTGAACTGCACCAGCGGAGTCTTTATCACGGATCGGTGTCGCCGGTCATACTGCCTGCCCGGCTCAGCCCGTCCCCGAGCCTGTCCTGATTCCGCCTTCCAGCCCAGCGATATGCGAGAACGACCATCGAAACCGTGTGACGACGCCAACTCGAAATGACTATGAACAGATTCTGGTACGACGATTACATGAGGCGGGCAAGCGGCGAGGCGGTCTGAGGAAATTGCGTGCCCGGCAAAATGAGTTTGTCGGGCCTCGTTGCTGATCCGCGTACGCCGAGGCAGCCACTGAGGCCGCCGAGAAGCTGGCTGAGCGTTCGATCACCGCGTGGCAGCCCGCGGCTCTTCGTCTTGCAACGACACGAGTCGGGAGCGGGAACCCCGGCGGTGAGCGCAAGCTGCCAGCCGGCGGGTGACCGGGCCGAAACGATGCCGTCCGAACACACCAGCGATCCGCCACCAGTGGCCGATGTCCAGCCCCAGATACCCGCCTGGCCGCTGACCACGCGCAACATATCACGGATTCGGTTGCGTTGCGGTCATGGGCGACGGGCGTCACGCGAGGATTCGTCGTCTTCCGGAGTGTCTGGTACGTTGTTTTGCGTTTCACCACCATCGATGGCGCTGAGCCTGCGATGGCGTCATTCTGGCCTCAGCGATGAGAAATCTGCAATCGAACCGGAGATGAGCGCCCGAACGCCGTTTCATCAGTAGCGGCGGAGGGATCGTCGATTTAGCGAGATCGCCCTGGTGAGCGCCGTCATGGCGGGCGTCGATCCAAGGTCGATGAGGCAGGTCTTTGGCAGACGGCGAACGAGAGCTGTTCCGGGGTTATGGAAATGTCGACGGTGCGTCCACCGTCAGAGGCCGGCATTCTCCGAGCCCACAGGCAGCCAACGCCGCGCACGGGCAGCAACCGATTCAGCAGGCGTCCGCAAGGAGACCTCGAGGACGGCACCATCACCACTGGGATCGTCGCAGCTGCCGTTAGCGCCAGGGTGTGAAGCCTGGGAGTTGTGCGGCGCGCCGAAGATGACCACGGAAACCGAGACCGCGGAGCGAGCCGCCGGGCCCGTCGACCGGGACCGGCACTTCGTTACGGCCTGCGGTCACCCTCACCGATACCGACGCGAGTCGCCGATTGCCCACTCCTGAAAATATCGCGCGGTCGTCGGACCGGAACCCCAGCTCACTGTTCAGCGCTGGCACGGTTTGGCTGGTGCCGGTGAGCCCGCTCACCCGTTTATGTCGTCCCCGAATGAGGAGGCAACCGAGATTTTCTCGCGCCTGGGGCGCGACGCTTGCCGGCCCGGACGAACGAGCCTCAGGAGCTGGGATCGAGGCCTTCGCGTGCCTGAAAGGTCGCGGCGACCGCTGCCCGGCGCCGGACGACGCCCACTGTTCGCGAGAACGAATCTGGCCCGGACCAGCCGGCGGCTGTCACCGTTGCACCAGCCGGCATCAACCGCCTTGATGCCGTCGACAGTTCCGATGTGGGTGCCTGCGTTGTTCTCGTTCAGTTGATTTCGTTCGGTTATCCAGCCGGCATCTGCCGGTTGGGCAGCAGGCTGCCGGAGCTGCCCGACGGGCCCGCATTCCAGATCACCCGCCTGATCACTGGCTCAGTGGCCGCGCGCCGCCGGGCATCCGGGCCGAGCCGACCGCGCGGTGGCCTGGCGGTTCTGCGGTTTGCCGTCTTCGTCGCGCCGGGAGCTCGAGTCGAGGCGGTCATCACAGCTCAGGAGGAAAGAGCCGCGGAAAATAGTACCCCGAGCAGTTGATCGCCCGCCGGATGGTTTTACAGTTCGTCCGGCGCTGCGGGCAACGTCCCGGCACGAGACCCGTGATTCCCCTGAAATATCCAGCTGGAATGCTGCGCACCGATCGGTACAGCACGCCATCGGCGCCATCAAAGAAATGCGCGGGGCGGAGATGGTGGATGGTTGATCTGAGGTGGAGCACGGCCGGACAGCACGAACCGAGCCAGCCCCGCGAGCCCGAGCCCCCGAGTGATTTGCGTTACCACCGGGAAGGCCGAGGCCATCACCTCAGCGACCCGAGGTCGCCGGATGTGCCCGGACTGGCGAGGCCGCCGTGGTTCACAGCGGGCGGAGTCGGTTGCGGTCTCTTCGTTCGTCGGCCTCGGTGCCCGCGCTGCCGCCGGACAGTAGTGATGCGCGTCGCCAGCCGCGACGAGTTAGCCCGCCGCGGCAGCAGATCCTGCGGTCTGCCCGATGATCCCGCCAGGCTCGGGCGACCAACGCTCAGGCCTCACGCCAGCGCCCCTGAACGTCTCGCGGGGACGGCTCCTCGAGGCGGTCGTCGGGCAGCCGGACGATTCGCCGGAAGCGAACCTGGCTGACGCCTCACCCGAGGCGCTGGCCTCAGCTTGTCGATCAGCCGGACGCCTCGTTTTGACCTCGTCTCCGTTATTTGATCGCCCTGGTGATCGGGCAGTGATACTGACCATTTGTTCGCCTCAGCCTGCGCGCGGCAGCCGACGTTGCCTGAACAGCACGCAGCCCCGACCCGGCCCGCGAGCTGGGCGTCTGCGATTAGCCCTCAGGAGCATTGAGGCCATTGCCGGTTGCGACGCCCGAGCTGCTTCCGGCCGAAGTCGATCGGGTTTTCTCTCGGCGGAACGGCGGCGGTTGGCGCGGGCACGACCCGGGAAAGCCGCATCAGGCCGCCGGATGCCTCCGCCCGACGCAGCGAGTCGCCCGGATTCACCCCGGTCTGCGCAGCAAATGCGGCGGGGAACGGCCTGTCGCGCCGGGGCAGCGGCGGCGGCAGTGACGAGGCATCTAGTTCTGGCGAGTTACGAGGCGCAGGAGACACCGACAGTGCTGCCGCGACGGCGACGCAGGAACGGCGTCAACCGGCGCCCATCGCACACGTCTCAATGCGCCGCAGGTGCCGCCGGAGGCGGCCGCCGCGGTCCCCGGCGGCCTGCCGGCGAGCTGGCGGCATGAGTCTGAAAGCTCGGTCTCAAAGCGGTTCGATGACGGTCGTCTTCATTCGGCGTCGCACCGGAAGTCGATCTGACCGCACCGTCGACTCGATCTCAGGATTCCCGTCCATCCGGGTACCACGCCTGAGACGACCGGCTCGACCAGCGCTGGTGATGCGTCGGTGTTCCACGTCGAATCGAAGACCGGTCTTCGATCGCCAAACGATTTTCCCCGGCCTTCAATCATCGCCGACCGTCACGTCCGACGACCCTCGATGCCGCTGTTGAGGTTCGGGAGGCAGTGAAGCCCAAGATCACGGGTGAGCAGATCCCGCACCTCGCCGGCGACCGAGCTGGTTCGATTCATGTTGTCGAGGCGGAGTCTCTCGGCACCCTCCGTGACGCCGCTCGGTTGCAGTTTCGAACGACCGGCACCGGCGTTCAACGCCGGATCGCGGCGCGGGTGGCGTCAGACGCGCGTCGCCGTGAAACCGCCGCCGAGCTCCGTCGCCAATGGCACTGCAGCCGAGGTCGCGTGATCTCCCCCGCACTGATGGCCCATCGGCCTGCCCACGGGTCCGGCAGGCGGGATGCCCGCCGGTTGATCCGGTGCCACCGAGACGCTGGGAACGCGATCAGCCTGCCTGGACGTGGTCGTCATCAGAAGAGCATCACCTGTGACCGCCCGCCGTCCCTCACAGCCCATCGCAACAAGCCCGAGACAGACGATGAGACCGAGCCCGGAGGCGCCGACGACTCCGCGCGCACCCCGCAGAGCGGCGCTGCGCAGGCTCACGGAGGAAGCCGCCTGCCGAGTCATCACTCGGGAGCAGTCGCCACCAGCCTGCCCGAGCACCATCGAGGTGCCAGGCGCGGAGCAGCGCGGCGGAGCTCGTCGCCGACCCAGCCGAGGCGACCACGCCGGTTAAATGCGGACCGCCCAACGGCTCGCGCAGGCCGGGCTCGCCCGATGAGGTCGTTGCCCTGACCAGGCGCTCAAAGGACAGACGCCAACGAACTGCCGGAATCCGCCTTGCATTATCGGTGACCTCGACGCACCAGCCTGCGGAAATCGGTGATCACGCTCAGATTGCCGGCAGCGTGCCCGCCTTCAGGATCGCGGGAGGCTGGCGCAGCCGTCTCGGGACCGCCGCGATGCCTCCCCTCCGCCGGAGAGCATTGGGTGGGGATATCTCACCCTGTCCGACAGCAGCGGTGGCGGACGCACCGTCTCGGCCGCCTGGCAGGGAGGATGGGCGGGTGGCGGGTCACCAGACTCCCTGATGGCGTGGGAACGTTCCGGAAGCAGCCTGCGGTCCGGCGATCGAGGCGGTGACAGCGGCTCGCTCGTTCGTCGGACGGCGCCTGAGCGCCGCCCGGCCAGAATTACCCGCGTTGCCGACACCGTCGTTGCTTGCGCGGAGATCATCGGCCGACGGGTCAATCCGGATCCCCGAGCCTCGGGCGGATTCTCCGCGGCTGCGTCCAGATCGCCGTGCCCATCCCGGGCCGGAACCTGTTTTCCCGACGGCCCGGACCCCGTGACGTCGAGGGAACGCCACCGCGATCGCAAACACCCAGTCTAGCGAAACCTGACCGGCCGTGCCTCCGAAACTGGTCGCCGCCGGTCGCTGCCGGGCGCCTGCCTCAGTCCGTCGGCTTGCTCACGACGGGCCCACGCCGCCAGAGCACCGGGAGCAGACCCGAGGCCCGTTTCTTGCTCGGTTGACCAGTTGAGGATCACGTTGCGTGCATATCACGAAGAGCGGCTCATTACGGCACCAAACGCAGCCCGATCCGCCCGTTAGCCCGAGTCATCGGCGTTGAAAACAGCAGGGATCAGGTCGGGTCGTCGCGCTCACGCCCGGACGACCACCGAGTCAGCAAACCATCGGCAGTGCCCGCAGAGGCGATGTCACAAGCCAGGCAGCAGCCGTCTGGAAGAGCGCCAGCACTGCAGCATGCCGTCGACCGTGGGATCGGGCCTGCCTGGGCAGAAACATGCGGCAGTGATGAGGCCCGCTCACCACGACCAACCGGTGCCCGTCACCCCCTGCCGCCCAGGCCCCAGCAGCCCGCGGTCACGAGCGGTTGCTGGCTCAGGCCCAGCGACGGGACCCGGCCCGCACCACCCAACCGTCGCCACAACCGACTTACATCGCCCGCGTCGACGAGGTCGGCCTGGCTTCAGCCCGAGGGGATTTCATCCCTCCCGCTGCCCCGGCAGCATTTCGCCGCATCTCGATCCGCCGCATTTCGAACAGCATGGCGGTCGACGACGCCAATATCGACGTTCATCTCACTCCGGAAGAGGGGAGATATCGTCAAATGACGGCACCTTCTTCCAGACGCGGAAAGAACACTTTGGGGCCTGGCACCGTGGGGATAGGGACCCCGGCAGGGCTGAGGGCCCGATGCCCGGCGGATCGCCGGAGTCCCACAGCTCGGCCCGATCCGAGCGATCGCGCAGTCGATGAACGACGTCGGCGCCGACGGCGCCGGGCATTGCGAAGACACACCCGCAGTCGAGCATGCCGGCGACGGCGGCGCCCATGAACCGCCGGCGGGCCCACGCCGGCGCCGATCTCGCCGGGGACCCGACCTCATCGACCGTCGCCGAGGCCGCGCAAGACGCACCTCGCACGACGTGATCCGGGAGTCGCGGGTTAGCCACACCCGACCGCGCAGTCGGCACCGATTCAGGCACCGGAGAACATCAGCTTGTTCGTTACTCTCGGCCCCGAGTTGCGCCGTCACCAGCAGCACCATGTTCGGATCAGGCCTGCGGTCGATCGCGATCCGTCCAGCATCCGCCGCCAGGCCAGCAGCGAGGGATTACGCGCAGATCGACCGTGCCGTCGAACACCGATCATCGCCCGCGGAGGCGGATTCGGCGATATCAGCCCAGCACGGATCCGAAACCCAGCTGGCACCTGCTGGAGGATCGTAGCCTGCCCAGGAGCAGCGTCAAGCCGAGCGGGCCGGTGCCCCATCAGTTTTCGGCGGCGCGCGCTGACTGGCACGCAACACCGCAGACCACGCAGGCGCCCGCGTTACGCTGGCGCGTTATTTCATCGCCGCGGTCGACGACGAGGTTTCCGTCAATCGTCGACGACGGCGGAACCGTCGATCGACCGAAGTCCCGGACCGCGCGTTGAAGCGACACGACCGGTTCAAAAGTTGCCGGTCATCCGGTCACCGTTTAGCGGTTGCCGGCGGGCACTTCTAAAGCTGGTTGATGAGCATCCATAGTGTTCAAGTCGAGTTCACCATTGTCTTCAGTCGACCCAACCAGCCGGTAATCTGTGGTTCGGCCAGGCAGATCTCGTGCCGATGGTCATTGCCTGAGTTGATCAGAACACCAGCGACGTCGCGCAGAGGCGCGGCTGCCGACGGAATGGCCGGTGAGTGCCGATCGGTTCGACTCGACAAGCCTTCGTTCCGAGTGACGCCTCAACAGGTGGTTCACCGACAGGAACGTACCAGCAACTTGCCGGAGCTGGCGAGAGTGTCGACGGCGCATAGCAGTTAAATACCGTCGGCGCACGCTCGCGATCGCTCATGATCGAAAGCGATGTGCGCAGCATCAGATGTGTTACCGAAATGCTGCCCGATGCCGTCGGGAAATCTTCATCAACAGCAATCGACGACGTCGTCGCAGGAACGTGGCACTACTCAAACCGATGCTGACGGACGCGAGCGCGTGAGCCAGCCCGGTCATCACCAGCGGCAGGTTTCGCGATCAATGTGAACATGTATCGAGCTGACCTCTGTGTCGCCACCCCACCGAACCATCCCCGGCCCGCTGAGCATGAGCATCCATCCCGATGCTGAACAGTGAACTCCGCCGAGCAGCAGAAGCCTGCTCTACTGAGCGTGGATGGAGCGAGGAGCCCGGTCCATCACGCCGGTCAGCAATGACGCTGCGATGGATGGCGGTGGTTAAACAACACGAGCTCTGAGCTGCTATTACAGCGGTGATCCAGATCGCGCCTCACCACGTCGAGGCCGAAGCCGGGCGGCCGCAGGCGCGACCTCAACGATTCGCCTGAAGAGCCTGCATCGCGGAGCCGGTCGTCGATGACGTCGACAGACAGCGGCGTCGACGACGGCTCAGCCGCGAAACGCCGCATCCGCTGGGGATTTTGCCGCGGCGGTGAGCCCATCTGCTCACCTGGGACGATGTCGACGGAACCGCCAGCGTCGAGCATCATGCCGAGTTGCGGGCTCACCAGCGTCAGCAGCATCGTCAGCCGTTCGCCTGGGGTCGGGACGACGTCACCGGTTCACGGTAGCCTGGTCGACGGCGACGGTCTCGGTCGGGAGCTCGAGCCAACGATCCCCGCCGCCGGCGTACCGACGCGCCAGGCAGCCGAAACACGGGAGGTTCTCTGATCGGCGATTCAACTGCGGAGTTGCCGGTCGGGAAAGGTCGCCGAGAGTCTCGCCGGGCCCCGAGCCCCCGCCCACGCTGGCTCGCCGTGAGCAGCGAAACACGGCGATCGTCGTGAATGGTTCCGCGACGAGTCAGGATCGCAGCATAGCCTGCTGGGCAGTGCCGCCCCGAGCAGCAGTCGCCTCGTGCGCCTGGCCGACTGGCTCGTGTCATCGACGACTCATCCTGTACGGAACCGCCCGCCTGGTCGTGAGGCGACGATCGCCCAGTCTGATGGAATGTCTGTCGCCGACTGTGGTGGGAGCATCACTGTTCGCAAAGCCAACCCTGAGTGCTCCCGTGCGCCCGTCACAGCTCAACAGGTCGCCGGACGCCGCTGTGGCAGCAGCAACAGCCGTCGCCCAGCTGCCCAGTGGCATGCTGCCACCCGAGTTCTCTCATCGTCAGGAGGCGGTACCAACGATCGGTGGGACTTGTCGGCCGACCGTTGCGCCTCGCGGATCTGTCTCAGCGTGAGGCTCACGAAGTGGCTCATGCTTCAGCTCGGGTGCCAGCATGATGTTACGCCGGCAGGCTGCGACCCAGCCAGCGAGGAGTCGCTGGCTCGAGCCTGGAACGCCCGTGGAGTCACAGTCGAGCAGCCGGTGATATCGTCGACGGTACGCCGGACCAGGATCTGCCCGCCGCCCACCCCTCGTTCACGGAGTTAGTTCCGCAGTATCTCTTTCCGGCCGATTCAAGCTCGACGGCTCCGGCTCAGAAGAAGTCGTCGGATGAACGTCTGTTGCCGAGTCGAGTTCGGATTACGCGCGACGCCTGGTGGTACACCGAAACGGCCGCGATCTCATTCAGCCACTGCCTCGCCCGCGTTCATTACTTTCTCGCGACGGCCGCAGTTGTCGAGTGTGAGCCGGCGCCAGTCAGCATCTGGAGTCGACGCTCGGGCGGCAGATCCACCGAGACGATCGAGCATCGAGACCAAAGACCGGGGCGATCGAAGAAACCGCGCAGCCCGGCACCATTGACCTCGCGCCGACCGGCACGGTGCTCCAGCCCGCAGCAGTCGGTCAGCGTGTAACGCTTGCCGGCCGAGGAGGTGCCGACGGGTTCCGCGGCGCAGAAGCAGCGGTCGACCATCTGACCCGGCGTGCCGCCACCTCCGAGGTCGCGGACAGCGGTCACCGCGGTCGGAACGGTGACGGCGGCTGGGAACCGCGGAGTCGGGCCTGCGCTGGAGGGCACCGCACGACGGTCTTGATCGCCGTTGCCAGACCCGCCCCGCCACATGCCAGCAGCTCCCAGTCGCCAGCCAGATGCCCGCGCCTGCGCGTCCCACCGGCTTTGCCCGGTCGTTGAAAGCGTCACCACCGAGGCGTTTCACAATCGAGTTGGCGCCGAGGCGAGTGTCAGACTGGGATCAGGAGGAACACTGAGGAGCTTTCTGCAGCGGTTCACGAAGCAGGACTGAGGTGACCGGGCCAGAGGCAACAGTTCGCGAGAGCCGAGGCTCGGCGGCTGCTGGTGTTACAGCGATCCCGCGAAGGTCAGCGCCGCCGCCACGGCCCGCCCCTCATTGCCCGCGTCAGACGCCGACGAATGCCCGCGCACACCTCCCCGCGCCGCCCGAGTGATCCGCGCCCCGCGGCGGTCCCAGGGCGACGGTCCCGTGACGGCCCGTCTGTCTGCATCCAATGAGCAGTTTCTCCGCAGCGACCGTAGTGGAGGCCACCGTCGAGATCAACCACGCACACCGACCTTTGATACAGCCCCACGTCCCGATGACCAGGCGCGATCATTCCTCGATCGCCGTTTATCGTTACGCCGTTCCGCCTCGCGGACAACCAGCGACTCCATTTTCCAGGGCAACGGAACATCGTCTCGCCCCGCAGATTGCCGACGGTCCCTGGCAACGACTGGCATTTCACTGTTCACCAGGCGCAGAGCCTCCTCGAAAGATCGGCACCTGAAATGGGTGATCAATCTGCGTGATCATCATCACCGATACGCGCCAGCCCGAGCCCCGCCTGTTCGACAGCCCTCATTTGGCCTGTCGAGCCGACGTCCACCCGAGGCGGGCCGCACGCCAACCGCTCCGCAGCAGCCAGCAGCCGCCGGGCACGCCCCGGCCTGCCCCGCCGCGGGAGGAGGCGAGCCCTCATTCGTCTCGACGGTCGCAAGACGAGACAGCGGCAGTGAGAACCACAGCACGCCACCGGGCAGCTCAAGTACCTGCCGTCTGCCCGACGTGGCCGTCGCCCGTCGCCCACTGCCTCGGACAGCCTCAGAGCGTCGTCTAATCATATCTCTTCGTCAGTATGTTGGCACGAGGCAGGTCAGATTGACGAAAGCCCTTCGTTATACTGCCCTGTCCAGCCGAGGGTTACGTGTCTCGCCGATGAGCATCGTCGAGGCGGCGTCAGCTGAGGGGAGAATTGCTCTGGCTGGAACTTGACGTTACCGACGGCCTCACGAGTTATCTCAACCGCCGATCCGACGTGGCGGTCGGCGGCCTTCAGGTGGAGGGGCGTCTCGGTAGGTCCCGCGGAGCGGACAGTTGCCTGAAGCCAGGCCGCATGGATACCCTTCGACCCCCGTCGCCCGCCTCGACCTGGCCAGCGCTCGCATCGCCGAGGCTCTGACGCGAATGATCCCTCGAGGTCCGGTCGCCCGGTGCGGACCCGCAGGGCAACCGCTGCCATCTACCAGCCCGCGCGCGCTGCGCACCGACCGGTCGCCGCGCGATTCGGCGGGCAGGTCCGGACACCATGGCTATTGAGAACTTCATCTCGGTGCCCGCACCGAGGGGCCGTCTCGGGGCCGCCCTGAGAACACGTCCGCGCCCACGATGTGGGTCACCCATGGGGTGAAGGCCCGCCGCACCCGGCTGGTGAGACGGGCTGATCGCAGTCGACATCGAGGCGGGATGCTGCGCCCGCAGCGGTCCTGGCGATGGGCGCCCACTACCGACCATGGGTGCCCCGGCGAGGAGGAGTACCGGAACAAGGCGTGACCTTCTGCCTGCACTGCGACGGTCCCCTGTTCAAAGGTAGGCTGGTGGCGGTGATCAGGAAAGAACAAAGTAATTTGAGCCGAACATCTGGCCCAGCCGCTTCCGCACGTGACGGTGGTGGAGTTCCCTCGACGTCCCCAAGGCCGATGCCGTGCGGTGAACACGCTGCGCCTTGCTCAACGTTTGACGCTGACCTCGACACGAGTGGTGTGTGGAAAACCCCAAATGTAGCTCGGTGGTTGCGCCCGTCGCTCGCGCGATGGCGTATCGCGTCGTTCGCGCACCCGTGCCTGCTTCCACCACCCGCTGACCGACCGGGGTCAGCGCTGGGCGATGCTGCGCGGTCGACCAGAACGACCCGAGCTGTTCCTCGAGTTTGCGAGTTGACAGACACACGGCCAGAGACACCGCAGGCGGTGGCCGCCGAGCGGAAACTCCGCTGGTCGGGCCACCGCCGAGGTACCCAGATCCGCAGGTTCATGCCTGGACGGCCGCAGGCGGGAGCTCATGTCCTCCCGTGACCGGATGAGGTGGTCAGCATGGACGCTGCCGGCCGGATCCCGAAGGAGATGACGATCTGTTTGTAGGTGCCGGCAAATGCCGGCGGCGAACACCCCGGCAGGGGCGGCTGCGCTGATGATGACGATCTCGCTCCCGCACGGTTGTGCTCGATCACGCCAGTCCAGCCAGTCGGTGCCGCAGGAGAACGACGGACGAAGATTTCAGTTCCAGGCGCCTCACTCGTTCCGGAGGTGCGGTCTCGACGTCCAGGCTGGTCACCTGGGAATTATCGCCGATGACCCCACCACTCGTGTCGAGGCCGCACGTCGACGTTGGGCAAGCGAGCGCAGCGTGTCTCACTCAGCATCGCGCATCGGGCTTGGAGGACATCGGAGGAACTCCACCACCGTCACGTGCGAGGCAACCTTGCGCCAGCGATGGCGGCCTCGATGCCCGAGCACGCATTTCCACCACTGATCACCGCCACCGGCCTGCCTTTGAACAGGGGACCGTCGCAGTGCGGGCAGAAAGGTCACGCCTTGTTCCGGCATTCTCTTCACCGACACCATGGTCCGGTAGTGGGCGCCCGTCGTCGCGGGATCATTGCGGCTGCGGCGACCCGCCGCCCTCGAGCGTCGACTCGCGATCAACCCGTCCTCACTCAGCCGGGTGCAGCGCCGAGGCCTTCACCCCCGTGGTATGTCCACGTCGTGGGCGCGGACGTGTTCCTCCAGGGCGCGCGCGCGAGATCGCGGCCCCCGGCGCGGGGCACGCGACGAAGTTCAATGGCCATGGTGTCGAGGGACCGGCCGAATCGCGCAGCGACCCAGTCCGGTGCGCAGCGCCCTGCGGGCGAGTAGATGGCAGCCGTCGCCCTCGCAGGGCCGCCCCAACGACCCAGGACCCCGACGGATCCTTCGCGTCAAGAGCCTCAGCGATGCGAGGCTGGCCCCGAATCGAGGCGGGGCGACGAGTCGGAGACATCCATGCGTGGCCCGGCCGAACAGCCGCCCGTCCTTGTAGATCGCGGTGACCGCCTTGATGCCGAGCGCTCCACCTCGTCCTGAAGGCGCGCCTCGACCGCCACGTGGCGGATCCGGCTGGAGGATGCTCATGGTGCTGAGGGCCGGAACCACGGTCGGGCAGTTCCGCACGTCGCGACATGTAGGTCATGACCCTCCCCTCAAGCTGGCGCACCGCCCGGCGGTCATCTCCTCGTCCATGCGCGCGCGAAGTGGCCGCCGACCTCAACCCAGGGCGAAGCACCAGCGAAGAGAACCCGTGTCCCATGGGCAGTCCCGCGAACCTGCTGACCTCCACCTCGGTGCCAGCGCGACGCGAAGGACAGCGAGCTGGATTCCTCGATCGACGCTCACGAGAGGGCTGAGAGCCGCGACCTCGCTCGAGGGAGTTCACGCATCCTGGTGGAGGCGTCGTCGAGTGAGGCGGCGAGCCCGATCGGGGCGGCGACGAGTGCTGCAGGTACTTCTTAGCGAGCTGCGCGGTGGCGTTAGCGTCCAGCACTGGCCGGTTTCTCCTTACCGCCGTCTCCAGATCGCGCCCGGCCAGGTCGAAGGACGGGGTGAAAATGCGCCCGCCTTCCTCCCACTTGGCGGGGCAGACCTCGCTCGAGGTAGCGTTGCGGACGTGGCTGCGGCCTTGCACCTGCGGAGCAGTTCGGTGGCGTTGCGGGCCCACGCCCTCGAGTGGTCTCGATGTACTGGACGATGCCGTCGCGTCGACGAGGTAGGTGGAACGGTCGGACGGGCCGAGTCGGGGCGGGCGTTGTCGAGTCGTACCAGATCACGCCGTTGACGCCACCGAGCATCGCGAAACTCGAGGGTGCCGATCTCGGGGAGGTCTCCCGCCACGCCTTGTGACGACAGTGGGAGTCACGGCTCACCGAGTGAGACCATCGGCACCCAGGACTGGAGCTCGCGAAGATGCCCTGGAGGTCGGGCCAGTTCAGTCAGCACGTGCGGTGAAGTCTGCAGGGTAGAAGGAAGACGATGTTTGATTGGTTCTGGAAACGTCGCTGGAGATATCCGGCCCCGGGCGGTGAAAGGTCGTGGCGAAGGGTCGATCCGGTGTTGATCAAGGACATGGCTGGCACCTTCGTCGTTCACCAGGACGATAGAAACCATACATCAAAAGAGTCGAGTGTGCATGGCTTTGATCTATCGGCGGCGGGGGCAGCCCACCATGAGTCTCAGTGGTGGCCCGCCCCGGCCTTTCTCAGCCTGGATGCCGACGGGCCACGCCCGGCGCTGTCGATCTCCTCGATGCGGAACCGAGCCATCCGACCCTGATCGCCTCGCCCAGGGCGGGATCATCGGGCGGCTTCGGCGGCAGAAAGTGGAGGGGAACAGGGTCAGCGATCGTCCCACGCCCCAGTTGCGGCAGATTCCGTCGGCGATCACAGCCACGGCCCTGCCAGACGTGAGGCTGGCCGTGCGGGCGGGCCAGGGAAAACGGACCGAAGGATTCAGGATCGACCGCTAGCACTTTGCTGCAGGCAGTTCGCGGAAGGACCGCAGCAGCGTCAATGCTCTCGGGAGCGACGAACTGGGCTGCTCCTAACCCATCCAACAATACCCCGTCGCACCAGGCTGTCCTCGAGTTCCCGCAAAGCCCGTAGTACGGGCGAAACCGCTGGTGTTCCCCATTGATCCCCGGTCACGACGCCGTACTGTTCTGAACAACCGTCGTCGTCAACCGAGCTCGGTGGTGTCGCGAACCGTCGGCACGTACAGCCGACGCGTGCCCGGAAGAATTGATGGACGCAGGGCGGGCCGTCTGGCCCCTGAAACGAGCTGCGCATGGAATGGCGGTGGGGCGAGGTCCCGGGCCAGCAACGAGCGGATCAGCCACTACGGGTGCCACCAGCCCTGCCGCGGCGGCCCGCCAGAGCTCCATGTTCCCGGGCGCCACCAGGCCAGTCACCGATTCCGACCGCGAAGGCGACATCTCCTCATCCGCGGCCCGGAGGGTGGCGGCATCGAGGTCCAGGTCGTCGACCGCTACCAGCCGGTCAACGGATCCCTCCGCGCCACGGAGCGAATCAGCACCTCCCCAGCCAGCAGCTGATCCAGGCGGGAGGGTTGATACCCGGCGAGACGAGCCGGGAGCACCTGCGATCTCCCACACGCTGGCTGGCAGCACCGCACCCGCCAGCTGCTGCAGCGCCAGGAGACACCGTGCGGGGAGGAGCGCGGCCTCGTGACACCGTGTGCCGATCCAGCAGGAAACGGGCGTAGGCCCTCGGCGGCACCGGCTCCACGGCGCGACGTGCCAGGCAGCGTCGCAGCCGGTCCAGGACGGATCGCCGGTACCGGTCTCGGTCACGCCCGTCGCAACCCGTTCTCACCAGGCGGGCCCGCATCGGCCTCCGACCCAGGATGCGGCTGGCTCACGGCCCGGCCACACCGAACGACGCTGCGAGCTCGGCTGCGAAAGGGTAAGGGTGCGGCCAGAAACGGGCGATGAGCAGCGCCAGGATCGCGCGCGCGCTTTCGGTGCTCACCTCGCCGGGCACCGCCACGTGGGCAGTCGCAGCAACGACCGAGATCCGGCGGCGGCCAGGCGTTCGCGTCGGCGATGACCTACGGTACCAGGCTTACCGGAGGCGGATCGGGTAGGGGAAAACTCGCTGCGGAGTTCCAGTCCGTGGAGGACAGGGCCCAGTCGGCGCAGATCCACCAGTTCCGCAGGACATTCCGCCCGGTAACGTCGGCGGTGTGCTGTCGCTCCGCCCGGAAACGTCTGACGACGATGGGCGTCCAGTAGCAGCTCCCCGCAGATCCAGCGTCTGAGCACCGAGGCTTTAGCAGAGCCGGGTCGAGGGCGACGACTGGGGCCGTCTGCTCCGCGCAATCGGCAGGTCGCCTTCGCACATGAACCTGCCGGCGTAGCCGTAGAGCATGCTGGCTGCGAACGGGCTGGGGCGAGGGCGTGACCACTTCGACGAGCCGCTACCGCGCCGGAACGATCCGCGAGAGCAGCCTGGCCAGCCCGGGCAGGTCCCACCGGTCGTTCAGGCATTCGCACCTGCCTCCACAGTGATGGGGAAAGTTCGCGCTGGCGTGCCACCGGAGCAGCTTAAGGGCTCCGCGACGCTGCCGCCACAGCGGCATCCGGGCGACCGTGGCGGCGAGGCAGCAGCAGGGCGCGGAGGCGCACTCTGAACCGAGCTGCGAACAGTGAGGTGCCGCCCACCTGGTCCGCGACGAGGCGTTCCACGTCGTCGGGCGATCCGTGCCAGGTCCGCGACCAGGCGTGGCAGTTCCCCGTCCGGCAGCCGCAGGATGAAACCGTCGCCGCGGCCACGGCCGGGAATCGACCCCGGAACGCCGTCCACGAGGGCGGCCACCGCCACGCTCCAGGGCGCCAGCACCGCCCGTCCCAGCGGGCTGCGGCAACCACGATCCGCCAGTCGCCCAACTCGTCGCGGAACGTTCCACCACGACGGTCCGCCTCGTCCGGCACCACCCCGGTGGCCTCTGCGCTGCTCCGCGACGACGAGCCACCCAGCTCTCCGGGTGTTCTCGTCGGCCCAGGGAGCTCGAGCCGGCGGGGTCCTCGGCGACCCGGCAGCAGCTCCTCGATGACGACATCCCAGCTCCGCGGGCGGGACAGATCCTCACCGATCCAGAAGGGCAGCTTCCTCGAGCGCTCCGGCAAGCGGCGTGGCTTCAGCACCCGTCGCGCGTGATCCCGATCAACACCGTCCACGAGGATGCGCCGAGCGAAGGTTTCACCCACCCGTCCTTCTGTGGACCATTTCCTCGTCGAAGCTCTCGACCCGAAAGTCCAGGGCCGCCGCCGTCGGCCAGGAACACCCCTGCAGAGACCGGTCCGGGATGGTGCCGCCCGAGGTGACGGCGAGCCGTCCGGCTCCCGCGCGCGGCGAACAACCGGTCGCGTCGCGCCGCTCCAGGCGGGCCCGCAGCTCCGGAGAAATCGGCGCTGATAGGTGCCGAGCAGCAGTTTCTGCAGGACCGCGTCGAAGGCGCGTCGTCCCTCAGCGGAGTAGGGATGTGCGCGCACCGCCGCCAGCCAGGTCTCGATCCCCAGCCCCGCATCTCCCGCGGCGGCGGCCGCGGCGACGGTCTGCTGAGCCAGGACGTCGAGCGCCAGCGCAGGGACACGCAGTCCTCGATCCTGGCCCGCGAGCATGCCGGAGACGGTCACGACCGCTGCCGCCAGCTCCCCGCGGCAGTGTAGAGGTTGCCCAGGGAGGTCGCGCCCCACCCTGGTGTCCGCCCGCCCGAAACGCTGCAGCGCACCGCGCGGACAAGCGCTGATCTGGATCACCTGGTCGGCGGCGCCCATGTCGATGCCGCTCCAAGGGAGCTCGTGGCCACGACGGCCCGCAGCCGACCCGCCTTGAGCGCGTCCTCGATCCGGCCCGGAGCGTTTGCCGACCGAGCCGTGGTGGGCGCGGGCCAGGTCCCCGCCGCTGCCGGCGTCCAACCACAGCTCGCCGAGGCGAGCCGTCAGTTTCTCACGCTGCCCGCGGGAGCCCAGCACCCGCGCAGACCGGGCCTCGTGATCGCATCCAGGATCTCCTTCTCCACATGGGGCCAGGGATCGTTCAGTGGGGAGCAGACCTTGAGGTCCCAGCTCGTCCCGGGAGCCACCACGACCACGTCCCGGTCGCCCCTCGGCGGAAGGGCCGCCGCTCAATTTTCGACGGGCTGCACGGTGGCCGACAGAGCTCACGCGCTGCACATCGCGTCCGGTCACAGCAGACAAGCGTCCAGACTGAGAGCCAGGTGGGTGCCACGTCGGAAACCGGCGACGGCGTGGATCTCAAGGTCGATTATCACCGTCTCGACGTCGCGGAGAGAGTTTCCTGTGCGCATGAGGTGGAGCATCAGCACAGCGCGACCAGTGGTGGATCAACACATCCGGTGGTCTGCGCCGTATCCACCCCGGTCGCGGTCGCTGTAGTCGCCCGGAGCGAACGCCGACGGTGACCCGGCACACAACTGTTGCGCTGCCGTCGGCCTCCTCGCGTGATTCCGGCCAGTCGGGGACTCGCAGGTTGCGTTCCATCCGCCACCCCGCGCCTTCAGAGAGAGACGTAGACCACCTCGTGCGAGGACGGTCGCCGGGTCGCAGCGCAGGGAATCGAGGGCGTGCAGTGAAGCGGCTTCGCCAGGGTCTTTTCCGGAGCGGTCGGCGCCACCACCAGGACGCGACCTGTCGGCGGCTGGTGGCCCGCCACGCCCCTTTCCTGCACGGGACGCCGGCACCCCGAAGGTGTTCACGAACCAGTCCCGCCTCGGGGCGGAGAAACGGTTCATCGGCATGCCGGAAGTCTCGCCACCTGGCGACAGACCACGGAACCGGCACCCCGAAGCCGGCTGGGTCGGCCTGGATGTGCGAGTTGGTCTCGACTGACCGCCTCGTTCCTCGCGGCCCGGCTCAACCGGCTTTAGAAGAGAAGGAGCCCGCCGACTCAACCGGCCTTCGTGGGGTGGAAGTTTGCTGAGCCGGCCTGCTCGCTCTGCGAGCCGCTCGGCTCTGATACCAGCTCGCGCTTTGTCCGAGATCGGACGGTCAGTCGGCGGCGACCTCCGCGCCGTCGGTCGACCAGCTGATGTGGAAGGCCCTCGTCGTCAATGCGGCGGTAGGTGTGCGCCGAAGTAGTCGCGCAGTCCTTGCGTGAGCTGCCGCGTTGAGATCGCGGGATGCCCGGGCCTGGTCGTAGGAGCCAGCGCCGCCGAGAAGCCCGGGGTACCGGAACCCCGGCCCGCACGGCCTCGGCGACGACCGTGCGCCAGCCTTCCTGGGCCTCCGTGAGGCCCGCCACGATCGAGGGAGCCTCCAGCAAGGTAATGAGGTTGCCGGCTGCGTATTCGGAACGGATCCGTTCCAGTAGACGGGCGCGGATGATGCAACCGGCTCGCCAGATTCGGGCCACCTCCGCGATGTCGATGCTCCAGCCGTATTCGGCGGCCGCCGTGCGGATCTCGTCCAGTCCCTGCGCGTAGGCCACCACCTGTATGGCCCACAAAGCCCGGCGGATCTGCTCGACGAAGAGATCACGATCGGCCACCCGATGCCCTGATCCGGTCCGTGGAGTGCTGCTCAGCGGCGGCGCGCAGCTCGGGGGCCGAGGAAATGGCACGGGCAAACACGGATTCGGCGATGGTGTTGACCGGGGTACCTAGGTCGAGTGCCGACTGCACGGTCCAGGTGCCCGTCCTTTCATACCCGCGGCGTCCCGGATCACGTCCACCAGCGGAGCGCCGGTGCGATCGTTCTTGCAGCACATCGGCAGTGATCTCGATGAGGCAGGAGTCCAGGTCCCCGGTGTTCCAGGTGGCGACGATGTCGGCCATCTCGGCGTGGTGAGGCCCAGGCTACGCAGCAGTTCATAGGCTCGCCAACGAACTGCATCGTCGGCGTACTCGATGCCGTTGTGGACCATCTTCACGAAATGCCCGGCGCCGTCGGCGCCGATGTGGGTGCAGCACGGTTCCCCGTTCACATCGGCTGCGATTCGCTCCAGGATCGGGCCGAGCGCCTTGTAGGACTCCAGCGATCCGCCAGGCATGATCGACGGGCTGCAACGCGCCTCACCTCCCTCGCCGGAGATCCCTGCCCCACGAAGGTGCAACCCGAGGCCCCGGAGACGTTGCTCGCGTCGGCGGGTGTCCTGGAAGAAGGATAGCCGCCGTCGACGACGATGTCTCCCTCTCCAGGAGTGGGATGAGGGCATCGATGGTGGCGTCGGTCGGGCCACCGGCCTTGACCATGAGAATGATGCGGCGGGGCCGTTCCAGGGATGCGACGAAATCTGCCAGAGCATGGGAGGGGATGAAATCCCTCGAGAGCCGTAGGAGCGCGATGAGCCTCGTCGGTGCGGGCGCGTCCAGTTGTGATGGCAGACCCGGAATCCTCTGCGTGCGAGGTTGCGGGCCAGGTTCGATCCCATCACCGCCATCCCGATCACCTGACCTGGGCCAGCTGCTCGCTCGGGCGTGACCTCCTGACTGTTCGGAAGTTCTTCAAACCACATTCGTTCAGTCAGCTTAGAGGTTGCGGGCGCAGTTTGCGTCACGTGGTGAGCGAGACACCCCACATCCCTGCCAATGTGGTGTGTTCCTGCGGGTAGATCGGCCCCACAGTCGTGCAACATGCGCAGTGCCAACGTCCTTCCCCACGACAACATGGCATCGCCTCGTCCCTGCGGGTGTACCAGCTGGTTTGCGAGGCAATCGGTGGGGCGTCGAGAAGCGAGCAGCGAGTCGGCAGGCCGATTCTGGTGTCCCCACTGTTTCACAATGCCGATGGCCTCGGAAAAAAGCAGCAGGCGGGTCGACATCGAGACGTATGCGGTTTGGGGGTGCGAGGGCCTTTGGGAATCAGTCTGGTTCTTCTACATGTTTTTCATGCACACCCAACAGGTGGTGATCTTCAATACGTGCTGAGTCTCAGCCGGGCCCAGGCCAAAGGCTTCCGGTCCCTGCTCCCAGGTGCCATCGAAACGGCGTTGTCCCCGTCTTGTAGCTTCGGGCCGGTCGGTGAGCAGACTGGAGGCGAAAGGTGCCCGGCTGCTTCAAGCCAGGCCGCATCCTTCGCCAGCAGCGGTGAGGGACAAGGAGCCGCACTGGCGTCCAGGACTCGCTCGCACCAACGCTTCGTTGTTTCCGTCACCCGAGGCGACTCAACATTCCACTCGGCGACGTCCACGGGGTCCGGGTCATCGGGGAAAGCAGGAAGGTTTCCAACCCAGGATCGTGTCACGACGTTCAGATCTCGGCCACCAGAGTCCGCCCAAGGGCCCGGATCCCGGATTGGCCCGCTCAGCCGGATGCATTCAGACCCAGCAGCTGGTTTCCGCGCACCAGAGCAGGTGACAGTGGCTCCGGTAGCGCCGAATAGTTCCGTAGGCCAGGCCGGCACCGAGTGTCCGAGCCGCGGGAAGCAGCTCTAGGTGTCGTCCGGTGACGAGCAGGTTGTGCCTGTCGCCGGCCTCGATCTCGCCTGAGACCACCTCGAAAACCTTCGGAACGTTTTCCCACGCCTTCCAGGGAGCCTGCAAGGCGGCCCGGACCTGTCCTCCACTGCCCAGGCGGCCGTCACGACGGGCCGTTAGCTCCGCCACCAGCACCCGGTGCTCGGATAGGGTCAAGGGGATTCGCTGATCCCGCCCCAGGTCTCTCCGGCTTCGTAACGGCGGGACGTCGCGGGCGGTGCCGGACGCAACCGCGCCAGCGACCAGGTCGTTTTTCCACTGATCCTGGAAGGTGACCTGTGTGCCGGCGAATCCTGGAAGCGGTGATCACCGGTTCCGCGAACAGCGGCGTCAGTGTGAGTCCGCCGATGTCCTGATAGGGCTGCCGGGGCCCTGCCCAGCAGTTCGTTGGCATCTTGCCCTTCTGGGTGAGTCCGCGCAGCCGGTGCAGGTTCAGCAGGGCCGCGGAGAAAGCCTCCATCCTGGGGGCCGGGGCCCAGCGATGGAATGCACAGAACCCGTCAAGGCCCGGTCCGCGACGACCAGCCCGTGGATGCGCATCCGGTGCAGATCGGCGGCCAGGCCCGCGCGCTGAGCGGCCCCCAGTCTTCCCGCGCCTTCAACAGCACCTCGGTCAGGTGCTCCCAGGCGAGGTCGGCGGTGGCCGACTGCCCCAGGTGATGCAGTGCGCTCATCGGCTCGGGCGGCCTCCTCCGCGAGCCTACGCAACCGCTCCGCCGGGTTGCGCGGGTCGATCGGCGGTGCCTCCGGGGCGTCGGGGTCTCGTCGTCTGTCACATCCAGGCTGGAGCGCGACTACCGCGCGATGGGCACAGCCGGGGACAGCAGGCAGTCGCAGGTGATGTGCTCTGCGAGGTGGCGACCTCCACGTCCGCCAAGCGAACCGTCGCGTTCCCGAAACCGATCCGGGACCGATTGGCACCGATCGGCCAGCAGGGCGTCCACTCGCCTGCGGACCCGTGGGCGAGCGCAATCGGTGATGGAGGCCATCAGCGCGGGGGAGATCTTCATGCGATCCCTCCCCGACCACGCTGCCGACCCAGCGGGCCAGGTCCAGTGGCGAGACCGCGGCGACGCGCATCCCAGCCCCGGCCACCTGCGCCGCGCGATCCCGGCGTTGTAGACGCCGGTGCCGGTGTCGTTCAGGCCGCGAGCCGAGCAACGTCACCCCGGAGGTCGCCAGGGCCTCCACCCGGCCAGCATGGGAGCGTCGGAACCGAACTCCTCGAAGTCGCTGATCAATACCAGCAGGGTGCGGGACGGCACCTTCACCCGTGATCGCGCCACCCGCAGCGCGGATGCGATGTCCAGCCTCCCCACCGAGACCTCCAACAGCAGCGCCAGGGATCGGACGTGGCCGGTGAAGTCCAGCACAGTGGTGTTGAAGGCCAGGAAATCGACGCTGAGGGCGGGAGATTCCGCGAGGATCGCCGCGGTCAGGGCCGAATAGACCACCGATTCGGACATGGAACCCGGATACGTCCACCAGCACGATCAGGTGCCAGTCGATGTCGCGTGCCATCGGGGCGTGGAACACGGGATGGACGGGCACCACCTGGGGCCGTCCGTCGAGGGGAACCACGTACCGCAGGTTGCCCCGGATGGTGCGGTCCAGATCCAGACTTCCGGTGCGACGCCGGGTGGGGCGGCCCGTCGCCAGGCCACTCAGGGCCGGGCGCAGCCGGATCGCCAGCTCCGCGCCCAGCTCCTTCACCAGCCGGGCCACCAGGGGACGCAGCTTTGCCAGCCGCGCCTCCGGTAGCGCACCGTGCAGCGACAGGGCGGTGGCCAGCAGGTCCACCGATGGGCCGCACCGAATTCGGATCGAGCCGTTCGACCACATCGCCGCGTCCCTTCGCGGCGGCCCGTCCAGAATATCTCCTGCACCTCATGCTCACCGAAGAGGACCTCGATCCGTCCTGCCACCGCCGCACCCCCAGCTGCGTGACGGCCGTTGCCCTCGCGCCGCGACGTGCGCCGTCCAGGGAATCCGAGTCCGGGCACTGTACAACCTCGTCCAGGGCGGAGGCCATCCGGCGACCCTGGTGCGACAGCCTTTCCCTGTTCGGTGCCCAGCACCAGCCGCCACCGTTCCGCCGGGGAAAGGCCAGGTCGGCCAGCCCGAGAGCTGCCAGGCGGTCGCGGGCCGCGGTGTCGTAGCGGGTGGCGGCCAGGGTCTCTCGGGGCTGAGCACCAGGTCACGGGCACGCCCGAGCTCGCGGGCCAGGTCGGTCAGGAGGGCCTTGCGTGCCTGTTCAGGTAGCACGTCGAAGCCGCCGCGCAGCGCAGGAAGCAGGGAGACGAACTCGTCGTCGGGGATACCACCCACCCGATCCACCAGGGCGATCGTCGCGGATGAGTCAGCGGGGAAAAGCGGTGGTCAGCAACCCGACCAGCCTCCCGCGCAGGGCTCGGCGCGCCTCCGGGGTGGGGGCGTCCAGCCACGACGCCACCCGGTCGGCGGAATCATCGTCTCAGCAGCAACGGCAGTACCGCCCCCGCATCAGGGGGAAACCGTCCCCGGCGAGCTGTTCCAGGGCGTGCCCGAGACTCAGGGCGTGGGAACCACCCTGAGCGACGAAGACCGCCAGGGCCCTGGCATCCTCGGGATCGTCGGAACCGCGGATGCCGCGCAGTTCTCGCACCGCGGCGGAGGTGAACTCGTCGCGTAGCTCGGCGGCGCGGCATCCGCTGCTGCTCCGGCAGCAGCGAGGCACCGAATGTGCGACGAAGCGACTTCCGCGAGGGTCACCGACAGCGCGACGGCATCCGTGAAACTGACCCGCCCGGCAAGTGGAACCACGAGCCGGAGCCCGCCCCATCGCCGAGTCCAGGGCGCATCCGGCGGCCTCGGTCAGCAGAGCGATGGCCTCCTCAGGGTTTCGACCTTCCGGGTGAGCAGCACCGTCGCCGCCACCTGCTCGGGGGTCAGGCCACGCGGCGCGGCCAGCCTCGATGCTGGCATCCGCTGCCGTGCTCCACCAGATCCCAACCAGCCCCACCATCTCCGCCCCGCGCGACAGACCCTGGCTGACGGGGAGGCGAAGGTGATGCCGCCGGTGAACAGCGCGTCAGCAGCACGTGGCGGCGCAGGTCCCGGGGGTTGCGCAGCGGTTCCAGATACAGCTGTTCGTTCTTTTTCCAAGGGAACCCGCAGGGCCTCCAGCTCTGCCCGGACGTTTGCCCGCAGCGCCGGAGACGGGCGTGCCGGGAGCCACCCTACCGGAACGATCCCCGATCAACACCTGCTCCAGGGGCCTCGGCCACCACCCGGCCCTCGCCCCAGCACCTCCCCTGGGCCAGCACCGTGGTGGCCGCCCTCGATGAGCTCCCGGCGCGACGGGGCGGCCAAACCCGCAGGGCCGCCAGGTCGAGGGCCACCCGCGCGGTCCTGACCGCCTCCCCGGGCCCGGCGGGATGCCCGGCGGCGCGCAGCCGCCGGGTGATCTCCGTGATCAGTCGGGTGGTCTCGTCACGGAGCCTATCCGGGGCCAGCCCGAGGCGAGAACCACCTGCTGCCAACCGATCACGGATACCGAGCGGATAACCCGAACGGGAATCCAGCTGGGCGAAGGTGTATGCACCAGGCAACCCGCCACATCGGAACCGTCGACGGCATCGAGAGGGCCGGGTTCCGGCCAGCAGGGCGGCGGCGTGGAAAGAACCGACCACCGCCGCCACCCGGCTGCCCGCCGACAATTTCCCCTGACCCAGCACCCGGTTCATTCCGTTCCTCGCGGGCCCTGGGTGTGGGCGTCGATCCGGCCTCCGCCTTCCGGAGCGCCCAGCCGTGGGTCAGCGCCGCGACCCGCAGCTGCTCCGGTGCGGAGCCGGGTGCGGGGCTTCGACGAGCCGGTCCCAGGCCTCCTGGGGGTCATTCGTCCGGGCCCGCGAGACAGGGCATCGCGCCCCCGGGAATCACCGGGGAAATCCTCGGTTGCCTCTCGGGTTCCGGACGGCGACCGGCAGGTCCAGACAACCACCGGCACCGAGTTGGCCCGCGCCCAACGCAGCGCCACCAGCTCCGGGGAGAAGTCCGCGAACGGGTAGAAACTGAGGTTCCCGTCCCGGCTGAAGGCTGGCCAGCGGCGCGGTGGCCTCGGGATGGGTGAGCCAGTCCAGCCATTCGGCGGCCTCCGCGGCAGCTCGACGGCCAGCACGTCCGGGGCGAACCCTCCAACAGGCGGGGGTGGCCACCGACATGGCGGGAGAGTGGTGCCTGATCCCGATCAGGAACGGGAGCCCGGCAGCCCGTCAGCTCCGCGATCTCGGTTTCCGTGGTCATGCTTCGAGCACGTGCCGCTGCTCCCAGAGCTGCACCCACGTGTGGCGGCCTCGGCGGCGCGGCGTTTCACGACGGAATCCCAGTAGGCAAGCAGACGCGCACCGTCCTCCGAGTCGTCCTTGCGGACGGCGCCGAGAGCTGCCGGAATCAGACGCGCCCGTCGCGGGCGTGCGGGAAGAACGCCCCGCCAGCGCGATGGAACCGGAGATGGCAACGGCCTCGGCGGTGGACAGCACCGTCGACGGTTTCTCCACCGCCCAGCCTTCCTGACTCACCCCGGAACGCAGCTCCCGGAACGCCGTCACCAGGGTTTCGACCACCACCTCGTCGACCTTGGATTCGGCACCTGCCGCGGTGAGAGCCTGGCGGGTGCGTTCCCTCACCAGGGCGATCTCCGCGCCCGCGTCGGCGATCGGCTCCACCGCTCGAAGTTAAAACGGCGCTTCAGGGCCCGTGCTCATCTCCGAGACGCCACGGTCCCGCAGGTTCGCCGTCGCTATGACGCAGAAACCCGGGGCGGCGTGGACGGCGTCTCACGCGAGCTCCGGCACCGCCAGGCGGCGTTCCGAGAGCACCGAGACTAGCGCGTCCTGGACCTCCGGCAGGCAGCAGGTGATCTCCTCCACCCGGGCCACCCGTCCCGTCCGCATGGCCGCCAGCACCGGTGAATCCACCAGCGCCTCCTCGCTGGGACCCTGGCCAGCAGCTGCGCGTAGTTCCAGCCGTAGCGGAGCTGGTCCTCCGTGGTGCCCGCGCTGCCCTGGACCGTCAGGCCACTGGTGCCGCAGATCGCGGCTGGCAACAGCTCGGACAGCATCGACTTGGCCGTGCCCGGTTCCCCCACCAGCAGCAGCGCCCGCTCACCCGCCAGGGTGATGACGCACCTCTCCACCAGGGACACATCCCCACGAACTTCCGGCTGATCTTCAACCCTGTCATTGCCGCAGACGAAGGCCACCACCGCCTGCGGGTGAGTAGCCAACCCGGTGGTCGAGGGGCCCTTCTCCCTCGGTGAGCCGGGCCAACTCCCTCGGCGTGGCGCACCTCCGGTTGCGGCACCTGCTGCACCTGTTCCATAGGACCTCCTCGGGTTTCCTGACATGCGCGGATCAAGCTGGCAGGAGGCCCCGACAAAACCGACGCCCCCGCACACGGGTTCCCCTGATCACTCTCACTTACATCACCCCGTCCCGCCTTTCCCCGTGCACGAATCGCGGAGGTTTGACGGTTCAACGTCGTCACACGACGTTGAACCGTTCTCCGCCTGCGTTTCACTCGCAAGGAGGAGGGAAGGGGCCGGATTTGGGAGTTGAACGCTCCGGTCTGTTGGGTCAGGCCCTGGCCGTGACCGGAGCGGTGCCGACCCGGCGATCCGGGAACCAGCAATTACGGTTTCCTTTCCACCCGACCGGTCAGCGGCGGCGGTGACGTTCTGTGCGCAGCTCCTCGTAGCCCGGGACGTCGCCTCGCGATAGCGATGCCAGGCTTCGGTGAACAGCTGATGGTAGGGGGACCAGCGGCACCACCACGCTCTGTCTCGGTTCCACCTTCAGGGTGTCCAGGAGGTCGTAGAGGGGCCTTCCAGACCTCCATGGGCAGGTGGGGGAGCTGGCCTCCTGCCAACCCCCGGGCAGGAACAGGGTGCGTCCCGCCCGGGACCGTTTGGCCTCCAGGACGAGGCCTTTCTCCAACAGCGGGCCGCCGCCTCGACCAGGGTGGTTTTCTTCCAGGCGTTCCAGCTCTCAACGTTCCTGTCGGTCGGGTTGTGGAGGGCCAGTAGCTGCAGCCAGTAACGGGAGGAGGCCTCCGGCAGGCCGAGGGTTTCGGAGACCTCGGCGACCACCCGGGGGCGGATACGAGAGGGTCCTGCTGGGTCCCGGGGATTCCGGAACGCAAATCCTCCTGGATGGCGTCGAAACCGCCCGTCAGCACGCTGATCCGGTTGAGCAGGTTGTCTCGGAAACTCAGGTCCTCGGGGATGCCCGCCGCCAGGGTGGTCTCCGTTTCCCAGTCGGTGACCTTCGAAGGATCCCAGGAGATCGCGTCGTAGTGTCTGTCGGCGGTGATGGTCCAGGCCCCTGGGAGACGGTCGACCCCTACCGGGGTCTGTTTGGTGCGTTTCGACAGGCCCAGGAGGACCCGCATCTTCCCGTGGTCTGGTGTAGTCGCTCCAGCAGGATGACGGTTTTCGCATCCGGCCCGGATGACGCTCGAAACGGTCGGCCAGCCAAGGCCCGAGCGCCTCGGAGCGGTCCACCCTGGTGGCCACCCACAGCCAGGTGCTCAGGTGTTGATCGTCCAGTTCCTCCTGTTCCGCCAGTTTGCGGAGACGATCGGCCCCGCCCCACTGGAACTCTTTGGTGGCCGCGGCCAGCAGCTCCTCGGGAAGCTGGATGCGGTCACCCTGCCAGGTCTTCCACCATTCGATCATGGCCTCGATGTCGAGGCCCTCGCGGACCGTCCTGATCGGATCTTGGGCCCCGGCCGCGAGCAGCTCGACCAGGACCCACACGCCCAAGCCCTTTCAGGAACTCACGCGCACCGAGCCGCCTCCGCGACCTTCAGACCCAGGAGCTCCCGCACGGGTTTCGGCAGGTAGTTGTTTTCCCAGCTGTTCAGGTTCGGCAGGCCCGCCAGCAGTACACCGGCCGCCGCCGGCGACCAGCCCAGGCCCTCGGCCAGCCGGTCCCTCCGGGCCGGGTCCCACGGGACGGGACCGTCGGACAGCAGCTTCTCGAAGGCGGCCACCAACGCTTCGGGTGAGATCCCCCGGGAGCTATGGCGGGGCGCGGTTTCGTACCCTTTGACGCGGGGTGGTATCCCGCCCGTGGGCGAGAACACTAGCATCCTGTTGTCGTCGAGCCCCGGGGCGTTCGACGACAACACCGGCATTCTGTCGTCCTCGTCGTCGCTGCCCAGGGCGATAGCGGGACCGGTGGGTGTCTCGATCAGGGCCCCCATCTCGCAGGGGGACGGGTCGTTCCACTGATACGGGAAATCGAAGACGCAACCCTCCGGTGTGTAGAGGCCTCGCGTCCAGCACGGCGGCGACGGCTGCGGCGGCCCCGCCGATCCCTGTCGCGTTCCCGGAACGGAGTTGCGGCGCAGGCCAGCAGCGCCTCCGGATGGGTGAGCAGCAGGTGCAGCCTGGAGTGAACCATCGTGACCCTCACCTGCTCGCCGGCCAGGCGGCGGGCCAGGGGCCAGCATGGTGGAACGCGATGTGGTTGTTCCGCTGCGCCACCCCAGCACGTTCCAGACGGCCAAGTCGTCAGAAGGGTCCCACTCCGTGAAGGTGCCCGGCGCCGTCTCCTCCGCGGCCTCCCGGGCCAGGGCCCGGCCCTCATCGACGATCTTCTTGACGCGGGCCGTGAGCCAGATCACCGAATCCACCAAGGCCGGGTCGGTCGTTCCCAGGAAGGTCTCGGCGGCGGCGCGGGCCTCCTCGGTGATGACCTGTTCATCCACCACACCGTCGGTGTCCTCCAGCAGGAAGTTCAGGTCGTCGGCATCGCATCCCTGTTGCTCGTTCGCGGCGGGTGTGGCTGCCAGCAGGGCCGTGGCCATCTCCGGGGTCACCGAGCGCAGCCTGGCGCTGACGGCCTCGTCGCGCACCCGGAGATGGTGCCATCCCACCCTAGGCAGCTGTGACAGCAGATGTGGCTGCCCCAGCGCATCGGAGGTGGACAGAACACACTCGCAGGTGGGGTCGCGGTGAAGACGGTTCGAACTGTCGACCAGCTAGTACCCACCGCCCGGGCGGCTCACCCGGGCGGTGAAGAAACCCTCGTCTGTGTCGGTATCCAGTCGGTAACCGTCGATTCCCAGGAAACGCCGCTGGTCCTCCCGCGAGAGCACCACCCAGCCGTGCACACCCTCCTTCTGGGGCAGTGGGGAACTGGGGAACGGTGACCGGGGCCCACAGCAGATTGCTGCTGGTCGACAGTTTCCAGTCGTCACGAAGGTGTGGTTCGACCAGCTCGGCCAGACCGCTCGGCAGCGATTCGCGTCCCAGATTCCCGGTTTCGGGATCGACCTCCCGGATCCCGTCGCCGCCCACCCAGTAGGTGTTGCCGTCGTGCAACACCTGCTTCAGCTGGCTGAACGGTGATTCCTGGTCCCCGACCCGCAGCACCCGTTGTCCGATCAGGCGTCCGGAGGCGACGGGGAAGGACTGGGTGTTCCGGGAGACCCGCCAGATGTAGGGTGCCTTGCTGCGGGTGGGTCGGATCATTGGACCAGACGAACCATTCGTCGTAGGAACTGTCCCGGTAGTAACAACCCGTCACCCCGTCGACCAGGATGTAGTACCAGTCCTCGGGGCGGACGCCCTTGGGAATGGCGAACGTGGCCTCCGCGACGCGCCTGTCGCCCTCCACCCAGATGACGCGGCCGTTCTTCGCGACACCGACGGCGGGCCAGGATTCGTGCAGGGTCACGTCGTCACCGAGTTCCGCGGCCGCTTTCTCCAACTCGGGCCAGGTGTATTCGGTCAGCACCCCGTCGCGCAGCGCATCGGCCAGCAGCTTCGGGGGCGTCCAGGTGCGAGATGAAGGCGGCGAACTGATTCGGATAGGCGACCCGGCCCTCGGGTGTGAACAGCGTACTGCAGCCGTCTCAGCTCCGCCGCCACGGCCAGAGCAGTGGCGTCCTTCCCCAGCCTGGGGGCGGCCCAGCTGCCCAGGATCTCCCGGGTGCCGGAATGGGACAGCAGCAGGTGCAGGTACCCCTGCCCGATCATCCGTCCCATGTCGTCGAGTCCGAGCGCGGCGTGTTCGCTGCGGGCCAGGTGTTCCAGATCGGGGCGTTCCTGCTGCTCGGCCCAGCGGCGGAACTCCAGTTTCCTCCAACCCGGGTCCTCCTCGAAAACCACCCGGGCCCCCGCATCCAGCAGCGCATCGAGCACCTCGGGTTCGAGTCTCCACAGGTTGCTCGACAACGTGACGGTGGTTCCCCGCAGGCCGGGCAGCTGCCTCAGCAGCAGACACAGCTTCCTGGGGTAATCGGTGTCCCACTGGTCCTGCAGCATGCGGATGTAGCGTTCGGCCCAGGCAGCGCGCGTCGTGTTTTCCGGAACGCAGTTCGTCGGCGACGCCGGTGGCCTCCAGCACGTCGATCCACATGTCGGGACGCATCCTGTCCGGTGCCAGGCCGAGTAGCCTCTGGCGCACCGACCCGTCCCGTTTCGCCAGCTGGACCAGGGGCTTGGAGTAGCCGTCCCAGAAAATGGTGGGGGCGTGTTCGATGGCAGGGGGAGCCGAGCAACGCGGACAGCAGCCTGGTCTCCACCTCCAGCCGGTCGGCCCCGGCGGCCCTGATCAGACGGCGCATATCCGCAGGGAGAGCCGCGTAAGGGCGGCAAGCCGCCGCGGACCCTGTCGATGTTGAACTTGAGGAACAACTCAAGGGCGTCCGCGGGGGTGTGACGTTCGAGGAGGGTCTTGGACTCGTTGGTGAGTTCCTTGGCGCTCAGCGCCCCCGCCAGCGCGAACTCCAGAAGCACCTGGCGATGGCGTTCCTCGTCGATGGCCAGACCGTGCACCCGCTCGGCCTCGCGGGCCTTGTTGAAGAACTGCATGGCGTAGGTGTGGTTGTCGTTGCGCAGGAAGATCCGCGCGCCCTCCTCCAGGAAAGGTGGGGAGGAAGTGCGGGGCAGAGTTCCCGAGCCGCCCTGCCAGCTCGTCGAGGAGCTCCTTGGCGGGGCCGGCCTTGCTCCGGGCGAGTTTCGCGGCCCGGTTGAGATCACCGACCAGGTTCAGGGCGTGCCGGGCGTTGGGCGGGTCGGTGATGATCGGCCATGCCGGGAAAGCCCTATGGCACGGTTGCGGACGTGACCCACCCCGGCTGCCCGTCGGGGTGAAACCCAGCACGCCCAGGCTCAGGTCCTCCACCTCTGCGAGGTTCTCCCGAGCCAGGCGCACCACGGTGCGGCCCTCGAACTGGGGATGGACGTAACGACGCGCCTGCAGGGCGACTGTGTCCGGGACGGCGGTGGGAGAAACACCGCCCAGCTCTGCGGCTCGGGAATCTGTGATCATGCAGGGGAACCTTAGACTGAGGGGCTGACAATTTTTCTTCAGGTCGCGGATGCGAGATCGGGGATCACTGCTTGTCCTTGTCCGTCTTCACCTTGCGGCCCGCGAAAATGTGTGCCGCCATGCGCACCCCCTCCGAGTAGGCCAGCGGACCGACCTCGGCGACAGGGCACGATGTGGTCGTCGCGCACCCAGTGCAGATCCCCCGTGACCGTTTCGAACTCCGGCGAGTCCGCCCCGATCCAGTACCGGGCCGTCACTGGTTCGCCCATCCTCGAAACACAGACAGGGTGGCGTAGCCACCGACACCTTGAAAGCCGGCGGAGGACGCGCGACCCGCGGCGAAACGCAGCTGCTCAAACTCGCCACCCGCGTACTGAGCGAGCTCGACGACATCCGGGGCGATGTCGTCGGGGCGGCGGTGCACCTCGCGGAACAGCTGGTCGAAACGCTGCTTGATGCCCAGTTCCACGGCGAACTCACGTAGGTCGTCGAGATCGGCCAGCAGCGCGGGGTGGGGGAGCAGCACCCGTTCGGCGGTGATGGTCACGGATTCACCGTCCAGGTCGACGATCCCCAGGCCGTTGGCGTCGGCGGCGCGGAGGAAACCCGCCACCTGTGCCGTCGTCGGCGGCGATCACCAGGTCGGTGAGCCAGGAACGCCACGCCTCATCGGCCCTACACCTCGGCCAGCACAGTCCGCGGCACCGGCAGGGAACGCAACAACCAGCGTTCCACCTCCGCCCCGGCCTCGGCGTCGTGGGTGTGCAGGGAAGGATAAGGGTCGCGTCCAGATCCTCCCACACCGCGGTTTTTCTCGCGGCGGGCGGCACTGAGGCCAACTCCTTGCCCTTGCTGTTCCGCGCGACGATCGTGCCATCACGAATCGTCAGCTCATGTCCGGTGCCGATGGGGATCCACTGCATGCGCCACAAGGTACCGGGTGTCCCTGACAAAAGAACTCGGCGGGGCGTCCGGATGCCCGGGATCCAGTAGCAGGTGTCCGTTTTCGTGACCTCGCAGTCCTGAGATGGGCAACGGGTTCTGTACATTAATCGTGCGCGGGAGAAAAAGCTGCGTGTCCTGTTCGGTCGGCATTTCCAGCTGCTGCGCCGTCGGGACCTCTCTTCTGTATGAAACCGATGTAGAGGGAATAAAATTCAATGCAGAGCAAGCGCTTTGATGGCTGTCACGGGCCTGCTGTCAGCGACAGCCATCGTTCTTTCCGCATGCGGAACTGCGATAAACGGCGGCGGTGGCTCCGAATCCGCGCAGGCGGGCAACAATGTGATCAGGATTGAATATGTGCACCGACTTCCTGATGGGCCGGGCATGATCCCGGTGGCCGACATGGTCGAGAAATGGAATGCCGCGCATCCGAACATTCAGGTCACCGCCACTAGGGTTTACCGGTAAATCGTCGGAGCTGATGACCAGCTGAAGGCTGATGTGGCGAACAAGAGTGCCCCTGCCTCGCCCAGGTCGGCTACGGCGAGGCCCCGAGATGTTCGTGGGGAATCTGCTCGAGGACGTCTCCGGGTGAGGGCCTCCAAAGTACAAGGACAACTACAACGACTCCGCCTACTCCCAGATGTCGGTCGGCGGGCAAGATGGTGGGACTACCCCAGGACACCGGGCCCTTGGTGTACCTCTCACAATGAGGCCGAGTTCAACGCCTTGGGCATCGAGGTTCCCAAGACCTTCGACGAACTCCTGGAGGCCGCCAAGAAAAGCCGCAGCCCAGGGCAAGTACATCCTCGATTTCGAACCCGATGAAGCCGGCTACTGGCTTTCAGCCCAGGCTGCCGCTGCCGGTGCGGTGTGGTACTCGACCGTCGACAACAAAGTGGAAGATCAACACCACCGACGAGAAGACCCAGGCGGTGGCCAAGTTCTGGCAGGACGTCCTGGATGCCCAGGCCGCGCTCACCAACAAACGCGCGGATGGTTCCCTATGAACAGGCTCTGACGAGCGGTTCCCCTGATCGGCAAACATCGCCCCGCCTGGGAGGTCGGCTACGCCCTCGACACGTTGGACGGCACTCCTACGAGGGGCAGTGCGCGTTGCGAAACTCCCCACCATCGGGGGCTCCCGGATGGCCGGTCCCCGATGGAGGTTCCGGGTGGCTGTGATGAAGGGGTGTCAACACAAGACCGAGGCCATGGAATTCAACGACTGGCTGAACACCCAGGTGACCGATCTGACCTCCCAGGGTCTCCTGCCAGCCGCCAAGGGCACGGTTGCCACCCCGAGAAAAACCCTGCGACAGTTCGGCAACCAGGACGTCTACCAGGTGCTGACCGAGGCCAACGATGAACTGGCTCCGGAGTGGGGATACATTCCGGGCTTCTCTTCCGTTGCCCAGAAGATGCAGGAGAAGGCCGACGAGGTGGTGGCCGGTGGCGCGAAGGGTGGCCGACATCTTTCACCATCACCGAGAGCACTCGAAGGAAACCCTCGAGGAAGCCGGCCTTCCCGTCGCCGAGGGGTGAGTCGGGAGAGAAAGGCGAGGTCATCCCTGCGCGATCTCTCAGCGTTTGTGGGTGATCCTGCCGTTCCACAGGGTCATTTCGACCGGATCGGGGAGATCCCGACCGTGGTATGGGTTGTTGTGGCTGATGGAGGCAGAGTCGTTCCGGTCCACCGTTGCCCGCCGCTTTGGGTCGATCAGCACTAGGTTCGCAGGTTCACCAGGGCTCAGGGGGCGGCCCTGCCCCGTTGCCTTCCCGATCCGGGCCGGGGTGTGGCTCATCCGATCGGCCACCTGCTGCCAGGTCAGGCGGCCTGGGGAGACCATGGTTTCCATCACCACCGCCAGGGCCTGCTCCAGCCCCAGCATCCCCGGTCGGGCGTCGACAAAGGCATGGTCCTTGTCCTGCGGGGCGTGGGGTGCGTGGTCTGTGGCGACCGCATCGATGGTGCCGTCGGCCAGTGCGGCTCGCACTGCCTCGACGTGTTCGTCGGTGCGCAACGGGGATTGACCTTGAAGGTGGTGTCGTATCCCACGACCTCCGGGGTGGTCAGGTACAGGTGATGGGGGAGTGGCTTCGGCGGTCACCCGGATGCCCCGTTTCTTCGCCCAGCGCAGCACGTCCACGCCCTCCGCAGTTGAGACGTGACACACGTGCAGGCGGGAACCGGTGGCTTCCGCCAAGGCGACGTCGCGGGCAATTATCACCGACTCCGCCACCGGAGGCCAGCTCGGAAGCCCCAGCCGACCGGAAAGCTCACCCTCATGGCAGCACGCCTCGGGTCCAGCGAGGGTCGCATCCTGGGCGTGCTGCGCCAGCACCCCGTCGAAAGGCTTTGACCCACTCGAAGGCGCGTCTCATCAAACTGGCGTCCATCACGCAGTGTCCGTCATCGGAGAACACCGAGACCCGGGCCCGTGAGCGGTGCATCAGCCCCAGCTCCGCCAGCTCCCGACCCGCCAGTTTCTTTGTGATGGCGCCGATCGGGAACACCTGGCAGTTGTTGGCGGCGGCTCCCAGAGCCAGCACGTGCTCGGCGTTCTCCGCCGTATCCGTGACCGGCTGGGTGTTCGCCATCGCGAAGACAGCGGTGAAGCCCCGCGAGCAGTACGCGCGGGAACCGGACTCGACGGTTTCGGCGTCCTCGCGTCCCGGTTCACGCAGGTGGGTGTGGATGTCCACCAGACCTGGCAGTGCGATCAACCCGTCCGCGTCGATGGTGGTCGCACCCAGGGGGTGCTGATCGACGAGGTGGCCCGATTCGATGAACAGGTCCGTTCGTGACCCGTCGGGCAGGGTCACCCCGGTGATGGCGAGTTTCGACATTGATTTCCTCCCGTCAGTCGGCCAGCAGGGTGGTGCAGCACGCTCATGCGGATTGCGACTCCCCGAGGAGACCTGGTCGAGCACGATGGAACGCGGATCGTCGGCGGCGGTTGAGCTGATTTCTAGGCCCCGGTTCATGGGTCCGGGATGCGCTATCACCGCGGTGGGACGCAGCCTGCTCAGGCGGGAGGCCGTCAACCCGTAGGCAGCCACGTACTCCCGTTCCGAAGGGAAGAAACCGCCATGCATGCGTTCCCGCTGCACCCGGAGCATCATGGCGACGTCGACGTCCGAGATCACCCTCGTCCGGGTCGGGTGACCTGCACCCCCAGGTCTCCACCCCGGGAGGTAGCAGCGTGTGCGGGGCGACCAGCACCACCCGCGCCCCCAGCCTGCTCAGCAGCGCAACGTTTGAGCGGACGACTCTGGAATGCAGTAGGTCCCCGGTGATGGCGACCAGTTTGCCATCCAGGGTTCCCAGCCTGGTGCGAGTGAAGTGGGTCAGCATCGCGTGGGCGTCCAGGAGGGCCTGGGTCGGGTGCTCATGGGTGCCATCCTCGGCGTTGACCATACAGGCCCTCACCCATCCCGCGGCCTGGGCCACCGATCCGGAGCCCGGGTGGCGCATCACGATGGCGTCCACTCCCATAGCGTCCAGGGTCATGAGGGGTGTCGCGCATCGATTCGCCCTTCGAGACGCTTGACCCACGCGCCGAGACGTTGATGGCGTCGGCGGAGAGCCACTTGGCGGCGAGCTCGAAGGAGCTGCGGGTGCGGGTGGAGTCCTCGAAGAAGAGGTTCACCACGGTGCGGCCCTTCAGATAGGGCAATTTCTTGACCCGCCTCCTGCAGCTGATGCATCCGCCCGGCCAGGTGAAGGATCGAGTGGATCTCGTCGGTGCTGAGATCGGTGATGCTGAGCAGATGCTTCATGGCCGGGCTCCTCCGAGGCGAATCAGTGGCGGCTGCGTTCCTGGACCCGCAGGTTTCGTTCAGCCTCGTCGAGACGCTCGCTCAGTAGGCGCCGTACCTGATCTGTGGGTTCGCCCTCCGCGAGATAGCGGCGGAATCGTTCGACCACATCGGCTGTCGCCAAGGTTTCGGGGAACAACCACCTGAGTGCTGCACCGATGGCCGCATACCCGCGCGTGTCCCAGCCGTCCTCGCGTTTCGAGATGGCCTCGACCAGTTTCGCGTAGGCATCGACGTAGGGCGCCAGCACATCCTCCTGACCGTAGCTGATGAACCCCATGGCAATGCTGCGATGGGTCTCGTTCGGGATGTCGGGATCGGCGGTCGCCAGTCGCCGCGCCTTCTGCCTTTGGCCTCGACGGTCGGGAGCCCGGCTCGGGCACCCGCGGCGCGCTCAGCTCCGGTGTTGGTGTTGTCCCTTTCCAGTTCGGTGGCGATCTCCTCCTCACCGAAGACACCGCGTCGCGCCAGCGTATTGACGATGAGCCAGCGCACATCGGTGTCCACCGCGAGATCGGTCGGAACCTCCTCATTCTGCAGCCAGCCGCGGATCAGCTCGCAGGCGCTGCTGCGGGCACGATCAGGGTCTTCGCGATGATGAGCTGCGCATCGGAACCGGGCTCGGCATCCTGAGCAGACCGGCCAGACCCGTGACCAGTCTTCATATTCGCGGCCTCACGAAGCTCGGGTGCCATGAACCGACCGAGCAGGCCGCGGCCTGAGCTAGAACCGTCGTGATGGCAGCCATATCTTTTTCGGAGCCGATGCCCTGAGGCCAAGGAAAACCAGTTCTGCGGTGCAATCCGGCGTCACGGACCGAGTCCCAGAACAACGACCAGGTGACGGCCCTGGCCAGGATCGCTAGCCTGTCGATCCGTTCAGCGGTGTTTGCGGGACATTTCGTCGAGGCGGACCTTCGCGAAGTGAGGTCTCCGTCGTTGAGCAGGACCACGTCGCGTCGGGGGCCGTCCCACCAGATCAGGGACATCGGTGCGTTCACCCGAGATGTCGGTTTCGACGCAGTCGACGCGCTCCAGCCGTTGTCGGTGTTGGCGTAGATGCCGATTCCGAGTCGGTGGTGCGCAACGTCGGCCATGCCTCGGGCGCCGTCTGGACGATCGCGAACCGCGTGAAGGTGCCGGTCCGTCGACCTCGAACTCCGCCCCTCAGGGTATTGACCCCAGCGGCTTTTCAGCCACTGTCCGGTGAACCAGACAGGTCGCGTCCGAGGCTGTCTCCAGCTCGCTGAGCAGGTCGGTCAGTGGTGCTGCCGTGGGCGTGCTTGCGGAAGTAGCTCCCTACCCCCTTGGCGAAGGCTTCGATGCCGACAAAGGAGACCAGCAGTTTCAACACGGAGGCACCACTTGGCGGGTGATGCCGTCGAAGTTCTGTTCCACTTTTTCCCAGTCGCCATGTCATCGGCGGCGATGGGGTGGTGGTGGACAATTGGTCCCGCATGTAGGCCCAGGCTTTGCGTTCGTTCGAGAACGAGGCCCATGGATTGGCTCCCGTGCCGTACTTCTCGGCGATCTTGTCAGCTGCGAAGTGGGAGGCCCACTCGGCGAACGACTCGTTGAGCCACAGATCGTCCCACCAGCGCATCGTCACCCAGGTCGCCGAACCACATATGGGCCAGCTCGTGGAGGATGGTGTTGTCGTGGGCCTCCATCTCGCGGGCGGTGACGCGGGAACGGAACAGATTACTGGTCACGGAAGGTAACGCAGCCCGCGTTTTCCATAGCGCTAAAAATTGAACCCGGGCACGAAGATCTGGTCGTAGGAGTCGAAGGCGTAGGGCACCCCGAAGGTTGATTCGAACACGTCGAAACCGCGCTGCGTGGTCTCGAGGATTCGGTCGGCGTCGAGGAATTCAGCCATTGACGCACGGCAGGCAACGGAGGCGGGCAGCAGCCCGGCTGCAGACGTGATCTGTCCCCGTACGACGTGATTCGCCCTGCCACCAGAGCGGTGATGTAGGTCGAGATCACAGGGGTGGTGCGTGCTCGAGCGAGCAATTCCTCGCCGATCAATTCCCCCGCGACGGAACGGGAATTGGTGAACGACATTCCAGTGGGCGGGTGCCAGGACTGTCAGCTGGAAGGTCGCCTTTTGGTCAGGCTGCTCGAAGGTGGCATACATGCGCCTGGCATCTGCGGTTTCGAACTGGGAGTACAGGTAGATCTTGCCATCGGTGTCGACGAAGCGGTGCAGCCCCTCGCCGGTGCGGGAGAAGCGGCATACGGCGTCAATGACGATCGTGTGACTGCCCTCCGTGAGATCCTTCAACGGCAGCCGATAGCCGTCGAACTCATCCGTGGGAAGCGGGCTGCCATCAAGGGTGGCGGAACGAAGCTCGTCCGCGATCACATCCAGGTGGGTCGACCCGCCTTGTGAGACGAAGTCGAGCTCGGTGTGAGAGGTGAAGGTGCGCTCGGGGTCGGCGACACCGTTTCCGGTCACATCAACTGTCACCCGGTAGGCCCCAGCCTTGACGACGCCGGAGCGGAGGGTGGCTTCTTCGCGAGTGATATTGGCGGTTGCCATGGACACCTTCAATCATCGTTGCTGTTCTGCCAAGCTCAAGCACTTTATCGCATCATGCCCGGAGTGGGGATTGTGACAGCATGGGGGTCATGACAATTTCCCCCGAGAATGAACACCGCTGGCAGGAACTTAACCAGCTTCTTCTGGCTGCCAGCGACGCCTACTACGGGGGAGTCGAGCCCATCATCTCCGATACCGAGTACGACGAACGACTCAGAGCTTGCGGACCTGGAGGACCGTCACCCTGAGTTGCGACGTCCAGAATCCGCCACAACGCGGGTGGCCTACGCGCGTGTCACTGAGTTCACCCCTGTCACCCATCGACAGCGGATGCTAAGCCTGGACAATGTCTTCGATGAGACCGAGCTGACCGCCTGGCTGACCAGGGTGCCCGCCGAAAACTACCTGTGCGAACTGAAGATCGACGGGCTGGCGGTGAACCTCACCTATCTGGACGGGCGCCTCGTTCAGGCAGCAACCCGAGGCGATGGACGGATGGGGGAGGACATCACCGGCAACGTCGCCACCATTCATGGCGTCCCTGCACCGGCTGCGGGAACCGACATTCCCGCCGTGCTGGAGGTACGGGGCGAGGTTTTCTTTCCCAAGCAGGCTTTCGCGGAGCTGAACGAAGCCCTGGAGGAGGCCGGGCAGCACCGGTTCGCCAACCCCGCAACGCCGCCGCCGGATCACTTAGACAGAAGGGACCCCAGCATCACCGCAGCCAGGCCCCTGCGGATGATCGTCCACGGCATCGGAACTCACGACGGTCTCTCCCTGACCCGCCAGAGCCAGGCCTACGAGGTGCTGGGCTCCTACGGGCTGCCGGTATCGGACCACACCCGGGTGGTCGACTCGTACGCTGCGGTCCAGGCCTACGTCACCCACCACGGCGAACACCGCCACGACGCTGAACACGAGATTGACGGGGTTGTGGGTCAAGGTCGACGACCTGGCCTCCCAGCGTAGGCTGGGATCCACATCCCGGGCGCCGCGCTGGGCGATCGCCTGCAAATATCCGCCCTGAGGAGGTCCACACCCGGCTCCTCGACATCCGCGTCGGGGTTGGGCGCACTGGGCGCGTCACCCCGTTCGGGGCAATGGAGCCGGTGCTGGTCGCGGGGTCCACGGTCGCCATGGCCACCCTCCACAACGCTCACGAGGTGGCGCGCAAAGGGGTGCGGATCGGGGACACCGTGGTGCTCCGCAAGGCCGGTGACGTGATCCCCGAGATCGTCGCCCCCGTCGTCTCGCTGCGTGACGGCCACGAACGCGAATTCGTGATGGCCACCCACTGCCCGGCCTGCGGCACCGCCCTGGTTCAGCAGAAGGAGGGCGACAAGGACCTGCGCTGTCCGAACGCCCGCAGCTGTCCCAGCCAGCTCAGGGAACGCCTCTACTCGCTGGCAGCCCGCGGGGCCTTCGACATCGAGGCGCTGGGTGAGTGGGCGCCCGCGACCTCCTGGAATCCGGCTTGCTGACCGACGAGTCGGGCCTGTTCGCGCTCACCGAGGAGGACCTGGCCCGCAGTCTCCATCTATGCCACCCGGCGAGGGAATCACCGCCAACGGCCTGAAGTTGCTGGAAAACCTTGCTGCCGCCAAGCAGCAGCCGCTGTGGCGGGTGTTGGTGGCGTTGTCCATCCGTCACGTCGGCCCCACCGCGGCCCGTGCGCTGGCGTCGCGTTTTGGAAGCATGTCCGCGATCCGTGCCGCCTCTGTCGACGAACTGGCAGATACCGAGGGTGTGGGTCCGGTGATCGCCCAGTCGCTGAAGCTGTGGTTCGAGGTGGACTGGCACGTCAACATCGTCGAGGCCTGGACCGCCGCCGGGGTCCGGATGGTCGATGAACCTCCAATCCGGGGAGCAACGACCAGCCTTCCGCCATCCTCGAGGGATTGACGGTGGTCGTCACAGGAAAGCCTTGAAGGGTTCACCGCGACGGGGCCAAAGGAAGCCATCGTTTCCCGGGGCGGTAAGGCCGCCGGGTCGGTGAGTCGGAAAACCAGCTACGTGGTGGTGGGGGAGAACGCCGGCAGCAAGGCCGCCAAGGCGGAGGAACTGGGGTTGCCATCCTCGACGAGGGCAGGGTTCCTGTCCCTCCTAGAGAGGGACCCGCTGGGCTCAACGGGCGGCGACGCCGCGGCACCATCTGCGCCTGGGATTGCCCGGTGACGAGTGACTAGCCCGCTGATGCCGTCGCGTCCCAGTTCCCGTGGCGTGCCCCGATTGTTCATGGGAACAGTGTAGGAACGCATTAGGGTGGGGCGGCATGGGTCCCCACCCACAGCCTGGGTTGCGAGAATCAGCGACGAGGCCATACGAGCTTCCTGGGGCGATGCCACGTTCCTGCGGGGACGTTCCTACGAGGCTGCTGGGCATGTCCTGAGATACTCCACGAACCGCACCGGCTCCATCGAAGCGGTGGTGAGGGGAACAGGAAAGAAGGTGTACCGGACGTTGCTTCACCACGACCAGCAGGGGGTCAACAGTACCTGCTCGTGTCCGATGAGGATGAGATACAAACACGCCGTGGCGGTGTTGCTGGCCGTGCAGGGGAATCGGCAATGGAGACCGTTTCCCGGTGTCTCCTGGGAAAACGCGCTGGCCGGGCTGCTGCCCGCAACCGGGAGCGAGGATAGGACCGTTGAACTCGGCCTGGAGTTTCGAATTGACGGTCCACTGGAGCAGCCGAACGGACTGACGTTGCGTCCCCTGCAGCTTGGGGCACGGGGCTGGGTCAGATGTCAGGCCGGTTGGCTGGACGTCGTGCACGAACTACCGGGGGTGAACTACGAGTCTGTGCAGCGCGAAACACTGCTGCAGATGGTGAGGCTCACGGGGCGCCAGCAGTACACCCATGCCATCCCGGCCTCGGCTTTCCCTTGCTGATCTCGGTCCACTGGGCTGGGCTCGCTCCTGCGGCGGGCCGTCGACGCTGGAATTCAGCTGATCCCGGGCCAGGGAATCCAGGACGTGGAAGTCGGATGAACCTGTCAGGGATCTGGCTGGATGTCGATTTCCGAGATGACGGATCGCGACAACTCACGGTCTCCGGGGATCTGGGTCCAATCCCCCGGACGGTCGGCGATTCCTGATCAGGGGAACCGGCTCACGGGGTGGGGGAACTGGGGCCGGGTGGCTGCTGCGTCTGCACCCACTGGCCGGGGCGGTTCCCGAGCGATCCGCGGATTGTTCAACAGGAATCTGGCAGTCACGATTCCGGCCCAGGATGTCGGGCGGTTTCAGCTGATGTATCTGCCTGGTCTGGTGCACAGGGGGCTCGTCCCGCCAGGCACGTGGGACCCGCAGGAGCTTCCACACCCGAAACTCGCCCTGGGACTGACCCACGAACCCGGTCATCGGTTGCTGCTTGAATGGGGTTTCAGGTACGTCTTTGGGGACACCAGCGTCGATGTCGCTTTCCAGCCTCGCGTGGAGGAGACCTTCCGGGATCGGGAGGCTGAGCGATCCGCATGAAGGAGTCGCGCTCCGACTGGTCGATGACTATCCGGCCCTGTGTGAACTGCGCCAGCAGCGACTGATTCCGAAGGCTGCGGTGACCCGAGCCGATGCTGCCCGGTTCGTCACCGACATTCTGCCCCATCTGGAGGCCGCCGGAGTCATCGTCGCCCACAACGGCGAGGTTCCCGGGTACGTGCGTGCTACTGAGGGTCCGGTGCTGTCAGTCGGCACGGAGGATACTGGTGACAACGACTGGTTCAATCTCCATGTCCGGGTTACCGTCGCCGGTCGCGACGTGCCCTTTCGAACAGCTCTTCCGGGCGCTCGCTGCGGGGATGAAGCGATGCTGCTGGATGATGGGACTTGGTTCCCGATGGAGCACTTTGAACTCGATCGACTACGGCAACTCCTCACTGAGGCCCGGGAACTCGTGGACACCGGCCCGGGCGGGCAGTTGCGAATCAGCGCCTATCAAGCCGGTCTGTGGGAGGAACTCGCGAGGCTGGGAGTCGTGAGGAAGCAGCCACGGCGCTGGCGGGAACGCGTGCAGACCTTGCTGAGCCTCGGCTCAGGTGAGGCGCGTGCCCCGGTTCCGGAAGGGACTGGATGCGATGCTGCGTCCTTACCAGGAACAAGGGCTCGCGTGGCTCGCCGCGCTCTGGGACGCGAATCTTGGTGGGGTGCTAGCCGACGACATGGGGCTTGGGAAAACTCTTCAGTGCCTGGCACTACTGGAACGCGCCGGGAACGCGGTCAGCTTGACGATGCACCGGTGCTCGCCGTGGCGCCCGCCAGTGTCGTCGGCACCTGGGCGGAGGAAGCAGCCCGATTCGTGCCTGGGCTGAAGGTTGTCGCCATCCGGGCCACGCAGGCCAGGCGCGGCACGGAACTGGCAGAGGAGATCCGCGGCGCACACCTGGTGGTCACCTCCTACACCCTTCTTCGGATGGAGCATGAGGCATACCTGGAACAGACATGGCGTGGCCTGGTGCTGGACGAAGCCCAGTTCATCAAGAACCACCGCTCCCTGTACCCATCAGGTGGCGCGCCGCATCGGGGCACCGTTCACCCTGGCCATCACTGGAACCCCGCTGAGAATTCCCTCAGCGACCTGTGGTCGATGCTCTCGCTCGTCGCGCCGGGACTGTTCCCGCGCCTGGAGGGTTTCAACGAGATTTACCGCAAGCCGGTGGAGAAGAACGGCAAGACCGATGTTCTGGGGCGCCTGCGCGCTCGGATCCGCCCGTTCATGCTGCGTCGCACCAAACGTGAGGTTGTCAGGGAACTTCCCGAGAAGGTGGAACAGATCACGCGGCTGGAGCTTACCCGCGGAACACCGACGCCGCTACGACCAGCACCTGACGCGGGAACGCACCCGGGTGCTCGGGATGCTTGACGACATGGACCGGAACCGGGTGGCAATCTTCCGTGCCCTGACGAAACTGCGGCAACTTGCCCTGGACCCCCGGCTGGTGGACACGGAACTGCCGCCCACCCCATCGGCGAAGATCACCACCCTGCTGGAGCAGATCCGTGAACTGGCCGAGGAAGGGCACCGTGCACTGGTGTTCTCCTCCTTCACCGGGTTTCTGATTGGTTCGCGAGACGTTGGAGGCGGAAGGCATCGAATACGTCTACCTCGATGGACGCACCCGTGATCGGCCCGCCCGCATCGTGCAGTTCCGAGAAGGTGAGGCCCCAGTGTTCTGATCTCCTGAAAGCCGGTGGGTTCGGACTCACCCTCACCGAGGCCGACTACGTCTTCGTACTGGACCCGTGGTGGAATCCCGCCGCCGAGAACCAGGCCGTCGACCGGGCACACTGCATCGGCCAGACCCGGGCGGTCAACGTCTCATCGCATGGTTGCGGCGGACACGATCGAGGAAAAGGTCGTGGCCCTGCAGCAGCGCAAACGTGATCTTTTCGCATCCGTCATCGACACGGGGGAGTTCCGCAGCACGGCCATCACCGCCTCCGACATCCGAGGTCTGCTGGAATAGGGCAATGCCCGAAGGACACGTCATCCACCGTCTCGCCAACACCTTCCAGGAGGACTTCGCGGATCGTGAAGTGAGGGTCAGCTCCCCGCAGGGAAGGTTCGCCGACGAGGCCGCAGTCCTGGATGGGCACACTCTCACCGGGGCCGAGGCCGTCGGGAAGCATCTGTTCATCAACTTCGACGTCCCGGGTGCCAATCGCATCCACATCCATCTGGGGCTGATCGGGAAACTTGGTTTCGCCCCGGTCGCCGACCCCGTCGGGCAGGTGCGGCTTCGGATCGTGGCCGGTAATCGGGCCGCCGACCTACGTGGTCCGCAGTGGTGCCGGCTGATCACCGAGGAGCAGTACCGGAAAGTTCTTGCGGACTCCGGCCCCGACCCATTGCGTGGCGACGCCGACCCCGACCGTGGATGGACGAGGATCCACAGATCGGGAAAATCTATCGCCGCCCTGCTGATGGATCAACGGGTCGCAGCCGGAGTGGGGAACATTTTCCGCGCCGAGGTGCTGTTTCGGCACGGCATCGATCCCACCACCCCGGGCAAAGAGATCACCGAGGCCACCTGGAAGGTGCTGTGGGAGGACCTGGTGGATTTGATGACGGTGGCCCTGGAACGCGGTCGCATCGATACCGTTGCCGAGAAACACGGACCCGAGGCCCAGAAACGACCTCCCAGAGTGGACGCCCATGGTGGTGAGGTCTACGTGTACCGGCGCTCCGGGCAACCCTGCCTGGTGTGCGGAACCGAGGTGCGCACCACCGTGCTGGAGGGGCGAAACCTCTACTGGTGCTCAAGATGTCAGCGATCCCGCCGCGCTTCCGACTAATGTGTGCGACATGCATTTCAGCGCCTTCGACGCCTATCTCTTCGACCTGGACGGGGTCATAACTCCCACCGCTGAAGTCCACATGAAGGCCTGGGGCGAGATGTTCAACGCTTTTCTCGCCGGTTTCCCCGGCCAGGGAACCGTGGACCGATGCCGACTACTTCGCTCATGTGGATGGAAAACCGCTACGACGGTGTCCGTGACTTCCTCGCATCCCGTGGAATCGAACTGCCCGAGTGACCCCGGGGGACGCCGCGACGACGCAGAGCATCTGCGGATTGGGCAATCGCAAGAACGACACCTTCAACGAGATCATCCGCCGCGATGGTGTCGCTCCCTATCCCGGTTCCAAGGCGCTCATCGACGTGCTCCGAAAGCGGGGTGCGAAACTGGCCGTGGTCTCCTCCTCACGCAACGCGGTACCGGTTCTGCGCGCCGCCGGGACCTGGCGGAGGCCTTTCCTGTGATCATCGACGGGAACGTCGCTAAGGAACAACAGCTGGCCGGCAAACCCGCCCCTGACACCTTCTACTACGCGGTGAGCAGCTGCAGGGTGCCGCCCTCCCGGGCCGTCGTGATCGAGGACGCCCTGTCCGAGTGTGACGGTAGGTGCTGCAGGTGGGTTCGGGCTCGTCGTCGGGGTTGACCGGGGGTCGGTTCCGACGCCCCTATGCCGATCCGGCGCGGGCCCTGGTGGTCGCTGACCTCGGGGAGCTGGTGGCCTAATGCGCTGGATCTCCTCTGACCCGCTGAACCGTTTCCGTTTCCCTGTCGACGACTGGCGTTTCGTCGAGGTGGAACCCAGCCTTGATGACCTGGGCGTCACTGAGACCCTGTTTTCCATCGAGACGGCTACTTGGGATGCGTGGCAACCCCGAGGAAGGTCGCAAGTCATACTCGCACGGCACCTTCATCAACGGTTTCCACGAGACCTGGACCATCAAGCACGCCGAGGAGGCCTTTGGTTTCGCGAGCACGGGACAGACCATCGTGAACGTCCCCGATGCGAAGCTCATCAAGATCTACGTTGACGACGAGCCCCTCACCCTTGGGCAGTCCGACCTGGACCACTACGAACGTGCTCTTGACTTCGCGCGGGATGCCTGACCCGTGACCTGGTGTGGCGAACTCCGGCGGGCAAGCAGGTGAAACTGAGTTCCCGTCGCATGGTCAGCTTCACCGATCGGCACCTGGCGTTGTTCGAAATCGAATTGACCATGATGGAGGGCGATGCGCCGATCGTGCTCAGCTCCCAGGTGGTCAACCGGCAGGATGGTTTCGACGACTACCGCCAGCCGAAGAACGAGGAGGGTTTCGACCCACGGCGCGCGGGCAAATTCGACGGTCGAGTGCTGCAACCGCGCGGTCAGTGGCACGACGACCAGCGAATGGCGCTCGGATACGAGACCACCGATTCCCACATGACGCTGTGCGTAACCGCGGAACACATCTCGAGACCGCGAACACCTACGAGGGTGGTCTCCCGCATCGAGGAGGATCAGGCCAAACAGGTCTACCGCATCGAGGCACGCGAGGGGGTGCCGATCGTCATCCGCAAGGCGGTCGCCTACCACACCTCGCGAGGGGTGCCCGTCACGGAGCTGTACGACCGCTGCCGCCGCACCCTCGATCGCGTGGGGGAGCGGGGTTTCGATTCGTTCTTCGAGGGACAGCGCGCCTGGCTCGACGACTTCTGGGCCAACTCGGACGTTGAGGTGGGTGGCCAACCCGGCATTCAACAGGCCGTCCGCTGGTGTCTGTTCCAGCTGGCCCAGGCAACGGCTCGCTCGGATCAGCTCGGAATCCCCGCCAAAGGGGTGACCGGTTCCGGTTATGAGGGACACTATTTCTGGGACACCGAGATCTACCTGGTACCCTTCCTGACCTACACGGCCCCCAGGGTCGCACGCAACGCCCTGCGCTACCGGGTCGGTCTGTTGCCAAAGGCCAGGGAACGAGCCCAGATGCTCAGCCAAGAGGGAGCGCTGTTCCCGTGGCGCACCATCAACGGTGAAGAGGCTTCTGCCTACTACGCGGCGGGAACCGCGCAGTATCACATCGACGCCGACATCGCGCACGCCTTCGGGAAGTACCGTGAGATCACCGGGGACGTGGACTTCCTGTATCGCGATGGTGCCGCCGTGCTGGTGGAGACGGCGCGGATGTGGGCGGACCTGGGATTCTGGCGCACCGAGGCCGATGGGTCGCAACGATTCCACATCCACGGCGTGACCGGGCCCGATGAGTACACGGTAGTTGTGAACAACAACATGTTCACCAACGTGATGGCGCGTGCCAACCTGAAACTCGCCGCCGACCTGGTGCAGGAACTCGAGGAGGCCGATCCGCTCTGCTGGGACCGGCTGGTCCAGACCCTGGACGTCGCCCCGGAGGAAGTCGAGGAATGGCGGGCTTGCGCTAAGGGCATGGTCATCCCCTTCGACGAGACCTTTCGGAATCCATCCCCAGGACGAGAAATTCCTCTTCAGCGAGCTGTGGGACCTGGAGAACACCCCAGCCGACAAGTTCCCGCTGCTGCTGCGACTCCATCCCTGGTGATCTACCGCTTCCAGGTGCTCAAACAGGCCGATGTGGTGTTGGCGTTGTTCCTCCAGGGCGATCAGTTCACCCAGGAACAGAAACGTGCCGACTTTGAATACTACGACCCGATCACCACGGGTGACTCCACCCTGTCTGGGGTGGTGCAGTCAGTGATTGCCGCCGAGGTCGGCTACCAGGACATGGCGATGCAGTACTTCCTGACAGGGACTCTACGTGGACCTGGCGGATCTTCATGCCAACTCTCGCGACGGTGTTCACATCGCATCCACCGGTGGTGTGTGGAATGCGTTGGTGTTCGGTTTCGGCGGGTTGCGCGATTACCACGGTGATATCAGCTTCGACCCACGGCTACCGCGAGAATGGGAGTATCTGCGTTTCCCCCTCCAGGTTCGCGAGTCGCGGTTGAGGGTGCTGTTGGAACGCGAGGCCATCTCCTTCGAAGTGGAGACCGGCGGGCCGCTGGAGGTCAATGTGCGGGGCAGCGGCTCGTCATCCAGCCCGGCACGCCGACCCGGATGCCCTGGAGCATCAGGGCGAGGAGTTGCCGTCGCTGACGGGACGCCATCCCGTTACGGGCGGGCGTCGTGCCGACGGGTCCGTCATCACCGCGAACGTGCCCGAGGCGCCCTACGACCAGGATCTGGCGGTGGTCGACTGAACCCGGAACGAGTCATCACCATTTCCACCGGGGCCGGAACGGTTCGGGTGGAGGCGCCCGAGGATGCACGCCACTTCCTTCCAGAGAACCCGGATGCTGGGTATTTGAATCCAGCTGCCTGCTGGCAGAGGTGCGTTTCGGGCCGGGAAACGCGAGGCCCTGAATTCTCCCTCCAGGGCCTTGGGGAATCCGTTGTCGAGACACAGGGTTTCCGGTTCATCGTCGAGGGCTGTGCGGTCGGTTGGCTTGCCGGGGCGACAGGCCGGATGCTGCTGGATGGCGCCGCCTGGGTGATGCTCAGCGGTTGGTGCGGCGAGGGCGGAGATGTCCCTGAGGACGTGTCGCCCGGGTTCTCAGGGAAAGCAGCGGACTGGTTCCAGGGCGGCGGGTGTGGTCGCGGTGGCGGTTGTACCCCGAACACGAGATCCCGTCCCTGCCCACCTGGCTGCCTCGCAGCGCTATCTCCCGGAGGGTGAGGCCATCGAGGTACCGGACATGGACGTCGCGTGCACGGGAAACGGTCTCAGCATCGAAACTATCGACGAGGGCAGCGCGGTTCGCGGCCCCGTCGGCTGTCTCGAACTCTCTATCCATGGCTCTAACGGCGTCAGTTTTGTGGAGATTGGCTGGTATCTGCCCCTGGAGCAGTTGGTTCCGAAAGCGCTGGGGCGAGCGGGAAACCACCCCGACCTGGAGGCCTGGCTGCTCACATGGCTGCTTGCCCAACCGGGCCTGGAGGAGCGGGAAGGGCTCCTGGATCGGCTTGATCTGGCCCTGGGTAGCTGCCTGGAAACACCGGGCCTGTGGAGCGTGCTGGCTGGTATGCGTGCCGTCCAGATCACCGACCTGCCAATTCAGGACGAGGTGCAGGAAGCCGCCAACGGGTTCAGTGTGGAGGAAGCGCTGGCCGCTGGGGGACCGATTGACGCTGTCGCACCGATGTCACATCCCGGTTCTGCCCGGGGTGATGTCACCGCCCGTGACCTGACGCTTGCTCGGTTCAGGCTTGCAGGGAATCCCGATTCTCCGGCCCACCAGGGACGTGAAATGGGGCTGCGGAACGCCGAGGCGCGACTACTGTGCGTAGTGTCTACAGAACCCGATCCCGAGGCCGTCGCGTGGCTGCTGTTGGGTTCCCCGCTAGGCTGAATGGATATGGACACCACGCGAGATGTCGACCGGCCCCCGCGCATCCTGGGGCAGGGTCATGGGAGCGACTCTGGTGCTGCTGCTCGCCACCATCGTTTTCACCATGGCGATCTCCGGCAGCTTCCGCAACTACCTCCAGGAGTGGCTTGGCCCATGGCTGCTGGCATCGGCGATCGCGATGGGCGCTTTATCGCTGTGGACCCTGCTCGATGCCACTGACAAAATCGCCGACCTGAAAACGAGACACCCACGAACACGGGTTTCCGAAATCCGTGGTGCTCCTGCTTCTACCCGCCCTGCTGTTCGCGCTCTCGGCTCCTGCATCGCTCGGGGGCGAGTGCAGCCAACAGCACCGCGACGAAACCCAGGTCCTCCTCATCCGATCTGATTGAATTTCCCCGCTGCCGGCGGACTCCGTCACCGAGATGTCCGTGCAGGACTTCGAGGATCGCTACACCTTCGGGGATCCGAAACTGCTCGTAGAACGACCTGTGCGGTTGCTTGGTTTCGTTGCCAAACAGTCGACCCTCCCGGAAGGGCAGTGGAGCGTGAACCGGTTCCGCATCTACTGCTGCGTTGCCGACGCGTCCCTATTCACCGTCCCTGTCGAGGGTGTCGCAAGACCGGAGGGGACAACGTCTGGGTTGAGGTCAGAAGGGTCATCAACCTCGACGCCAGTGAGGAACACCCCGTGCTGACCGCATCCAGGGTAAAGGTGATCCAGCAACCGGAGGACCCCTACCTGTGAGAAACACCATCATCCGGGTCTGGGCGCTGCCCTTCACCGGTGTCGCCATTGTCATCGCTCTTCTCTGGGTGACCACCATCCGTGGTCCCTCCTGCCTCTGGACGGCAGCATGGCCACGTGGGGCACGCTCACCATGGGCATCATCGTTCGGGCGCTGCCGTTCCTGGTGCTTGGGGTGTTGGTGTCGGGGCTCATCGCCGCTTTCGTCCCGAAGGACCTGCTGTCCACGATCACGCCGAAATCCCCGCTGCTCGCGGTGCCCGCCGCGAGTGTCGCGGGTATGGTGCTGCCGGGCTGCGAGTGTGCGTCGGTGCCGGTGTCACAGTCTTTGATGCGCAGGGGACTTCCTCAGGGCGCCGCCCTTGCCTTTCTGCTCGCTGCACCAGCCGTCAACCCGGTGGTGCTCGTCGCCACAGCCGTCGCCTTCGCCAGCAGCAATCCGCTGATGGTCTGGGCCCGGTTGATCGCATCCCTCGTGGCGGTGATCGCGGTGTGCTGGCTGTGGGATCCCGGGTCGGCAAGGCCGAGTGGATGAAACCTCAGGAAGGACACGACCACGATCACCAGTCCAGGGGCAGCGATCTTCCGTGAGACCGCGATGCATGATCTGCAACAGGCGGGTGGTTTCTTGGTTGTCGGAGCCGCCGTGGCGGCGCTCATGAAGCGGCGGTGCCTGCTGCTTTCATGACTTTCTTGACCGAGAATTTGTGGCTCGGGATTGTGGTCATGGCATTGCTGGCGGTGCTGCTGTCGCTGTGTTCCGAGGCGGATGCCTTCGTTGCCGCATCCCTGCCGGGGTTTCCCCGACCGCCCAGCTGGTGTTCCTCGTGGTCGGTCCGATGGTGGATGTGAAACTCTTCGCCATGCAGTCCGGTGCGTTCGGGGCGAAGTTCGCAACCCGTTTCATGCCCCTGACGCTGTTCGTGTGCATCTGGTCGGCGGTCGTGGTCGGTGCCGTGATGTTTGGAACCTTCTGAGGAGGTAGCGTCCGTGTCGGAGTCGAGCGTGTCGGCCCGCAGCGAGCCTCGCTTTCAGCCTCCGCGGGCCTTCTCCGTGGTCAGGACGATGCCTCCTTTCACCCAGGAGATGAAATTGGCGGTGCCGTCGCCGCTACGTTCGGCCATCGTGTGGCCCTGCCCCATACCGTCGCGAAGTCCACCGTCGTTCCCCGAGGGGCCTGGAGGGCCAACGCCAGGTTGATCTCGACGGTGCTGGCTGCATCCCCTGGGTGATACCGCTTCGGATGCGCCAATTCGAGCCACCCGCGAACTGCTCTGCCCACCCTGCGATTTCAGCAGGTAGTAGAGGGGCTCGTACATCTGCTCGCGGGAGACACATCGCCCCGACTCTCGTCGGTGGTTGCGAAAATCGGTCTCCACGTGGAGGCCGCGTAGTCGTCGGACCAGCCGGTCAGCGACGAATGGGTGGACTCGTTGGCCGCCAGCACATCGCGAGACAGCTTTTCGAGAAGTGAAGTCCCCTGCGTGCCCTTGCCCATCACGATGTTTCTCGGTGGCGCTGCGATCCGGTGCGTCGAAAGCACCGACATCCTTGCTGGGATTCTTCTGGCTGGTGACGAAAGCCCTGCAGCCCGGTGATGGTCGCGGTGTTGCTGGCCGAATCGTAGGTGACCCACGGGTTTCTCGCCGTTCAGGTAGGCGATGTATTCCTCCACCGTGGTGTAGGTGGTCGACGAGCCGGACGATTTCACCGCCCGGGGCTGGCCGCCACCCGATTCTGTCTCAGGGGGCCTCGCCGGATGGGGAGTACCGCCCTGACCGGAAGGGCCACCTCCGCCGCCGGGTTCCATGCCCGCCATCTGACGGGAGCTGGGGGTGTAGGGGAAGGTGGTGTCGGCCAGGAAGTTGTTCAGGGATGTGGTGATCTCGGCCACCACGTGATCGTAGTAGCTGCCCGTCAGGTACACGCCCTCGCTGCTTCGTTCTAGCTTCAACGCTGGTGCCCTTCGAGATCGGTCAGACCGAGTTCGTTGACGGTCTCCGCGAACGCCGCAGCCAGGTCCTTGCTGTAGGCGGCGGTCCAGGTGCCTTCTGCGCGTGTCCCGCTGCTGGCGAACTGACCCATGTTCCACTCGTAGGCGGCGTTGCCGACGTTCAGGCTGGTGATGGGACACCACGCCATCACACCCGCGATCGCGTCGCTGATGGCTGTACCGTCGCTGGATGTCATGGCCGCACCGAGATGCTCCAGGTACGTGGTGTAGAGCGGCGAGTCACCGGAGGCACCCATCACGGAGCTCTGCGCGCCGCCGCCGCTGTGCCCTGAACACGAAAATCTTGTCCATTGCGCCCGGCAGCGAGGCCGAGTTGTAGCGCAGGTAACGCACCGCTGCCTTGAGATCGGTGACTCCCCACGGGGCGTTTCCGATGTAGGGACTCGGAGTTCGAGTCCTTGCCGCGCAGACCCGCGTGGACGTAGATGAAACCGGCCGCCAGGTAGTCCGAGATCGAATCGTAGGAGTATTGGGTGGGTGGTTTCTGGGAGGCGTAGCCAGGGGTGTTGACCGGCAATACGATGGGTGCGGTGGCCGGGGTGAACCGTTGACGCTGCCCGAGGTGTTGATCACGTCACTTTATGGGTGCCGTCGCCGTTGTCGATGCCGGTGACATAGGCGCCCTGGCACGTAGATCCCGAGGGTTTTCGTAATCCGGCGCAGTGGAAGCGACGTAGCTCAGACCGAGCTGGTAGTGAGACATCATTGTCGGCGTCGTGGCTCCACTTGGCGTTGTTCAGGGCCAGGGTTCCCGCCGCTGCGGCACCCGAACCACTGGTGGATGCGGTTCCATTGCCGGAGGTCCCGCTGCTGCAGGCGGCCAGCCCGAGGCTGCTGAAGAGGGTTACGGCGATGGCCGACCTGAACAGGGAACGACGACTGATATCCTGCTGACTCCGGGATTTGTGCTGCCGGATCCTGATCAACAGAGTGAACCTGTGGTCTCCTGTCCGGTTTCTTAGAACCGCCCAGAGCCTCCTCTCGAGACTACCCAGTGGTTCCTGGAAGGAATCGCCCGGGATTTCCTGTTTCTCGTCGTATTCCTGCAGCCGGGCCCGTGCCTGCCCGACATGCGATGCCCGAGACCAGCATCCCGAATGGCGATTCGTGTGCGAGGCGATCGGTCCGGCCTTGGCAGGGAAGGGCGAACAAGCCGGATGCGCAAAGATGCCGACCCGTGAAGGCGGGGTATAAATTGCCCGCAACGACAGGTTCGCTGAGAAACGCATGGGAGAGGTGATCAGCGTGAAAACCGCTGGTACAAGACGCGTGGGGAGCTGCCGCAATGGCGGGTGTCGCAGGCATTGGCCTTAGGGGAGCGGATGGCTGGAAACAACAATGAGCGGGCGGCGGTGCCGGCTTCCTACACGACAATCTCCAGTGACCCCGTCACCCGTGATTGAGACCGTCGCGCAACTGTCACGGAGACTGCTGTGGCGACGGAAACAGCCACCGTCACTGCAACGGAGACGGTGGCGGTGACGGAAACCGCAGCCCGCCCCCTTTTCCGCGGCCGAGGGGAAGGTGAAATCAACGGGCAGTGTTGGGAACACGAATCGCCAAGAAAGCGTTTACCACAGCTCGTGCAAGGGAGGCCGAGGAGGCGGAGCCGCTCCCGCTTCGTGTGGGTGACCCCGGGTACAGTTCAAAAACTGGACCGTGACGGCGACGGAATAGCCTGCGAAAAGTAAGGAAGGTTGGGGGTGTCCCGAGGGACACCCCCAACTCTCATCCAGCCGATTTCGCCACCAGGATTTCCCTGCGGCGGGCCTTGAGGCAGTGCATCACGTCGTTTCCGCCCGTGCCGAAGTGGTCGTGCAGCCCTGCGGTACTCGCGGTACAGGTCGTCGTAGGCCGCGACGTTCTCCGGGATCGGGGCGAGACGGTCTCGGGGTGGCCTCGCGATGCGCCATGGCCGGTGCGGCCTCCCGCACATCGGCGTACTCGCCCTGCCGCGACCACCGCGTAGATCGCCGATCCGTGGGCTCCCGAAGCCACCGAGGGGCAGATCGCCAGCGGCAGGTTGGTCACGTCCGCGTAGATCTGCATGAGCAGCGGGTTCTTCACCAGCCCGCCCGCGACCACCAGATCATTCACCTCGATGCCCGCGTCCCGGAAGGCCTCGATGATCACCCGGGTGCCGAGGCGCCGTCGCCTCAGCAGCGCCCGGTACTGGTCCTCCGGGGTGGTGGTCAGCGTCGTGCCGAGCATGAGTCCTGTCAGCTCCGTGTCGTCCAGGATCGAGCGGTTCCCGGGTGCCAGTCGAGCGCCAGCAAACCGTGCTCACCCACCCGTTGCCTCGCGGCGAGTTCGGTGAGGTACTCGTGCACCCCGACCCCCGGGCCGCCGCCGCCTCGACGTGTGATGGCGGGACACGCTGTCGACGAACCAGCCGAAGATGTCCCCACACCCGCCTGCCCGGCCTCGTAACCCCACAGACCCTTGACGATCCCGTCCGGCACGATGCCACCGATCCCCGGGACCTCACCGAAACTCTCCGAGGTCATCATGTGGCACGTCGAGGTGCCCATGATCAAGGTGAGTTGCCCGGGTTCGCAGGCGTTCGCGGCGGGCACCGTCGCGTGGGCATCGATGTTCGCCGCCGCGACGGCGATGCCCTCCGGCGGACCCGTCAACGCCGCGGCCTCCGCCGTCAACGATCCGACCCGCTCGCCGGGACGCGCCACCGGGTGCGGCACCAGCTCCAGCAGGCGGAGAATCCGGGGCCATCGCGTCGAGGACCTTTGCGGACGGGTACGAACCGTCGACGAAGTTGCCCTTGTAGCCCGCAAGCGACATGGAGGCCGTCATCTGGCCCGTGAGGAGCTGGACTATCCAGTCTCCCGCCTCGACGAAGTGACTGGCCGCGTCCCAGACCTCCCTGTCTTCCTCGAACAGTGCAAGGGCTTTTGCCAGCTGCCAGTCCGCCGAGACCTCGCCGCCGTAGCGGGCGAGGGTTTCTGGAAGCCAGCTCGGCCAGGACCTTGTTCACGACCTTCCCCTGCCGCTGGGATGCGTGGTGTTTCCACAGCTTCACGTAGGCGTGGGGTGTTTCTCGAACTCCGGTCGTTCGCACAGCGGCTGGTAGAGCCTCATCGGTGGGGAAGACCGTGCAGGGATGTGAAGTCGACGGCCACTCCGACGACATCCGCGGCCTCTCATCCCGGAGGTCTCCAGGGCCTCCGGAACCACCTTGCCCAGAACCTCCACGTAGTCTGCCGGCACCTGCAACGCCCAGTCGGGGAAGTGGCTGACCCGCGAGTTCGCGGTCGATCACTTCCCATGCGGGTAGGTGTGCTCGGCGATGCGGATCTTTCCGTCTGCCACGGACACCGACGACCCGTCCCGAAAGAGTGCCGAAATCAATTCCTACAACTGTCCTGCTCATGGCCTCTCCTCCGTGTTTCCTGCTCAGTGTCCCGGGCCTGGCAGCTCGAAGCCATCAGGGTGCAGCAATTCCTCCACCAGCTCACCCAGGAGATTGGTCTCCAGGGCGAGATCGAGAACAGTGTAGCGTTTGCGGATCATCTGGGCGCGGAGCATAGGGTTTCGCGGAACCGGTCCCAGCCCAGCCCGATGTCCTGCGGATGGGCCGAGGGCGCCCACCGCCCGCAGCATCCTCTGCAGCTCGGCGGCGGGCAGCTGTTCCAAGCCTCACCGACAGCTCAGCCACCGCCATCAGCAACTCAGGCGGACCCGCAATTGTTCAGGCGGAAGCCGCCGGCGACGCTGCGACAGTTTCCTCGACTAGCCGGGGATCGGGATGCAGCTCACGAGACAGCTTCCAACCCCTCCCGGGTGGGCCAGGCCGCGACAGTAGCGTCGATGTCCAAACCGGTGGGGTCTCGCGCCGGCAGCCGCTCGTAAAGGGCCGCGATTGCCACCGTGCCGATGCCGACCTTGAAGCCGTGGGACAGGGCGCCTGGGGTGATGTCCACACGTGTCCCTCCATCTCCCACAGGTGGCTGAACTGGTGCTCCGCCCGGAAGCGGGGCGGCTCGACTGGTGGGCCTGCATGGCCAGCCCGCTCATCAGAGCCCTCACCAGCTCATCCGTCGCCGAGACGTCACCGACGGCGAGGTTCTGCGAGCCGCGAGACAGCGCCGCTGCGCGCTACCCCTGGACGATTTCCCACTGATCGATGGCCTCGATCCCCAGCACGTCGGAGAGGATCAGTCGGCCCCGGTAAAATCTTGCCAGCAGGTCGCCGTAGCCGGATGCCGTCATCACCCTGCGGTGCGGCGGACATCACGGTCAGGTCGGCGACGCAGCCACACGGGGCTGGGCAGCTCAGCGTCTGCTTGAACCCGTCAGGGCGATCGAGGAACCGAAAGCGGTGTAGCCGTCCATGGAGCCGCCGTACCGACCACCATGTAGGGGATCTGCGGGTTCCCCGGGGCCCGTTTCGTGATGTCGTTGAGCGTGCCGGAGCCGACGGCACGGCGATCACATCCACCGGTGCCAGGCATCCCTCAGGGCCTCGCAGTTCTCGTATTTCGCGTACAGCTCGGGTTCCCCGAGGAAGACGTGCGGATCCGCGAGCTCCTCCGGCTGCTGCCAGGCTTTCGGAGACCCGTTTCCCGGCCAGCGCGAAAGTGCGTTCGTCAGCGACCACGACCGCCCGTGTCGTCCCGAAAAAGCTCCGTGAAGACCTCTCCGGTCCGCTCCACGGCTCCCTCGCCGATCACCACGGCCCTGGTATCAGTGGCGTTGCGCAACGCCCGGGTGATGAGATCCGTCATGTCAGCCCGTTCGCGTTCTCGCGATCCACCATGTCGTGGATCATGGGCTGGAGCTGCGGGTAGGTGTTGGCGTAGGCGTCGACAATGCCGGTACTCCTCGTGCCGCCGCTGATCAGGGTTCCACAGGTCGATCTCGTGCACCATCTCCTCGCCGCGGTCCCGAGATCGGGGTGGAGACCCGCGCCGACCGCCGCCAGCATGCAGGACCCCAGCACCACGGCGTCGCCGACCTCTGTCAGGGCGATCGGCACGCCGGTGACGTCGGCGTGCATTTGCATCCAGTCGCGGCTCTTGGTGGCGCCACCCGCAGCGACGATCTTCTTCACCTCGAAACCCGCCGCCGACATGGCACGCAGGTTGTGTGCGGTGCCGTAGCACTACCGACTCCTGGATGGCTCGGTAGATGTGGGCGGGGCCGTGGTGCGGGGACGACCCCAGATCACCCGCGGGCCTTCGAGTCGGTGTACAGGGTGCGGTTGCCTTGGAAATACTCGTTGATGATGAGGCCTTCGGAGCCGGGTGGCAGATCCTTCGACTGCTTGTTGAGAATGTCGTAGACGTTGAGTCCGGTGACCTCTGCCGCCTGGATCAGGTCGCGGGCGAAGTTGTCCTTGAACCATTTCAGGACCGAACCGGTGGAGACCTGACCGCCCTCGACGGTGTACTGACCCCCTTGACCACGCCGTCGGTGTGAGGCGCCGAAGAATCCTTGCCGTGGATCGGTTTGTCGGTCTGACCGGTCAGGACGTGGGAGGAACCGGTGATCCAATGCCATCACCCCGGGTCGACGACGCAGCCCGATCTGCCCGGCCCAGGCGTCGGCAGGGTCCCTGGGCGACGGGAGTGCCGGGGTGCAGGCCGAGGAGCTGCGCCGCGATCGCGACAGCTCGCGACCGGGGTGCCGAGATCGACCACCTTCTCCGGGATCTTGTCGAACACTCGCCGCATCCGATGGTTTCGTAGAAGTCGACGGGCCAGCCGCCGTGGTCGCGGTTGTAGTACATGCGCAGCGCGGCAGGAGTTGATGTTGGTGGTCACTCGCCGGTCGGCTGTGGGTCGCAGTCAGGGGGCGTCGACCAGCCGGAAGGCTGCGTCATGGAGTTTCGCGCTCGTTCTCTCGCAACCAGGCGGCGCTGAACGGATACCACTCGGCGGTGGCCGGGGCGGTGCCGCGACCGTTGTAGAGACGCGCCACCGAATCCGACTTCTCCGCGCGAGCGGCCTGCTCGGTGGCGCGCACGTCCATCCACATGATGGCGGGGCGGAGGGCCTCGCCGCGTTTGTCCATGGCAACGACGGTCATGGTGGTGGCGTCGTAGGAGATGCCCTTGATGGCGGCGGGGGAGACGCCTGAGGCGGCGATCACCTTGTGGCACGAGGCCTGCAACGCCTCCCACCACTCCTCCGGATCCTGTTCGGCCCAGCCGGGGTGAGGATGGGTGGTGCGATACGCGGTGGCGGCGAAGGAAACCGGCCGTCCGGTCATGTCGAAGATGGCGGCCCGCACGCTCTCGGTGCCGAAGTCAATGCCGAGGAGATAGGTGTTGTCGGTCATCAGTGGTCCTTCCAGTTCGTTTCGGTCCAACCGAGCTCGTCCCACAGGCGCTGGGGATGAGTCGGTCGACATGATCGAGTACATAGGTGGGTTGGTGGTTCTCGTCGAGGGCTGCGACGTCGTCGAGGTCGTTTCGCCCGTGAGCACCAGGCGGGAGGCCAGTGCGGTGTCGAGGCCATCTGGATAGTCGGTGTGGAGGCGGTCGCCGACCGCGGCGCGAGCGGCGGGATCCACGTCGAGACCTTGGAGAGCCTCCTCCAGCATGATGTGAGAGGGTTTGCCCAGGTTCGCCACCGACTTCACGCCCGTGCAGGCCTCGATGGCTGCGGTGATCGCGGCGCAGTCCGGTTCCCCGCGTCCTTGAACAGGCAGAACCGGTCCGGGTTGGTCTGGATGAGAATGTGCGCGCCGGTGGAACCAGATCGCGTCGAAAGGCGATCTGGAGCTTAGGAGTAGTCGAAGGTGCGGTCGTAGGAGGCGATGACGATGTCGATGCGTTCGGGATCGTCGCTCAACCGGAATCCGGCCTCGGTAAGGGCCCGTTTCAACGGTTCCTCACCCACCACGAACAGCGTGGCATCCGGATGGTGTTCTTGGAGCCAGCGGGTGGTGGTGACCACCGTGTTCGCGATGTCCGAGATGTCGGTGGGTAGCCCTAGCCGGGCCAGTTTTTCGACGTACTGCCGCGGATCCTTCGTCGGGTTGTTCGACAGGAAACGCACCGGGATGCTGCGCCGTCGCAGTTCCCCGATCAACCGGGCCGCACCGGGCAGCAGGTGATCACCCAGATAGATGGTTCCGTCCAGGTCGAAGACATAGGCCTGGTGCAGCTCGGTCGGGAGCATCGGGAATTCCTCCTAGAACAGTGGCGCGGCGATGTTGGCCAGGGAGACGATGATGGTGTTGGCGATCCAGATGGCTGCCGCCGGGGATCGAAGTGCGTGTTGCCCCTGTTGTCGAACAGGCGCGCCTGGAACTCCGCCAGCCAGGCCGCCAACATGCCGACCACCACCGAGACCAGGAGGCGACGATGGCCATCATCGCCGAAAGCTGACCCTTAGCGTTCTCGCCTGGCATCCCGTAGGAGGCGTGACCTGGGTCGAACAACGAGGCCAGCGAGATCTTGTTGGAGCTCAGTTTGTCCCAGAAATCCGTCCCGGACAGCCGCTTCGACCAGGGTTGTCGGCGAGAACCGGGAGGAAGGCCACTGCCGCCAGGCCGGCGCTGATGGTGATGTGATGGGTCACCGGCATCTGCGCGCCGAGGATCAGGAACATGACGCAGACCGCGGAGACCGCGAAGGTGAAGGTCTGCGCGTTGCCGGTAACAGCCAGGCCGGGGAAGGCCAGCGCGATGAACAGCGTCGCACCACGGCCAGGAGACCGAACATGGCGCCGAGCGAGAGGTACTGGCCCGCCTTCTCCTGGTAACGCAGCTAAGCAGCGTCCTCGGTGGGGGCGATCTTGCCGAAAAAGGACGGGGAGTCGTTGTACTTCTCCGGGGTGAGGAACGATCCCTTCGCGACGAGGCGCGCCACCACGGTCGACAGCACGACGGTCAGGGCGACGGAGTCGGTGTGAGTGCCGAACCACGGGATCTTGGTGATGAGGTTCTGGACGACGTATCCGAAGACCCCGAAAGCGGCACCCACCCAGAGCACGTCGGGTTTACGCAGGCGTGCCAGGGGACTGGTGGCGTCCTTGCTGTCGGCGTATCCGCGGCGACCTGCGTATGCTGCGCGCCGACCCCGCCCGCGAAGGCGACGTGGGGGCCGACGAACGGTCCGAAGGCTGGGTAGGGTGAAACCTGCCGTCGAGTCAGTTCCGGGGTAGATGCCGAACGAGGTCAGTACCGTGATGCCGGTGATGGCGAGGCGAAGTTGCCACCGATCGCGGCGCCGAAGAAGCCGCCTGCGATGGCGACCACGAGGCCGAGAAGGTAGCTGGCAGTTGCAGGATCGAACATCATTGTTCCTCGCGGTTCGTGGGGTCAGTGGGGATCGGGTTCGTAGGAACGGATGGCAGCCACCTGGGGCCGGAGGAAGACTCGGGATCGAAGTGTGTCCGAGCCATTCGCGCACCAGTCGACGGGCCAGTTGGAGACCGATCACGCGCTCACCCAGGGTCAGGATCTGGGCGTCGTTGGACAGCACTAGGCGCTCCACGGAGAAGCTGTCGTGGGCCACCGAGCGCGGATGCCGGGAACCTTGTTGGCAGAGATGGCCATACCATCCCAGTTCCGCACACTAGTAGGGGCTCGAGTCGGCCTCACCGGCGGCGACTTTCCGCGCCGCCTCCACCGCAACGTGCGGGTGGTCGATGTCCTCGCCTGGACGGACGCCCACGTCGATGACCTCCGCCACGCGCGCGTCGGCTTCCAGGTCGGCCTTCAGGATCTCCTTGTAGTTCACTCCGGCGATGTCGGCGCCGACAACTATGGTCAGTCCCATATCTCCTCAACTTCCTTGTTCCGGGGATGACCTGAAGAAGGTAACAGCGATGTTGTGAAAAACACCATAGTTCTTGGTGAAAAATGGCATCGTTCCTAGTCAGCGCGGTGTGTCGCGCTGTCGTTCAGACGTTTGGGTTACTCGGAGACGATAACCTCGACCCCGTGCCCGGCGAGCTCGTCACGGATCGCCCTGGGGGTGACAGCGTCCATCACGATGGCGTCGAAATCGGTGATCTCGGCGAAGGTGTAGAGCGCCTTGCGCGCGAACTTGGTGTGATCCAGCAGTAGGTATCGATTCGTGGAGGAGGCAATCATGGCCTGCTTGACCTGGACCGCGTTCTCGTAGGGATGCTGGCAACGTTTCCCGACGATCCCGGAGGCTGACATGACGCAGTGATCGGCCTGCCAGGCCCGCAGGTTTACTGCCGTGGTCGGGCCCATCATCGCGTGGGCCCAGGGGCTCATACTCGCCACCCGCCATCAGCAGGCGCACGCCGTCCATATGCTTCGCCTCGTTCGCCACCAGCAGGGAGGTGGTGATCACGGTCAGGGGATGAACGTCCGCAAGGCGCGCAGCACCCACATGGCGGAGGTCGAATCGTCCAGCATCACGGAGCTTCCCTGGGTGATCCGGGGGGCCAGCGCCTTGGCCATGGCCTGTTTGATTCGCGGGCTCTGCTGGAGGCGGAACTCAGCGTCGGCTTCGCTCAGGCTGGTTGCCACCGCGCGCACCATGCCCCGGTCGAGGTGGACTATGCCCGCCTGCTCGAGGTTCGCCACGTCCCGGTAGATGGTCATGGCCGAGACGCCGACGATCCTGGCCAGGCTCTCGACTCGGACGCTGCCCTGGGCTATCACGTGCTCAGCGATCACTGGCGACGGTCTGAAGGGGTTGCTGGATGGGAGGTCGGTGGGGATGGGCATCGGGCTGGTGGATCAGGGTTCATTTCCGAATCGTGTGTGGACTACTCTCTGATTTTAAGGGTCGCGTCAATATGGATGGTGGAAATCGTCGCTAAGCGAGCCGGGAAACCGGTGGACAACAAATCACCATCGCCGGGCGGGGTTGATACCTGCCGCCAACACATTTGGAGAAATGCACACTCAACCTGTTGAAGCACCCGGTGGGTTTCACCGGGCAACGATGACGTCAGCGAAACCTACTTCCGCGCTTCCCGGGTGGCATTCCTGCACGGATTCAGCCTTCGGCGAGGTCTACAGAACCGGACAGAACTCGTGGTCGCCTGCCGGGTGGCGGCTCCTGTCAGATGAGCCACTTCGTATTGCAAACTCCGAGCGACGCCGTACGGCTGATGACACGACGTGGGATGATCCGAGAAGGCATCACCTCCTGGGTCATGGCCCTCTCGGCAGGTTCGACAACGACTCTGTTGGGGGCGTTAGAAGCGGATACGCCGCGTCTGCACGCTGACCTGGACGTTCTCGTGGGATGGACAGAAACCGGATGCGAAAGGCAGCTGGGTGCTCATCGAGGGTGAGGAGATGGCGGCCTTCTCGCGGTATCGGGAACTACTTGCCAGCCGCTACGGGAGTCCGTGATGAGGACCCTGGAAAGATTTGGTCCTCGTGGTACTCACTCTACGGAACGTTTCACGCAGCAGGCTAGACGAGATCATGGTGGAGCTCCCCGGCCTCGGATTTGACACCATCCAGGTTGACGACGGCTGGGAACGGGCCGTCGGGGACTGGGAGGCAAACGACAGATTTCCGGAGGGAATGCCGGATCTCGCCCGCGCCGCCGAGGCTCAGGGGCTGCGTCCCGGGCTGTGGCTGGCGCCCTTCATCGTGATGCCGGGACTCGAGGCTTTCGAGAAGCACCGCGACATGCTGCTTCGCGACACGGTAGGGGAACTGGCCCCAGCGGATCAGCAACTGGGGCGGCAACTACTTCGTCTGTGACTACACCAGAAGACGCCTGCGACCTGCTTGCCGAATTGATCAATGTCGTGGTGTCGACGTGGGGGTTCACCTATCTGAAACTGGATTTTCTCCAGGCGGCTGCCGCAGCTGGATCCCAGCAAGGGAAATGGACCGCGAGGCCATCTATCGCAGGGGCTATCACCGCCGTTCGAGAAGCAGCGGGTGACTCGGCATACCTTCTGGGATCTGGGGCGCTCATGATGCCATCGTTGGGAATCCTGAACGCGGTGCGCACGAGCGCGGACGTAGCACCGATGTGGACCAACTACGCCACTCAGGACCCGTCGGATGCACTCGCCCACAACGCATTGCGCAACAGTGTGGAGCGGATGTGGATGCGTCACCTGGTGGGACTCGACCCCGATGTGGTGTTTGCACGTGGTACGCGCAATCTGTTGACTCCGGAGCAGTGCCAGTGGTTGCGTGACAGTGCCGTGTTGTCAGGTTTCCGGGCCTTGTCTGATCCCCGGACTGGCTCACCAAGGAGGAGAAGGAGATGTTGCGGAATTACCTCGGGCCGCTGCCCGAGACGAAGAGGCTTGGTCGCTATCGGTTCCGGATTGGTGAACGCGACGTGGATCTTGAACATGCTGTCAGGGCCACGTCCAGTCCGTACGCGCTCTGAAAGAGCTGCGCGGGAAAGCGTCCCTGGTTGTGAATGTGAGTGTGCGATACCTCGAGACCATACCTTGTGGGATGGTGAACCATGGATCTGTTGTTGTGAGTGCCGGAGGGTGGGCGGATGAAGTTCGTGGGTCGCGCGATGGCCGTTTGTGGTGCCCTGCTGCTGGTATCTCCGTGCTGCGTCGGGTTGCCCGTTGCTCGGGCGGACAGCATGGCGATGGGGCCTGCTCCCCAGCGAGTCGGCGAGTATATTGAGCGGGATTTCACCGTCGCGGCACTCCGGTTCAAAGCGCACCACCAAACAGGAGGACGCGCCGCTGCTGGCCCCTGGGCCAGTACACGGACGTTTCAACGGTCACTAGTAGCGGGAAGAGCGAGAAATATTACAAGGTGAAACGGACCTGGCAGGGGTCCACTTTGCGAGTGAATGTTCTGGGACGCATGAGCGTGACTGACCAGGGTGGGTCAGCGGGTCGCGGTGATTGGGAATACGAGCTCACGACCGTTGATGACGGCGCGACGTGTTCCCGGTACAACGATCTTGCCCTGGATACCGGCAGCATGGGCATAGTGGTCGGACGTACCCTGCTGGCGCTGCCTGTGGATCCCAACGCTTCACAACCGAGTGCCGATGTCGTGACATGCGGGAAAGCCGATGAGTTTTTGGTCAAGGTGGGGCGTGGCGCCGGCATCGGTGGGGAAACCCAGGTGGAGATCCGGGTGCTTGAAGAACCCCCCGCGGAGAATATTGATCAACTTCCTTCCGGGTTGAAGAAGGTTCCCAAAAACAATTCCAAACAGCTCAGCTCACCTGCTTCTGGAGAGCCTGAATCCGTGGTTGGTGGATCCAGTTTTAATGATGCTTTCGAGGTGGGTTCCGGGACTTATGTTACCGAGATCTTGCCGGGAGAGATAGTTGTTTTTAAAACCCAGATCAAATACGGGCAGAGTGCTTTCTTCTCGTTGGATGGCATTGTTCCTGATGCGGCGGTTCTCCAGGGTGATGAAAGCGCTTATGGTACATACATTCCTGCAATCTATGCTCGGATCTCAGCCGAATGAATTCGCAGGGAATTGATGGGGCCTAACAGCTTTAAGGTCATCGGGAACGAGATGGTGACGACCAACGTCCCGATAATCAATGAGGTTCCTGAGGTGAGGTACCGTAACCGGTGGGATTCCCCTCGAATGTTTGACGATCAAAGCCTGGGCTTCTCGATGGGGGGATACTATTATTAGCACTTTCTCTGGAGATCAGAGTTCCTTGGGAGGAAAACCTGTCAAATTCAAATTCTCGATCAAGGTTTCTGGCGATGTGTCCGGGGGAGCCTGTCAGTACGGTGTCGCCGATCCCCCTTCAGGTGGAAGCGCCTGGCCAGTCTGGTGCCAGTGGCTGGCGATGGGGGTTGTTGGCAGAGCGGAAGCGCGCTTGTGCTGCTCGGTGGGGAGGTGCGGCTCACTCGTTGCTGCGCCGACGATGAAAAGAAATCCAGGAGAGCTCTCGCGCACTTGAATGTTGTGGATCTTGAGTTTTTGATTGTTGCTGAAATATTCGACAAGCTTTTTCGGAAGTGAAGGAATGTGGCGCAACTGTGATTCATCGCGCAGGGAGTCTGTTGCCTGGATGACTGTTGCAACGGCTTGCCAGGCGTCCAGGGGATGTCTTTGTGGGGCTCCGGTGCGTGCGAAGCGAAGAAAAATCGGCAACGGCCAAGGAGTCCGCGTCTTCGTCGCCATCTTGTACGGCTATTTCGCGATTTCGTTTTTCATCGTAGGGAGCTGTGGTCAGTTCGCTAGGTGGATGACTCTATTTTTCGCTATTGCTAAAACTTTCTATGCTTCCCCAGGGGCCGATTACGGTGTAGCTCAGTCGGTCATCGGGTGTGAAATGCTACTGCTGATAGGAAATGAGGGCGCCCTGACTCCATTCGGGCCATGAGCATGGATACATGCTTGATGTCCCCGATGTCTTTGAAGCTTGCCTGCTTCTCCTTTCGATCGATTTTTCGAGCGAGAATGGCCGGGGCCGTCACCTGCGTGTTTTCCCGCTCTTTCTCGTGAATCAGTGGTTCGCCCATGCCGACAACATTGCGAGTGTGTGAGCCCGTCAACCAATGCATCGCCTCGAGATCGTCAATCGCCTTCTGTAGCGACAAGTCGTTTGGGCTGTCGCTGATCGATGCGCCGTTCCTTGGCGTAGGGGTATCCATCATGTCCGATGAAATGCCGACACCAGATGGCCTTCACCTCTCCGATCGCGTCCTCGAGTATCAGGTCGCGTATCTGTTGTATGAATGGCGTGTGTCGCATGGTGTGTCCAACGTGGAGACGGGTTGTGGTCCTCATACGCGGTCGTCAGAATTCTCGTTGCCGATTCAGGGTGGTAGCCATGGGCTTTTCCAAATAGACGGGGATGCCTGCTTCCAGTAGCTCCGCCGTCACGTGCGAGTGGGTGTCGTCCGGAGACGTGACGAAGGCCGCTCCCAGTCCCCAACTCAATGAGTTCACGTACCGAACTAACGATGGGAAAGGTCTCGGGATCCTTGCCCAGAAGCTCGGAACATCGGATGCGTGCTGCAGGATCGGGGTCGCAGGCGGCAACGATTTGGGCGCCGTTCTGATCGGTCTCGACGTGCGTGGCAAGCTTCGAGCGTTCCCCCAGGCCCACGACCCCGATCCTGAGAGGTTCGGTGATGTCGACGGCCACTCGACGGGATTGCGCAGCGTGCTGTGAATCCCAATCCTGATGAAGAGCCAGCAAATCCTCGATTCTTTTCGGGGCTATCGGAACGGGTCCTGTGGCGCGCAGGAAGGATTTTTCGGCGTCCCGGAGAGCGAGGGATACTGCGCCGAGCGATGCCGCAGCATGCCCCAGTTCTGCTTCCTCGATTCTGAGTCGAGGTGCGGTGGGCAGACGCATGGTTGTGAGGTGTTCGTGGAGAAGGGGAAGAGGGGAGCTTTCGGGGGAGGCGGACAAGACGATGAGCGTCGGGTCGATCACGGAACAGATCGTCCCGATCGTCGTCGCTGCACGCAGTTCCCAGCCAGATGTTTCATCATTCGGGATGGTGCGGGCGTGAAGATCCATGTCGAGCCGGTCATTGACCTCTCCCGCATGCCAGTTGTGTCCCGTGATGAACCTCGCCTCGCAGGGACGAATCCTGTTCTGAATCCTGCGAACAGGCGGAAGAAGAGCATGCCGTCGAGAGCATCCAAGCGCGAATCTGCTACGCGTATCATGAACTCGCCGTAGGCAGCGGTGTTGATGTCGTTGTCGACGCGGAAGGGAAAACTGCAACGGTGCGTGAGTTCTTCGGCGAGATTGATCCCTTGCCACTGAGGGACGAGATAGCTGCGCAGCACCGTGCCATCTCCGTCGATGATTCCCGTGGTGGATGCGAATCCGCAGATCGGGTTACCATGCTGGATGCGCAGCGCTTCAACAGCCTTTCGCACATGCTGTGAGATGACATTCAGGCGTTCTTCGCGTGCCAATGTTTCTACCGGAATGATGGTGGCATGAAGGATGTCGCCGGCCAGGGAGACAATGGTGGTGGACAAGACGTCTCGCTGGATATCGAGGGCGACGATGAAACCGTGCTGGGGAGCGAAACCGTAGAGTGCTGCGGGCCGGCCTGCCCCGTGCTCGTTGAACGCTGTGCGATGATTCCGTAGTACTCCAGATCAGCGATGATGTTACCGACGGTGGGTCGGGAGATCTTCGTTGCTTTTGTGATTTCCGTGAGAGTGGTCTCGTTCTTTGCGCGCAGGGCCTGAAGTATTCTCTGTGCGCGTTCGGCTCTCGCCTCGGTGTTGGAGTTGATCTCCATCCGGTGCCTCGTTTCGCATCATTCACGTTGGAAGTCGGGATCAACGCAAGCCTACTGAGAGATCACGCCGACAGGGGCCGTTGAGCCCAATCATCCACTGACTGGGGGTGCGTGAAACTGATGTCCAGGGCAAGCGATGATGTCAGCCCTGGCAGTTCCAGCACTCTGATCGATGTGCAGGCAATAGTGATCGGTCCCGGCAGAAGGCGGCGGTGTCCGACGATGAGACGGGCCCCGGCACAGGACGTTCTGGAAGACATCACACATGCCAGGTGACCTGCCGACCGATCGTACCCCAGAGCAGATCGGGAACCTCGTTCAGTTCTTTGATCCGTGACTCCACCGAGGCACGCCGGGATGCGAGCCCGAGACGTTCGGCGGTTTCGGCGTGCAACTCATTGGCGGTGAAGGCATCGATGGATTCTAGGGAACGCTCCAAGCGTGCCAGCTCCACCTCGCGGAGTGCAGAAACGCGCTCCGCATACCAGTCGGAGGCCAGCACGGAATCACGGCTGAACAGCTCCCGAACGGGACATCGTCGAGGGTCAGGCCATCCGAGGTCCGGCCTGTGGCCATGATCTCGAGAAGGGCACGCACCGGTGGAACCGCCAGGGCTGCGGTGCCGTCGTCGAGAAATACGTTTGTGCGACCCGGGCGTGTGTGGTCGAGATGGTGCGTACCGACTCGGCGAACACATCCGGATCCTGCAACTCGGGACGCAACATCTCGGGAGTGAAGACGACGTGGGGGTGCAGGAAAGATCCGCCCGAAATACGTGGAGGCGAAACTTTCTCGGTCATGCGGTAACCCAGTCGGGAGGCGAGGATCAGTTCGCCCGTTCACCTCGTAGTCTTGAACGCGCTCCAGGCAACCCTCCGCGATGAGGTTTGCTGCGCAGCGCTCGGAGTCGGACATCCGGGAGAAGACTTCGGGAACCAGGAGGCTGATGTCGTGATCGACCCGGACGTGCGGGCCCACCACCCCGGTGCTGGAGAGCCATCCGTCGTAGCCGGTCAGCGCGAAGGACAGGAAAGCGGCATTCAGGTCGATGACCGTTGGAAGAGCGTTGAAGGGCCCCTTCGTCATTGCCCCTTCGGAACCAGCTCCTGTCGTCGAGGGCGACTTGCCGGTCATGGAGCTGATGAACTCCATGAACAGCTCCGGGAGTTCCATGTAATGGAGGGGGGAGTAGGCACACAGCGGTGGGATGCCGGGCTCGGCGGGATTGTTCCGGCGGCCTGCGGCCACCACGTCGACCGGTAGGCGCAGTTCCCGTGTCATCGGTAGCTTGCGGTGCAGATGGGCGGCCAGCGCCGCCTCCGCGGAGCGCTCCGGGTTGGTAATGTCGGGGCGGCGCTGTAGGTAGCGGGGGTTTTTGGATGGTGTGCCGTTGACCAGACGTGGATGAGCCGAACTCACGAACCATGCAGGTGAGGGGGTGGTCGAAGTGGCGAAAGAGCGAATCAGTTTCTGGACAGGGGCCGTGAACTGGCTGAACTCGATGGCGTTGTCCATCAGCTCTTGAGCGTCCTGGCGGGAGAGCGGCTCGAAATTGGACAGGAAAGGTACCGGGCTGGGAGATGTCCCACTCCGCCTGCTTATCGTATCCGCGGTGGATGGCGTCGTCGGGACGCTGGAACAGCAGCTGTTCGCAGTTGGTGACGAATTTCCGGGAGAGTTCACTTCCCGAGGGGCGGGAGGGACGACGATGCTGGCGGTGATGTCGTCCTCGGTCTGCACCTTTGCCGCGGGCTGGAAGTCGTGACGCAGACCGAACAACCGCCACGAACCGTCGGGGGCGAATCCCACCCGCAGCATGTTCACGTGGATCTTCTCCCCGTCGAGACGTAGCGAACTTCCCTTCCTCCCATTGATGATGCCGACCGTGAAGTGGCTGGACCAGTCTTCGCCCCCATTCTGGGCGGTAGAACCGTTTCACCACAAACACGAGTTCCTTTGACATGGTTGGGGATCGCTTCCAGCCACGCGTTGTATTCTGTCGTTGTAATCGCGGCTCGGGGTCAGCAGCTTGATCACCGACCCCACGGAACGCCGGTCGGACAGCACGGGTCGGGCATCATGCCCGTTTCGGGAGGGATCCGCGAAGCGGCGACTGAAGTCGTGGTCCAGGATCCGGGCGACCGCCGCCATGTCCTCGTCGAAATCCCGGACATAGGCGTCGCCGGTGATCACAGCGTCGGTGATGGCCTTGGAGATCTCGGACTTGCCGCCTCCGAGACGGTGGCAGGCTTGTGGCAGTGGGTGGCCCTCGGGGCGGTTCCGACCAACGTCCACTGGGCGCCGTCAGCTTCCAGATGGTGAAGCCGCACGAGATAACCATCCGGTCCGACATAGGTCTTGTTGGCATGCAGCGGGATCTGGCCCCTGCAGCCGTCAACCTCCCAGGTGACGGTCTGGTCACGCAGGCTGTAGGTGGAGTGTTCGGGGACCAGGACGATGTGCTCGTTTTCCAGGTCCAAGGCATGTCCTTCGGGATGGGAGACGAAACGCTGCGGGTCGCGGGTGATGATGTCGGCCAGCTGATAGCTGGGATCGGCGTAGTTGTCGGTGAACTGCTGACCCAGGTTGTATCGGGGGAAAGCAGATAGCGCCGCCAGCGTGTTCCTCCTCCACAAGCCCCAGCAGATTGGCGGAGTAGCTGATCTGGGTCTTGACCTCCTTTTTGCAGTACCCGAAGTAGTTGTCGGCGATCACGGTGACAATCACCCCGCGTTCGTCGCGGGCGCACACCTTGAACGCGCTTCCGCCGTTGTAGAGCTCTTCCGGCTCCTGCCAGCACATGCCGTCGCGGCGTTGCCGTGGCGTTGCATCGTCGTGGTGGGGAAGTCCGAGTTCCCGTTTGGTCAATTTTGTTAGGTGCGGAGCCAGGATCACCGCGCCCGTGTGGCCTGTCCACCCCCTGGGCTTCAGGGAGGCGTCGTTGTCAGGCAGGTAGGGGTCACCACCGTTACCAAAGATGCCCTCCACGAAGTCGAGGTTCGCCACCAACGTTCCAGGAGCAAAGAAACGCACCTCTAGGCTGCGCTCACGTGAGAAGCCCGGGACGTGAGGAACCACCACGGGGCGCAGCAGTAGAGATACCCATGCCCGGGCGGGGGCCTCATCACCCGCACAGTAGGGCAGGGTCATTGACTCCGCGGGCGGGTTCAGGGCGTGCTCCAGCAGGCGTCCGTAGGTCTCCCGGGGAACCAGCAGCTTGTCGTCCTGCACCGCTGTGCCGCCCTCCGCGACGTGGAAGACACCCTTGGTGGTGCGACGATCGTTGAGAGGATTGTGCAGCACTCCATTGACCAAGCGGTAACTGCTCAGGTACTCCGAGGAGAACTGGTCGGCCCCGACGGGCAGGGACAATGTCCTTGCCAATCCTGCCTGATCCAGCACGAAAGTCTGTCGAGGCAGTTTCGGGTAGGTTCCAGTTCCCTCCAAGTAGGAGTCCAGGAACGCCTGGATGCGGCCATCAACCGCGGGAAGTCGGTGCGAGCGTCGCCGGTCCAGTTCGCGCTGCCGCGCCAGCATCGGGCGCACCAGATCTGACCCTTCTGCGTGGTCAACGGCTACCGGAACCCGTAGCCCCAACAGATTCAGTCTCAGATTGATGGCGGCGATTGCTGCGGTGTCTACCATGAATCCAACTATCTTCCATGGCAGTGAACCCTGTCGAGGGCGGACTGGTGTGATCTCAGCTGATGATCTCGTAGGAGACCTTCGCGACTCCCTGCCGAGTGTCTGCTATGGCTTGGAAGGCTCCCGTCGTCAAGTCGAGACAGCGTCCTGCGACATAGGGCCCGCGATCGTTGACTGTCACATCTACCGCTTTGCCGTTGGCGGGGTTTGTCACCCGAAGTCTGGTGCCGAGGGGAGCGACTTGTGAGCGGTTTTCATGGCCCACTGGTTGAAGGGGCTCACCGGAGGCTGTGGCGGAGTCGTCGCTGTAGAACGAGGCGAGACAGGTTTCTCCACCAGATGAGGCGGACGACTTGGTGGGTGCGCTGTCGGTCAGGTGACGCGCGGTCACCCATCGCACCGCGCCCTTCCATACGACCTGCGCGCGCCCACCGGAGACGGTGCCTGTGACCTTGAACTCGGTTCCTGTTGGTGCTATCTCCACGAACCGATCTCCGCGGGCAGCTGTCCACAGGTTGAGCTCGGTGCTTCCCCAGCGGGAACCGATTGTTTCGGGTGTGCTGGCGGCGCTCACAGAAGCGGAACCGGACGTGGGGCGCAGACCCTTCTGGGGGCGGAGGACCCCAGATAGCGGGTGGCCACCCAGGCTGTGCCGCCGTTCAGGCTGATCTGGCTCCACCGCCCCTGAGAGCTGACCGGTCAGGGAAACCTGGGTGCCCTTGTCGAGGACCGTTTGGACGCCGGCGTTGAGGGAGGGGAGTTGCGCGCATTGAGTCTCACCTGTGTCCAGGCGGAGCCTTTCTCGCCGGCGGATGAGCCCTGCTTTCCCAGGACCCTCCGCCGGTGACGTAGGGGTGACGATCACCCAGGCGTTGTGGCCTTTCCAGGTGACGGGAACCCAACCGTTTGAGGCTGCGCCTCGGGCAGACAGCGATTCACCTGGGGTAGAGCACGCCGAGACGGGAGTGATCGGTTCCGGGACCGGACGGACGTTCACGGCCACCTTCGCGGTGACGTTGTTGCCGGAGGCCTCGGCCCCTGCCGTCCGGGAAGATGGCTGGCATGACGAACGTCAACTGGGCGGTCAGTACCAACCCGATGGCTGAACCGCGCAACAGTCTTAGTGCGCGTCCTTTTCGTGATGAGACGATCATCGGTGGTCCTTTCCAGCGAATCCGAACCGAGGTATTCCGGCACGTTAGGAAGTGCGAGTCCGAAGCTCAGCAGAAACTACGGAATTTTCTGTGGCATGAATATGTAAAACTCCCTAGTCAGCTGCGGTTCTAGCCGATGCTGTGAATGGTGCGGAAACTCTCGAGTGGTGATTGAGGTTCAGGGTTTCTTCGATGTGTTGTCAGTGATGTGAGCAGGAACTGTGCAGAAAATTTTCGTGATGACTGTGGAAGATGTGGTGGAGACGTTTGAGGGCAAGAGCAGGGGCGCGCGTTCGTTGGAATGGGTCGGGTGGGGGCGTCTCACCATTCAGGACACGTGGCCCGCCTTGCTTGACAGCTTCCGGCCCTCCCGCAATCCTTGGCGCATGACCACCAGTCAGCTCGTAATCGTCTGACAGCGTTTCGATCCAACATCGAGACGCCCCCTCGCGTGCCAGATGGCGCCGAGGGTTTTTTGTTGAACGAAGCAGTTCCGGGCTGAGACCGAAGGGAGAGCGATGTCCAGGACAGACGGCCAGTTGCTGACGGGCGCGCAGGCGCTCGTCGAGTCTCTGAACGCGCCGGGGTAGAAGTGGCCTTCGGTATTCCCGGAGGAGCGATCCTTCCCGCGTACGACCCCTTGTTTGACTCGAGGATCCGGCACATCCTGGTGCGCCACGAACAGGGTGGCGGGCACGCCGCTGAGGGCTACGCGATCGCGAGCGGCAGGGTCGGGGTCTGCATCGCCACATCCGGCCCCGGGGCGACGAACCTGGTCACCGCGATCGGCAACGCCTACATGGATTCCACTCCGCTCGTGGCGATCACCGGGCAGGTCAACGGAACCGCCATCGGCACTGACGCCTTCCAAGAGGCCGACATCCGTGGGATCGTGATGCCGATCACGAAACACAGCTTCCTGATCAAGGAAACCAAGGAGATCCCCTGGCCATCAAGGAGGCCTTCCACATCGCAGCGACCGGAAGACCCGGACCCGTACTCGTCGACATCGCGAAAGGACGCACTGGCTGCGAAGGCCCCGTTCCGCTGGCCTGAGGAACTCGATCTGCCCGGGTACAAACCCACAGTCAAACCGCACGTTCGCCAGATCCGTGCGGCTGCGAAGCTGATCTCGCAGTCGAGGAAGCCGGTTCTCTATGTTGGCGGGGGCATCGTCAAGGCGGAGGCATTCGAGGAACTCGCATCCCTGGTGGAGAAAGGCTCGCATACCCGTGGTCACCACCCTGATGGCTCGTGGTGCGTTCCCCGACTCTCATCCACTGCACATGGGGATGCCCGGGATGCATGGGACCGTTGCCGCCGTCGGTGCGCTCCAGCGCGCCGATCTGCTCATCGCCATCGGCACCCGGTTTGATGACCGGGTCACGGGCAGGCTGGATTCCTTCGCGCCCAACGCCAAGGTGATTCATGCCGACATAGACCCAGCCGAGATCGGCAAGAACCGCGCGGTCGACGTGCCGATCGTGGGCGACTGTCGTCAAACCCTGGCCTTGCTCGTCAAGGAAATTGATCGCGCACCCGACACCGAAGAGTGGATACAGGTCCTCGGCAAGATGAAGGAACGCTACCAACCCCGCTGGGACGAGGCACCGGACGGAAAACTCTCGCCGCAGGAGGTCATCCAGCGCATCGGACGACTCAGTCCCCGAGGACGCCATCTATGTCACCGGGGTCGGACAACATCAGATGTGGTCGGCGCACTTCCTGCCCCACGAACGACCCATGAAAGTGGCTCACCTCCGGTGGCGCGGGCACCATGGGGTTCTGCATTCCTGCGGCGATGGGAGCCAAGGTGGCCCAGCCCGACAAGGTGGTGTGGGGCATCGATGGCGACGGTTGTTTCCAGATGACCAACCAGGAGCTGGTCACGTGCGTCTTGAATCAGATTCCGATCAAGATCGCGGTCATCAACAACCATGCGCTGGGAATGGTCAGGCAGTGGCAGTCCCTGTTCTACGACTCCCGCTACTCCAACACCGATCTCCACACCGAGCACCTTCCAAACTTTCCCGATGCTGGCTGAGGCGATGGGGTTGTGTCGGCCTGCGTGCGACCAATGAAGCCGAGATGGATGAGTGCATCGCGAAGGCGCTGGAGATCAACGACCGCCCCGTCGTGGTGGAGTTTGTTGTCCACAAGGACGCGATGGTGTGGCCCATGGTGGCCGCAGGGGTCAGCAACGATGAAATCCAGGTGGCCCGTAACATGGCCCCAGTGTGGGAAGAGGAAGAACTATGAACACGCACACCCTCGGGGTTCTGGTCTCCAACAAACCGGGCGTTCTGGCTCGGATCGCCGCTCTTTTCTCCCGTCGCGGCTTCAACATCGACTCGCTTGCCGTCGGTCCCACGGAGCGTCCGGAGATCTCCCGGATGACGGTGGTGGCTCTCCGTCGAGGACGAGGCTGTTTTGGAGCAGATCGTCAAACAGCTGAACAAATTGATTGAGGTTCGCAAGGTGCTGGAGCTCGGTCCCAACACCGTGCGTCGTGAGATGGTGCTGGTCAAGGTCCACGCAGATGTCCACTCGCGCAGTCAGATCATCGATGTGGTGAGCCTGTTCCGGGGGAAGGCCGTGGACGTCAGTCCCGAGTCCATCACCATCGAGGCCACTGGCAGTCCTGAGAAGCTCGCCGCCCTGCTGGAGATGCTGTCCCCGCACGGTATCCAGGAGCTGGTGCAGTCGGGGCAGGTTGCCCTGGGGCGAGGGGGCAGAACCCTCGCCGATCACAAGTCCAAGTAATTCATCAGAAGAAGTGAGGAAACAGAAATGGCTGAGATGTTCTACGATTCCGACGCCGACCCTGTCCGTCATTCAGAACCGCAGCGTCGCCGTCATCGGTTACGGCTCCCAGGGACATGCCCATGCGCTGAGCCTGCGTGATTCCGGGGTCGATGTTCGAGTCGGCCTGCGCCCCGGGTCGAAGTCCATCACGAGGGCCGAGGATGAGGGGCTGCGTGTGGTCTCCGTTGCGGAGGCCGTCGAGGAGGCGGATCTCGTCATGATCCTCGCGCCGGATCAGGTTCAGCGCAAGCTTTATGCCGAGGAGATCGCCCCCCACCTGGTTCCCTGGCGACGCCCTGTTTCTTCGCCCACGGTTTTCAACATCCGGTTTGGCTACATCAAGGCTCCCTGAGGGGGTCGATGTCTGCATGGTTGCTCCCAAGGGGCCGGGACATCTGGTGCGCCGCGAGTACTCGAGGGGCAGAGGGGTTCCTGCCATCATCGCCGTCGAGGTGGATGCCACCGGGAAGGCCTGGCCGCTGGCGCTGTCCTACGCCAAGGCCATCGGTGCGCTGCGTGCCGGTGGCATCAAAAACGACGTTCACGGAGGAGACCGAAACCGATCTGTTCGGTGAACAGGCGGTTCTCTGTGGTGGCGTCTCCGCCCTCATCCAGTCGGGTTTCGAGACCTTGGTCGAGGCCGGTTACCAGCCTGAGGTGGCCTACTTCGAGTGCCTGCACGAGATGAAGCTGATCGTCGACCTGATGTACGAGGGGGGCATCGCCAAGCAGCGGTGGAGCATCTCCGACACTGCAGAGTTCGGTGACTACGTCTCCGGGCCGCGTGTCATCGACGCGCACGTCAAGCAGAACATGAAGGCCGTGCTGGACGACATCCGCTCCGGGGCCTTCGCGAAGCGTTTCATTGAGGACCAGGAGGCTGGTGCCCCCGAATTCAAGGGAATTGCGTGCCAGAGGGTGAGGCCCACCCGATCGAGGCCACCGGTCGCGAGCTGCGTAAGCTCATGAGCTGGGTCAAGGACCACGGCACCGATGACTATGTGGAGGGCACGGCTGCTCGCTGAGCCCAATGCCGACAACGGGTGCCCGCCTCGGTTGCGGGCACCCGATGTTCCGACTCGGAGGAAGAAGTGAAATGCTGACCAGGACAGAACGCCTGGAACGCCTGCCCATGACGCGTGAACACGGCACATTGCTGGGTGCATCGGGGGTCGGGTGGGCTCTGGACGCGATGGATGTGGGCCTGATTTCTTTTCGTCATCGTTGCCCTCGGGCAGCAGTGGGGCTGGATGACGCCACCAAATCGTGGGTCGTCTCGGTCGGCTTCGTCGGCATGGCCTTAGGAGCCACATTCGGCGGGTTGCTCGCTGACAAGATCGGTCGTCGCAGCGTTTTTTTGCGCTCACGTTGCTTGTTTACGGGGTGGCGACGGGAGCCACAGCCGTCGTCTCCTCGGTGGCCGCCCTGCTGTTACTGCGTTTCGTGGTGGGGTTTGGGGCTCGGCGCCGAACTCCCGGTGGCCTCCACCTTGATCTCGGAATTCGCTCCCCGGCGGATCCGGGGCCGAGTGGTGATCTGGTTGGAGGCGTTCTGGGCCGTGGGGTGGATCCTGTCGGCGATCGTTGGGTACTTTCGTGGTGGCCGGTTCGAGGACGGGATGGCGCTGGGCACTGGCGCTGGGTGCGGTTCCGGCTCTGTGGGCGCTGCTGATCCGCCTCGGCACACCCGAATCCGTGCGATACCTGAGAGCAGTGGGACACTATGAGCAGGCCGAGGTGACGGTTCAGCGTTTCGAGAGGTCCGCGAAAATCTCCTACGACGGCCCCACGATCGACACCTCCCGAACAAGCCGCGAAGCACCAGGGAGAGACGATCAGGACGACTGGTCTCACCCTGTTCTCCAGCACAGCTGAGGCGACGCACCCTGGCGTTCTGGTTGGTGTGGTTCTGCATCAATCTGTCCTACTACGGGGCCTTCATCTGGATTCCATCACTGCTGGTGAAGCAGGGTTTCACCCTGGTCAAGTCCTTCGAGTTCACCTTGATCATCACCGTGGCCCAACTTCCCGGATACGCCGTTGCGGCCTGGCTGATCGAGGTCATCGGACGCCGTCTGACCCTGGCGCTGTTCCTCGCCGGATCGGCCCTTTCCGCGCTGGGTTTCGCGGTCGCGGGAACGGAGGGCACGATCATCGCAGCCGGATGTGCCCTGTCGTTTTTCAACCTGGGTGCGTGGGGTGCGCTGTACGCCATCGGCCCCGAACTGTATCCGACGTCGCTGCGCGGCACCGGTACCGGGGCGGCGGCTAGGGGTGGGCAGGCTCGCGTCGATCATCGCACCCTTGCTCGTCCCGGTGCTGATGGGCAGCGGAGGCATCGTGACCACTTTTGCGGTTTTCGCGGTTTCTTTCGCGACTGGCTGCGGGTGCCGCTTTCCTGCTTCCCGAAAAACGTGATGCCGGTATCGACTGATACGGGCCGGGCCTGGAACCAGTGGACTGACGGGCTCGTAGAAGTGTTCCGGAACCTTGATGCCTTTGAGGTTGCACCAGCGGGAGGCTCTCGACGCCTGGCGCCGGAACATCTCGGCGGGGGTTTCCAGAGGTTGGATCGTCCTGCCACCGGGCGCCGGCAAGACCATGGTCGGTGTGCGGGCGATTCGCGAGTCAGGGCGCACCGGTGTGGTTTTCAGTCCGAACATCGCCATTCAGGGCCAGTGGCAGGCCGCTGCGCCGGAGGTTCGCTGCCTGACCTATCAGGCACTTGCCAATTTCGGGGACGACCCCGGTGGGAGCACACAGCTGGCTCGTCTGCACCCGAACGGAAGAGCCGGTGGCCGAGCTCGCAGCCACGGAGAACCTGATGATCGTCTTGGACGAATGCCATCACCTGCTCCGGACGTGGGGACGGCTGTTGGCCGAGGTGCTCGGACTGTTGTCCGACGCCGTCGTACTGGGTCTCACGGCCACCCCGGCAACCGCCCTGACTGGAGCGGAGACCACCCTGGAGAACGAACTCTTCGGCGAGATCACGTATTCCGCGACCATTCCCCAAGTGGTGGCGGTAGGGGACCTGGTCCCTTATCAGGAGCTCGGCTGGCTGACGAACCCCACCGCTGCTGAACGCGACTGGCTGGGAGAGCAGCAGGGGGAGGGTCCAGGGAACTGCTCACCCATCTCAGTGCCCCGGACAGGGCGAGCGTTCCACTCTTCGAGGCGGTGGCGAACCTGCAAGCCAGCGTCTCCTGGGGAGGACCTCGCGGCCACGGATGAACGCCTGACCGATGCCCTGCTGCGCCTCGCCCACGCGGGTTACGCCGAACCACCCATCGGGTTGCGTTTGGTGAGCGCCACCGACGCGATCCCGGGATCGAAGACTGGGTGGCGGTACTGAATCAGTGGCTCCTTCCGTTGGCCGACAGCCCCGACCCGCGGGACCACGCCCTGATCCTGGAGGTCCGGGAGGTTCTTCCCTCTATTGGCTACCGCTGGACCCGTCGAGGCATCAGCACTCGTGCCTCCACCATGGACCGGGTACTGGCCCGCAGCGCTTCCAAGGCTCTCGCCGCAGTCGAGATAGCAAGTCTGGAGGAGGAAAACCTCGGCGCTGACCTGCGCGCCCTGGTGGTGTGCGATTTCGAGCGGGCAGCGCGCTGCCACACAGCCTGTGCGACGTGGTGACCGCGGACTCCGGGATCGGTCTGGCAGACCTTGAAGGCCTTGGCCGAGAACCCGGTCGGGCAGCGCCTCGAACCGTTGCTCGTCACCGCTGGGGTCGTCGTGGGAACCCCGTCGAGTTCCCGGGCGCTGATGGACTTCGCCGCGGGTCGGCTCCCGGGCACTCCTTGGATACCGCCGAGGAGGAGGGTCTGGTGCGGGTTCTCGGCTGGAATGTCCGCCAGTGGGTGCCGGTGGTCACCGATTTCTTCCAGATGGGTGGCACCAGGCTCTTGGTCGGTACCCGTGGGCTGCTGGGGAGGGATGGGACGCCCCGGGCGTCAACTGTCTGGTGGACCTGACCAGCGCAACCACACCCGGTGCCGTGGTTCAGCTTCGCGGGCGCAGCCTACGACGCGACCCGGAGAATCCGGCTAAGGTCGCGATCAGCTGGTCGGTGGCCTGCGTCGCTGACGGGGTGATGGGGGACGCGGATTGGCGTCGTCTCGTGCGCAAGCACCGTGGTTACCTCGCTCCCGACGAGCGTGGCGATCTGGTGGACGGGGTGGCGCACCTAGCCGGTGGGTTCAGCGAGTTTCGGACTCCGGAATCGGACGGGATCGAGGCCGCCAACGCTCTTGCGGCCCGGCGTTCCCGGAACGCGACCGGGTCACAGAGCAATGGAACGACCCGCGGATCAGGACCGGCTAGGGAGGTGTCGGTGGTGCGGGTGAGTTCCAGGGCGAAGGAACCGTTGACCGGAAGCGGTTTCGGGGAGGCGGCGCCCGGAGGCTGGGGCCCGTGCTGTGGCCCTGGGCGCTGGGCGCGGCCTGGTGCTGGCGGTGTTGGGGCTGTCCTGGTGGGTGGTCGCCGCACTGGTGTTGACAGGAGTGGATCTGTTGATCCGGGTGAATCGGGCGGGACGCAGGCTCGCCGGGCTGGCGGCGAACGTCGGTGTCGGCAGGGTGGCTAGGGGCGGTTGCCGATGCTCTCCAGGCTTGCGGCTTGCTCACTGCAGGGGCCGGGGCGGTTGCGGTGGAGGTCAGAGGACAGGAACTGCACTGTCGACTGCTCAGAGTGTCCGCGGAGGAAGCAGCCAAGTTTGCGGAGGCTTTGGACGAGGCGTTGCAGCCTGTTGCCCGACCCCGATACCTGATCTCCCGTCTCACCGCCGCCCCACCCCGGTTCCGGGACGTCTTGAGGCTTGCCCCTGACCGGGTGGGAAACCGTTCTGGAAACCTGGCATCCGGTCCCAAGCGTGCTCGCCTCAGCCGGGACCAGGCCGATGCCTACCTACTCGCCTGGAGGAGATGGGTGGGGGAAGGGAGGTTCGGTACGCTCGCAGCCCCGAGGGCAAAGGCATCACGCGAGCGGTGCGTGGCGCCGATCCGTGGCAGTTCACCTCGGTGATTCGTCTGCACTGGGAGTGAGCGCTCTTGTGGTTCGAGTTGGCTGGTTCGCCATGCCGCACTTCTGATGTGCTCGACAGGCCATGGGAGCCGGGTCGCTGTTGCTTCTCTCAAGCGCTTTTCTTGGAGACCGGAAGCAGGCTGGCCCTGCACTCTCGAATTGGTAGAATTGGACCTGTAGTACACGACGGGAGGGTCTACAGGGTGAGTGTCTTCCTGATTCTCGGAGTCGTAGGGAATCGCAGTCCTGCTGGTGTCCTTTGATCCTGGGGAGATCTGCTGGATTCGGCTCTTCATTTCGACGGCTTTGGATTCCGAGGTCTTCTCAACCTCGGTCATCGCCGCTTTCATCGGGAGCCTTCGGGTTCGGCGGGGTGGCCGTCCAGGAATTCACGGACAACGTGTGGTTGGCCTCCGTGGTCGGCGTGGTCACGGGAAGCCTGGCTGGCTGGGGGCGAGTGACTCTCACTCGCTGTGTTGAAACGCGCAGAAACCGGGCAGGCGCTTCGCAGTGACCACCTGATCGGGGCGGAAGCCCGTGTCATCACGGACATTCCGGAAAGGCGGTTTTCGGCGAAATCCGGATCGGCACCCACAAGCGTGCGGCACGGGCGGAACTGCCGATTCCCGCCGGAACCCCGGTCTGGGTTTCTGGTGTCCTGTCTCCTACAGCCGTCGAGGTTCGTCCCAGCGTCAATGAGCTTCCCCAGTCCCTGAGCGGAAACAGAAAGGTCCAAATATCCATGAACAATTTCTCCTCCCTGATCACCGGAGTGGGAGGCATACTTCTACTGATCGCCCTGCTGATCTGGTTGATTGCCAGCCGGTACCGGGTGGCCCGTCCGAATGAGGGCCTACATCATCACGGGGCCCAGAAGGGCAAGGCGGTTACCAATCCTGAGACCGGTATGGTTTCCACCGACCCTGTCCGGACAGAAGGTCATCATGGGCGGTGGTGTCTTCGTGATTCCCCCTGATCCAGCGTTTGCACGTGCTCGACCTGTCCAGCCGCCGCATCATGGTGCAGATCCGCAACGCGGTCTCCGGGCAGGGCATCAAAGCTGAACCTCGACGGCGTTGCAATCGTCAAGGTGGGTGGCAACGAGGACTCCATCCGTGCCGCTGCACAGCGCTTCCTGATGCAGCAGGAGGAAATCGAGACGTTCACCCAGGAAACCCTTGCTGGGTGCGCTCCGGTCCATCGTCGGTGGGCTTTCCGTGGAGCAGATCATTCGTGACCGTGCTGCTTTCGCACAGAGGGTGGCCGATGAGTCGGAGGCATCCCTGACTGGTCAGGGCCTGGTGCTCGACACCTTCCAGATTCAGGACATCACCGACGACGGCTCCTACTTGTCGGACTTGGGGCGTCCGGAGTCGGCCAAGGTTGGTCAGATTGCCGCGATCGCCGAAGCCGACGCTCGACGGGAGGCCGAACAGGCGAGGCTGGCCGCCGAGCAGGAGATTGCGATCTCGGAGCGGGCCCTTGTGCTCAAAGAGGCCGAGATCAAGGCCGAAACGGATGCTGCTCGCGCCCAGGCAGCCGCAGCTGGGCCACTCGCCCAGGCCGATCGCGATCAGGCCATCCTTACCGAGCAGGAGAAGGTCGCCGTGCGGCAGGCGGCGCTGAAGGACCGCCAGCTCGATACCGAGGTCCGCAAACCCGCAGACGCGAAACGGTACGAGACCGAGACCGCGGCCCAGGGACGGCGCAACTCGAGATCTTCGAAGCCGAGGCCCGCAAAGGCAGCCGCCATCGCACAACGCCGAGGCCCAGGCCGAGACAGCACGTCTCACCGGTGAAGGGTGAGAAACAGCGCCGTGCCGCACTCGCCGAGGCCGAGGCCATCGAAGGTGCGCGTCGCGGTGAGGCCGAGAAGGCACGTCGCATCGCCGAGGCCGACGCCATCCGGCGCTGAAGGCGAGGCCAAAGGCCGCCGCGGCCCTTGCCGTCGGTACCGCTGAGGCGGAGGCCATGAACAAGCGGGCCGCCGCCTTCGCGAACTACAACGAGGCAGCGGTGTTGCAGATGCTCATTGAGGTGCTGCCGCAGGTCGCTGAGAAGGTCGCCGCCCCCATGGGCAGCATCGACAAACTCACCGTTGTCTCCACGGAAGGGGCGGCGCGTTGCCCCGTCAGGTCAACGACAACGTGCTGCAGACCGTCGAGATGATCAAGAACACCACCGGTATCGACCTGCTTGACATCCTGAAGGGTCACACGAGTGGCAAAGCGCTCAAAGGGCGAAACCGTCGAGTGACAATCCCTGGAAAGCGAGGGGCCGGACCTCGATCGAGGTCAGGCCTCGTCTTGTTGATCAGCTGGCCACGGCGGCGGCAATCCGGTCTCCGACCTCGGAGGTCCTGACAGCACCGGGGCGTGCGACCCGTGATGTCGGCGGCAACCGCGTCGTCAATGCGGCGGGCTGCTCGGGTGTCCCCAGGTGCGCCAACAACAGAGCCACGGAACTGATGGCCGCGGTCGGATCAGCGATGCCTCGACCAGCGATGTCCGGAGCCGAACCGTGAACGGGCTCAAACATCGATGGGTACTCGCCCGACGGGATTGATGTTCGCGGAGGCCGCCAGGCCGATGCCCCCGTGACCGCCGCAGCCAGGTCCGTGACGATGTCACCGAACAGATTGTCGGTGACGATCACGTCGAACTGGGCCGGGTCGACCACCATGGCGATCATGGCGGCGTCGATGTGCAGGTAGTCGCGCGTGACCTCAGGGAACTCCTCACCGATCTGATCGAAGAGGCGACGCCATAGACCGCCTGCATTGACCAGGACGTTGTGCTTGTGCAGTAGGGTGATCCTGCCACGCCGCTCCCGGGCGCGCGTGAATGCGTCACGAACCACCCGCTCCACCCCGAAAGCGGTGTTGACGGAAACCTCGGTGGCGATCTCCTGAGGGGTGCCGATTCGCACCGCGCCACCATTGCCACAGTAGAGCCCCTCGGTTCCTTCACGTACCACCACGAAGTCGATGTCGCCTCGGGCCACGACCTCGGGGGACAGGGGAGTGGAAACTCCCGAGTAGAGCCGTGACGGTCGGAGGTTCACTGCATGATCGAAGGCGAACCTGAGTCTCAGGAGCAGCCCCGCTCCAGCAGCCCGCTCGGGATCCTGTCCGATCCGGGGGCAGCCCCGACCGCCCCGAGCAGGATGGCATCCGTGGCTCGCAGAGCTTCCAGAGTGGAGTCGGACAGGACCTCGCCGGTACGCAACCAATGCTCCGCTCCGAGATCGAGATGCACCTCCTCGAAGGTGTTTTCGCCCGCGGCGGCCCGCAACACCTTGAGCGCCTCGGCGGTCACCTCCGGGCCGATGCCGTCGCCGCCAATAACTGCCAGGGTCTGTCGTGTCATGCGGGAAGACTAGGCGTGTCATCGGTGGTGGCGGTTCGATTCCCACTTCTCGAGATGGGATGCGACCGCCGCGGCCTCGCGCCCTCGATCCCGGTTTCCGTCGCTAGGCTTGCGGTATGCGTATCGCCCGTTTCTCCGTGGCCGGCAAGGATCCCGCCTACGGCATCATCGAGTTGGAGGTCGACGGCGGGGAGTACCCGGAAACCGTCGCCGCGATAACGGGGGACCCGCTGGCCGGGGTGCCCGTCAATTACACGGGCGCCAGGCACGACCTCGCGGATGTCCGGTTGTTGGCGCCCGTCATTCCCCGAAGCAAGATCGTTGCGATCGGGCGCAACTACGTCGATCACGCCGCCGAACAGGGGAGCATCCCATTCCGGAGGAGCCAATGGTGTTCCTCAAACCGAAATACCTGCGTGATCGGACCCGACGAACCCATCGTGCGCCCTGAGGGATGCAGAGATCTGCATTATGAAGGGCGAGCTGGCCATCATCATCGGGCGGATCTGCAAACAGGGTCCCGGAGCAGCGAGTGGCTGATGTGGTGTTCGGGCTACACCATCGCAAACGATGTGACCGCACGGGACTGGCAGAAGGAGAACGATCAGTGGTTCCGGGCCAAGGGATGCGACACCTTCTGCCCTCTTGGTCCATGGATCAACAGCACCTCACCCCGGCGGAGGCGGGTCATCTCGCGATCGAAACCCGGGTGGGTGAGGATGTGCGGCAGCAGGGGAACACATCCCGGCTGGTCCGGGGATATTCCGGAGCTGGTGACCTACGTCTCCTCGTTCGCAACACTGCTTCCTGGGGATGTCATCCTCACCGGAACCCCGGCAGGGGTGGGTCCGATGGCCGACGGGGACGTGGTTTCGGTGGAAATCGATGGGCTCGGGGTGCTGAGCAATCCCGTGACCTCCGCGTGACCACCCGCCTGCCCGGACCGGAACTCAGATATCCGGTCGCCCTGCGAGGGAGAGGACCCCGTGAAACTGGTGATGGGCCTGCTGGGCGCGTTCTTGGCTTTCCTGGCTAGTGGTGCAGCTACTGGCGCAGGCCGTATTGGGGGTCGGCTGGTTGTTCAGGGGGCAACCGAACTTTCGAGGATTACCGGTCCCGGGCGCTGGCCTATGAACTTCCCGACGGGATCTTGGCGAGCCATCTTTGGGATCGCGGGTCTGTTGCTGTTCGTGCTGCTGATCCAGCGGTACTGGCATGGTAGGAAAGTCGGCTGGGCGATTTCCGTCCAGCCGGGGGGACGCTGGCGGTACCTATTGATCTGCCTCGTGCTGGCGGCAGTGGTGCTGAACATCGTCATGTGGCTCATGCACGGGGGAACATGGCCTGGCAGGCAGCCCAACCCGACTGGATGGTATATCTCGTGCTGATCCTCATCACCTCGCCCCTGCAAGCAGCTGCGGAGGAGTTTTTTTCTTTCCGTGGTTACCTGCAGCAGGCCATCGGTTCCTTGGCGGGAAGGGCCTGGGTCGGCATTCTGTGCTCAGCTCTGGTTTTCGCGTTCTTTCCACGGACATCAAAACATCGCGCTTTTCGCGCATCGATTAGGGTTTCGGACTGATTGCAGGGATCCTGGTGTGGGCCACAGGGGGCCTGGAGGCTGCGATCGCCGTCCATGCGGCCAACAACGTCTTCGCCTTCGGGTATGCGCTGTTCACGGGTGGGGTTGCCGCGCTTAAGGCAACCTCGGAGATCTCCTGGGAGGCGGCCTGCTCGGACCTCGCTGGTTTTCGCCGTCTTTCGGCGCCGCTGCCTGGTGGATCGGGCGCAGGATGCACGTCGCCACCCTGACGCCCTGAGTCGTCTCCAGCTGCTGAACTCGAGTCACCGTCAGGATGGCCGTGACGTGCGGCGTCTTACACTTCCGTCATGATGGATGTGCTTCTAGGGGTTGTGGACCGAGGGGTGGGTATCCGAGAGCCACCACCGGGGCAGGATCAGTGTGGTTCGCGAGGACGGGCGGCTTCTGCTGTCCCTCGGAGATATGACCGCGCCCACCCTGCCCAGGTCGGCCCTCAAACCGTTCCAGGTCATCGCGATGCTGCGCAGTGGCCTGGATCTCGAAGGTCAGCTGCTCGCGCTGGCCGCGGCGTCACATCTCGGGCAGCCCATGCACACGGAAGGGGTACTGCGCATCCTCGAGATGACCGGGCTGAGTGCATCGGACTTCCAGCACACCGCTGACCTTCCCGGCGACGAGACATCGCTCGCGGCCTGGCTGGCTGCTGGGAGGAGGAAGAGCCGCTGGCGCACAACTGCTCCGGGAAACATGCGGCCATGTTGCGCACCTGCCGACTCGCTGGGTGGCCCCTCGATGGCTACCGAGACCCGTCGCATCCCCTGCAACAGGCCATCAGGGCCGTCATCGAGGAGTACTGCGGTGTGCTCGGTGAACCGGTGGTCGATGGCTGCACGGCACCTGCCTTCGCCACCACGTTGCCGGGGCTGGCGCATGGTTTCGCGCGCCTGGCATCTGAGGAGAAGGGCCCCGGCAAGCTGGTGGCGGACGCCTTCCGCCGCTATCCCGAATACACATCCGGTGCTTCCATCCTGTGGTCAGCCTCGTGGAACAGGTGCCGAGCCGTGGCCAAGGTGGGTGCCGAGGGAATCCTCGCCGTCGGTCTGCCCTGAGGGATTGGGATCGCGGTGAAGATTTCCGACGGGATGGGCCGTGGACGCTTTGAGGTCGTCGACGCCATCCTCACCGCCTCGGACACCCGGTGACCAGCGGGCCGGGTGAGGTCCGCATCAGTTCTGAGCTGGAGGAGAATCTCGCCTCCTTGACGGGGTGAACCACTGAGTTGCGCGCCTGAGACGGGGCCGTGTACTGTTTCTCTCCGTGCTCGGGAGAGCGCACAGGGGTATGGGGTAATTGGCAGCCCGACTGATTCTGGTTCAGTTAGTCTTGGTTCGAGTCCAGGTACCCCTGCGGAGCGGGTCTTCGAGGAGACTCCCATCCCATCGCCTGGCCCCGTTGTGTAGCGGCCTAGCACGCCGCCCTCTCAAGGCGGTAGCGCGGGTTCGAATCCCGTCGGGGCTACTCAGGACGAAATAGCCTTGGTCAGACGTAGGTTTGGCCAAGGCTTCTGTCGTAGTGGGGGTGCGACATCCCGCACCATATTTCGATTCTCCTGTTTCATAGGGGATACCCGCAAGATTTCCTCCAGGACCTGTCACGCCGGTGCGGAGGGCGAGCAACGCCAGCTGCACCCGATCCCGTGACCCCGTTCTTGATACCAAGAGTTGTGACCGTGGGCATCGCCCGTCCTTGGGGCTGCAGCGCTCTGCATCGCGTGTCCGCACCGCTGCTGCTGCTGCAATCGTTGGTGTCGATGCTGATGAGGTCCTTACGCCTCATCTGTGGCTATCTATCTGGCTGGATGCATGATCGGTTTTGCTACTCGCTGTCTCGGGGAGTCCTAACGGGACTGTTGGTGCGGCACCAGCCTTGTGGCCCACGAGTAGGTTCTCGTGCGTGGTCATTCGGTTCCGTTGCGGCGCAACACCTCGCTCAGGCGTTCGGCGGCGGCCATCACGGCGGGGGCGTGGAGCCGCCCCGGCTGCCAGGGTCAGGCGTTCGATGGGGACCGGAGACGCTGACGGCTGCGATGATCTTTCCTGAGGGGAGAGCACCGGGGCTGAGACCGAGGCGACCCCCGGCTCGCGTTCGGCAACCGACTGCGCCCATCCGCGGCGGCGTACCTGCTGCAATGACAGCACCGTGAACGTGGCTTCCTTGAGTAGACGAGGCAGGGTTTCTCGGGCTCTTCCCAGGCCAGCAACACCTGCGCGGCAGAACCCGCGGTCATGGAGAGCTGTGCCCCAAGGGGAACAGTGTCTCGCAGACCCGAAGGACGTTCCACAGCGGCGGAGCAGATTCGGAGATCACCCTGGCGGCGAAACAATTGGGCCGATTCGCCGGTGATGTCGCGTAGCCGGGTGAGGATGGGGTCCTGCGGTGGCCAGCAAGGGATCCTCCGCGGCGGAGCTGGCCAGCTCCGCGAGGCGTGGTCCCAGAACGAAACGTCCCTGGAGGTCTCGGGTGACCAGACGATGGTGTTCCAGGGCCACGGCCAGTCGGTGCGCCGTCGGTCGTGCCAAGCCGGTGGCACCTACTAGGCCTGCGAGCGTCAGAGGGCTGTTTTCCAAGGCAGTCAGTACAGCCGCTGCCTTGTCGAGAACTCCTACTCCGCTTCCTTCGTCCATATTCCGAGATTATCGTTTCGAATGTTGGACATGCAAGATAGAGTGCCGTCGCCTGGCAGGCTATGTCCTGCGATCAATCGTAATGAGGAAGCGTGAAAATGGGGAAGACCCTCGCTGAGAAGGTTTGGGATGCGCATGTCGTACGCGCTGTCGATGGTGAACCCGACCTTCTCTACATCGACCTGCACCTGGTGCACGAGGTCACGAGCCCGCAGGCCTTCGAGGGTTTGCGGATGAACGGTCGAAGGGTGCGCCGCCCGGATCTCACCCTGGCGACCGAGGATCACAACACTCCCACGCTGAACATCCTCGAACCGATCGCGGATCCCGTCTCCCGAACCCAGGTGGAAACACTGCGCAGGAATGCAGCTGAGTTCGGAATCCGTCATTCACTCGCTGGGCGATCGAGACCAGGGGTCGTCCACATCATCGGCCCGCAGCTCGGGGTGACCCAGCCCGGCATGACCATAGTCTGCGGCGACTCCCACACCTCGACCCACGGTGCCTTCGGGGCCCTGGCCTTCGGGATCGGCACATCAGAGGTGGAGCACGTGCTCGCCACCCAGACGCTGCCGCAGAAGAAACCCAGAATGATGGCCGTCAACATCAACGGCGACCTGCCGCCCGGGGTCACCGCCAAGGATGTTGTCCTGGCGTTGATCGCCAAGGTCGGCACGGGCGGTGGTCAAGGCTACATCGTCGAGTACCGGGGAAGCACCATCGAAAAGTTGTCGATGGAGGGTCGCATGACGATCTGCAACATGTCCATCGAGTGGGGCGCCAAGGCCGGCATGATTGCTCCGGACGAAACAACCCTCGCATACCTGAAAGGCCGCCCCCACGCTCCAGAAGGAGCCGAGTGGGATGCCGCGGTTGAGTACTGGAAGACTCTTCGCTCCGACGACGACGCCCACTTCGATGCGCAGGTGGACATCGACGCGACCCGGCTGACCCCTTTCGTCACGTGGGGCACCAACCCAGGGCACGGCGTGCCGCTCGGGGGTGTGGTGCCCGCTCCCCTGAGGATTTTCGATTCCGATGTGGAGCAGGCCACAGCGCGCCGAGCCCTCGAGTACATGGATCTGACCCGGGGACCCCGATGCGGGGAGATCGCGGTAACACGCAGTGTTTCTCGGTTCCTGCACCAACGGTCGGATCGAGGACCTGAGGCTGGCGGCCTCCGTGCTCCAGGGGACGCAGGATAGCCGAGGGGCGTGCGGATGCTCGTCGTCCCGGGTTCGGCCCGGGTTCGGATCCAGGCTGAGCTCGAGGGCCTGGACAAGATCTTCCTCGCATCTGGGGCCGAGTGGCGGGCGGCGGGATGTTCGATGTGCCTCGGCATGAATCCCCGATCAGCTCTCCCCGGGGAGAGGTCGGCCTCCACGTCCAACCGCAACTTCGAGGGACGCCAGGGCAAGGGTGGGACGCACCCACCTCGTCAGTCCCGGCGGTCGCCGCCGCGACTGCCGTCACCGGTCTACCCTTGCCGCCCCCTGCTGACCTGATCGGAGCCTGAGACATGGATGCTTTCTCCACTCACACCGGAATCGCCGTTCCACTGCGCCGCAGCAACGTCGACACCGACCAGATCATCCCCGCCGTCTACCTCAAACGCATCACCCGGACCGGCTTTGAGGACGGGCTGTTCGCGGGCTGGCGCAGCGACCCTGATTTCGTGCTCAACCGCGAGCCCTTCACGGACGGGACCATCCTGGTGCCCGGACCTGACTTCGGGACTGGCTCGTCGCGAGAACATGCCGTCTGGGCGCTGCAGAACTACGGCTTCAAGGTGATTGTGGGAACCCGGTTCGGTGACATCTTCCGTTCCAACTCGGGCAAGGCAGGGTTGCTCGTGGCCCTCGTCACGGAGGAGGACCGGGACAGGCTCTGGGCTGCCATCGAGACCGCCCCCGAGGAACCGGTGACGGTGGACCTGCCGGAGCAGACCATAACCCGCGGGGATCTCGTGATCGGGTTCGAAATCGACGAGTACACCAAGTACCGCTCTGCTGAACGGACTGGACGACATCTCCATGACCCTGCAGCACGACGACGAGATCGGGGCGTACGAGGCGATCCGCCCGGGGTTCAAGCCGAAGACCCTGCCCGTGCGGACTGTAGACACCGTCTCCTGAGGACCGCTGCTCGGACGGGTGACGATCCCGACGGTATTCTCCTGCTCCGTGGAAAGTCGATAAAACGTCCCTGGCGACGTTCTCTGCGTGAGGCGAACTCATGAAACGGCGCCCCGTGCCTACCGTTTCCTGGCGCGACTGGTTCACCTGGTGATGGGTGGTCTGGTCCGGCGGACCTGGCGGGGGCAGGAGAACGTCCCGCCCGGCGGGGTGCTGGTGGTATCCAATCACCTCTCGAACTTCGATGTCCCTACGACCGGCGAGTTCCTCGTCTGGTCCGGGGCGCTGGCCCCGCTACCTGGGCAAAAGTCCGAGATCTGGAAGGTGCCGGTGGTTGGGTGGTTCGCGCGCAAGTGCCGCCAGATTCCCGTCATACGCCACTCCGAACGGGCCAAGGACTCGCTCGTGCATGCTCGCGAGGCCCTGGAAGCGGGGAATGCGTCGCGATCTTCCCCGAGGGAACCATAACGGCCGATCCCGATGGCTGGCCCATGACCGGGCGCCCGGGCGCCGCCCGCCTGGCGCTCACGACCGGGGTGCCGGTGATCCCGGTCTGTCAGGTCGGGACAGACGCCCTCCTGGGTCGGAAGAAGCTGGAACTTTCACCGGCTGTTCTCCTGCGTAGGCGCCCCGTGATGGTGCAGGCGGGGCCGCCTGTCGACCTCAGCGCCTTCCCGATGGGGAGGAGCCCGCGAGGAGGACGTGGAACAGGCCAGCGTCGCGATCATGGACGCGATCACCGCGGTCGTAGCCGAACTCAGGGGCGGCCCGCGCCCGAGGGGCGCTGGGACATGCGGGTAGGGTGCCCGCGTGCCCCAGCGGGGTGAGCCTCAGGCGGGATCGTTCATCAGGGTGCGGGCCTGTTCCATCAGTTCGACGGTGGCGATGGTGGCGTCCAGCGGACGCAGCGGGGACTCGGTGATCCCCGCTGCGATGCAACGAGCCACCTCCACGGCCTCGTGGAAGAGGCCCTCGTGGTGGATACGTGGCTCGTCCCAGGACAGCACCCGGCCATCCCGGAACCTCACCTCGACGGGCCCCGGGCGGTAGAACGGGCCGTCGAGCACCAGGGTGGCGTCGCTGCCCCGATGACGGCGACGCTCGGGGTGTCGGTCAACATCGAGGCGAACACGCTCGCCTGGCGCCCCTCGCCGTCCCCCAGCAAGGCCATGAACTGTCCGACGGCGCCCGTCGCGTGCCGGGGACCGACGGCCGCCACCACCTCGACCCTGGGCAGGACCCAGTCGGCGAACATCAGCGGATAGATCCCGAGATCGTTCATGGCCCCGCCACCCTGGGCCGGGTCCATGGCGCGGCGGTGATCCACCAGGTACTCGCCCATGTCCACGGTGACGGCCTCGATCCTGCCCAGCAGATTCGCCGCGAGCACCTGCCGGACCACGTCGAAGCGAGGCAGGGCCAGCGACCACACCGCCTCCATGCAGAACAGGTCCCTTGTCGCGGGCCAGCTCGACCAGTTCCCGCGTGGCCTCGACGGTGGGGGTCATGGGTTTCTCGACGAGCACGTTTCCGCCCGGCCTCCAGGGCGAGCCGGGCGTGGGAGGCGTGGTCTAGGGTGGCCTGTAGCGACGTAGACGACATCCAGGTCCTGGGCTACGAGTTCCTCGTAGGAGCCGCAGGCCTTCTCGACGACGTGTCCTTCAGCGAATTCGCGCGCTCGATCCAGGGAACGGGATCCGACGGCGACAATGCGCTGGGAGGTGTTCCGGGTCACCGTGGTGACGAACTGGTCGGCGATCCATCCGGTTCGATCACGCCCCCAGCGAAGGGGCGGGCACGGAGGTCGGGTCGGTGGTGCGGGGCTGGGGCAGGGAATCAATCATCTGCGGTCCGTTCCGGGCAGCAATGCCCACATTGTCAGGACAAATTCTCCGGTTGATTCTATCTCTCGATATGCATCGGCTCACCGGTGAGTCCGGGAGGTCGCATCAACAGGGCCGGCTAACGAAGCGGGTTGTGTCGCCCTCCGGAAGTGCACGCCTCCGGAGCGATCCTCGCCGCTGACCGGGGCATCCCTGAAGTACCGTATCGGCGGGCGATCTCTAGAAACCGCAAGAGCGGATAACAAACCTGATCTGCATCCGCTAAAGCGGATTGAATCGTTAGAATCTCCTGATGTCAAAGGAGATGCTCAAGCGGCGAGTGGCGATGCTGCTGCTGTTACTGGTGGTGGCCAACCTGGTCACCATGGTCGGCGTGTTCACGCTGGGGCGTTTTCACACGGATCCCACGACCCTGCTCGACTACCTGGGCTCCCGACTGCTCGGCTCGAGTGGACCGGGAACCTGGAGGTCGCGCATGTGATCTGGAACATCCGCTTCCCACGCATGGTGGCGGCTCTGCTTGTGGGCGGCGCGCTCAGCGTCGCGGGAGCCGCCTACCAGAGCCTGTTCGGAACCCGCTCGTCTCCCTGATGTGCTGGGTGCATCGAGCGGGGCGGGTTTCGGGGCCGCGCCTCGCGATCGTGCTGGGGCTGGGACCGACCGGACTCCAGGGGTCGCCTTCCTCTTCGGGCTGCTGGCCGTCCTCGGGGCGCGGAGTGTGTCCTGGATGACCTGCAGGGGACCAGGTGCTGACCCTGGTTCTTGGGGGCATCATCGTCAGCGCCCTGTTCTCCGCGGGGGTGTCGATCCTGAAGTACCTGGCGGATCCGGACAGGGAACTGCCCGCCATCACCTTCTGGCTCATGGGGGGACTCAACGGGGTGCGTCACGCGGACCTGCCTGCCCTGTTCACCCCTATCCTCACGTGCACCATTGTGCTGTGGCTGCTCCGCTGGCAGCTCGATGCCGTGACCTTCGGGAGGAAACCGCGAAATCCCTAGGGGCGAACGTGACTTGCCTCAGGGCTGGGGTAATCGTGTGCGCCACCATCCTGACTGCCGTCTCCGTCTCCATCTCGGGGTGATCGGTTGGGTCGGGCTCATCGTGCCGCACGTGACCCGGATGCTCTTCGGCCCCCAGCACCGGCTCCTGATCCCGGTTTCCTTCCTGCTGGGTTCCCTGTTCCTGATCGGGGTGGACACGATCAGCCGAACCCTACTCGATGCGGAGATCCCGCTGGGGATCCTGACAGCCCTGCTCGGTGCGCCGTTCCTGGCGTGGCTGATGATGGAAAACAGGTCATGGTGAACGCGCTGATGGTTCGCGGTCTCACCCACCGCTATCCCGGGCGCGGAACCCCGGCCCTGGACGATCTCGGGTTCGACTTCCCGGAGAACCGGCTGGCGTTCGTGCTTGGCCCGAACGGGTCGGGGAAGTCAACCCTGTTCCGGATCCTGCTGAGGCTGCTGCGCGCAGACTCGGGTGAGGTCGAGATCGGCGGGCGTCGGCTGGAGAGCTACGGTCCGGCGGCCCTGGCCGGGGTGATCAGCTACATCCCGCAGTCCAGCGAGGTGCCCTTCAACTTCTCCGGACGACACACACCGTGGTGTTGGGCCAGGTGACCCGTCGGGGTTTGCGGGCCAGCCCCCGGGAGGCCAACTGGAAGGCAGTGATGAGGCACTCGAAGCGGTTGGGATGACGGGGCTCGGGGAACGCGGGATCCAGGAACTCAGCGGCGGCGAGCGGCAGCTGGTGCTGATCGCCCGCGCCCTCTGCCAGGGCGGGCGGTTGCTTGTACTGGACGAGCCCACCTCCGCCCTCGACGCCGGCAACCAGATCCGGGTGTTGAGGCGGCTCCGCCGGCTCGTGGACCGCCAGGGGCCTGACGGTGCTGCTCAGCTCCCACCAGCCCAACCACGCCTTCGAGTTCGCCGACGACGTCCTGCTCCTCAAGCAGGGGCGCAGCCCCGGACTGAAACCCGTCGCCGACCTGACGGGGGAGGACCTCAGCCACCTCTACGAGCCTCCCCGTGAGGGTGGTGGATCTGACGGACATGCCCGGGCTCCGCCTCTGCGTGACCCGGCCCGAGACCAGAGGAACCAGTGAACAATCCGTGGCAGCTCTACGACGACCTCATCGACCTGATCCCGCCCGGGACAAAAGTGCGCGACGCCCGTATCGGCAACTGGGCCTGCGCCACCTCCGACACCGGTACCGGGGTGGCGATGATCTACCGCAGCGGCCCCCGTGCAGGTTTCGCCGAACGCGACATGGTCGGCACGCGACCTCCGGGACGCCGCGTCCGCCGTGAAGTCCTGGGACCTGGAACTGGCCGCTCTCGGGGTGGCCGCCATCAACTCCTTCCTGACCGCGGAGGAACGGGTCAGTGCCCAACCTCACCCCGGGCGGGGACGAGAGATCCACCTTCGAACGTCACGCGAAACCCTCCCGGACCTCAGGATTGCCACCATCGGTCATTTCGGTGACATCGAGAAATACGCCGAGGGCCGTGACCTCATCGTCCTGGAACGGTCGCCCTCGGGAAACGATCTCCCGGACCCTGCGGCCGAGTACCTGCTGGCCGACCGCGAGCTCGTCTTCATCACCGGCTCCGCCCTCACCAGCAAAACCCCTGCCCCGGCTGCTCGAGCTGTGCAGCGGGGCCAGGGTGATTCTCGTCGGCCCGAGCGCGCCCTTCGCACCCGAGGTCCTGCCCGCCTGCGTCGCCGAGATTGGGGATCGTTGGTGATCGATCCCGATCACGTCCGACGGGCCATCGGGCTCGGAGGCGGGATGGCTGAGGCCCGTCAAGGACTTCGCATGTTCAACCACATCATCAGGAGGAACCCATGAAAACGCAGTGGAAACCGTTGGTCGCGGGGCTGGTCGCCCTGGCCACGCTCCTGACAGGCTGCTCGTCGGGCCCCGCGCAGACGACCGGGTCCCAGACCCCCGCGGTCTCCGCATCAGGAGGCCCGCTCAGCTTCAAGGACATGGGTGGGCGTGACACCGAGCTGGCGGCGGCGAACCTGGCCTTCGGGGCGGACCCTCCCGCCACCGTCATGATCTACACCTTCGGGGCGGACAAACTCGCCGGCTGGAACACCAAGGTGACCGAACAGGTCTCCCGGTACATAACCCCGGAGGTCGCGGCGCTGCCGGTTCTCGGCAGGGCGAACGGCAGGACGGCACGTTCAACGCCGAAACCCTGCTGGGTCACGGGGTCAACGTCATCCTCGACGCGGGTGAGGTTTCAGCCGAATACGCGAAGATCGACGATGACCTCGAACAGCAGAGCGGGGTCCAGGTGGTCCAGTTGTCGACGGAGCTCCAGCAGCTGCCCGAGTCCTACCGGATGATGGGTGCATCTTCGGCGACGAGGCGCGGGGCGAGCAGCTGGCAAGTTACATCGAGAGGATCAACACTGAACTCGCGCGGGGATCGGAGACGATCACCGACGAACAGCGCATCTCCGTCTACTACGCCACGGGCGATGCGGGCCTGAGTACCGCAGGAAGCAAGAACATTCACTCCCCAGGTGATCGATGTCATCGGCGCTAGGAACGTCTACGGAACGGTAGAGCAAGGCCTCGGGCTGGGTCGACGTGAACGCCGAGCAGCTGCTCACCTGGGATCCCTGGCTGGAGCATCACCATGCCCGGGAAGGGTGGGGCGGACCTGGCGTCGAGTGACGCCTTCAAATCCCTTTGCGGGCTGTTTCCCATGGGCAACGTGCTGACCTCCCCACAGGCCCCCTGGGCCTGGATGGACGGCCCACCCTCGGTGAATCAGGTGATCGGCGCGGTCTGGGCGGCGGAGACCATCTACCCAGATACCTACAACTTTCGATCTCCCAGAAGGAGGTGGAGGAGTTCTATTCGCTCTTCTACCACTACGAGCTGACCGATTCCGAGCTGAACGAGATCCTCTCCGGAGCCGGCCGCAGGAACTGATCCGTCCGGGGTCCCACGGCAAGTAGGATGAATCGGCAATCGAGTTCAGGAGGTCCCCAATGTCGGAACGAACCAAAGATCGCCCTGGTTTTCGGTGGAAGATCGTCGGAGCATGGCATCTCCTGTCTGACGGCGGCCAGTGTGCTCGAGCCATCGATCGGGAGCGGTTCGACGTCATCGCCGTCGGTATCTCGAAGAGTGGCCGGTGGTCCCGGATGTCGCTGGAGGAGGTCGCGGGCCTCCGCATCACCGGGGGCGCCACACCGGAGGTTCCGGAACCGGAATACGATGCGGTCTGGCTGGTCGGTGAGCACGGGGGCGAGATCGCAACCCGGGTCGGCGATCAGCTGGTGGACGTCCAGGAGGTGGATGTTGTCTTCGCCTTGCTGCATGGTCCCCTACGGCGAGGACGGCACCATCCAGGGGATGTTCGAGATGATGGGCATTCGCTACGTCGGGCCAGGGGGTGCTGGCCTCTGCGGTGGGCATGGACAAGCACTTCATGAAGGTGGCCTTTCGAGGCGGCGGGGCTCCCGGTCGGCCCCTACGTCGTCGCCTCGGAGCGCCGGTTGCGTCTCGAACGGGAGGCCGTGCTGGCCGAGGTGGCTGAGCTCAGCTTCCCGGTGTTCGTCAAACCTGCGAGGGAGGCTCTTCCATCGGGATCACCCGGGTCACCGATCTGTCTGGGGTGGAGGCCGCCATAGCGGAGGCGCAGCGCCATGACCCCAAGGTAATTGTGGAGCAAGGATTCATCGGAACCCGGGAACTGGAGGTGGCGGTGCTGGGTGATCCTGGGTCCCCTGAAGGGTGTCGGGCCTCGGTGGTCGGTGAGATCCGCGTCCAGGACGGGAACGGTTTCTACGACTTTCGCCACCAAGTACCTGGACGATGACGGAGCCACCCTCGACGCTCCGGCTAGGGACCAGCCCGGAGCTGGCAGCCAAACTCCGGGAGCTGGCCTGCCGGGCATTCAATGCCATCGACGCCGAGGGGCTCGTGCGGCCGACTTCTTCGCCACCGAGGACCAGGCGTGGATCAACGAAGTGAACACGATGCCAGGGGTTTACCCGTATCTCGATGTATCCCGGCTCTGTGGCAGGCAACTGGTATTCCGTATCCCGAGTTGGTCACCAGGCTCATTGAGCTCTGCCTCGAGCGCCCGGTGGGGTTGCGTTGATGAGCGCCGAGTTCGAGATGATCGCCGAACTCACCGATGGTTTGGCATTCGGCCCCGATGTGCGGCTGGGTCCTGGTGATGACGCGGCGGTACTGGTGCCGCGCGGCAATATCGTCATCACCACTGATGTGCTGATCGAGAACATCCATTTCAAACGCTCCTGGTCGCCCGCCTTCCAGATCGGCAGGAAGCCGTGGCGGTCAATGTCTCGGACGTCGAGGCCATGGGGGCCGAACCCAGTGCGGTGGTGATCGGGCTGGCGTTCCCGAGAGATCTGGACCGACGCTGGGTCAGCGACTTTCAGGAGGGTGTGGTTGAAGAGTGTGCCCGGGCCGGGGTCAGCCTTGTCGGCGGTGACCTGTCCTCGTCTCCGCACATCGCGCTCGGGGTGACGGCTTTGGGAAACTTGTCTGGGCGTCCCGGCGTCACCCGGGCGGGTGCGAGGATTGGCGACCAGGTTGCGGTGTGCGGTCGGCTAGGCTGTTCGGCGGGCGGCCTGCTGGTCCTGCAACGAGGCTTCGGTTCTCCCAAGGACCTGGTTCTGGAACAGCAGTGCCCAACAGTCCCCTACGGGACAGGGGAAAGGCTGCCGCGGATGCTGGGGCCACCGCGATGATCGACGTCTCCGACGGCCTGTTGCAGGACCTCGGCACATCTGCGAGCTCTCCGGGGTGAGGCATCGATGTGAGAACCGCGGCGTTGAAGATACACGACAGCCTGGCGCGTCTCGCGGCAGCCACGGGCAAGGATCCGCTGGGTTTTCGTTCTTGCCGGCGGCGAGGATCACGCTCTGCGGCGACCTTCCCCGCGCAGGTGGAACTTCCGCAGGACTGGCTACGAATCGGCACGGTGACCCTCAGGTGCGGAAGTGATTGTGGACGGCATGCCCTGGACGGGTAGCGTCGGCTGGGATCACTTCGCTTGAAAGGAAAATCGAGTGAGAATCAGCGCTCGTAACCAGCTCAGGGGGAACCGTTGTCTCCATCGAACAGGGAGCCGTCAACGGTATCGTCCAGATTGAGGTCGCGCCGGGACTAGTTATCAGCTCCTCGATCACGAACGAGGCCATCCGTGATCTCGGGCTCACGGTCGGTGGGGAAAGCTGTCGCCGTGATTAAATCGTCCTCCGTGATGGTGGGTGTGCAGGACTGAGAAGTTCCTCCTCCGATCCCTGGGAATCCGTGTGATGGGGTGCTGAGCGGGTGGGTCATCGGAGTGGGTTTCGCATCTGATACGCCCTCTGGACTAGGTTGGAATCATGGCGACACGCGGCTCTTCCTCTGCCAGGGAGTTCTTCCAGCAAGTCGGGTGCCGGGCAACGGACCAAGAAAGCGAGCACCGCATCCCGCGATGGTTCGAAGAAATCCGACACCCGAAAACCGGCTGCCAATTCATCCGATACCCGAGGGCCACGGAACCGAATCCTGTGTTGCAGTTTGTGGGGAGGATGCTTCGGGGGCTTGCCCGCATGGAGTGGGTGCACTCGCCAGGAGCTTTGGGGGAGTGGAGAAGGACGTCGAGCCCGAGCGACGCCGGGATGGCACGGGTTTGTTCATCCTGGTGCTCGCTCTCGTATTCGCCCTCACGAGCCTGGTTCATGTTGCCGGGGCCTGTGGGAGAGGGCATAGGAGCCATCACCTCGACCCTGTTCGGAATGACTGCTCCACTGATACCGGCGGTTCTGTTCTACGGTGCCTGGCGGGTCCTGCGACACCCCAGGGACCTGGACGGGGCTTCCCGCAGGGGATTGGGCTGGTTCCTTCTCACCATGGGTGCGCTCGGGCTCATCAATCATTTCACGTGGACTTCCCACGCCCGGACCAGATGGCGGAGCTGCAGCGTGCAGGGCGGGGTGCTCGGTTTCCTGGCGAGTAGTTTCATAGCCGACCTGACCTCGGCATGGGTCGCGGTTCCTGTGCTTCTCGTCGTCACTCTTCTGGGTGTTTTCTTCGTGATCGGTAAACCCTTGCGAGTGGTCCTTGCCGGGATCCGGGCGGCCCTCTCATCGTTGGTGGAACGCCCGGAGGTGCCACAGGAGAAGCTGAAACTCGGCGTCGACGTGCCCTACGACACCCCGCTGATCACCGAGAAGGACGATCCTTCCCATGAGGATTCGGGTTTACGACTACGAGGCGGACGAGGACTACTCCTTGGAGTCCGGTACGGAACTGGATGACTCGCAGGTCCATGTCCCCACTGTTCCCCGTGTGGAGGAGAAACCCGACCTGCCCCCGCCGGTGCACACCCCCATGGCAGGGCGGGCTGAGCAGCTACAGCTCAGCGGTGACATCATGTATCAGCTCCCGGATGAATCGCTGCTCGCGCGGAACGCGTCCGAAGGCTCGGACTGAAGCCTCTGACCGGATCGTGCGGCAGCTCGCTGCCACTCTCGAGGAGTTCACTATCGATGCCCGGGTCACCGGGTACACACGAGGTCCCACAGTCACCCGTTATGAGGTCGAACTCGGCAATGCCATCAAGGTTTCGAAGGTCACGGGACTGGCCGACAACATTGCCTCACGCCGTCGGCAGTAACGAGATCCGTATCCTCACACCGATCCCCGGAAGTCCGCCATCGGGATCGAGATCCCGAACCTCGACAAGGAGGTGGTCAGTCTCGGGGATGTGCTGCGTTCCCCGAAGGCACGTTCTGATCATCACCCCTCACCGTCGGACTGGGCAAGGATGTCGAGGGCGGGTTCGTTCTGGCCAACATGGCCAAGATGCCGCATCTGCTGGTGGCGGGGCGCGACCGGGTCTGGCAAATCCAGTTTCATTAACTCGCTGATCACCTCGATCGTGATGCGAGCCACCCCGGAGGATGTGCGGTTGTTGCTGGTGGATCCCAAACGGGTGGAACTCAACCAGTACGAGGGTATTCCACACCTGGTCACCCCCATCATCACAAACCCGAAAGAAAAGCCGCAGAAGCCCTGGCCTGGGTGGTTCGCGAGATGGATATGCGCTACGACGACCTGGCTGCTTTCGGGTTCCGACACGTTGACGACTTCAACAAGGCTGTCAGGGCCGGACAGGTCAAACTTCCCGAGGGATCCCAACGGGTGCTGGCTCCCTACCCATACCTGCTGGTCGTGGTGGATGAGCTCGCCGACCTGATGATGGTCGCCCCACGGGACGTGGAAGAGTCGGTGGTGCGGATCACGCAGTTGGCGCGAGCCGCGGGGTATTCACCTCGTCCTGGCCACGCAGCGGCCCTCCACGGACGTCGTGACCGGGCTGATCAAGGCCAATGTGCCCTCACGCCTGGCCTTCGCCACATCCTCCATGACCGATTCACGGGTGATTCTCGACCAGCCGGGTGCAGAGAAACTGGTTGGCAAGGGTGACGGGCTGTTCCTGCCCATGGGGGCTGGCAAACCAATTCGAGTGCAGGGCGCGTGGGTGAACGAATCCGAGATCCGCGAGATCGTCGCTCACATCTCGGGGCAGTTGCAGCCCACCTACCGGGAGGACGTGACCACGGCAGCAGCTGAGAAGAAGGTCGTGGATGACATCGGTGACGATCTCGAGCTGGTGTTGGACGCGGCCCGTCTTGTGGTGGAGCTCCAGCTCGGGTTCCACATCGATGCTGCAACGCAAGCTGCGCGTCGGTTTCGCCAAGGCGGGACGTCTGATGGATATCCTCGAATCCCGCGGAGTGGTGGGCCCCTCGGAGGGGCTCCAAGGCGCGCGAGGTGCTAGTGAAACCTGACGATCTTGATGACCTGCTCGCTTCCCTCGGAGCCGGGTGAGTGATACTGGGAGGATCATGAACAAGGTCCACATCCAGACGTTGGGCTGCGCCCGCAACGACGTCGATTCGGAGGAACTCGCGGGCCGGCTGGCAGCGGGGGGATTCGTGCTGGTGGATGACCCGGCAGAGGCGGAGACCGTGGTAGTCAACACCTGCGGTTTCATCGAACAGGCCAAGAAGGATTCCGTTGACACGCTGCTGGCGGCTGCCGACCTCAAGGAAACCGGCACGACGAAGGTGGTAGTGGCGGTGGGATGCATGGCTGAGCGCTACGGCGCACAGCTTGCGGGGGCCCTTCCCGAGACTGATGCGGTGTTCGGGTTCGATGACTACGCGGATATCGCTGATCGGCTCCGAGTGATCCTCGCCGGGGGCAGCCACGAGGCCCACATCCCGAGAGATCGGCGGGAACTGCTGCCACTCACGCCAGTGGACCGTCCGCAGGCCGCAGGTCGGATTGTGACACCGGGACACACCCCCTTACCTGAGGGACTGGCCCCTGCAACGGGGCCGCGCGTGACCCGTCGCCGCCTGGGATCAGGGCCTACGGCTCCCTTGAAGATAGCCTCCGGATGCGACCGACGCTGCGCCTTCTGTGCCATCCCTGCTTTCAGAGGGCGCCTACCTCTCGCGTCCCATCGCCGACATCATCGCCGAGGCGCGCTGGCTCGTGGAGCAGGGAGTCAAAGAGGTGTTGCTGGTTTCCGAAAACACCTCCAGCTACGGCAAGGATCTCCCCGGCGCAAGCCTGGAGACCCTGCTGCCCCAATTGTCCCGGGTGGACGGGCTGGAGTGGATTCGGGTCTCCTATCTACAACCCGCCGAGATCCGCCCCGGAATGCTGGAGGCCATGCTCGACACCGACAAAGTAGTGCCCTATTTTCGATCTCTCCTTCCAGCATGCATCGCCCGGAGTGCTGCGGCGTATGCGACGTTTTGGTGACCCAGATACTTTTCCTCGGGCTGATCGAACGGATCAGGGCGGCCGAACCAGCAGCCGGTATTCGCAGCAACGTGATCGCAGGGTTCCCTGGGGAGACTGAGTCGGACGTCGAGACTCTCCGGGGAGTTCATCATCGAAGCCAACCTGGATGTTCTTGGAGTTTTCGGCTATTCCGACGAGGATGGCACGGAGGCAGAGGGCCTGGATCCCCACCTGGACCAGGTCGAAGTGGAAAGCGCGGCGGGAGATGCTGGCAGATGTCGCCAACCTGGTGTGTGAGTCCCGAGCCGCGGAGAGGGTGGGGAGCGGACCGTGGTTCTGGTTGAGGAAACCGATGCCGACGGGTGCATCGGGGCGCGCGCCGCATCAAGGCCCCGATACTGATGGGGTGGTGGAGCTTCCCGGAGCCGATCTCCGGATTGGGCAGTTCGTCGAAGTTGAGTTCATAGATGCCACAGGAATCGACATGGTGGGAGAACCCTGATGACCGAAAAACGGTCTAGTAATCTGAACGTTCCCAACGTGCTCACGGTGCTCCGCATCATCATGGTGCCGTTATTCGTCGCGGTGTTGTTCTGGCAACCGGCGAACCAGGGGTGGCGTTTCACCGCTTCCGGAATCTTCGTGGCCGCGATGCTGACCGACCTGGCGGACGGCTACATCGCCAGGCGCTACGACCTGATCACGGATTTCGGAAAGCTCTGGGACCCGATAGCTGACAAGGCCCTGACCGGCGCGGCTTTCATCTCCTTGAGTCTGTTGGGCGAGCTTCCATGGTATTTCACGGTGCTAATCCTGATCCGTGAATGGGGAATCACGTGGCTGCGGGCAGCCATTGCAAAATCATGGGATCATGGCGGCTAATCGTGGTGGCAAGCTGAAGACCGTCACCCAGTCGCTGGCTCTGATCGTTTTTCCCTCGCGTGGTTGCCAAAGCCTACCGGGAGCGGTGCAGTTTCTGGCCTGGGTGCTGATGTGGGCGGCTCTGATCCTGACGCTGGTGACCGGTGCAGACTACATTCGCGAGGCCATCCGAATCCGGGCCCGGGGGAAGCAACCACGGCGCTCCGCCGAGTGAACACGGGGGAGATCAGCTGCCGGTAGTGGCCTTCGGGTCAGCGGGAACTGGGACGACTACCACTTCGACGCCCAGCTCTCGGATGTGAGCCAGCTCCTCCTCCGGGGCGTTGGAGTCGGTGACGAGGATGTCGATCTCGCTCAGATCGGCCATCTTCGCCAGGGTAACGTGCGCGATCTTGGAGGCATCGGCTACGGCGATCACCCGTTGCGCCCGTTCGATCATCGTGTGGTTGGTGCGAGCCTCGATGTCGTCATGGGTGGTCAGCCCGCCGGACGAACTGAGTCCGTCGACCCCCACAAGGGCGGTGCCGACATTCACGAGCCGGAGTGTCGCCTCGGCCAAGGAACCCACAAGTTCCAAGGAGTTGGAACGCAGCACCCCGCCGGCGATGAGGACGCGACCTGTCCCCTGCTCGGCTGCCTCCAAAGCCGATGCTCAGATGAGTTGGTGATGATCGTCAAATCTGTTCGGTGGTGCAGGGCTCGAAGTACCTCGGCGGCTGTGGTTCCACCGCTGAGACCGATGGCGTGCTTTGCCCTCGGGGACGAGCTTGGCTGCTGCTGCTGCAATACGAGATTTGGCGGCTTGATTGCGCCCATCTCGCAGTCGTACAGGAAGCTCACGACTGCCCTGGATTGGACAGGGCGCCACCATGGGTGCGATCCAGCAGTCCCCTGAGAAGCGAGTACGGCTACATCGCGCCGGATGGTGGCCTCAGAGGTTCCCAGCTCGGTGGCGAGACTGGACAACGACATCTGCCCATTTTCCTGTAGCAACGCGAGCATCGCGAGCATTCGATCGGAGCGCTTGTGGAATGCGTACCCGCAGCGTTCATGTCGACTCCTTCGTGCGCTTTCTGAGCATTTGGTGATCGTGTTCGTGGGTCAGTGTAACGAGAAACTTCCACGGTTTGCTGTAAGCCACTTGGGGATAAGAGGTTTCTTGATTGCTGGATGTTCGGATTTCGTATCCTGCGGAGGTGTTTCGCGAACGGGAGTGTCGCTGTCGCTGATGTTAAAAATCCGCAGCTGTTCATGATGGGGATTTAACAGCACCCTGAAACAAGGGTGTGGAACGGGATGGCGTATGTGGTCCGGAAGTTGCAGGCTGCGTAAGGTGGCCCTACATGCGCGAAGCGGAATTGTGGTCGAGACTCGTAGCTGCGCTTGGTGGAGAGTATGCCCGGAGCTGGGCGTCGACGGTTGCTTTACAAGAACTTGAGAGCCGCACTGTGGACGAGGCTTTAGTTGCCGGCGTTTCATGCAAAGAGATCTGGAGGGCGTGTGGGTTGCGCTTGAGTTGCCGGCAACGATGCGGTGAAAGACAGGATGCGCTGGCAGGTAGGTGTCGCGCACTCTGCCGCGAGCCGTTTCATAGAGCGACGTCGGAGCGGGTCGCACCTTTCGGGAAATGTGTGATTGGGCTGGCGCGTCGGGTCCGCAGGACGTCGACGAGGACAGTGGGGCGTCCCGAGGGCTGTGCCCGTGTAAGCTCGACACATCGCGATGCAATCGAACACATGTTCGGCTACACTGTGCATGTCTTCGGGTTTTCCACAGCCTGGAGGTGAGCCGAATTTTTGTCACCCCCGATTCCTACAGTGAGGGTGAAGGTTGAGCTGGGCCTGACAGGAACGGCTCGAGGAATCGAAAGGAATCACACCATGGCTGTTGCTGACCGCGCCAAGGCGCTCGAAGCCGCCCTCGCTCAGATCGAGAAGGTGCACAGGGAAGGGATCGGTGATGCGTCTGGGGAAGATACCCGGTTGCCCATCGACGTCATCCCCACTGGAAGTGTCGCCTTGGATGTGGCTTTGGGGATCGGTGGCCTGCCGCGAGGTCGGATCATCGAGATCTATGGTCCCGAGTCCTCGGGAAAAACCACTGTTGCTCTCCACGCCATTGCGAATGCGCAAGCCGAGGGCGGATCTGCGCCTTTCATCGATGCGGAGCACGCGCTGGATCCGGACTATGCAGGAAAGCTCGGCGTCAACACCGATGAGCTCTTGGTGTCCCAGCCGGACAATGGTGAGCAGGCCCTCGAGATTGCAGACACTTTGGTGCGTTCAGGCGCCTTGGCGCTCATCGTCATTGACTCGGTGGCCGCGCTGACCCCGCGCGCTGAAATTGAGGGCGAGATGGGAGATTCGCACGTCGGCCTTCAGGCGCGTTTGATGAGCCAAGCCCTCAGGAAGATGACCGGAGCTCTGAAATCTGCCAACACCACTGCTATTTTCATCAACCAGCTGCGTGAGAAGATCGGTGTGATGTTCGGATCTCCCGAGACCACCACGGGGGGCGTGCGCTCAAGTTTCTACTCTTCTGTCCGTCTCGATGTCAGGAGGATCGAAACGCTGAAGGACGGGCTCGGAGATGGTTGGTAACCGGACCCGAGTGAAAGTGGTCAAGAACAAGGTCGCTCCCACCTTTCAAGCAGGCTGAATTCGACATCATCTACGGAGAGGGATCTCGCGGGAGGGGAGCCTGATTGACATGGGTGTCACCAATGGGATCATCCGCAAGGCAGGCGCTTGGTTCACCTATGAAGCCGACCAGTTGGGGGCAGGGCAAGGAGAATGCCCGGAACTTTTTGAAGAACAATCCAAAAATTGCGGAGGAGATCGATCGCCGGATCCGGGCCGCTCTTGGCGTAGCGGAAGAGACTCCGGAAGGTGCGATCAATCCCGAAACAGGGCGAGGTCAAGGTTGTGTCCTGAAACCAGCCGTGCGGAGCAGATCGAGTTCGCCAGACGAATAGCGCTCAAAACTGTTTGGATCGCAGGAGCCGCTCGGAGGCAGAGCTCCGGGAGCGACTGGATGCTCGAGGCGTGCCGGAAGATATCTCGAAGAACTGATCGGGCGTTTCCGCGAAGTCGGTTTGTTGGACGATGCTGCTTTCGCGGATGCGCTCACGCGGACCCGGCTTCAGGTAGACAGGCACGGCCTCGCCCGGATTCGGACGGAGCTACGACGTCGAGGGGTGGGTGAGGATGCGGCGACAGAGGCATTTGTCCAAGGTGGGGCAGGAGGGAGGAGCTGGAGGCAGCGCGAGCCTTTGCGCAACGTCGTGTCCGCACCTTGGCAGGACTGGCTCCCCGGGTCGCGCGCCGGCGTCTGTTCGGGGCACTTGGGCGCAGAGGATTCAGGGGATCCGTGGTGTCGTCAGTCCTCGACGAGGTGCTTGGGGAAACGGACCCCGACACGGATGACATGGCCTTGTGAACTAGCCTTGGCGGTCGTAAGGTCATTGACTCACGGTTCGAGACATCTTGGTTGGTCCCATGGGCCCGTGCGCGGCCCGGCACGACGTGTTCACGTCTGCCGTTCAGCAGTTCGGGGTGCCCTGAACCTCCAGGTCACTTCGTCAGGTGCAAAGGGGTAGCCATGGAATGGCTGGGCTGGCTCATCGCCGGACTGCTGGGCGTCATCTTGGGGATTCTCGCTTGGCGACAGAGGAGGGTTGCTCTTTCGTTCATTCAGGAGAGAGCCCGCATCGAGCGTCGGAGTCGTTCAGACGCTGCATCGATTCGCAAGCAGGCAATCGAGGCGGTACAGAGCAGCTCAGGGCGGATGCAGCACGCACACTTGAGCAGGCGAAGGAATGGGTTCAGGAAGCGGGGGCGGACATCGACAGGGCGCCGAGAGGAACTAGACGCGTCAATCGCAGCGCAAAGGGCCGAGCTTCGCGAGCAACGCAGCGCGCAGGAGCGGCAGGAAGAGCGCCTCAACGAGAAGGAGGACCGGCTTGCAGCAGAAGCAGAGGGACTCGCCACACGGTCGGAACTCCTCGAACGGCAGCGTGCGGACCTCAGGAAACAACGTGAGGAACTCGTAGCGAGCAGAAGCGAGCGACCACAGAGCTTGAACGAGTGGCTGGGCTGACGGCGAGCGCTGCTCAGGCTGAGCTCATGGCCGACGTCGAACGACAGGCTCGTTTGGCAGCAGCCACCTTGGCGCGTGACATCGAGGAAAGCAGCGAAGAAGGAAGCCGATCAGCGGGCCCGTGCGATAGTCGTGACCGCTATTCAGCGATGTGCTGCTGAACAGACGAGTGAATCCGTGGTCTCCAGCGTCGATCTTCCCAGTGATGAGATGAAGGGGCGAGTCATTGGGCGTGAGGGTCGTAACATCAGGGCTTTCGAGCAGATCACCGGTGTCAATGTGATGGTGGATGACACTCCGGAAACCGTGTTGCTTAGCTGTTTCGATCCGGTGAGGGCGTGAAGCTGCACGATTGACCCTCATGGATCTGGTGGCTGATGGGCGTATCCATCCGGCACGCATCGAGAGTGCACGCCCGTAGCATCCGGGTTCTGGACGAGCGCATCAGGGCTGCGGAAACGAGGCCCTTCTGGAGGTGGGGATCACTGATCTTCATCCGGAGCTGCTGCCTGTGATCGGTTCCCTCGCCTACCGCACCAGCTTCGGGCAAAACGTTCTCGCCCACCTGGTCGAGTGCGCACACCTGGCTGGGGTCATGGCGGCTGAGCTAGGGCTGGACGTTGCACAGTGCAAACGAGCAGCGTTTCTGCACGATATCGGCAAGGCTCTCACTCACGAGTCCGAAGGGCCTCATGCGATCATTGGAGCCGATTTGTTGCGTCGTCACGGTGAAAATCCCGACATCGTTCACGCTGTCGAGGCGCATCACAACGAGGTGGAACCCCGTACCGTTGAGGCCATCCTTACCCAGGCTGCAGACGCCATTTCTGGGTCACGCCCAGGGAGCGAGGCGTGAGTCGCTGGAGGCCTACGTGGAGCGGATGCAACATCTCGAATCCATCGCCATGGCTCATGAAGGTGTGACCCGCGCCTACGCGATGCAGGCGGGAAGGAGGTTCGGATCATGGTTGCTCCCGAGGTCGTGGATGACGTGATGAGTCAGGGTGCTGGCGCGTGAGATCGCGGCCGAGGTGGAGGCGAATCTCACCTATCCGGGACAGATTCGTATCACGGTGGTGCGTGAGTCACGTGCTACGGAGTTAGCTCATTGAGCGTACCCATGTGCGCACGCCCCAGACCGCATTCGCTGAATCACCCGGGCGCAGCATAATTCGGTCCCTGTGCGTTGGCCCCTTCGTTGAAGGCGTCAGGACCGCACGTCATCGGTTCCACCGCAACGCTGTCACGGTGTGGCGCGGTGAACACTTGCGCCCACTGGGTTGTCGCTTCACCCCACACGTCGATTGTGCGACCGTCGCCGCTCAGACTGATGACCCAATCTCTGGTCAGGGGATCGGTGAAGGCAGTGTCCAGGACAGTTGTCTCTATGGTGCGGGGTTGACGGAAATCGTGTGCGGGTGTTACGGGACCGAGTCGGATAGGGAGTCTTCTGTCGGGATCGACTGTCAGTTCCGCGTCGAACGGCACGGTCAACTTCACATTCGAGATGTCATCGAAACGGAAGTAGGGATGGGCGCCATATCCCCCAGGGGACGGGTGAGGTTCCGATGTTCGTGGCGGTGACCTCCACCCTGAGACCTCCTGCGCCTAGCTGGTGCAGGATCTCCACGGCAAGGATCCCGGGCCAGCCTCGTCGGGGCCAGAGAACGACCCGCTGTCGAACAGAATCTCCGAAAATGTGCTAGAGGTTTCCACGCCAAACCCACGTTGAGACCATGATTCGCGTTGTTCCGGGCCGGTTCGTTAATGGGCAGCTGGAACTCCTGGCCGCTGAGACGATAGCGTCCCGTCCCGGAGTCGGTTGGGCCAAGGGAATAGATGTGCTCCTCCCAGCCCTTCGGGGCCTGGTCGGGTCCATGTGTTGCAAGGAGCTCTGTTCCGTCAAAGGTGAGAGCTGCGCAGTCTGGCGCCCACTTCGGTGATCACGGCGCTGTAACTCCCAGCGTTGATCTCATACTGCTCGCCTGTTGGGAAGACCATGAATCAACACTAGAGGTTGTGTCAACAAGCGAGATGGCTGGTGGCGTTAGGGAACTGATCAGTGCGTGTGGGAGAAGCGGTATGGCGTGATACGTGGAGAACAGCCAACAGGTCCTCTGAGTTGCTGCTGTTCGGCGTTGCGCACCACTAGAGTTGGGCCACCATGACTTCACGCACTTACCACGTCATTACCTACGGCTGCCAGATGAACGTCCACGATTCCGAACGGATCGCGGGTTTGTTGGAGGAAGCCGGCTTGAGGCGTGCCCTGAGCCCGCAGAACCCTGTTCTCGGGCAGGAGCAGATGTGGTGGTCTTTTCAACACCTGTGCGGTGCGCGAGAAACGCTGACAACCGTCTTTACGGCAATCTTGGGCACATGGCGGCAATCAAGGCGCGCCATCCCGGGATGCAGATCGCGGTGGGCGGTTGCATGGCCCAGAAAGGATCGAGGATGTGATTCTGCGCAAGGCGCCATGGGTGGATGTTGTCTTCGGTACTCACAACGTGGGCAGTCTTCCTACGCTGCTTGAGAGGGCTCGCGTAGAGGAAGCCGCCCAGGTGGAGGTGGTCGAGGCCTGCAGACCTTCCCCAGCAACTTGCCGAGCCGTCGCGAATCGCCCTACTCCGCCTGGGTGTCGGTGAGTGTCGGATGCAACAACACCTGTACCTTCTGCATTGTTCCGCAGCTCCGTGGAAAGGGAGACCGATCGACGCCCGGGAGACATTCTTGCCGAGGTGCGGATGCTGAGTTGACCAGGGTGTGCAGGGAGATCACCCTTCTGGGGCAGAACGTGAACGCCTATGGAGTGGAATTTGGGGACCGACGGGCCTTCGCGAAAGCTGCTGCGGGCATGCAGCCAGGTTGAAGGGTCTGGAGCGAGTGCGCTTTACATCCCCCATCCCAAGGATTTCACCGACGATGTGATCGTCGCCATGGCTGAGACCCCCAATGTCATGCCGCAGCTTCACATGCCCCTGCAATCTGGCTCGGACGCGGTTTTGAAGGCGATGCGGCGCTCATACCGCAGGAAACGGTTCCTTGGGATCTTGGAGCGTGTTCGGGAGGCCATGCCGCATGCAGCGATAACCACGGACATCATCGTTGGTTTTCCGGGGAGACCGATGAAGACTTCGAGGCCACGATGGATGTGGTGCGTGAAGCGCGTTTCTCCGCCGCATACACCTTCCAGTACTCGAAACGACCGGGAACCCCGGCAGCTGAGATGAAAGAAATCAGGTTGCCCCTGAGGGCTGTCCGGGAACGCTACGAACGGCTGGCCGAGCTGGTGGGAAAAGATCGCTTGGGAGGAGAACTCGTCGCTTTGAGGGCGAGGAAATAGAGGTCATGTTTGCTCTGGGGAAGGGGCGCAAGGACTCTGCAACCAACCGCATGAGTGGGCGGGCCCGTGACAACAGGCTGGTGCATGTGGCGGTTGGCGAAGAGCCAACGGAGCGTCCGAGGCCCGGGGACATCGCCTATGCGACCATCACCCATGCCGCTCCGCACCACCTGAATTCCGATGCCCCGCTCAGGGGGACTGCGGCGTACTCAGGGGCGGCGATGCGTGGGAAGCCGCCAACACGGAGGTGCCTGAAACTCACGGGAGTTTCCTCTGGGCATGCCGGGCCTGCGCGCCCTGAAGAGAGAACAACCCCGGCCTGGGGCCAGAGGTTGTCGAGGTGAGATGCCAAGAACCTCCCCGGTGGGGAGCGCCGTGGTGGCGGGTCCGGTGAGACGGTGCGATGAGGAACGGGCCGGGGCTGACCGAGAGTATCGGTACACACCCGCGAAACCCCGTTCGTAGGGACCTCTACTCGCCTTCCTTCTTGTTGGCCAGGCCGTCAACCTTGTCCTTGACGAAATCGGCGGCCTGATTGATCTGCTCGCTGTGTTTGCCGCCAGTCTTCTCATCGATGAATTCGGCACCCTTCTCGATTGCCTGATCGATGGTTTCGCCGTGTTGAGCCACCTGCTCGCCGATGTTGTCGAATATTCCCATGTCATTGCCTCCTGGTCTGAGTGCCTGGCGCACCGTAGGGATCCATCATGCCTGTTCTCGGACAAGTTCCGCATCGGGACTGGCAGGATGGTGGTCATGCATCCGCCCCTGATAGTGCTTGTCGGACCGACCGCGACGGGCAAGTCGGCGCTTGCGGTCTCGCTGGCCCGCGAGCTCATTGGGCGGGGGAACCCGCCGAGGTGGTTAACGCGGATTCGATGCTGGTCTACCGAGGCATGGACATCGGTACCGCGAAACCTTCCGAGGCTGAACGAGGTGGAGTTCCGCATCACCTGATTGACATCCTGGAGGTCACCGAGACCGCATCTGTTGCTGATTTCAGGCCCGCGCCAGGAGTCATAGCGGATTTGCGGGATCGTGGAGTCGTTCCGATCCTGGTCGGTGGTTCTGCTCTTTACACTCGAGCCATCACCGATGCCTTCGAGTTCCCAGGCTCAGACGCGGTTCTCAGGGGCAGGACTGGAAGCCGAACTGGAACGTGTTGGGGGTGGAAGAACTGTACGCTCGCCTGACGGTTCTGGCTCCCGGAATCTGCGGCCCGCATCGACCCCGGAAATGGCAGACGCATCGTGAGAGCGCTGGAAATCCGTGCGCTGACGGGGGCATCAAGCAGTGCTTCCCGATTGGACCTACGAACTCGATGGGGGTACACCAGGTCGGGCTGGAACTGGATCGGAATGAACTGGACAGCCGCATCGACGCACGGGTGGAAGAGATGTGGCGCCGAGGCATCGTGGCCGAGGTCGAGGACCTGATTCCTCGTGGCTTGCGGGAAGGGCGGACGGCCTCCCGTGCGATCGGATACCGGCAGGTTCTCGCCTTCCTTGACGGACAGTGCAGCGAGGAGGAGGCGAAAGAGGAGGTGAAAGCGAACCACCGGAGGTTTTTCCGCAAGCAGCTGGGGATGGTATCGACGGGACCCCAGGATCGTGTGGCTGCCTGCGAGGGATTCAGGTAACCCCGCCCGAATCATCGAAATCTCCGGGACGTAGAATTGTTGAATCGGGCTGGAAGGGATAGGTGGGCACTTTGTTCCGGTACACGTTTCGCTAAGGGTCACGCCACAGGCAACGACTTCATCATCATTGATGATCCACACGGGATGCAGGATCTGAGCGCCGAAGCAGTTGCTGCGCTCTGCAACCGCCACACCGGTGTTGGAGGGGACGGGCTGCTGCGGGTGGTGAGGGCCGGCCAGGTGGCCGGGAGACGAATTCGATCCGGAGCTGTGGTTCATGGACTACCGCAACGCCGACGGGTCGATTGCTGAGATGTGCGGGAATGGTCTGCGACTGTTCGCCCGCCACCTCTTGAATGATCAGCTGGTCCAGAGCGGGGAGTTCACCGTCGCGACCCAGGGCGGGGGCTCAAGCAGGTTCGGGTCGCCCGCGGAGGACTGATAGCGACGAATTTGGGTGAGGTTAGCTTGGGAACGGAACCTGTTGCCATCACTCACGAGGAGCGGATGTTTACGGGCCGGGCTGCCGATGTCGGCAATCCACACGTTGTTGTGTTCACAGACCATGACGTCCTCCGGCGACTCGATCTTTCCAAGGGCGCCATCATGGAACCCCCACGGATGCCTTTCCTACGGGTGTGAACGTTGAATTTGTTCATGAAGTCTATGCCCGGGGAACTGCTCATGCGTGTTCATGAACGCGGCTGTGGGGAAACCCTGAGCTGCGGCACGGGAGTGGTAGCCGCTGCAACCGCTTATCGTGATCAGCAGTGGATTCGATGGTCCGATCCAGGTGCGTGTCCGTGGCGGAGATCTGACCGTGAGCTTTGAGGGTGATGATGCCTGGCTGACGGGACCGAGCCGTGATCGTAGCGCGTGGTGAGTACTGGAGCTGAGAATTTGTCGTCGGGGCCTGAAAGAATGGTCCGACGATGAGCACTTCCTTTGAGACACAATCGCACCACGACGGTGATCAAGCTGAGCTTGCCGAGCGGCACTCGCTCAGACGGGTCATTGGTATGCGCACCGAATTGGAGGACATCTCCGAGGTCGAGTACCGCCAGCTGCGGCTGGAACGGGTGGTGCTGATATCTGTGTGGACTTCCGGGACCCAGGAGGACGCCGACAACGCGATGGCTGAGTTGAAAATGCTGGCGAGACCGCTGGCTCCTGAGGTTCTGGAGGCCTTGGTGCAGCGGAGAAAGTCAACCCGATCCCGCCACCTACATCGGACGCGGCAAGGTCGAGGAAGTAGCCGATGTGGTTCGCGTCACCGGCGCCGACACGGTTGTCTGCGATGGCGAGCTGCAACCGGCGCAATTGCGGAATCTGGAAGATCGCATCAGGGTCAAGGTGGTGGACCGGACCGCGTTGATCCTCGATATTTTTCGCATCGCATGCGAAATCTGCGGAGAGCAAGGCCCAGGTGGAACTGGCCCAGCTGCGGTACCTGAAACAGCGCCTCCGTGGCTGGGGTGGAAACCTGTCTCGACAGGCCGGCGGTCGCGCCGCCGGCGGCTGCAGGGTATCGGTGGCCGCGGTCCCGGTGAGACGAAACTCGAGACGGATAGGCGGCGCATCCACCACCAGATTGCACAGCTTCGCCGCAGGCTTCGTGACATGGATGTCACCCGAGAAGGCAAACGCGCTGAACGCCGCAGGAACAGGGTGCCCAGCGTGGCGATTGTCGGATACACCAATGCGGGCAAGTCGTCGTTGCTGAACCGGCTGACGGGCGCGGGTGTGCTCGTGGAGGATGCGTTGTTTGCCACATTGGACCCCACCACCCGCCGCGCCGAGACCCGGGACGGGAGGGTGTTCACGTTGACCGACACCGTCGGATTCATTCGCCATCTTCCACACGACCTAGTGGAGGCGTTTCGTTCGACCCTGGAGGAATCCACCACCGCGGATCTTCTCCTTCACGTGGTCGATGCCTCGGACCCGGATCCCTGAGGGGCAGATCGCGGCGGTGCGTCAGGTCCTCGGCGAAATCGGCGCCGGCGATGTGCCAGAACTGCTGGTCTGTAACAAAGCGGATCGTGCGGATGACGCCACACTACTGGCTCTACGGGCCGGGCATCCCGGTTGCGTGGTGGTTTCCGCTCATACAGGTCAGGGGCCTGGAGGAGCTGGCCGATGCCCTGGAGACCAACCTGCCGAACCCGGAGGTACAAAGTCGAGACGCTTATTCCGTACAGTCGCGGCGACCTCATGGACCGCATCCACCGGACAGGAACCATCGAAAGCGCTGGAGCACACCGGTGATGGCACCAAGGTGCGTGCGCGAGTCCATCCCGGCTTGGCGGAGGAACTGAGCGAATACGGTGTCTGACCTTGCGGGACGGATCCTGGAGCAGGGCGATCTCCGGGATCGATGGAGGCGAAAAGGCCCTGGCCAGAGTGGCGATGGTGACAGCTGTTGCCGACTCGCTGGAGGAGGGCACCCATCTGCTTGTCCAGGCCGGAACCGGGACTGGCAAGTCCCTCGGCTACTTGGCGCCAGTGCTGGCGCGGATCGTGGAGCGTGGCGAGGGTCATTGTGGTCGCAACGGCCACCTTGGCGCTTCAGGCCCAACTGGCTGGATCCGACATTCCGGTTGCTCTGGACGCGGTCGAGCATGTGGCGGGACAACGTCCCCGGGCCTGCGTGCTGAAGGGACGCAACAACTACGCTTGCCTGTTCCGTGCCCGTGATGGGTCTACCGAGAACGGTCAGGGGAACTCTCCTGGGGGCAGCCGAGCTGAGCGAGTCCCATGAATCCGGGTCGCCTTCAAAACTCGGAGTTGAGGTGTTGATGCTGCGTGAGTGGGTGGAAGAACAGCTCCTGGTGGGAGGGGCAGGTGATCGTGATGAGGCTCCGCCCCACACAGCCGCTGCTTGGCAACAGGTTTCCATCCCTACCCGGGAATGCCCAGGCGTCTCTCGGTGTCCTTTTGGGCGGGGAGTGCTTCGTCGAGAGGTCACGGGAGTCGGCTCGGACCGCGGATCTGATCGTTACCAATCACGCCCTGGTGGCGATCAACGCCATGCACGGTGGCACTGCGCTTCCGGAACACGATGCGCTGATAATCGACGAGGCGCACGAGCTGATGGGTCGCCTCACCACGGCCGCGACCGGGGGAGCTGAGCGCTGGGGTTGCAGAACAGGTGGTGAAACGCTGTCTGGCCTGGCTGGGATGACGAACTGGGTGGTGACTTGTTGGATGCGGTCGAGGAACTACACGATGCCCTGGCAGACAGCCCCACGGGGACGCATCACTGGGGCTGACGTGCCGTTGCCGGCGGCCTGCGCTGGCCTTCGCGATGCCTCGCGCCGGGCGATCAGCGATTTGGGGAAAGGACAGGGACAATCCTGAACGTTCTCAGGCGGCTGGGGCACTGGGGGAAATCTTCGACATTTCCGAACGAATCGCGCGACTGGCCGATCAGGATGTGGTGTGGGTCAGTCGCTCGGATGGGATAGGGGAGACTGCCCATGTTGCTCCGCTCTCGGTGGCAGGTTTGCTGCGGGAACAGGTGTTTCGGGCAGGCAACCACGGTGCTCACATCCGCGACCCTCACACTGGGAGGTGATTTCCGGGTCTTCGCCACCAGCATCGGGCTCAATCCTGCCGACGAGCTGAGCGGGTACGCCGGAGGAGCCGAAGGTGACGCCAGCTGGCGCGGGGTTGATGTAGGGGTCTCCCTTCGACTACGCCAAGCAGGGGATCCTTTATGTCGCTGCATCTTTGCCTCCACCCGGTAGGGATGGGCTCGCCGACGCCGTGCTGGCAGAGATCGCGCAACTCGTCTGGGCGGCTGGCGGGCGGACCCTGGGGCTGTTTGCCTCGCGTCGGAACGCCGAACAGGCGGTGACGCACCTGCCGTCGGGTGTTGCCGGAGCTCGAGTTCCTATGCCAGGGGGATGCGCAGCTTTCGGAACTTCAACGGAAACTTCCGGGAGGCACCGGCCACGAGCCTGTTTGGCACCATGTCCTTGTGGCAGGGGGTCGATGTTCCAGGAGAGACCTGTCAGCTGGTCATCATCGACAAGATTCCCTTTCCACGTCCCCGACGACCCACTGATGCAGGCGCGCAAGAAAGCTGTGGACGATGCGGGAGGCAACGGTTTCATGGCGGTGGCCGCCACTCATGCGGCGTTGTTGCTGGCGCAGGGGCTGTCGGCTGATTCGGCGTGAGGATGACCGCGGTGTGGTCGCGATTCTCGACCCTCGGGTCATCAGGGGCTCGGTATGGAGGATTTCTCACTAGCTCTCTTCCGGGATTCTGGCGCACGAGAGGACCTGGATATCGCTGCCAATGCGCTCTTGAGGCTGCGCGGCGCCGAGTAGAGGGACCCGGCGCCGCGCAGCTGCTGAGAGGAAAGGGAGAAACCTCACATGGAGATCCCGATTGATCGGAGGTAGCTCATCGGGTTTGTGGCGGAGTAGACATTGCCAGGGGTGACCCCGGAGGATAGTACTCGAAGTGCAGGTGAGCGCCGAAGCTGCGTCCTGTACTGCCCACGTTCCCGATCTTCTGCCCAGCGGTGACCTGCTGGCCCACCTTTCACGTCAGTGCCGCTCATATGTGCGTACAGGGTGGAAGAGCCATCAGCTGCGCGGATGACGACGTAGTTGCCGGCCCAGGAACCGACATTCCCGCTGATTACGGTGCCGGAGGTCGCGGCGTAGACGGGGGTTCCGCTACTGGCGGCAAAGTCCTGACCAGTGTGGTACCGGGACCAGCTTCCAGTGGCTCCGAAGGCTGCACCGATCCGGTAGCTTCCTTTTGGCCAGGGGTGCTGCTGCCCCGCTGGTGGTTGTGGTGCTGCTGGGGGCAGCCGCGTCGCTGCTGGCGGCGGGGCTGGTGGATGATGAGCTGGAGGGAGCTGCTCGACTGGAACTGCTCTTCGTGTAGGGAGTAATTTCCCGAGCGGGTGCTGCCGTTGTAGAGAGTTCTTGGAGTGCTCGGCTTGTTTCTTGTTGCTGGTGGACCCGGAGTTCTTCTTGGTGGAACTTGACTTGTTGCTGGTGGACCCAGAGTTCTTGGAATACCCGGCTCGTTTCTTGTTGCTGACGGAACCAGAGTTCTTCTTGGCGGAGCTCGATTTGTTGCCGGTAGAGCTCTTGCTGTTGTAGCTGCTCTTCTTGTTGGGTGAGCTTGAGCCCTTGCGGCTGTACGAGGAGCTGCTGATGCTCTTGTCACCGTCAGTTGACGTCTGAGCGGATTCGGAGTGTGCGCGTCGAGGAACGGACTGCTCATTGCACTCGTGATCGCTGGCGGCGGCACGCTTCGGGGTCACAGCATGGTCAGAATCGGACTTCTGGGTGTCGCGAGACGTGGATTTGGCAGAGGCCGGATTCTGTTCGCCGGACTTGTTGGTAACGGCATCATGATGCCCTGCCGACGGGTCGATCTCGGCGGCAGCTGCGCTCTGGGACGCCATGCCCATCGTTCCTATGCTTCCTGCCAATACCAGCGCGGCGAGCGGGCGACGCCAAGGAGCAGGTGGAGTCGGGAGGGCTCGGCGCGGGATGGCTCCCGGACCAAAGGCTGCGCAGCCACGACGAGGCTGAGTGGGGCTTCAAGAATCCCATGGTTGGTCCTTTCGGTTGGAAGATGCCATCAATCCTGAGGGTTTCTCAGGATGAATTCAAGTTTACTTCAGGGTTCTGCGGATCGGTTGGTGGGGATTGAGTGTTCAAATTGCTTTGACTAGGAGCTTTTGTCAAAAATTTTTCACAGGGAAATTCATAGGTTAGTTGAGGTTGGGGTGCATGTGGGTGAGTGTTAACTGAGAAATTCCTGAGGATGTGCTTCTTGCTGTCATGTCTCGGCGTGCCGGAGGTGTGGGTACGGAGGGAGTCGGTCTGCTTGAGCAGGATGTCCCCGGGTCGATGGGGGTTTGGGTGGTGTCAACTGTGGGTTGCGGCATGAGAAAAGACGTCGGGATGAAAAATCCCGACGTCTGTGATACGTGTCCGAGGTTCAACGACCATCGAGCCAGCCGCTCAGATGAACCGAGCATAGTAGCGGGGACAGGATTTGAACCTGTGGCCTCCGGGTTATGAGCCCGGCGAGCTACCGAACTGCTCCACCCGCGGTGCTTGATCAACTGTACACCGGGTGTGAGGGAACGCCAAATCAGTTGGGCGGCGCAGCATTAACGTTTGAGGTGGGGAAGCGGGTTAGGATTGCCGAGGTCTTCATCGCCGTCCATCACGGGAGAGAACGTAGACATGAGAACCAACCGGCCTTTTTCGCCCTTTGATGGCTCTGCTGGTCATGTTGCTGGGATTCAGCCTGGCATTGGTGTCCTGCGGCGGATCCAGTGGGGCAGGGGTCAGGGGCCCATCGTCCTCAATGTTGGGGCAACTACCGAGCCCACAGGCATGGATCCAGCCACTGATACGGGAGCAGGTACCCCGTTTGTGCTGCTGTACAACGTCTACGAGACATTGGTGCGTATCGATGAGAAGGGTGAGATCAAACCCCTTCTGGCCCGTTCGTGGAGTGTTAGTTCTGACGGTAGTGCCTACACTTTCAAGTTGGAGCCCAACGCCACCTTCGCTTCTGGGAAGCCAGTCAATGCAGCTGCGGTCATCGCATCCTTCGAACGTACGCGGGACGGTGAGAACACAACCGAGGTGCTCAAAAAGCAGATGAGTCATGTCAAGGGAGATGCGTGCCGTCGATGAACGTACGGTGGAAGTGTCCCTGACAGGTCCAAGCCGACGCTGGCTCTATGACATCACATCCACGGCTGGGATCATCTACGACCTTTCTTCTGAGCAGAACCTGAGTGAGCAACCTGCCGGTTCCGGCCCGTATGTTTTCTCGCGCCATGACATCGGTTCCGTGGTTTCCTTGGCGCGAAACAAGCGGTACTGGGGAACCGGGCCTCGCGTGGACGAGGTGAACTTCAGGTATTACGCAGACGCGAACGCCATGGTGACGGCGATGCTATCGGGTCAGTTGGACATCATCTCCAACCTGGCTGTTCCTCAGTCGGTGAGCCAGTTCTCCGATGCATCCCGCTTCAAGGTGCTCGAAGGCACCACAAACGGTGAAGTGGTGCTGGGTTTCAACCACAGCAACCCAGCTCTTTCCAATCTCAAGGTTAGGCAGGCCATCAACCACGCCATTGACCGCAGGGGCCGTTCTGGACAGTGTCTGGGGTGGGAAGGGGAACCCTCATCGGGCTCGATGGTTCCCCCACCGACCCGTGGTATGAGGACCTCTCCAACACGTACCCGTACGATCCGGCCAAGGCGAAACAACTTCTTGAAGAGGCCGGATATGCCAGTGGCCTGACCTTGCGCCTTCGGGTGCCCACCCTTCCCTACGGTCCTCCTATCGCGAAACTCATCGCTGCCCAGTTGCGTGCGGTCGGCATTGAGGTCAACGTCGAGGAGCTGGACTTTTCCACGTGGCTGTCGCAGGTTTACACCCAGCACGACTACGACATGACCGTCGTGGCTCATGTTGAACCCTGGGATCTTCCCTCAGTTCGCCAATCCCAACTACTACTGGCAGTACAACAATCCCCAGTTCGCGGAGCTGATCAACAAAGCGGACGCTGCCCCACGAACACAGAACAGGAGACCATCTTGAAGGAGGCAGCGAAACTGCTGGCGGATGATGCCGCAGCCGACTGGTTGTTCCTGCTACCCAATCTGGTGGTCACCACGACCGAGATCTCGGGGATAACGACGAACGCCACGGGACTGTCGTTCGACATGACCCACGTAGCCACCAGCCGCTGAGGTGTTGCTCAGGGATCTTGGCCGGCGGCTGATCGGCCTGATGGTGAGTCTGCTGGTGGCTTCGCTCCTGATCTTCCTGGTCACCAACACGCTTCCCGGGAGCATCGCCAACGTGGTGTTGGGTACCCAGGCGAGCCCAGGGAGAAGTGGCTGCCTTTCGAGGAACGACACGGATTGAGCCGTCCCGCTGCTGCTCCGCTATTTCGAGTGGCTCAAGGGAGTCATAGTGGGCGATTTCGGCTACCACCTTCGTGGGGGCGCGACGTACTGGGGGAGATCCCTGCCGAGGCTTGGTATCTCCGTGTGGTTGGTGGTTTCTCAGGGATGCTCTTCGCCCTGGTCATCGCGATCCCGCTCGGTTCCTTCGCGGCCCTGAAGCGACGACATGTCAGCGGGTTCGTCGCATCGACGTTCTCCCAGGCCGGTTTGTCCGTTCCTGCTTTCTGGGCAGGCATGTGGTTGGTCATCGTGTTTGCGGTGAACCTGCGGTGGCTGCCCGCCGGGGCTATGTTCCCCTGAGCCGTGATCCGGTGGGCTGGGCGACCCACCTGGTGCTCCCGTCGCGTCCTTGGCGTTGGTTCAGGGCAGCCTGCTGGCGCGTTATGTCCGAAGCGCTGTGATTGAGGTGACCAGTGAGGACTGGTTCCGTACCGCCCGCGCCGTCGGATGGTCCAGACTGGGTGCGCTGCTGCGTCATGGAACCCGCAACATCGCGATATCACTGCTCACTGTGATCGGGCTCCAGGTAGCGACGTTGCTGGTGGGGAGCAATCATCATCGAACAGGTGTTTCGCCATCCAGGGGCTGGGGCTCGCGGCTGTTGCTGGCAGTCTCCCAGCGTGACCTGGTGCTGGTCCAGGGAATCGTCCTGATCCTCGTGTGGGCGGTTCTGGTGATCAACTTCGTGGTTGACGTGGTATACCAGGCCGTCGATCCGAGGCTTAAGGAAGCGGGAACGATCTCATGATGCGTCGGTCGAATCTGGCCTTCGGTGCCGTGCTGATCTCCTTCGTTTTCCTACTCGCCCTGGTGGGGTTTGTTCTGGACTCCCTCACGGCCCTGCAGCTGTCACGGGAGGCATCCGGGAGGCGCCATCGCTCGTCCCACTGGCTGGGTACCGACAACAGCGGTTTTGACATCGCTAGCCGCCTGATCGCTGGGGCGAAGCTGGTGCTCCTGGTCGGGCTGGGATCGGTGGCCGGGGCAGCTCTGATCGGTATCCCTGCCGGAATGATCGCAGGGATGTCGCGCGGCTGGGGAGCCGCCCTGATCTCTCGGGGATCCGATGTGCTCTACGGCTTTTCCCTGCCCTGTTACTGGCCATCCTTTGTTCGCGGCTGCGCTCGGTGATCCATGTGGACTGCCTTGATGGCCATAGCCCTGTCCACGATCCCGAGTTTTCGTGCGGATTGCCCGTGCAGCGACCATCCAGGTGATGGGGCTGGCCTTCGTTGAGGCAGCCCGGCTGTCCGGTACTCCGCGCCGGCATATCGCACTCAGGCATGTGCTGCCCTAATATTGCCCCGGTGCTGGGGGTGCAGGCCAGCGTCAGCGTCGGGATCGCCATCCTTGCAGAATCCGGACTTTCCTATCTGGGACTGGGGTCGGGAACGGACGTACCGACATGGGGGCGGATGCTGCAGGAAGCGCAGAAGGAGATCTTCGTGGCTCCTGTGATCGCTTTGTGGCCCGGATTGGCCATAGCTGCGGCGACCATGGGGATGCAACCTGCTCGGAGATGGTCTTCGTGATCTTCTCGACCCCCAGGCTGCGGGAGTTGACATGAGTCTTTCTGGAGATTAAGGATTTGCGAGGTCACCTTCGGGTCGGCGTCGGAAGGTGGCGGTCGATGGGGTCTCGTTCGTTCTCGGCGAGCGGGAGCGTCTCGGCCTCATCGGGCAGTCCGGTTCCGGGAAAACCGTGATAGCGCTGTCCGTCATGGGGCTGCTTCCAGAGAACGCTCAGGTCAGTGGGTCGATCCGATTGGCTGGCAGAGAACTCGTGGGGCGCCCCGAGAAGGAACTTCGAAAACTGCGCGGCGACGTGGTTTCGATGGTTTTCCAAGAACCCATGACGGCGCTGGACCCGACCATGCGGGTCGGTCGTCAAATTGGTGAGGTGGTGGCCTTTGCACCACGCCGAACACAGGGGAGAAATCCGGGCCCTCGTGCTGGATTGGCTGGCGCATATAGGGCTGCCGGATCCTGAACGTATCGCAGATTCCTTCCCGCATCAGCTCTCCGGTGGGCAGCGGCAACGCGCCCTGATCGCGATGGCCCTGGCCAATCGACCGGACCTGGTGATCTGTGATGAACCAACCACTGCACTCGACGTGATCGTGCAGAAACAGATTCTCGATCTTCTCGACGCCGAGTTCACGGGCCGGGCTGCGCTGTTCGTCAGTCACGATCTTGCGGTGGTGCGGCAGGGTCTGCCAACGAGTGATGGTTGTCCTCGACGGGAAAATCGTTGAGAACGGCTCCATCGAGGAAGTGATCGGTTCTCCTCAGCATCCCTATACCCAAAGGCCTGGTTGCCGCTGCGCGATTGTCAGATGTGGTTCCTGGAAGCCGACTCCCGACTGTGGCTGATTACTGGCGAGGGGTGGAGAAATGAGCGCACTGCTGGAACTGGACGGTGTCGATGTGATCTTTTCGCCGCGGTCGCAGAACTTTCCAGGCTCTTCATAAGGTGAGCGTTACCATCTCTGCGGGGAGCGAGTGGGGCTGGTCGGCGGTTCCGGGTCAGGCAAGACCACCATGTTGAGGACTCTGCTGGGTCTGGTCCGTCCGGTAGCGGGCGAGGTGCGTTTCGAGGGTCGGCGGATCGATGGGCTGTCCGACAAGGACCTCGCTGATGTTCGAAGCAGGGTGTCCTTGGTCTCACAGGACCCGAACGCATCCTTGAATCCCACGCATGAAACTACGGGAAATCGTTGCCGAGCCACTTCGTTCACCGTGGCTGAAAGACCCGGGAAGGAAAAAGAAAGCGTCGTAGCGGAAACCATTAAGGGAGTTGGGCTGGACGTTGCGATGCTGGAGCGGTTTCCTCATGAACTGTCTGGGGGGCAACGCCAGCGGGTCGCTATTGCCCGGGCCCTTGTGAGCTCACCGGACCTGCTGATCGCTGATGAGCCCGTCTCAGCTCTCGACGTCTCCGTGCGTGCCCAGGTGTTGAATCTGCTCGTTGAAAGCCGTTCGGGAAAGAAATCTTGCGATGTTGTTCGTCAGTCACGATTTGGCCGTCGTGCGGCATCTGTGCGAGCGGGTCGTGGTGATGGATGCCGGGCAAGTTGTTGAGGAAGGTCCCTGTGGAGAAAAAGTCTTTCAAGGAACCACGGCACAAGTACACGCAGAGGCTGTTGGAGGCCGCTCTCTCCTTGTGAGCATGGGGCGCGGCTGTAACATGACCTGCCGTGAAGGTCCTGCTCCTAGAAAACATCCATTCTGAGGCCGTCCGCGCGCTTGAAAGCCGCGGGCCACGAGGTCGAGGTGCTGTCCAGCGCGCTCGATGAAGTCGAACTGATCGATGCCCTTGACGGTGTCGAGCTTCTCGGCATTCGCTCCCGGACATACATCACTGAGCGGGTGTTGAAAGCTCATCCGCAGTTGCTCGCGGTTGGCGCCTTCTGCATTGGGACCAATCAGATCGATCTTCCAGCTGCGGCAGCTGCGGGCGTTGCCGTGTTTCAACGCTCCCTACTCCAATACGCGCTCCGTGGTGGAGTTGGCCCTCGGTGAGATCATCACCCTGGCGCGGCGCCTGGGGGACAGGAAACACCAGCATGCATGCAGGCGTCTGGGACAAATCGGCAACTGGATCTCGCGAGGTGCGCGGCAGGACTCTGGGGAATTGTTGGCTACGGCAACATCGGCTCTCAGCTGTCGGTGCTGGCCGAAGGTCTTGGGATGAGGGTCTACTTCTACGACATCGTGGATCGCCTGGCGTTGGGAAACGCTACGCGTGTGTACTCTCTGCAAGAGTTGTTCGAACGTTGTGAGACCATCACGCTGCACGTGGATGGCAGAGCCTCCAACGCACACATGATCGGGGAGAAGGAGTTCTCCCAGATGCGGCCACGAACCCTTTTTCCTGAACCTGTGCAGAGGTAACGTCGTGGATGTCGATGCTTTGGCGGCAGCCCTTAGATCAGGGGCACATCGCGGGCGCGGCGGTCGATGTGTTCCCGGGAGAGCCTGCGAGCAAGGATGAGCCTTTCGTGTCACCTCTGCAGGGAATCCCGAATGTCATCCTCACCCCGCATGTTGGTGGATCAACCCAGGAGGCGCAGGTCGACATTGGTCGCTACGTGGCCGGCAAACTTTCGGATTACGAGGCCTACGGGAACACATCCATGGCGGTAAACCTTCCTGAGGGTCTCCGTCTCGGCAGCGAGAGCGGAGCGTATCTTGCATCTGCACCGAAATGTTCCGGGGGTATTGGCTCGACTCAATCACGCGCTCGCCTCCCACAACATGAACATTGGGTTTCCCAGACCTTGGCTACCTCTGGAGAGTACGGCTACGTCGTCACAGACGTTTCCGGGGAGCACTACGAGGGGTCTAGTGGCCGAACTCCAAGGGCTCGAGGAGAGCATCCGGGTGCGGATGGTCTAGGGAGACGTCCCTGCATCATCCTGCCTCGGAGGGGCGCAACCTTTCGAGAACGACGTCGTGGAGCAGGCCGTTGGTCGCCAAAGCGTTTCCGTGATATGGACCTGGTTTGCCGTCGATGCTGGTGAAACGGCCACCAGCCTCACGGACGATGATGTCGAGTGCAGCCATGTCGTAGAGTGCGAGTTCCGGCTCGCAGGCGATATCCACGGCTCCCTCGGCCACCAGCATGTAGCTCCAGAAGTCACCATATCCACGGGAACGCCAGCATTCGCGCATCAGGTCCACGAAACCCTGGCCACGTCCCGACTCCACCCAGCCATTGATGCTCGCATAGGGACAACGATGCGTCAGAAAGCTGTGACACCTTACTGGTGTGGATCGGGGTGGCGCTCAAGATTGAACGACCCGTGTAGGCGCCACCGCCCATGCTGGCCCACCAACGACGTCCGAGCGCGGGAGCGGAAACCACGGAGGCGACGATCTGTCCTTCGAGCTCGAGGGCAATGAGCGTCGCCCATACTGGAACCCCACGCAGGTAGTTCGCGGTTCCGTCGATGGGGTCGATTATCCAGCGACGATTGGATTCTCCGGTGTCCTGCATCTCTTCGCCGTGGACTGCGTCACGGGGCCGGGTTCGAGACAGAGTGCGTCGGATCGACTCCTCAACTGCGGTGTCGGCCTCCGTGACCGGGGTGGAATCCGGTTTGGTCTTGATCATCAGGTCTTGGGCCTTGAAACGGCTCATGGAGATGGAGTCGGCATCGTCGGCCATCACATGAGCCAGGCGGACATCGTCGGTGAGTTCTTTGCTGGCGACCATGTTCCTAAGGTAGCCGAGACCTCAACTGTCAGGCGAAGGCCCGCTCCATCCTTCGGAAGGAGAGCAATCTTTCTGCGCTGAGCTTGCCATGGCGAACTGCTTCGTCCAAAGCGCATTCTGGAGCGAAGGAGTCATGCCGGCAGCCACGTGGACAGGCAGTGATGATGTCCTCGAGATCGGGGAACGCTCCGATGAAGGCCTCGGTACGAACATGGCTGATCCCGAAGGAACGTACACCGGGGGTGTCGATGATCCAGCCACCGCCGGGCAGAGCGATGGCGGCTGCTGATGTGGAGGTGTGGCGTCCCTTGCCGGTCACGTCGCTGACCGCTCCAGTGGCTCTGCTGGTTCCGGGAACTAGCGCATTGACCAGCGTCGATTTTCCCACTCCGGAATGTCCGATCAGTACCGTCATATGGTGCTCGAGGAGACTTCTGACAGGAGAAAGCTCACTGCCGGGGTGGGTCACGACGACGGGGATTTCCAAAGGGGCATACGCACTACGGAGCTGCATCGGGGACGCAAGATCAGCTTTGGTCAAGCACAGAATCGGAGAGACCTGGGCGTCGTAGGCGGCGACTAGGATGCGGTCGATCATTCCCGTTTTTCGGTTCCGGATCCGCTAGAGCGGTAACGATCATCAGCTGATCAGCGTTGGCGACGATGGGACGTTCAAACGTGTCCATGTCATCGGCAGAACGACGCAACCATGTGCGACGCTCTTCGACCTCGACGATGCGCGCAAGGGAACCGGCGGCGCCAGAGACGTCACCGTCCAACTTGACTCGGTCGCCCGACGATGACGCCCTTGCGTCCCAGGATGCGTGCTTTGGTCGCAGTGACTGCGGCACCGTTGTTGAGGAAACAGCGGTACCGGCCCCGATCGATGGAAACAACCAAAGCATCCCGGGGCACTCGAGTAATCGGGGCGATCCTTGGTGCGTGGGCGGCTGCGTTTTCGGGGACGTTCGAAGGACGCGTGGTCGTCCTGCCAGCGTGCCATCAGGCGGCCACCAAGCAGTTCCAGAGTTTCGGAAAATCCGGCATGGTCTTCGAGACACAGGAGACGTCATCAACGGTTGTGCCCGGCCTGGTCAATGCGATGATCGCAGCGAAGTGCACCATGCGGTGGTCGGCATAGGAGGACAACGCGACAGGGAGTTCGTGCCTCTGGCCTGCCCACGATCTCCAAGCCATCATCATGCTCGATGACCGCGACATCCATCTTCTGGAGCTCGGTCCTGAGCGCGGTCAGGCGGTCGGTCTCATGGCCGCGGATGTGTGCGACACCCATTATCCGGGTGGTTCCCTCCGCCTGCGCAGCAAGGGCCGCTACGACAGGGTCAGCTCTGAGGGCGCTGTGCAGGTCGATGTCAATCGCCTGCAAACCGATCTGGGCCCGGTGACGGTCACACCTTCCGGGCCACGGGATATGGTGCAGCCCATCCGTTCCACTACATTCAAAGAAATTTGTTCTCCTGGCTGAAGGGTGGATTCAGGCCAGCCCTGACACCGTGACGGAGCCGCCTGTGGTGGCGCCAGCAGCGAGGAAGACCGCGGCATTGGTCAGGTCGGGTTCAATACGCAGATCGAGTGGCATGATTGGGCCGGCATGGACTCGCCACGAGAATGCATCCGCTTCATCGTCATCGACGAGCACACTGCGGCTGCGCAGCATCGCCAAGGTCATCTCTAGGTGGGGTCGGGAAGGCACGGATTCTCCGATGTGACGCAGCCTGAGACCTGATGGTAGACGTGCTCCGACCAGCAATAGACCGGAGAGGAACTGGCTGGATGCAGACGAATCAACCGTGACTTCGGGGTTGCTCACAAAGCGATCCCGGGGACAGGACGAAGGGTAGCGAATCGGCCCTCGATTCTTGCGCCCAACTGACGCAGACCATCCAGAAGTCCGGACATCGGGCGGGTCGTGGCCTGTGGGTCGCCGAAGAAAAGGGTGGGGAGTAGCTGCCAAGGCCGCCATTGGGGGACGAAACGCATCACCGTACCGGCAAGACCACAGTTGATGCCGTCCGGGAGCCCCGTGAAACTGTTCCGGAGGGTGATACGCAACTCACCAGGGCCGAGCTCCTCGATGACTGTCCCAAGCGCACGCAACGCATCGACCATGAGGGTGCAGTCTCGCGACTTCAGTGCTCCAGTCACGTATCGACGGACCGCTCGCGAGTGCGGACAGCACCAGTGCCCGGTTCGTCTCCGATTTGGAACCGGGCACCTCGACATTTCCCCGGACCGCTGTTGCAGCTGTCGCGAGGGAATCGGCAGTCAGGAGGTCACCGCCTGCCGTGCCCTTCTTGGCGGCGCCCGAGCCTTCATCCGGCGGCAAAAGTGTGCGGGAAGCATGCTTGCGGCGCCACGAGGCACTGGGACGGCCTTGAAGATCCTGGGTTGCGAGCAGGGATGCGCCGAGGAGTGCCACGTTCTTCAGCACTTCGGGGCGGCGTGCCTGTTTTTCATCGGGATCGGCGTCCTTTCTCGGGGAGGGCTACGGCGATGTTCAAGATGCTGGCCTTGGCCAGCAGGCACGCCCCGATGCGGCGACCGATTCCGGTGGCAAACATCACGCCGCCGGCGACCTCGACGGCACCGCAGATGCGCACCCAGGATTCTGCTCGGTCGGGCACATGCGAGGAATAGCTGGAGGGGACAAACCCGCTGAACGATGGGAGTGACGCGGGACGTGAACGCCTCGGCTTCTGGGGCCAACTCGGCTGGTGAGGTGACCTTGCGCACGCCATCAGCGACGAAGGCGCTGGCGAAAAAGGCTACGGGCTAGGGAAACGCAACAGACTCATGTAGCTCAAACTTACCCATGTCAACGTCTGGTTGGAACGACTGGGGGTGATGTCATGGACATCGACGGGGCGGGAATATTTCTCCGGTTCCGGTGCGTTCACTCTCCATGACATCTGCTGTCCTGTCGGAGGCTCCTCCTTCGATGCGGAGCCGGACCCCGGTATGTTCTTTTCGTGATGGAAGAAAGCGACACCACCCTCCTGGATGCAGCAGAGTTCGGGTTGGCGTTCGAGAACGAGGCCTTGACGCATCTCGACCGTCTCTACTCTGCTGCCCTGCGCATGACTCGGAAACCCTGCTGATGCCGAAGATCTGGTGCAAGAGACCCTATGTGAAGGCTCTGAGAGGCCGCGACTCGTTCAGGCCAGGCACAAACATGAAGGCCTGGCTGTACCGGATCCTCACCAACACCTACATCAACTCCTACCGGAAGGCCGCCCGCTCACCGCAGACGAGCGGGTGACGAGGAGGTCACAGATTGGCAACTGGCGAAAGCCGCATCCCATGATTCCCAAGGGATTGCGGTCGGCTGAGATGGAGGCCCTCGACAACACTCCCGACAGCTGTCGTGGCAGATGCGATGGCCGGGCTTGCTGAGAATTACCGGTTGGCGGTGTACCTCTCCGATGTTGAGGGATTCAGTTACAAGGAGATAGCCGCCATCATGGGAACCCCGATAGGTACTGTCATGTCACGCCTGAACCGTGGCCGCGCACAGCTGCGTAAAGTCCTCGCAGCTTATGCTGCTGAACGCGGTATCGGAGGGTGTCAGGGCATGACCGATCCTGACATGTCGAGACACGAACACGAGGGAATGGATGAATGCCTGCAGGCTCTGGACGTGTTGCACGCTTTCCTGCACGGAGAACTACCCCGAAGCGGATGCCGATCACGTGCGACACCATCTACATGCCTGTGAGCGATGTATGGAGAGCTTCGAGATTGAGTCCGTCATCACCGAGATGATTCGTCGAAGCCAAGCAGCTACCGCCGCTCCGGCAGCGCTGCGTGAAAAACTCATAGCTCTCTGCCTCTCCCGCTGAAATCTCCTGCAGAAACCGAACGACGCCCCCCGCTCCTGTGATCGAGAACGGGGCGGATCGCTTCACGCGTCAGGCGTTGGGGACGCTTGCCGTGATTGGCCTTGCTCTTGCGACGCGCGCGACGCTTACGACCGGTCTTGCCCATCGGGGTCTCCTTCTTCCAGTTGCGACGGCCCATTGTGCCAGATGCTGCGTGGCGTCACCAGTCAAGACGATGGCAGAGTAGGGCCATGGCGAGGAAACATCCCCCCGACGAACTTTCCGATTCCGAATGGCTCCTGGCCTTCCAGGGGCAGTGGCATCTTTTGAGCGATCTGTCGTTCTCGGACCTCTTGTTGTGGGTTCCTGAGGACGACAGCCCTGGGTGTGAGGTGTTCACATGCATTGCCCAGATTCGTCCGGTGACCGGGACCGACGGCGTTGGAAGACGACGTAATAGGGGAACAGATCGCCTATGAACTTGACCACCAGGTAGTGGTGGCCTACATGAGCCACGAGATCAGCGAAACCAGCGACAACGCTCTGTCTGCTGGTATACCCGTTGACGTATGGGCCATACCGGTTCTCCGAGGGGCCGTTGCATCGCGGTGCTGGAGCGTCATACCAACCAGATGGGTATGCGTGCCACCGGTCTCCTGGAGGAGAACTACCTCGAGGCCGCGGACATCCTGACCAGCATGATCCGTGAAGGGGACTTTCCTTTGGCTCCGGTTTCCGACAAGGCCTTTGCTCCCCCGGGTGTGTGATGGGGTTCTCCGGGTTCAGCCCGGCGGTCGGATCAGCTACGCCTCACCGAACGCGATCACCGCCTTCCGGCGGCTCGGTGCTCAGGGCGACATCGCGGATGAAGATTTCACCGCCTTGATCCGAAGCGTCATGCGTGGGGTTGAATCCATGGGGCAGACCGTACAGGCTGATCTGGCGGAGCAGCGCAGCGTCGTTTTCGACGTGGAGCAGCCACGTGCATCCATGCGTGTTGTGGTGCTTCCACTCGTGGTGCAGGACGCAGCCGATGGGCTCGTTGATCCTATGCCGTGACACCACGGACCTGCGGAGCCGCGATCGCATGCTCGTGACCAAGGATGCCACCATTCGGGAGATTCACCACCGGGTCAAGAACAACCTCCAGACAGTGGCGGCTCTGCTGAGGATGCAGGCCCGACGGATCAAGTCTGAGGAGGGTCGGGAGGCATTGCAGGATGCGATGCGCAGGGTGTCATCCATAGCCGTCGTTCACGACATGCTGAGCCACAACCTGGACGAGGACGTGATCTTCGACGGTGTGTGTGACCGCATTCTTCGTATGGTCGGCGATCTTGCCGCCACTTCGGGAGCCGTTGAAGCAGTTCGCGTGGGCAGCTTCGGGGCAGATTAGGGCCGAAACCGCGACGTCCTTGGCCATGATCATCACAGAACTCTGCCAAAACGCTGTCGAACACGGCATGGATGGTGGGGAGGGGTCGCATCGAGGTGAGGCCCAAGGTATCCGAGCACGAACTGGTCATCGACGTGGTCGATGATGGAGCAGGTCTACCCGAAGGGTTCGTCCTCGGACATCAGACCAGCCTTGGCCTGGCAATCATCTCGACACTTGTCGGGGACTCTGGGTGGGACTCTGGAGATCGGGAACCGGGAAGATGAATCCGGGGCCTGTGCCCGTCTGGTGCTGCCTTCACTGTCATGATTTCATGCCGAGAAATGGAGCCTCGATGGAAGCTTGATGACCTGTTGCGGCGATGGATAGGTCCGTTCCGCGTCTTTTCCGATGAAAATCACTGCGCCGCGATCCGCGCATCCCTGAGGGCTCGTTGTGGTCCCAGTGCCATGAGGGGTCTTGCGCTTCTCAGCTGGCGCGCACCCGGGAGCGAGCAGCGCGGCGTTTCATGGCTCGTCGCTCGTCCTCGCTCATACCACCCCAGACACCGTGGTCCTGGCCAGCATCCAGCGCCCAGTTGAGGCACTGGTCTTTGACAGTGCAGCTTTGGCAGATCTTCTTGGCATCCTCGATCTGCTGGAGTGCAGGGCCGGTATTGCCGACAGGGAAGAACAGCTCCGGGTCCTCTGTCAGGCAGGCTGCCCTGTGGCGCCAGTCCATGAATGGCACTCCTTTTTCGGCTAGGTGATCTTTCGAGCGGATAGAACTTACTCCGGTCTACAGCAATAAACAACCCTGCCACTCCGTGGGGCTGACGGAATTCGGAGTTCACCTCAAGCGGTCGGCCCCTCCAGAGGGAGTCGCTGTGAACCATGAAGGTTTCTGAAAACCGGCCTTCTCGAACGCTTCGTGAATGGCTGAGCCGATGCGATTGGCCTGTCCCTGTGGAGCACCACGCGATGATGCAGCCACCGAAGCCGCCGCCCGTCATCCGGGCTCCAAACGCTCCGTGCATCAAGGCTGTTTCCACGGCGAGGTCGACAGCTGGTACCGTGATCTCGTAGTCCTCGCGCATGGAGATATGGGATTCATTCAGCAGGTGAGGAAGCTCGGACAGCAGCCCCTTCCTGGCCAGGTCTAGGGCAGCGCAGGTTCGCTCATTCTCGCTGACCACATGCCGAACGCGTCTGCGCATTTGTGTGTCGGGGAGTCGTGACAGGGCGGCATCCAGGTCCGTGACATCGCGTAGAGCTCTGACCCCGAGAATCCTGACAGCCTGTTCGCAGGTGGCGCGACGTTCCCCATACTCACCGTCGATGTGGCTGTGTGGGCTGTGGGTGTCGAGAACCAGGATTTCGAAATCCCTGGTCGTTCAGCGGCAGTGGTACATCGATGGTTTCAAGAGTGCGGCAGTCGAGGAAGAGTCCGTGGCCGGTTCGGCAGAGGGTGCTGGCTGCTTGATCCAGGAGGCCGGTGGGAGCACCCACGTAGACGTTTTCTGCCTGCTGTGCAAGCTGGGCACGTTCCATCGGGGCGATGTTCAGGCTGAAGAGATCGCACGCTGCGGCCATGACTGCGCATTCGATTGCTGCAGAACTGGATAGACCCCGCCCCGAGAGGCACATCTGAGGTGAGCGTCAGGGTGACCGCTCCTACCCTGGTGTCCTGCCTCGCGTAGTACCCACAGCACTCCAGCCAGATAGGCGGCCCAGCCACCTTGCCCGGGAGCAAGAGCGGACAACGATAGCTCCACGGTTTCCGATAGGTCTGCCGCATGGATGACGATCAGGTCGTCATCACGATGCCCCGCTGCGATGAGAGCGCGTTGCTCTAGGGCGAAGGGGAGGACGAAACCGTCGTTGTAGTCGGTGTGTTCGCCGATCAGGTTCACCCGTCCGGGGGCGAACCAGATTCCCTCCGGGTCGGATCCCGCCAGCTTCCGGTAGTAGGTGGTCAGCTTCTCAACGGCCTCCATCGTTCACCTTTTCTCAAATCTCGGGATCTTGTGGGTCGGGCAGATGCTTTTCCGGCGTTGGAAGCTTGCCTGCCATCGGGAAGTATCGTCCTCACGCCCCGAACGCGCTGTTCATCAGATCCGCTGTCTGCTGCTGATGAACCTTCATGGAACCGACTGATGGGGCAGAAGACCACGGTCGTGCCACCCGGTGCATGCGCAACGGAATGTCTGTGTGGTTCGCCACAGAATTCGGCAGATGCACAGAGATGAACGGCCATGGTCCTTGGTTGGCGGGCTCGTCCTGGACGAATCGGATGTCGGTGACGTGACGGTAGTGCTCCAGTACCTTGGCCATCTCGGCTCCGGGTAGCGGATAGAGACGTTCCAGGGAGATGATTGCCACTTTGCCGTCGAGACCAGACTTCTCCCGGTTCGCCACGAGTTCCCAGCGGATCTTGCCGGAGCAGATCAGCAGACGGGAAACTTCGGACGGATCTCGTGATCGTCGGGTCGTCCAGCACCGGATGCCAGACTCCTGAGGTGAATTCCTCCGGCAGCGAGGCGGCCGCCTTGCTGCGCAACATCGACTTAGGGGTGGCCACCACGACCGGGCGGTGATAGTTGACGTAGGCGTGCTGACGCAGCAGGGTGGAAGTAACTGGCTGCCGTCGAAGGCTGGCTGACGGCGAGAGCGTTCTCGGCGCACAGCTGCAGCCAGCGTTCGATGCGTGCAGAGCTGTGGTCCGGGCCCTGCCCCTCGAAACCATGGGGCAACAGCACCACCACACCGGACTTCTGGTCCCATTTCGCTTGCCCGGAGACAACGAAACTCGTCGGCAATGATCTGGGCTCCGTTGGCGAAGTCACCGAACTGCGCCTCCCACAAGACCAAGGCGTCCGGTCGGGCCACGGAGTAGCCATACTCAAAACCCCATGGCCGCGTACTCACTGAGCAGTGAGTCGTAGACGTCGAAGGTGGCTTGGTCGTCGCTCAGGTGTTTCAGGGGAACCCAGGCTTCGTTGGTGATGCGGTCCACGATCGCTGCGAATCGTTGCGAGAAGGTCCCACGGCGTGAATCCTGCCCGGCCAGCCGGACGGGTCGACCCTTCCATCAGCAGCGAACCGATAGCGAGTAGCTCGGCGGTAGCCCAGTCGATGGGGCCGTTGAGGATCTGCTCGGCCCGGCGTTTCAGCTGGGGCAGTACCTTCGGATGCGGGGTGAAACCCTCCGGGAGAAGCGGTGTGCACCTCACTGATTCGGTGCATCATATCTGGTGTTATCGCGGTGAGTCGGTGCCCCTGCTTCGTCGGGTAATAGGGCACCCTCGTGTACTCCTCGATCACCGCGTCGGTGTTCTTGGCGTCGCGCGCTTCCTTGAACACGTTCTCTAGGCGAGCCCTGAACTTATCCATCACGTCTTCGGCATCGGACACGGAAATGTCGCCACGCCCGATCAGGGCTTCGGTGTACAGGCGCCTGACGGAACGCTTTTTGCTCGATCAGGTCGTACATCTTGGGCTGCGTGAAACTTGGATCGTCGCCTTCGTTGTGGCCGCGGCGCCGGTAGCAGACCAGATCGATCACGACATCCTTGTGGAATCGCTGTCGATAGGCGAAAGGCCAGTCGGGCGGCGCGGATGCAGGAGTCGGGATCGTCGCCATTGATGTGAAGCACCGGAGCGGAGATGGCCTTGGCGACGTCCGTGCAGTAGGTAGAGGTGCGTGACTCGATGGGGGCTGTTGTGAACCCCACCTGGTTGTTGACCACAATGTGGATGGTGCCTCCGGTCTTATAGCCACGCAGCTGGCTCATCTGCAAAGTCTCGAAGACGACTCCCCTGTCCACAGAAAGGCTGCGTCGCCGTGCAGGAGAAGTGGCAGGACCGGGAAGTCGTCTTTCCCTATCATGTCCTGTTTTCGCCCGGGCGATTCCCTGGAGAACCGGGATTCACTGCCTCAAGGTGAGAAGGGGTTGGCCGCGACGGAGGTCTTTGATGGTTGCTCCGTTATTGGCGACGAAACTTGCCCTCCGAGCCCAGGTGATATTTGACGTCGCCGGTTCCGGAGACATCAATGGTGCCTGCGAATTCGTGGAAAAATCTGGGCGTAGTCCTTGCCGACAATGTTTGAAAGAACGTTGAGACGCCCACGGTGTGGCATGCCTATGCACACCTCATCGAGTTGCTCGTTTGCTGCTTGCTGGCAGATCTCGTCCAGCAGGACGATGACGGATTCACCGCCCTCCAGGGAGAAGCGTTTCTGCCCGACGAATTTGGTCTGCAGGAAAGGTTTCGAAGACCTCGGCCTCGTTCAGTTTGTCGAGGGGCGTGCATGTGCTCTTGATGTGTCAGGGGCTTGGCGTGGTATTTCGATGCGATCCTGGAACCACTTGCGCTGTTGGGGGTCCGCGATGTGCATGTACTCGACGGACACGGTTCGGCAGTAGGAGTCCTGCAAAATTGCGAGGATCTCCCGTAGCGAGCGGTAGACCCTTTCCTGTCCACCGAAGGTACCTACGGCGAACTCGCGGTCCAGGTCCCAGATGGACAGGCCATGGGCTTCCAAACGGAGGTCTTCGTGCGAGCGTTGCCGGTATTCCAGAGGGTCGGTGTCGGCCACCAGGTGTCCTACTGAACGGTAGGCGTTGATGAGTTCCAGCACCCGTCCCTGTTTCGCGACCTGGTTCTCTCGGTAGGTGGAAACGTCGACGCTCCACCTCAATGGCTCATACAGGTATGCGCAGGGCTTCGAAGATTGTGTCATAGAAGCTCTCTTCCCCGAGTAGCAGCTGGTGGATGATCTTCAGGAACTCGCCTGATTGGGCACCTTGGATAACTCGGTGATCATAGGTGGATGTGAGGGTCGTCACCTTGGAGATTCCGAAGTCGTCGACATGGAACAAGGAAGTCCCTTGGAACTCTGCTGGATAGTCGATGCTGCCGACTCCCAAGATCATTCCCTGCCCGTTCATTAGGCGGGGTACGGAATGATTTGTGCCGATCCCTCCGGGATTGGTGATGGTGGCTGTGGTTCCGGCGAAATCAGCCACGGTAAGTTCCCCGGAGCGAGCCTTGGCAATGATCTTTTCGTAGGCAGCCCAGAATTGAGCGAAATTGAGTTTCTCGCATCCCTTGATGTTGGGAACTAGGAGCTGGCGAGTGCCATCTGATTTCTTGAGGTCGATGGCGATCCCCAAGTTGATTGTGGGATTTTTCAACCAATGTTGGTTTGCCATTGATCACGTCGTAGGAGTTGTTCATTGAAGGCACTGCCTTCAGCGCCTGGATCATTGCGTAGGCGATCAGGTGGGTGAAAGCTGACCTTGCCGCCCTTGGATGTTTTCAGAAGTTGTTGATCCCGGTGCGCTGATCGATCACGAGTTTCATGGGAACGGAACGTACGGAGGTGGCGGTAGGGCACACTCAGCGAGGCATCCATGTTTTTTTGCGGTGCGCATCGGGGCCCCACGAAGTACGGTCAGGGCGGGGTGCCACGGCGGAAGGCTCAGGACGTAGTGATGGATTCGGGGCATTTGCCGACAGGCCGGCTCCAGTGCCTGGGGTGGAGGGAGATTCCCTGGTGGGTTTGACTGATTCCACCTTCGGCTGGTTTCCCTCCCCCGAGGGGTGCGCTCCCGAGGGGAGAGGAGGGTGGTCATTGTGTACCAGGGAGGTGGGATCCGTGTTGGCAGGGGGTCGCTTTGTCCTTGAAGAAGGCCTGCCATGTTTCGTCCACGGACGAGGGATCTTTCTCCCAGGCTTCCCGCATCTCGTCAATCAACCAAGAGTTCGCGCCAAATGCATCATGTGAGTCAGGTGTCGACATCTTCGCCAGTGGCTGTTGCCACGATCCCTACGTGAGACTACTGCTTGGGCGTCAGGCTTCATCGCCCAGTGATCAGCTTAGCGAACTTCGCTCAGGATGGTTGGAGTTAGGACGGGAGGAGGCGCGCCACGCGAGTCCTGCCGAGAAGCCTGCCAGGAGCACGAGAAGTGTGTTGCGCATCACCAGGGTAGAGGATTCAAAGCCGGAGCCGTTGGGGATCGCCATGATCCCCAGAGTTCCCCATGGATAGGTGTATTGGGTGAGCATCGCCACGATTACCAGACCGGTTGCCAGTATCCGGCGAGGGCGTCGTAACCAAGGACTGGTGCCAAAGGGCGAGCAGGGCTGCCAATGGCCCTGCCAGCCACTGAACGTACTGTGTGGACAGGGTTTTGTTCGCGATCACGGTGGCGAGTACCACGGCCAGCACTGACAACAGGATGGCCTGCGGCAGGTTTTCGTTGTGTGAGCGGAAATTACGAAGCAGCCTCCACGTGAGCGCCGCGGTGAGCAGGATCGAGCCCACTGTGAGGAAAGTTGACACCCCAAGAAGAACATCGACAGCCGGTCCTTGGAACTCGATGGCGTTGTATTTGCTGAGCGCCACCTGCCAAGCCGGGGCGGTGGTGAACGTGCGTAGGAACACGAGCGCCGTTGCGGGTACCGACTCCATCTGGAGCCCTCGGTTCGACTGCCAGGCCATGGGGGAAATAGAACGGGACCATCCACCGATCAGGAGCGATGCAAGGCCCAGAGAAAACCCAGCAACGATAAAGCCAATCAGTCGGAATCGTCCTGTTCCTTTGCGCAGAGGTACAGGGGGCTGACATCAGGGGCGATCAGTAGGGGCTGGCCAGAGTTTTATCGCCGCGCCAAGGCCGATAAGGGCCCCCGAGGCCGCAGGATGGCGATTCAGCCACAGGCATGCCAGCGCGACGGCTGCTGCTGTCAGCATGTCGAAGCGGAACCACACGATGGGTCCGCAGGCGCCTATGAACAGGATCCAGAAAACGGTGGCGCTCACTGAGCCATACTTGAAGAGCATCGCTGCCACGATCCCGTCGAGCAGGAGCATCGCTGAGGCGAAGACTGGAAGCCAGGAATTGAAGGCGCTGGCGCGATAGGGGCAGGGAGGCTGTGAACCAAACCGCGAAGAGCAGTGACGACCAGGGCAGCCCCCCGACGAGAGCGGGTTTCCTGTGGTTGCGGCTCCACAGCACTGCGAGAGGGATGAGGCCGATCAGAAATCCCCCGAGCAGGAGGAAAGGCAGCCACGAGGGGTGGCCTCCTCCGAGTGTGTAGAGAAACTCAAGGAACCAGACAGCGGGAAGCGGATATTCCGTCATCACACCGGGTCCCGCCAAGGCCGCGGCGCACTGCGAGTTGTTGTTCCCATCCCCGAGCAGACACCAGAGCCAGTACCCGTAGTAGCTGACATCGTTCTGGACGAAGGACACGTGAGGGATTTTCCACAGCAAGACATTGAGCGCGCGGGTCGCTGCAAACACAAGCGTGAGTGTCACTGCCCATGTGGTGCGGCAGGAGCGCTTGAATGACGGTGGTGTGGTCTCGGTCAAGCGCGGACCCCCTGGAATTCTGGGCTCGCCGGTCACGCCGGCCCTGAAGCGCCCCGCGAGGATTCGAACCTCGGCACCCGCCTCCGGAGGGCGGTGCTCTATCCCCTGAGCTACAGGGGGCTTCGACGTGCGAAAGGCTAGCATGAACCCGGAGGTCCGGGACAACTTGGAGGTTCTGGGGACGGCCTGAAATCCTTCAGATCATCCCTGATGAGTTCAGTGCAGGCCCTAGCTGATCATCCTGTTCCTCGAGCTGCTCGTGTTCTCCTTGTAGGGTTTTTATCGGCCCGCTCAGCTGGCTGTGGCTGTCCAAGATGTTTTCGCTCAGGAGGTGCTCCTTCGCGATCAGGATTGCCGTATTCATGCTGTGGCATGCGAACGGCCTCTGCTTCATTGCTTCCGTTTTGTGGGATGTGTCGGAGTTTCATCTGCCCTGGTACGCCCCTTCTGGCAAGCTTTTGGCCTCATGACTCATGCTCACATCGCCGGTTCGATCCACGCCGACGTCGCCAAAAACAGGACCGCAGTGGCTCACGTTGCCCGAGGACCTGAATCAGTTGCGAGCGGAGCTGTGGCCTGCAGGGACCGATCAGGGACGAGATGGGGCGCATTGTCATTGGTGGGGTCCCCCTGACGCGAGTCGCGGTTGAGCAGGGCACACCCGCCTATGTGATCGACGAACAGGATTTCCGCGCCAGAGCGCGGGCTTTTCGCGACAATTTTGCCGGGTGGCGGGTCTATTACGCGGGAAGGCATTGCTGACCCGGGCGGTGGCGCGCTGGGTCACCGAAGAAGGACTTCACCTGGACGTGACGACCATGGGGGAGATGCGGATCGCCCTAGCCGGGGGATGCCGGCGGAGCGGCTCGGGTTTCATGGCAACAACAAATCGGTGGAGGAAATCCGTTTTGCTCTGGAGCAGGGAGTCGGGACGCATCATAGTCGACTCCTTCCACGAGATAGACCGCATCGAGACAGCATGCCGGGAGCTTGGGGAAAAGGGCTCGTGCGCTGGTGCGGGTCACCACCGGGGTGGAAGCTCACACGCATGAGTACATCGCGACGGCTCACGAGGACCAGAAATTCGGCCTGTCCATCCTCGGGGGGCACGCCCTTGCGGGCGCTGGTTCGGTGTCAGTCGTCGCCTTTCATCGAGCTGCGCGGCATTCACAGCCACATCGGCTCCCAGATCTTTGAGACCCATGGCTTCGAGGTGGCGATTCGTCGCACACTGCGACTGGCGGAACAGTTTCGTGTCGCCACTGGGGTGGAACTGGCGGAGCTAGACCTTGGGGGTGGTTTTGGGAATCGCTTACACGGAGGCCGATTCACCCATGCCAACTGACGCCCTCGCACAAGCCTTCGAGGACATCCTCGATCACGAGTGTCGAGGTTTCGGATTGAAACGCCCTCAGCTCAGCATCGAACCCGGGCGCGCTATTTGTGGTCCGGCCGGGGTTGCCTCTGTACGAGGTCGGGACGGTGAAGGCTGTGGAGCTGGAGAACGGGCGTTCACGCACCTACGTTTCTGTTGATGGGGGCATGAGCGACAACATCCGCCCCGCCCTGTATGCCGCCGAGTACTCCTGCGCCTTGGCGAACCGGACCTCAGAGGCCGAGCCTGTGCTCGCGAGGGTCGTCGGGAAGCATTGCGAAGGAGGCGACATCTTGATTCAGGGATGTCTTCCTGCCTCGGGACATCCAGCCCGGAGACCTGATCGCTGTCCCTGGGGCCGGGGCGTATTGCCGATCCATGGCCAGTAACTACAATCAGGTCCCGAAACCGCCCCTGCTGGCGGTGAGCCAGGGCGAGACACGAACGCTTCTCAGGCGGGAGACCCTGGAAGACCTGATGCGACTTGACGTAGGGGAGTGAACATGGCTGAGGATACTTCGCCGTTGAAGGTGGCACTGCTCGGTGCTGGTGTGGTTGGTTCTCAGGTAGCCCGAATCCTGAGCCAGGAGGCGGATTCCTTGCGTCAACGCATCGGTCGGCCCTTGGAACTCGTAGGCATTGGTGTGCAGGCTGGACGTGCAACGTCCAGGAATCGATCCCGGTCTGTTCACCATGGATGTTCACGGCCTCGTCACGCGCGGTGACCTGGATCTCGTCATCGAGGGTGATCGGTGGTATCGAGCCCGCGCGAACCCTGCTCACAGCGGCTATGAACGCGGGCGCCTCAGTGGTCACCGCCAACAAGGCGTTGCTGGCCGAGGATTTGGCGCAACTGAGTGCAACGGCCAAGAAAAACGGCGTCGACCTCTACTACGAGGCAGCGGTGGCGGGAGCGATTCCGATCATTCGACCCCTGCGGGAATCCCTGGTCGGGGATGAGATCCGTGCGGTCATGGGAATCGTCAACGGCACCACCAACTACATTCTCGACCAGATGACCACGAGCCACCTGAGCTTCGAGGTGGCGCTGCGCCAAGCTCAGGAGCTCGGTTTCGCGGAGGCTGATCCCACCGCTGACGTCGAGGGCAAGGATGCGGCTGCGAAAGCAGCGATTCTTGCTGGGCTGGCGTTCCATACCGAGGTGCACAGTTCTGAGGTTTTCTGCGAGGGCATCACGTCGGTGACGGAAACCGATATCCTGGCTGCCGACCGGATGGGGTGTGTGGTGAAACTGCTCGCCGTGGCCAAGCTGGCAGACGATGATCGAGTCATCGTCAAGGTTCATCCCACCATGATCCCGAAGACCCACCCACTGGCCTCAGTTTCTGGCGCTTACAACGCAATTTTTGTCGAGTCGGTCGAGGCAGGGCAGCTGATGTTCCTCGGGCAGGGGAGCGGGTGGTGCTCCCACAGCCTCGGCAGTCATGGGAGATGTGGTGACTGTGGCCCGCAACCGGGTGCGGGGAACCGCTGGTCACCTCGGGTACCGGATACACCAAGCGTGGGGTCGCCCCGATTGGGGATGCGACCAGCCGCTACTACATTCGTTTCCAGGTGGAGGACAAACCAGGTGTGCTTGCCAAGTGTGCCACTATCTTCGGAGCCCATCGGGTGTCCCTGCAAACCTGCCAGCAGTCCTACCTGGAAGGCCTGGGACGCACCGACGGGTTCACCGCGGAGTTGAACTTCATGACACATGACGCACGTGAACAGGACCTCCAGGACGTCGTCGCGGCGCTGCGGGAGGCTCCCTTCATCGGGAATGCCATCGACTACATGCGTATCGAGGGCAAGTGAGACTTACCGTACGTGTCCCGGCAAGCACCGCCAACCTGGGTTCGGGATTCGACTGCGTGGGGTTGGCCGTGGACTGGTTCGACGAATTGACACTGGAGGTCTCGAGGACCGGGGGCCCTCAAGGTCGAGGTGATGGGTGAGGGTGCCCATCAGGTGCCTCGCGACGAGTCCCATCTCGTGATCGCTACGTTGCTGCACGCCCTACGTCAGTGGGGTGTGGCCCCGCCGGGCGGACTGCTCCTGAGGACGCGCAACACGATTCCGCACTCGCGCGGGCTTGGTTCCTCTGCGGCGGCCATAGTGGCTGGCTGTGCTTTTGGCTCACGGCATTGCCTTTCCCGGTGAAGAGCTGGATCGGGTCGAATTGACTCGGGTCTCCAGCTCTCTGAGGGAGCATCCCGACAACGCGGGTGCGGCGGTCTGGGGGTGGCGCGATCCTAGCCTGGCTGGATGGCGAACGGGTGGAACTGGTTCGGTTGCGGCTCGTGGATGGCCTACGGTGCCTTGCATTCGTTCCCGATTTGGAGGTCCCTACCGAAGGGGCCAGAGCTGTCCTACCCGACATGGTGCCTCGGAAAGATGCTGTGGCCCAGGCGATAGCAGCTGCTTCCCTTCCCCTGGCTCTTGAACGGCGTCCCGATTTGTTGTTGTCTGCAACCAGGACCGTTTGCATCAGTTTCAGAGAGCCGAGCTGATGCCGGCCTCCTGGTCGTTGCTGCGGCGATTGCGGCGGGTAGGAGTTCCTGCGACCATTTCCGGGGCTGGGCCGACCGTGTTTGCGATCGGTCTGGAGGACCAGCTAGCGAAAGCAGACTCCCTTGAACATGAAGGATTCCAGCGCCACGGCCTCGTGCCGGGCGTGGGAGTGCAGCTCGTGGATTGAGCAATGTGGGTGCCTCAGCATCCGAGCGGCGTACGACCACGTACGGGAGTACCGTGGACGGCTCCTGAGCGTCTGCACAGCAATGTCAAGAAGTCCTGTGGGTGGAAGCCGGTCCCCATGAATGCATCGATTGAGACCTGATCGTGTCGCTCCATGGGGGTGGAAGACCTGAAGGGTTATGGCGCCTGTGAGCCTGCGCGTAGAGCTCCACTGCAACGCCCTGGAACAGCATCGAACCCTCTTTACGTAACGTCAGCTGGGGAGAAGGTCGGGTCTCGTGTTATTATTTCGGCAGTCAACTGAACGGCGTCGGTGGCGGTTTCTTTTACCACCGTGAAATGAGCGCTTTGACTAGACACTTCACCGGTTGGGCAATTTTCAGTGCCCCCGGTTTCCTGAGTTAAGGAAGGCATTCCGTGACCGAATCCGGTTCCAGCTCCCTGGCAGATCTGAAGCTCCCTGAGCTCAAGAAGATGGCAGCAGGGATGGGTATCAAGGGCACTTCTGCGATGCGTAAGGGTGATCTGATCGCCGCGATTTCCGGCGGGGTCAACGTCCCTGCCAGGCCTGATCACAAAGCCCGTACCTCACATCCCTAGGAAGCGAGCCGAGGTCGAACCGCAGCTTCCTGTAGAGGCGTCGGAACATGCCGGTCCCGAGCGGTCGAAAGCGGAGAAAACAGAATCCGAATCACCCGCTCAGCAGCATCAGTCACGGGTGGATGGTGAAGGCGTTAGCCGCAACAGGCGGCGCCGCGAACGTAACAAAGAGCGTGACCGTGCGGCGCAGGAAGCGACGAACGAAGAGGTTGGAGAGCGTTTGGCTGCTGCTCTTGGGCAGACCGGCACCTCCACCGCAGCCCCTGTCCTTGCCTCCCGGCAAACGCAGGAGTAGGGCGTTTCGAGGAGGAGAACGAAGGCGGACGTCGCGGACGGCGTCGTCGCAACCGTGATCGCCAGAACCGTCGCAACCGTGGTTCTGGGGGCATGGACCGCTTCGAGAATGAACCTACGGTTTCCGAGGACGACGTGCTTGCAGCCGTTTCGGGATTGTTGACATTCTCGACAATTACGCCTTCGTCCGTACCACCGGGTACCTTCCGGGCCCAACGACGCCTACCCGCCGTTGGCCATGGTGCGTAGATTCGGGTTGCGTAGAGGCGATGTGATCGTCGGTGCTATCCGCACCCCCGGAGAAGGTGAGCGCAAGGAGAAGTACAACCCGCTGGTGCGGATCGACTCCATCAACGGTGACGATCCTGAGAAGGCGAAGCAGCGTCCCGAGTTTTCGAAACCGACACCTCTCTACCCCCAGGAAAAGCTCCGCCTCGAAACAGTCAATACGCAGCTGACAGGCCGCGTCATTGACCTGGTTGCCCCGATCGGCAAAGGGCAGCGTGGCCTCATCGTTTCCCCGCCCAAGGCCGGCAAGACGATGGTAATCGCAGGCCATCGCGAACGCAATCGCCGCGAACAATCCCGAGGTTCACCTCATGGTAGTTCTCGTTGATGAGCGCCCCGAAGAGGTCACGGATTTTCAGCGGACTGTCTCCGGTGAAGTGATCGCTTCCACCTTCGACCGTCCGCCGAGGACCACACAGTGGTTGCTGAGCTAGCCATCGAACGTGCCAAGCGTCTCGTTGAACTTGGTCACGATGTGGTTGTGCTGCTTGACGGGATCACTCGCCTGGGTCGGGCGTACAACCTGGCGGCCCCTGCTTCTGGACGCATCCTTTCTGGCGGTGTCGATTCAGCAGCCCTCTATCCACCTAAGAAGTTCTTCGGGCAGCCCGCAACATAGAAAACGGCGGCTCCCTGACGATTCTGGCGACTGCTCTCATCGAGACCGGGTCCCGAATGGATGAGGTCATCTTCGAGGAGTTCAAGGGCACTGGCAACATGGAGCTCAGGCTCGCCAGGCAGCTCGCCGACAAGCGGATCTTCCCGCGATCGATGTGGACGCCTCCGGAACCCGCCGTGAGGATCTGTTGCTCGGTCGTGACGAGTTGAACATCATCTGGAAGCTGCGTCGCGCGCTTTCCGGGCTCGACGACCAGGCCGCCCTGGAGACCCTGCTGGCAAGGATGCGAAAGACACAGAACAACCACGAGTTTTTGCTCAGTGTCCTGAAGACCACTCCGGCCCAGGATGGCTGAGCTGATTGTGCCGGAGCCGTCGGGATCGTTTTTGATTCGGCGGCATCGGCTGGCACAATTGCAGGCCGTGCCGGTTCACGCCCGCCGATGGTGTGGCGACCCGGGAAGAACACACCTAGAGAAAAATCATGAAGCAGGGTATCCACCCCGAGTACATCGAGACAAAGGTTCACTGCACCTGCGGCAACACCTTCACGACCCGCAGTACCTCGAAGAAGGGGCCTTGAACGCAGACGTGTGTTCCGAGTGTCATCCCTTCTACACCGGCAAGCAGAAGATTCTTGACACCGGTGGCCGTGTCGCTCGTTTCGAGCGCATGTACGCCAAGAACAAGAAGAAGTGAGTTCACGGGGCCTGCAGAAATTGTTCGAGAAACGCGGATCCCCTGATCGCCGAACACGATCGGCTCGAGGCCCAGCTGGCCGACCCCGCGACGCACGCCGACCCGGCGCTAATGCGCCGGGTCGGTCGTCGTTATGCGGCGCTGAGGCCCGTCGTTGAGACCCTGGCCCCTGTATCGCGGACTGGCCGCTGATCGTGAAGCTGCACTCGAACTTGCCGAGCAGGATCCCGCTTTCACGGAGGAGGCCGAGGCAATCGGAACGCGACTCGAAGAGACCGCGGTGCGGCTCACCCGGCTGCTGGCGCCAAGGGACCCGAACGATGACACCGATGCGATCCTCGAGATCAAGTCGGGGGAGGGGGCGAGGATCCGCGCTGTTTGTGGCCGATCTGCTTCGTATGTATCAGCGGTATACAGAACAAGTCGGCTGGCACCTCGAGGTGGTGGACTCCCCAGACAACGGATCTTGGCGGATTCAAGTCTGTGACAGTGGCGGTGAAGGGAACCGGCATCGATGGGGTCGGTCCCTATGGGCGGCTCAAGTTTGAGGGTGGGGTACACAGGGTCCAACGCGTTCCCGTCACCGAAACCCAGGGACGCATCCACACTTCTGCCGCTGGCGTACTGGTTTCACCTGACATTGAGCCAGAGGAGTTGGAGATCAGTGAATCCGACCTCAGAATCGACGTGTTCCGGGCTTCAGGGGCCTGGCGGTCAGGGAGTGAACACCACGGACTCGGCCGTCAGGATCACCCACATCCCGACGGGAGTTGTGGTGAGCTGCCAGAACGAGCGTTCCCAACTGCAGAATCGTGAACAGGCGATGCGACTGCTGCGTTCCAGGCTCGCCGCCATCCAGGGAGGCGCAGGCCGCGGAGGCGGCATCCGCCGCTCGCAGGTCGCAGGTGCGCACGGTGGACCGCTCCGAAAGAATCCGCACCTACAACTTCCCGGAGAATCGATTCGCCGATCACAGAATCGGTTTCAAGGCTCACAACTTGGACCTGGTCCTGGCAGGGGCCTTGGCGCCCGTGCTCGATGCGCTGGCCGAGGCCGACCTGGCTGAACGGCTCTCCGGACCAGGCCGATGAGGGCATGGGACCTGGTCCTGGAGATCTCGGAGCAGCTAGCGGAGGCCGGCGTCACTACTCCAGCGGCTGATGCTCGGTGGCTTGTCTGTCACGCTCTGAAGTGCGATTCGGCGGCGCTGGTTCTCCGAGATGCGTCGCCCGGGGATTGTGACAAGGTAGCGGGTTTCGTTGCCCGACGGAGGACCGGGGAGCCGGTCCAGCACATCACAGGGTGGGCGCCGTTCCGCTACGAAACCCTCGCGGTCGGGCTGGGGGTCTTCATACCGCGTCCCGAGACGGAACTGCTGGTGGATGAGGTTCTCAGGGCACGTGACAGACCTGCCCGCCGGGAAACGCTGCGTGGTTGAGCTGTGCGCCGGTTCGGGGGCCATCGTGCGGAGCCTCGCGAGGGAGTGTGGTGGTCTGGAGCTGCACGCAGTAGAACGTTCCTCCGACGCATGGCCTTGGCTGCTACGGAACCTTGATGGCCTTGGGGTGGACTGCCGCCAGGAAGATATGTCTGAGGCTTTCCATGATCTTGATGCTCGGGTCGATGTCGTGGTGGCGAACCCGCCCTACGTTCCCACCAGGCCTGCGTGGCCGGCTCCCGGTGGAGGTGAGTCACGATCCGGCTGAGGCCCTGTTTGGTGGTGAGGACGGGCTGGATGCCATCCGGGTCGTCCACTCGGTGGCGCGCAGGCTTCTGGTGCCGGGCGGCCTGGTGGCCATGGAACACGACCAGTCGCACGCCGACCAGGTCCGGGCAATCTTCTCTGATGGCTTCTTCGATATCCGGACGGTGCACGACCTGGCAGGGCACCCCCGACACCTTCTCGCCAGACGTGGCAGGATTGGCGGGTGAACGAAACCGGGTCCAGGACGTTGTCTCTCGAGTTTGAAACCGATGCCGCTCTTGAGGCGGCCCGGGGAGGCGGTCGCGGCAGGGGCAGTGCGTCGTCTTCCCAACTGACACGGTCTACGGGATCGGGTGCGCTGCATTTGACAGCACAGCGGTCACGGGGTTGTTGGATGCCAAGCAGCGAGGACGTGACATGCCGCCCCCTGTTCTGATAGCGGAGGGCTCGATGCTGCGAGCCCTCGCCGGTCAGGTGCCAGATGCGGCCAGAAAGCTGGTGGCACAGTTTTGGCCGGGGGCGCTGACCATCATCGTCGAGGCACAACGATCGCTTCCCCTGGACCTGGGGAAAAACCCGGGGAACGGTGGCGGTCCGGGTGCCCGACCACGATCAGGCCGTGCCCTATTGCGCCGTACGGGCCCCATGGCCGTGAGTTCAGCGAACGTCTCCGGACAGCCTGCTGCGACCACTGCAAGGGAGGCCCGCGATATGCTGGCCGATGCTGTAGCGGTCTACCTGGACGGCGGGGAGGCCCCAGGAGGAGAGGCCTCCACGATCATCGACTTCACCAGTGACGAACACGGACGGATTCTTCGCCAAGGGGCGATCGCCCTCGAGGAACTCCGTCAGGGTGGTGCCGGAGCTGCAGGCTGGCTGATGCGCGAATATCTTCTCGTGCTGTTGGTCGCCACCGCCGCCACCTACCTGTTTGCGGCGGTGTGTCGTCAGCTTGCCCTGCGCTGGAACGCGGTGGCGAAGGTGAGGGAACGTGACGTGCACACCAGCCCCAAACCTTATTTCGGCGGACTTGCGATGTTCGTTGGGCTGGTCATCTGTCTGATACTTGCCGTGAACATGCCGTTCCTATCGCGATTCGCTACCGTCGGGCACGACGCCTTAGTAGTGCTCCTGGCTAGCGGCCTGATCTGCGCTGTTGGCTTGGTCGACGACGTGGTCGAATTGAGCCCGGTAGTCAAATTCGGCGGCCAGGTGTTGGCCGCGGGGGCTGCTGTGCTGGGAGGGGTCCGCATCTACTGGATTCCTCTGCCGAATGCGGTGTTGGCTCTCGATGACGCTAGTAGCATTCTGATCACGGTTATCTTTATTGCGGTGTGTGCCAATGCCGTCAACTTCGTCGACGGGCTGGATGGGCTGGCCGCTGGTTTGGTGGCGGTCGGGGCGGGGGCGTTCTTCGCGTACTCGTACGTACTCGCCTATGAACAGGATCTGGCCCGGGCCACGACGGCGAGTTTGCTGACTGTTGCCACCCTCGGAATCTGTCTCGGGTTCCTCGGCCACAACTTCCAGCCGGCGCACATGTTCATGGGGGACGCGGGAGCCATGCTTCTGGGGTTCCTGATGGCGATGAGCGCCATCTCGTTCACCGGGCAGGTGGATCCGAGTGCCCTCAGCCGAGATCATGATGACGTTCTGCCCGCCCTGCTCCCGGTACTGCTGCCGTTTGCCACGATGGCCCTACCCTCAGCGATCTGGTTCTGGCCTGGATTCGCCGGACAGCACGGGGCCAGCATCCTTTCAAGGCCGACAAATACCACCTGCACCACAGGCTTGTCGCCCGAGGGACACTCGCAGCGCGGGGTCGTGTTCATCATGTGCTCCTGGGGTGCGGTGATAGCAGGAGGTCTCGTCTGCACAGTGCTCCTGAACCACCCCGCCACGTGGTGGGCCATCGGGGTTTTCCTCGTGCTGCTGGTGCTGGTCACCATCATGCCTGTCAGGCGTGGAGCTGGAACGGCGAAACGTGGCTGAACGTCGGGTCACAGGGGCAACCCGGCGTGCCCGACAGATGATGGTTGGTGGGCTGGTTGCTGGGCAGGCAGTGGGTATCTCGGTGTGCGGACTGGCCTTGGCGACCGGTTCCCGATCGGCGCTCATCGGGGCTGCGCTGGGATTCGCCGCGGTGGTCATCTTCTGCTCCGTGGGGCAAGCCGTCGAGATCGTGGCCTGCGAACTGGACCCCGTCCAGGGGCCTCGGAGTGGTACTCGCAAGCTATGCAGTTCGCGTGGTCGGGATTGGAGCTGGTATCTGGTTCGTGACGAGTCACCCGCGGCTTGGTCCTGAAACAGACACGAACTGGCTGGCGATCGCGGTCATCGCAACAGTACTGTCCTGGACGACAGGCGTGGTCGTGGTGGCGTCGCGGCAACGCGTCCCCATTTACGATATGCACGACCAGGGCTGAAAGTGCGATTCTTGGGATGAAGGTGGGGAGTTTTTCCGCTAGGCTCACTCCCGACATGGGCACCAGACCAGTATCCGAGGAGAAGCCTTCGCAGCGGCAGGGGCACCGAGGATGGGGATGGTCGTGCTCAGTTACATCCTGGCGGGTCTGCTCTTCTACGGAGGGTTGGGCTGGCTGGGCGACCATTTCTGGAAGACATCGTGGTTGCTGCCAATGGGCCTGATCATGAGGCCTGGTCTGCAGCACTATCTGATCATCAAGCGATATGGGAGCGGCGCGTGAACCCTTGGCTTCTTCCGCTGGACAGCGGTGGCGATGGCGGTTACACCCGCCGAGTGTCAACGACTTCATTTTCGACACTCCCGTTATTCCGGGCACCCCCACCTGGATGAACAAGCCCTTCTGGCAGGCCGTCATAGCGGCTCTACTGGTGGTTCTGCTCTGGTGGCTGGCCTCGCGCCGACTCAAGGTCCTGCCCCCAAAACGGCAGTTCTTCGCAGAGTACCTCTACGAATTCGTCCGCAATAGCATCGCCCGTGACATTCTCCACCACGACTACAGACGCTTCCTTCCCTATCTGCTCGGTCTCTTCTCCTTCCTGCTGGTTAGCAACTGGTTTGGTGAAACCTTCGTTTTCATGCTCCCCAACCTTCAGCAATGTCGGATTCGCTTACGGCCTAGCTTTTTCTGTCCTGGTGTGTCTACGTCGGTGCGGGATTCCGCAAAATTCGGCATCGGGTTTCTCAGAAGGCGCTCATCCCCGAGGGGCGTTCCGTGGTATCTCCTGTGGTTGATCATCCCGCTGGAGTTCCTCGCGACCTTCATCACCAGGCCCGTCACTCTCGCCCTGCGTCTGTTCGCCAACATGTTCGCCGGACACCTCGTGGTTCTGGTGTTCGTGGTCGGAGGCTCCTTCCTGTTGACCTTCCAGAACAACCTCATGTACAACGTCTCCGGTGCCGTCTCGGTGGCATTCAGTTTCGCGATCCTGTTCCTGGAACTGTTCATCGGCGCACTGCAGGGCCTACATCTTCACGGTCCTGACCGCCCAGTAGTGTCAACCTCAGTCTCAGAGGCCCACTGAATCGAAAAATCCGACTCCATCACCAATCCCGGTGAGGAGCCATCCGAAAGGAAAAACCATGCAGACCCTCCTGAAATCAACGGCTCGCTCAACATGCTCGGCTATGCGATCGCCACCATCGCCCCGGCTCTGGGTGTGGCCTGGATCTTCGCCTCGGTCATCAATGGAACCGCTCGCCAGCCTGAGGCACGTGGCGCCATGATGAGCACCGCCTTCATCGGCTTCGCCGTGGTCGAGGCACTCGCCATCATCGCCATCGCCCTGGCCTTCGTTCTTCAGTGAGGATTGACGTGGTTCCCCGTGAATGCGGGTGCTGCTCGAGTCCGGGATCGATCTCGGGACCGCTTCTGCCCCATCACCCTGTCCGAGGTCGTGGTTGGCATCATTTTTGATGCTGCTGGTGTTCCTCGTCATGTGGAAGGTCGTTGTACCGGCCTTCGAGAAACTGTACGAGGAGCGCTACCAACGCATCGAGGGCGGAATCCAGCGGGCTGAACAGGCCGAAGCGAAGGCGGCGGCTGCGCTGGCGGAGTACAACGATCAGCTCAACTCCGCACGCGAGGAGGCGGCAAAAATCCGCGAGGAGGCCAAGAACACCAGTGCACAGATGCTGGCTGAGGCCCGGGAACGGGCCAGCAAAGAGGCTGATCGAATCCTCGCCGCCGGCAGGGAGCCCAGCTGGAGGCCGAGCGTTCGCAGCTCTTGGCCGAGCTTCGCGGAGACATCGGCGGGTCTGGCCACTACCCTTGCCAGCCGGATCGTCGGCGAGGCGCTCACCGACGATGAGCGTGCCAACCGAACCATTGACCGTTTCATGCACGAGCTGGAAACGGCGGGCACATCCCGATGAAGTCTCGCGACGTCGCCCTCAGCGCCTTCGATCCAGTGGTGGACGCCATCCAGGTTGACGCAGCCGCTGCCGATGAGTTGTTCGCGGGTTGTCGATCTGCTCGAAGAACAGCCGCCGCTGAGACGTTCGCTGTCAGATCCCTCTGCGAGTTCGGAGGACAGGCAGGCGCTGGCCCGTAGGCTTTTCGAGGGCAGGCTGGGGACCGCTTCACTGTCGGTGGTCATCGAAGCGGTTTCGCGCCCTTGGGCCAGCGGGCGAGCCATGATCGAGGCCATCGAACGGCAGGGCGTACGCGGCCTGCTGCGTGTCGCCACTGTGCGTGGGGAACTAAAGCGCGTCCAAGAGGAGTTGCATCAATTCGCACTGTTGATTGAAAGCTCCCCTGAGTTGTCCGACGCCCTGCGTAACCGGGGACGCAGCCTCGCGGATCGGCGTGCCCTGATCGCCCGGCTGCTCACGGGACGGGTGGCTTCCGTCACGGGAGATGCTCGCGCTGCGTGCAGCTGCGCCTCGTGCCCGCACGGTCCCGCTCGCCCTCACCGAGCTATGTGGCTCTCGCCGCAGACCTGGCAGGGGAAAAGGGTGGCGCGGGTCACCGTGGCACGTCCCTCTCGACACAGGTCGCATTCAACGACTTCGCAGGGGCTTTGGAGGCTCGGGTCGGCGGTCCGGTCCTCCTGCTGATCGAGGTGGACGAGAACGTGATCGGTGGTATGAGCGTCGATCTTGGCACACATGTATTCGAATCAACCGTGGCCGGGCGGCTCGACGAGGTCCGCCGGCTCCTGAACTGACATCAAGCGATGAAAGCGAAAGTAGGACGCAATGGCTGAACTCACCATCAGTCCCGATGAGATCCGCAGCGCGCTGGACGAGTTCGTCTCGTCCTACCAGCCCGCGGCTGCCAGCATGACGGAGGTCGGCGTTGTCGCGACCTCCGGCGATGGTATCGCGCGCGTCGAAGGTCTGCCCTCGGCCATGGCGAACGAGCTGCTGCGTTTCGAGAACGGCACCATGGGCATCGCCCTCAACCTCGATGAACGTGAGATCGGTGTGGTTGTACTCGGTGACTCCGAGGGCATCGATGAGGGGCTCCACCGTGCGTGGCACGGGTGAGGTGCTTTCCGTGCCCCGTCGGTGACGGCTATCTCGGACGTGTCGTCGATGCAATGGGTGACCCATCGATGGGCTCGGTGAGATCAAGAACATCGAGGGCAGGCGGGCTCTCGAACTCCAGGCGGCAGGGGTCATGGATCGACAGGAAGTCCGCGAGCCTCTGCAGACCGGAATCAAGGCCATCGACGCAATGACCCCTATCGGGCGTGGACAACGGCAGCTGATCATCGGTGACCGCAAGACCGGTAAGACAGCGATCGCAATTGACACGATCATCAACCAGAAGGCCAACTGGGAAACCGGCGATCCCGAAACAACAGGTCCGCTGCATCTATGTGGCCATTGGCCAGAAGGGATCCACTGTTGCCGAGGTGCGCAGCACCCTCGAAGCAGCTGGAGCGTTGGAGTACACAACCATCGTTCACGCTCCCTGCATCCGATCCCGCGGGCTACAGTACATCGCACCCTATGCCGGGTCCGCCATCGGTCAGCACTGGATGTACCAGGGCAAGCACGTGCTGATCATCTTCGATGACCTCACCAAACAGGCCGAAGCATACCGAGCCATGTCCCTCCTGCTGCGCCGACCGCCCGGTCGCGAAGCCTACCCGGGTGATGTCTTCTACCTGCACTCGCGGCTGTTGGAGCGTTGCGCCAAACTGTCGGACCGGTTGGGCGGTGGCTCGATGACTGGCCTACCCATCATCGAGACCAAGGCCAACGATGTCTCGGCCTACATTCCCACAAACGTGATTTCCATCACCGACGGACAGATCTTCCTCCAGTCGGATCTGTTCAACGCCAACCAGCGTCCGGCGATCGATGTTGGTATTTCGGTTTCCCGGGTCGGGCGGTGCAGCGCAGGTCAAAGGCGATGAAATCCGTGGCCGGGTCCCTCAAGATCAACCTCGCCCAGTACCGTGACATGCAGGCCTTTCGCGATGTTCTGCCTCTGACCTGGATGCGGCGTCTCGTCAGCAGCTGGATCGTGGTGCACGGCTCGTGGAGTTGTTGCGTCAGGGGCCAGTACGCTCCCCTACCCGGTGGAGGAGCAGGTGGTCTCGGTGTGGGCAGGCGTGCAGGGGGCATTTCGACGATGTCCCTGTGACTCGAAGTGCTTCGCTTCGAGCAGGAGTTCCTCGAGCATCTTCGGCACAACACCCAGGTGCTTCAGACGATCGCAGATACCAAACTGTTCGGCGATGACCTCAGGAGGTCACAGAGCAGGCCCTGGCCGACTTTCAAGCAGCTGTTCCGCACCTCTGAAGGCGTCCCCTTGGTCCGTGAGGAGCACATACCGATCTCAGGTGAGGCGATCGCGCAGGAAACGATCATTCGCAAGAAGCGAGGTTGATGCCCAATGGCCAGCAGCCTGCGGGAACTCAGGCAGCGACGCAATTCCGTCGCCACCACCAAGAAGATCACCCGTGCCATGGAGCTGATTGCTGCTTCTCGCATCGTCAAGGCTCAGCAGGCGGTTCGTGCTGCTCTTCCCTATGCTGATGCCCTGGTGCACGCGGTATCAGCTTTGGCAACCTACTCCCATGTTCTGGAGCATCCGCTGCTTCGTGACGTCGAGCCGCCCCGTCGGTCAGCTGTACTCGTCATCACAGGCGACCGGGGTCTGGCTGGAGCTTATTCCGCAGAACGTGATCCGGGTGGCGGAACAGCTGAGGGCGAAAGCTGCTGGAGGAAGGGACAGGAATGCTTGATCTATGTGACCGGGAACAAGGGGCCTCTCCTACTACGATTTCCGGCATCGTCCGGTGGAGCAGAGCTGGACCGGTTTCTCCATCGCACCGCAGTACTCGCATGCCAAAGAAATCTCCGATGTCCTGATTGAGCGTTTTCTGCGTCCATACGAGGACGGAGGCGTCGACCAGCTGCACGTCGTCGCGACTCGGTTCATGACGATGCTTACTCAGGAAGCAATCACCTTGCGGCTGCTCCCTCTCGCCGTTGAGGAATCGGATGAGCCCTGTGAGCGGCGGCGATACCGTCCTGCCACACTATGCCTTCGAGCCAACCCCTGAGGCGGTGTTGGACCGGGTCCTCCCGATGTACGTGACCAACCGTATTCAATCGATGCTTCTGCAATCGAGTGCTTCGGAGCTGGCCAGTAGGCAGCGTGCCATGAAATCGGCGACGGACAATGCCCAGCAACTGATCGAACGTTTGACCCGTGAGGCTAACCAGGCCCGTCAGGCGGAGATCACCCAGGAAATCTCTGAAATCGTCGGGGGCGCCGCAGCGCTCGCCGAATCAGCCGGAAGCGAGTGAGGTAAGACATGACTGCCACTGCACATTCGACCACCGCGGCAGGCATTGGCCGCGTCGCCCGGGTCATCGGTCCGGTCGTGGACGTCGAGTTCGCAGCTGATCAGATTCCCGAGATTGGCAACGCCCTGCTCGTCGAGACCGAGGTCATGGGTGAGAAGCGAACCATGACAATGGAAACTGCCCTCCACGTCGGAGATAACCTGATCCGGGCCATCGCTCTGAAAACCCACCGACGGCATGCGCCGGGGTGCGGAGGTCCGCGACACGGGAGCTCCGATCTCGGTGCCGGTGGGCGACATCACCAAAGGGCACGTGTGGAACGTGACCGGAGATGTGCTGAACGTCGATCCAGCATCGATTCAGATCACGGAACGCTGGCCGATTCACCGCCCGGCACCCGAGTTCGATGCGCTGGAACCCCGAACCGAGATGCTGGAGACCGGCATCAAGGTCCTTGACCTGCTCACCCCGTACGTCAAGGGCGGCAAGATCGGCCTGTTTGGTGGCGCGGGGTGTCGGCAAGACCGTGCTCATTCAGGAGATGATTTACCGCATCGCCCACAACTTCGGCGGCACCTCCGTGTTCGCGGGTGTGGGGGAGCGGACCCGTGAGGGTAATGACCTCATCAACGAGATGGAAGAGGCCGGTGTCCTGAAGGACACGGCCCTGGTGTTCGGCCAGATGGACGAACCCCCGGGGAACTCGGCTCCGTGTCGCCCTGACGGCACTGACAATGGCGGAGTATTTCCGCGACGTTCAGAACCAGGATGTGCTGTTGTTCATCGACAACATCTTTCCGGTTCACCCAAGCCGGTTCCGAGGTTTCTACGCTGCTGGGTCGCATGCCTTCCGCCGTCGGCTACCAGCCGAACCTGGCCGACGAGATGGGGCAGCTCCAGGAACGGATCACGTCCACCAAGGGGCACTCCATCACCTCGATGCAGGCCATCTACGTGCCCGCCGACGACTACACCGACCCGGCCCCGGCGACGACCTTCGCCCATCTGGACGCGACGACGGAGCTGAGCCGCGAGATTGCGTCCCGCGGCCTGTATCCGGCAGTTGATCCGCTGACTTCCTCGTCACGGATCCTCGATCCGCAGTACATCGGCCAGGAACACTACGAAACCGCCGTGCGTGTCAAGCAGATCCTGCAGCGCAACAAGGAACTCCAGGACATCATTGCCATTCTCGGCATCGATGAGTTGTCCGAGGAGGACAAAATCACAGTGAACCGGGCACGGCGGATCCAGCAGTTCCTGAGCCAGAACACCTACATGGCGGAGAAGTTCACGAACATTCCTGGCTCCACCGTGCCGTTGGCGGACACCATCGAGGGGTTCTCGATGATCTGTCGCGGTGACGTCGATCACATTGCTGAGCAGGCTTTCTTCAACGTTGGTGGTATGGAGGATGTCTTCGCGAACTGGGACAAGATGCAGAAGGATCTGTGAGCGTGGAGTATCAGCCGCTGAAGCTGGAGGTCGTCTCCGCGGACAAGATGGTGATGCAGTGTGATGTCGTCAACGTCATCGCGCGAACAAGTGAGGGCGACGTCGGTATCTTGCCTGGGCATGAGCCACTCATGGCTGCTCTGGTTCCTTGCATGGTGGAGGTCATCGTCGTTGATGGCAGGACGGAGATCCTCGCCATCGACGGCGGGCTGCTGGCCGTTGCCCAAGGGCACATCCGAGTTCTCAGCCACGAGGTCAAACTTGCCGAGGAAATCCTTCTGGAAGAAGCTCGCAAGGAGGCGCACGAACTGCGTCACGTCCGAAGCCAGGGTGAGGCAACCGACGATCAGATACATCGGCTGCACATTTTGAATGCTCAGATTCGGGCGGGTGAGAAGTACCAGGCCAGTCGCTGACAACCATTCCATGGTGGGCCGGGACATTTCGTGGTTTCGTCTGCGAGTGTCCCGGTCCGGCTTCTACCGATGCAACGCTATGTTTTGTGCATGGGGTTGACAGTGATCGCAATAATCGTCGCGGTCACCTGCCTCTGTATCCTGCCTTTTCTGCTTCTTTATGCACGCCGCCGCTGGCTCACCCGCCAGGGCGGCCTTTTTGACTGTGCCCACAGGATGCGGGACGGGGAACCCGGTGTTGGGATGGGTGTTGGGTTTTTGCTCGCTATCGCGGGGACCGGCTCGACTGGTATCGCGCTTTCTCGCTGGCGTTGCGACCGAGTCGTTCCTTCTCACGTGTCGGAACCAGCTGGCAGCGGCGGCGTGTTGCCACTGCTTTGGAGGAGGTCGTCCTGTTCGACAACTCGTGGATCGTCACGATCAAGGATCGTTTCAATGACCACGAGCACAATTTGGCTATGGATCTGGAAAAACGTGTTGGGGTTGATGGCTTGGCTGGAGTCGGCCCTCCCGGAAGCCACTACCTTCCAGGTAGCGCCGACTCGCCTCTGTAAACGGGTGTTATTTCTTCGCGCGTCCGTGGCGCTTCTCGGGTGGCTTGCGATCCGTTCCCGGAACCCACAGCACGTCCTTCAGGGCCCGCAGCGGTCCGGCACATGTTGAACAACAGATCGCTCAGCCGGTTCAGATAGGTGATGGCCAGCAGGTTGACCCCGCCTTCGCCACGTTCTGTCGAAGGGCTTGGTTCCATGGACCTGAGCAGCCTGCCAGGCCACTCGTTCGGCACGTCGGCACACCGTGCGTGCGACGTGCAACTGAGCTACTGCCGGACTGCCGCCGGGCAGAATGAAGGAACGTAGGGGAGGGAAGCTCGGCGCCGAGTTCGTCGCACCACTCCTCCAGACGGTCGATGGAGGATTGTTCGATCCGCAGAGGTGGGTACTGAGGATCGGGGTGTACAGGTGTGCTGAGATCAGCGCCGACATCGAAGAGCTCATTACGAACCAAGGAGAGCATCTCCACTACGCGTTCCGGCAGTCCACCGTGGGCGACTGCCAGTGCCAGGTTTGAGTTGGTCTCGTCGACCGCCCCATATGCCTCGACTCGTGGATCTGTCTTTGGCACCTCGGCGTTGTCCGACAGACGAGTGTTTCCTGCGTCGCCGGTGCGGGTGTATATGCGTGTCAGGTTCACCATGGAGCAACTGTATCTACAATTGCTGAGGTGTCGTTCAAGGCCTTTGCTCCCCTGATCGCTTTCGCCCTTCTTCTCACCGGGTGTAGCGACGCTAACCAGTCGAATCCCGCGAATGAGACTGGGCGAGCCGTCAGTTGTTCCTATCCCGCCTGGGGAGAACCCGCCAAACCTGTTGACCCGCCCAGCGGCGAGGACGTCCTGAATGCCGGAGAGACCAAGGCGACCCTTCACCTGACAGCAGGTGATGTGGAAATCACGATGGATCGCTCGGCCACGCCGTGCACCATCAATTCCTTCATGTCCTTGGCGCAACAGGGGTGGTTCAACGAAACCAGGTGCCACCGGCTCACTGATTACGGGATTTTCGTGCTCCAGTGTGGGGGATCCGACGGGAACTGGCATGGGAGGCCCGGATACACGGTCCCCAGACGAACTGAGTCCTCGTACCACTGGGCTGGAGAAGGAGGGAGCCGTCGCCACATACCCCCAAAGGAACCGTCGCGATGGCGAACACCGGAAAACCCAACACGGCTGGGTCACAGTTCTTCATCGTCTGGGAGGACAGCCAGCTCAGTCCAGATTATGCCGTTTTCGGCACTGTCGATGATGGCGGATTGGCTGTTGTGCAGGGGAATTGCGGCGCAAGGAGTCGATGAATCTGATGGTGTGAGACCCCATAGCGGAGGCCGCCATCAGCTCGGTGACGTTGAGCTGATGGGGGCGGGAGAAACCAAGAACTCCGTGCAGATCGATGTGAATGCATCCGGTTCGTCGGCGTGAACCCAGTGGCCTGCCTGTTTGAGGGTTATTGTGACGACTCGGGGAAACAACTTGCGCATTGGTTCGGCATGCTCGCGTAGGACATAGTGCGATTTCCCACCCTGCCACCCACACACAGGGCCGTCATAGACTGCGTCCATTCTCGGCCAGCCCCCGATGATCCGGAGGGAATCGCCGAGTAGATCCAGGTTGGCCTTCCAAGCCCAGTCACTGCCCAGCCGACGCAGGTTTTGAAGGAGGAAACCGCGGACCTGAGGATCGGGGATCGCTTCTGAGAGCCGTCGGCTGGCATCGGTGCGGCTCGCCAGATGTTCCAGATCGAGGTTGCGCATTGCAGCCACTCAAAGGAGCGAACGCGGTGGGGCCATCGCTTGGTACGGGTGAGATGTCCACCACCAGAAGGCGTTCGACGAGATCGGGATATGTGAGGGCTAGCCTCATGGCAAGCTTTCCGCCCAGCGAATGTCCCACCAGAGCGACAGGAGTGTCGAATTTCTCCCGTAGCCAGTGGGCGATGTGTTCGGCTTGACCATCGAGGCTGAAACCGACCGTCCAGGATGATGCCCCATGATTTGGAAGATCGAGCAGGTGACAGGTCGCGATCTCAGTCAAGGCGGTCGCGATCCGGGTGAAGTTCTTTCCCTGACCGAATAGGCCGTGCAGGAACACTACCTGCGCTGGGCCTGGAACCCATGATGCTGTCGTGGATCATCGGTTCAGTCTCCAGCAGTGTGAATGCCAGTGCCGGCGCTGCTCTGTCCCGGAGCTGAAACCAACACCGGGTTCTTCAGGCCAAACGACCACATGGGCCATTCCCACAGGGATCGGATTGTTGCACCCTGGACAGGTGTACGGCTTCATCGCACGATCCGTGGGAACTTCTCTGACGAGAAAGGCTCCTGCCGAGGTCATCCTCCTGGACACGTGGCGGGACGTATCGAGAGGACGTGGTGGGCGCAGATGCTTTGAAGGACGTCGCGCCATCAGAAAAGCCGATCCTCGGGATTGTCCATTCCACGCAGCGCGTCATAGTCCAACAGTTGACACGTAATGCCTCGGTCAGCGGCGAGGGTGGCGGCCTGTGGCTTGATGTGTTGAGCGGCGAAAATTCCCTTCACAGGTGCCAGCTGCGGGTCACGATTCATCAACTCGAGATAGCGGGTCAGTTGTTCCACACCATCAATCTCGCCTCGCCGTTTCACCTCCACGGCGACGTGGAATCCATCAGCGTCTCGCAACAGCAGGTCGACCGGGCCGATCGGGGTGTAAAACTCTCGTTTGACCACCCTGCCAGCCATCTCCGAAAAGTTGCGGGGGTGCTCGGCGAGCAGGGCCTGCAGATGCGCTTCGACCCCGTCCTTCTGGAGCCCCGGGTCAACACCAAAACTGTGATCCACGTCAAGAAAGACTTCCCCAGCGCGATTCGCAGGGTGTCGCCAGACGTGGAACGGACCAGCCACAGGGGCGTTCGCACCAGCTTCCCTGAGCCGCATCGTCGGGTTCTGTAATGGTGAGGGGAACAGGGGGCGCTCATCCAGTTCAGGGGCTTGTAGCGCGATCATCTGCATGCACAGAGACGGAGCCATCGGCTTTGGAGCATGATCAGTCGCTTGGCCATGGGAAGGTGGGCTGTCAATCGACCCGCGTAGTCGACCTGGCAGTGAGCAATGACAAGACGCACAGATAGATCCTAACGGGCGTCCAGATGCGGTCGGAGCACCTCGCGGTAGAGCAGCAGCAGGGCAGCCGTTGTTGGGATGGCGATCAGGGCGCCGATCACTCCCAGCAAGATGCCACCGATCAGCGCAGACAGCACGACAAGTGCCCCGGGTACTTTCACCGTCCGTTTCATGACGGTTGGGTAGAGGATGTAGGCATCGAACTGCTGGTAGATCAGGAAGTAGATGATGGTGGCCACGCCGATGGTCGGGGACGTGGCGAAGCCGACCAGAGCCACAGCGAGCATGGCCAGTGAGGAACCCACCAGAGGGATGAAACAGAACAGGGCGACTATGAAAGACAACGCCAAGGAATAGGCGCCGAGCCCGATGATGTTCATGAAATATGAAGCTGCATCCCGAGGCCACCGCGACGATCATGAACATTCCGGTGATGTATCCGGAGACCCCACGAAAGATCTCATCCGCCAAGTAGCGAGAGCGGGCACGTCGGCTGGCCGGAGCAAGCGTGTAAATAACCTCTTTGATCGCCGGTAGTGAAGCGAGGAAGTAGATGGTGAGCACCAGCGTCATGATCACGGAGAAAATGAGGTTGGCAACCAATACGCCTGCTCCCCAGATGCCGCCGAACAGGTTCTGCATTAACCCGCCCGAGGCGAGATAACGCTGGGCTGTTTCGAGCAGATTGTACTGGGCATCCCAACGTGCCACCTGCTCGTTCGTGGCTAGCATCGCTATCCAGTACGGCACCCTGAAAATGTCAGAGACTGCACTTGGTTCATCATCAATGGCACCAGTGCAGTGACTCCCAGAACGATGATTCCCAACAGGGTGACGGTCACGAAGAACACCGCCATCGCGCGGGGTACCCGGCGTCGTGTGAAGAACTCGACTGCCGGGTTCAGTCCTAGTGCCAGGAACAGGGAGAGCACCACGAGGGTCAGAATGTTCTGCACTTGTGTGGCGGCGGCCATGAGGCCGATCGCCACGAGCACCCCGAATGCGCCGAAAAAGCCTATGGAGAAAAGGGGGAGTGGTTCCAGCAGTTTCGTCTCGTTCTGCACCATCACGGGAGGAACAGGGCGAGACCGGTTCCTCGGGGAATGGGTGCCAAAGAGCTGCTCGGCTCCTTTGCGGGCGTTGCCGAACAAAACCTCCGAGGAACTGCCGGAACCTGCCCTAGAGTATGCTCTGCCCCCGAGCGAGGTGGACATTTTTCTGCGTCCGGAATTCTCTACTGGGACAGTAGGCTCCGTCGCTGGCTTGTCGGGCTGGGCTGTGGGGAGACCGACTCCTCCGGAGTATTCCCTGTGTCGCCAGAGGCTGGAGGCTCGTCCGCAGCCCCGGGAACGAGGGCCGTCACTTCGCCTGCTTGCGTTCCCGTGGCTGCGGGGCCGTCACCTCGCCACCGCTGATGATTTCGGTGAGCTCCATGTCAGGTACAGCTTCCTCGGCCATGGCGCGCAGGTTCTGCATGGAAGCGACGATGGAGGTCCGGCGCGCCATCAGCGCCGCCACCCTCACGTTCCAGCTGCTCCTTGCGCCAGGCGACCTGTTCCTCAAGCTGTTCCTGTTTCTGGCGCACTTCCTCCCGCATGGCCGACAACGTAGCCTCGGCTTCGCGTGTGGCGGTGGTCCGGATCTGTTCAGCCTCCTCCACTGCGGATTCGCGGACCTTGATGGCTTCTGCTCGAGCTTCCTCGATCTGCTTGGTCGCGGCCTCAGAACGAGCTCCTGGCCTCCGCAAGCTGGGCGCTGACGTTTTCCTCGGTTTTCCTGACCGCTTCAGCCTGCTTTGATAGAGCTGCGGCGGTGGACTTCTCCGTGGCCAAGCGCGCAGCAGTGGCATCCCGCTCAGCCTCCTGACGCATTCGGGCCGCATCGATCCGGGCAGCCTCCAACTGCGCATTAATCCGCTGCGAGGTCTCCTCCAACAACGACTTTGACTGGGCCTCCGCATCAGCGCGAACCAGATTTGCGTCACGTCGTGCTGCCTCCAGCACTGCCTGTCCTGCTTCGGCCTGTTCCTGCCGGAGCTTGCGGAGGCTGGCGAGCCCGGACAAAGCGTACATCGTCTGCTTCCTGCTGGGCGGCCTCGCGGGACGCCGCCGCCGCCAGACGCGCTTCCTGCCTGAGTCGATCGGACTCGGCCTCCGCCAGGCGGACCAGCTCGGCTGCCTGCGCTTCAGCGGCTTCCAGCAGTCCACGAGCATGAGCACCGAGTTTGGCGAAATCCGTTGTTCCGACCTGCGCTCGCACGAAGCTTGTCTCTCGGCGTTGCTCCCGCAACTGCACCTTCATCTCGAGTAGTCGTTGCTCGAGATCTTGGATGTAGGAATCCACCGCCTGTTTGTCATAGCCGAGCATGGCATGGGGGAATCCCCCGACGGCGCTGGCCTTGTCCTCGAAGAGGTTGAGGCCGGTCTCCTCCTCGATCTCAGTACGAACATCGGTCATTGTTGTCTCCTGGCTTGGCACGGTCGGTACCGAGCCCTACCTCGGAGTAGGGATGGAAAGCGCCGGTGGGCACCATCGCGTCCACCGGCACTTTCTCATGAACGACCTCAGTGAGAGGCGTCCCTTGGCGGGTTCCACCAGCTCCAAGAGGACGCCACCGGCATCCTTTCGGGTGAACGAAGTTGATGCGGGAATCAGCGGTTCCCCGTTTGGCCTCCGGGAAAAGCAGCCTGAGGCCGCGCTCACGCAGGACTGCGCTCACATGATCCAGAGTCATGCACGCGATAGGCGAGCTGCTGAATGCCGGGGCCGCCGTTGCGATCCAGCCATTTGGCGATGGTCGACTTCTCGTTGAGGGGAGCCAGGAGCTGGATCTTGGCGTTCTCTTCTCCCTGGGTTCCGGTGCCAATCATGGCCTCCGCAACACCCTGCTCCTCGTTGACCTCGCGGTGCAGCTCGCGCCACCCGAACACTTCGCTGTGGAACTTGATGGCCCTCGTCGAGATCGGGAACGGCCAGGCCGACGTGATCGATGCAGATGAAAAGATCTTGGTTCTCCATGCTCGTCATTCTTCCACCCGGGTGATGAACCCCGGGCGCTGGGGTCGGAGGTAAGGGGGATGCGTGTCTCGGCGCGGCGTGAGCACTTCAACGCGGGTCGAGGTGAGAAACTGTTGAGTTCAACAGCGGCGCGTCAGGGTTCAAGCAGCACCTTGGATGATGCAGACTGGTAAACGCTCGTGTGAGTCCCTTCCCCCTTGAGACTTGGAGACATCATGGTTGGCTGGATCAAGAAGGTCCTGCTCGTGCTCGGCATCGCCTTCGTGGTCTACTACCTTTTCACTCGCCCAGAGGCGGCAGCGGAGGCCATCAGGACGTTCTTTCGGCGCCTTCGAGTCGATCGTCCGGTTTTTCTCCCGCTTGGCCGGATAGCCGGTCGTGGGTTTGCTTGCTCGCCTCCTGGAGCCCGACATCCAGCGCCATTTGTTGCTCGAGGAGGACGAACGGGTGATCGATGAGGTGCGCAAGCACTGGGTGGTCTCCCTGCCGTGGATAGGCGTGATGGTCCCTGAGCATTCCCGCGTTCGTTCTCGATGATCGTGGCACGCGGTTTCTTCTGGGTCCCGATGCTTGTTGGGTTCTACCTGCTGGGCCTTGAGGTTTTGGAAGGCCCATGTCGCCCACATGGACCGATTTCGTCATAACCAACATGCGGGTGTTCAGGATCCATGGTGTGTTCAACACGCACTTGGCGACGATGCCCATGACCCGGATCCTGGATATCTCCTTGGAGCAGTCGATGCTCAGGAAGATCTTCGACTACGGGCACCTGGTGTTCGAGTCTGCAGCCCAGGCGCAGGGGCTGCGGGACATTCGCTACGTCGCTCACCCAGCGGAAAGAGATCTGACCATCCAGCGGGTGATTCAGCGATCTGGTCTCCGCAAGAAGATGGTCATGGAAGACGAGGACGAGGCCGACGGGGTGTGACCCGCCGGCCTCGCAGGAGAATGGCTCAGCCTCGGAGGGCAGCGTCGACCACTTCGCGGGCCTCCGCCTGGATCTGGGCCAGGTGGTCCGCGTCGCGCAGCGACTCGGCGTAGATCTTGTACTTGTCCTCGGTCCCGGAGGGGCGGGCGGCGAACCAGCCGGAATCGGTGGTCACCTTGATACCCCCGATGGGTGCCTCGTTGCCAGGAGCATTGGTCAGAACCGCGGTGATGGGCTGCCCTGCCAGTTCATGGGCCCTGACATCGTCGGGAGAGGGGCAGCGAGCCGGGCCTTCTGCTCGCGGTCTGGCTTCTGCGTCGACGCGGGCGTAGTAGGAGGTTCGAAGGCCGATTCCATGTCGGCGTAGTGCTGACTGGGCGAGCGTCCGTCACGGCCAGGATCTCGCTGGCGAGCAGAGCCAGGAGGATGCCGTCCTTGTCGGTGGTCCAGGTACGGCCCTCGACATCGAGGAAGCTCGCACCTGCTGACTCTTCACCGCCGAAGCCGAGCGAGCCGTTGGTCAGCCCGGGGACGAACCATTTGAAACCGACAGGGCACCTCAACCAGTTTGCGCCCGAGTCGCGCCGCCACCTTTGTCGATGATGGAGGAGGACACCAGGGTCTTGCCGACCCCGTCGTCGCCGCCCAGCCGGGACGGTGGGAGAACAGATAGTCGATCGCGACTGCGAGGAAGGCGTTGGGGTTCATCAACCCGGAGTCCGGGGTAACGATTCCGTGACGGTCCGAGTCGGCATCGTTGCCCGTGGCGATGTCGTAGCGGTCGCGGTTGGCCACCAAGGAGGCCATCGAGTTCGGTGACGAGCAGTCCATGCGGATCTTGCCGTCGGTGTCCAGGGTCATGAACTTCCAGGTGGGGTCCACCGCAGGGTTCACCACGGTCAGGTCGAGGGAGCTGTGTTCGGCCAGATACTCCCAGTATTGAACAGAGGCCCCGCCAAGCGGGTCCGCTCCCGATGCGGACGCCTGCCGCCGCGATGGCGTCGAGATCCAGGGCGGTTGCAAGCTCGGTGCAGTAAGGGGTGCGGTAGTCGAAGCGGGTTACCCTCGCAAACAGCCTGCTCGTAGGGCTTTCCGGCGAATCTCCGCGGGGAGGCCATCAGGCGTTGGCGCGGTCGGCGATCCACTTCGTGGCATCGGTGTCGGCCGGGCCACCCGTCGGGGGGTTGTACTTGAACCCGCCGTCGCGCGGTGGATTGTGGGAAGGGGTCACGACGATGCCGTCAGCGACCTGCTTCGGGTGCTCACGGTTGTAACGGATGATGGCGCGGGGAGACCGCGGGGGTCGGGGTGTACTCGTCTTCTCGTTCCGCGAAGACAGCGACTCCATTGGCCACCAGCACCTCGATGGCGGTGCGCCAGGCCGGCAGGGACAACGCATGGGTATCCTTGCCGATGAACAAGGGGCCCGCTCACCCCTGCACTGACCGGTACTCCACGATCGCTTGTGTCGTGGCGGCGATGTGGAGATCGTTGAAAGCGGTATCGAGGCTGGAGCCGCGATGTCCCAGAGGTGCCGAAGACGACCTTCTGATCGGGGATTGCTGGGGTCGGGGGTCAGGGTCGTAGTAGGCCGCAAGGACGGCGTCGACGTCGATGAGATCGGATTCCAGGGCCACCAGGCCAGCTCGCTCATGTGCCATGCACCCATCTTTCCACTTCCGGTTGTAGGAATTGATCTCGCCCGCAAAGATTGATGACATGACGAATCCGAACTTCACGCGCCCCGGTGCCGTAGATCTGTCCTCCCTCGCCGCAGCACAGTCCACCAGCGGTGCCACCGGAGGAAACAGTTATGTGACCGACATCACCGAGCCGGGTTTCCAGGAGCTGGTCGGTCGTTCTATGCAGCATCCCGTGATCGTGGAGTTCTACTCACCCCGTGATACAGCCGGAGCCACGGTCTCCAGCGATCTGGCGGAACTCGTCAACGCCGCGGAGGGACGTTTTCTCCTGGCCCGAGTCAATCGTCGACGCCGAGCCGCGTCTCACCCAGGCGCTCTGGGGTGACCGCTGTACCGATGGTCGTGGCGATCATCGGGGGACAGGTCGCGCCGCTCTTTCAAGGAACCCGTGACCGTGCGGACATCTCGGCCGTTCTCGAGCAGGTCGCTCAGCTGGCCATCGCCAATGGCATGACGGGTCGTGCCCAAGCGACGGGATCGACCGCTCCGGAGGAAGCAGCAGAACCAACGACTGATCCGCGATTCGAGAAGGCCGATGCTGCTTTGGCTGCCGGTGATTTCGCTCAGGCCGTCGCTGAATTCGACGCTCTTCTCGCTGCCACCCCCGGTGATCCAGAGGCAACCGCGGGTCGTGCCCAGGCGGCGCTCCTGGAGCGTTCCGCATCTTTTGACGGTGCAGCCATCGTGAAGTCCGCTGCCGAACGCCCGGACGATGTCGCGGCTCAGCTGGACGCCGCCGATCTGGAGATGATCCAAGGGGAGTACGCATCCGCCTTCGACCGCCTTCTGGGGTTGGCTGCTGAGGTTACTCCGGACGAACGGGAGACGATTCGGGTCCGGCTGCTGGAGCTCTTCGAGGTTGCCGGACGGACCTCCTCGGATGTGCTGAAGGCCCGTCGTCGTTTGACGACCGTGCTGTTCTGAGACCCCTCCGCGCCCTTTGGGGACTGGCGATCGGAAAAATGCCATTACCGTCGCGCTGTCCGCCCAAACCCGTGGCAGCCAACAGTACGGAGGCGTTGTTCAAGCTGAGACGTGTGGGGCGCGATGAGCTGTTACGCCATCGTGTTTCCTGTGGAGGATTCGCCGATGCTCCGGTCACGATGTTAGGGGAGCCGGATGAGGTGCTGTGGTTGATTATGAGGCTTATTCATCAGACTGCCCTCCGGCCAACAAGACCCCTAGTAAAACCGCATTTGGTGACGGCTGTGGATAAGCCTCGCAACTCGTGTGGAACAAAATTCTGCCACTGACGACCGAGCTGAAACTGTCTTCTGTGGACTTGCGGATCGCATAATAAGAAGCCCGGATTCCGGGGCTCAATCACGCACCCTGCGACGATGGCTTTCCTGTTGACGAGTATTCAGGCGCCTACATGCCTGGTCGATGATCAAAAATATACGGCTACAGGACCCCGTGGCCCCAGGATGATTGTGACGGGTGTCTCGAAGATGTCCGTCAGAATCTCTTCACGAAAGAGTTCTTCAGGGCTTCCGGAAGCCGCCACCTGCCCGTTCTTCATGGCGATGATCGTGTCGGCGTAGGTGGCGGCGAAGTTGATGTCGTGCAGTACGATCACGATCGTGCGTCCTAGTTCCTTCGCTGCCCTGCGCAGGTGCTGCATCATCTGCACGGAATGGGCCATGTCCAAGTTGTTCGAGGGGCTCATCCAGCAGCACATATGTGGTGTCCTGGGCCAGCACCATGGCCACGTAGGCGCGTTGCCGCTGACCCCCGGAGCTCGTCGATGAAACGGTCTGCGATCTCCTCCAGACGCAGGAAGGAGATGGCCTGCTCGATGATCTCAATGTCCTCGACGCTCAGTCGTCCCCGCGAGTGGGGAAAACGACCGAAACCAACCAGCTGGCGAACCGTCAGCCGGGTCACGAAATGGTTCTCCTGACGAAGCACGGACAGCACTTTGGCGAGGTCCTTGGACTTGGCCGTCGCCACGTTCATGCCTGCCACCTCGATGGCTCCGGCGTCCATTCCAAGTAGGCGCCCGATCATGGTCAGCAGCGTGGATTTGCCGGCCCCGTTGGGACCCACCAGGGCGGTGATGCCGCCTTCGGGGATTTTTGAGTTCCAAGGGACCGATGGTCGTCGTGGAGCCGTATGTTTTCAGGGCCGAGTCTACGAGGATCACAGCCGTCCCTTTCTCAGTAGATGGATGAGGAAGAAGGTGCCACCCACCGCCTCGATGATGATGCCCACGGAGCCGGTGGCGTAGAAGATGTGCCGCAGGGTGAAATAGGCGCCACCGAGAATCACCACACCGACCAGCCACGCCATCGGGAGGACGAACCGGTGCTCGTGGGTGTCGGACAGCTGATAGGCGGTCATCGCCACCAGGAAACCGAGGGAACGACATGGGGCCGACCAGCGAGGTGCTGACGGCCATCAACACCGCCGTCAACATCAGGATCACCAGCGAATTGCGGCGGTGATCCACGCCCAGGCCGATGGCTGTGTCGCGTCCCAGCCCCAGCACGTCGAGGGTCCGTGACATCACCAGCAGCAATCCACCAGCGACCAGGGCCAGGGGAATCGCGACCCGCAGCTGGGACACGTCGGCATTTGAGATGTTGCCGATGAGCCTGGCGCTCAGGACGTCGAACGCCGACGGGTTCAGGAGGTTCTGCATGTAGGTGGACAGGGCACCGAGTCCCGTCCCGATGACGATGCCCTAGCAGAAGCGTCTGGTGGATGTTGGCGCGCTCGTTCCGAAGCATCCAGCCGTAGAGCAGCGCCGCCAGAGCTACCATGAGCCCGACCTGCATGAGGTACTGTCCTGTGCTATCCATGCTGGTCAGCCCCGTGATGCCGAAGAAGAACACGATGCTGGTCTGGAGCAGGCGGTACAGCGACTCGAAACCCATGATCGAGGGTGTGATGATCCGGTTGTTGGCGATGGTCTGGAAGGCGACCGTCGCCAGTGCCTGACACCAGGCGACCACCAGGATCACGGCCACGGATGTGGCTCGCACCTGGGCGATCCGCCAGAAACCGGGCGAGCCCACGGGCATGGGATTGTGCCAGGCGAGGATGCCGTAGCAGACTGCCTGGGGCCAGGAGGACCAGGACCGCGAGGGATCATCCAGTAGTGCCCCGCTGCCCGGGGAATCCGCGAAGGCGCCGTGCCTCCACGTGTCATCGTCTCAGGCATTTCTCCGCCTCCTCAACAGGAGGAAGGTGAACACGAACGCCCCGACCACCGACAGGATGGTGCCGACGGGAACCTCGAAGGGCATGATCACGAGTCGCCCCACGATGTCGCAGGCCGTGACCATCGCGGCCCCGGTCAGAGCAGACCCACGGCAGGTTGGAACGCAGATTGTCGCCCCGAAGCAGGGAGACGATGTTCGGGACGACCAATCCCAGGAAGGGAAGGTTGCCGATCACCACGGTGATGATGCCGGTGACCGCCGCGATCATTCCGGTGCCGAGCAGCACGACCTTCCGGTGATCGAGCCCGACATTTGTCGCGACGTCCTTTCCGAGACCAGCGATCGTGAACTGGTCCGCCACCAGGAAGACCCCGATGACCACGATCACCACGGCCCACACCGGTTCGTACTGTCCTTGGATCGCTGCGGAGAACGAGCCCTGGAACCATATCCCCAGGGTCTGGAGCATGCTGGTGGCCTGCGCCAGGTAGGAAGAAACGGCGCCGACCACCGCGCCCAGCATGATGCCGACGATCGGGACGATCATCGCGGAACGCAACTGGATGCGCCTCAGAACCAGGAAGAACACCATCGTGCCCCCGAAGGCGGCGACGATGGCGGCCACCATCTTCACCATCAAAGGTGCCTCCGGGTAGAGGATCAGCACGCAGAGCAGTCCAAGACCCGCCCACTCGGTGGTTCCGGTGGTGGTGGGTTCGACGAAACGGTTCTGGGAGATCTGCTGCATCACCAGGCCCGATATGGCCATGGCGGAGCCCGCCAGCAGCAGGGAAACGGTGCGGGGAATGCGGGTCAGGGCGAAGATGTAGGCGCCGTCCGGGGAACCGAACACGTCATAGACCCCGACCAGCAGGGACAGCACGGTCAGTGCCAGGAGCCCGAGAAGACCCAGCAGCAGGGGAGCGGTGAACAGTCGTTGCCGGGATGTGACACCGCCGGGGACTCGGCTGTCGGTTTCGTCCCCGGCGGTTTTCGGTTCGGTCACGCAGACTTCTCCATGGCGTCGGCCATGTCGTTGAAGAATGTGGTGTAGGTCTGGATGCCCTCATTGAGGTGGGTGTCGGCGGGCATGTAGACGATCTGTTTCTTGGTGACTGCCGTCACGTTCTGTAGGGGAGCTGAACCCGCGATCACCTCGGAGGCCGGGGTGACGGTTTCCCCTTCGGCGGTGATGGCGCCGTCGCGGTCCATCGCGAGGATCCAGTCCGGGTTGGACTGGGCGATGGCCTCGACGGAGATCTCGTCGCCCCTGGTGGTCGCTGCTGCCCTGGCTCTCCAGGGCGGGGGTGAGACCGAGGATCTCGAAGACGGGCCCGAGCGTGCGCCCGGAACCGGGAGCCGCGTAGTTGACCTGCCCTTCGAGACGATGACGGCCATCACCTTGGAGCCCGGCTTGCGCGGCCTTCACCCGGGCGATCGAGGCGTCGAAAATCGCTCACCAGCTTGGCGGCCTCGTCCTTCTTGCCGAAGATCTCCCCAGCCACGGTGACCTGGCGTTTCAACTCCTCGTCGAACTTATATTTGAGCTTCCCGTTTTCGTCCTTCTCGTCGCGGATGTCGATGTCCACGAGGGCGGCTTCGGGGGTCAGCTGCTTGAACTGGTCGTATTTGTCCTTGAAACGCTGCCCGTTGATGATCAGGTCGGGCTGGACCCCGACTGCGCCTCCATGTTGGGTTCCCGGTGGTCCCCGAGATTCACGATGGAACTGTCGGTCTTGTACGGGGATCCCTTTCGCGATGATCTCCTGCGGGGCGGCAGAAAGCTTCACCCCCACTCCTGGAGGGGTTGGAACAGGCGGTTGTCGGTGACGATGACACTCTTCGCGGGCACCGGGAACGGTCACGGAGCCACGGTTGTCCTGGATGGTCACGGTGGTCGCCCCGGCGGACTGCGAGGCGCTGGCAGGGGTCGCTCGGCTGCGAGTTCGCGCCGCCACAGGCGGTGAGGCTGATGCTCACGTTCACGAGGGCGACCAAGGCGGGTAGCAGACGGGTCTTCGAGATACTCACGCTTCTCCTATGCGGTTGCCGGATTCAGGGTAAGGTAAGTCAACCCTATCTTTCGCGAAAAGGTAGGGGGTGGCGTGTCGGGTCGCCCGATCAGGGAATCCGTATTCCGTTCTCTGTGGCACCCCGGTAACCCGTCGAGAAGCAGTTTGATTCTCCGGGCTGACAACTCGCTGACCCTGTCCGGGCAGCTCCTCGCGTGGGACCCAATGGATCGCCCTGAGCTCACGATCGCAGGGCGCAAGGGAATGGGCGATTGTATTGGGCAGGATGCCGCCGTCGTAGATGAACTCGATGGCGTCGCTCCAGCCGAGGTGGGATGGCATCCAGTCGGTGATGGCGGGTTCACCGAGGGATCGATGTCGAGGCCGATTTCTTCGAGCAGTTCGCGGCGTCCTCCTGCGCGGGGCGACTCATTCGGATCTACCACCCCGCCGGGAAGTTCCCAATCCTCCTTGTAGGTCGTTTCTGTCAGCAATACCCGACCGGCCTCGTCTCGGAAAAACGACGTGGGCGATGACGCGTTTCGTCGGCAGCACCGAGTTCATCACCCCGGAGAAACCGTGCGGGCCGTAGACCGGATCCACGGCCAGGCGGGCGTAGAATCAGCACGTCCACCAAGTGCCCCTGACGGGGTGAGCAGGGCTGAACGCAACCTGCCCTCCCGCCGGAAACCGCAGCGGTGCAGTGCGATCATGGCGGCCCGGTCCGTGGCTGGGATGTCGCACTGCAACCGACGAAGGTTGTGGGCCAAGATGGCATCGTCGGCGGCGAGGGAGACCGCTCGCTCGAGGGTCGAGGCTGTCCACCACCTGCTCCTCCCAACGGAGCTGGCCGATACCGTCAACGATGTCCACCTGGACCTTGAAGTCGCTCACCTGGTTTTGCTGCGCAGCCAGATCGACCCTAGCGGGGGAATGGTCACCTCGGCGCTGGCCGGGAAGTGTCCCCACGGTTCATCGTGTGCTGTCACCACGCCCAGGTTGCCGAACTGGCCAGAGCCATCGTAGGTCTCTGAATCGGTGTTCAGAATCTCCTCCCACTCACCGTCTCCGGGCAATCCGACAAGGTAATCGCGCAGCGGTTCCGGGGAGAAATTGGTGAAGCAGGCCACGTGGTTTCCTGGGAGTCGTTGCGTACCCAGCTCAGCGTGTTGTGCCCCTTGTCGTCGGCGTTGATCCAGGTGAAACCCTCTGGGGCGTTGTCCAGCTCGAACAGCGGGGGATTGTCACGGTAAATCATGTTGAGGTCGTGGAACAGCCGCTGCAGCCCTCCATGACCCCAGAGCTCCGTGACCCACCACTCCAGGCTGGTGGCTTCGTTGAACTCTGGGCGCTGGGCGAATTCGGAACCCATGAAGATCAGCTGCTTTGCCGGGGAAACTCCACATGAACGAGTAGAAGGCACGAAGTGTGGCGAATTTGCGCCAGTCGTCCTGAGGGACCTTGTTGATCATCGACCCCTTGCCGTGCACGACCTCATCGTGGCTGATCGGCAGGATGAAGTTCTCCGAGTACTGGTAGACCATCGCAAACGTCAACAAATTGTGTTCGTACTGGCGGTAGACCGGGTCCAGTGCCAGATAACGCAGGGTGTCATTCATCCAGCCCATGTTCCACTTGAAACCGAAACCGAGCCCATCCTTGTCGACGGGTTTGGTGACTCCAGGGAAACTCGTAGATTCCTCGGCGATCATCATTGTTCCGGGGTGGCGCTCGTACATGTGTCGGTTGACGTAGCGCAGGAAGTCGATAGCCTCCAGGTTCTCGCGGCCCCCGTACTTGTTTCGGTACCCACTGACCTTCGGCGCGTGAATAGTCGAGGTACAGCATGGAGGCCACCGCATCGACGCGCAGTCCGTCGATGTGGAACTCGGACAGCCAGTACAAGGCGTTGGAGACCAGGAAACTTTTCACCTCGTTGCGACCGTAATTGAAGATGTAGGTTCCCCAGTCCATGTGTTCGCCCTGGCGAGGGTCGGCATGCTCGTACAGCGCAGTACCATCGAAACGACCCAGCGCCCAGTCATCCTTGGGGAAGTGTCCCGGCACCCAGTCGAGGATCACTCCGATCCCGGCCTGGTGGAGCTTGTCGATCAGGAATCGCAGGTCGTCGGGTTTGCCGAAACGGCTCGTGGGGGAGTAGTAGCCAGTCACCTGGTATCCCCAGCTCGGCTCGAACGGGTGCTCCGCCACGGGCATAAACTCGACATGGGTGTAGCCCTGCCATTTGACGTAGGGAGACGAGTTCCTCCGCCAGGTCCAGGTAACTCTTGCCGCGCCGCCACCACCGAGGTGCACCTCGTAGATGCTCATCGGTTCCTTGTGGGGCTGCGATTTTCTCACGCTTTGTGCGATCCATTCGTCATCGGACCAGACGTATTTCGACTCGTAGACGATCGATGCGTTGGCCGGGGCCTGCTCCGAGAAACGGGCCAGTGGATCCACCTTTCTCCCGCCAGACACCGTCGGGGACTCTGGATGCGGAACTTGTAGAGGGTTCCTTCCGTGAGGCCCTCGATGAAGGTTCCCCACACACCGGATCCGGGAATCAGCTGCATTGGGTCACCGGTCCACCAGTTGAAGTCACCGATCACCTGCACCGCACGTGCATTGGGGGCCCACACAGCGAACCTGACCCCCTCAACAGGACCTCTCTCATCATCCTCGACTGTGCACTGAAAGGCGCCGAGACGCTTCCAGAGTTCGGTATCACCGCCGTTGTGGAATCCTTCCAGGTCCCAACCGGTCAGCCCGCCAAACGGATCATGCGCCATTGTCAGCTCCTCAAGACTCGATGCCTGCCAGATAATCTACCGGGATATGGGTGAAAGTGGGACGGTTCCGGGTTTCATAGACCACCTCGTAGATAGCTTTGTCCACCTCGTAGGCGAGCAGGACATCCACCGGGATTTCGGCGGAAGCACTGTAGCCATCCAGGAAGGCCGCCCGGGCCTCATCCCGCCAGCCTTCGGGGGCATCCCCTGCTGGCTGCGGCGTAGTCGAAGGAGCGCAACATACCGGCCACGTCCCGCAGTGGGGAATCGGGCTCGCGTCTCTCCTGCAATGATTTGATGGGTTCTCCTCGAAAGTCGACGTAGCGCCAGCCGTTCGGGTCGACAGAGCCTGGCCGAGATGGCAGTCCCCGTGGATGCGCTGGGTTGGCAACTCGAGTTCCTCAATGGCGCGATAGGTGCGCAGCGCAGGGGCCGCGGAACCTCTCGAGCAGCGGAACCTCAGGATGCGGCGGCGTCCAGTCGTGATCGAAACTGGGCCGCCAGCTTCCGCCCGTGCAGCCTCCCGGTGGGGAAACGGCTGGCCAGGAGACCGTGCACCCGGTTCAGCTGGTGGCCCAGCTGCCGGGCCTGCTCAGTGAAACCGGTTCCGGTCTCGGCGGCCCGGGAGGCTTCGACGAACCCGTCGCGCGGGTCGGGCAACGCCTCCAGGAAACACCCCGAGGTGCGCCCCGCGCCACTCCCACCAACCGAGAGTTCCGCCACCGCCCCCGAGCCGGACAGGGGCCTGGTGCATCTCGACATCGACGTTCGGGCCGTTCTCGATGCGACGAAAGATCTTTCCGACGATCAGGTCACCGAAGAACATCGAGGTGTTCGACTGTTCCCCACGGTAGCGGCGGCCCGGAAGTCCGGATGGAACCTCTCGGGTGGCCACGAAACCCGGTGCGCCGGAGGCCAGGCAGTCGAGCAGTGCGGTCATCGCGGCGGGTTCGTCTGCGACCTCCGCGACGTCGAAGCTGGTGCCTTCCAGATTGATGCGCGCCAAGGGTGCCGTGGGACAGTCCCCGGCAGTGTGGAAGGCCAGCGGCACGTGGTACCTCTCCGTTTCCCCCGTCGGGTAGGCCACTTCCAGCAGGGCGCTTAGCAGTCCGGGGCCGGCATTCTCCGGTGGCCGGAACCAATCGGTGAGTTCCACCCGGCGGGGAACCCCGCCGCGGGAACGCCCGGAGAACCACCGGGCATTCTGCGCCAGGCCCAGAGTGCCGGGAGCAGCGAATCTCGGTTGCCGGTCATGATTCAGTGCGGGGTGACGTGGAAGATGTGGGCGGGTTTGCCCGGGTACAGGCGAACCCAGTTTCTCTCACCCCAGATGTAGGTGTCGCCCGACAGCTCGTCGTGGACCTCGACTGCGGCTCCCGGGGAAGCCCCAGAGCCGAGGAGGTCCAGGTAGACCTCGGACTCCACGGTGTTGTCCGGATCCAGTGAGCAGACCACCAGTACGACGTCATCTCCGTCGTGCTTCGAGTAGGCCATCACCGAGTCGTGTGGGGCGTGGTGGAAGTGGATGTCGCGCAGCTGTTGCAGGGCTGGGTGTTTCTCGTGATTCCGTTCAGGGTTCCCAGGAGCAGGTTCAGGTTCGGTTCCTCGGTGAAGTCGCGTGGACGGTACTCGTACTTCTCTGAGTTCAGGTATTCCTCCCGCCCTTGGGCCAGAGGAGTGTGCTCGAATAGTTCGAGATCCTGAATAGACTCCCCAGGACGGGGAAAGCGTGGCCGCCAGGATCGCGCGGATGGCGAAAATTGCGGGATTCCCGGACTGCAGGTGGAAGGGCAGGATGTCCGGGGTATTCACGAAGAAATTGGGCCGGTAGTAAGAAGCCATGTCCCGACTCAGCTCCGTCAGGTACTCCGTGAGTTCCCACTTCGCCACACGCCACGTGAAGTAGGTGTACGACTGCTGGAAGCCAACCTTCCCGAGGGCGGCCATCATCTGTGGTTTGGTGAACGCCTCTGCCAGGAAGATGACCTCTGGGTTGGTTTCGTGAACCCGCTCCAACAGCCAGTCCCAGAACTCCACGGGTTTGGTGTGGGGATTGTCGACCCGGAAAGATCGTCACGCCGCGGTCGATCCACAGCCGAACAATCCTCAGTACTTCCTGATAAATGCCCTCAGGATCGTTATCGAAGTTCAGGGGTAGATGTCCTGGTACTTTCTTGGGCGGGTTCTCCGCATAGGCGATGGTTCCGTCCAGGCGAGTCGTAAACCACTCAGGATGCTCTTGTACCCACGGGTGGTCGGGAGAGGCTTGGAGGGCGAGGTCGAGGGCCAGCTCCAGCCCGAGCGACTTCGCTTTCGCGACAAGCGCTCGAAGGATTCGAGATCGCTCGAGGTCCGGGTGAATGGCATCGTGTCCCGCCCTCGGCAGATCCAATAGCCCACGGGGAGCCCCGGGTCCTCGGGGGCTGGGTCGAGGCTGTTGTTCTTCCCCTTCCGGAAGGATGAGCCGATGGGATGGATCGGGGTAGATAGACCACGTGGAAACCCATTGCCGCGATCGCCTCGAGACGCGAGTGCGAGGAATCGAAACCACCCTGAGATCCAGTGGCCCTCCTCATCACGCATGGCACCCTGGGAACGCGGGAAGAACTCGTACCACGACGAGTAGAGGGCGCGGCGGCGTTCGACGCGGATCGGGTATTCCTGGGTGGCGGAGATGGCCTCCCGAGGGCCGAACCGTGCCATGGCACGCTCAATGGGCCGCGATTTGATGAGATCCTCGATCTCGCTGATGGGGGTGTTGGGGTTCAATGCCTCCGCGGCGGCGCGCAGCAGATGGGAGGCCGGCATCACGCGCGACTGTTCGGCGGTCTCTGCCGCTTCGTTGAAGAGCTCCCGGCCCTCCAGGCAGAGCAGCTCGACATCCATGCCGAGTGGCAGCTTTTGCCAACGCGTTGTGACGCCAGGTAGCCCCCAGGGATCGGACCAGCCCTCGATGCGGAAGGTCCAGTCTCCCTCCGTTGCCATGCGGACATGTGCCTGCCAGATGTCGAGTCCCTTGGGCTCGACCTGGGTCATGTCGATCCGGCGCTGGGTGCCGTGCGGTGCCGTGAGGATCACCGACGCGTTCACCGCATCATGGCCTTCGCGGAAAAACGTTCGCGCTGATCAGGATTCGTTCATGTGCCACGGCTTTTGCCGGGTAGGCGCCGTCGGCTATCACGGGGAAACCCCGTCAGCTGGGATGCGGCCGAAACCGCCCTCGGTGCGTCGCAGGTGTGCTCGGGCTGGTGTGGGGTGGTTCACAGGGACCAGCCTAGCTTCCTCAGGGTTTTCGTGTGCCGGGGTGAGGCAATGTAATTTATCCCCGTGCGTGCATTCCGACGATTCACCGTTCATCCTGTGCTGCCCGAACGTATCGCAAAGCTTGATGCTCTGGCGAAGAACCTTCGCTGGTCGTGGCACCAGGAAACCCGAGACCTTTTCCGGGCGATTGACCCAAGACTCTGGGAGGAAGTGGGGAGGACCCCGTCAAACTGCTGTCCGCGGTTCGTCCCGAACGGGTCCAGCAGCTCGCGGCTGACCAGGTCTTCGCTCGCAATGTGGGACTCCTCCACGACGATCTGGTCAACTACCTTTCCGATGACCTGTGGTTCCAACGCTACGCTGCCGAGAACGAGGGAGCGCCGGCGGGAATCGGCTACTTCTCCGCCGAGTTCGGCGTCAGCCAGGTCCTTCCCAGTATTCGGGGGCCTGGGGATTCTGGCCGGCGACCACTTGAAGGCGGCCTCCGACCTCGGTCTGCCCTCATCGGAGTCGGTCTTCTCTACAGGTTCGGGTATTTCCGGCAGTGGCTGAACGCTTCCGGCTGGCAGCAGGAGCGCTACCCGGTGTTGCCCTCCAACGAAATGCCCGTGGCCCGCCTACTGGACTCCGCCGGGAACCCGCAGGAAATCAGCGTCGAGGTCTTTGGCGGGAGGTTTACGCCTCCATCTGGGTGGCCTCGGTCGGTCGTATCCCCGCTGTTGATGCTCGACACCGATCGTGACGACAACGACCCTGAGGCCCGTAACATCACCGACCGGCTCTACGGCGGGGGCACTGAGCATCGTCTTGCGCAGGAGGTCGTCCTCGGTATCGGCGGTGTCCGGGCGCTGCGCCGCTACTGTGAGATCACCGGTCATCCTCGGCCCGATGTCTACCACTGTAATGAGGGCCATGCAGGGTTCCTCGGTTTCGAGCGCATTCGGGAGTACCTGGCCGACGGGCGCGACCTGCCCACCGCCATCGAACTGACCCGAGCAGGAACCGTTTTCACCACCCACACCCCCGTGCCGGCGGGAATCGATCGTTTCGACAAGAGCCTCGTCGAGCAACAGTTCGCGAACTTCGCTCCCGGGCTGCCGCTGGAGGACATCATGTCCTTTGGGGCCGAGACCTATCCCGGCGGCGACCCGTCGCGCTACAACATGGCTGTGCTCGGGCTGAGGCTCGGTCAGCGGGCCAACGGCGTCTCAAAACTTCATGGCGAGGTCTCACGGGAGATGTTCAACGGTCTGTGGCCGGATTTCGATGACACCGAGGTGCCCATCGGTTCTGTCACCAACGGTGTCCATCACCGCACGTGGATCCATCCGGAGCTTCTGGAGATCCTGAAGGCGCACACCGATGATGCCAGCACGGTCGTCGATGGCTACGACTGGGCCGCCATCCAGGAGGTGGATGACGATACCCTCTGGGGACTGAAACGGCAGTTGCGTTCTTCCATGATCCAGATGGCACGCAAGCGTTTGGCGGAGTCCTGCAAGGCCAGGGGATCCCCGCCGACTGGACCTCTGAGGCGCTGAATCCGCGGGTCCTGACCCTCGGGTTCGCGCGCCGCGGCGCCTCCCTACAAGCGCCTGACGCTGATGTTGTCGGATCCGGAGCGCCTGAAGGCCCTTCTCAACCATCCCACCACTCCCATCCAGATCGTGATCGCGGGCAAGGCTCACCCGCGGACAACATCGGCAAGTCGCTGATCCAGCAGATGGTGCAGTTCTCCGATCAGGACGATGTGCGCGGGAAGCTGGTCTTCCTGCCCGACTACGACATGTCCCTGGCTCGTCCTCTGTGCGGGCTGTGACGTGGGGTCAACAACCCGCTGCGACCCTACGAGGCCTGTGGCACATCTGGCATGAAGGCAGCCCTCAACGGCGCCGCGAACCTGTCCATCCGCGATGGTTGGTGGGATGAGCTGTACTCGCCGCGTTTCGGCTGGGAGATTCCCTCGGCGGAGGGAATCGCGGACCAGGCCGAACGTGATGCTGCGGAAGCCGAGTTCCTCTACTCGATCATTGAGAATGAGATCATTCCGCGCTTCTACACCCTTGATGCGAACGGCAATCCCCACTGAATGGCTGCAGATGATGCGTAATTGCATCTCTGAGCTCGGACCGAGATCCTTGCCTCCCGCATGGTTCGTGACTACGTCACCGACTACTACACCCCAGCCGCACGGTCCCTCGCTGCTCGGAAAGATGGTGACGTCGCCGCCCACCTGGCGAAGTGGAAGGAAAGGATCCGCAGCGACTGGCACACAGCCCAAGTCGTCGGTCTCGACGTCGGTGTCATCGGGCAGCTCGAAACCGGCACAGTCCTGCGTCCGACCGTCGACGTCCGACTCGGTGCGCTGAGGGCTGAGGACGTCGCGGTGCAGCTGATCTTCGGTGACGTCGATAACGAAGACAGGCTTCACAACATCCGCAAGTATCCGACGGTCCCTGTCGGGGAAGCAGATGGGGTGACCCGATTCGTCGCCGAGATCCCCACCCGCCATGCGGGACAAATCGGGTGCCTGGCCCGCATGGTGCCCTCGCATCCGCTGCTGGACAGCGACTCCGAGATGGGATTGTCTGCCGTCATCAGGTGATCAGGGTTGTGCCGGCTGGACCTGTCTGTGTCCCGCCGGCACGATTCCTGACAGGAAAAACCCGCGGGAAGAATAGGAACCCGCGGGGTTTTCCCGTGTCAATCGTATCCGGGGGTCAGGGGCGTCAGGGTCAGAGGCATGCCCAGCAGCTCGGCGGCGGTGGTCGGCACGTCGCAACGCATCAGCACCACGCAGCGTCCAGGGATTTTCAGCACGGAGCCGGGCGTGAGCTCATCGGTCGGCAGTTCATCGGGTTCCGCTGAGTGCCAGATGATGTGTAGACGAGTTGCCCAAGGCAGCCCGGGAAGGCTTACTTCAATGGGATCGCACCCTGAGTGAAACCACGTCAGGAAGGCGTGTGCCTCATCGGATACGTACATACCCAACAAGCGACGAGAACCATCGTGCCAGTCCTGCTCGGTCATCTGGGCGCCGTGGTCGTTGAACCAGGTGAGGTCGACGCGACCCAGGTTCTCTCCGTGACTGTTGAAGACATCGGTGTGGTGCAGATAGTGGTCGGTGCGCAACAAGGGATGTTTCGCCCTCAGCCGCAGAAGATCGACCAAGCGAGCGCGGACTCCCTGCCATCGGGTATCAGGGGTCCAGTCCACCCAGCTCAGCGGCGAATCCTGACAGTAGGCGTTGTTGTTGCCCTTCTGAGTGCGCCCGAACTCGTCGCCCGCGAGGATCATGGGGGTCCCTGCCGCGAGAACCTGGGTGGCGTGCATGTTGAGCACCTGCCGGGCCCGCAGGTCGTTGATGGCCGGATCGTCGCTCTCGCCCTCGAAGCCATGGTTCCAGGAACGGTTGTTGTCGCTGCCATCGCGATTGCCTTCGCCATTGGCGGAGTTGTGTTTCACGTCGTAGCTGACCAGGTCGCGCATCGTGAACCCGTCGTGGACGGTCACGAAATTGATCGAGGCCTGTGGAGGACGACCGCTGTGCTGGAACACGTCCGAGGAACCAGAAAGCCGAGTCGCGAGTTCCTGGACTCCGTGAACCGTGCTCTTCCAGTAATCACGCACGTGATCGCGGAACCGATCGTTCCATTCTGACCAGCTGGGGCCGAAACTGCCGAGCTGATAGCCGTAGGGGCCGATATCCCAGGGTTCGGCGATCAATTTCACATCAGGAGAACAGGGTCGGAGTTGATCTGTTGCCCTCAAGGGATGGTCATGGACGAAGTGGTGCTGGCTGTCACGGAACAGCGTGGTGGGCAAGGTCGAAACGGAATCCGTCAACGCCCATGTGCTCCACCCAGTACCGGAGAGAATCGATGATCAACTGCCGAACCATGGGGGTGGAGGAGTTCACCGAGTTTCCACAGCCGGTCACGTCGTAGTCGTCCCGCAGATCATCAGTGAGGCGGTAGTAGCCCGCGTGGTCGATGCCGCGCATGGAGAGCGTCGGACCCTCGTGTCCACCTTCTGCAGTGTGGTTGTAGACAACGTCGAGGATCACTCGATACCGGCATCGTGGAGGGCGGCGACCATGGCCTTGAATTCCGTCACCTGATTCCCGAGAGTGCCCCGAGTCGCGTAGTAGGCGTGTGGAGCGAAATAGCTGAGGGTGTTGCACTTTCAATAGTTACTCAGCCCCTTGTGGGCGATGAAGGGTTCGGATGCGTAGTGGTGGATGGGTAGCAGCTCGATCGCTGTGATGCCGGTGTCCAGCAGGTAGGAGATCACGTCCGGGTAGGCCAGGGCCGCGTATGAGCCGCGCAAGTGTTCGGGCACCAGCGGGTGCATCTTTGTGAAACCGCGCACGTGCATCTCGTAGATGACCGACTCGGCCATCGGGCGCCTGCCTCCCGCCACCGGAGGGGTGGAGGGGTGTCGGCGACGACGACGCCGAGAGGTACTGCTCCGATGGAGTCGGTGGCGTCGGGGCGGAAATCGTCGTGGGCCAAGTGGTCATGGATCGGCCCCCGGTAGTCGATGCCGCCGGTCACGGCTCGGGCGTAGGGTCGAGCAGCAGCCGGGCCGGGTTGAAGCGGCGACCGCGGCTCGGAGCCCAATCTCCGTGCACGCGTAGCCGTACTCCTGCCCTTCACCGATACCTGGAACGAAGACGTGCCAAATTCCTTGGCCGTCCGCTTTCATTCCATTGCGTTGATTCTTCATCAGGTCCACGAGCGACAGCTCCACGCGTTTGGCATGGGGGGCCCACAGACCGAAAGCTGACGCCGTCCTTCTCGACCTTCGCTCCCAGGCGGCTGGTGTCGAGCGGCTCAATGAACATAGTTTCGCCTTCCGGCCCCCGGTGGCTATCCGCCCCGAGGCCGAATCATTTTGCCATACGTCATCTGATCTCGCAGAAAATCCGGTCGATCAGCCAAGATGGATGGGTGAGAGAAGGAGAGTGAAACGGTGAGCACCTACCTGGATCACGCCGCCACCTCGCCGATGCGCTCCGAGGCGCAGGAGGTGATGCTGACTGAGCTCGGACGGGTCGGCAATCCCTCATCCCAGCATCGCGCGGGACAGCGGGCCAGACGCCGCCTCGAGGATGCGAGGGAGGAGTTGGCGGCGGCGCTCGGTGCCCACCCCGGGGAGGTGATCTTCACATCGGGTGGATCAGAGGCCGACTCGATCGCCATTCTAGGTTCTGTGGCAGCCCGGCCTGAAAGACCACGGAGCCTGATATCGGCGGTCGAGCACCCGGCTGTGCAGGAGGCCCGCGGAAAGGGGGCCGAGGTGCTCGCAGTGAACTCCTGCGGACTCGTCCAAGACGCCGCATGGGAGGTCGCGGATGAGCGAGTGGCCGTGATCTCGGTGGTGAGGGTGAACAACGAAACCGGAGTGATTCACCCCCTCGACGGGTTGATCGCCGCCAGCTCACGAACGGGTGCATGGAGTCACAGCGATGCGGTGCAGGCCCTCGGGCACGTACCCCTGGACTTCCACGCCACGGGTCTGGACCTGATGAGCGTCTCAGCCCACAAGATCGGCGGTCCTGTTGGGATCGGGGCCCTTGTCGTGAGGCGTGGCGTCACTCCAGCGCCGATCGGGCTCGGTGGTGGTCAGGAGGGCCGTGTTCGCTCCGGCACGCTCCCGGTGGCCCTTGCTGCATCTTTTGCTGCCGCCGCGACGGCGGCCGTGGTGGGTCTTGAGGTCGAGGCCAGACGGCTCGTCACGCTCCGGGACGAAATCCGTGAGACCGTCTCAGCCTGCGGGGAAGAGTCAATGGCGTCAACTGCGCCCCACACGTCGTCAGCGCCACCTTTCCCGGAATAAGGGCCCGGTGACCTGTTGTTCCTGCTTGATGCCGAGGACATCCATGCCTCGCAGGTTCCGCGATGCCGCGCAGGGGTTCACCGGCCTAGCGAAGTCATGCTGGCAATGGGATCCTCCGAGGATGAGGCCATGTCCACGGTCCGTTTCTCCCTCGGCCACACGAGCGGCCAGGGGGACATCGATCGGCTTCGTGACGTGTTGCCGGTGGCCCTGGAACGGGCACGGGCAGCCAGATAGAATTCTTCGGCCGCGGATCCGGAGAGGGAGGGAGATGAAGGTACTGGCAGCCATGTCGGGTGGGTCGACTCCGCCGTCGCTGCGGCGCGCCTCGTTGCTGCCGGACACGACGTGACCGGGGCACACCTGGCGCTGAACCGTAACCCACAGCCCTACCGCGAAGGATCGCGTGGCTGTTGCTCCCTGGAGGATGCCCACGACGCCAGGCGTGCGCCGACCTGCTTTGAGATTCCATTCTATGTCTGGGATTTCTCGGAGCAGTTCCAGAGGGATGTGGTCGACGATTTCGTAGCCGAGTACCGTGTGGGTCGCACCCCGAACCCATGCCTCAGGTGCAACGAGAAGATCAAATTCGCAGCCGTGCTGGAACGCGGTCTTGCGCTCGGTTTCGATGCCGTAGCGACGGGACATTACGCCCGGATCGTGGACAACGGGCCGGAACTCGAACTGCACCGTGCCACCGACCCGGACAAGGACCAGTCCTACGTGCTCGGAGTACTGAACCAGGAGCAGCTGCGCCGCTCCCTATTTCCGCTCGCCGACACCCCGAAACCGCAGGTGCGGGCGGAGGCCCATTCGCTGGGTCTCAGGGTCGCGGACAAACCCGACTCCTACGACATTTGTTTCATCCCCGACGGTGACACCCAGGGCTACCTGAGGGCCCAGCTTGGTGAGACACCGGGGCCGATCGTTGACCGTTCCGGAACCGAGCTTGGACAGCACAGGGGGCACCACGGTTTCACCATTGGCCAGCGCAAAGGACTCGACCTGCGCGTCCCGCACCGGATGGCAATCCCGCTACGTGTTGCGGATCGAACCGGTCGGTAATCGCGTGGTCGTCGGCCCCAGGGAATCGCTGCTGGTCAGCCACCTCGAGGGTATTCGGCCTACCTGGACGCAGCGCAGGGTATCTGGAAGCTGGCGGGGACAGGTGCAGTACCGGGCCCACGGCGCTGCGCTGCCCGCCACCATTACCACCACCGGAGACGACCACGTGTGGGTGGAACTTGACGAACCAACCCGTGGGGTGGCGCCAGGACAGTCCATGGTGTTCTTCGATGTCACCCGGGTTGTTGGTTCCGCGACGATCAGTGGGACCTCATGATGCGTGTTACTGCTGCCGCTCCCTGCCCGGGAGACGACTTTCGCGGGGCCTTGGCGGCGATGACCGAGGTCCTTCGGAGGTGCTTCCTTCCCAGAACTGCCCGCGCGAGGTATGGGATCCGGGATGATCGGCAGGGGCACTGGGGATCATTGACGGTCTCGGTTTCGACATTCAGCCCTCCGGCTGGCGCCTGACCGCCGCGTCCGGGAATGATCATCGCGGGCAAGGGCCCGGTGGCGCCACGACCTGGATGATGCGGAGGAACTGCTCCAGGGCTTCAGGGTGTGCTGAAGATTGGACTTGCCGGGCCGTGGACCCTCGCTGCCACGGTTGAACGCCCCGGGGAGACCTGTTGCTGGCCGATCACGGGGCCCGCAGGAAATGGCGCAGGCGCTGACTGAAGGGCTGGCTACCAGCTCCGGGAGGATCTGAGGCGCCGCATCCCGGGGCGAGGCCGTTGCTGCAGCTCGACGAACCTGCACTGACGGCGGTCGGTGACAGCACCATCCCCACGGCCTCAGGTTTCAGCAGGCACCGTCAGGGTCGAGGCGCCGGAACTGGCCGGCGCCCTGAAGCCTCTGGCGGAGGGCGCCTGGCTGCACTGCTGCGCCCCGGAGAGTGGCTGCCGGTGGCGCAACGCGCAGGATTTGCGGCGGCGGCTGTTGACACTCGGCTGTTTCTGGAACCTGCGGGGATCGACGCCCTGGCGGAGTGGGCGCAGGCGGGACGAGGCCTGGCTCTGGGGGTCGTTAACAGTGCGACCGGACGTCTTCAGGGGCGTCGATGAACTGGTCCGGGAAAACCTTGCGGGTGCTACGCCCCTGGAACTTCCCGTCTCGAGCGTCGACTCCGGTGCTGCTCACCACGGCCTGTGGCCTGGCCTCCTGGAGGTGACTGAAGTGCCTGGTCAGCTGGCCGCGCTCCGGCGAGCAGCCACGCTCGTTGCTGAGGAACTGCAATAAACTTGCCGTCGTGCGCTTTTTCTCCAACCTCAACCTGAACGGCTCCACCCGCTTCGCGCGCAACCCCGGGTCGGGGAGTGGGGACCGGTGATGGTGCCCTCCACCCGTTGGAAGAAATGGGCTCGGTGCTCGTGCCGCTGATCGCGGTCGGCTTGGCCGTCGGGGTTTTCTTCTTGGCTCGGACCTTCTATCTGATGCTCACCGGGGATGAGGGCCGGGGCCCTACTTCTCGTAGGTGACGGCTTTCAGCACCTCCGGCCAGGTCCGATCCAGACGTCGTCCGCCCAAGGAGATCAACCCCCAGGGCGGCCAGGAGACCCAGGACAGGCCCGACCGGCAGGGAACAACCAACCGAGCAGCGGGAAACGGTAGGGAGGCGAAGACCATTCCCTGCCACCGGCAACAGCAGGATCACGGAACCGATCATCTGGAGCACGCTGGCGAGGAAAGCCGCCCCCTGGCCCTTCGGCGTGCTGGCGAATGGATTGGTGCCCGGCGGGGGAGCGGTGCCGTTCAGGAAGGAACTGATCAACAGGCTCATCCCCTGGTTGGCGATCAAGGCGCCTAGGCCCAGCCCGAAGGCGAACGGAAAGACTCCCCAAGCCCCCAGCAGCGTCGAGGGGCCAACGCCATCGTCATCGCGAACGTGCCACCGTAGATCAGGGAGTTCGCCATGAGACGGCCCAGCCGGTCCTCAAAACCCCGGATCCCGGAGACCGCGTGCAGCCACAACGCCGAACCGTCCAAGGATGTGTCCTGCAGCGCGCCGATGCCTCCCATCCAGGTGGCCAGAGCAGCCACCAGCCACAGGAACTCGGGGACCAGCTTTTCGTCTCGAACCATGTTCGTAGAAAACCACGAAGAAGGGGGTGGCCATGATCACGCAGCACCGAGGCAAACCGGCGGGGATCGCGTCGTAGAATACCGCAGGTTCCGGGCTGCGATGGCCCCGGCAGGATTCACGGGAAACAAACGATCAAGCCAAGGTGAGGACACGGTCGGAGCGCCGCCTCCGGCGCCTGGCAGGGGGCTGGTCAGGGCCCGGTCCAGCTGCCGGGACCACACCCAGATCATCGCTGCGAGCAGCACCAGGGCCAAAGCGAGACGCAACGCCGCCGCCCCGGGCGCTAGCCGCCAGGTCGGCGGGTAGGGTCCAGGCCCATCCCATCGGGCTCCAACCAGCTGCATCGCCTACCAGAGCGATGGTTTCTTGGTTCAGGTCGAGATTGAACATTCCGCGGCCCAGCAGCGGACCGCCCCAGCTGATCGCTATCAGGCCGAGCGGGGCACCACGTACAGGAGATCTCGGCTCCTGCGGGCAGCCAGCCAGTGCGACAGGGAAGTCACCAGTATCCGACCGGAGAGCATTCCCGTCACCAGCCCGAGGCCGTGGATGCGATTCCGGCGATTGTCAAAGTGGATCGGTGGCCCAGCCGATCACGAAACCGCGCAGACCAGGAGGGTGAAGATCCCCGGCAGGGTGAGCAGGTCCGAGACCAGCAGGGGGACCAGCAGATCACGTGATCAGGTGGAAACAACACTAGACGCTGCGGGGACACGGAATCGTCCATGGCGAAGAACAACACCGACCCGAAGGTCCACACCAGTACCAGGACAGCGCCCGCCGTGAGCATCAAAGAGGAACGCGCATCAGGGCAGGAATCTCAAGTAGGACAACCCCACAGTTAAGGTGCAGAACGGCGGCAACATCATCAGAGCGAGCAGTATGTATCCGACCATCGCCCACGGGCTGCTTCTGAGGGCTGAGAGCTGGGAACGAAGCCTCACAGCGACGAGTGGCGCAACCATTGCAGCGTTTCCTCTCCAGCCATACGTCCCTGACCGACCAGTTCCACGAATTTCTGCTGAAGAGTCCCGTCGCCCCGAACCTGGTCCACGGTTCCCGAGACTAGGATGCGCGCCCAGCGGTCATGATTCCGACCCATCACAGATGTTCTCCACCACTCCATGACGTGACTGGACAGCAACACCGTGCCGCCGCCATCCACGTAGTCACGCAGCAGGTCGCGGATGACCTGGCCGGAGACCGGATCCACGGCCTCGAGGGGCTCATCAGGATCAACAGCTTGGGGGCGTGGATCAGGGCGCTGGCCAGCGAGATTTTTCTTGGTCATGCCGGCCGAGTGGTCGGCGACCAGCTTGTCGGCGGCATCTGCCCGGGTCCAGCACACCGAGCAACTCCGCGAACGTTTCCTCCAACGACCTTGGGGGCGAGGTTGCGTAGCCGACCGTTATGCGGAGCAATTCGACGCCAGTCAGGGCGATCGAACAGCAGCACCCGTCAGGTAGCACTCCCGATGTGTTTCTTGGCTGTCACCGGATCGGCCCAGACATCATTGCCGAGAACCCGGGCCGTTCCGGAGTCGGGTCGCAGCAGGCCACAGATCATGGACATCGCAGTGGTCTTGCCCGCGCCGTTTGGACCAACCAGCCCGAACAGATGCCCTTGAGGGATCTGGAGGCTCAGGTTGTCCACGGCAACCTGAGGCCGAATCGTTTGAACAGGCCATCCGTGATCAGAGCTGGGTTCATGATCACAACTCTGAGAATCGAGCGGCGTCGGTGGGATGATTGCGCGTAGCAGCAGGATTATCGCCAGCTGCACCCGATTCCGAGGTCTGAAAGCCACAGGGTGTGAGCCCTGTGCCGCAAGCGACCGTGAACCCGATGGCTCTCGTCCCGCAACTCTCACGGCGATCCCTGGTGGCGTCCTTCGTGTCCAGCAAGCGCCGTCTGGCCCGCAGGCAATCTGGAGCTGATTCTGGTCGTACGGTTCCGGTGGGGCGGCTCTCCTGGGACGCACAACGACTTGGAGGGACTGCCTCGAAGAATCGAAGCCGATTCCGTTACGATCTTGCCCACTTCTCTGGTTGGTTCTGGGGGCCGAGGACAGGGAAATTGAATGCGGAGGTCGGGAGATGGGCGGAGCCGCCCACGCAGCAGGTATGACCAGAGCAGCGGAGACCGTTGAACGGATCAAACAGTTCATAACGACTAGCGGGCTTCAGCCCGGTGACTGCCTGCCCAGCGAGTCTGACCTGTGCGACAGCCTCGGTGTTTCCGGAGTTCGGTCCGGGAGGCTGTGCGGACCCTCAGCACCTTGGACATCGTCGAGGTCCAACACGGTCGGGGAACCTTCGTTGAGAACGCCACCCTCCGTCCCCTGGTGGAGACGTTGACCTTCCGCATGGACAGTGCTTCCCGGGAAGACCAGCATGCTCCGCGAGCTGGTTGAAGCGCGGCGGGGAATCGACCTGGGTGAGGCCGAGCAGGTTTGCTCCAAACTCCCGGGAACCAACGACGAGGAGCTCCACCAGTTGGTTGACCAGATTGCCGAGATGCGGAGACAGGGGGAATCCTTCGCAGAGTTCGACCGCAACTTCCACATCACCCTCATGCGCATCGCGCGGGCAGAAGGATCATCGCGGACCTGGTTGCAGCCTTCTGGGAGAGTTCAGGTCGTGACAATGGCCAAGCTCCCGCCGAGCACCGTGACGGACCTGCCCAGCGCACATACGGAGATCCTCAAAAGCAGCTGAGGCTGGGGACGTGAACGACTACCGACGAGCGGTGTGCACACACTACGAGCCCCTTCTCGCGCGTTTCCGGCGCTAGGATTGGCCACGCCCGCGGCAGCGGGATTGCAGACCAACTAGGAGAAAGCTGTGGCCCTGACCCCTCAGGATGTGGCGCGGCTGGCAGCGCTGGCCCGGCTCGAACTGACCGAATCGGAATGCGCCGAGCTGGCTCGAACTGGAAGTGATCCTGGGCTCCGTGGCCCGGGTGGGCGAAGTGGCGGGGACGACGTCCCCCTCATGACCCATGCACTTCCGTTGACCAACGTGATGCGCGCTGATCAGGTGCAGGAATCCCTGCCTCAGCGAGGCGGTGTTGGCAGGAGCCCCCGACGTCGAGGACGAGCGTTTTCCGCGTTCCCCGGATCCTGAGCGAGGACTGAACCGTGACCGAGATCATCACCAGGACGGCCCATGAACAAGCCGACCTGCTCGAGGCAGGTGAAGTGAGTTCCGTCGAATTGACTCGCGCCCTCGACCAGATCGAAAGCAGTGAACCCGGCCCTAACGCATTCCTGCACATCGATCCCGAAGGTGCTCTGGCAGCAGCGGCAGAGGATCGACGATCGCCGAGGCAAGGCGAGGAACTCAGCCCCGCTGGCGGGGATCCCCATCGCTGTGAAGGACAACTTCTGCACCACCGGGTTGCCCACCTGCGGCTCCCAGATCCTGGAAGGCTGGATCCCGCCCTACGATGCGACAGTCGTGCTCGCCTCAAACAGGCGGGCTGATCATCCTGGCGAGACCAACATGGATGAGTTCGCGATGGGATCTTCCACCGAGACCTCAGCTTTCGGGCCCTCCCGCAACCCGTGGGACCTCGACCGAATTCCCGGCGGTTCGGGTGGAGATCCTCCGCCGCGAGTGGCGGGCTGCCTCGCCCCGCTCGCCCTGGGGTCAGACACCGGGGGCTCTATCCGCCAACCCGGGGCGGTGACCGGCACCGTTGGGTGAAACCCACCTACGGCGGGGTATCGCGCTACGGTGTGGTGGCGATGGCATCCAGCTTGGACCAGCCCGGCCCCGTCACCCGCAACGTCTTGGATGCAGCGTTGCTGCACGCAGTCATGGGCGGTCACGACCCCATGGATTCCACGTCCATTGCGCAGCCGCTGCCCCTCTGGTGGAAGCGGCGCGGCGCCACGGGTCGGGGGCTGAAGATCGGTGTGGTTAAAGAGCTCGGCGGCGAGGGCTACGACGCCGCCGTTGAGACCCGCTTCACCCAGGCCATCCAGTGGCTGCGCGATGGCGGAGCTGAGGGTCGTCGAGGTGTCTTGTCCGCACTTCGGTACGCCTTGGCCGCCTACTACCTGATCATGCCGGCGGAACTATCCAGTAACCTCGCGCGCTTTGATGCGGTGCGTTACGGGCTGCAGCTCGGCGATGACGGGTCGCGTGACATGGAGAGCTGTTACATCATTCACCGAGGACAGGGGTTTCGGACGTGAAGCCAAACGTCGGCTCATCGTGAGTGGTACCTACGCCCTGTCCAGCGGTTACCACGATCAGTACTACGGATCAGCCCAGAAGGTCCGCACCCTCGTGGCCCGCGACTGAGGCGGCCTTCGCCGAGTGCGATGTGCTGGTCTCGCCCACCACACCCACCGTCGCATTCAAGCTGGGGAGCGCACCAGCGACCCGATGGCGATGTGCAAAGGCAGACCTGTGCCATCCCGTCGAACCTTGCCCGGCAACGCGTCAGCGAGTTTCCCCGTCGGCCTGAGCGAGGACGGGCTGCCCGTCGGGCTGCAGGTGATCGCACCCCCTGGCTGACGACAGGGCTCTACCGGGTGGGTGGTTTCATCGAGGCAACCCTGGAAGACGAGGCTAGAGGACCGCTGCTCAAACGGGCGAAACCCCTCGACGGAACAAGGGCGGTGTGGTGATGACAGACCTGATGGATTTTGATGAGGTCATCGAGAACTATGATCCAGCACTCGGGTTGGAGGTGCACGTCGAACTCAACACGAAATCGAAGATGTTCTGCGGCTGCTCCACCAAGTTCGGGGCGGAACCGAACACTCAGACTTGTCCCGTGTGTCTCGGTTTGCCGGGAGCACTTCCTGTGGTCAACGCGAAAGCTGTCGAATCCGCGATCCAGCATCGGCCTGGCACTCGGCTGCCGGATCGCGCCAGTGGGGCCAGTTCGCGCGGAAGAACTACTTCTACCCTGACGCGACCAAGAATTTCCAGACCTCCCAGTACGACAGACCAATAGCTTTTTGATGGTCGGGTCGAACTGGAGGTTGACGAGAGACCTTCGTGGTCGAGATCGAACGCGCTCACATGGAGGAGGACGCCGGCAAACGACCCACATCAGGGGCGACGGGACGCATCCATGGGGACGATCACTCCGTCATCGACTACAACCGGGCCGGCATGCCGCTGATCAGAGATCGTCACCCGGCCCATCCTCGGCACTCGGGGCGAAGGCCCCGGGGTCGCGCGCGCCTACGTCGCCCACCTGCGTGACCTGATGCGCGCCCTCGACGTCTCGGACGTGCGCATGGAACAGGGTTCGCTGCGCTGCGACGCGAACGTGTCGCTGGCTCCCAAGGGATCGGCAGAGTTGGGAACCCGAACCGAAACCAAGAACGTGAACTCGCTGCGCTCCATTGAACGGGCCGTCACCTTCGAGATGCGACGCCGAGGCCGCGGTCCTCGCGGACGGGGACGAGTCACGCAGGAAAACCCGGCACTTCCACGAGGGCGACGGCTCAACCAGCCCTGGCCGCTCAAAGGAGGAGGCACAGGACTACCGCTATTTCGCGGAACCGGACCTCGTGCCCGTGGCGCCCAGCGCGGAGTGGATCGAGGAACTGCGCGCCACGCTTCCCGAACCCCCCGCTGAACGTCGCAGGCGCCTGGCCGAAGAATGGGACATCGATGCCAGGACCATGGCAGCTGTCGTGGCCGCCGGGGCCCTGGACCTGATCGAGGCGACGGTGGCTGCGGGGGCCTCCGCTGGTCGGCCCGGAAATGGTGGCTGAGTGAACTGGCCCGCCGGGCTAACGAGGCCGGCGTCGAGACTGGATGCGCTCGGCGTCACCCCGGCCGATGTAGCGGAAACCCAGGCGATGGTGGATGCGGGCGAGCTGACCGACAAGCTGGCGCGTGCAGTGTTTGACGGTGTCATCGCGGGCGAGGGCAGGCCCGGCGACGTGGTCGCCGCGCGTGGCCTGAAGTGGTTTTCCGATGATGGAGCGCTGAACGCGGCCATTGAGGGATGTGATTGCCACGAACCCAGATGTGGTCCAGAAGATCCGCGGCGGAAAACACCAGGCGGTGGGGGCGCTCATTGGGCGGGTCATGGAAGGCCATGAAGGGCCAGGCGGATGCCGCCCGGGTTCGTGAGCTGTTCATGCGAAATTGCTCTGACCCACGGGTCGCCGGCCTCCTCAGGTTAGTATCTTGACATGCGCCGGACATTTGCCCGAAGTAGATTTGACGCCATCTCCGACGGCGTGTTCGCCATCGCAATGACGATCATGGTGCTGGAGATCAAGACACCAGATCTTGGAAGTTCTTCGCGCGAGGGCAATCGAGCGCTACTTGAGCGGCACCCTGCCGACTCTGGGCACCTATGCAGTCAGTTTCATGATGCTGGCAGCAATGTGGGTCAGCCACGGTCGCCTCCCCGCGACCAAGCAGCACGTGTCGCGGAAAGCGGCGATGGCGAATCTGCATTTTCTCTTCTTCGTCTGCCTCATACCCTTCGCCACTTCCCTGCTGAACAGGCCGGCTTCGAGGGTGATCAGCGTCCGGGTGTTCGAAGGAACCCTCATCGTCGCAATGCTGTTGCTCGCCCGGCTGCGATACCACGTGATGTTGCACGAGCGAACGCCATCGGATCACCTGAGGATCATCGAAAAAGGTCGTTGCGTGGGCCGCAACTGCATTCGCCAGAATGGTGATCTCCTTGACCGGGCGGTGTGGGAACCAGCCATCTACGTGGGATACACCATGGTCCTCATCTCAGTTGGCTTCTTCCGTGAGCGGCGAAGGGAAGACTCTGGATGAAGAGGAAGCGGGCGGAAGAAGGCTGAAAAATTCAGTCCACTTTTTCATTGCTGGTGAGCTGGATCAGTCACGAACGGGCCGGTTGCGTTGAAACCGTGGCATGGGTACCCGCGCATGTGACCGGATCTGATTCATGAGTGCGAAGAAGCGTCGACATGATCTGCCATCGCGTCACACCGCAGCAGGCGGCCAGCGTGTCGAGGCGTTCTTCGAGTTTTGCGCTAGAGAGTCACAGCCCTTCGACTGAGTTCCGGAACTCCTCCACGGTTTCGGGTTCGGCCGTGATCTCGATATCGGCGTCCCGGCCCGTCAGGAACAGCAGCAGCTCCGAGGGTAGGCCTGCGAGGCGCAGTGGCCGATCTCCCCTGCCGTGAGCGGATGACTCCACCGGTGTGGGAACCAGGATGAGCTGCCCACCCCAGGCTCGCTGCGCCCGGAAGGCCAGCACCCGGGCGGTGCGCAGCAGTTCCACCTGATCCTTGTCGGTGAGGGTGCTGGGTCAGGCCATTCGCATGCAGCACGTCCTCGTGGTGGACGAAGAACTCCACAGCATTGACGATGCCGTCGAGCGGGCGCATCACCCAGCCCGGGCGGCGTAGCTCCATGACCAGGGCAGGAAATCCTTTCAGATGCAGGGCTTCGGTCTGGATGCGTCTGGTGAGATCGGCGAACCGTTGCGAACCGATCCCGGGCAGCGACGCCGGTTTGTGCTCCCGAACCCACAGGTGCGCGGCCAGGTCGCCGACGTTCCAGCCGTCGCACCTGGTGGGGCCAACGGCCAAGTTCGGACATCAGATCGCACAGCGAATCGCGCTGCCGGGAAGCAAGGTTCATGCCTCAAGCCTACGGGCTCGAGGCATGGGTCGCCTCGGAGAACGGCTCCAAGGCGACCCAGGTTCACCCCTTGATGCACAGCAGGGTCCGGGCCGTGCCACGACCTCAACCAGATCAGACTGCGCCCGGATCACCTCATCGATGTCCTTATGGGCGGCTGGGATCTCGTCGATGACGCCGGGATCCTTGCGGCACTCGATTCCTCTGGTCTGCTCGGCGGGTCCTCGGCGGTGAACCGCCGCTTGGCCTGGTTCCGCGACATCCTCCGGCCCGCGCCGTGCGAGAGCCGACTCGTAGGAGGCCGGGTTGCCGAGCCCGCAGACGATGTACGAGCCGGTTCCCATGGAGCCGGAATCACACCCAGATCATCCTTTCCAGCACGGATCGCCCCCTTCCGGGTGACGATCAGCTCCAGATCATCGTAGGTCTCCACGGCCACGTAGTTATGGTGGCAGCGGATTGGTTCCTCGAAGGCGATCCGGGGATGTGCCGTGAGAGGTCGTCACAGATGCTGGCGAGCATCACGTCACGGTTGAGCAGCGCGTAGGGACTGCGCCCACCACGGGTCGTGGAGGTAGGCCTCCATCTGCGGGGTGTGGCTCAGGAACACAGCAGGTCTCAGTCCACGAGGCCCTTGTTGTGGGTGAGGACTGGGCGACCTCCATGTGTTCCTGCGCCAGCCGGTTGCCGATGCCGCGGGAACCGGGTGCAGGGTCACCCAGATGCGGTCGTCGTCCCCAGCGCACAGCTCGATGAAGTGGTTGCCGCCGCAGCGTGCCGATCTGGTTCACGGCCTGATCTCGAGCTTCCTGAAGGAACGCGCGAGCCTGCGGGCCTGCAGCGACTCGAAACCCTCCGCATCTCCTGAACCGGCGCTTCAGCCTGCCGTGCCGGTCAATGGTGGGGAGTGATCCCTGTGCGCCCGTTCCCGACCGGGACGCTCCGCTCGATGGTGCGGCGGAGCCGACCGAGATTGTCGGGAAGCCGGTCGGGACTCAGGTTGGTGCCTGCGGTCATGCCGCAGCCGATGTCGACACCGACCGCGGCGGGAGCCACTGCCTGGTGCATGGCGATCACGGATCGACGGTGGCCCCTTCCCATAGTGGACGTCGGGCATGACGCGCAGCCCGTGAGTCCACGGAAGAGGCGGAGACGTTGCGAAGCTGCCTGATCGCGGGCTCCTCGATGCTTGTCTCGTCGGCCCACATGAGGGGTGTTCACGGTGCCGCTCAGCGGCACCAGGTAGATGGAGATGATGGTTCTCCTGATTCCGGGAGGATCCGCGATGGGCAGCACCCATCCGCGGGGCCTCGAAATGTTGACAAGGGGCAACCAGAGACCTCTCGGAAACGAGGCATGTGAGGAAAAATCGGGCGAGAGGGCTCCGTGCCCCGGAACTCAGCGGGACTGCGCGGAGTTCGTGGGACAGGTTGAAGCGGCAGAGACAGCAAACGTGCCGCGGTGCCGCGACCGAACTGCTTTTCCGCGTGATTCAACCTCTCGCTCACCCGGTGAGACCGGGCGGCGCCTTCCTTGACGCCGCGGAGAAGCATAGCAAATTCGTTGGCAAACGCAAATCTTCGGCGGAAATTAGCCGGATAGTTATGGTTCGGTTGCTTCGTTACCCAACCCTGCGAATCCCTCCGTGAGTGCCCTTCATGGATTCGCTACCTCGTGAATCTGGCCACGACCTGCCGACCTCAGTTCTCCCACTGGCGAGGTCCGTGTAGCCGGAATTCTGCAGAGGAGATCGGAATTTCTGTAGCCCTTCCACGGCCTTTCCGGGTTAGCCAGGCCACGAGCTTGCGGGAAGAATGGCTCATGAGATTGCGTGAGGACGTGGCCGCCCTGGGTGCGGTTCAACGCCGACGGGCTCGTTCGGCAGTCGCCCAGGACGTCACATCTGGGCAGGTGCTGATGCTGGCCTGGATGGATGAGGAGGCCTTGGCCCGCACCTTGACGAGTGGTCGGGCCACCTACTGGTCTCACCAGCCGTCAGATCTACTGGGTCAAGGGAGAAACCTCCGGCAATCACCAGCGCGTGCTCTCCGTTCGTGCGGACTGCGACGGCGATACGAGTACTGCTACGCGTCAGACAGACCGGGGCCGCCTGTCACACGGGCAGCGCCACCTGTTTCTTCGCCGAGCTGACCGGAAGCGACGTTGAATGCTGAACATCTCTCTAACCTTCGCCGAATTTACCGAGCTGGCGAAGACCCGTCGCGTGGTCACCGTCCATGCCCGCCTGCTGGCCGATCACCTCACGGCGATTGGGCTATATGCCACCCTGTGCGGGGCGCGAGGAACCTTCCTGTTGGAATCCAGCCTCGGAAGTGTGTGGTCCCGGTACTCCTTCATCGGGGTGCGTTCGCCGCCACCCTCACGGAGCGCGGCGGGGAGGCGATCTGGCTGGGGCAGAACTGACCGGCATCGACGGCGACACCGCTCGATGCTCTGCGTCAGAGCCTCGCCGAACTCGCTCATCACCGGCCACCGAGGACTGCCGCCGTTCCACGCAGGGATGGTCGGCTACCTCGGATACGATGTGTGCGGCGGCTGGAGACGCTGCCGGACACCTGTGCCGACGACCTCAGGCTTCCCGAGCTGGTGATGATGCTCGCATCCCAGGTCGCGGTGTTCGACCATCAAGACGCATGAGGTGTGCTTGATCGTCAACGCCATCGCTACGACGACGGCACCGACGAGGGGCGTGGAACGGGCCTACCACGGGCACTGGTCGGCATCGAGGAAATGGCCGGGCGACTCGCCGAGCCGGTCCCTTCCTGGTGGAACCGGCACGCGACGGCCTGGCCGATCTCGAAATCAGGCGACAAACGCACCTCAGCTGAGTATGAGCAGGCGGTTCGGGCCACCATCGCTGAGATCGAGGCTGAGGCCTTCCAGGTGGTGGTCTCACAGCTTCGACGTGCCACCGACTCCGATGCGCTGGAGGTCTACGGGCCTCAGGCTGACCAACCCAGCCCTACACTCTATCTGCTGCGGCTGCCCGGGTTTCGCCGTCGTGGTTCCAGTCCCGAGGCTCGTGACGGTCCAGGACAGCGTTGCCCCACCCGGCCCATCGCCGGCTCACGACCAGGCGGCACCGAGGTGGAGGACGGGAACTGGCACGCCGCAGCTGCTGGCGGACCCGAAGAACGAGCCGAGCACCTGATGCTGGTTGACCTCGACGCAACGACCTGGGGCGCATCTGTGAACCCGGCAGCGTCACTGTCCACGAGTTCATGCAGATCCACCGATACAGCCACATCATGCACCCTGGAAGCGGCTCAGCGGACGGCTAGCCGAGGGCGCACCGCGTTGGATGCCACCTTGTCCTGCTTCCCTGCTGGCACCCTCCGGGGCACCGAAGGTGCGGGCATCGAGATCATCGATCACCTGGGTCAGCCGCCGCGGGCTCTCACGGCGGCGTGGTTGGCTATTTCGATTTCGCGAGGAAACTCGGACGTCGCCATCGCGATCCGTACCGCCGTGCTCAAGGACGGCATCGCCCACGTCAAGCGGGCGCAGGCATCGTCGCCGACTCCGTTCTGGCAGAGGACGCCCGATGTTCGCACAAGGCCGCCGCCGTCATCACCGCGCTCCGCCGCGCCGCAAAGTTGGGAGAAACCACACGACCGTGCTCGAGCGAGATCATCACCGGGTCAGGAGGACCTGGCAGTTCGCCAAAGCCGATCAGCCTTTTGAGACACTGCTGGAGCTGGCGCGGGAGGTGCAACGGCGCGCCCGTGGTCCCCGCCCTGCGAGCTCCCGGGCTGGCCGTCATGGCTGAGGTGAAGCATCGCTCACCCTCCAAGGGAGACCTGGCCGAGATCGCGGATCCTGCGGCGCTTGCCACCGACTACGCAGCGGGGGAGCCGCCGCGATCTCCGTGCTGACCGAGCAACGGCGCTTCAACGGTTCGTTGACGGATCTCGACGCTGTCCGCGACGCCGTGGAGACCCGCTGCTCCGCAAAGGACTTTCATGGTGCACCCTACCAGTTCTACGAGGCACGAGTTCATGGTGCCGATTTGGTGCTGCTCATAGCCGCTGCCCTCAGCGACGTGGAGCTGCGGGCCTTCCTGGACCTGACTGATCGCGCTGGGCATGACTGCGCTGGTGGAGACCCACACCGAAGAGGAGGTGGAACGGGCCGTGAATGCAGGGGTTGAGGGTGATCAGGATCAACAACCGGGACCTACGAGACCCTCGAGGTGGATCTCGACCGGTTCCGGAAGCTCGCCTCCCTCATTCCCCGATGACCAGGTCAAGGTCGCCGAGTCCAGGATCCTCAGCCTCGATGATGCTCGAAGGTTCGCCAGGAGGGCCGACGCCATCCTCGTCAGGGGAGGCATTGGTCCTTAGCGTGATCCCCGTGCCGCTGTGGGAGGGTTCGCAGCGATCGACTCGACCGCGCCGACCGGTGGGTTCTCGTTTCCCGGCATACTGGTGGACGACCAGCCCCAGCGATCCGTCGCAGGAACGCAGAGACCACGTGGTGGCAATCGAGAACCAGGGGCATCGAAGAACATCGATGATGTGGAAAGGACCTCCGTACCGAGCGGGACCCAGTAGAGCTGCTGCGTATGACCGCACTTCCCGATGCCCGAGGCCATTTCGGTCGATTCGGCGGAACGTTCGTGCCGAGGCGCTGCGCCGCCCTGGCGGAGCTGGACACCGAGTTCCGGGCCGCCCGGGCCGATCCAGTTTTCAGAGTGAGCTTGCCGGCCCTGCAACGCAACTACGCCGGGGCGACCGACCCCTGTGACGGTGGCCGAGAACCTCCAGGGCACTGCAGGAACGCCACGATCTTCCTCAAACGTGAGGACCTAGAACGCATACCGGCGCGCACAAGATCAACAACGTGCTCGGCCAGGCGCTGCTCACCAAACGGATGAAAAGCCCGCGATCGCGGAGACCGGGGCCGGGCAGCACGGTGTCGCCACCGCCACGGCGGCCGCCCTGCTCGGACTGGAGTGCCGCATCTATAGGGCAGCTGGACGCGAACGCCAGGCCTCAACGTGGCCCGGATGCAGCTGCTGGGAGCTGAGGTCCACGCCGTCGCATCCGGTTCCCGCACCCTGAAGGACCGCGATGAACGAGGCGATGCGGGACTGGGTGTCGAGCGTCGAGAACACCCACACCTGCTCGGGACGGTCAGCGGGGCCGCACCCCTTCCCCTACCTGGGTCCGGGAGCTCCAGCGGGTGATCTCCACCGGGCCCGCGCCCAGATGCTCGAGGAACACGGCGGCCTCCCCGACTGGGTGGTGGCGGCGTCGGCGGTGGCTCCAACGCCATCGGCGCGTTCGCCGACTTCATCCCGACGAATCCGTGCACCTGCTCGGCATCGAGGCCGCGGGTGAGGGCATCGAGACCGGGCGTCACGCGGCGAAGATCGGTGCAGGCCGCCCGGGGTGCTGCACGGCGCCCGCACCTTCGTGCTCCAGACCGAGGACGGGCAGACCATGGGATCGCACTCGATCTCCGCCGGACTCGACTACCCGGGGGTCGGCCCCGACACGCCTGGCTGGCCGAGACCGGCGGGCCAGCTACGAACCCGTCACCGACGTCGAGGCGATGGACGCCTTCCAGCTGCTGACCCGGACCGAGGAATCATTCCCGCGATCGAGTCCGCGCACGCAGTCGCGGGTGCCAGACGCTTGGCCTTGAAACTGGCCGGGAGCAACCCGAAGCGCCCCCGCATCCTGGTGTGCCTGTCGGGCAGGGGTGACAAGGACGTCTCCACTGCTTTTCGGCTGGTTCGGAATGTCTGGTGAACCCGATCGAGTCGTGGGAGAGATGGAATGAGTAACTTCACGGACCCCGCCCGCCTGGGGATCTCCGGCAGGTCCTGGCCGCCTGCCGCGCCCAGGGGAGAGCCGCCTTCGTCGGTTACCTGCCGGTCGGCTACCCGGATGTCGCGAAAAGCTGTGAGGCTTACCGTGTCCTGTGCGAGGGGACCGACATCGTGGAGATGCCTCTACTCGATCCTTTCCTCGACGGTCCCGTCATACAGCACGCCACCACCAGGGCCCCTTGCCCGGGGGTGCGCACCCGTGACGCCTTCACCGCCGCCGAGACCGTCGCCTCGTGCGGCAGGACTGGTGGTGATGACCTACTGGAATTTGATCGAACAGTACGGCCCCGATGGGTTCGCCCGCGACTTGGCTGCCGCTGGGGGCGGGCGTCATCACCCCGACCTCACTCCAGATGAGGCCGACGAATGGATTGCCGCCACCGAGACCTACGGCCTCGACAGGATCTTCCTGATTGCGCCCTCTAGTACTCCGGAGCGCATTGCCATGACCATGGCGGCTTGCCGGGGGTGGGTGTACGCCACCAGTGTCATGGGGGTGACCGGGTGTGCGTCAGGGGCACCTCGCAGGCCGCCCCAGTGATTGTCTCGCCCGCGCCCGGGAGATCGATCCGGGCCTGCCAGTCGGTGTCGGCCTGGGAGTCGGCAGCGGCGAAAGCCGCAGAGGTCGGCGCCTATGCGGATGCGGTCATCGTCGGCTCCCGCCCTGGTGCGTTGTCTGGCGAGCGATGGAAAGGACATGCCGGGGGATCTGGAAAGGCTGGGCACTTTGAGTGCCGAATTGGCGGACGGGGTGCGTCGATCCTCACGGTGACGCGCGCTGGCTGAACCACTCGAAATCCTACAATGGACTTCACGCGATGTGATAAAGGAGTTCCCTGTGGTTCGAAGTCGTTTTCTTGTGGTCATTATGTGTGTGGTTCTCGCTCTCGCTGCTTGCGGACGAAGTGCGCCACAAATCGATTCTGACCCGAACCTTGATGCCGGCGATATCTTGAGTAAGGCCATGAATCGTGGTGCATCACAGCAACTCATTTCAGATCATGACCAGACTGTGACCATGGATGCCGATGCTCACGGTGTCGATGGACAACATGACGATGAAGATGGACATGAATCTGGACTCCAAGGAGTCCGGTGATCAGCGTATGAGTGAGGTCGGGGTCAATATGAAACTTTCAGCTGGCTCCGGGAAAACCAGCGATGTGAAGCTCTATATGTTCCTTCAGCAAGAGGGGAGGGCTATCACGCCTACGCACGATTGGGGCAGGAGCAGGTGCCGACAAGAAGGTCAGGAGAAGCTGTCTCGAGGACGGGCGCGGAGCCTAGCTTGATCACATGCAACAATCCTCCATGGCCTCAGTGGAGATGTATGCAGAAAAATCCTGAAAAAGGTAGGTGCAAAGGAAGAAGGTGGAAACTACGTCGTTCAGCTGATTCCCTCGCGTGAAGCTCTGATGAATATCGCTAAAAAACTGGCTCCGAAACAGCATCGAAAAATTTGTCGAACGGTCGCTGCTCGCTCACTATGGTAGTGGATAAGAACACCTATCACATGAAGAGCTTTTCTCTAGAACTCGAAGCCGATGTATGACTTCTCAAGGGCAGAAGGCGAAGATGGACATGAAGGTGAACGCGACCTCCGACGAAAGCCAAAGAGGTCACCTCAGCGTTCCCTCCGATCTGCAGGATGCCCCGAGACCAATCTAAAAAACCTTTTTCTCCTGAAATCCGCCCTTGCTGCAGGCGCATGGGATATCAAGTGGAAAGCATGGTGAGCACGGCCTTCACCCGGCGGTGAACGCCCGGGTCCGGGTGGAGGCCGGAGTTTGGAGAAGATGCGCTGGGTGTGTTTCTCGATCGCCCCTTCCGTCACGACCAGGCGTTTCGCTATGCCAGCGTTGGTATGCCCCTCAGCCATCAGCCCCAGGACTTCTCTTTCCCTGGGGCTCAGCTGGGCGACAGGGTCCGCCGTGCGGCTACGCCCCAGAACCTGCGCCACCACCTCAGGGTCGAGAACCAGTCCGCCTTCCGCGACTCGGTCACGCAGCTTCCAGGAAGGTGTCGATGTCGGCAACCCGGTCCTTGAGGGAGATAACCGAGGTGGGTTCCGCCGTCGGCGAGCAGCTCCTGCACGTAGGCGGCCACGACGTACTGGCTCAGCAACAGGATGGGGGCCTCACTCCAACGGCTGCGGATCTCGACGGCGGCCCGCAGGCCCTCGTCGGTGTTCGACGGGGGGCATGCGGATGTCGGTGATGATCAGCTCGGGACGCAGCTCGAGTGCACGGGGCACCAGTTCAGTTCCGCTCCCGACGGCGGCGATCACCTCGTGACCGCCGTCGCTGAGATCAACGCTAGGCCCTCCCGCAGCAGGGACTGAGTCGTCAGCTATCAGGATTCGCAGGGATCACCGCCTCGATTGTGGCTGGCCCCGCTGGAGGTGATGGACAACCTTCCGTCGACTCCTGGAGGCGTTCCTCCAGACCGGCCAGGCCGTGGCCCTGGCCGTCGAGGCACCTCCCATGCCGTTGTCGGTGATGGTGACGTATAGCCAACCGTCCTGGACCGCGGTGATCAGGTCGATTGTGGTGGCCCGGGAGTGTTTGTTGGCGTTGACCAGGGATTCCGAGATCACGAAATAGGCCGCCTGCTCGACGTGGTCGGGCAGTTTCCCGGGGATGCTGGAGTAGACGGTCACCGGGATGGCGGAGCGCGCTGCGGTCTCGTCGATGGCGCGCCTGAGCCCACGGTCGACCAGCACCGGCGGTGCGATGCCGCGATAGCTGCCTCAGCTCGGCGAGGGTTTCCTGGGTCTGGGCCATGGCCTCTCCCAGCATCTCGCGGGCCCGTTCCGGGTCCTGATCCAGCTGCCTGCGGGTGCGGGCCAGATCCATGTTGAGTCGCACGAGTCGCTGCTGCGGGCCGTCGTGGATGTCGCGTTCCAGCTTCCGCAGGGCTCCGGTCTCGGCGCGTTGCACCGCGGCCCGGGAGTCGCGGAGCTGAGTGATCTGGGCATTGTTGCGGGCCCTCAGGTTCAGCAGAGCATCGCTTACTGAGCTGCGCAGCCACGCCAGTCCGCGGAACACGGGTGGTGCCAGCTTGATGGCGAGCAATCCCACCACTATGGCGATAGCCCCATCGAGGATCCTCACGAGGGACGGGTTCAACATGGGAGGAAACCCGTGAGCTCCCGCAGTAGAGGTAGGCAGGGCCGCCGCCATTCGCGTGGAAGATCTCGCCGAGTAGGGAGGAAATGGGGCCTGTCACCGGCCCTGTGCACAGACCTGCCCAGACCACGGCGAGCGCCCATGTGAAGGGTGGAAGTGATGAAGCCCACGAACATCCCACAGGACATCAGAGCCATGATTGGGGATCTGCGATGACGTTGAGCATCGCCTTGAACCAGGAATCCCCTTCTTGGCGCTATCGATGGTGCAATGCTGCCGTTTCGCGTCCGAAGAGTCCGGCCTGGACATGCCGCTCCATGGTGGCGAACCTGCGGGCCATCAGCAGGGCGAAGGCCAGGAATGGGAAGGCCAATCCAGATGACGGTCGTACCGATTCCGAGAGTGCAGTGAAGGTCACGACCATGATGAAGGCGAACAACATGACGGGCCAGCCGAGCAGGAGGTATGCGATGGTACCCGCCGGTGGGGGACGGAAGGTGGGATGTCGTGTTCATGGTTTCACTCTTCACCCCGGCGGGCGTGCTCCCATCCCGCTGGCCCGAGACCCGGGGTGAGGCTGGCCCGACAGTTTCAGAGCAACTCTTGAACTTCTTGAAAAATGATTTGTGTTTCGGGCCGTACACCTTGAGCATCCCCGAAGATGCAGAAACCGGTCAGCACCAGCTCCGGACCGTTCTCGTCAGGCTCAGACCGGCCACCTTCACGTCACCAAAGATGCAGGCGGTCTCGTTGCGGACCCCTGGCCCTGCGGGCATCCCGCAGGACCACGTCGCCCATGGCCACCATGACGTTTAACTGGGAGGACGAGGAATCGAAAACGGCCTTGGTCAGGTCCAGTTTCACATCGCCGAAGACCGTGTTCACGTGGGTGTTGGCGCGCACCCGCCAGCCTTCGCCCCGTTTCGCGTCTCAAAGATCGCGACGATGTTCTCGCTCGGTCCCGCCCCGCAGGGTCGACCAGCGCACGCGACCGGTCGTCCCGGGTTCTCTCCACCAGGTAAGAAGCGGGTTGAGGATCGGTGGGTACCAGGTCGGTGGTGATCTCCCGCAGATCCCCGAAGGTTTTCGCCTCCCAGGTCCTGTTGAGGGCGTTCGTCGTGTTCTTCGCGCGTCAGGCGACCATCAGGTGGGCATCGGTCAGCGGCTGTTCAATGGCCGTGCGGTCCGCATCCGAGCAGCGCAGGTGGTCGGTTGGGGGCGATGGGGTCAGCTACGCGGTTCCCACGTGGCCCATACGGGCCGATCCGCTTCCCGGGTGCGGGGTTGGTGCCCGTTCGGGTCGGATGGAAAGGGCGGTCGTGGGGATACGTTCGTGCACCTGCACTGCCACACGGGAGTTCTCGATGCTCGACGGCGCCGCGCGCGTCACTGACCTGTTCAAGGGCGCCGGAACGAATGGGCATGCCGGCGCTTGCGATCACGGATCACAGGAACCTCTACAGGGGCCTACGAGGTTCTAGAGGCGTCCAGAACTACGACGTCAGACCCATCATCGGTTTGAGGCCTACCCTCACCCCGTACCCATCGCACCGAACGCAAGCGCGTGCAGTTTCGGTGATCTGCAACGGCGACGTAGCATCGAAGGGGCGCCTACACCCACACGTGACGATGTGGGCCTCCGACAAACAGGCCATGCACGGCCTGTTCAGGCTCAGCTCTCAGAGCTCCCTGGAAGGATTCTTCTAGCCTGAGCCGACCGACGAGACTCCTGAACAGATACGGCAAAGGGCTGATCGCCGCACGAGGCTGCCCTCGGGTGAAGTCCAGACCTTCCTTCGACTCGGCCAGTACGACAACGCACGGGCCGCGGCGGCGGAGTTTCGCGACATCTTCGGGGAGGGTAATTTTTACGTCGAATTGATGGATCACGGCCTGTCGATCGAGAACAGGTGTGACGTGGCCTGCTCCCGCATCGATAGGGACTTGGGTCTACCGTTGGTGGCCACCAACGACCTCCACTATGTGCATGCTGAGGACGCCGATGCTCACGACACCCTGCTGTGCGTCTCGGCTGGTTCCCGCAAGGCCCAGACCGACCGGTTCAAATTCGACGGTTCCGGGTACTACTGAAGACCCGAGGAGATGCGTGCCTTGTTCAAAGGACATCCCCGGGCCTGTGACACTTACCTTGGCCATCGCTGAACGCATCGAAACCGTCTTCGATGAAGGTATTGGCACCTACATGCCACGTTTTGACTGCCCAGAGGGTGAAACAGAGGACTCCTGGTTCCACAAGGAGGTGGAGAAGGGACTCCACGCGTTACCCCTGACAGCATTCCCGATGCGGTCATCAGACGTGCCGAGTTCGAGATCAGGAATCATCTCCAAGATGGGGTTCACCGGCTACTTCTTGGTGGTTGCGGACTTCATTAACTGGGCCAAGAACAACGGCATCCGCGTGGGCCCTGGACGCGGTTCGGGGGCTGGATCCATGTGCGCCTATGCCATGCGCATCACCGACCTCGATCCTCGAGCACGGCCTGCTGTTCGAGAGGTTCCTCAACTGAACGCATCTCCATGCGGACTTCGACATCGACTTTGACGATCGCCGCCGCGGTGAGGTGATCCAGTACGTCACTACACAAAGTACGGCTCCGACTAAAGGTTACTCAGATCATCCTACAGCTCATCAAAGCGAAGGCGCTATCAAGGACCGCATCCGGGTGCTGGATATGCCGTTCGCCGTCGAGGCGGATCCTAAAGCCATGCCTGCCGACGTCATGGGCAAAGGGGTTCCGCTGCCTGAACTGTTCAACCCAGAGCACAAACGCTACGCCGAGGGACAGGAGTTCCGGGACCTGTACGACTCGGACCCGGACGTCAAGACTGTGGTCGAGGCGGCCAAAGGATCGAGGGGCCTGAAAGCGCCCGAGTGGGGTGTGCACGCAGCAGGTGTGATCATGTCGAGGCACCCCTGCAGGACATCATCGGTGATGAGACAGGAATCGACGGCGCCATCATCACCCAGTTCGATTACCCGGGATGCGAATCCCTCGGGTTGATCAAGATGGACTTCCTGGGGTTGCGGAATCTCACGGTGATCGCCGATGCGGTGAACAACATCAAAATCAACTGCGACGTCGATATCGTGCTGGAGGATCTTCCTGACCGATCCAGCCGCTGCGACCTGCTGCAACGCGGCGATGCTGGGCGTCTTCCAGCTCGATGGTGGTCCGATGCGGCAGCTTCGCATCCATGCAGCCCGACTGCTTCGAGACATCTCCGCCGATCGGCGCGCTCTACCGCCCGGCCCCGCAGGAGCACGACTCGCCTAACAGTACGCGCGACGCAAGACCGGACGCGAGAAGGTGGAACCGATCCACGGAGCTTACCGATGCCCTCGAACCGATCCTGGGAGAGACCCATGTCTGATCGTCTACCAGGGGCAGGTGATGGCAATCGCCAGCAGCTTGCCGGGTACACGCTCGGTACCGCCGACATGCTTCTCGCCGCGCCATGGGCAAGAAAAGAAGGCGGAGCTGGACGCCCACTACGAACGCTTCCAGCAGGGCGTTGCAGGAACGAGGGTTCAGCCAGGAACCCATCGACGTGCTCTGGAACATCCTGCTGCCATTCTCGGTTATGCCTTCAACAAGGCCCTCCAGCCGCCTACGGGGTGGTTTCCTGCTGGACTGCCCACCTGAAGGCGAGCTGCGACCGGTACATGGCGGCCTACTGCAGTCGGTTCGCGATGACGAAGACAAATCCGCCGGCTACCTGGCGGAGTGTCGGCGCATAGAATTCGTCCTGCCGCGACGTCCAACTCCTCCGGGGATCGCCTTCACGGTCGGAAGGACATCCGTTTCGGCAGGGGCCGTTCGCAACGTCGGCGACAGGTGGTTTCCGCGTGGACCACGGAACGGTCCCGGGTCGGAAAGGCCAGGACCTACGACTTCCTCGACGAAAGGCTCCCTTGTTGATGTGTAACAAGCGGGTGATCGGTCGCTGATCAAAACCGGCGGGTTCGATGAGCTGGGGCTCAGCCGGAGGTCTGATGACCATCCACGAGGATGCCGTCGACTCGGTCATCGAACTCGAGAAGAACGAGGAGCACGCGGTTCGACCTCGCTGGAGAATTCGGCGGTGACGGCGGGAGGGTGGTCTCGACGGGCAGCCCATCCTGACCTGGACGAGATGGGACAAGCGCACGAAACTGGCGCTTCGAGCGAGAGATGCTCGGACTCCTCGTCTCGATCACCCGCTCAACGGCTTGGGCAACATGTACTGCTCCAGCACGGCAAACGTCGGTTTCGAGTCTTGCGCGGAAGGCGGATTCCGAGGCGAGACCACCGTATGCGAGGCTCATCACCTCGGTGACCAGACGGGTCAACGAAAGAGGGCCTTCTACGCGGTCCTCATGCTGGAGGACCTGGAGGCCAACATCGGTCACGGTCTTCCCGAGGTCTACGATGCGGTGGCCCGGTACCTGGCGCCAGATACCATCAGTTTTCAGTCAAGGGGTGGTTGAGGATTCGGAGGACCGGGCACGGATGCGAGCTCAGGACACGCCCGCACGGGCGCTGACGGCGGCCTGGGGCCGGTGGTGTTGACCTGCACGACGATGCGTTTGCACTCCAGGGGTTGTCGGCAACCTCAAGCAGGTGCTGGCGGGCCATCCCGGGTCGGCGGAAGTGCATCTCCGGCTACGCAACGGTGACCGCCTTACTACCTTCAGGCTCGGCAACGGCTACCACGTCACCCCAAGCTCGCCGCTGTTCGCGGATCTGAAGGCGCTCCTGGGACCGAATGCGGTGTCCTTCGGGAGGGCGACTCATGGCTGAGTCCGCCCTTCCGGGCCATACCACGTCTGCTGTGGCGTGTGCTTCAATTCCTCAGGGCTGCTGCTGGGGCTGGGAGTTCTGTGTGCCCTCATCCTGGGCATGGCTCGCACGTGACCCGGGTATCTCGTGTCTCAGGAACTCGGAGCGAGCCTGCCGGAACGAGGGCTCGCCGAGGTCTTTTCGACGGATGCGCTGTTTGCGCTGCTGGCCGCTCTGAGCGGCATCGCGATTGGGTTGATCTCCTGGTGGTGGTTCAGGGACCGTGGCTGGTGGGTGTGTGTGGCGGCTGTCGGTGGAGCGCTGACGGTCTGTCTGCTCACATGGCTGGGCGGGATGTGGATCCTGCCGCCGACGCTGACGCCCGCCTGGCTGCGGCCTCTGCCGGGGATATCATCCCAATCGGCCTGACCCCATTCGATGTCCGCTCTGCTTGTCGGGGCCGTTTTGCGCCATCACCCCGTGATGCTGCTCGCGGCGTTCTGGCCTGAATCGCCTCCACATCAGGTACCTGCCGTCGGAACCTCGGAGGATCGCGGCGGTAGACTGATCAACCGTGCTGAGACGGTTGACCTGACCGACGTCGTGGGGACTACTCGCGCCCATATTCCCCGAGCGGCTTTGGACGTCGCAGGGAGCCATGGATGCGGTACGGGAGGGTGTGCGACGCGGTTCGTGACCGAGAGTCGAGGCGCTCACCAGTGCTCGCAACGTTTCGACAGTGTGGTTCCCGAATCCTTCCGGGTTCCGGAGCAGGTGCTGGCCGAGGCCGCCGAGCAGCTCGCCCGGGCTTCAGGGAGGCTTTCGAGAGTCCATCCGGCGTCGCCGTGCGGTCGCCGAAACCCTGGAACGCGATTCCGACCCCGCCCCAGCGGTGCTGGCCGAGGCGCCCGGGTGGGGTTGCGCAACATCCCGTCGAAAGCAGGTCGGTCTCTACGTTCGGGTGGACTCGCCCCCTGGCCTCCAGCGTGATCGCGAACGTCATTCCCGCCCAGGTGGCCGGCGTCCGGAGATCGCCGTCGCATCCCCGCCACGCAGGCCGGTTTCGGCGGCTGGCCGCGCAGAACATCCTCGCGTTGTGCCACCTGCTCCGGCGTCGAGGAGGTCTACGCAGTCGGCGGGGCCCAGGCAATCGCGATGTTCGCCCACAGGGGTGACCGGCTCTGCGCACCCGTAGCCATGGTCACCGGCCGGGGAACATTTACGTGGTGGCGGCGAGACGACTGCTGCGGGGAATCGTCGGCATCGACTCCGAGGCCGGACCACCGAGATAGCCATCATCGCCGATTCCTCCGCGAACCCCGCCTACGTGGCCGCCGACCTGATTTCCCAGGCCGGGCACGACCCGATGGCCGCATCCGTCCTGATCACGGACTCCCCGGAACTCGCCGACCGGGTGGCGGTCGAGCTGGAACAGGTGGCGATCACGAAAACACGCAGGAACGGATCCGCACCGCGCTGACGGGTCAGCAATCGGCGGTGCTGCTGGTGCGTGACCTCGACCGGGCGGTGGAGGTGGCCGACGCCTACGCCGCCGAGCACCTGGAGATCCAGACCCGCGACGCCAGAAAGTTGCCGCCCGGATCCGCAACGCCGGCGCCATTTTCGTCGGTGACTTCTCGCCCGTCAGCCTCGGTGACTACTCGGCCGGCTCCACCCACGTCCTGCCGACCGCGGGCTGTGCGTGCCACGGATCGGGCCTGAACGTGCGTTCCTTCATGCGCACCGTGCGTCGTCGACTATTCGGTGCGGGCTCTGAAGCAACATCGCCGACGGGATCGAACGGTTCGCGCTGGCTGAGGACCTGCCCGGGCACGCCGCGGCGATCACGGTCAGGACGAGACGATGAGCGGGCTCTCCGGTCTGCCGCTCCGGGGAAGACCTGGTGGGGGAGGGAACCCTACGGGCACCGCAGATCGCCGTGCCCGTGGTTCTCAACGTCAATGGAACCCCTATCGCCCTCCAGTAGTGCGGCGGGCCATGGGACGGAGCCATTCAGGAAGCTGCCGCGACGATGGACGCTGCCGGATCGAGAAGCGGTGGCGCTTCGTGAGTTTGGCAGCCTACCTCGGCAACGGCCTGACTTCCCGCAATATCTGGGTGGGAAACGGATCCAATGAGATCATGGGACAGCTGCTGACCGCCTTCGGAGGCCGGACCGCGGGATGCTGACCTACCCCCACCTACTCCATGTATCCAGTACGCGCAACACCTGCACCGCCACGTGACCGAACCCCGCAATCCGGACTTCACGGTGGATGCTGGTCTGGTGCTTTCCGCAGTGGAACGCCACACCCCGGTAGTTGTCGTCATCACCACCCCAAACAATCCGACCGGCACGTGCACCGCTCCGGAGGTGATCGATGAGATCTGCTCCGCTACGGACGCGATCGTCGTGATCGACGAGGGCCTATCAGAGTTCTCTCGCTGCGAGGCGGTTCCGTTGCTGGCCAGACATCCCAGGCTCGTAATCACCCGCACCATGTCGAAGGCCTTCGCCATGGCCGGTGGACGCGTCGGGTACCTGGCGGCCTCCCCGGAGATCGTGGACGCCTGCCGGATCGTGCGACTGCCCTACCATCTGAGCCTCCAGACCCAGGTCCTGGCCCGGGTGGCCCTCGCGCACCGGGACGAACTGCTAGCCCAGGTGGAGGAACTGACCGAGGAATGTCGGTCCTTCCAGGGCTGGCTGCGGAGCCACGGCTACGAGGTGGTGCCCTCGGAGGCTAACTTCGTGCTGTTCGGGCGCTTCACGGACCGCCACGCCCTGTGGCAGGGCTTCTGGATCGCGGGGTGCTGATTCGCGAGACCGGACCCGAGGGATTCCTGCGGGCCTCCGTGGGTACCCCCTCGGGAAATGGCGACCCTGAAACGGGCCCTCACCGGATCAATCCGGAAGGACGTCATTCATGAGCCGTACTGCAACCAGGTCCCGGGCCACCAGCGAATCAGAGATCACCGTCACCCTCGATCTGGACGGAACCGGTCTGAGCAGGATTTCGACCGGAGTCGGTTTCTACGATCACATGCTCACCGCGCTGTCCGGGCACTCCTGATCGACCTTGACATTCAGGCCAGAGGAGATGTGCGCATCGATGGGCACCATGTCGTCGAGGACACCGCGATCGTGCTCGGTCAGGCGCTGGGCGAGGCCCTCGAGGGATAAACGTGGCATCCGGCGCTACGCGGATGCCACGGTGCTCGACGAGACTCTGGCGCACTGCGTGGTTGACGTGGCGGGACGCCCCCGTGGTGTGCTCGGGTGAACCCGAGGGCAGGTCTACGCCCGTATCGGCGGCTCAGGCGTCACCTACGCGGGATCCATGACCTACCACGTTTTCAGGTCCCTCGCTGTGAACGCCGGCTTGTGCATCCATCTTCGGCTTCTTGCGGGCCGCGATCCGCACCATATCGTCGAGGCCGAGTACAAGGCCTGGCCCGTGCGTTGCGTGACGCAGTCTGCCCTCGATCCGCGCGTTGTGGACGTGCCCTCCACGAAGGGCGCTCTGAACCGCCGGGTGGGGTTGTTCGACTACGGCTCGGGCAGCCTGCACTCCGCAGCACGTGCCCTGGCGGCGGTCCGGGGGCAGAGGTTGTGCTCACCGCGGACGTCAGGAACGACGGGATGTGATGCGCTGGTGGTGCCCGGCGTCGGGGCCTACGCCGCCCCTATGGCGGGGCTACGGGCTGCCGGGGGTGGACCTGCTGGAGGTGGCTGCCCACCGGGGAAACCGCTGCTGGGCATCTGCGTGGGGCACCAGATTCTCTTCGAGGGAGGGCACCGAGCACGGCATCTGTACCTCTGGCCTCGGTCTCTGGCCGGGAACCGTTCGCCCCTGGCGACCGCCGGCTTCCGCACATGGGGTGGAACCGCGTTGAGTGTTCCCCAGGCGAGTCGCCTGTTTTCCGGCATTGAAGACGAGCGGTTCTACTTCGTTTCACAGCTACGCAGTGACCCGGATGTTAGGGAACTGACGGCACCTGGTGACCACCGCCACTCACGAGGTTCCCTTTCGTTGCCGCCGTGGAGCGCGGGAACGTCTGTTCCACGGTTCCATCCCGAAATCCGGGAAGCCGGCGCCCGGCTGCTGCGCAACTGGCTGGGACTGTAGGCCCTTCAGGACGCCAGCTGATCCACCAGCTGAGGGTAACCCGATGGCTGCGGTGGTGCTGCCAGTGCAGGGTCGCGGTCAGGTTGGTGGGATTCGGGTTTGATCTCCACCACGAACGCCCCGGCACGTGCCGCCAGCCAGGTAGGGGCGGCTGCCGGATAGACGATCGAGGAGGTCCCACCACCAGGGCCAGGTCAGCTAGCTGGGCGGCCTCCACGGATGCGCGTCGATGTCGGTTGCGTCCAGGGGTTCGCCGAAGAACACGATGCTCGGCCTGAGGTCGCCCCCACAGGATTCGCACGGGGATGGCTGGACTCGCAGGACCGGCTCTTTGGAGGCCATTGACAGGTCCGGCTGGCCGGGAAGACCGCAGTCGATGCAGTGGAAACGGTCGAGCCTGCCGTGGAGATGTGAGAGCACCGCCGAGCCTGCTCGCTCATGAGGTCGTCAATGTTCTGGTGACGATGTCCATGTGTTGCTGAGAAAGTCCTTGGCCGTCTAAACCCGCCCAGCGGGACAGGGCCTCGTGTCCTGCGTTCGGGGATGTGGAGTTCACGATCCCGATGCGCCACAGGTACCAGGCCCACACCAGCTCGGGATCTGCACGCCATCCCTCCTCGGTGGCCATCGCCTCGGGGGATATCAGGGACCACAGGCCAGCCGATTCATCACGGAAAGTGGGGACTCTGACTCCGCCGACATACCAGCCCGGTCAGTACCAGGATTCTGCGAGGCGGGCGTGCTCGTTCCAGCAACTCAGGAGGAAGTGGTTCCAGTTTCTGGCGGTTCATGTCCTACTCTGCACAGCCCACTGCGCATGGACCCCGTGAGCAGGGACGGGACAGCCTCCGGACGCTGGGACGGGCCAGTCTGCCGACCTGTATCTGGTGAGCCACCCGCTCCCGGTCGGAATATTCTGACCTGGTGAAGACCTTGGTGACCGGTTCGAACCTTTTGGCGGTTCCGATCGCAATCCTTCCGCAGAACTGATTACCCGGCTTGTGGGCGAAGTCATCACCGTGGGTGCTTCCGGTGGAGTTTGATGCGGTGAGAAAACTGGTGCCGGATCTGCTGGCCGGGCATCGCCCCACCACGTGGTGTGTCTGGGGTTGTCCGGCTGCGCAGCAGGACTCACCCTGGGCAGGTCGCCATCAACCTGATCGACGCGCGTATTCCTGACTAACGCCGAGGAGCAACCAGGTGGACCGACCGGTGGTTCCCGGCGCTGCGGCACGGTTCTCCACCCTGCCGTGAAGCCATGCTGCGTGCGTGCGAGCCACCGGGATTCCGGGAGAACTCTCTCTCAGCGCCCGGGAGCTACGTCTGCAACGCTTTGTTTTTATCACGTGCTGCAGCGGCTGCCGCCTTTCCCCAGGACGATCGACCAGATACGATTCATCCATGTTCCCCGGAGGACACTGTCGACCTCGATGCCCAGGAACGGGGCCTCAGAGCAGCCATGGCACATCTCGACGTTTCGAGATTCACTTCGCGGACGGTGAGCTCTCTAGAACCTCCTCGTGCTTTTTAGCCCCGACTGAGTGGCTCTCTGTCACAGGCCAGCTTCACGGTAGGGTTGCGCGTCGTGGAAGCATTGCGGTTGTTGCCCGCAGTCGATGTGCGGGATGGTCGGGCCGTCCAACTCGTCCAAGGCGTTGCAGGTACCCAGAAGGGAATTCGGGGATCCGCTGGCGCAGCACTCAGGTGGCAGGAAGAAGGCGCATCCTGGATTCATCTGGTTGATCTCGATGCCGCCTTCGGGCGTAGCTCTAATGCCGCTCTGCTAGCCGAGATCATTGGCGCACTGGATGTGAGACGTTGAACTCTCCAGGGGAATTCGGGATGACGTGTCGCTGGAGTTGGCCCTCCAAACCGGGTGTCGCCGGGTCAACATCGGTACCGCTGCCCTGGAACGGCCAGAATGGTGCGAACAGATCATCGTACCCACGGCGACCGCATCGCCATCGGACTAGACGTGCGCGGAGAAGCTCGCTGCTCGTGGCTGGACCACGGAGGGAGGCCGTGGGCCGAGACCCTCGACCGGTTGGCTGCAGCCGGGTTGTCGGCGTTTCGTGGTCACCGACGTCGACTCTGACGGCATGCTGGCCGGTCGAACCTCGACCTGTTGGGTGATGTCTGTGCCCGGACGAGTGCAGCGGTGATCGCGTCGGTGGCATCTCCACCCTGGACGATCTGCGCTCCCTGCGCGGGCTCGTCCGCGACGGTGTGGAGGGGGCCATCGTCGGCACCGCCCTCTATCTCGGCAGATTCACTCTGGCCGAGGCCATCGAAGTCGCTGGCGTGCAGCAGAGTGGAGGGGTGGCATGAGTCGCACCACGTACCAGTTTCGGTGCTTCGGAGTCGACGCGCCTGCACACCCGCCGCTGCTGACCGGGCGGATCGCTGAGCTGCTCGCGGGCAAGAAGATCGCCATGACAGGCGTCACCGGCTTCATCGGTGAGCAAATGCTCTGGAAGTTCCTCACCGACTGCCCGGACACGACCACGGCGGTGCTGGTGCGCCGCAAGGGTTCCCTATCCGCCACACAACGTGTCGCCTCGCTGCTGAAGAAGAAGATCTTCAAGGATCTCGTTGCCGAAGCAGGCTCTGTTGAGAGACTGATGGCTCATCGCATCGAGGTGATCGAAGGGGATCTCCCGGACGCACCGGAGCTACCACGCGACATTGACGTAATGGTTCACTGCGCAGGGGGACGTCTCGCTTCGATCCGCCCATCGACGCTGCGTTTAAGACCAACGTGCTCGGCGTCGAGGCGTTGCTGAAACGATTTCGTGATCCTGCTCCGACGAGAACGGCAACCTGGTGCGCGTTCCGCACTACGTCCACATCTCGACGGCCTACACCGCGGGGCGTCGCAGGGGACCTATCCGGAGGCCGCCCCATCCCCACGAGGTGGACTACGAGGCCGAGACCCGGGCTGCTCTGGCAATGACGGACCTTGTCGAGGCTCGGTCTCGTACCTCTGAGCAATTGACGGCGCTGCGCAAGGAGGCCGAGAAAACTGCATCGCCGCGCCGGGTACCTCACCACCAGCGAAGACACCGAAGGGCGACGCCTCGCGGTGGGTGAAGAAGGGAATTGGTGGCTGCGGGTACAGAACGGGCTCGTTCGTTGGGGTGGACCGATGTCTATACCTTCGCCAAAGCGATGGGTGAAGTGGTCGTTGCGGACCTGTGCCGCGACATGCAGGTCTCCATCGTCCGCCCTGCGATCGTGGAGTCGTCGCTGAAATACCCCTACCGGGGTGGATCGAGGGAGCTTCAAGATGGCCGATCCGATCATTCTGGCCTACGGGCGAGGACAGTTGCCGGAGTTCCCGGCCTCCCCGGACGCCGTGATCGACATCATTCCCTGTGACTACGTGGTCAACACCATCGTCGCGGTCTGTGCCACCCAGCCGAGGTGGGCGAACCGAGTTCTACCACTGTTCCTCGGGTGCCGAAACCCCTTGACTTTCCGTCGCATCTACAGACACATCCGCTCCTATTTCTCCCGTCACCCCAGTACCCGCGATGGGCGGGCTCTCACCAATTAGCGACGTGGAATTTCCCGGGACCGGAACCGGTGGAACGCAAGCTTTGGTTCGCGGAGAGGGGTCGCGATCGAAACAGTGCCTGCAGGATTCGCTCCTCGCGGGAAGAGGACCCGCGCAGCTGCGGTCCTCGACAAGACTGCAAGCAGTTGGATTTCCTCAACAGGTACCTGAGGTCTCTGCGGTGAGTATCTCAATCCGAGCTGCACTTCGTCGATGATTGCACCCTGCGCTGCACAACAGCCTTCACGAGAAGGACCGCGGGGTCTTTGGTTTCGACTCGGGAAATCTCGACTGGACTCACTACCTGGAAGATGTTCACGCCCGGCCGTACCGATCCTGTACGCCGTCTCGAGGCTGCCCGGCGTCGTCGTAGCCCCGTTCCGCCACCTACTCGGGACCTCAAACCCGCCAAACCCGGAACGGTGCTGGCAGCTTCGATGGATGGCACCGTGATGACCAATGTCATCGAAACCTACCTGGTTGAAGCTGCCTGAGCTTTCCTGACGCAGCGCGCGGGGGAGTGCTGAGGGGTTGCCGCTCAGCTGCCCAGCTCCTGGGCGCTGAACGCAGGATCGTGGCGTCTTCCTGCAGCGGGTGTATCGCCGCTATGAGGGGTGCGCGGTTGGATGAGCTGGAGCACTTCGTCGACGAGACGTTTGACGCTCGTTCGTGTTGGACCGAACCTCTCCGAAGCGGTTCGGCGTATCGCGGGAGCATCGGGAGGCGGGACACACCACGATCCTGCTCACTGGTGTCATCCGTCCCTTTGACCAGGCCCTTCGAGGGGCTTTTCGACCACATCATCGCCGCCGATCTGGCGACGGATGAGATAGAGTGTGCACCGGCTTCCTGACCGGCCCTCCTATGGTGGGAGATTCCCGGGCAACCTGGCTCACCAGTACGCTGGCCTCCACGGCGTCGACCTGTCGGCGTCCTTCGCACTACGCGGACAGCCCGTTGACCTGCCGATGTTGCGCTCTGTCAGCAATCCGGTTGCGGTCAGCGGATATTGGTCTGATGCGTGCCGCCAGAGTCAGTTGGTCCATCATAGGTGGCCCTCTCGCGATGCAACCCAGATGGAAGCTGCCGTCATGAGCCGTCCTGGCTGCGCTGAAGGTCGACGAGCACACTCCAGCTGCTCACCCTTGCGGGGACAGAGCTCGGTTGCAACGTTTTCCCATCGGCACCGGGTGATCTACCCCCACAGCCCGTTGCTTCCTCGGATCCCGTCACTCTCGTCGAGGGCGCTCTTGCCAATCCGTCGACAGCGCATCCCCTTGGAAGAGTTGCTGCGGCCGGCAGCCCGAAGCTGACCCTCGTGGTGGGCAATGTCGACGGTGCGACCGAGGATGCGTTTCGACATCAGACGCACCATCCTCGAGCGCGTTCTCGAGGCGTGCCGCTAGAGCACGGGTGGATGATGTTGTCATCGTGGTGGCCGGTGGTCTGAGGCCTCGTTGGGGCGAGCCAGGAGATCGTTGGGGCCCTCGGTGATCGGGTCGCCACGTCTTTTCTCCCCGAGGGAAGAATCATCAGTCACGACGTGACTGCGGAGATCTGAGTCCTGCCGTTGCCACCTCGTCTGGGGAGCCCTGTCAGGGTGAATTCACGAATCGCGGAGTCGGACCTGGTGGTGTCCGTAGACATCTGCCATGGTCCACGAGACCGATGTCGTTGGCGATCAGGAGCAACCGATGTGGCCACCATCAACCGTGTCTGCGGGTTCGCTGGTAGTGATTCAGCACGTCGGGAGATCGCCACGGCGATTCACGGTGCTATCCCCATTTCTCGGTGGCCGCGGTACTCGGACATGCCTACCTCGGGCGTCAGCTGAGTTTCATGAACCACTGCGGTGGGAGTGGCGGCTACCGGACGGGTCCGCCTATACGGCCCGTCAAGTCGTTTCCCCTTATGCCTCGGCGGGGTGCTCAGAAACTTTACGCGGCGCCGCGGAGCGGACTATGAACTCTGCGATGTGATCGGAGGCGCTCCCGCGGGTGGCTGCCCGCGCAGCGAGGTGTGGCAGGGCAGCCAATACCGTGACGGCGCTGCAAGACCGGAATCCTCCTGACCTCCGTGGTGGGGTAGCAGTTTCGATCCGGGGATCCCGTGGGATCACCTGTCGATGCTGTCGCACCAGGCCCTGTGCGACGCAGGGAACTGGTGCAGGCATTCCTTTCTACCGCGAAACGATGGGGTGCTCATCGCTTTTCATCCCGCTCAGTCGGATCTTTTCCCGAATCGGGTTCTCGCTCCGGCCGCCGATTTCTTCACCACGTTGCTTCCCGCCACGAGAACCGACCGAGGATTCATGAAGATATGAACCGCAGGTCCCTGGGACGACGACTGGTATGTGAAGCTCTACCGCAACCTGTGCATGGCATCCGCTGGCCGTTTTCCACACCTGGTGCGAGATTCGCCGTGCAGCCACTCGACTGGCTGAGGTCATCGCTGGGTGGACGCAGATCGATGAAACCGCCCGTATCCTGGCAGCGGGCAGCAACAACACTGGACTGACGCGCTGAGAGCTGGCCTGGCAGATCACCGGTGACCGAGCCGCCACCTATCTGCACGGGCCTGGACGGATCCATAGGGGAGCCTCGGTGATCACCTGGTTCTCCGACATGCTGAGGGTTCGCCCGGACAGGGATTCGGACGTGCAGCGACGCTCAACAGGCGCGCCACACCCTGTGGGGGCGACACAACCGTTTGGCACGCTCGGACCTGAGCCGAAACCCCGAACCCGTTCAACCCGTTTGACCTGGCGCTTGGACTACCAGGTAGCCGGTCTCGATTCGTTGACGGGCGTGAGAAGGGCCCGTTATCTTCGCAGTCAGTGGACAAGGGTCGTGACTGGCGGGTTCTGAAAGCTGTGCTGCCCGCCCGGCTGCACACGACCACCGGGGCGTCAATCGTGCGCTGACGAAGGGGCGAAGCATCGTCGTCTTCTCGAACCCTCACTCGTCGACGGCGGAGTGGGGAGTTCACCACACTGCTGGCGGAGCTGGCAGCCCAGGCACAATGTGCCGATCAATTTCCGTGGCGATCGTCGGAACGCTTCAAGCTGAACGAGGTGCTGAAGCTGGCTCTGAGGCCGAGGCCCGGATCTCCGTGCGGTTCGGGTCGCCGATCTATGTCCGGGGCAGGTCGGTCACGAAGCAACCGACGTACTCCAGGGGCGATGGGCGCGCTTTTTCACAGCAAAAGGAGCTCTCGCGGGTGGGCGGTTCCAGAGTCATGCTCCATGGCCAGCGGCAGAGTCATGCCCCGCTGGCTTGTAGGCTCTGGCAACAGACGGCACCGCGTCCCGATCGGCAGCGGCGCATCTGGAAAGAGTGACGGGTGAGGAGGTCGTGCCGGATCTCTACATCGAGCAATCTCGCGTGGCGCATTCTCACCCAGATGACTGGGAGGATCTTCTCTCATGAGAGCCCAGCTGGGCACTGGATGACCTCGTGTTGCCCGCACCGACCGGGTGATCGGAGGAAAAGCGTGTAACCGTGACTCCGGGAGACGCCATCGTGGGTGGGACTCCTACGGAAATCTGTCGGCATTCGGGTGGGAACATCCCGGGAACCGAGGAAGCCATCCTGCGAAACTTTTTCTGCTCGGTGGGCGTTCACCCAACCCACAGAATATCGAGGGAATCGGGCGTGCATTGTTGGCCTGGCGGAGGAGAGGGCGCTCACCTGGCGGGACGAGCATCATCAGGGGAGCCGATCTGGCTCGGCTCCTACGTGGAAAGCGGATCAGGTCTGCCTGCGACATCTTCTTCTGGAACGAGGTTCTCGGCGGACGCTACTTCTTCGACATGCACAGAGGGTGTTTGAGCCTTCCCAGGCGCACGACGTTTCCCTGGCTGGTCTTCCGAGAGCTTCAGCCCAGAGCGCAGCCACCAGGTGCTGCGACTGCACAATTCGTGCTTCCAGCGCCCAGATAGACGATGACGCCTGGGCGGGTCGCGCTGAAGGAGACCTTCGCAGCGACTGGTCATGGGATCGCGATCAGCGGGGATGAAGTCGTCGGGTGCTGCTGTCGAGGGACCGACGACGCCGCAGGGCTGGACGGTGTGATGGAGGGTGGTGCGACCGGTTGGGGTGTGCCGGGGCCCATCGACATCACAGAGTGGCTCAGGCCCCTGCTGTGCACGGTCCCTTCGTTCGATGGCTGCATCTGGTTGTCCTGCTGCAGGATCGGGGTTGACACCCGCAACCGTGCCAGTCGCGGACTGGCTGCACCGGGTGCTGGGGTATGAGGAACGCGACAGCGTGACCCTGTTCGGAAAGAGCATCCCGGCTGCTTGAGATACGGCTCGCTCAAGCAAAATTGAGCCTCTACCCGAAGGGCGGGATGCATGAGCGGACACTCCAAATGGGCTACGACCAAACACAAGAAGGCGGTCATTGACGCCAAACGCGGCAGCTGTTCGCCAAGCTGATCAAGAACGTCGAGGTGGCGGCGCGGCTGGGCGGTGGCGGGACCAGGAGCAACGCCGACGCTCTACGACGCCATTCAGAAGGCCAGAAGTCCAGCGTCTCCGAACGACAGCATCGACCGCGCTGTGAAACGTGGCTCCGGCGCCATATCCGGCGGCGCCGACTACGAGACGATCATGTACGAGGACTACGGGCCCTCTGGGATCGCGATCCTGATCGAGATGCCTGACCGACAACCGCAACCGCTCCGCCTCGGACGTGCGTGTCGCGGTCACTCGCAACAGCGGCACCATAGCGGATGTCGGATCGGTGCAGCGCCTGTTCGCCCGCAAGGGGTCGTCGTGGTCCCCAAAACGAGCAGGAGCAGAGAGGGTCACGGAGGATGACCTGCTCGAAGCAGCCATCGAGAGGCTGGTCTTGAAGAGGTCAACGACGAGGACGAGAGCCTGGGAGGTGGTCTGCGATCCTGGCGACACCGTGGAGTCCGCAAGGCCATCGAGGCGGCAGGGTTTCGACTACGACTCCTCGGAGAGTGCAGTTCGTTGCCTCCTTCGACCAGGAGATCGACACCGTGGGAACTCGCCCAGAAAATCTTCCGTATCATCGACGCCCTCGAGGACTCCGATGACGTGCAGAACGTCTTCACCAACCTGGACCTCACGCCGGAGGTGGCGGCTGCCCTCGATTCCGAGGATTGATCGTCTATAATCCGAACTGATGTTCGGAAAAGCGCATTCTGGGTATAGACCAGCCTCACCGGTGCGGTATCGGCGTGGTTGATCGGCACTGTGGGGAGGCCCCCGTCTTTTCGTCGCGGTCGGGGTCGTTCGCACCAGCCCAGGCCTGGACGTGGCTCATCGGCTGCTTCAGGGTGGAGGCCGGACTCGAACGGTGGTTCACCAGAACACACCCCGGACGTGGTCTGCCATCGAACGCGTGTTTGCCCAGCTACACGGCATCCGTGATCGATACGGCGCAGGCCGCGGGGTCGCCGCTCTGGTCGCGGCCCGGCGAGGCTTCCTGTCACCTTCCACCCCGAGCGAGGTCAAAGCGGCCGTCACCGGCTCAGGGACGGGCTGACAAGTCGGGTGACCTCCTGCTGGTCACCAGATCCTGAGGCTCAACTGCCCGCCCCGGCCAGCGGACGCAGCCGATGCCCTAGCCCTGGCTGTCTGCCACGCCTGGCAGGCGGCCACACCAATCGATATGCGGCGCTGGTCGCGGCCGCAGGAGAACGATGATCTCCCGGTTGACGGGTAGCCGTGACGGCCGCGGGAGCCGCCTGGTTCGTGATCGATGTCGGTGGGGTAGGGTTTCCGTGGGCACTGCACACCCCAGCCACGGCAGCGCGTTGCGTCCGGGGAGACGAGGCCGCATCCACACGTCCTTGTCGTGCGTGAGGACTCGCTGACGTTGTTCGGCTTCGGCGGCGAATCCGAGCGGGAGGCGCTTCGAACTGGTGCAGAGCGCATCCGGGGGTGGGGCCAGACTCGCTGGCCATCTGCTCCGCTGCTGTCACCGGGCGACTTGAAACGAGCGATCTCTTGCAGGTGACCTGCGTGCTCTGTGCCGGGTGCCCGGGATCAGCAACAAAAGCGCTCAGAGCTGGTGCTGGAACTCAAGGACAAGGCAGGTCTGCTTGCCCTGGGACGACGCGGAGCCGGAAGCCGTGAACACCGGTGTGATGAACAGATCGTGGCGCGATCAGGTGCTGGAGGGGCCTTCAGGGGCTCAGCTGGTCCACCAAGGAGGCCGGGAGCGCGTGTGATGCCGTTGCAGATCTGGCTGCCGAGGCGCAAGTGTGGCTCACCTGATGAGGGGCCGCCCTCGGGACGTTGGCCAAGCACTGAGGGAGGAAAATCATGGATTTCTCTGAGGGTGGATCCATTGGCCGTTCCGAGGAGAAGGACTTTTCGAGGCGGCTCTGCGACCCAAGCGTCTGAGCGGGTTCGAGGCACGGGTTCGCGACCAGCATGGTCTGGTCCTGGCCGCGGCCGAGCATCGGGGCAACGGCGGATCACGTGCTGCTTTCCGGGGCCTCCAGGTTTGGGAAAAACCACTCTGGCGATGATCATCGCGGCGGGCTCGGGGTGAATCTGCGCATCTCGTCGGGTCCCGCCATCCAGCACGCAGGATCTGGCAGCGATCTCTCGGGCCTCGACGAGGGTGATGTGCTGTTCCTCGACGAGATCCACCGACTCGCCCGCCCCGCCGAGGAGATGCTCTACCTCGCTATGGAGGACTTCCGGGTCGATGTCGTGGTGGGCAAAGGACCAGGGGCGACTGCCATCCCGATAGATCTGCCCGCCTTCACTCTGGTGGGGGCAACCACCCGGGCGGAGGCCTGCTGCCAGGGGCCGTTGCGGGATCGTTCGGTTTGCGCGCAGCTGGGTTCTGACGCACGCACGATCTGGCAGGCATCGTCGCGGTGTCGGCTGTGAAGCTGGGGGTGCAGCTGAAGGATGTGGCCGCTAAGGAGATCGCGGGCCGGTCGCGTGGTACTCCCCGGATCGCGAACCGCCTGCTGCGACGGGTTCGTGACTATGCGCCAGGTGGGGACACCGGGAAGTGGAGACGTGAGCATGCCGGGCTGCCCTTGAGCTGTATGAGGTGGATGAACGCGGCCTGGACCGACTCGACAGGGAGTGCTGCGCAACCTGTCACCCTGTTCAGCAGGTCCCGTCGGCCTATCCACCTTGGCGCTCAGCGTGGGGAGGAAACCGAGACCGTCTCTGGTGGCGGAGCCCTTCCTGATCCGTGAGGGCCTGATGATGCGCACCCGCGTGGCAGGATCGCCACCACGCAGCTGGTTGGCGACATCTCGGTCTCGCCCTCCGGCCGGTGAGCCTTCATTGTTCGAGGTGAGCTATTCGGCCCACGGCAAACCGCCCTAACCGCCTCGTTAGGAATAGAACAGATGCCAGGTCTCGATCTGCTTTTGATGCTCGTCCTCTTTGCGGGCGCCGTATATTTTTGATGATTCGGCCCCAGCAGAAGCGCATGCGTGAACACCAGTCCCAGATTGACGCGCTGCAGCCTGGTGAGCGGGTCATCCTTACCTCCGGTATTTTCGCCACTCTTTCTCACATCGCCGACACACAAGCGATCGTGGAGCTGGCTCCCGGTGTCGAGGTGACCATCCTCAAACAGGCCATTGCACGCGTCGCCAGAACGATGAGGAAGAGTTCAGATTCACCGACAGGTGGAGGAGACCATCGAGGGGCGAGGAGAACGTGGACAGTACTGACGCCTCCGAGCCGGAGGACGCCGCCGCGAGCGAAGAGCCCGTTTCCGAGAAACACTGAATCGAGCCCATATGGCAACGGTATCCCGCAAACCCCGACCCGCTTTGACGCTGTTCATCTTCATGGTCGCCATCGGCGCGATGTTCGGGATCATGGCATCAGCCGGCGCTTGGTCCCCCAAGCTTGGTCTCGACCTTCAGGGGGGTATGACCATTACCCTGACCGCCACGAATTCAACGGTCGACAAGGACTCGCTCGAGCTGGCCAAGAACATCATTCGAAACGTGTCGATGGCTTGGGAATCGGTGAGGCATCAGTGACCACGTCTGGTGACAGGCACATCGTCGTCTCCGCTCCCAACGTTCAGCGCGATGACATGGTGAAACTGATCGGCAGCACCGCCCAACTGACCTTCCGCCCTGTGCTTCACGTCGACCATGCAGCGCAGGAGAACACCGATCCCAATCTTCCCGGGCTTCCCACACCTACTCCGGAACCGGGCGAGGTGGGGAGCGTTCTCAGCGTCGATGAGGTGTTGGCGTACACCGAAACGGAGCAGGACGCAGGCATTCAAAGAGTTCAAATGCAACGACAAGGTCGAGGCCCGACTGGACAGAGGCCACTGATGGGTTGCGACCCGAAAGGTCAGGTGAAATACCTCCTGGCCCTGCGGCCATCGTCGGCGAACGTGTCGTCAGGGCCAACTCCGGGGTTCCGCAGGGGCAGATTGCCCATGTGGTGACCCTCGAGTTCGATGAGGCGGGCACGAGCACGTTCAGCCAGATGACCACGGCCATGGTGGCCAAGCAGCTCGCCTAAAAACCAGTTCGCGGTCGTGCTCGATGGCGTGGTGCAGTCCGCCCGCGAAATCAGGACCGCCATCACCAACAGCCAGGCCGAGATCGGCGGCAGCTTCACCGCCGAGTCTGCGGCCGAGACTGCCAACATCCTGAAATTCCGGCGCGCTGCCCTCAACTTCGAGCCACTCCAGGTGGAACGGTCTCTCCCACACTCGGCGGTGAACAGCTCCGTGTCGGCCTGCTCGCAGGCGGCATCGGCCTCGCGCTCGTGATCCTGTACTGTCTCGTCTACTACCGCGGTCTGGGACTCGTGGTGATCGGTTCCCTCGGTGTTGCAGCACTCGCGACCTATGCCTCCATGGTGGTTCTCGAGCGAGGCGATGGGAGTTCACCCTGAACCTCCGGCCATCGCCCGGTGCGATTCGTGGCAATCGGTGACGGCCGACTCGCTTCGTCATCTACGCTGAACGCATTCGTGACGAGATACGCGACGGAAGGGTCTCAGATCCGCCCTCACGACAGGATGGGCCAAAGCCAGGCCCACGATCCTGGTCGCGGACATGGTGTCCATTCTGTCCGCCATCGTCTTGTTCATCCTCGCCGTTGGTGGGGTGAAAGGTTTCACTTCTCCCTCTGGCCTGACCGCCCTGCTTGACTTGGCGGTCTGCTTCTTCTTCACCAAACCGCTCGTGCAGCTGCTGGGACACACCAAGTTCTTCGGTGAAGGACATCGGCTCTCGGGACTTGACGCCAGTCACATGGGTGTCAGTCGAGATTCCCTGTTGGGCCGTCGCAGTCGCCGCACCCACCGCGCCAAGGAGGCCTGATGTCCACCAAACACGGGCTGGCCCACCGCTTCTACACGGGCCAGATCTCCTACGACTTCGTCGGTCACAGAAGTTCTGGTATGCGTTCTCAGCCGTGATCCTCGCTGTCTGCTTCTTGGCGGTCGGTTTCAAGGGGCTGGTTCTCGGCATCGACTTCCGGGTGGAACCGACTTTTCAGGTGGCGCTGCCCGTCACCGAGACCACCGTCGACGGTGCGCGCCAAAGTGGCTGGTTTCGAGGTTAGGACCTGGGGGCCCAGGTCTTCTCCCTCGGGAGAGTGCCGTGCGGATCGAGACGCGTTCCCTCGATCCCGAGGAGACCGTCTGGTTCGTTCCGCCATCGCCGAACTGGCAGAGGTGAAACCCTGACGGCGTCACCTACACAGCGATCGGTGCCTCGTGGGGTGAACAGATCTCCAGCGGGCACTGATAGCCCTGACGGTTTTCATAGCGCTCGTGATGGTGCTCAGATCGGCTTTCTGGTTCCGAAACTGGAAGATGTCTGCGCGGCCGTCATAGCTCTGGCGCACGACCTGCTGGTGACCATCGGTATCTATGCCTGATCGGTTTCACCGTGACTCCTGCGACCGTCATCGGCGTGCTGACCATTCTCGGATACTCGCTCTACGACACCGTGGTGGTCTTCGACCGGGTGACAGAGAACAAGGAACCTGAAGGACAGCAGGAGGACATGCAGGCAGTCAGCCAGCCTGGCGATCAGCAGGTGCTGATCCGCTCCCTGAACACCACCCTGATCGGGATCCTGCCGGTCACAGCCCTGCTGATCGGCGGTGCCATGTTGCACAGTGGCCCTCTCGCCGATCTCGGCCTGGCTTTGTTCATCCGCGCATGATCGCCGGTGCTTACTCCTCTATCTTCATCGCCACCCCATTGCTGGTGCAGATGAAGGAACGGGAACCCGACCAGATCGCCCACCGTGCATCACTGGAGCGCAAGGCTGGACGTGCAGCAGCCAAGGCCGAACGCAAACAGTCCAAGGCAGCAGCGGGAGACGAAGAGGACCTCTCGAGGTGAGGACCGTCGTCGCCTCGGGAACACGCAGGCAACAGCGCAGTAACCTGTCGCGCGAGGCAGAGGAAGCGGCAGAAACGATGAGCCTGGTTTCCTCCTGATCGCAGACGTGCCGGACTGGCCCAAACCGGGGTGGTCTTCAAAGACATCACCCGCTGCTAGCGCCTCTCCCGAGGTCTCCGGCAAGCGGTTGACGCCATCGTGGCGTCAGCTCCCGAGGCCATTGACGTGGTGGTTGGTATGGAAGCTCGAGGATTCATCTTTGCCACACCCGTCGCCTTGGCTCTCGGAGCCGGGTTCGTGCCGGTCCGGAAACCAGGGAAGTTGCCGCGTCCCGTGCTGAGCGAGATCCTTCGATCTCGAATACGGTACTGCGACCCTCACCATGCATGCGGATGCCCTCGTCGCGGGGGCACGTGTGCTCGTCGTGGATGACGTGCTTGCCACCGGAGTGACCATCGCCGCCACGGCGGCATTGCTGATGGCTCGAGGCCAGAACTTGTGCATGTGAGCGTGCTTCTCGAGCTCACAGCCCTCGGCGGCAGGGGAAAAGCTTGCTGAGCAGGGGATCAACAGTTGTTCGGCGAGTTCTGACGAGCTGGGGCCGTGGGCAGACTGAGGAGCGGGTTCCCAAGGGTATGCCACCTCGATGGTGAGCATGCCTCGTCCACAGAGTGCAAGCCGCTGCGTGAGCTCGGCAGACGCGAGGCGTGCTGGCGCTCCTGCTGTTGATGATCAGCACCTTTTGTTGTGTGGCTGGACCGCGACTCCTACCATCGACAACAGTCGTCACGACGGGGTCAGTTTCATCGATGCCCTGTACTACTCAACGGTCACAATGACCACCACGGGCTATGGCGACATCCCCTCTTGCTCCGCACGCCCGGCTCCTGAACGCGATCCTCATCACCCCGATGCGTGTCGGCTTCCTGGTGCTGTTGGTCGGTACCACCATCGCTGTACTGGCTGACGAGGGGCAGCCGCGCCATCCGTGACCTGCGGTGGGGCAGAAAATGCGCAATCACGTTGTCGTGATCGGCTACGGCACAAAGAGCCGCAGCGCAATCAACACTCTTCGTCGTCATGGGGAACCGGACGACCGGATCGTCGTCATTGACAGCAGTGACGTCGCGGTGAATGAGAGCCAATCTCGACGGGTTGGCCTCATTCCTGGGGGATGCGACACGCCGTGATCTGTTGCGGCGGGCCGAGGTGTCCAAGGCACGGAAGATCATCATTTGTTTGTCCCGCGACGATGCCGCCATCCTCACCACGCTCACCGCCAGGCAGCTCAACCCGGGGCAAGCATCATCGTCAGCGTTCGCGAGAAGGACAACGTCGCCTTGGTCCGCCAGTCGGGTGCCACGTCTGTGGTGACCTCTTCGGACACGGTTGGACGCTGCTCGGCCTGTCGGCGGTTGGTCCGGAGCTTGGAGCCATCATCCAGGATTTGCTGACCGCAGGAACAGGTCTGGAGGTTCAGCAACGACAGGCGATACCCAGCGGTGGGACGATCCCGAACGATGTTAAGAACGGGTCATCGGAATCATCACAACGGAACGCTACGGCGTTTCTACGATTCCACGGCATCCAGTATCGGGACCGGCGATCAGCTGATCGTTGTGCGCCGTGCGGAACGACCCAACCTGCGAGACACCGATGACTGAGCCAGACAACTGCGTCGATCGCACTAAACTTTCACCATGGCTGAGCAGGTGACGCAACAAGGAGCATTGCGACGCCTGACCAACAGACCGGGAACAGCCGCGGCTGCGAATGCGGCACCGTTTGGCGGCCAGGCTGGGGGCCGTCAGGCCTCGTTCCGCCGTGCTCGATCCTCTTTTCAAGATCATCAAGGCGAGCCATCCCAAGGCTGATCTGTCGTTGATCGAGCATGCCTATCGCACCGCGGAGCAGCTCCACCGGGGACAGAAACGCAAGTCCGGGGATCCCTCATCACCCTACCACTGGCGGTGGCTACCATCCTCGCTGAGCTGGGCATGACCGAGCCCGTGCTTGTCGCAGCTCTGTTGCACGACACAGTCGAGGACACCAGTACACGCTTGACCAGTTGCGTGAAGAGTTCACCGACGAGGTTGCACGGATGGTGGACGGGGTCTACGAAACTGAACAAAGGTGACCTACGGAAACCGCCAAAGGCCAGAAACCATCCGGAAGATGATCTAGCCACCTCCGAAGAGGTGCGGGTCTTGGTGATCAAACACTGATCGTCTCCATCAACATGCGGGACCATCGGTTTCTCCGCCCCGACAAACAAGTCAGGATCGCCACAGAAACCCTCAATATTTTCGCCCCGCTGGCCCACCGGCTGGGCATGAATACCGTGAAATGGGAGTTGGAGGATCTATCCTTCAAGCCATCGAGCCCAAGGTGTACTCAGAGATCGCGGACCTGGGTGGCACAGCAGGCGCCAGGACAGGGAGACGCTATCTGCGGGATCTGATTGCGCAGTTCAAACAGCTAATGGCGGACAACGAGATCAAGGCGACCATCTACGGTCGACAAGCACTCTACTCGATCTATCAGAAGATGATGGTCCGGGGTCGTGATTTCGCCGGCATATCTACGACCTCATCGGGTTGCGGGTGCTGGTCGACGACGTGCGGAGACTTGCCAGCGTCCTCCAGGGTTGCTCATTCCAAGTGGAAACCGATCCGGGCAGGTTCAAGGATTACATCGCGACCCGAAATTCAATATGTACCAGTCTCTACACACGGTGCTGCGGGATCGCGGTCGAACCTGTTGAGTTGCAGATCCGCACCCACGAGATGCACCGTCGCGCGAGTACGGCGTCGCGGCGCACTGGAAATACAAGGAGAATTTGCGCAACAGGGTCACCCCCGAGGCCGGGGTTGCGCGCCATGCACCAGCTCGGGGTGATGAGCAAAGGAAACCGAGGACCCGACGGATTCCTCGATTCGGTGCTGATTCGAGATCAACTCGATGAGATCTACGTGTTCACTCCGAAAGGTGGGGTGAATGCCTACCGGTGGGTGCGACTCCGGTGGATTTTACGCTTCTCAGTGCACACGAGGTTGGGTATCGCTGTATCCGGTGCCCGGGTGAACGTCGACTGGTGGCGCTGTCGACGAAAACTTGCCAGGGTGACAAAGTAGAGATTCTCACCTCGAAATCTCCGAATGCTGGGCCGAGTCGTGATTGGCTCGGGTTTGTCGCCTACCAGCCGTGCCCGTCAGAAGATCAAACAGTATTTTTCTCGAGAACGTCGTGACGAGGCGATCGAGGATGGTAAGGAGATGTTGGCGAGGCGGCTCGGCGTACTGGTTTGCCGATGCAGCGTCTCCTTACCTGAGAACCTCACCGCTGTCGCCAACGAACTGCGCCCGCAGATGTCTCCGGTCTCTACAAAGCGATGGGTGAGGGGCAGATCGGGCGCAGGCCGTGGTCACCCACCTGATAGAACTCGTCGGGGGTGAGGGACGAGGCCGTGGACACCATCACCGAGGGACGAGGGGATGCGAAATTCCCGGAGACGCCCTCGAGCCACGGAACCTCGCGTGCTGGTGGATGGCGACCCGACAATGGTCGTCAAACTGGCACGTTGTTGCCACCCGATCCCGGGGATGGGATCACGGGCTTCGTCACCCGAACCGATGAGGTGTCGGTGCATCGTGTCGACTGTACGAACGTTCCCGCCTGCAAGAAGACTCCTGAGCGGCTGGTGAAGGTCGCCTGGGACAAGGCAGAAGGCGGGCAATTCCCTGTCACGATCAGGTCGAGGGCATAGACCGGGCGGGGCTGTTGGCGGATGTCAGCCGGTGATTTCAGACCTGCGTCGATATTCTTGAGGGCCACATTGACCTCAGGACGCAACAAGAAAATTCTCCGGAGGCTCACCTTCGAGTCACCGGATCCCAGACACCTGAAACCACGTCCTGAAACCGGTACGCCGGGTCCCCCAGGGGTCTACGACGCCTTCCGCACGAATTCCTGACACCAGAAGGGCCAGTTCTTCTCCTCCAGAGCCAGGATCCTCGGGTCGCAAACGATGGTGGATGTGAGACGACACGCAACAGACCCCAAAGATGGGGTCCTCTCCCTCAGCAGGTGGGGGAGAGGACCTGATTGTGTTTGCTCAGATGTCCTGGAAATCCTGAAGGTTTGCCGGGCCTGGTCCAACCAGGAGGTGTGGGTCTCCAGCGATGTGCGTACATCCTTCGCCCTCGCGCATCACCCGCAGCTTCCGCCATCTCAAGATCCTTGGTGAGCTTGTCCACCTGAGACCGGAACAAAGCGACGGTGTCCTCTGCACGTTTGCAGGGCTTCAGGGATCGAGTGCGGCGCCAGCGCTCGGCCTCAATTCGCTGACCCGGTCGGAAAGTTTCCTGACCCGGGCATCAAGCTCACGCATGGCTGCCCGGGTACGTGACCGATTTCGGAGAGCAGACAAGAATCCACGGAGGGTGTTCTTGGCGGCGTCGACATCCGTCACACCCTCGAGGTCTCGTTCTGCCTGCTCCAGGGTGCGGTTTTTGCCCTGAGGGTTCTCTGCCTGCGCATCGTCCGCGGCGTGCTGGGCAGCGGAACGGGCGTTGAAAGAATGTGTCCTGGGGCGTGGAACCTGGCCCTGAGGATTCGTCGTCTGCTCTCGGGCGGATCCGGCTGCCTTCAACGAGCCATCAGATCACGGAAAGCGCCGAGGTCGAGCCCCAATCAGTGGATTCGGCCAAGGGCGTGGCCTCCTCGATGATTTCTTCCTTGAGACGTTTCGCCTCGTCGCGGCGTGCGTTCAGCTCGGAAAAATGGGCCTTGCGTCGGCGCGTGTACTGGGTGCGTGCCGAGCTGAACCGGTGCCATGGGTCGTTGTCGGTGGTGCGGTCAGCGCGGGTAGTGCCTTCCACTCCTCAAAAGCTCCCGGAACCGATCCACTCCGTGGCGCCAGTCGTTACCACCTGCCAGGGACTCGGCCTCGATCCACCATGGCCTGTTTGGCGGCGATAGTGGACGCGTTCTGCTCTGCGCGGGCAGCCTTGCGAGCCTCGATCTGGGCCGGGGAGCAGTTCTTCGAGCGTCAATCGGGCTGCGAGGGCCACAAGATCACCAACAGCATTCGCCTCTGTGACGGTGGCGCGAGTGGTGGCAATGGCGCGCGCGCGTCCTCGGGGGACATGGCCTGGGCCTCCACGCGGGAGACGAGCAGAGTCACCTCAGCAGCTAGGTTCTCATACCGCCTCGTGTAGAACGTCAAAGCCTCCTCAGCGGTGGAATCTGGGATCTGCCCGACAATTCTCTCTGTGTCGCAACTTGCGAACATAGACGGTGCCGTCCGGATCGGCGACCGAGTCCGCAGGCGCTTGCTGTTGACTCATGCACACAATCTAGCGGGCAAATCCTTCAGGGGACAGGGCGGGTGTGAAGGTTCTGCGAAACCTTTTTGTGCACCCCGGATCGCTGCCATACAGTTGAGCGCGTGCGTATCGAGACCATTCCCGTTTCCCCGTGGACCGCGAACTGCTATCTCATTGCGGCTGATCCGGATGAGGCGGCTGTCTTGTCGTCGATCCGGGCGTGAACGGATCCGAGCTGGTCTCTGCCGCCCTGAATCGTCTCGGTTGGCAGCCCAGGAGTCATCCTGTGCACGGACATCTCGATCACGTCGGTGCTGCTGCGACCCTGGCGGCCGTTTGGGGCGTTCCTGTTCGATGTGCGAAAGCCGATCAGGAGATGCTCATCCGGCCTTCTGCAGGAGCTGGGAAACCGGTTGGTGCCCTGATACGGCAGCTTCTCGGCGAAGATCTGCTGGAGCGCCTGCGGATTTGCGGGACCATGAGGTCTTCCAGGTTCAGCGGGCTTGAGATCAGACTCCCACGCCGCTCCAGGACACACCCTGGATCGACGCTCCTGGAGGTTGGGGACGACACCGGGAAGGTGCTGTTGACCGGGGATGTGATCTTCCGAGGAACCATTGGGCGCACCGATTTTCCTGGAGGCGATCTGGAGCAGATGCGTAGTACCCTGCGCCACATTATCGAGACCTTCCCCGACGAGACCGTACTGTTGCCCGGACACGGGAACCCACCACCGTCAGGGGCCGAAAAACCCTGCAATCCCTACCTGCAAGCTGCAGTTTCCTGAAGGACTGAGCCATGGCGTCCCAAACCGATCTCCGGTTTCCCCGAGTTTCTTCCAGCTGGGCGCCTGGTGGAGAACCGGGTGCTTTGCAGCCATCATCCACCTTCGAACTCCATGGCTTTGCTCCCATTGAGACCCGGGCCCGTCGAACCCCTTGACCAACTGCCCTGAGGGAGATCGACAGGGAAATTTTATGTCGTCAGGCGCCTACGCACAGGGAAGGGGATGCGGATGAACTCGGTCTCCGCTTCGATCTGACGGTGCCCTTCGCCCGCTACGTGCTGGGCACTCCGGGCACCTGAATTTTCCTTCCGTCGCTACCAGGTGCAGAAGGTCTGGCGTGGTGAGACGCCGCAGGAAGGACGCTATCGGGAGTTCACTCAAGCCGATATCGACATCGTCGGACGCGACCAGCTGGCCGACCACCACGACGCCGAGATCCCCTAGTGGCCTTGGATGTCTTCAGGAAACTGCACAGGGACGTGGGGCTGCCGCCGGTGAGCATCCGGGTCAACAATCGGAAACTCTCGAGAGGCTTTTACCGGGGACTCGGGATCGAAGAGCACCGCAGCCGTGCTTCAGCGTGTTGACAAGTACGACAAGTGGGGGCCGGATGTGGTGGTCAGGCTGCTGACCGAGCAGGTGGGGCTGGGTGATTCTCAAGCCCGCGCCTGTGTCGCCCTGGCGAGTATCAGCTCCGAGGACGAGGTCGCTTCGTCGAGTCAGGTTCGGGCCCTGGGCATTTACCACGAGATGCTGGAGGAGGGCCTGGCGGGTCTTGCCTCGCTCATCGGATCGCGCGCGGTACCGAAGCGGGCCGGGTGGTGGCTGATCTCCAAGATCGCGCGGGGACTCGACTACTCACGGGCACCAGTCTGCAAACCCTGCTGCTGGGCTCGGAGAAGCTCGGTTCTGTGGCCTCGGGCGGTCGCTCGACGACTCCTTGGCCAGCGACGGAAGGATGACCTTCCCGAGTCAGGTACTCCTTCGCGTCACCGGATACTCGCCCCTTTGATCGGCAAGGGTGTTCTGGATGCCACCGCAGCGTCCCATCGGCGGTCCTGGTGGCGAGTCGACGCGGAAGAGACCCGGGACCGGGCGATATTCGTGGCACGCAGACTGAGACAACGCGGCATCGCGTGTGAGGTCGCCCTAAGGCCGACAAGTTCGGGCGTCAGATTCGGTTCGCCGAACGCAGAGAATTCCGTTCGTCTGGTTCGGGCCGGTCTTGATTCGGTCAAGACATCCGCTCGGGGAGCAGCTGCCGGCAGATCCGAATGCCTGGTTGCCTCGATCGAGGACACCACCCGCAGGTCGTCCGAGGCTGAACATTCTCGTGCCGGAAAGGAAATCACATCAAGACGACGTGCCGGGTAGGATTCGTCGCTGGCTGGCTGTACCGTCCGCAGCCGGAGAAGAGAGCTGCATGTTGCGCACACACCACGCGGGTGAGCTGAGGGGCCGCGAACGTGGGTCAGAAGTGGTGCTCGTTGGCTGGGTGGCGAAGCGGCAGCGTGACCACGGTGGCGTGGCTTTCATCGACCTGAGGACGCCTCCGGTATTGCCCAGGTGGTGGTCAGGATGAGGGTGCTGGCCTCCTCAGGTGCACGATCTGCGCAACGAGGTTCTGCATCAGAGGTCACCGGCGTGGTCGAGACCCGCCCGAGGCAACGCCAACCCCGGATCTGCCGAAACCGGGGAGATCGAGGTCACCGATCTCCGAGCTGGGTGCTCGCCCGTCTGCCCGTGCCTTCCAGATCGACGAACGCGTCACCGTCGGCGAGGAGGCGCGTCTAAGCACCGCTATCTGGATCTGAGACGACCAGCACCCAGCCGCTGCGCTCCGGCTGCGTTCAAGAGTGAACCAGGCGGCCCGGAAGGTGCTGGGGGAACGTGTTCGTCGAGATCGAGACTCCCCACCTGACCCGCTCCACACCGGAGAGCCCGCGATTTTCTGGTGCCGGCCCGGCTCAATCCTGGTTCCTGGTACGCGCTGACCACAGAGCCGCAGCTGTTCAAAGCAACTTCTGATGGTGGCAGGGAATGCGGAACGCTGTACTACCGAGATCGCCCGTTGCTATCGCGATGAGGACTTCCGCCGATCGGCGGCCAGGTTCACCCAGCTCGACATCGAGATGAAGCTTCGTCGATCAGAAGACGTGATCGAGGCTGGGGAGGCCATCGTCAGGGAGATCTGGGCTATCAAGGGGATCGAACTGCCGACCCTTCCCGCGCCTGAGTTTCGCCGACGCCATGAACCCGCTACGGTTCGGACGAGCCGGATCTTCGGTTTGATGTCGAGCTAACGGAGACTGACCGATGTCTTCTCCGAGACCGGGTTCCGCGTGTTCCAGGCAGCATATGTGGGGGCTGTGGTCATGCCGGTGGCGCGTCGCTAACCGCGACGCCAGTTCGATGCCTGGCAGGAATGGGCGAAAACAGCGCGGTGCGAAGGGCCTGGCGTACGTCACCGTCTCCGATGCCGGGGAACTGGGTGGCCCGGTCGCCAGAACCTCTCTGATGCGGAACTGGCCCGCTGCCGGAGCGCACCGGGGCGACCCGGCGACTGCATCTTCTTTGCTGCTAGAACGCGACCGCATCCCAGAACCTCCTGGGTGCGGCCCGCGATGAGATCGCCCGTCGTTGCGGACTGAGTTGATGAAAACTCCTGGAGTTTTGTGTGGGTGGTTGAGCGCCCCTGTTCAAACCCGCATCCGAGGCGAAGGCCGAGGATGTCGCTGTTGGTGAAGGGGCCTGGACCGCCGTGCACCACGCCTTCACTTCCCCCAAACCTGGGTGGCTCGATAGCTTCGACAGAACATCCAGGTGAGCCACCGCCTACGCCTACGACATGGTCTGCAGCAACGAGATCGGTGGCGGATCCATCCGTATCCATCGCCGTGACGTGCAGGAGCCAGGGTGTTCAGGTAATGAGGCATCACGCAGGGAACAGGCGCAGGAGAGTTTGGTTTCCTGCTGGATGCTTTCGCCTTCGGCGCCCGCCGCAGCGGCATCGCCTTCAGGTGGGACCGGATCGTCGCCCTGCTCAGCGGTGCAGAGTCGATCCGCGAGGTCATCGCCTTCCCGAAGTCAGGTGGAGCTACGATCCGCTGACCGCGGCACCGGCGATCACCGCCCAACAGCGCAAAAGGCGGGGTCGATTCAAGCCGAGCGAGAAGAACGCGAGGTCATGATGCGCGGTGTCGATGCCGACCGACGCGGGGAGGCATGGACACCGATCAGTCGACTCAAGGATTTGTCGGGGTTTTCGCTCGTCGAGACTTCGGATGGATCCGACGCTTGCGGGGATCACCAGCGCCATCGCGGTCAGTTCCAGGGCGCCGAGCTGTTCGCCCAGCAGCAGGAAGGCGAGCGAGTGCGGCAGCCGCTGGTTCAAGGCTCGTCAGGACGCAAAGTGGCCCGGGACATACGTTGCGGGGCTCGCATCTCAGAGGAAGGGGATGGCGGGCTAAAGCAGGCCGAGGCCAGCCCATGCCCAAACACCCGGGTCAGGGGCCCAGGTACTCACCCGAGATGGCTGTGGCCAGGTCACGGGAAGCAACAGGATGGCTGCGATCGAAACCTACGGTCAACCCGGAAGCCCTCCCAGCGGGCACCGAGGTGGGGTGAGCGGATGTAGGCGCCTCAGCAGGGTCGAGCCAGCAGAGCCAGCCACGCCCACGGGTTCCAGCGAGGCCGGACTGATCCTAGAAGCCACTCCCAGGCGGCGAGGGCCACCCGGATCAGGTCACGCCTGCGTTTGGAACCGAACGCTTGCACGGTCAACAGGCCCAGGAACTCCGAAGGTCACCGCCATGCCAACAGGAATGCGCTGGATCGACAGGTGAGAGATTGCTCATCCCGGTGGCTGAGCCCGTATCCCTGCCGAGCCACTGCCCCGGCTGCAGACCCGCGTAGAGGTGGGGCGGAACACGCGCTCAGGAATAAGGCGGCAGACAGAATGCGCAACCAGGCAGCCACCTGCGGTGGGGTCGCGACGAACAATCCCTTGGCCAGGGAAGAACCGATCTGTACCGAGGGTGGTTTGCCAGCAACACCAGCAGGACCGGCGGAATTCCCCGCCTCACAGCGTGAACTCGATCCGTCTTGGCCGGGCTATCAGCCACAGGCACAGCGCAGCTGGCAGCTGCGCAGAGCATTGAGACGCCATCGGGGCAGCCGAGGCCAGTTCAAACTGGCCGATGATGGAGTCCCACCACGGCGGCGAGCGTCATATTGAGGCCCCATCAGGGATGCAGCCCTCCAGATCTTTCCGATGGTTCTGCAACGCCAGCACCTGGGCGGCAGGATTGCATGCCCCGAAGGCCAGGGTGTAAGCAAACATCGCGGGAATCAAGGGGATGTGACCTCCGCGCATTGCGTCGAGTCCCAGCAGCAATGAGGGCCGCCACGATCGTCCTGCAGTACCGGCGATGAAGCACCTTCTGCGGCCCGGATGCGCAGACAGGCGGCTTCCCAGCTGAACTCCGACGAAGACACCTACGGAACAGATGGCGAGACGACACAAACTCGGTTTCGCGCAGCCCGAAAGTTTCCTGCAACAGCAGTGACGAGGTGGAGATGTAGGAGAACAAGCCTGCGAAGCAGCAGGATGCGGTCAGCCAGATGCCGACGAACACCCTGTCGCCCAGCACACGGCGGTAGGCCTCAGAAGCGGGCAGGGCCACCCGCGGTGCGTTCGCCAGGCGGGCGGGTCTCCACGATCAGGAGCAGGATCCAGCAGCAACGAGGATCGCACCATAGCTGGCCAGTGCCCAGAAAAGCCCACGCCAATTCGTGCTGTGACCATCCACGGAGCCACCAGAGGAGCGATGATGGGCGCCAGGCCGTTGATGAGCGCCAGGCGGGAAAGCATCACGACCAATCGCCTCCCAGAGAACAGGTCCCGGGCCATTGCCATCGACACCACGGCACCGCCCGCAGCTCCGATTCCTTGGAGAACACGCATGGTGGTGAGGAAAACGGCATTGGGGCAATCGCCACGAGAACCGAAGAAACGATGTGCAAAGCGGCTGCCGCCAGCGGAATCCTGCGTCCCAGACGGTCGCTCAGAGGCTGACGAGCTGCCAACAGCGAATCCCAAAGGTGGTGGCCGGAGGGTCACCTGAACCTGGGGTCAGTGATTCTAGGTCGGCCGAGGCAGGAAAGTGGGCAGGGTACAGGTCTATGGTGAATGGACCGAGACAGTCCAACAGGCCCAGGGTGACGATGGTCGCCACCCTTCGGCGCGTGCTGAACTGGTCCCCGAGTGGTTGTGGCATTCGAACTCCGCGGATGCAGGGACGTCAGAGCAAACAGATGATACGGCAGATGCCCAGGATCTCCCGCTACTGTAATTGATGTGAGTCCTGACCTTTTTCGGCAATCGATCCCATTCCCGCCGGGACGGGTGGTTCCTGAGGAATGCTCGCGGTGAGGGGCTACCACTGGCAGTCAGGATGCGTCCACAAACCTGGAGGGCTCGTCGGACAGCAGCACCTGCTTGGTCCGGGCGCTCCGCTGCGCCGGCTGGTCGCAGGGCGGCCGATGAGCGTCTTCCTGTGGGGACCCCCGGGGCGTCGGTAAGACCACCTTTGGCGTCCATTGTTTCCAACGCATCTGGGGCCCGGTTCGTCGAACTCTCGGCGGTGACCGCGGGGTCGGGGAGCTGCGTGCTGAGACTCGACGCGGCCAAGCGGGGAACTGGGGCAGGGCGTCTCGACGGTGCTGTTCATCGACGAGGTGCACCGTTTCTCTAAAGACCAGCAGGACGCGTTGTTGCCCGCGGTGGAGAACCGGATCGTCACGCTGATTGCGCGACACGGAGAACCCCAGTTTTTCGTGATCTCCCCACTGCTGTCGCGTTCGCTGCTGCTGCCTCAAACCCCTGACCGACGCTGACATCGCAGCCTTGGTCTCCCGGGCACTGCTCGATGAAGAGGACTGGCAGGGCGTCGTGGCCTGACCGATGCGGCCCGAGGATGACCTGGTGCGTCTTGCTGGAGGGATGCCCGCCGTGCGCTGACCTACCTCGGAGGCTGCCATCTCGGGCGCTCGGGCTGGTGAGATCACCCCAGGTGCTCGCCCAGGCAGTAGATCGGGCCGCTGTGCGCTACGACAGGGATGGTGACCAACTACGATGTGATCTCCGCCTTTCATCAAATCTGTGCGGGGCTCCGACGTCGATGCGGCCCTGCACTACCTGGCCCAGAATGCTGGAGGCGGGGAGGATCCGCGGTTCATCGACGCCGGTTGATGATCTTGGCCAGTGAGGATATCGGAATGGCCGCGTCCGGCGTGCTCGGCACCTGTGTCGCAGCAGCCCAGGCAGATGCAGCTGTTGGGGATGCCGAGGCCCGCATCACCCTCTCTCACGCCACGGTGGCAGCGGCCACCGCTCTGAAGTCAACGCCGCCTACATGGCTTTGGAGAGGCAGTCGCTGATGTGCGTGCGGGCAGAGGAGGAGCGGTTCCGGCACACCTCAGGGACGCCCACTACGCCGGTGCCGCGGTCTCTTGGGCACGGCGAGGGATACATCTATCATGATCTGTCCACCGGGGTGGCGGCCCAGCAGTACCTTCCCTGATGATCTCGCGGGGATCAGCTACTACCAGCCGACCGGTCACGGGGCGGAGGCGGCCATCTCTGAACGCATGACGGCGGTTCGGAAGTTGTTGGGCCGCTGAGGACGTAGGTCGGCTAGAGTTACGGCGATACTTCGATTCAGGAGGCGACCTCACATGTCCGTCGGTGAGCTGGCAGGTCTGCTCGCTGCCAGTGCCCTCTGCGTTCTCGTGGCCCTAGGGCCGTTCCCTGATCAAGGCCGGTCGAGCTCTCGATGAGGGTCCGCATCGCGGTGCGTGACCTGGGCCACCATTCGGTTCCCGTCCTGGTCGAGCTGAAGAGCACCGTCGAGAGCACCAACGACGAGCTGGCGAAGCTGTCCGTGAGTTACCGATGATGTGGCGCGTGTCTCTGGTCACGCCAGCGTGGTCAGCGAACATGCTGCCAACGTATCTCAGCTGTTTCGCAGCCACCCTGGGCGGCCCCTGATTCGTGGCGCTGCGGTCGCTCACGGTCTGCGAACTGCTTTGAAGGGACGAAAGAAGTGAGGCGTCTGTTCTGGATCCTGGTTGGCGCCGCCTTGGCCGTTGTGCTTGTACTCCGAGGCCGCAAGTTGCTGTATCAGTTCACCCCAAAGGGAGTGGCCGAACGCGTCGAGGCATCCGGGCAGCAGGCCGTCAACAGGTTCAGCGAGTTCCGCGCAACCTTCAGGGCAGCCATGCGAGAGAAGAAGCAGAGCTTCGCGAGGGCTCGCCATGCCTGAAGCCCTGAGAAACATCGACCTCAAGGAAAAACCTCAATGAAAACCTCCGAGATCCGGAGCCGGTTTATCGATTTCTTCGCGCGCCACGACCACACTGTCGTGCCGAGCGCGTCGCTCCTTTACAACGACCCCACTTTGTTGTTCGTCAACGCCGGGATGGTTCCTTCAAGCCTTATTTCATGGGGGAGGAACCCAGCCCTACAGCCGAGGCGACCTCTGTTCAGAAGTGTGTCCCGTACCCTGGACACAGACGAGGTGGGCAGACCACCGCGGCACGGCACGTTCTTCAGATGATGAGGGAATTTCGCGTTCGGTGACTACTTCAGAAGGCGCCATCAACTACGCCTGGGAACTGAAAGTCACCACAGGGTCCCCAACGGCGGTCTCGTTCCGCCCGACCATGTCTGGGTGACCGCCCTGCACGGAGATGAGAGACCATCGCCCTGTGGCAGAGGCCGGAATTCCCGCGTGATCGCATCCAGGGAGCGCGGCTTCAAAGGCACGCTACTGCGCACATGGGGGTGCCTGGTCCGGGTAGCCCTGCTCCGAGATCTACCATCGACACGCGGACCCGAGATTTGGTCCTGACGGCGGGCCAGAAGCCGACGAGGACCGTTTCCTGGAATCTGGAACCTGGTTTTCCACACGAGGAGATCACCAACGTCACCGCCAGGACAAATTTGACGTTGTCAAGCCCAGCCGCAAAACATCGATACCGGCAGCGGCCTGGAACGCATCGCCTACCTGCTCCCAGGCGTGGCGAACATGTACGAGACGGATGGGTCTACCGGTCATCGCCAGGTGACAGAACTCTCAGGACGCACCTACGGGGCGACCCGGAAGACGACGTGCGTTTCCGGGTGGTGGCGGACCACATACGTTCCTCGCTGATGCTGATGACCGACGGTGTCACCCGGCAACGGGCCCGCGGCTATGTCCTGCGTCGCCTGCTGCGCCGCTCTATTCGGGCCGTGCGGCTGCTGGGCGTCGACGCCCCGGTGCTTGGCGAGCTGCTGCCCGTCAGCAGGGACGTGATGAGCGTCTCCTACCCGGAGATCAACGACTCCTGGGCGAGGATCTCCGAGATTAGCGAACATGAGGAGACCTCATTCCGGCGCACGTTGTCCGCCGGAACACAGATCTTCGATCTCGCGGTGGGACGAGTCAAACAGGCCGGCGCGAGAGCTTCCGGGCGACGAGGCGTTTCAACTGCACGACACCTACTGGTTTCCCGATTGACCTGACTCTCGAGATGGCTGCCGAGGCGGGACTCGGGGTGGATCGCGTCCGTTTCAGCGAGCTGATGCGTCAGCAGAGGGAACGGGCCCGCGCCGATGCGAAGGCCAAAAAAGGTGGGGCCGCCAGCCTTGATGCCTACAAGAAGATTCGCGAGGGGCCACGAGCCACCCTTCGTCGGATACCGGGAACTCGAACACGAGACCAAGGTGATCGGTATCGTCTCCGAAGGCCAGGTGGTCACTTCCGCCGGTGACGGGTCAGGGTCGTCGAACTCGTGCTGGCTGAAACCCCTTTCTACGCCGAGTCTGGCGGCGGGACTCTGACGCGGGAAGGATCACCGGTGACGGGCTGGTCGCTGATGTGCTTGACGTCAGCGTCCCTGTCCCAGCCTGGTTGTGCATCGAGTTCAGCTGTTCGGCGACCTCGGTGAGGGGCGACGCGCACGCCGCCGTGGATCCAGTGGCCAGGCACGCTGCGTCGCAGGCACACACCGCCACTCACATCGTTCATGCCGCCCTGCGGGAACTGGTGGGACAGACCGCAACCCAGGCCGGTTCCTACAACAAACCGGGCTACCTGCGCTTCGACTATTCGGCGACCCACGGTATGAGTGAGGCCCTGCGGTTGGAAGTCGAGCAGCGCGCCAACCAGGCCATTCCGGGACTCCTTCGACGTGACCGCCAGCCAGATGAAACTGGAGGAGCCAAGGCTCTGGGGGCAATAGCCATGTTTGGCGAGAAAGTACCCATCGGTCGTGCGTGTGGTGGAGTTCGCAGGCCCGTGGTCTCGGGGAACTGTGCGGCGGCACGCATGTCACCAACACTGCCCAGATCGGGGTGCTAGAACCTGCTCAGTGAATCTTCCATCGGCTCCGGGGTGCGCCGCGTCGAGGCCCTCGTCGCGCAGGACGCGTTCGAGCAGTTTCGCAGCGGAACGGGCCCTCGTGGCACCCTCACAGACAACCTCCGGGTGCAGCCGGAGCAGCTCGTGGAACGGGTCGACAAACTGCTCGGTCAGTTGAAGCTGCGGAGAAACAGATCGCTTCCCTTCAAAGCGGAGAAACTGCTGGCCCGCTCTGGCGAGCTCGCAGGAATGGCCCGAGCGGTCGGCAAGGTCAGGTTGGTGGCTGAGTTTCCCTCCCAGCATCGCCGGCGGTGATTTGCGGACCCTCGCCCTTGACATCCGGGAACGACTGGGGGCGGAACCCGCAGTCGTAGCTTTGTTTCGGCGGTGGGGAGCAAAAGCGGTCAGTGATGGTGGCCGCAACGCAGCAGCCCGTGACGTGGGGCGTTCACGCTGGCCAGCTGATTTCTGCTGCCTGCCGCGCTATGGGCGGCAAGGGCGGCAATGAGGATGACCTCGCCCAAGGAGGCGGTTCTGATCCTACGGCTGCTCCGAAAGCGATCGCTGTGGTTGAGAGATGCTGGCTGATCGTGGCTGAGCTTGGGGCGTCTCGGGATCGATTGGGGCAAGGTGAGGATAGGTGTTGCGGCCAGCAATCCGCGCACCTCGTTCGCCTATCAGTGGAGACGGTTCGCGCGAAACGGTTCCGAAGCTGAAACGGCTCAAAGAACTGGTTGGAGAGTACGAACCCGAGCTGATCTATGTGGGGCCTTCCCTGACTCTGTCGGGCAGCGTTCCTTCGCCGCCCACTTCGTGGTTGAGAAGGCCTCCCTGCTCGCCAGCGGTGCCGGGCGTGTCGATCAGGCTTGTTGATGAGCGGATGAGCACAGCCGGGGCGTCACGTAGTCTTGGGGGGCGAGGCCGCAGTTCCCGGCAGCAAAGGCGGATCATAGACCAGGCCGCCGCGGTCGAGATCCTGCAGCGCGCGTTGGATCTGGAGATGGCCTCCGGCAGAACTGGCCCGGAGAGCCACTGGAATAGGAGGATCTAGGAGCCCCACCTTTGTCGACAACGACGGCCAACCGGACTGGCGCAAAATCGGCTATCACGCCCGCAGTGCTTTCGCGGTTCTGCTCTCGGTTGTGGTGTTGTTCGGCGGTGGCTGGTTCGTCGTTCACTAAAGGTTCACGAGGCCTGGATCGCGTGGCGCACTGAGAGCGACTACATCGGTGAGGGTAAGGACGAGGTGGTCGTGGTGATCCCGAAGGACGCCACCGTCACCCAGATTGGTGATGTGCTCGTGGAGAATGGCGTCATCAAATCCACCGCACTTTTCCAGTCGGTGGTGGGACGCCAGCCTGGGATGGGATCAAGCTTCAGGCAGGACGTTTCCGGCTGCGTACAGAGCTTCCGGCCGAGACCGCACTGGCGATGCTGGTCTGAGCCGGCCAGAGGTTGCGCTGAAGGTGACGATTCCCGAGGACGGGTCCGGACACAGCAGTGGGAGATCTTGGGCAAGGAGCTCGGGCTCACGGAGGAACAACTGACCGCGGCTGCTTCGGATCACAAGGAAATGGGTTTGCCAGGTGGGCAGGGTGGTGACGGCAATCTGGAAGGTTTCCTCTTCCCCGAGACCTACGAGGTGGAAGAACCCGTGAATGCTTCTGGGGTTTCCTGAAACAGCAGGTGAATCAGTTCAACAAAGGTGGCAAACACCATCAAATCTGGAAGAAGGGGCCAAGAAACTCGAAAAAGAACCCCGTACGAGGTCCTGATCGCTCGCATCCATCGTGGAGAAAAGAAGCGGCGCGCCGGAGGACAGGCCGAGAAATCGCGCAGGTGGCCTTTACAACCGGTTTGAGGGAAGGACATGCCGCTGCAGTTCGACTCGACGGTGCACTACGCGATCGGGGAGTTCAGCCATGTCACGACAACCCCGGAAGACCGGGCTACGGACTCACCTACAACACATACAAGGTCAAGGGTCTGCCACCCACACCGATATCGAAACCCGGGGCAAGCCGCCATCGAGGCCGCTCTGAATCCGAGCGGTGACGATTTCCTGTACTTCACCACTGTCGACCTCGACACTGGTGAAACCAGATACTCGAAGGACGAGGCGGGTCACGCGGAGAACGTGAAACTGTTTCAACAGTGGTGCCAGTCACATCAGGGCCGCTGCGTCTGATGCGCTGTGCCGTCATCGGAGATCCTATCGAGCATTCGTTGTCCCCAGCGATCCATCGCGCGGGCTACCGTATCAACGGTCTCGACTGGAGCTATGAGGGCGATTCGGGTGCCCCCGGAACGCTGCCGAAATTCATCGATTCCTGACCGTTCCTGGGTGGGTCGGACTGAGTGTCACGGCACCCCATCAGAAGGACCTGCTCGGGCTGGGCGGGCCGGATTCGATCTCCCTCATGGCCCAAGGGGCAACACGATTCTCCTGGGCGAGGAACCCCGCGTGTACAACACCGACGTGTCAGGGGTTCATCAAGGCCTGGCGGAATCGTGGCCTGGAAAGAGCATTTCCACGGCGGTCATCGTCGGCAGCGGCGCCACCGCGCGTTCTCTGCTGGTCGCGCTGTCGGGCCTGTTGGTCCGGGGAAGTGACGGTGCTGGCCCGTTCCCTCCGGGCTGCGACGCTGTGAGCTGGGGAATCTCTCTCGGGATCGACATCACCGCGCAGCCGATGGACGCTTCGTTCCGGGATGTTGATCTGTTGGCCAGCACCGTTCCGACCTCTGTGACGGAGAAATGGGCCTCTGCCTGGGCCGAAAGGGCCGCAGTGATGTTCGACGCCGTCTACGATCCTGGCCACCCCTGGCCGGTGCCGCCGATCCTGATCAGCCGGTGATCACGGGGCTGGAGCTGCTGGCCGGGCAGGCCGTGGACCAGTTCCGGCTCTTGACGGGATGCGAGCTGAGCTTCCAGGAAGCCCTGTCCGCTGCCACGACCGAACTCGAAGCCCGTCGGCGCAGCTGACACGATTGCCACCATGCTGCGTTACCTCACGGCCAGGGGAGTCACACGGCCAGGCCTCTGATCGCCACCATGGATGGCATCCCGGCTCATGTCCGTGTGGGAGAACCGGAGATCTCTGCTGCCCTGTCCAGAAGACGCCTCGGGGTCGGGCGAGGGGCACGCATGAAATTCAGAGGCAGACACGCTGACCCTGCTGGGCGGGTTTCCGGCACGGCGAAACCCTTGGCTCGCCGATCGCCATCATGATTGGAAACACGGAATGGCCCAAGTGGGGAGACCGTGATGGCCCCCGGTGAGGTGGACGACGAACAGCTCGCCGCAGGCGCGCAACACCCGCTCACTCGCCCCAGGCCCGGTCACGCCGACCTGGCCGGGATGCGAAATACGATTTCCCCGAGGCCCGCCCCATCCTGGAACGCGCCTCGGCCCGTGAAACTCGCAGCGCGGGTGGCACTCAGCGCCGTGGCGGCAGCTTTTCTCGACCAAGCACTGGAAATCGGCATCGTCAGTCACGTCGTAGAACTTGGCGGGGTTCGAGCAACCCGTACCGATCTGCCCGTGTCACGGACCGCACGGCAATCGACGCCGACCCCACCCGCTGCTTCGATGCAGAGCGGCGGCAGCCATGGCAGCGGAGGTCGAGGGTGCCGCAAGGCGGGCGACACCCTCGGCGGGGTGGTCGAGGTGGTCGTGTGGGGCCTGCCCTCGGTCTCAGTTCCCACATCCAGGGGATCGTCGACTCGATTCCCGGCTCGCCGGGGCCCTGATGGGGATCCAAGCCATCAAAGGGGTGGAGTTCGGTGATGGCTTCGAACTGGCCAGGCGCCGCGGTTCCGCCGCCCACGACGAAATCTTCCCCACCGATGAGGGCATCGCCGCGCCACCCACAACTCAGGGAGGTGTGGAGGGGCGTATGTCCACCAGGGGAGGTGCTCCGGGTACGTGCCGCGATGAAGCCGATAGCCACCGTCCCTCGGGCTCTGCATACCCTCGACGTCTCGACGGGTCGGCCTGCGGTGGCCCATCACCAACGCTCCGACGTGTGTGCGGTTCCGGCGGCCGGAGTGGTGGCTGAGGCCGTAACTGCGCTGGTGCTGGCGGAGGTCGCTCTTGAGAAATTCGGCGGCGATTCCCTCGCGGAGACCCGCCGCAACCGGGATGCCTACCTTGCAGACGTTGCCTGCCCGCGGTCTGGGGTGCGACGGTGACCATCGTGCTCGTCGGCGCCCCCGGTGCGGGGAAAGAGCACAGTCGGGACAGAGCTCGCGGGCCTGCTCGGGAAGTCCTTCACCGATGTGGATGCCCGGATCGAGGAAGCGGTGGGTAAACCTGTCGCCGAGATCTTCGCGGATGACGGTGAGGCCTGTTTTCGTGCTTTGGAGGAATCGACTGCCCTCGAGCTGCTGGAGACCGGGCAGGGTCGTGAGCCTGGGCAGGGGAGCAGTCATGAACTCCCGGATTCGCAGAAGCTCTGGCGGGTCACGACGTCATCTGGCTGGAGGTTTCCATCCAGCAGGCCTTCCCGTCGCATTGGGCTCCATGCTGTTCCAGCAGCGTTCGGCAACCTTCGGGGAGGCTCATCAAGCTGCTTCGAGAACGCACACCCGTCTATGAGGCGGTTTCAACCACCCGTGTCGATACCGATCGACGTGCCCCGGAGAAATCGCCATGGAACTCGCCGAAGCCAGGAGGCAGTCGTGATCATTCCGGTGAACAGCAGTAGTGCTCCCTACGAGGTACACATCGCTCCCGGTGCGCTGGATCGGCTCGGTGAGGTGCTCGGCGATGCCACGCGGGTGGCAGTCATTGTTCCCGAGCCCCTGATAACTCTTGCGGAAAAGGCCGGGAAGCACTGCCGGGACCGGCAGGTGACCACGATCACCATTCCTGACGCTGAGGCTGCCAAAACCCCCGCGGTGCTGGCGAGATGCTGGGACGAACTGGCCGCAGCTGGTTTCACGCGCAGCGATCTGGTGGTTGGACTGGGAGGCACTGCCACCGATCTGGCGGGTTTCGTGGCCGCCAGTTGGCTGCGCGGGATCGATTTCATCAGTGTCCCCACCACGGTGCTCGGTATGGTCGATGCCGCGATCGGGGGAAAGACCGGCATCAATCTGTCGGCGGGCAAGAACCTGGTCGGTGCCTTCCACGAGCCGAGAAGCGTGATCTGTGATCCAGAGCTGCTGCATGAACTCCCCAAGGAGGAGGTTGTTTTCGGGCTGGCCGAGGTGGTCAAGTGCGGTTTCATCTCGGATGACGAGATCTTGCGTTTGAGTGGATTCGGACCTTCACGGTGCCCTCGACGTCACCTCGGAAACCTTCGCCGACCTCGTGGGCCGCGCGGTCGCCGTGAAAGCTGGTGTGGTGGCCAGGATCTGAAAGAACGTACTTCCCGCGGTGGTTCTGTGGGGCGGGAAGCCTTGAATTACGGCCACACGCTGGGACATGCTGTCGAGGCACATGCGGGCTTCCGGCTGCGTCACGGTCAGGCCATCTCCATCGGGATGGTCTGGATCGCTGAGTCAGCCGGCGGCTGCTGAGGACTGGATAGCTGCCCTGGCTGCCGATCATTCAGATTGCTGAGCGCTCTCGCTGCCTGTAGCTCACGCCCCGGAGGCGTGGCCTGAACTCGTCAGCCTCATGCAGCTCGACAAGAAGACGCGAGGCCGGGTGCGTCTGGTAGGGACTCGCTGCTCAGGGACAGCCAGTCATCCTGACCAGCCCGGACAGAGTGAAATCGCCGATTCCTACGCCGCGGTTTCCGGGCGGGGGTAGGAGCTCAGGGTAAAATTCGCGACGGCCCGTGCAAGCTAGAGTCGGAAAGGCGACAGGCGTGGTATCCACCAATGATCTCAAGAACGGAATGGTGCTGGACCTGAACGGTGAGCTGTGGCAGGTGCAGTGGTTTCCAACACCACAAGCCGGGCAAGGGCAACACCGTCGTCAGGTCAAAGCTGAAGCACGTGCTCTCGGGAAAGATCATCGACAAGACATTCAACTCCGACACCAAGGTGGACACCGCCACCATTGACCGCCGGGACATGCGGTACCTCTACCTTGACGGTGAGGACTACGTGTTTCATGGACACACACCTACGACCAGATCCACATCTCCGCTGATGTTGTGGGGATGCTCGTTTCTACCTGTTGGACAACCAGACCGCCACCGTTGCTCTGCACGAGGAACACCTCTGTTCATCGAGCTTCCCGCCAGCGTGGAACTGGGGTCACCTACACCGAACCCGGTCTGCAGGGGACCGTTCCACCGGTGGAACCAAAGCCCGCCACCCTGGAAACTGGCAAGGAGATCCAGGTCCCGCTCTTCATCACCACGGGCGAGAAGATCAAGGTCGACACCCGCGACGGATCCTACATCTCCCGGGTGAATGGCTGAGACCGTTCGCTACGGCACCCAGACGAAGGCTCGGCGAGTTGCCCTCGACATCCTGTACGCCGCCGAGCTGCGGGGCCGGGCATCGTTGAAACCTTCATCGAGGCCAGAGACCTGACCGCGATCACCGTGCGCGAGCTCACCACGAGGATTGTCCACGGCGTGGCCGAGCACCAGAGGAGATCGACGCGCGCGTCTCAGCTGCACTCGACAAGTCCTGGACCCTGGAGCGCATGCCAGCCGTTGATCGCAACTGGCGAGGATCGCGGTCTTTCGAGATGGATCACACAGACACCCCTGGGCCCGTCGTCATCGCCGAGGCGGTGCGGCTGGCGCAGAACTGTCAACTGGCGGTTCACCCGGTTTCCTCAACGGTCTGCTGAGCAAGGCCTTGTCAACCAAAGAAACAAACTCCTGACCCCTGATTTGGAGCGATCATGAATTCCCTTCCCGCGTTGTTGGTTCTGGAGGATGGGCGTTCATTCCTCGGGAGATCCTTTGGAGCTCAGGGGGAGGCCTTCGGGGAACTGGTCTTCACCACCGGCATGTCCGGCTACCAGGAAACTTTGACCGACCCTCCTACCGGGGCCAAGTGGTACTGGCACCGCTCCGCACATCAGTAACACGGGCTGGAACGACGAGGATGACGAGTCGGCCCGGATCCAGGTGGCAGGGATACGTGGTGCGCGACCCAGCGCCCCGTCCGTCGAACTGGCGAAGCCGCAGGAGTCTTGACGCGGAACTCGCGAACCAGGGGATCGTCGGGATCTGCGACATCGACACTCGGGCTCTGACCCGCCACATCCGCTCCCTGGGGGCGATGCGGGTAGGGATCTCGACCCGCGAGCTGGACCCGGACAGGCTTCGCGCCAGAGTGCTGGAGCAGCCTGTCGATGGCGGGCGCCGACCTGTGCGGTGAAGTATCACGCCCAAGGCTCGGATCGTTCCCGCGGTGGGGAGCGACGCTTCACGGTGGCGGGCCGTGGACCTCGGCATCAAGGGCATGACACCTACGCAGATGGCAGGCCGTGGCATGGAAGTGCACGTGCTGCCCGCGTCGACGAGTTTCGAAGGAGATCGTCGCGCTGGAACCCGATGGGGTTTTCTTCTCCAACGGTCCTGGCGACCCGGCCACCGCAGACGGGCCGGTGACTGTGCTCCGGCAGGTGCTCGCCGCGGGTATCCCGTACTTCGGGATCTGCTTCGGCAACCAGCTGTTTCGGGACGGGCCCTCGGGTTCGGCACGTACAAACTGAAATTCGGGCACAGGGGCATCAACCAACCAGTACTTGACCGCACCACTGGGAGGGTTGAGATCACCTCACAGAACCACGGGTTTGCCGTCGACGCCCCCCTGGACCGGGTGGTGGACACCGAGTTCGGGCAGGCGAGTGTCTCTCACACGGGTCTCAACGACGACGTCGTCGAGGGTCTCGAAACTGCACAGAGACGGGACACTGGTGGCATTTTCGGTCCAGTACCACCCGGAGGCCGCGGCTGGGCCGCATGACGCCAACCACCTCTTCGACCGCTTCGCCGACCTCATGAGGGCAGGAATGCGGACTGAGTGGCGCGAGAACAGGATCCCACACCCATCGAGTCATCCCAGGAGAGCCATGCCCCGTCGAACTGACATCTCGTCGATCCTTGTCATCGGCTCCGGCCCCATCATCATCGGACAGGCCTGCGAGTTCGACTACTCCGGTACCCAGGCCTGCCGAGTCCTGAAGGCCGAAGGATTCCGGGTGGTCCTGGTCAGCTCGAACCCGGCCACGATCATGACCGATCCCGACTTCGCGGACGCCACATACATAGAGCCGATCACCCCGGAGTTTCGTGGAACGCGTCATCGCCAGGAGCGCCCTCGATGCTCTCCTGGCGACCCTGGGCGGTCAGACTGCGCTCAACACCGCCGTCACACTGCACGAGAGAGGTGTCCTGGAGAAGCACGGGTTGCGAGCTGATCGGTGCTTCCTTCGAGGCGATTCAGCGTGGCGAGGATCGCGAACAGTTCAAAGGCCATTGTTGAGTCCTGACCGATATTCGGTGGCGCCCCCGAAGTGGCCCGTTCCCGGATTTGCCACAGCTTGGAAGAGGTGATGAACGCAGCTGACGAACTCGGTTATCCGGTGGTGGTGCGTCCCTCCTTCACCATGGGAGGAGTCGGCTCCGGGTTCGCCCACGATCCGGAGGAGCTGCGACAGATCGCAGGAACGGGCCTGGCCGCTAGCCCTGTCACCGAGGTGCTGATCGAGGAGTCGATCCTCGGGTGGAAGGAATACGAACTGGAGGTCATGAGGGACAAGGCCGACAACGTCGTCATCATCTGTTCCATCGAGAACTTCGACCCGATGGGGGTGCACACTGGTGACTCCGTGACGGTGGCCCCAGCCATGACCCTGACGGATCGTGAATACCAGCGGATGCGCGATGTCGGAATCGCGATCATCCGCGCGGTTGGTGTGGACACAGGTGGATGCAACATCCAGTTCGCCATCAATCCTGACAACGGTCGCATGATCGTGATCGAGATGAATCCTCGCGTCTCACGAAGTTCCGCGCTGGCATCTAAGGCCACCGGTTTCCCGATCGCGAAGATCGCCGCCAAGGTCGCGGTCGGATACACCCTTGACGAGATCTCCCAACGACATCACCCGGGTCACCCTGCCTCCTTCGAACCTGCTCTCGACTACGTGGTGGTCAAGGTTCCTCGCTTCGCCTTCGAGAAGTTCCCATCCGCGGATTCCACCCTCACCACCCACATGCAAATCGGTCGGAGAGGTGATGTCCATCGGTCGCAACTTCACCGAGGCTCTAGGCAAAGCCATGCGCTCCACCGAGACCGGCACCGGTTTCTGGCTCGGGCAGACCACTGAAGACCTGGAAACCCTCCTGACGGAACTGAGCCGCCCCCACGACGGGCGGGTGTTGAAACTGATGAGCGCCCTCGATGCGGGTGCCACCGTGGAACAGCTCCACAAGGCCACCCGGATCGATCCTTGGTTCCTCGACCAGATCGCCCTGATCCAACAGGCTGGTGCCGAAGTGCGGGAAGCGGATCACCTGTCCCCGGAACTGCTGCGTCACGCGAAACGCCACGGCCTGTCGGATGTCCAGATAGGCCGTCTCAGAGGACTCGATGAGAGCGTCATCCGGCAGCTCAGGTGGGCCCTGGACATCCGCCCGGTCTACAAGGCCGTTGATACATGCGCCGCCGAATTTGAGGCCCTCACCCCCTACTTGTACTCCACCTACGAGGAGAGTCGGAGGTGCCGGCGCGCAGCAAACAGGCTGTCCTGATCCTGGGCTCCGGGCCGAACCGGATCGGTCAGGGAATCGAGTTCGACTACTCCTGCGTGCACGCGACCATGGCGCTGCGCGACGCCGGGTACGAGGCGATCATGGTCAACTGCAACCCGGAGACCGTCTCCACCGACTACGACACCTCGGACCGGCTCTACTTTGAACCGCTCACCGCCGAGGATGTCCTCGAGGTCTATCACGCCGAGACCCTGGCCGGTCCCGTGGCCGGGGGTCATCTGTCAGCTGGTGGTCAAACCCCCTGAAACTCGCGCAGATCCTGAAGAACGCCGGGTGCCGATCGTCGGCACCTCGCCGGAGGCCATCAACCTCGCCGAGGATCAGGGCGCTTTCGGGAAAGTGCTGGCGGACGCTGGTTTGCCCGCCCTGAAACATGGAATGGCCGCATCAGCTGCAGAAGCCAAACAAGTCGCCTCGGAGATCGGGTATCCGGTACTGGTACGTCCCAGTTTCGTGCTGGGCGGGCGTGGAATGGAGATCGTCTATGACGATGCTGCCCTGGACCGCTACATCGCCGGAGCCACGGAGGTAGCGACGGCGCCCCTGTACTGGTTGACCGGTTCCTCGATGACGCCGTCGAAATCGACGTGGATGCCCTGTACGACGGCGAGGGAGCTGTATATGGGCGGGGTCATGGAGCACATCGAGGGAGGCTGGAATCCACTCTGGCGATTCCGCCTGTTCGTTGCCACCGATCACGCTGGGCGACGAGATGATCGAACGCATCCGGAATTCCACTCGTCTGATCGCCGAGGGCGTCGGGGTGCGTGGCCTGTTGAACATCAATACGCCCTCCAGTCCGACATCCTCTACGTGCTGGAGGCGAACCCGCGGGCATCAGGACGGTTCCCTTCGTCTCTAAAGCAACCAGCACCTCGCTGGCCAAAGGCTGCGGCGCGGATCATGTTGGGAGCATCGATTCGAGAACTTCGTGATGAGGGCCTGCTACGACCTGTCGGTGACGGTACTAACGTTTCCCCGGTTCTCCTGTGGCCGTCAAGGAGGCAGTGATGCCGTTCAACCGGTTCCGCACTGCCTCAGGGTGCTTTTCGTCGATACCCTCCTCGGTCCCGAGATGCGTTCTACAGGGTGAGGTGATGGGCCTCGACCTCAGCTTCAGCACCGCTTATGCGAAAAACCCAAAGCGCTGGAGGGTTCCCGGTTCCCAGCGAGGGAACTGTGTTCGTCTCCATCGCGAACCGGGATAAACGCCACGCCATCTGGCCCATCAAAGCGCTTGGCGGACCTGGGGTTCCGGATTCTTGCGACCTCTGGGACCGCCTCGGTGCTTCGCCGCAACGGCGTCGCCGTGCAGGGAGGTGACCAAACTCAGCCAACGCGTGGAAGGGGATGCTGCTCCCTCGATTGTCGATCTGATCAAGGACGGCGGGATCGATCTGATCTTCAACACCCGCAGGGTGCCGAGCGTCAACACGAACCCACGGAAGGATGGCTACCTGATACGCGCGGCCTCGATCCTGGCCGATGTCCCGTGCATCACCACGGTCCCGACGATGGCGGCGATCGTGCAGAGCATCGAATCGAAACGGGCCGGACATCTCGAGGTCCGTTCCCTCCAGGACTGGGCGGCTCGGTCGTGACGAGTCTGTTCACCCGTGCCGAGCTGGCCGCCTACCAGAAGCTGCTGCGACCGATCCTGTTCCGCTGGGCCGGGGGCGATCCGGAGGCGATCCACGAGGCCATGATCTCCCTGGCTCGGCCACGTGCCCGCCACTCGCTCCGCTCAGGTGGCCAGCCCCGTGACTGTCGCGGGAATCGAGTTCCCGAACCGGGTCGGGGTGGCCGCGGGACTGGACAAGGACGGGGTGGCCGCCGCGGCCTGGGCGCGATTCGGTTTCGGCCATGCGGGGTTGGGAACCGTGACAGGGGCAGGCACAGCCCGGCAACCCCAGGCCTCGGATGTTCAGGGGCTAGGGCCTCGCGGGGAGTCATCAACCGGATGGGATTCAACAATCGCGGTGCAGATGCCCTGGCTGATCGGCTCCTGAAGCTCGGGGTGCAGCGCGGCAACCGCAGATTCGGCATTCCGCTCGGCGTCTCGATCAGCAAGACCAAGGCCATCGCGCTGGTGGACGCCGCCTCGGACTACCTGGCCTCCCTGGATGCGCTGCGGGACCACGCCGATTACTTCGCCGTGAACGTCTCCAGCCCGAACACCCCGGGTTGCGTTCCCTCCAGGTCGCGAAGGAACTGGAGCAGCTCCTGGGATGCATCATCGAGTCAGCGTCACAGGGGAACTGATCCGTTCCGGTTTTTCGTGAAAACTCGCTCCCGACCTGGAACCCAGTCAGCTGACCGAGACCCTTGCTGTGATCCGCGACTGCGGCGCGGCGGGAATCGTAGCCACCAACACCACCCTGAGCAGGGAGGGCCTGGATGCGGCCGACGCGCACCTGGCCGGTGAGGAAGGAGGACTCAGCGGGCTCCTCTGACCAGCAAGGCCCTGGCGTTCGTCGAACGAGTGGTATCTGAAACCGACCTCCCAGTGATCGGGTCGGAGGCATCATGTCGCCGCGTGATGGGGCGCGGATGTTCGAGGCCGGGGCTGTTCTGCTCCAGATCTACACAGGATTCATCTACGCGGGTCCCTGCCCTGGTGCGGGGTCTGAACGACCTCCTGAGGGTGTGCATGAGTTACGCAAGGAAACTCTCAGAAACAGACCGCACAGCGCGGGAACCTCTGCGTCGGCATCGACCCGATGCCATCCGTCCTGGATGCCTGGGGCTTGATGACGGATGTGAAAGGGCTCGAGGCCTGTGCTCGGGGAGTCGTGGAGGATTGGGAGAACGAATCGCGGTGTTCAAGCCGCAGTCAGCCTTTTTCGAGGCTTTCGGTTCCCCAGTATTGCAGTGTTGGAGCGGGTGCTGGAAGACATCCGTGAGACCGGAGCCATCAGTTTGTTGGATGTCAAACGAGGTGACATCGGCTCGTCCATGACCGGGTACGCAGCCGCTTACCTGGAGGATGGGGCGCCTTTGGCGGCAGACGCCGTGACGCTCAGCCCCTATCTCGGGGTCGGGGCGTTGCTGCCTGCGATCGACCTTGCTGTCGCATGCAGGGCAGGGGAGTCTACGTTCTGGCGCACCTCCAACCCGGAGGAGCGAGGATCAACATCACGCTGCTCAGGTCGTAATCGACGAGGATCACCGGGGATGAACCCTGGGCGGGATCATGCGATCGGACTGGTGGTGGGCGCCACACACAGCGATTTGGGCTGCGACCTCACCGGTTTCAACGCCTCGATCCTGGCGCCCGGAATCGGCGCCCAGGGCGGCACCGTTGAGGATTGACGGCAGCTTTTGGTCCAGCCCTGCGCACGTGCTGCCCAACCGTTAGCCGTGAAGTGATTGGTGGGGGCCGTCGACGAACTTCGGGATCGGACCATGAGGCTGCTGGAGAAGATGGCTCGATCGGTTCTTGATGATTTCGCGGTCGGTGAAATCCTGATTCTCCTACTTCCGAGACATGGGAAGAGTAGATTTGTCAAGCAGGGGTATGTGTCCTGCGAGGGCCGGTCACTAATCCACGAAGGAGGACCGATGGCCATTCCGCATCTGAGCACCGAACAGCTCAAGTCGGCGCGCGCCGCTGCAACGGAAGCACGGCGGGCTCGGGCCCAACTCAGGATCAGGTCAAGTCTGGTGCCCTCACACTTTCCCCAAGCCCATGACCGGGCGGCGAAGGATGAGGTCCTTTCCCGCGTGAAGGTGGTGGATCTGCTACGCGCCCTACCTCGCGTCGGGGTGACTCGCTCCCAGGAAATCATGGAGAGCCTTGACATCGCCCCGAACCGTCGTATTCGTGGCCTTGGTCGGCATCAAATCGACCGATTGAAGGAGCTCTTCGCCTAGAGGGGCTCCAGGCCTTTGGGAGTTTTCGTCAGGAGGGGGTGGCGTGTGAGATACCGATGACGAGGTCCGTGCTGCGCCATCTTCCTTTCGTGGAGCATCTAGGGATCGTTGGGTGCGTTCACCCAGAAAAACCTTCGGTTTGGATCATTTCCGGTCCCAGCGGCGTCGGCAAGGGCACCGTGTGCGCAAGGTTGCGCACGTTGCGCCCCGGCATCCACATCCCCGTCTCCCTCACCACCCGAGAACCACGCCCGGGGGAAGTCGACGGAGTCAGCTACCACTTCGTTTCCGAACAACGATTCCAGGAGAAGGTGGAATCTGGGGAGCTGCTGGAACACGCGATTGTTCACGGTACGCACAGCTACGGCACACCCCGCGGGGAAGTTGTTGATGCGATCGCATCGGGCAGGGATGTGCTTCTAGAGATTGATCTCCAGGGGGCGCGCCAGGTGAAGCGAAACCTTCCCTAGGCACAACTCGTGTTTATTGCACCACCCTCCTGGGAGGAACTCGTCAGGCGCCTCACGGGCCGAGGCGCAGAGAACGCCTCCCAGGTGGAACACAGGCTCGCCACCGCACGGGTGGAGTTGGAGGCCCGGGAAGAAGCGGATTTCGTGATCGTGAATGACCGAATCGAGGACACCGCCCAAGCTTTGATAGTCTTGATGGGCTTGTGACCGCAAGCCATCACTCGACCCTGCAGAGGTAGATCTTGAGCACCAATCCTGAAGGCATCACCAACCCTCCGATCGACGATCTGCTGGACAAGGTGGATTCCAAGTACCGACTGGTGATCTTTGCAGCCAAGCGGGCACGGCAGATCAACGCCTACTACTCCCAGCTCGGTGAGGGACTCCTGGAGAAACGTCGGCCCGCTGGTTGGCGTCGCCCCCAGGAGAAAACCGCTGTCCGTCGCTTTGCGCGAGCTGCAGGGTGACCTGCTCCAGTACACCCAGGTAGATCCGGAGGCCGAGGCTGCAGAGCGTGCCGCCGCCGAGTCCGACCAGCTTTCGCCTTCGTGGACCCGTTCGCGGAGCTTGACGCCAATTCCCCCTCCTGAGCCACACAAACTTTTCGAGAAGGAGCAGCCTTGAGTCGCTTATTCACGTCCGAATCGGTCACCGAGGGACACCCCGACAAGATAGCTGACTCCATTTCCGACGCCGTTCTGGATGCCCTTCTTACAGAGGACCCCGTGGCGCGGGTGGCGGTTGAGACACTGATCACGACCGGCCTGGTGGTGGTTGCAGGCGAGGTGTCCACCACCGCATGGGCTGATGTGGCGACCCTGGTGCGGCAACGCATCCTGGAGATCGGTTACAACAGCTCCAGGGTAGGTTTTGATGGAGCCTCGTGCGGCGTCACCGTAGCGATCGGTTCGCAGTCGCCTGACATTGCCGGTGGCGTGAACGATTCCCTCGAGGTTCGCAACCACGAGGATGGAGACGCCGCCAGTCGCCAAGGCGCCGGCGATCAAGGCCTGATGTTCGGTTACGCCTGCGACGAGACCGAACAGCTGATGCCCTTGCCCATCCACCTGGCACACAGACTTGCGTTCCGCTTGACTGAGGTTCGCAAGCAGGGCTTGCTCGGCTACTTGCGTCCCGACGGCAAGACCCAGGTCACTGTCCGCTACGAGGATGGGAAACCCGTCGGCATCGAGACCGTCGTGGTCTCCACGCAACACGATGACGGCGTATCCCTGCCGGACGTGATGACTCCCAGAGATCACCCGCGAGGTCATCCTTCCCGTGCTGGGGGAGTACGGGTATGACGGAGCAGCTATCCGGATCTTCGTGAATCCCTCGGGCAAATTCGTGGTTGGCGGCCCGATGGGTGACGCCAGGTGTCACGGGACGAAAAGATCATCGTCGACACCTATGGAGGCATGGCGCGTCACGGCGGAGGTGCGTTCTCTGGCAAGGACCCATCCAAAGGTGGACCGTTCCGCTGCCTACGCCACCCGCTGGGTGGCCAAGAACGTGGTGGCCTCCGGGTTGGCCGAGCGCTGCGAGGTCAGGTCGCCTACGCCATCGGTCGAGCGCATCCGGTCGGTTTCTACCTAGATACCTTCGGAACTGGGAAAGTACCCAACGAGCAGATCGTGGATGCGGTAAACACCACCTTCGACCTACGCCCGGCCAGCATCATCGCCGACCTTGACCTGTTGCGCCCCATCTACCGGCAGTTCTCCACCCTTGGACACTTTCGGTCGCACCGAGGCAGACGCCACGTGGGAGCGCACCAATCGTGCGGAAGCGCTGGCGAGGGCGGTGAAGGGCTGAGCGTGTCGGCCACGCTGTTCGAGGTTCCGGCCGCCGAACAGGTCGCCAAGGTGGCGGTAGATGTTCCGCTCGCGCACCTGGATCGCCTCTTCGACTACCGCATTCCCGGGAAACTCCTCGAAGATGCCCACCCAGGGTTCGAGTCAGCGTGCCCTTCGCCGGGCAGACGGTAGATGGGTGGCTGGTGTCCGTTGGCGTGCCAGAAACCAGCGGGAAACTCGCTGATCTGCGTTCGGTAATCTCTCCGGAAAGGATCCTCACCCCGAGACTTTGTGAGTTGATTCGGGCGGTCGCTGACCACTACGCGGGAACCTGGTGGGATGTTGCACGCCTGGCCATCCCGCCCCGCCACTCGAAGATCGAGAAACAGGAACAACGTGCCTGGCCCGGCCCCCAGGCCTGGGGAACAGCAGAAATCCTGCCAGGTTTCCCAGGAGGTTCGAACTGCTTACAGCGCTGGCGGAAGGTGGTGCTCGCGCGCCTTCTGGCGGAGTTCCGTGCGTCGCCGGCCCGCAGGGAGATCTCACCGGAGGGGTGCTGGAAGCTGTTTCGGCGACCGTGGCCTCGGGACGAGGAGTACTGGTTCTGTTCCCCGACAATTCGGGGCATGGAGGCCGGCGCCGCCCGACTGGAGCAGCTCCTGGGACAAGGGTGTGTGGCGCAGCTCAGTTGGGAACTCAGCAGAGGGCTGCGTTACGAGAACTACCTGGCCTGTTCGCGCGGTCAGGCCAGGGGTCGTGGTAGGGAACCCAGTCGGCGGTTTTCGCCCCCTAGCGGACCCAGGCCTGATAGTGGTGATCGACGATGGCAACGAGGGGCACTGCTTCGAACGGTTCCCCGTCCGCACGTGCGTTCGGTAGCGATGATTCGGGCCGTTCAGGACAGCTGTGCGCTGCTTCTCGCCTCACATGCCCGCTCCTGCGAGGCGCAGGGGCTGATCGAGCGTCAATGGCTCCGAGAACTAACCCTGCCGCCACGGGAGATGCGCCGCATCGGCCCGACGCTCCGGTCGGTGCCCGGGAACCAGGCAAAGCAATCCTGGTGGGACTCGGATGCGGCTTCCACGCCAGGCCTTCGAACACCTGCGGATCCGGTTGGCCTCCGGGCCGGTCCTGGTCTCTGTGGCCCGGGCCGGGCATTCCACGGGGCTTCGCTGCCAGCGTTGCCGGGGGAGGGCGATCTGCCCCAGGTGCGGTGGTCCACTGGTCCGACCGGTGCGAGACCGACTGCTCTGCCGCCTGTGCGGGACACACCCCGGTCAGGTTCGAGTGCACCCGATGCCATGCCACCGGGTTGCGTGCCCCGATCGCGGGTTCGGAACGTACTGCAGAAGAACTGGGGAAGGCTTTCCCGGGGGTGCAGGTGATAAATTCCTCAGCCGAGCGGATCCGCTCCGGGGTATCGGAGGAACCAGCGATCGTCGTCGCGACCCCCGGGGGGGAACCCCTGGCACCGGGCGGCTATGCGGGCGCTTTGATCCTCGACGCGGAACTGGCCCTGTCGCGTGCGGATCTACGCGTCGGTGAGGAGACTGCGCCGCTGGTGCCAGGTGGCCTGTCTCGTGCGACCCGCGGTTGACGGGGAGGGCTCTCATCATCGGGCCGCCGGAGGAATCTGCGGTCCAGGCGCTGCTCGGGCTGATCCAGGGAGTTCGCTGCCCGCGAACTCGCCGATCGCGCCGCCGCCGGCCTGCCCCGGCTGTGAAGGCGGTTCAGGTTGGTGGCGACCCGGATGCGGTGGCCGCCTTCCTGGATAACGATCCATTCGCCGGTACCGAGGTCCTGGGGACCCACACTGGTGCGGGAAGAACCGGACCCGGAGGCCATGTCGTTGCTGCGTTGTCCTTTGGAGAAGGGCCGTGAACTGGTGAGAGCCGTCAAGAATGCGACCGCCATCCGGTCGGCCCGCAAAGAAGGTGGCCGGTTGTTCCTGCAGGTCGATCCGATGACCCTTGCGTGAGGAGGAAACCATGAAAACTGGTGTTTGCCGGGACCCCCAGGGTTGCCGTGCCAGAGTCTCGAGGCCCTGATGGGTTCGCGGGCACGAAGTGGTGGCGGTGGTGACCCGACCGGATGCCACGGCAGGCCGTGGGCGACGGCTCACCCCTCGCCGGTCGCAATCCGGGCTGCGGAGCTCGGACTTGAGGTTCTCAAACCCGCGCACCCTCGTGACCCTGGATTTTCAGTACCGGCTGAGGAAGTGAAGCCAGAGGTGTGTGCGGTGGTTGCCTACGGCGCCCTGCTGCCCACCCCGGTCCTCGAGATTCCCGACTCACGGCTGGATCAACCTGCACTTCTCCTGCTGCCTCAGATGGCGTGGGGCGGCCCCGGTGCAACGGGCCGTGATGGCGGGTGATCCCGAGATCGGGACGTCCTGTTTCCGTATTGTCCGGGAACTCGACGCGGGGGACGTCTACCGGGTTGCCGCCCGCCCCATGCCGGACGCCACCGCGGGAGAGCTGCTCGAGCTGCTTGCAATCTCAGGGGCTGCCCAACTGGTCGAGACCATTGACGCCATTGAGGCGGGCGAGACCCCCGTGCCCCAGGAAACCGACGGGGTGACCCGGGCGGCGAAGATCACGAGTGGAGGAGGCGCGGGCGGATTTCACCCGGTCGGCGCTCGAAGTCCGCAATCACATTCTCGGTTGTTCCCCAGAACCGGGCGCCTGGTGCGAACTGAACGGAAAAACGGCTCAAGCTGTACCGGGCGCGAATCGCCGATGTCCACTTCACTCCGGCACCCGGAGAACTCCATGTGACCAAACGCCAGGTCTTTGTCGGGGCGGGTGACGGTGTTCTCGAGCTGCTGGAGTCAGGCGCCGGTGCAAACGGCGAATGGCAGCCATTGACTGGGCTCCCGTGCCGGCGCTACGTCAGGGAGACTCGTGTGAGCGGGAGGGTTTGTCTCCCCGGAGGGTCGCGTTCGACGTGCTGAGGCAGGGTGAACGGCGAGGGCGCCTACGCGAATCTGGCGCTTGCCAAAAAGCTGGCCCGGGCGGACCTGGAGACCAGGGACGCGGCCTTCGCCACGGAACTCGTGGCCGGTACCTGTCGCCTGCAGGGGAACCTGTGACGCGATCATCGAATCCGCCTCAGGACGAGGTCTGACAACCATGCAACCCGCGGTGGTGGACCTGCTGCGGTTGCTCGCGCATCAGGCGCTGAGTATGACCGTGCCCGCGCGGGCTGCCGTCGACACCACAGTGGGACTGGCCCGTGAGACCGTCGGGCAGCGGGTCACCGGCCTGATCAATGCCGTCGGGCGCCGGATTACCGTGCACGATCTTCAGGGAATGGGTGGAATTGCTGAACGCGGGCCATGACAAGAACGACAGGCTGGCGGTGGCTACCCATCATCCCCGCTGGATTGTGGCGGCCTACGAGAAAAGTGCTCCCGGACAATGAGCTCGCCCAGGCCCTGGAAGGCCAACAACCTCGCGCCGAAACCAACCCTTGTGGTGCGGCCCGGACTCGCACAGGTCGAGGGAGCTCGCCCCGCCGTCCCCACCGTGTACTCGCCGTTCGGGGCTGTTCTCGACGGGGCGCCGGGTGACGTGGCGGCTGTCTCGGAGGGACGAGCCGGCGTACAGGGACGAGGTTCGCAACTGGTGTGTCTGGCCCTGGACCGAGTGAATACCCCGGATGGACCGTGGTTGGATCTGTGTGCGGGGCCCGGCGGGAAGTCCGCTCTCCTGGCTGGGCTGGCCAGGCGGCGGGGAGCATCTCGTCGCCAACGAAGTGGCTGTGCATCGCGCGGAACTCGTTGAAAAGGCCGTGGCAGGCTACCCACCTGGGACGGTGAACGTCATCTGCTCTGACGGGACGCGACTCGGAACCTGTCAGAGCGCTTAGCCCCCTCGCAAGGATCATGGTGGACGCTCCTTGTAGTGGCCTGGGAGCGTTACGGCGCCGTCCCGAGGCCCGGTGGCGCCGGCGACCGGACGACGTGACGGAACTTGTCCCGTTGCAGCGCGCCCTGTTGAAAACAGCCATCGATCTACTCATTCCCGGGGAGTAGTCGCCTACGTGACCTGCTCACCCCACGCGGACGAGACCACCGGCGTTGTCGAGGCGGTGATGGCAGATTTTCGGACCTGGAGCTCCTGGATGCGTCGTCCTTACTCCCAGAGGTTCCGAATGCCACGCGAGGCGGATGCGTACAGCTGTGGCCCCACCGCCACGGAACCGACGCCATGTTCTTGGTTCTGCTGCGGAGCATGTCCTGAACGTCGCTAGGCTTCGGGCATGCGCATCACTCCGAGCATCCTGAACGCTGACTTCGCACATCTCTCCCACGAGATCGAACGGATATCTGGGGCTGACGGGGTGCATGTGGATGTCATGGACAACCATTTCGTACCAAACCTGACAATCGGGCTGCCTGTGGTCGAGTGTCTGCGCAAAAGTAACTGATCATTTTCCTGGATATTCACCTGATGATCGAGGATCCGGACCGGTGGGCCCCGGCCTACGCCGAGGCAGGGGCGAGTCGGTGACTTTTCACGTCGAGGCGGCCCACGCCCCGATCCGGTTGGCTCGGGAGCTGCGCGCCCGGGGTGCACGGGCGTCGATGGCTCTCAAGCCCGCCACCCCGATCGAGCCCTATGCCGAGATGCTCGACGAACTGGACATGGTGCTCCTCATGACCGTTGAACCCGGTTTTGGTGGGCAGAAATTCCTCGACCTCGTGCTGCCGAAAATCCGCCGAACCAGGGAACTGATGGGAGATCGCCCGCTCTGGTTGCAGGTCGACGGCGGGGTCTCGGAGAAACGATCGGACGCTGTGCCGAGGCGGGCGCTGACACCTTTGTGGCTGGCTCCGCGGTCTACAACGCCTCTGACCCGGACGCCATGGTGCAGAGATTGCGCGAGCTGGCCGGTGCCGCTGTCGCTGCTGATTCAGCCCGGGTCACCACCCCGGTTGCGGAGATAGCGTTCGAACTCCGCAGCGATGGAATCTCCGGTGACACCCTCCACATCGGAGGCGTCGCGTGCCTCCTCCAGCTGCTCGATGTACTCGGCTACGTCAGGATCCTCCGCGCTCAGTTCGTCGACGGCCTGCACCCACTTACCGGCCTCACTGAGCAGGTCACCAGCTCAAGACTGGTGCCCAGAACCTGTTCCATACGAGCTGAGCAGGGCGTGCTGGCCTTTCGGGTTCGGAGGAGTGGCGACGTAATGGGGAATGGATACCCACATGGATGCGCTGGGGAATCCTTCAGCGATCAGCATCTGGTTGACCACTCCCGTGATCCCGGTCGGGACCCTCGTAGGTGAGTTCCTCGATGGCCAGGCTGCCCCGCAGCTGTGAGTCGTAGGTGTACATGGCAACAGGGAGGGGCCGTGAGTGCGGGGTGTCGCTGAGCATCGCCCCCAACAGCAGCACCATCGACGGTTCGTAACGTTTCAGTCGCTGGACCAAATTCACGGGAGAAAGTTCGCCACAGTTGGTTGGGCTCAGGGCCGACCACGATGATCAGATCCCGCTCTGGAAGACGCACCTGCTGAAGGCTGATGTGGGGCCACTGGATCCAGGGGCCATCAGGGGAGCAGCGCAGGATCGGGCCGGGTCACCTGGAAGTCAAGTAGCGTTCGTCATCAATCGTCTCAAGCTCCGGACGACGGGTAGTGCTCCATCAGGGTGTAACAACGCGTCGCTGGCCGCGTTGGCCGCGTCGTTCCAGCCGCTGAAGGCGATCACGACGACCAGGGTCTTTGAGTCCTCGGGCCTGGGGTGCTGCATCCCTCCAGTCTATGGGGCTCTTCGATGCCCTCAAAGCTGGTCGTGTCGGCAATGATTGACAGAGACGTTAACAGGGATTTATGCTCGCCAAGGAGTTTGGGGGGATCAACTCTGCGCCATGGGGTATTCCGTCAATTTCCGAACAATGTTCGATGTCGAGCCGGAAAGGCGCCCATGAAAGTGCTGAAACGCATCGTGTTCGGCATGCTCGCCAGCCTTATCGCGGCGCAAGCGGCATTGTGCTCATCCCGCAGCCGGCGCAGGCTGATTACGCCACCGGCGGTCAGGGGTTACTTTCGTCAAATCCGTGGTCTGGGCCGAGTGGGGAAAGAAGGGTGACATCATCCCTGCCTCGGGGATCACGAAAACCCAGTACATTCAGATCGGCAGCACGAAGCTCGCTCTCGAATGCACTCTGTCACAGCCGGATTCTGGCAATGGCTACGGACATGATCGAAGCACGACGCTGGATGTCTGGACTGCGGGAAGCTGGCGGAAGGACGGTTTGGACGATCTCTACAACCGTGGTGGCACGGGCGCCAGCAACCAAATGACCAGTGCCATTCACCAAGTACAGCAAGACCACGGTCAGTTTTAAGGTTTCCTGTTCGGCTATTGTTTCCGGTCCGGGTTTTCCCGCGGGAGGGCAGCGTGTTCCGGTGGATGGAATGGTCGTGGCCGATGCCGAGTCCAGCGATCCAAATCCCGATGAATACATCAAGGTGGAAACCGGCAGCAATGCCCAGTGGCGGGTTCTGGATCGGTTTCGTGACACCGGTTGCACATCGACGACGCTGGCCCAACAGAGCACATCAGGAGGATCACGATCCATGACGTTGCTCCCGGGCAGTGTGACCTGTTCCAACACCGGCCCCACTGTCGCCATGGTCGCCAGCAATGTCTCAGAAGCAACCATCACAATGTTCGGCCAGGGACAAGCTGCAGCAGCTGTGGGTGCTGTCATCAACCTGGATTACGGCGATGCCCCCATCAGCTACGGAGCCGCAGCCGCGCAATACCTGACGGGCTGGAATAATTCGTCACTGCCCGACGGCACCACCGATGCCTTCAGCACCAAGCTGGCGTGGCCACCCAAGAACCCTGACGTGATGCTGGGCAGACATATTGACCCCGAACCGGTTAACCCGCTGAACGGTGACGGCACTCAGGACGACAAGAACCCTGCCAGCCCGAACGACGAGGACGCGATATCGGGAACACCGCTTTACCACGCGATGCGAGGGCGGGGAACCGCCACCCAGGAGATCGTCTGCACGGGCCGATGGCCACAACCGCGGCTGGGTGGATTGGAATCGGCAACGGGGTCTTCGACGAGGCAGAGGCATCCGACACGGTGCAGTGCACCGGAGGAAGCGCCACCCTCACCTGGTCGGTTCCGGAGGACGCGGTCGCCGGAACAGCTACCTGCGGCTGCGTGCCGCCGCCACAGCTGATTCCCTGACGAGTCCCACGGGCTTTGACCTTCACCGGGGAGGTCGAGGACCACAGGGTGGAGATCAGCACCTACGATCTCGAGATCTCCAAAACCTCCGATGCTCTGGCCGGGAAAAGTTCGCGGGTGACGAGGTGACCTACACCGTCACCGCGAAGAACCCGAGCAGAACCCCTTTCACCGACGCGAGCCCGGCCTACGTCTTCGACAACCTGAGCGGGGTGGTCGATGACGCCACCAGTGATCACGAGTTCCCTGCAGGCAACCGTCGGGAACAGCAGACGCGGTGACGTGGTCTTCGACTCAAACACAAACAGGATCACCTGGCAGGGACGTTGGCCCCTGGCGAGACCCTCTCCCTGAGCTATCGGGTGCGCCTCAAGGTCGGGGAGACCGTGATCTGCGCAACGTCGCCTGGGGACAGGCGGGTATCGCCACCCCGGCGACGAAACGTGACCTGCGAGAACCGTACAGCCGGGGACGCGACGAGCGACAAACCATCCCTGCGCCGCCGAGCGGTACCAGTTGATGTCGCTGCTGAAGACCTTTCCAGAACAGCTACGACCCGGCTCCGAACGCTGCGGATTGGGCACTGACTGCCACCGGAAACTTCGGTGGTGAATCCAGTGACACCGAGCGCATCGTCCCAGGGAACACTGCTGTTACCAACGCGAACACCTTCGTGGTTCCGGTAGGGAGTCCTTCCAGTTCAAGGAAAGGGCGGCTCAGAGGTCATGAAGGGCTACGAGCTCCTGAATTCCGGAGTGACTGCGGTGGGTGGGAAGCCAGGTGGAACTCGTGAACAAAGGACAAACCCGCATCCGCCACATGGACCAAGACCGACAGCGAAACCGGCGAGTTGATAGGGGATCTGAGTGGATACTGAAAGGTCCCACTGCCCCCGGTGGATCGGCGATCACCGACTGCATCGCCGCCGACCGCAGCCTGTGTACGGGACCGGACAAGGATCCCGGGCCGGTTCTTTCCTGCTGGAGGAAACTGAAATGGGGAGAACACACACTGACCGAGGTCACACCACCGCCCGGGTATGTGCTGTCAAGTCTGCCTGAACAGATCGTCCGGCTCAGCAGCACCGACACCGGCTCCGAGCCTTTTGTGATCGGCGCGATCTCCAACGATCGCCTGCCGGGATCCATTTCCTGGCGGAAGACGGAATCGGGAACGACGAGCCCGCTTGCCGGTTCTGTCTGGCGACTGACGAATGCCTCGGGGAAGACCATCGCTGACATCAAGGACTGCGTTGCTCCGGGCAGCTGCTCGGGACCCGACCGGGATCCTGCCCCGGGGCGTTCCGGGTTGAGAGGTTGTCGTGGGGTGCCTGGACACTCACGGAGACCAGCGCGCCACTGGGGTACCTGTTGACCACACGGGAGGAAACCCTCCAGATCGGCTCACAGGCCTTGCACCAGACAGTGGAGGACCCGTTCGAGAACACCCGCGCTCCCGGTGCCGATGTTGCCGCTGACCGGAGGAACACCCGAGCGACATCTACCACTACTCGGGGGTGGCCTGCTGCTCGTCGCGGCAGTGATGGCATTCCTCAGAAGTCGTCACCGAAAAGAACGTTGGTGATCTCGCGATCCGAACGAGATCACACGCGAAACCGTCGAAGGGCATTCGACAAAACAGATGGAGGGAATCACATGACCACTCGGAAGAAAACCCGGCAGGCGACTGTTGTCGCTGGCTGCGGCTCTGACCGTCGGCCTGCTGGGGCTCACCGCTCCGGCGCACGCTGACAGCGCCGACATCAATCCGGCACAGAAGGCAACTCTGACGCTGCACAAGTGTGTCCAGCCCGAGAACGCGGGGGCGCCGGCGAACGGCAAGGAACAGGCGGGAACCGGATGTAACCCGATCAACGGAGTCAAAGTTCACGCTCTACAAGGTGGACGGCATCGACCTGACCACCCCGGAGCGGGCTGGGAAGCGACTAAGGGCCTGACGGCCCCGGAGTCGGGAACCACTGTCGGCAGTCACACATCCACCGAGATCTCGGAGATGACCACGTTCAGTGGGGGACTCGCACGCTGGCAGAACCTCGATCTCGGGCTCTACCTGGTGGTCGAGACCGACACCGGCTCCCCCGACACCAAAGTCGTGCTCGGTAGCAAACCGTTCCTGGTCACCCCTGCCCTACCACACCGATGACAACCAGTGGAATTACGACGTCCACGTGTACCCGAAGAACTCGGTGGCAGGCATTGAGAAAACCGTCGACGCATCGGTCGAGCAGGCGGGGTACAACGGCAACGACGTGAAATGGACCATCACCACCGACATCCCGCGCAGTGGACAGGGCACCGAGATCACGAGCTACGTCATCACCGACACCCCTGCCGGCGGGCCTCACCTCGACAACGACAAGACTGAACTGCGCCTCGAAGACGGCACCATTTTCGCGAACAATGTCGACTACTCGTGCACGGGCACCCTGACCTGCACCTTCACCTCGACGGGCATCGCGAAGCTGAAAGCCAACGGTGGGGAAAAAGTGGTCCTGACCCTGGTGACCGACGTCACGGATGTGGCGCAGGCCGCCAACGGGTGTTTTCACCAACAAAGGCCAAGATGACCATCAACGGGATCGATTCCACCGAGAAAAGCGCCACCACCATGGGGTCAGCTCGCCGTCTACAAGTACGACGGAAGCAATGAGGGTTTCCTGAGTGGGGCCAAGTTCAAGCTCTGCAAGACTGAGGCCTGTCCGAACCAGGATGTCGTCTCTCGCAGGACTGACCACCGGGTCCGACGGCAAGGTCCTCTTTCCCCGTGGTGAGGCCGGGACACCTACTACCTGGTCGAGGAGGAGGCCCCCGGCAGGGCTACGTCAGGTTGGGAGCTCAGCAGGTCGACCGTCGAGGCCGGTGTGACCGAGGCAGCGCAGCCCACCTCATCCCGGCAGAGAACTACAAAGCCGGTCGCGAACGTCAAGCAGACCGTTCCCCAGCTGCCCCTGACCGGTGGCATCGGCCAGGTCGCCCTGGCAGCAGGTGGCATCGGGCTGCTGGTGATCGGTGGCGCGGTGATGATCCTCAGCCGGACTGCCGTCAAACGCAAAGCAGAGCTGAGTAGGACCGACGAACCGTGACATCACGTTCCCGTCAGCGCACACGACGTTGGAGACCTGGCCTCATGACATGGCTGGCCGCGGCGTGCGCGCTGACGGGAATCGTGCTTCTCAGCTACACCCCGGCTGCCTCATGGCTCTCCCAGTACCAGCAGTCACGGTTGATCGACACCTACAACGACTCACTGCGCAAAGAGGAACAGGCAACGGGGAACGAAACGGGGCATGCAGCAGCCGGAGAGGCCCTGACGGCAGCCAGGGCGTACAACGAAGAACTCAGGGCTGGAGCGATTGTCGCCCCAAATGCAAACGTGCCCCGGAGCGCAGCGGAAACCAGCGGAAATGAGTACCACAAACTTCTCAACGGTCCTGCAGACATCATGGCCCGGATCCGGATCCCAGGCATTGACGTCGATCTTCCCGTCTATCACGGCACCTCTGATCTGACGCTGCTTCGCGGCGCCGGGACACCTGCAGGGCACGTCCCTTCCCGGTGGGCGGTGAATCCACCCACTCCGTCATCACAGCCCACCGCGGCCTCGCCGAGGCCACCATGTTCACCAACCTGGACAGGGATGCGCGTCGGCGACATCTTCACCATCGAGGTGATGGGCGAGGTACTGGTCTACGAGGTGCGTCAGACGCAGGTGGTGGCACCCTGAGGAGCAGGAGGCCCTTGTACCCGCAGGAGGTCGCGACCTGTTGACCCTGGTCACCTGCACCCCACTCGGGGATCAACACCCACCGGATCCTCGTCACCGGAGCGGGTGGTCCCCGACCCCACAGGAAGAAGTGGACAGGGCACTGCAGGATTCTGATCTTCCACGTTTCCCGTGGTGGCTCTTCCTGTCCGGGAGGGCGGTGGCGTCGTCGTTGTCGGCTATCTTTGGCTGGCCGGACGCCGCGATGCCCGGCTTCACCAGGCCGCGATCGTCGGCAGGGGACGGAAAAAGGGCGGAGGAAAGCCGACGTCCGGAAACTCGACCGCCACTCGGGGACGAATGCCCATTGCTGTGGAACACGAAGAAAGCGAGCGTCGGCGATTCAGGAAGACCCCTCACGAGGACGAGGAATCCCATGGACGATCAAGATGACGAGGGAACCGGTCGGGAAAGCGGATAACCTCGAGGGTGAACCACTGGAAACTCAGGGCGGCCCTAGACCGGCTCGAGGAGCACGCAGCCACGAACGAGCATTGACGGAACTGGCCCGTGACCCGTTGTCCCGGTGCCTCAGGCTCGGTCCCGGGCTGGAGATCCCCGTGGCAAACGGTGAGTTGATTTCCGAGGCCTTCGACGGTGAGCGAAGATCGGACGACCTTTTCTGGGTCGGATGGATGGCCACATCTGGTGGGCGCGCAGCGATGGCAAAGGCGGAGCCGATCTGCGATCCCTCGATCTCCCCCAGGCCAGACACAACTGGTCATGATGGCAACGGCCCTCTACGAATGGCATCGCAGCAATCCCGTCTGTGCCCGATGTGGGGAGGCGACCGCACCGGACCGGGCGGGAACTGCACGCCGTTGTCCGCAATGCGGCCACGAGCTCTTCCCGCGTACCGACCCCGCGGTCATACTCGCCGTGACGGATCCTACTGATCGCCTGTTGCTCACTCACGCCCGGGGCTGGCCGGGCAACCGTGTCTCCGTGCAGGCCGGATTCATCGAGGCGGGGAATCGGCGGAACAGGCCTGCCACAGGGAGATACGAGAGGAAACTGGCCTGACCATCCGGGAACTCAGGTTCGTTGGAACCCAACCCCTGGCCGTTCCCACGTTCCCTGATGCTGGGTTTCGAGGCGAGAACCGATGGCACGGAGCCATGCCTCGATGGAGAAGAACTCGCCTGGGGTTCCTTCTACACCAGGAAAGAGTCTGCGGCGGGCCATAGCGGAAGAAGAACTCACTCTTCCCGGACCCATCTCGCTGGCGCGCCAGTTGATCGAGTCCTGGCTGATGCGCGGCAGGTAGGATGGCCCGTCGTGACCAAACTTCGTGACCTGCTGAACTCCCGTGTCCTCGTGGCTGACGGAGCCATGGGCACCATGCTGCAGGCCCAGGGAGATCTCGATCTCAACGCGACTTTCAGGGCCTCGAAGGCTGCAACGAGATCCTGAATATCACCCGGCCTGACGTGGTTTCAGCAGTACACCGTGCCTACCTGGAGGCGGGTTCCGACTGCGTGGAAACCAACACTTTCGGCACCAACCTGGCCGCGCTCGCCGAGTACGGCATCGTGGATCGTTTGTCGGAACTGGCCAGCGCTGGGGCACGCATTGCCCGGGCGACAGCCGACAAATTCAGCGACAAACCGCGATTCGTACTCGGCTCGGTCGGTCCCGGAACGAAACTCCCCAGCCTGGGAGCACGTCGCCTTTGCCGAGATCCGAGACGCCTACCAGGCCCAGGTGGAGGCCATGATTGCGGGCGGCATCGATGCCGTGCAGATCGAAACCTGTCAGGATCTCCTGCAGGCCAAGGCAGCGGTGATCGCCACGAAACGCGCCCGGACCAGACTCGGGGTGGATCTACCGATTCTCGTCAACGTCACCGTCGAAACCACCGGCACCATGCTGCTCGGTTCTGAGATCGGGCGGCCCGTTCCACCCTGGAGGCTCTTGGCGTCGACGTGATCGGATTGAACTGCGCCACCGGGCCAGCTGAGATGAGCGAACACCTCAGGTACCTGTCCCGCACTGCTTCCTGCGGCATCGGCGCCATGCCCAACGCGGGTCTACCGAACTGACCCCCAACGGCGCTGTCTACCCGCTCGGCCCCCGAGGCGCTGGCTGACGCCTGGCCGAGCTTTCCTGGATGACTACGGGCTGGGTCTGATCGGCTGGCTGCTGCGGAACCACTCCCGACCACATCCGGCTGCTTGCAGAACGTTTCGGGGGGCGCGAGGTGCGCCCTCGCGAGATCACGACGGAGCGAACCTGCTCGTCGCTGTACGTGGAAGTGCCGTTCCATCAGGACCTCAGCTATCTCAACATCGGGGAACGCACCAACGCGAACGGCTCCAAAGGCTTTTCGGGAAGCGATGCTGGCCGGCAACATCGACGACTGCGTGGAGATCGCAAAAAGCCAGGCGCGCGACGGTGCACACGTGCTGGACCTGTGTGTCGACTACGTCGGTCGCGATGGCATCAGCGACATGGAGGAACTGGCCGGGGAGACTATCCACGGCAGTGACCCTGCCGATCGTGTTGGATTCCACCGAGCCACAGGTCCTCCAGGCAGGTTTGGAGAAGCTCGCCGGACGCTGCGTGATCAACTCCGTCAACTACGAGGACGGCGACGGTCCCACCTCCCGTTTCGCCCGCGTCATGCCGCTGGTGGCGGAACATGGCGCCGCCGTGGTCGCCCTGACCATCGACGAGGAGGGACAGGCCCGCACCGCCGAGTGGAAGCTGCGAGTTGCCTCACGCCTGATTGACGAGCTGACCGGGACTTGGGGCATGGACATCGGCGACATCCTCGTCGACTGCCTGACCTTCCCGATCGCCACCGGGCAGGAGGAAACCCGCCGTGACGGTATCGAGACCATCGAGGCGATCCGTGAGCTGAAGCGCCGCTACCCGGGGTGCGGACCACGCTCGGGGTCTCGAATGTTTCTTTCGGGCTCAACTCCGCGGCCCGGATGGTGCTGAACTCGGTGTTCCTGCACGAATGCGTCGCTGCCGGACTGGACTCGGCCATTGTGCACTCGGCGAAGATCATCCCTGATGGACCGCATCCCAGAGGAGCAGCGGAAGGTGGCCCTCGACCTGGTCTGGGATCGCCGCCGCGACGCTACGACCCGCTGACCCGCTTTTCTGGAACTGTTCGAGGGGGTCACTGCCGCCTCCGTGCGGGCTTCCCGTGCCGCCGAACTGGCTGCCCTACCTCTGGCGGAGCGGCTGCAGCGCCGCATCATCGACGGGGAAGCAAAGGGGCTCGAGGCTCGACCTGGACGAGGCCCTTGACCAGCAAGGCTGCCCTCGAGATCATCAACGAGACCTGTTGGCCCGGCATGAAGGTGGTCGGCGAACTTTTGGTTCCGGGACAGATGCAGCTCCCGTTCGTGCTCCAGTCCGCCGAGGTCATGAAAACCGCTGTCTCCCCATTTGAACCGCACATCGACAAGGTCGAGGGCAGCAGCGGAAAGGGCACCCTGGTGCTCGCCACGGTGCGGGGGACGTCCACGACATCGGCAAGAATCTCGTCGACATCATCGTCAGCAACAACGGCTACACCGTCATCAACATCGGCATCAAACAACCGATCAGGCCATCATCGACGCCGCCGAAACCAGCGAGGGCGGATGCCATCGGCATGTCGGGCCTGCTGGTGAAGTCCACGCTCGTGATGAAGGACAACCTCGCCGAACTGAACCGCCTCGGCCTGGCGGAGAAGTACCCGGTACTGCTGGGTGGGGCGGCGCTGACCCGAGCCTTCGTGGAGCATGACCTCAACGACATGTTCGACGGGGAGGTTCGCTACGCGAAGGACGCCTTCGAGGGGCTCGCCCTGATGGACGCCGTGATGGCGGTGAAACAGGGGAGTACCAGGCGCGAAACTCCCCGGAACCCAAGAAGCGCCGCTACAAGAAGGTCGAGGTGGTGGAGCAGCAGGAGATCGACACCCGCCGCTCCGACGACGTGGAACGCCGCATCGACGTACCGGTCCCGCCGTTCTGGGGCACCCGGGTGGTCAAGGGACTGCCCTGTCGCAGACGTGGCCCAGTGGCTCGACCACCGCGCTACCTTCCTGGGCAGATGGGGACTCAAACCCGTCAAGGGCGGTCCAGGCTACGAGGAACTCGTCGCGACGGAGGGCTTGCCGCGTCTGCGGATGTGGCTGGACCGGATCACCACTGAGCAGCTAGCGAACTTCTCCGTGGTCTACGGTTATTTCTCCCGTCCACAGCGAGGGAAACACCCTCATTGTCGGAGATCCGGACGATCCGTCCCAGGAGCTGACGCGTTTTGACTTCCCCGGCAGCGCCGCGACTCCCGGCTCTGCCTGGCCGATTTCTTCCGCGACGCGGATGAGGCCCGGGAGCTCGGTCCCGACGTGCTGGAGATGCAGCTCGTGACCATGGGCGCTGAGGTGGCCAGAGGCACCCAGCAGCTGTTCGATCCAACCACTACCGCGAATACCTGGAGCTGCATGGTCTTTCCGTGCAGCTGACCGAGGCCCTCTCGCCGAGTTCTGGCACCATCGGGTGCGCGTGGAACTGGGTTTCGCCGCTGAGGGAATCCACGGTGGACGCGGCCATTCGCGACCAGGCCTATCGCGGGTCGCGGTACTCGTTTGGCTATCCGGCATGCCCGAACATGGAGGACCGGAGAAAACTCGTGACCCTGCTGAGACCCGAACGCATCGGGGTGGAGCTCTCCGAGGAGCTGCAGCTACATCCCGAACAGTCCACCGATGCGATGGTGGTGCACCATCCGCAGGCCAAGTACTTCAACGCCAACTGAGGAATCATGGATCAGCGACGACTGCGTGCGGTGCTGTGGGATTTCGATGGTGCCGTGGTCGATCTCGGAACCGATGTGGATCGAATACGAGAAAGATGAGCTCGCCCGGCACGGCGCGTCGTGGTCCGACGAGCAGCTCAAGGGACCGGATCGGGGAGCCCGCGATCGTCACAGCACAGCGAATCTCCGAGTCCTGCTCAGGCGCGATCACCCTCGCCCAGGCTTATGAGGACTCGGTGCCGGGAACCGAAGCTGTCTCCTCCATGGGGACGGCTGTCCTGGCTGCACCATTGCGGGACTGCCCCGAGCGAGACCTCGGAGGGCTGCTGCGCGAAGGCAGCCTGGAAGGCCTGGATGTCGAATGCCTGGAGAAGATCTGGAGGAGCCAGTGGTGAATCTGTCAGGGGTCCGGACCGGACCGCTCGTGGTGGGGGAGCGAGTGACGCTGACCGACCCCAAGGGACGCAGGAAATCAGTGGTCTTGAGGGAGGGGGCCGTTTGGCACACCACGAAGGGGGCGGTCAAGCACGACGACCTGATCGGTGGCCCTGATGGGTGACGGTACGCTCCGCAGGCGGCACCGAATACTTGGCGCTACGCCCCTCTGCTGAACGAGTTCATGGTGGCGATGCCCCCGGGAAGCGGCGGTCGTCTCACCCGAAGGACGCCGCCCAGATCGTGATGTGGGCAGATATTTTTCCCGGGCCAGAGTGTTGGAGGCAGGGGTCGGTTCGGGGGCCTTGTCGCTGGCCTTGCTGCGAGCCATTGGCCCACTCGGGAAGCTGTACTCCTACGAACGCCGACAACAGTTCGCTGATGTCGCCCGTAAGAATGTGGAGAACTTCATTGACGGGGAACACCCCGCGTGGAAACTGACCGTGGGTGACCTGGTGGAGGTGATAGCGGACGAACCCATCGATCGTGCCATCCTCGACATGCTGGCTCCGTGGGAGTGTGTGGATGCGATAGGTGAGCGGCTCATCCCGGGCGGGGTGCTCTGCTGCTATGTCGCAACAACCACGCAACTCGGTCGGGTAATGGACACCTTCCGCGCCCATGGTGGTTTCACCGAACCGACCGCGACCGAGACGACGGTGCGCGACTGGCACGCCGAAGGTCTGGCGATCCGCCCCGGCCACGGCACCTCCGCCCACACCGGTTTCCTGGTGATCTCCCCGCCGCCTCGCTCCCCGGGGTCAGCGCACCGATCCGCAAACGACGCCCCGCACCGGGGGCCTACGGGCCCGATTACCAGGGGCCACGCCCGCTCAATATGCCGGAGTCGAACTGATGAGTGAGGATCATCGGAACCGGATTGGTCGGTTCCTCACTCGGGATGGCTCTGAGGAGGGCAGGAATTGATGTTCTGCTGGAGGACCTGAGCCCCTCACATGCCAGGGTCGCCGCAGGCCTGGGGGCGGGCGGGTCGCCAGGGATGACGAACCTGTCGACGTCGTCGTGGTGGCTTCACCTCCGACGACGATCGCGGAGTCGTGACGCGGATGCTGGAACGCCACCCGAAGCTGTAGTCACCGACGTCGGTTCGGTGAAATCCTCCATCATCCGGGCGGTGACCGCTGCCAGCAACCGCCCCGAACGGTACGTTCCCGGTCACCCGATGGCCGGTTCCCAGCTTACCGGGCCTCTGACCGCCTCCGCCGACCTGTTCACGGACCGCGCCTGGGTGATCACCCCGCAGGCCGGTAACAGCCCCGAGGACGTTGACCTGGTTCATCGGCTGGCCCGTCTCTGCGGAGCGCGCGTGGTGGAACTCGACGCGGATCTCCATGACGAGGCTGTCGCCCAGGTCAGTCATGTACCGCACTTGATGAGCATCCTCACCGCCTCGCACCTGCGCGGAGTGCCGGGGAGAACCTGATCCTGGCGGGACAGGGCATCCGTGATGTGACACGCATCGCCGGTTCTGATCCCGACCGTGGCGACAGATCATCACGACCAATTCCGTGGCCATCCGGAAAGAATTGAGCGAGGTGGCTGCGGACCTCGACTACCTGATCGGAGTGCTCGACCAGGATGAGCCTCTCGAGGCGTTTCTAGCTCTCGGGCAGCACGGTGCCATGCGCCTTGCGTGGAAAAACACGGGCAGGAACCGAAGGAACTTGCCGTGGTCACCGTGGAAATCCCGGACGAGCCACGCGCACTGACCCGGTTGTTTGGTGACGTCGGCGATTTCGGGTTCAATGTAGAAGATTTTGAGCTGACCCACGACGCCGTGCGCGAGGTGGGTTACCCTATCCATCTCCGTGGAATGCCCCCAGGCCGAACGGTTCCGGGATGACCTCGATTCACGTGGATGGCAGGCCTGGCTGGACCGGGAGGAAGCTGATGGGTGATCTGGTGATCGCAATGGACGGGCCGAGCGGGGTCGGGAAGTCCTCGACAGCGAAACGGGTAGCGCGAGAGCTCCGGCTCGCCTACCTTGACACGGGTGCCATGTACCGGGCCGTGGCCTGTGAGTTTGTTCGGCAGGGACCGATCGCACCGATGAAACCAGGATCGGGGACCTGGCGAGAACGGCTGACCTACGGGTCAGCACAAACCGGATGCGCCTCGCGTACATCAATGGTCGAGATGTCACCGAGGAGATCAGGAAACTGGAGATCTCCGCGATTGTCTCGGCGGTGGCCGTTGTCCCGGAGGTGCGTCGCGTACTGATCGAGCGCATGCGCCGGATTATCACGGAGCACGATCGTCGCATCGTCGTGGAGGGACGCGACATCGCCACGGTGGTGGCTCCCGACGCCGAGGTGCGTGTTGCTCACCGCTGACGCGCAGGCACGCATTGAGAGGCGGACCGCAGAGCTGGGGGAACGGGGCCGATCAGGTCACGGTGACGGACTCGATCCTCAGGCGGGACCGCGACGACTCCACGGTCTCCAACTTCACCGAAGCCGCCTGCGGGTGAACGTCATCGATTCCACGCATCTGGATCTCGACGAGGTCGTTGCGGAGATCCTGAAGTTGGTGCCCGATGCGTGATCCCCTTGATGTCCTCGTGTTCTATGTGCCCATCCCGGACACCGACCACGTGTTGGAGGAACTCTTCAGGGCTGGGGCTGGACACATCGGAAACTACGACTCTTGCGCCTTCGTGGCCTCAGGGATGGGTCGGTTCCGGCCCTTGGAGGGAGCCGATCCTGCCATCGGGCACGTGGGCGATCTGGAAATGGTGGCGGAGAACCGAGTGGAGGTCACCTTCCCAAGAAACCTGCGCGCCACCGTCGTCGCCGCCCTGCGGCGGGCGCACCCCTACGAGGAACCTGCGTTTCACGTGCTAGAGAACGCGGCTCAGGACTGTTGAATCCGGGCCAGCACCAGTTCCGCCGCGTACAGCACCTCCACTGACCCATCAGGGTTGGAGCTCGGGTGCGGTCGCGGTCATGGCGCCACATCACTCCGGTCGTGCAGTTCACCGTCCCGCGACAACTCCACCACCCGGTCCAGGTGGAGGCGCCCCAGCAGATCAGCGTCGTGACTCACAACCACCAGCGCTCCTGCATAGGTAGTGAGGCCATCTACCAGGGCATCGACGCTCTCGAGATCCAGGTTGTTGGTGGGTTCGTCCAGCACCAGCAACTCCACCGGGGATCGGCAGAGCAGCACCCGAGCCAGTGCCACCCGGAATCGTTCGCCCCCAGACAGGGGCGCCGACGAGACGTTCCGTCACATCTCCGCGCAGCAGGAACCGGGCCAGCCGGGCGCGGATCTCGTGGGGTGGGGCCGACGGGCAGCCCCGTGTGACGCATTCGAGCACCGGGAGGTCATCGTCCAGCTCGAGACGTTGGTCCAGGAAACCGATCCTACCGGAGACCGCGTCCTGCACCATTCTACCGAGCAGGGTTGATTTTCCCACGCCGTTGTCACCGACCAGCCCCAGACGCATCCCACCGGTGACGTGGATGGTCTGGTTGAGCCGACGAGTTCCGCCAGCCCCCTGCCCCGTGTCGATCTCAGCTCCGGAAGATCGACGCTGATCCGTTGCTCGCGGCGAACAGATTTCTCCGCGGTTCGAAGCGCGTCCCGGGCCTGGTCGACCTTCCGGGCCGCCAGCTTGTTCGCCCGGCTCCGGCGCCCCTCGGCACTCGACTTGGACTCGGGATCGGACAGCCGCGGACCCTGCCGGATGGTGGTGAACCGTTGCCGATCCTTGCGGTCCTGGCGGGAGGTGGCCACCTGCACCCGCATCCGTTCCCGCTGCTCGACCCGCAGCTTCTGCTCGGCGGTTCTGACGGCCCGCTCGGTGGCCTCCTGCTGGGTTCGCAGCCGATCCCGGTAGGCATCGAAATTGCCGCCGTGAACGGTGGTGGTGCCGTCGTGGATCTCCACGATCATCTCCATCAGGCGGAGCAGGGAGACATCGTGGCTGACCACCACCAGCCCGCCGCGCCATCCCCGGATCCAGTCGTACAGCCTTGCCCGGGCGGTGGCGTCGAGGTTGTTGGTCGGCTCGTCGAGAAGCAGGGTGCGTGCCCCATCCAGTTCCAGCCCGGCCAGGGCGACCAGCACCATTTCCCTCCCGAGAGGGTTTCAGCCCTGCGGGAGAGCAGGTTCTTCCGCACAGGCCGGGAACCCTGGCAGCGAGCAGGGGCCAGCGAACGGGCCTCGACGTCCCAGTCGTTCCCCACGATCTCGAAGTCGGATTCCGCGATGCTCCCGGCCTCGATGGCGCGCAGGGCGCGGAGCCTGGCGTCGACCCCGAGGAGCTGGGCGACGGTGTGTTCGCCGCGTTGCAGGAGATCCTGCGGCAGTCGGGCGGTCCTGCCGGGAAGCGTGATGGTGCCCGAGGTCGGTTGCAGATCTCCCCGAGATCAACCGCAGCAGGGTCGATTTTCCGGAGCCGTTGCGTCCGACGACACCGACCCGGGCCGCTGGGATGGTCAGGTCGAGGTCGCGCAGCAGGGGCGCGGGGAGTGGTCGAAGGCGTAGGAAACGCCGGAGAAAACGATGGACGAAGGCATGGAGGCTCCTGGGAACGGCTGGATGCGCCGGACCGGAGCGCGGAACTGGCTCTACGGTGCAGCGCGGGGTCAGCGGTGCTGCGAGCCCTGTCATTTCCGGGCCTTTCGTCGGGAATCAGGACGCCGCCAGTGTAGCGGAACACTGGAAGTTGGGGTGGGCGGCTACGATGATGCGTCGGTCCGCGATAGGGAGGCGAAGCATGAGCGAGGAATCCACGATCAAGCCCGTGGTGGCGGTGGTGGGTCGTCCGAACGTCGGCAAGTCCACGCTGGTCAATCGCATCCTGGGCCGCAGGGGAGGCCGTGGTGCAGGATGTTCCGGAGTCACCCGAGATCGCGTCTCGTACGACGCGAACTGGAATGGTCGTGAGTTCGTGCTGGTGGACACCGGCGGCTGGGTCTCGGATGCCAGGGCATGGCGCAGCAGATCGCGGAGCAGGCGGAGCTCGCGATCTCGATGGCTGATGCGGTGCTGTTCGTCGTCGACGCCACCGTGGGCACCCTTGATGAGGATGAGGCCGTGGTCAAAGTGCTCAGGCGTTCCAGGAAACCCGTGATCCTGGCTGCCAACAAGGTGGATGACCAACGCCACGAGGCCATGGCCTGCAACGATGTGGAACCTTGGGTTGGGGGAGCCGTACCCTGTCTCTGCCATGCACGGTCGCGGTTCCGGTGATCTCCCTAGATGCGCTGCTCGCGGTTCTCGCCGGAGGCTCCCGGGAGAGCTTCGACGAGATCGGTGGGCCACGCCGGGTTGCGATCGTCGGGAAACCTAACGTTGGCAAGTCCTCGCTGCTGAACAAGCTGGCTCAGCAACAGCGGGTGGTGGTCTCCGACGTGTCCGGCACCACTGTCGATCCGGTCGATGAAATCGTTGAGGTCGGTGGGACGATTTATCGACTCATTGACACCGCGGGGATCCGGCGACGTGTCAAAGAGGCATCAGGCCACGAGTTCTACGCCAGCCTGCGCACCCAGGCCGCCATCGAACGAGCCGAGGTGTGTGGCGAGTAGACGCATCGGCCCCGATCACCGACCAGGATCTGCGCATCCTCACCAACGTCGAGGAAACGGGCTCGGGCCCTGGTGATCGCCTTCAACAAGTGGGATCTCACCGACGAGGAGCGCCGCCGCTACCTAGAAAGGGAAATCGAACGCGACTTGGTCGCCTTCCAGTGGGCACCCACGGTCAACATCTCGGCGCTGACCGGACGCAACGTCGACAAGTTGAGCAGGGCCATCGAGGCGGCGATAGAAGGGTGGCAGACGCGTGTCTCCACCGGCAAGCTGAACTCCTTCCTGGGGCGTCTGGCCGCCTCCCATCCGCACCCGGTGCGCGGCGGCAAACAACCGCGGATTCTTTTCGGTACGCAGGCCCACAACTGCCCGCCCACCTTCGTGTTGTTTACCAGCGGCCAGTTGGATGCCACATATATACGCTTCATCAAACGCCGTCTCCGTGAGGAATTCGGCTTTGTCGGCTCACCCATCCACCTGGAGATCCGGGCCAGAGAAAAACACAGGAACCGGCAGTGATCCGTTCGATCGCCGTTTCGAAGTCACGCTGTGGTCATCGGGGCGGGCAGAACCGAAGCCTCGCCTCAGGTCGTGTCCTGTTGCGATCACGACCGGTTGGTCGTTACTAACCCCCGCTGCCCGCATTGCTGCTTCGAAGACCCGGACCCGTCATGTCGCGCACTCGGCATGGGGTAGCCGAATCACGTAGTTCCTCCTCGGTAAATTACGCTATGTCTTAGTATCATAAATACTGGCGGTGACGTCGAGCGGACGTTGCCGCAAGCGATAGAGCAACCAGCCCCGAGGAAGAGGTCTTCATGGTCAAGCGCCAGTTCCCAAAGCCCAGTGAGATATTCGACCTGCTGCACTTCAAGATGACCAACCCTGAACGCCAAGAAAGCGGCGTCTCCAAGACTCCCTGACGATCTGGGACCTGAGGAAGATAGCCAAAGCGCCGCACCCCGAGGGCCGCTTCGACTACACCGACGGTGCGGCGGAGGAGCTCCCTCGCCCGGGCCCGTCACGCCTTCGAGGACATCGAACTGCATCCAGACATCCTCCATCCCGCAGAGGACGTCGACACCTCCTGCGAAATCCTCGGAGGACCATCATCCATGCCGTTCGGGATCGCTCCCACCGGATTCACCCGCCTGATGCAGACCGAGGGCGAGATCGCGGGGGCGGGAGCCGCCGGGGCCGCCGGCATCCCGTTCACGCTGTCCACCCTCGGCACCGCCTCCATCGAGGAGGTCAAGGCCACCAACCCGCTGGGCCGGAACTGGTTCCAGCTCTACGTGATGCGCAAGCGGGATCTCCCTACGGCCTGGTGGGAACGGGCAAGCTAAGCGGGATTCGACACCTTGATGTTCACCGTCGACACTCCCGTCGCGGGCGCTCGCCTGCGCGACAAGCGCAACGGTTTCTCGATCCCGCCGCAGATTTCCCTGGGAACCGTGCTCGACGCCCTACCGCGTCCCTGGTGGTGGTTCGACTTCCTGACCACTCCTAAGCTGGAATTCGCCTCCCTCAGTTCCACGGGCGGAACGGTGGGGGAGTTGCTCGACTCCGCGATGGATCCCACCATCAGCCACCAGGACCTCGACGTCATCCGTGGCATGTGGGACGGGAAGATCATCATCAGGGTGTGCAGACCGTCACCGACGCCAAAAAGCTCGTTGACGCGGGCGTCGACGGCATTCTGTTGTCCAACCACGGTGGCCGCCAGCTCGACCGTGCCCCGGTGCCGTTCCACCTGCTGCCGCACGTGGTTCGGGAAATCGGCAAGGACGCCACGGTGATGGTGGATACCGGCATCATGAACGGCGCCGATATCGCGGCCTGCATGGCGCTGGGCGCTGACTTCACCCTCATCGGCCGCGCCTACCTGTACGGGCTCATGGCTGCGGACGCGGGCGTCGACCGCGCCATCGCGATCCTGCAGGAAGAGCTGGTCCGCACCATGAAACTGCTGGGCGTCTCCAGCATCGCCGAGCTCGAACCCCGGCACATCACCCAGCTCACGCGCTACGTGCCAGTCCCCAAACTGGCCCAGCATGCGGCGAGGCCCTCGCCTGAGCCCCGCTTCGAGGGGAGACCGAGCTATCGTGTTCGGTGGGCCGGGGCTGATACCCTGGCCCACCGAGTCCTTTGCACATGCCCAGGGGGACCGGGGAACCGGCATCGGGTCGAGTTTCCAAGGAACCTGCGTCACCATGCTCGTCCACGACTACGACGGCACCATCATCAACACCCACCGGCCAGATCATCCGCGAACTCACCATCGACCCCATCCGCGACTACCAACCCATCGGCCCAAAAAGAAAAACCTGAACCTCCAAAACGGAGGTTCAGGCCATGCCAATGTCCTGAGACATCACAATTGTCGGGCTGACAGGGATTTGAACCTGCGACCCCTGACCCCAGTCAAGTGCGCTACCAAACTGCGCCACAGCCCGAAACCGCTCAATGCACGGCTCGGGTAGCTTAGCGGGTGAGTGGCCAAGGAGGCCAATCGAGTTCGGGAGGACGATGCTGAGTCCTGTTGTGACAACCTGTAGTCGTACCCTTGTCACCATGAAACTGCGCCTCCGCTCCCTGCTCGCCACTCTGGCGGGGTTGACGCTCTTGCTTCCAGCCTGTTCTCCGGCGAATCCCGGAACCCAGGACACCCCCGTAGACACCGCATCCGTTTCTTCCGGGACCGAGACCTCCACTCAAGAAGCCTCACCCACCCCCGTGGCGCCGGTTGGGGCCCTGACTATCACCTCATCGACGGACGCCGCCCTACCCAGTGACCCCGTCACCCTGAGCGTTGGAGAACGGCACCATCACAAACGCCACGGTCACAGGAGCCAGGAGGCGCGGTAGACGGCACTTCGAAAAAGGATGCCTGGGACCCCTCGAAAGCCCTTGAGCTGAACACCGAGTACAAGCTCACCGCCACCGCCAGCGACGGCACGGCGAAAGAGGCCACCTTCAAGACGGTCTCACCAGGCTCATCTGAGACCACTTTCAGCCTGGCCTACCTGGATGACACAACATGGGCGTGGGCATGCCCGTGCACGTGAAATTCAACCGCGCTATCCCGGAGGAGTACCGCGCCTCCATCGAGAAGCACGCCAAGGTCACCGTCACCCCTGAGCAGGAGGGGTCGTGGGGATGGATCGGTGACACCGAACTGGCTTACCGCCCGAAGGAGTACTGGAAGCCGGGAACGAAGATTTCCTTCGAGCTGAAGTGGCTCGGGGTGCAGGCAACCGAGAAAAACATGGCTGAAGAGGACCTCCCCGAAGTTTCTCCATCAAGGATGTGTCACGCGTCATCAAGGTGGACATCGCGAACTACACCACCACCGTGGTCGAGAACGGGGGAAGTGGTCAAGACCCTGCCTTCGACCACCGGGAAGGAAGGGTTCGTCACTCGCTCCGGCACAAAACTGATCCTGGAGAAATACGACAGCCTGAAGATGGACTCCGAAACCATCTCGATTCCTTCGGGAAGTTCCGAGTCCTACAACCTGAACGCAGAGTACGCAATGCGGGTCACCTGGACGGGTGAGTTCATTCATGCTGCTCCGTGGTCGGTCGATTCCCAGGGGAAGGCGAATGTCAGTCATGGCTGTGTCGGACTCAGCAGGGAGAACGCTGGATGGCTCTACGAGGGCACCAGCGTTGGTGATGTCGTGGAATTCACCGGGTCTGAGAGGAAGATGGAGCCCTCCGAGGGAATGGGGGTGTGGCTCTATTCGTGGGATGAGTGGAAAGCACTTTCAGCCTCCGGTTCATGAGTTGACCGGGGGCATTCCCGGGCCGGATTGCTAGTATGACGATGCTCATGCCTCGTCATCGTTCCTGTCGTCCTTCTCGCACTGGCTTTCGTGACCACCCCTGTTGCTCGTCCGTTTCCTGGGACGAAACGCAGGGGTGGCCCTTGTCGGCGCTCTATGTGGCTGCTGCTGCATTCGAGGGCCCCTGCCAGCAGGCGCCGTGGCGGCGGGGCAGCAGCCGGCCTGACCCTGGGATTGGCTGCCCGCCCTCGGCATTCGGCTGGCATTTCACGGCGGACGGTCTGGGCCTCGTCTTCAGTTTTATTGCGCTGCTGATCGGTGCAGTCGTTTTTGTCTATTCGACGCGGTACCCGCGGTCGGTAGGAACTACGCCTTCTACCAGGTGATGACGGCGTTCACCCTCTCGATGCAAGCACTGGTGCTCGCTGATGACCTGGTGCTGCTGTTCATCTGCTGGGAGTTGACGTCCTTGGCGTCCTTCCTGTTGATCGCATCCGCTGGGAACGCGGGGCGAAGGCGCCTCAATGCGCACTCTCCTGATCACATTCGTCGGTGGTGTCCTGCTTCTGCTTGCGATCGCCGCCATCTGGTGGCGCACGGGCACCACCTCGCTGTCAGGGGCTTTCGCCCACGAGGTCTGGGCCTCCGATCCTGGCTTCACGACGCTGATAGCTGTTCTGGTGGCCCTGGCCCGGGTTCACGAGGCCGCCCAGTTCCCGTTCCATGTGTGGCTTCCCTGATGCCATGGCTGCGATCACCCCGGTCAGTGCTTATCTTCACGCCGCGGCGGTCGTCAAGGCCGGTATCTTCCTGCTGCTGCGTTTCAGTCCCGTCCTGCACGCAAACGCGGTCTGGAGCGGTCTCCTGGTGACGGTCAGGTTGATCACCACCTGCGTCGGCGGGTACTTCGCCCTGGAACAAAACCGACGCCAAGAAGCTGATGGCCTACTCCACTGTCAGCCAGCTGGGTCTGTTGACCGCGAGTATCGGGTTGGGCACCGAGGCCGGTATCGCGGCAGCGGTGCTGCACACCATTGCACACGCCCTGTTCAAGTCCGGGTTGTTCATGATGGTGGGTGTGGTCTGATCACGCCACCGACACCCGCGACCTTCGTCGTTTCCCGCCCAGGCTGTACAGGCGGATGCCTTTTCAGCTTCGCGGTGATGGCACTGGGATGCGCGTCGATGGCCGGCATCCCACCGATGCTGGGTTTTTGTCTCGAAAGAAGCGATCCTGGCTCGCTGCTGGGGGCACCTGGGAGCGTCGTGGACCGGTTGGGCGGCTTTCCTGCGGCCGCCGTGGGCTCCATGTTCACCTTCGTCTACTGCGCTCGGGTCCTGCTCGGAATTTTCTTCGACGGCACCGATGAGGACCGTTCCGTCCACATGCACGATCCTTTGCTCGCAGGAAGCGCAGCACTGCCAATTCTGGTTTCCGTGCCCCTGATCATTTGGCTCGGGGGACTGTCGGGAACCGGTGGCATCAGCCACGAGGAGGCCCTCGGTGAGATGGCACCAGGGGTTCACCTGGCTTTGTGGCACGGCCCCGGCCCGGAGTTGTACGCGACGGTGGGCATCCTGTTCCTCGGGTCCGTCATCGCGTGGCGGCGCAGGTCATTGGTGGATTGGGTTTTGCAGCATCGATTCCCTCTCAACGGTTCCAAGGCCATGGGGCACATCACGGAATGGACCCGTCGTTTCGGCGCGTTGCAGGCACGCACCGTCGCCTCGGACACCGCCACCCGGCACATCGTCCCGATCCTGGGTTTACTGGGAGTGATCGGCCTGGCGGGCAGCTGGGCAGCCAACCTCACCGGACTGCGGGCTCAACAGCCGGGACTGACCAAGTCGATCGATGTCGTCGTGTTCGTCCTGATCACTGCGGCAACCATCGGGGTCTGCATGTCCCGGGTGCGCATCGCGGCTGTGCTGTCGTTGTCGGCGGTGGGGATCCTCGCGACAGTTCAGATCCTGGCCCTGGGGGCCCCCGACGTAGCCCTCACTCAGCTTCTGGTGGAGAGCCTGAACATCATCGTGATCATGCTCGTTCTTCAGCGGCTCCCGGTCCGGTTCCCGGTGCGTCGCCGGGGTCGGAACCTGATTACCCCTGGCTGCGTCCGTGCTGGTTGGTGGAGGGGTCGCGGCCCTCACCTGGGCCTTGACGGCGCGGCGCGACAAGTCGGATCTGGCGAAGGAGTTCGAACGAACGAAGGAGCTCGCCTCGGGCGACAACGTCGTGAACGTGATTCTCGTGGAGTTCCGTGGATTCGACACTCTGGGCGAATTGAGCGTGCTCGCGATGACGGCGGTCGCCATCCTGGCCCTGTCTCGACGGTGAGGGACCGCTACATCGATCCACCTGGCGAGGACCCCTACGTGGTTGCGGTGACGGCACTGCAGATAAACCAGGACCCACGCTCGCGCGCACACCGCGCGATCATGGATGCATGGCCCAACGCGGTCAGTCTGCAGGTGATGCTTCGCTTCATGACCCCACTCTCGTGGTGATCTCCGCTGTCTTGTTCTGGCGTGGGACACAACAGCCCGGGCGGGGCTTCAATGCGGCCCTGTGGCTTCCTCTCTGGTGGGGCTGATCTACCTGTCGACCTCCAAGGACCGTTCAGTGGGGCCACCCCGGCTACCCCTGTTCCTGGTCGGAGGAGGAGTCATGCTGGCGGTTGCCACCGGTTTTCTCGACCTGTTCCTGACCGGTTCTTTCCTGCAACCGATCCACGGGGAGATTCTGGGGAACCACCGACCACGTCGATGATCTTCGACGCCGGCGTGTACCTGGCGGTCGGGGCTGATACTCGTCTCCTTCAATGTGCTGGGCGCCACCCGAGGTACCCAAGCTGGAGGCGAGGGAACCCGCGAACGCATTGACGAGTTGCTGGAAGGTGAGCTTCCGGGGCCGCTGGAGACCGTCGGGGGAACGTCCCCGGCGTCCCGCGATCCGGACTCGCTTCATCACTGAGGGCACCCGTCCGAAGGAGACCAAGAAATGATCTTGATAGCCACGATCTTCGTTCTGGTCACCGGCGGGGTGTACCTCCTGCTCCAGCGTTCCATGGTGCGCGCAGTGTTCGGGCTCGGACTCCCTGAGTCACGCCGTCAACTTCGTCCTGCTCACCACCGGTGTGCCGGGCTGGCGGACGGAACCCATCACTGACGGAACCAGTACGGGCACGGTGGCGGATCCACTCCCGCAGGCCTTCGTTCTGACCGCGATCGTGATCACCCTGGCCACGAGCATCCTGATGCTCGCCATGGCCGTCATCGGGCGCAACGACAACATGCTGCGCCATCCCGGAGACGGGGAGACCCACCGCGTATGAACTCCGCCATTCTGCCTCTGTTCGTCGCCGTTCCACTCGTGTCGGCGGGAGCCACCGTTTCTGTTGCGTGGGGGCCCATCGTGCAGCGCATTGCGTTGTTGCTGGTATCGTCAGCGACCCTCATTGGGGAGTGACACCCTGGTGTTCCACCAGCACACCCCCGGCCTTAGCGCACTCCATCGGGTCCTACAAACAGAAGATGGGCATCGTCTTCGTCTCCGATACCCTAAGCGCACTACTTCTTGTGGTCACCGCATTCCTGGCCATGATCTCCGGCATTTTCCTGATGCTCACCAAGGAAGATCGCTATCGTTTCGTGGTCCCCTTGATTCTGCTGCTCAACACGGGGTCAACGGGGCTCTTCTGACCGGCGACCTGTTCAACCTCTTCGTGTGGGTGGAAGTGATGCTCCTTCCCTCTTACGCGTTGATCGCGGTGACCGGCTCCCTGGCGAAGGCTCGGCATCGGACGGATGTTCGTGATCGTGAACATAGTCACATCCACCATCCTCGTGATGGGAGTCGGTCTGCTCTACGGGGCCATCGGATCGGTGAACCTGGCGGCTCTAGCGGGTAAGGGCGGGATCCCCAGGTCTCGCTGGCCACCCTCGATCATCCTGTTTCGCGCTCCTGGTCAAGGGGTGGCGTGGTTCCCGTCCACGGCTGGCTGCCCCGCGCCTATCCCGCGACCTCCGCCGATCATGTCCTTGTTCGCAGGATTCACAAAGGTCGGCATCTACGCTGCCTCACCGGATCTATGCCACCATCTTCGGCGGGCCTGCCCCATGGCTTCCGGTACTGACTGACCGTGGTGGTGATGACGATCGTCGTTGGTGCTTTCGACTTTTGGTGAATCCCGGATCCGCGGAGCGCTCTGCCTTTCAGATGGTCACAGGGAGTCGGTCAGATCCCTGATCGGCCTCAGTGGTGCTGACCGAGTTCTCCGTGGCGGCAGGACTGTTTTACATGGTCCACCACATGATCACCATGGCGGGCCTGGCGCTGGCCTCAGGCGCCGTCGAAAATCGTCTACGGTTCAGGACGGTTCGACCGGCTCTCCGGGTTGATGCGCCGCGATCCGTGGCTTGCGGCCACTTTTTCGCCATCGGGCTGGCCTCGTTGGTCGGGTTGCCACCGACTTCAGGGCTGTGGGGAAGGTCGGATTGCTGGGGAGCCTCCGCTCAGGCGGATCCGGTTACGAGTTGGCTTCTCGCGGGCTGCGTGGCACTGGCCTCCGTCGCATCCCTGATGGCTCTGCAGCGCCTGTGGCGCGAGGCGTTCTGGGGAGCACCCTATGAAGAACTACCTGCCTGACGATCCCACCACCTCGCGTGGCGCGCCGACCCCGATCGCCGATGACGCGAAGGTGTCCTGGCGGATGCTGTGGCCTTCAACCCTGCTCATCGGGATCTCTGTGTTGCTGTTCCTCGGTGTCGGTTGGCTGTGGCCGCTATTCGAGTCGGCTGGCCATGGATTGATCGACGTCTCCGCCTACGTGGCCTCTGTGGATGCGGTGAGTGAGTGATGCTGGTTTTCAGGCTGCTTTCGTGGTGAGGTACCCGACCGCCCAGATCATCATCGGGTCGTGGAATGTTGCGGTAGCCGCGTGGCGACCCAGACCGATGACTGCCCCCGCCATCGTGGAGTACCCGATGCGTGCCACCACCGACTTCGAGATCGCGATGTTCGCATCCGCCATCACAATCACGCCTGGCACCCTTGGTGCTCGGTATCTGTCCTGGTGACGAGAACCGGGGAACCCTTCAGTGTTCGTTCATTCACTGTTCGACTCGGAGCGTACCTCTGTCATCAATGGCCTGGCAGAGTTGGAATGGCACCTGCTGCACGCGTTGCGGCATCGCGGAATGCCGAAAGGGGAGATGAGCCCTCGCCATCTGGGTAGCAATCGGGCTGCTCGCCGTCTCCGTTCTCCTGGGACTGGTGAGGGTGATGACCGCCCCGACTCAGCAACGCGGGCGGTGGTCGGGTGACCTGGTCTTCTTCTCCTGCATCGGGATTCTCGCTATGTTCGGGATGCTGCACCGTTCCAGCGTCTCGGTGGATGCCGCTCTGCTGGCTGCGATACTTTGGGATCCTGGCAACCATCGCGCTGGCACGGATCATGACCAGGGGGAGAAGATGACGATGCTCGAGATCTTGGCTTCCATGTTGGCGGTGCTGGGAGCCCTGCTCGTGCTGTCTGTTGCAGTCGCGCAGTTCAGGGCCAGGGACGCCGTCTCACGTATCAATGCGCTCGGACCGGCGACCGCGCTGGGGCTGCCCTCTAATCCCTGGTGGCGGCTGCCCTCGGCTGGACATCCACCAACGGCTTTGACCTGATGATGTGGGTGAAGACGGCTGTCACCGTGGCGGCCCTTGCTGATCGTGAGTTCGGTGGCATCAACGTGCTTGCCCGCGCCACCGTCCGGACAGATGCCAGACTTGACCCGAGAACCGAACCCAACGATCTGAAAAAGCGAGACATGATGCGCACAGGAATCCTCATCACCCGATGCGTCTGGACCCGCTCCTGAACGTGACCGAAAAACCTGAATACAGTCTCCGCCACCGTCCAGCTGTTCACCCCGATGCACCATTGGTACTCGCCAGCGGCACCGAGTTGGGGCCCGTGGATGTCGCCTACGAAACCTACGGGGAGCTGAACCCGCAGGGTTCGAACGCCATCTTCGTGTGTCACGCCCTGACCGGTGACGCACATGCGGCAGGCCCTCAGGCCTGGTGACCGGAAACCCGGTTGGTGGGACAACCTCATCGGCCCAGGAAGGCAGTTGATACGAACCGCTGGTTCGTGGTGTGCGCGAACATCCTCGGTGGTTGCCGTGGCACCACGGGGACCGTCATCGATCAACCCCGCAACGGATGAACCATACGGACTGGACTTCCCACTGCTGGCGATGTCAGATTTCGTGACGGTGCACCGCCGCCTGGGCCAGCACCTAGGTGTCAACCACTGGGCCGCCCTGCTCGGAGCATCGCTGGGAGGCATGCAGGTCCTCCAATGGACGTTGTCTTACCCGCAGGACTGCGACAATGCGATCGATCATCGCCGCGTCATCACGGCTGACCGCGCAGAACATTGCCTTTTTCCGCAGTGGGTCGGCAAGCCATCATGCGGGATTCTGCCTTCCGGGGAGGACGTTTCCTCAGCGAGGGCACGATGCCCGCAAAGGGGCTGTCGGTGGCCCGGATGCTGGCTCACATCACCCTATCTGTCGGAGGATGCGTTCAGTGCGAAATTCGGTCGGTCAGCCCAAGCCGGCACGCTGGATCCGGGTTTCGGAATCGATTTCGCAGTCGAAAGCTACCTGGGAACACCAGGGGAGGCCTTTCTGGAACGCTTCGACGCTCTCAGTTACCTGTACCCTGACTCGGGTCATGGACTACTTCGACCCTTTTGCCTCCGATGACGCCTTGAGCACGGCTCACAGCCGATCCCGTGACCTTCCTTCTGGTGAGTTTCGACAGCGACTGGCGATTTCGATACCGGCCATTCCCTGAAGGATTGTCCGGCACCTGGAAGGAGCCGGTTTGCCCACCTCGTTTCGTGAGATCCACTCCCGTGGGGGCATGACTCGTTCCTGCTGGATCTGCCGGACTACCATGCCATCCCTACGGGCCTTCCTGGACCGGGCCTCAGGGAAGGGGATCCGATGACACGCGCTGATCCTCGGCTGATCGCGAGGCTCATACCGGAACGTTCACGTGTGCTTGACCTCGGATGTGGTGACGGAGAGCTCCTGCGGTTGCTTGAGAAACGTGGCTGCCACGGGACCGGGGTCGAAATCGAACCGGAGCCCTTCCTTGCTGCCCTCCGACATGGCGTCAACGTCATCGACCTGGATATCAACAGTCAGCTGAGTCAGTTCGAGGACTGCTCCTATGACGTCGTCGTGCTGTCCCGAACCCTTCAAAATCTACGACAACCGGCTGAGGTGCTGAGAGAGATGGCGAGGATTGCGGGACGCGGGGTGGTCTCGATGCCGAACTTTCGTACACTGGCGCAACCGGCTTCTGGTTGTTGACTGGGCGCATGCCCGTGACCAAGGACCTTCCCTACAGCTGGTACGACAGCCCCAACCTGCACTTCACCTCGTTGAAGGACCTATCCCATTGTTCGCTCGGCTCGGTCTCGAGGTGGAGCGTTGCATTCCTCTCACCGAGAGCGGTCGCCCCTTGAGGACGGGGAGTGGGGCGCCAACCTGCTTGCGAGTTCCGCGGGTCTACCTGCTCCAGGGCGTGCGGTGATCTCAATGCAGGCTCTGCATCGTAGCCCGGATTCCTAGGTCGCTGACCGCTTTTCTCGCCCCTGCTTTGCCGGGCTGAGCCTGGCTACAGGGATTCGCCCCTTTGGGGGCTCTGGCCGTTGACGATCACCGGGGTGGGGCTGCTGACGTGGCTGGTCGCAAACAGCACCCCCGGGCTGGATTCGCTGTCGGCATGCTGGCGGGTTGTGCCCTGTACGGCACCACCATCTGGTGGGTGGGCGCGCAGGCGGGACCCGATGGTCTGGGTGCTGGTCGTGGTGATGGCTGTCTGGGTCGGGCTTCGGCGCCATGTCCTCCCTCATCACACGGCTTCCTGGCTGGTGTTTCCTGGTCCCGCTGTCCTGGGGGCCATCGAATACGGTGCCGGACAGATCCCGTTCGGGGGATTTCCTGGCTGAGGCTCGGTCACACGACCATCGACCAGCCCCCAGCGGCTGGTTACCGCTGGTAGGAACCCTCGGGGACCACCTGGTTGGTGGCAATGGCGGGATGCTGCTGTCTGGCTGTTGTCGTTCAGCGGCACCGGCTGGTTCCGTTGCTCTCCATCATCGGTGTTTTTCATCATCGGTGGTGGGTTGCTCCTCCCTACCAGCGGAGCGCGGTGGTGAGGGCATTTCGGTAGGTATGGTCCAGGGCAATGCGCAGTTGGGTCTGCACGGTGGTTACATCTCCGCGACTGGGGCAACCCCCTTCATCTCAGCGAGACCATTTTCCTGCTGGCTGATGCACGAGCCCACGGTCGCGACCTGGACATGATCGTCTGGGCGGAGAACCCACCGACACTGACCCGATGCGCAACCCAACCACCCAAAAGCAGGTGAGTGCCGCCGTTGAACTGGCCAAGGTTCCTCTCGACCTGGGAGCAATCACCGCTGGCCCCGAACCCCAAACCCGGCAAACCACCACACTGATCTGGGTTCAAGAGCAAGGAATCGTGGATCGCTACCACAAACGCAATCTCGCTCCCTTCGGGGAGTTCGTGCCTTACCGAGACGTCCCTAGAACCCATATTTCCAGACGTGAAACGGGCCGGCGTACCAGTCAATACCAGGCACCGATCCGGTGTTGTGACAGTACCGACACCTCACCGATCCGGACCTGAGAGCAGGTACCGTGATCTGTTACGAGCTGGCCTACGATCAGACCGTCTACGACACCGTCACGAACGGCGCCGAGATCTTGGTGGCGCAGAGCACGACCCACAATTTCTCGGGCACCATCGAACCCCAGCAACAGATGAACATGAACCGGGTGCGGGCAGCCGAGCTTGACGGGAGTTCATCGCCAGTACTCTCAACGGGTACTCGGGCCTCATCGACACTCGGGGTGGGCTGCACGAACCCACTCGGGAATACACCGCAGCACACCGTATCTACACCGTCCCCAAACGGAACAACGTCACCCTGGCGGTATACCTGGCGCCGATACTGGGTCCGACCCAGGTCCTCGGTTGTTTGTTAGCCGCCGGATTCGGGGTCCCTGCGGCCCGCATCGCCCATCGGGCCGGTAGTCTTGAGCGAACGTCCACAAACTCGGATGAACAGGAGAAACAATGACCGAGGCCTCACACACTGGCAAGGTGCTCGTCATCATTCCAACGTTCAACGAGGCCCAGAATATAGAGAGCATCGTCTCCCGGCTGCGGCGCAGCGTCCCGGGGTCCCATGTGCTCGTCGTGGATGACAACTCACCGGATGGCACGGGTGAGCTCGTCGATGCGATGGTGGCGCGGGACGATCACGTGCATGTGCTGCACCGCAGGGGCAAGGAAGGTTTGGGAGCGGCCTACCTGGCGGGATTTCACTGGGGTCTTGAACGAGGATACGGCGTGCTGATGGAACACGATGCCGACGGTTCCCACCAGCCGGAACAGCTGCCCAGCCTGCTGGCCGCCCTGGAAACACGCCGACATGGTCAAGGGTTCTCGCTGGGTCAAGGGGATCGGTGGTGAACTGGCCTTGACACGTGAATTTCTCTCTCGCGGAGGTTCTTTGTATATCCGGCTGATGCTGGGGATGCCCTACCGCGACATTACGGGCGGGTTCAACGCCTTCCGTGCCGATGCCCTCGCCAAGATCATCGACCTGCCCATTGACCGTCGCGGCTACGGAATCCAACGCGATCTCACCTGGCATGCCCATCAGGCCGGGTTGCGCATTGTCGAAGTCCCCATCGAGTTCGTGGAGCGTGAATTCAGCGATTCTAAGATGGGCGGCACAGTGGTCAGGGGAAGCAATAATCTCAACCACAAAGATGGGGCTCAGACACCGCTGGCAACAACTGAGAAGACTCTTTGGGAGGTGCCGTGGCTGAACGACGTGTCCGGTTCCGGAGAGTAGGGCTGTGGCTGGTGCTCATTCCCTTCCTCATCTACGTGGCAACCGAGGTCATCATCCTGGTCATGGTGACCGATGCCTTTCGGCTGGTGGACCATTGCCCTGCTGATTGCCTCCACGCTGCTTGGCTGCTGGCTCCTTCAAAGAGAGGGACGTCGTACATGGGGTGCACTACTTGAGTCTTTGGGCAGGGGATCCCTACCGCCGGGAGCGAATCGCTGACGCGGTGCTTGTGATGGCTGGTGGTCTTTTGCTCATCATGCCCGGCTTCATCTCTGACATCATCGGGCTGCTGCTGCTCATCCCACCAAGTCGCCATTTGGTCTGCAGCACGCTGGGGAAAACTGTTTTGGCAGAGCCATTGGTTACTCCTCCGAACAGCCTGTTGTGATCGAGGGGGAAGTCGTTCAGGAGACCTCGACCACCGACACGATGATCCCGAGGATCAGCCCACCGAGCCCCTGAGCTTCTCCAGCTGCTCGGCCAGGATGTCCTCGAGTTCAGGGATGCTGCGCCGCTCGCGCAGCATATCCCAATGGGTCCGGGGGTTTCGTCTCCTTCGCTTCTCCCGTTGCACCGTCGGAGCGTTTCGCCAGCTGACCACACCGTTTGCACTCCCACTCGAAAGGGCAGCTCAGCCTCAACGGCGAAGGTGACCTCGAAGTGATGGCCCTTGGGGCAGTCGAACCCCACCTGGCTGCGTTCAGCAAACTCGATTCCCTGTTCATCTTCGAAGCTTTTGGCGCCCAAACCGACACCACGAAGCGCTCGATCTGCCATTTTTCTACCTCCCTACTTGGAGTTAAACGTCTCAGATGCTTCTCATGTTCCAAGGGTGCTGGCCCACATACCCCGAGCCTGCAGCACCTCCCGGAGAAGATCTGGCCGATCCGTGACTATGCCGTCCACCCCCAGTCAATGAGTGTATGCATGTCATCGCGCACATTGATGGTCCAAACGTGCACCCTGTAGCCAGCGCGATGAATTGCCCCAATGCGCGCCTTGGTCAGCAGCTTGACCTTCAGCCCGGCCACATCATGGGAGACGGGGATCTGAAACACGCCCGGGCCTCCTGGACGGTAGGTGCGAATGCTTCCCATGGCCATCGCGGCCACGCCTAGTGGACCAACTGCTGTTGTCACCTCGGCATCAACTTCCGGAATCTGTTGATCTCGATGCTGTGAGAAGGAGCCGACGCATACCCGCTGTTCGGCGTGGAAGCGACGGATGATTCCCGCGAGAAGCTCAACGGCACCAGGCGCTTTGAGGTCGAAGTTGAAACGAGCCCCGGAAAAGGCCTCGAACAGTTCCTCCACAGTTGGGATTGGCTCACGTCCACCGACATGAACCTCGCGTACGGCACTGAAAGGCAGCTGCGCGATGTGCCCTCCACGTCAGTGACACGCGCAAGGTCCGAGTCGTGAAAGCGCCACCAGATGGCCATCTGCGGTGGCGTGAACATCGGTTTCCAGGTAGTCAAATCCCAGCGCGACCGAGTTGGCGAAAGCTGCCAAGGTGTTCTCGATACCGAGGTTGGCAGTGAGCAGGGCGCCACCGCGATGTGCCATCGCGATGAACTCCGGTTCGAGGAAACCCGCACACGTGGGAACCATTATGCCTACTGAGGACGTGCTTGTGTCAGTGAAGTGAGACTTGCCCACATGCACAATGTCCTATCGATCCAGTCGGCCGTCGCCTACGGTCACGCGGGAAACTCGTCCGCAACCTTTCCGCTGCAGCGGGCCGGTGTGAATGTGTACCCCGGTCTATACCGTCACCTTCTCCAACCACACTGGGTACGGGAGCTGGCGTGGTCCCATGATTGCCGCCTCTGACGTGGCGGATGTGATCACAGGAATAGACGAGCGAGGAGCTCTCGTCGGAGTAGATGCTGTGCTCGCTGGCTACCTCGGTTCGGCCGATATGGGGCAGGTCGTGCTGGAGGCCACGGCTCTGGTGAAGTCGCGAAACCCGGAGGCGATTTTTCCTCGCTGACCCAGTCATGGGTGATGTCGGGCGGGGGTTCTACGCCCGGCCTGGCATCCCAGAATTCTTCCGTGACCACGTCGTGACTACTGCTGATATCATGACCCCAAACCTCTTCGAGCTGCAGTACCTGGTGGGGCACGAAACAGGTACCCTGTCCCAAGTCGTCGAAGCAGCCCGCGAGCTCCGGGAGCGTGGCCCTCAGATCGTGGTTGTGACCTCCGTCGTGGCCTCCGATGTTCCTGATGGCTTGCTGCGAATGCTGGCCGTGGATGCGAATCAGGCTTGGCTAGTAGAAACCCCAATGCTGGATCGCAACTTCACCGGATCAGGTGATCTCACCGCTGCCATGTTCCTCGCGCACTGGTTGCGTACCAAGGACCTCGGCGAACCCTCGGAGTGACCGCATCGGTGGTCTACTCTGATCCTGGAACAGACCTCAATCAGTGGAGAGGCCGAACTACAGCTCGTAGCAGCCCAAGAACAGGTGGTGAACCCGATCAACAAGTTCACTGCACACCGTCTCGACTGAGGCCAGCTAAATTAGCTCGGTGCATCACCCCAGAAGGTGTTGATCTGTGCGCCGAGCTGATTGAAGCGTCTCGGAAGGTCCTCGTAGCCCCGGTTGATCACGTAGACATCCCGCAGGATGGTGGTGCCGCGGGCCGCGAGGGCCGCCAGGAACAGACACACTGAAGGACGCAACGCAGGTGGACACTCGATGTCACGTCCACGCCACTTCGTCGGACCGATGACCATCAGCTTGTGGGCGTCCATGACGGTGACGTTCGCACCTAGGTCGCAGAGCTTCTTCAGGTGCACCGCACGGTTGTCGTAAACCCAGTCATAGATGATTGATTGCCCATCGGCTGTCGCGCAGATCAGGGCGAAGAAGGGAAGGTTGTCGATGTTCAACCCCGGGAACGGCATTGGATGGATTTTGTCCAGAGGGGCCGTCAGTTTGGACGGTTTCACAGTGACGTCCACCAACCGGGTGTGACCGTTGCCCGATGGGTATTCACTGCTCATCACCATTCGCTGCCCCATCTCCTCCAAAACGGCGAACTCCACCTCTAGGAACTCAATGGGGCAGCGTTTGACTGTTAGTTCCGATTGAGTGACGATGCCGGCGGTGATGAGGCTCATCGCCTCGATCGGGTCCTCCGAGATGTGGTACTCGACGTCCTTGCGGATTTCTTTGACGCCCTGGATACGCAAAGTGGTGGTTCCGATACCCTCCACGCCGACCCCCAACTCGCGGAGGAAGAAACACAAATCTTGCACCATGTAGTTGCCTGAAGCGTTACGGATCACGGTCAACCCTGGGAGTGCGTGCCGCAGCCATGATCGCGTTTTCGGTGACTGTGTCTCCACGCTCCACCAAGGTGATGTGGTGTTCGCGCACCGTCACGTTGCACGGTGGCGTGGTACTGGCTGTCGTGCGCGTCCACAGACAGACCGAGACGTTTCAGCGCCGACATGTGTGGATGTACAGTACGCGCCCCGGAGATCGCAGCCACCAGCATAGGGGAGTTCGAAGGAGTCGAACTCGTGCATCAGAGGACCAAGGAACATCAGGATGGAGCGCGTGCGACGTGCTGCACGTTGATCGATGGCTTCAGGAGTGAGTTTCTCTGGTCGTGTCAACTCGAGATCCTGGCCTCCATTGGTCGGGGTGACCGTGACCCCGATGGACTGGAGCACGTCACAGATGCGATCCACTTCCTCAATGCTGGCAATTCCGCGCAGAACTGTCCGGCCATGGTTTAGCATCGAGGCGCAGAGCAGTGCGACGGTACCGCGTTCTTGGAGGAACGGACCTCGATCTCACCCTCCAACTTCGTTGGGCCGGTGATCTCGAAGTTAACGGTGCCCTCGGTGGCCGCGAGGATCAGGGGCATCTCGAGCGCGGATGCCAGTCTCTCGATCATGTTGAGCGAGACGTTCTGCTGCCCATCTCTATCCGGTGAACGGCAGACTGCGAGGAGTTGATTTCGTCGGCGAGGCGCTGTTGGGACCATTGACGGGCCTTGCGCGCCTCCCGGATCATGATTCCCAAGGACTGGCTGGTGGCGGTCATGGCGCCATCTTAACTCATATCTGAGATAGCGCTTCTCGCCACGTGTGGGAGTGTGCGTGCGCAGACAACAGGAGCACTAGAGTAGGGTCTATGACCCACGAATACGACGTCTGCGTGCTCGGCGCCGGTCCCGGTGGCTACGTTGCCGCCATCCGTGCCGCCCAGCTCGGCCTGAAGACCTGCATCATCGAGAAACGGTACTGGGGAGGCGTGTGCCTGAACGTCGGCTGCATCCCGACCAAGTCGTTGCTGCGCAACGCGGAGCTTGCCCACATCGTCACGCACGAGGCTGCCGCCTTCGGTATCCAGGGAGACATAACCGTCGACTACGGCAAGGCCTTCTCCCGCAGCCGCCAGGTCTCAGAGCGGATGACCAGGGCATCCACTTCCGATGAAGAAGAACAAGATCAAGGAATTCAACGGCTGGGGCACGTTCGTTGACGCCCACACCATCGATGTCGCCGACGACAAGGGCACCACTACCCGGGTGACCTTCAACAACGTCATCATCGCGCTCGGATCCACCACAAAGATGCTCCCCGGACTAAGGTCTCGACCAACGTAGTCACCTACGAGGAACAAATCCTGGCCGACAAGCTCCCGGGCTCGATCATCATTGGCGGTTCCGGGGCCATCGGCACTGAGTTCGCCTCATGTCTTGCGCAGTTACGGCGTTGACGTGACCATTGTCGAGTTCTTCGACCGAATGGTTCCCAACGAAGACGCGGAGATCTCCGCAGAAATCACCAAGGCGTACAAGAAACTGGGCATCAAAGTACTGACCGCCACCAAAGTCGAGTCCATCGAGGACACAGGGCAGTGGGGTGCGTGTCACCGTCAGCCCGCTGCAGGAGGTGCCTCCGCAGGTCCTGGAAGCGGATCGTTTCCTCTCGGCTGTCGGGTTCGCCCCGCGCACCGAGGGTTATGGTTTGGAGAACACCGGGGTCACGCTGACTGAACGCGGCGCTATTGCCATTGACGACCACCTCCGCACCAACGTTTCCCGGAGTCTACGCTATCGGCGACTGTACGGCGAAGATGATGCTTGCCCACGTGGCTGAAGCGCAGGGCATGGTGGCAGCCGAAACCATCGCCGGAGTTGAAACCCACCCCGTCGACTACGACATGATTCCGCGGGCAACCTATTGCCAGCCACAAATCGCATCCTTCGGCTACACCGAGCAACAGGCCAGAGACAAGGGCCACGAGGTCAAGGTCTCGAAGTTCCCATTCGCCGCCAACGGCAAGGCCTGGGGCTTGGGGGAGGGAGTTGGTTTCGTCAAGCTCGTCGCCGATGCCCGATACAACGAGCTGCTGGGTGCACACATGATCGGCCCTGATGTCACGGAACTACTCCCAGAACTCATCCTGGCCCAGAAATATGAACTGACCGCCGATGAGATTGCGCACGCCGTTCACGCCCACCCGACGCTGTCCGAGGCCATCAAAGAAGCCGCCCACGGTATCGGTGGGCACATGATCAACTTCTGAGTTCCCAGTTTGGAGGGCAGGACAGACGGGGCGATACGGGGGTATACAATCAATTATGACGACAACCGATTGGAGCCCCGCATGTGTCGCCCCGTCCCCTGTTCCCAATGCCACAAGACCACGTGGGCCGGTTGCGGTCAACATATCGAGGAGGCGCTACGGGACGTGCCCCCGGAGAAACGTTGCACCTGCCCCAGAGACGCGAACCAGTGACGCAGCTGGATCCCGATGAGGTAAAGCCGTCGGTGCTTCGCCTGAAACGCGCCAGCGGGACAGCTCAACGCCGTAATTCGCATGCTTGAAGACGGTCGGGACTGCGAAGAGGTGATAACCCAGATCGCCGCGGTCTCCAAAGCCATCGACCGGGCCGGTTATTCGATCATCGCCCACGGAATGCGCACCTGCCTGTTGAACGACCCCACGGGGAGTCCGTCAACGCTCAGAAGCTGGAAAAAGCTGTTCCTGAGCCTGTCGTGATCAGAAATCATTTAAATTGGCGGGCCCACAAGCGGTAGCGAAAAGCCGGGAGAGCTTCTGGACGGAGCCTGAGAGGCATGAATGAGACCCGGAACGAGCCAGCTGCACAGCAGTCACATCGCCGAACCAGAGCCGGGCCAGGCTGTCCACGCCGAGCTCAACAGCGGGGGAGAGGAGGTTCTCACAGCCTCCCCTGGCCTTCTCGCACAGCGATGCACCAGGTTCCCTCACAGAACCCCATTGAATCAGCGACCTTGATGACTACGTGGCCATCTGATCGAATCCGCGATCCTGCAACCGCCTTCTCCAGGTCCAGGATCCGCAACCAGATGCCGTCGCGGATGGCATTCTGTTTGATGGCCCAGGGGTCGATGAGCGAGCCGGGCAAGGGGTCATCCAGGCCGGCTGATTCGTAGGTAAGTTTCTCGACCAGGTCGAAACTGGCCGGACCTTGCCACAGTGCCCGCTCGACCTCAGGACTGGAGGAGCACACGACAGGACCGCGGTGGGCGCGGGGGATTCGCTGTACTTGCTGACGAACACTACCGTGCTTGAATTCCGCAAATCCATCTGGTGCGCCGGAGGCGTCGAAGTGGAGCAGGTAGCGCAATTTCTTGAAGGTCCCTGCTCGTCGAAGTCCCACGTGCCGTCGGCCTTGGCGAGATGCATGCCCAGGGGACTGAAAGCACCACGATGGGCCGCCTGATGGGCGGCGGACAGGCGTTCGAATATATTCTCATCAAGTGGGGGATTGGCGAATTCCAGTGAACCTGGGGCAATCGCCACCTCCGGACGGATGGCGAAACGCTGCGTCGATCTCCACTCGACACACCGGCTGGCGACCCCGAAGCCGAAGCGACCGTAAATTGTGGCCTCACTGGCGCTCAATGCAGCCAGCGTGAACCCTTCAGCTCTGGCACGCCGGAGGTGATGGTCCATCATCATGCGCATCAGGCCACGGCGACGGTGGGTGGGACGGACCGCGACGGTGTTGATGGCCATGACCGGGACGATGTTTCCACCGGTGTTTACCCGGATCGGCGCCCAGGCCAGCCCAGCGACAACATGACGTCCATCGAGTCCGGGCCCCTTCTGCGGTGACCATGCCGAGGGTTGCACCATCGGCGCGCCGGTGCCTGCGAAAAGCAGCCACGCCGTCTTCGGGAGCGCGGCCCTCGAGGAAGACGATCGCAAACAGATCCAGGTATGCGGCCCAACGAGGATCATCGTCTGGGGTGTCGAGCGGCAAGAGCTCGAGTCGTAGGGTTCCATCACCACGACAGTTTATGAGGCATGACCGTCGGGGATGATGGCTGACAGGGGCAGAACGCCGGGTGGGGTGCGTGCAATCTAGCCTTCTTCCCATCAACCCAAAAAGTCCGATAAGGAACATTATGTAATTATGAGAACGGTTCAGAGACCTCTGAGCTGAACACCTCGAGGCCTCATCCCTCCTCTGCTCGTTCACCTGCATCACCCCATAGTCTGGGTTGTACCAATCGAGATTGGAGTTGCAATGTTCACCGAAGAGCAGATCCCCGAGCTTCTCGAGCAGCTCACTCTCGAGGAAAAATGTTCACTGCTCTCTGGCAGTGATTTCTGGCACACCCAGCCGGTCGAACGGCTCGGATTCCTGCCTTGATGGTCTCCGACGGCCCCCACGGGCTCGCGTAGACAGGCCGAGAATGCCGACGAGATGGGCCTGGAGGAATCAGTGCCGGCCACATGTTTCACTAGCCGCAGCACTTGCGTCCACCTGGGATGTGGTGCTGCTCGAAGAGATCGGACGGGCGTTGGCCGAGGAGGCGAAGGCACAGGGCGTCGGCGTGATCCTGGGACCGGGCGTAAACCTGAATCGAATGCGCATAAACGCGCGAATCGATGAACGAGCCCTGAGGGAAATGTACCTCAGTATATTCGAACGAATAATCGAGCGACCCCGGGCGAGGAATGGGGCTTCGGCGGCCTGGTGATGACCGACTGGGGCGGTCCACGACCGGAACGACCAGCTCGTCACCGAGGCCGTCCGGACAGGTCTTTTGGACGAAGCCGATCTGACAGAGCCGTCATGCGCAGGTGGCAGCTGGTTTTCCGATATCACCGAAAACACCCGAGCAGCCCCTCAATTTCGAGGCTCACCACGAACTGGCCTCCGTAAGGCCGCATCGCGAAGCGCCGTGCTGTTGAAGTTGGACAATGCCTCGATGCCCTGCAGCGCAGATACACCCCACTTTGCTGTTCGAGCCCGGCTATCCGTTACCCGGCTCCCCGGCGGCCACCTTCACCACCGAGGAACTGCTCAGACGAGCACAGGAGTGCCGCCGCGGGCCGCGTGGTCCTGCTGTTCCTCGGCCTGCCCGCCGCGGACGAGTCGGAGGGATACGACCGCCAACACCTCTTGCTGCCCTACTGACCATATGGACCTGCTGCATGCAGTGCGCCGGGTCGCCAACAAGGTGATCGTCCTGCTCTCGAACGGCGCAGCCGTCGAAACCGCACCCCTGGCAAACCGATGCCGATGCGATCATGGAGCTGTGGCTGCCAGGCCAGGGCGGGGGTGAGGCCGTGGCGCGCTGGTCACCGGCGAGGACTCCCAGCGGCAGGCTGGCGGAAACCATTCCCGAGAGGCTGAGCAGCACCCCGCACAACTCAATTTCCCAGGTGAAGCAGGTGAGGTGCGTTACGGGGAAGGGATTTTCGTCGGATACCGCGGGTTCCAAAACTCGGGAACCGACCGAGTTACCCCTTCGGACACGGTCTGGCCTACACCACCTTCGAGTTCAGCGATCTGCGGGCGGAGGTGGCCGAGGTCACCCCCGAAACGGCGTTGGGCGAGGTGGTTCTCACCGTTTCGTTCACCGTCACCAACACCGGCGACTGAAGCGGTGTCGCAGTCCCCAGCTCTATATCGGGCATCCGGGTCTCCTCGGTGGACCGCCCTCCCGGGAACTACGAGGTTTCCGGCATCTGAACTGGGGCCGGGGAAAGCGCCTGCGTCGAGATCCGGGTGACTCGCCGCGACCTGTCCTTCTGGGACGTGAGAACCCACCCCTGAGCGTGGAACCGGGAAGGATCCGCGTCGAGATCGGGGCCTCATGCGGAGGACATCAAACTGGGCCTTGAGACGGACCTGCCCGCTCCCCCACAGCCTCCGCTGCTGACGGAATGGTCCACCGTCACCGAGTGGAGACGGCATCCCGAAGCTTGGGAGAAGCTGAAACCCTTCCTGGCCTCCTTCGGGAAGGAATCGGAGTTCTTCCTGCTGGATCTGCCGGTGCAAGCCTCCGCTGATGTTCGAGGACACCCTGACCTTCGATCAGCTGGCGGAACTGCTCGCCGAAATCCGCACACCCCCTGTTCCCTGAGCATACGGGCCGGTGGGACCGCCGATCAAGGAATGGTGTCCAGCAGAGAGGATTTCCGCACCGTTTGAAGAGTTTCAAGTGTGAGAGGATCCGGGAATTGTTATTTGATTCCCGGCCAGTAGGCATTGGAGTCCAGGCGATTTCCGAAGATGGCCTGACCGACACGAACGCAGGTGGCCCCGTACTGATTGCTCAGTTCGAAGTCACCGGACATGCCCATGGACAGTTCGTCCCAGCCCTTTCCGTGACGTCCTCAGTTCCCTGCTGCACCTGGCGCATCACCTTGAAGCACCGCGCGATGCGCTCAGTGTCGTCGGTGAACAGCGCCAGGGTCATCAGCCCCGGACATCCAGTGCGTCGAAGGCGTCGAGTTGTTTGGCGAAGGTCACCACCCTCCTGCGGCGGCAGACCGAACTTCTGGTCCTCGTCCGAGCTGTTCACCTGTACCAGGACCCTCAGCCTGCGGCCTTCCTGTTGCAGCCGGCGATCCAGTTCCGAAGCGACCTTCAGGAGTCGAGGGTCTGGAACCCGTCGCGAACCGGGGCGACGTACTTGGCCTTGTTGGGATTGCAGGTGCCCGATCACGGCCCACTCGATGTCGGCCACCTCCCCGCAGGGCCTCCCATTTGTTCTGGGCCTCCTGCACCTTGTTCTCCCTGAACCTCCGGTACCCGGCGGCGTTGGCCTCGAGGACGGCCTCCGGGGTTTGGTCTTCTGAGACGGGGAGCAGCCGGATCTCGCTGTTGTCGCGTCCTGCTCTCGCTACCGCGGTCGCGATTTGCTGTTCGATCTTCTGCAGGTTGGCGGCAATGCTGGTCACCCGCCCAGTTCAGGAACCACGCCGCCCAAGGACCGTCCGTGGCAGAATTCCGGCTCGTGGAGAGCTGTATCACCCGGGCCCGGCCCATACCGGGACTCGGGACCGGCAGGTACAGCGAGCCGCTGGACGTCACCGTGACGAACGGCACGATCACCGCCATTGAACCCACCCGGGTGTCGGCGACGGCGACTTCGACGCCGACGGCGCGAACCTCATGCCCGGGTCTGTGGGACAACCACCCATTTTTCCTTGGCGGCGCTGATCAGCCAGTGCACCCGCTTCTCCCACAAGGCCACGAAATCGGAGATTCTCGCGCTGTCGAGGATCACCTGCGGCACCGGCCACCGAGGCTGGTCGGCTACGGCTTCCGTTCGGCAACGTGGCCCACTCCCCGACCGCAGCCGACCTGGATGCGATCACCACCGTCCCGGTCGCGTTGATGTCCCGCGATCTCCACAGCCTCTGGTGTCAACACCCTGCCCCTCGAACAGGCCGCCGGGGCAGCTGGGCATCCGACGGGATTCCTCGTGGAGGAGGAGGCCTTCGCAGGCATCCGTCGCATCATGTCGCGGTATCTCGACCTGGTGGAACACGCCGTGCAGGCAGTGAGCTGGAGGCCGCATCCCGGGGCTCGTGGGCATCGTGGATTTTTCCTCCGGCTGGGCCGTGGAGGCCTGGCAGCAGCGCGCGGCATCCCGGTCCCATCGGGCTGCGGGTGGAGGCCGCCACCTACCCTGAGCGGCTCGACGATCTGATCGCCATGGGAGCCGGAACCGGCGACGAACTGGCCGAGAACCTGAGGGTCGGCCCGCTCAAGATAATCGCCGACGGCTCGATGGGCAGCCGCACCGCCCACTGCATCGCTCCATATCCGAATCCCCTTCCGGGACATCCGAATGGCAAACCCAACTACACCCGTTCCGGAGTTGTTCGCTTTGCTGAGGCGCGCTCACACGCCTCGGCTCCAGGCTGCGGTTCACGCCATCGGCGATGCCGCCTCGTCACAACGTCCTGATGCCTTCGAGATCTCAGGCGCGCGTGGGTCCATCGAACATGTGCAGTGCGTTGCTCCCGCCGATCTACCACGATTTTCGCGATTGAAACTGGTTGCAAGTATCCAGCCCGCGCACCAGCTGGAGGACGTCGGGGTGGCTGGACCAAGTCTGGCCTGATGCGAAGAGCCGGGCCTACCCGATGCTCGACCCTACAGCGTTCAGGGACGAAACTGGCATTCGGCTCCGACGCTCCTGTGGCGTCTCTCGACCCGTGGAAGGCCATCGAGGCCGCTTGCCACCGTCCCTACCGGAGGATCAGGCGCTCACTCCCCTCACCGCCCTGCGGGCCAGCACCCGGAGCATGCTTAGGTGTCGGACAGCCGGCAGACCTGGTGCTCACCGCCGGGCCCGGAAAGGTGTTGCTGACGATGCTCGGCTACCGGGTCACCTTCTGTCGCTGATCACTCGAAGGGGCCGGGGTCACCCGCCCCGACCCGCACGATCTCCGGTTCCTCAGTGCTGAGATCCACGACAGTTGTCGGGGGTCAACCCACAGTCACCAGAATCTAGGACGGCATCCACTTCATGGTCCAGCAGTTCCTTGATGGTCCATCCTCGACGAGCGGTTCGGGATGATCCGGGAGCAACAAAGTGGAGCTGACCAATGGTGAACCGACCGCGTCGAGTAGGGCAAGGGTGGTTCGATGATCGGGGATCCGTACGCCAACTGTGCGCTTTTTTGGGGTGCGCTGCATCATCTTCGGCACCTCCGGGTGGCCTTCAGGATGAAGGTGTACGGTCCTGGGGTTGCCGCCTTGACTGCACGGAAAACCCAGTTGTCCATCTCGACGAAGGCTCCGAGCTGGGCGAACTCAGAGATCACCAGGGTGAAATGGTGCCTGTCCCCCAGCTGCCGGATTCGCCGGATGCGTTCAATTCTCGATCCGTTGCCGAGGGCGCAGCCGAGGGCGTAACAGGAATCGGTGGGGTAGGCGATCAATCCGCCCTCTCGAGGATTCGCACCATCTGCTGAGAGAGCGGGTTGGGCTTATCAGGATGAACATCGTAATACTGGGCCACAGACTTACCCTAACTCGCTGGGCAAATCCAGTAGTTCCTACGCCTACCCGGGAATCTCATCCAAGGAGGGCGGTCACCCAATCACTCGGTGCGTCTGGTTGGGGATCCCTGGCTTCCCGGCGTACGGTGACGTTCACCATGGGAATCACCCGTATGGCAGTTCCTCGACGACAGCGATGGTGAACGTGGGGTGCGCGGTCAACTGTCACCGTGACATCGCTGATGGCAGTGTTGAAGATGGCCCGTTTCCCGGCCTCCTGGCCATCCGTCGCAGAGCCTCCCAGGACAGCGGCGGCCCGAGCCGAGTCCTGTGCCGCTGCCATGGCCGTTGATTCCGCCCTCACAACAACAACGCCCACTGGAGCGCCGCCAGCAGCACCAGTATCGCGAGTGGGAGCAGCAGGGTGACCTGGACGCTGCCGCTCAGACCCCGCTGGCCCCAGCCAGGGCCTTGAGAGGCTAGCCATTCCGGCCTCGGTAGGTGTCAACAGGGCGATATCCCCACCCCCGTCAGAGATCTGCTGGAAGGGGAAACCCGGCATCGAGACCGGGAATACCGCCCGACATGTGAGTCGTACCGTCACGGATGCGACCGTTCCCTCCGGGCAGCCAGGCCCTGGCGTCCACACTCACTTGAGCATCTGTGCAGGTAACGTGGGCACTACCCAGCTCGGTCACGGCTGCCTCCAGTGCCGCTCGTTCTGCCGAATTCTGCGAACGTTCCAGAGAGGCTGCGCGTGCTGCGCTGTGGCGGCAGCAGTGACTGCCTGCTGAGCGATGGCATGCCCGGCCATCACGATCACCAGGCCGATGAACAACATCGCGACGGGCAGCACCAACGCCGCCTCCACTGCAACGGAGCTTCTCGCTCCGACCCTTTGGGAATCATCTGCATCCTTCCGGATCACTGACAAACCATCCTGCCACGTGCAGGGCATGGCCGGCTAGGCTAGGTCTCGAATCGATTCTGAAGGAATGTTCATGGTCAAGAAGGTAGCCATTCTCACGGCCGGCGGTTTTGCGCCATGCCTGTCCTCGGCCATCGGTGGTCTCATCCAGCGGTATACCGAGGTGGCTCCCGAAGTGGAGATCATTGCGTACAAGCATGGTTACCAAGGGCTTCTTCAAGGTGACTACTTCGCTGTCGATAAGACCGTCCGGGAGAAGGCACACCTGCTTCACCTGTTCGGCGGTTCTCCCATCGGAAACTCTCGTGTCAAGCTCACCAACGTCAGCGACCTCGTCAAGCGCGGTTTGGTCGCAGAAGGAGCCGACCCGCTCAGGGTAGCCGCCGACCGCCTCGTCGCGGATGGCGTGGATGTTCTTCACACCATTGGTGGCGATGATACCAACACCACGGCCGCTGATCTGGCTGCTTTCCTCGCCACCAACGACTACCCACTGACCGTGGTGGGTCTGCCCAGACCATCGACAACGACGTGATTCCGATTCGTCAGTCGCTGGGCGCCTGGACCGCCGCAGAGCAGGGAGCAAGCTTTGCCAAGAACATCGTCGCCGAACACAACTCAGGCTCCCGGATGCTCATCGTGCACGAGGTGATGGGACGCCACTGCGGATGGCTGACTGCCGCCACCGCCGCCGACTACCGCAAGTGGTTGGACACGCAGGAATGGTTGCCCGAGATCGGCTTGTCCCTGAGAGCGTGGGACATTCACGCCGTGTATGTGCCCGAGGCGGTCATCGATATCACCGCCGAGGCTGAGCGCCCTCAAAAAGGTGATGGATGAGGTGGGCAATGTCACCATCTTCCTTTCCGAGGGAGCCGGCCTGGACGCCATCGTCGCCGAGATGGAGGCGGCGGGCGAGGAAGTGCGACGATCCTTTCGGCCACGTGAAACTCGACAAGGTGAACCCCGGAAAGTGGTTCGGGAGACAAGTTCGCGGAGAAGCTGGGGGCCGAGAAGGTCATGATCCAGAAATCGGGCTACTTCTCCCGGGCCTACTGCTGCCAACAAGGAGGATCTGGCGCTCATCAAGCAGTGCACAGATTTGGCAGTTGACTGCGCTCGCTGGCAAACCCGGCGTCATCGGTCAAGATGAGGAGAATGGCGACGAACTGACGGCGATCGCCTTCGAGCGCATTAAAGGCGGCAAAACCGTTTGACATCACTCTGCCTTGGTTCACCGAGCTGGTGTCGAACATCGGTCAGGCCTGCGCCGGTTGCTGCCGCAACCCATTGATCAGTCGCGATGGCGGCGCCTCGTGAGCAGGGCCGCCATCGCCGCTCCGATACCGAGACCGGTCATCGTCCCCATCCCGTAGCCGATCCTGTTCCTGCCCGGACCCCCTGTGCTGCCAGCATCGACCGGTATCGCTGGGGTTGAGTCAGGTAGTTTCTCGGCTTGGGCATTTGCAGTTTTCTGGCTGTCTGAATCAAGCGATGGCCGCATGACTTCTGTTCTCCCCTACCCATGCTGCGCAGAGCAGCAAGATGGTCGACAAGAGGTTGAACAAAATCATGATCACGATCACAGGTCCAAAAACCACGGCAGTGGGGTTGGAAGTAAAAATACTGAGAACTACTCCCGCGAACTGTTGCAGCATAGCAACCAGAGCTGCACCTATCATGGAAGGCAACAACCAGCTGTGAGGTAGTGGATCCGTTTCCTCGGAAGAGTACAGAAGAGGAAGGCGAGCAGCAGCCAACTCACCAAAAGGGTGAGGAGCAGATGAACTAGCCAACCGATTACCCCCTGCTGAGCCAACCCAGGCCATCCTGATGACGGCAATCCCCTGAAGGAAGCAGTAGACATGCAAACAAAGCCAGAAGAACCAGCAGGTTTCTTCCCACTTCCTCAGGGAAGCCCCTGCACGTCCTTTTTCTTTTTCGATTTTCTTGCTCATCAGTTTGCAGCATCCGGCAAAATCCAACTCGCAGGTTCCCGACCCAGTTCGACCCTGAGTAGGCGGCGGCAACCAAAGCGGTACCGGCCAGACCGTACCAGTTTTCTATTGCATTTTGCAGTACGTCAACTGTCTTCTTGGCAAGGTCTGTACTGCCAAGAATATTCACGATCCCGTCAGACAGAAGATGGAACCAATCAGGACGCAACACTGCCAAGGTGAATCCGGTTGCAGCTCCTGCCAGCATCAGAACCGGAACCAAAGTCAGAACTGAAAAGTAGGTGATTGAGGCAGCATGCTGCGGACCATGCTGCTGGTTATAGCGCTCATGGATGGTGGTGAATTGTTTGACTACAGGGGTTTTTGAGAAACTTTCTCACCCGGTCTTGGCCCTCCTGCGAGATTCGAGCTCATTCTCGGTACACATGCTCTGCTGCGCAATCCGTTCGCTTTGGGAGGTCGCCGAGTGTTCCTTCGATCTCCTGCCAGACGCTAGAGACCGAGATCAGGAACATGCCCTGCCCTCCCTTAGTGAGATCGAATAGTTCACTCGCGGTTGTGCACTCGTAGACGCTGAACCCGTCGCTGACCAGCGTCAGCTCTGTCAGGTCCTCGACCCCGCGGGCCCGGAGATGTTCGATTGCGATCCGGATCTGCTGCAGCGAGATCCCAACATCGAGAAACCGTTTTACGACGCGAAGAAGCAGGATATCCCGGAAAGAATACAGACGTTGTGTTCCCGATCCCGATGCTCCTCGAATCTCCGGCACCACAAGACCGGTTCGGGCCCAATAGTCGAGTTGCCTGTAGGTGATACCCGCCACTCGATGAGCAACAGGGACCACGGAAACCCCAGGTCCTGGAGACGAGAGGCGAAATCACCGTCGAACAGTGTGTCCTGCAACGGTGTCTCGTCGCTATGTCTGATGCCATCAGCCACTGGTTCAGCCCCTACTTTTTCTCACCGACCACCGGTTCTACGTCACAACTGACGCTAACCGCCAGGTGCCCTCGGCAGCATGACGACACGCCCACCGGCACTGCTGTAGATTCTAAAACCCTCCAGCAAAGCTCAAGGTTGACGCAGTCCTTCTCCTGAGGTCCACGGGGATCCGTACTCAGAAATCCTCCGGCTGGACCCTGTTCTAGGAACTCGGAACCTTCCTCGACCTCGTCCACATGGACGATTTCATCAGAGATGCCGACCTTGTCCAACAGCTCCTACCGTGCAGTGCACGGGCCAGCCCCGCCTGATCGCAACGGCCACGACATCGCTGGGTCGCGCATCGAAGGTCAGGTCCCCAGCAACTATCTCCGCGTGGAACACACCGTCCTGCATGGAATTGATCGTCAGCTGTGGTTGGGAACCACCCGCAAGTTGCGCAAGAACCTCTGCAAGTAGATCTTGGGTGAGCGGCCTGGCGAACTGTTCTTCCTCTAGGGCGACGGCAATGGCGGCAGCATCGACGGCGGAAATCCAGATCGGTAGCAAGCGTTCTCCATCATTCTCACGTAGCAGGAGGACAGGGCCGTCATCGCCTGCTTGGATCCCAACCACACACAACTCGACCATGTGCACAGCTTACGAGACCGGTCAACCGAACAGTTGCGAGAACATCATGCCGCTGTGCGCATTCACCACCAGTCGGTAGACCTCACGAAGAACCTCCTTTGGTACTCCTTGGCGACCTTGGTATTGGCTGATGGCCTGCTCCACCAAGGCCGCTTCCAGCGATGCGGATTGCTGAAGTACCCTCAGCTGTCGAGGCTCAACTCCGTAGTCACCGAGACGCTTCGCGGCCACAGCTAAGGCCAGCATCTCCCTCCCATACTCGTTGAGTGCCTTTCCGGTGCGAAATCACCTTTCAATCGCTCCAACTCGACTCAGAGCGGCCTCCCCAGCCCTGATTCTGAAAGGAGTTCCCTGCGCGTGAAGAGCTGTCGTTGAGCACCTGCCTGCCGGATCTGTCTGCGAGGCGATTCCGAGGTCTGAGGTGCTGTCGCGACAGCCGAATCCGTGGTGTCAGGGAAGCGCTCTCCTCTGTCCATGGCGGCGAGTTCCTCACGAATCACCTTGAGAGGAAGATATCTGTCACGTTGTGCACGCAGCACAAAGAGCAGCCGCTCGACATCAGCCGGGTAGAAGCGCCGGTATCCGGAGGGATGGTCCCGCCCGGTGAGATCAACCCTTCGTTCTCCAGATATCTGACCTTTGAGACCGAGATGTCGGGGAACTCTCCCCGGATCGATTCCAGAACTTGACCGATCGTGCGCGGCGCGGCCGGCATCAGCTCCGCCCGGCCTCGCTCAACAGGATCGTTGCCCGGTACTTACCGATCTGAATCTCGTCGCCGTGCCGCAGTTGGGCACGACCGTCGATCAGAACCCTGTTGACGTATGTGCCATTGAGACTTCCCAGATCCTCCAACATCAACTGACCAGCCGTTCGCACCAGCTTTGCATGGTGCCTGGGAAACCGTGACGTCGTCCAAGAAGATGTCGGATTCAGGGTGCCGACCCAGAGTGGTCACATCGGAGTCGATCAGAAACTGCGACTCCTTCACACCGCCTCGGGTGACTATCATCAGCGCGTTGCCGGGAGCCAAATCCGCCGCGTTCGCCGATAGACTCTCCCCGATGGCGGACAGATGTTCGTCCGTGAGCGCCGCGAGAACGCTAGTGGTGTCGTTCTTCGAATCCATGAGATCCCCCTGGCGGTGGTTCCTGACCCCGTCATCGGCGGCCCCTTTCCGTACTGATCGCCATCCAAGCTGTCCCCAGCCTATCGAGGGACAACGGTTTGACAAGCCTGCCATGCTAATTCGGCTTGGCGAATTCCGGCACGCGTGGGGAGAGCGACGGAATCAACAGAAATCTCTGTCATCTGCTTGATCTCTACTCTGCCCCTGCACCCTGCTGCCCTCCACTTCGCTGACCAGACCTCCCTGAACCGTGCCCCGGCTTCAAGCGTTGCAGGGTCGCCTATGGCCTCGATGACGATTGGCGTGGTCAGCGGAATCTCCATCCACAACAATACGGCCCTCCGGGTCACGATCGATCCAGGTGCTCGCCACCACGCGCATCGCATCATTGAACTCGATCACCTCAGAACCTGCATCACGTAGTTCCTCCAACGCGTCCAGCAGCAGCTCCGGAGACATGGCTCCTGAGGATCGTGAATCGTTATCCGACCCCCGGTCCGGTCGCCGGAACCGTTCCCGCCACGATCTGCATCTGCTCAATCCGGTGCCTGGTTTCGTCATCGGCCGCCTTGACCCCTAGCCGCTCCTGAGACGAGTCCTTCGCGAGTTGTCGTCAGCTCGCGCACCTCGGACTCCAGACGACGCGTTTCGGCTGAGAGGTTGTCCAACAGCTGAATCAAGTCCGTGCGACGCAGATTGGAGTAATCAGGGCTGTGATGCCTGGGAACGCAGTGTCCACACGATGAGCAGGGCGGCCAAGCAGAGCACTGCGCCTACGACCAGCTGACCGCGACCCGGTTTCAGAAAGGTGCGCCACAACGTGCAGGTTCGCCGTTTCGAGCTGTCCGTACCGCACGCCGTGGGAGTCTTCTCAGGCATGAAGCACCGCCCTACGGATGGCAGCTGCATTGTTGAAGATACGTATCCCGAGCACCACCACGACCCCGGTTGACAGCTGAGATCCGACTCCGATCTGATCGCCCACGAAAACGATCAGCCCGGCGATGAGAACGTTGGACAGAAAGGAGACCGCGAATACCCGGTCCGAGAAAGTTCTCTCCAACCAGGCTCGAGGTTCCTCCGAGGATGGCATCCAGCGCCGCCACGATGGCGATGGGTAGATACGGCTGGAGGAAGACCGGTAGGACAGGTTCGACCAGCAGTCCGATGATGATTCCAGCTGCAAGTCCGAGCAAAGCCAACATTCTTTCCTCCTTCAGCTCTTGGTGTAACGAAGTGTCATCGCAGGGTCGGCCGGTAGATTCAGGTCACTGTTTACCGTTTGAAGTTCGTACGTAATTCCATAGTTGTCATGCAGATACTGCCACCACGCTGCTGCAGAGGTGCGTGCGAAACGCGCCTGCAGCGTAGCAGGGTCCCCTATTGCCTCCAACACGTAGGGCGGGCTCAACGAGACATAATCCACAGTTATGGCAGACCCAGCAGAGCGGATGGGAGTGAGAGTTGTGATGCGATGGCCGTTTATGGCAACTGCTTCAGCCCCTGCCTGCCACATCCCGTTCACCAAGCGCGTTAGATCAGAATCATAAATTACTCGGTTACCGTCTGGAGTTTTTTCCGCATCATTTACCCGGGCCCGAATCCCAGGCCCTGAGACAGCAATTGCTCCAGCTGCCAGCTCAGCTTCCTGTAAATCGGCTCGAACTTTCGGATCTGCCACGGCTTCCTGGCGTAGTTGTCTGTTTTCTGTATCCAGTTCACCCGCTTTGGCAGTGAGGTCGTCACGGCGCTGTTGTTCCGTAGCGATTCTCGACAGGAGGTCCTCTTTTTCATCTGCCATTTCGCTACGAGAGCGGGTGGTGGATACAGCCGCGAGAGCAAGCAGAGAAGTCACCATGAGGAGTGCAAAGGACATCACTAAGCGGCTGCGCCGTGGAGATCTCGTGGTCAAGTACTCCGGCTCCATGGCTTCCGAAGCGAGATCACTCAGGAGACTCATACTGGCATCAGGGCGCATCTCCTCACCTCTCTCACGCACAAGTTTCATGGTTTCCCTGCAGATAGAGGACTCCGGCAGCCCAGTAGGCGACTGCCCCGGGAGAGCGCCAGCATCCATCCCACCCATCCCGCTGCAACAAGACCGAGTGCGGCGGAGGAGCCGATAAGCATGAGTGGGAAAGCTAGCAACAGAAGCATCGTTCCCTGCTTTACCGACACGATTCACAGGAAGTGCCATTCGTCCACTTCGCCGCAGTGAGGGGAGCAAGCACAACAGCAGCAGGTCACGGGCAGCGAGAACAGCTAGCAGCCACCAGGGCACGATTCCCCTGATAGTCATCACCACGACTGCTGTGAGGATGTAGAGCCGATCGGCAACCGGATCGAGGCGTGCCCCCAGCAGCGAGGTCTGGGTGAAGCGTGCGCGCCAAGAAACCGTCAAGCCAGTCTGTTGCTCCTGAAACTGCCAGCAGGATCACCGCTGCTACGTCATGCCCCGCCAGGATGAGCCAACCGAAATACCGGCACTGCCAGCAACCGCAGGAATGAAAGAGCATTCGGTATCGTCAACAGTCGATCGGTGTCCCAGGTCGGGGTTGGTTCGACTGCGCTCACAGCAACCAGCCCTAGGCCATGTCCATCCACGCCCTGGCGAGTCGTTCGCGGGCGTCACCGAGTAGCTGGGGGAAGAGCACGGGTATGTCCGATGATCGGCATGAAGTTCGTGTCCCCCTCCCAGCGGGGAACGACATGTTGATGCAGGTGGGCGGCTATCCCAGCGCCGGCGGTGGTTCCCTGGTTCATGCCGATGTTGAATCCAGCGGGCTGCGAGACCTTTTGTCAGGACAGCGATGGCCCGCTGAGTGAGTTCTGCCATCTCACGGGTCTCCTCTGGCGCGGCGTCGACATATCCGCTGACATGACGGTAGGGGCACACCAGCAGGTGCCCCTGGCGAGTAAGGGGAAAAGGTTCATCACGACGAAGGCCTGTTCGCCGCGGGCGACGATCAGCCCATCTTCGTCATGTTTCGTGGGAGAAAGGCAGAACGGGCAGCCAGCCTCATCTTTCGGCTTTTCCCCTCGATGTAGACCATCCTGTGGGGGTCCACAATCTCTGGAAGGAGTCAGGGGACCCCGCACAGCTCGGAGGATGGCTCTGTCATTACGCACCTGGATCCGTGTTGCTACGGGATGCAATGGGAACGGATCCTCTCCACTGCCTGCTCGACGGGATACCCTGTTCAGCTGGGTGCCGTCCCGGAAACGGAAGCTCACAGCCCCCGCATCGCGGTCCTCTCCACCAGCTATGAGGATGAATGGCGCTTTCGACCTGGATGCGTTTCGGATCTTCTTGCCGAAACGATCGTCCGAGAAGTCAAGCTCGACCCGAATTCCGTGGGCCCTCAACCGGGCTGCGATATCCGCGAGATGATCGTTGAACTCGTCGGCCACGGGGACGCCGAGCACCTGCACCGGGGCGAGCCAGGCTGGGAAGGCCCCGGCGTAGTGTTCGGTCAGCACCCCGAAGAACCGTTCGATTGAGCCGAACAGGGCGCGGTGAATCATCACCGGACGCTGACGTGTTCCGTCAGCCGCTTGGTATTCCAATCCGAAACGTTCTGGCAGGTTGAAGTCGAGTTGGATCGTGGACATCTGCCAGGTGCGTCCGATGGCATCCTTTGGCCTGCACCGAGATCTTCGGTCCGTAGAAGGCTGCGCCCCGGGATCAGGAACGAGTTCCAGGCCGGAGGCCGTCGCCACTTCGGCTAGGGACCTCGGTGGCCTCCTTCCAGGTTTCGTCGTCACCCACAAATTTCTCGGGATTCCTGGTGGACAGCTCCAGATAGAAGTCATCCAAGCCATAGTCCTTGAGAAGATTGAGCACAAAGGTCAGGAGGCGGGCCAGCTCATCACGCATCTGTTCGCGGGTGCAGTAGATGTGGGCGTCATCCTGAGTGAATCCCCTGGCTCTGGTCAGGCCGTGCACCACACCAGATTTCTCATTGCGATAGACGGTTCCGAACTCGAACAGCCGCAGCGGTAGTTCCCGGTAGGAGCGCCCCCGCGAACGGAAAGATCAGGTTGTGCATGGGGCAGTTCATGGGTTTCAGGTAGTAGTCCTGTCCCCTGTCTGCGGATGTTGCCCTGCGCATCGTGTTCCTCGTCCATATGCATGGGTGGATACATGCCATCGGCGTACCAGTCGAGATGTCCGGAAGTCTGGAACAGGGAGGCCTTCGTCAGGTGTGGGGTGTAGGCGAACTGGTACCCCTCCTCGACGTGACGGCGTCGGGAATAGTCCTCCATCTCCATGCGCACCACGGCCCCGTTCGGATGGAACACGGCCAGTCCCGACCCGATTTCGTCGGGGAAGGAGAACAGGTCCAACTCGGTACCGAGTTTGCGGTGATCACGTCTGGCGGCTTCCGCCATGCGAGTCTGGTAGTCCTTCAGGTCCTCCCGGGTGGCCCACGCGGTGCCGTAGACGCGTTGCAATCCGGCGTTGCGTTGGTCGCCCCGCCAGTAAGCGGCGCTCGATCTGGTCAGTGCGAACGCCTGGAGGTAGCCGGTGTGGGGTACGTGGGGGCCGCGACACAGGTCGCGCCATGCGACGGAGCCATCACGACGAACGTTGTCGTAGATGGTGAGCTGCCCCTCCCCACCTCGACGGATGAGCCGTCGGTGGCGGAGGCGCCGCCCTTTGTCCGCTATCAGCTCCAGCTTTGAAAGGGTTCTGCGGCCAGCTCCTCGCGGGCTTCCTCGTCGCTGACCTCTCGCCGTACGAAGCGCTGTTTCTCGCGGACTATCTGACCCATCCGTTTCTCAATCGCCTTTCAGATCATCCGGGGTCAGCGGTGAAAGTGGCGAAGTCGTAGTAGAAACCATCGGTGATGGGAGGACCGATGCCGAGCTTCGCATCGACGAACAGATGCTGCAGGGCCTGGGCGGTCACGTGTGCCGTGGAGTGACGGATGATGGCGAGGCCCTCGTCGCTGTTGGCTCGGACTGGTTCCACCTCATCGCCATCGGCCAGTCTCGCGCTGGAGAGTCCTGAAGATGCCCGCTCACCTTCATCGCAACGATCCGCGGTCGTTGCCGAACAGGTCCAACCCGTGGCGGTCGTCGTCAGCTCTACGCTCACGCGATTCAGGTTGGATGACGACGATTGTAGACACTGAGTCTTCCCTTTCGGTAGGGACTGGCCCATTCTGCCATCACCCCGCGAGCAAAGTCCTCCTCCACCCCACTGCCTCAGCAGGGCGGGCGAAGCATCGTCGCTCCGGGAAGAACCACCCGCTGCCGGAGGAGGCTCTGGCCACTCGTGCCGGACCCCACCGTCGAGATCGAAGGCAATACTGCTCTTCGTTGCATCCGTGGCGACCACTCAGCCTGGAGGACCCGTCGAAGGCCAGGTCCCCCTTAACTTCGCCGTACTGTGGGTCGCGAGACAGAAAATCCGGGCTGAGGAAACGCTCGACGACGAGATAGCTGTCCTCATCCGGTTTCCTTCAGGTTCAGCAGCGCGAAAAGGATGGCAGGGATCGACGTTGTCGGCACAGTAGGCCTGATCCTCCCTGTGACAGAGGAGATTCCATCAGGGAAGGACTGGCTGAGCCGGGTGCTCTCGGCAATCAGCCAGACGGGTCCTGATGTATCGAGGTCACGGCACGACTCGGCCCTCGAAGTCCGTACGGCCTGCATCCGACCAGCCACGAAGGGACAGCTTGGGACGCACCTGGTTCCCGGTCGGCAGGATGTCGGCCAAGGCGAAGTCCACGACTTTCCGGCCAGCCCCCGTCCCTTGGAACTCAGGGATCGTTTCGGTGTGGTTGAGGTCGATGACATCACCCCTCGATGGCGTAGTCCACGAAGGCCGCCACTTGGCCGCCCTGCCTGAGCTCGTAGCGGGACGCGGTGTCGTTCTTGATCAGTTCGATGTCACTCATGGGTGCCATTTAACCGAATAAGGCCTGGCCTCCGGCCCGGCGATTCCGGTGTGTTGGTGGGCGATGCCAGGTTTGAACTGGCGACCTCTTCCGTGTCAAGGAAGCGCGCTACCACTGCGCCAACCGCCCGAGGTGGAGACGGGATTCGAACCCGTGTACACGGATTTGCAGTCCGTTGCCTCGCCTCTCGGCCACTCCACCGAGTGGAATATGTCTCCGAGCGGACGACGAGATTCGAACTCGCGACCCTCACCTTGGCAAGGTGATGCTCTACCAACTGAGCCACGTCCGCACGCGCTTTCCCCTGACCTCCCTTCGGGCTGCCCTCGTTCGGCGCGTAGAGAACACTAGCGCAGGGCTTCGAGCGGATGCAAGTTGCACCCACCAATCGGTGCTTTCAGCCCTACCGGCCAGGGCTGAAACACCCACAGGCCCTCACACGGGGATTCCGACGTAGATGGTTTCCAGATATTCGGCGATACCCTCGGAGCCGCCCCTCACGACCCAACCCCGAGTGCTTGACCCCACCGAACGGGGCGGCCGGGTTAGAGATTGCGGCGGAGTTGATCCCGGTCATACCGACCTCGAGTCGTTCCGACATTCGCAACGCGCGGTCAATGTCGCTCGTGTGGACATAGGCAGCCAGCCCGACCGGCGAGGAGTTCGCCCAGGTAAGCACCTGTTCCTCGGAATCGAAAAGGAATCACCGGGAGCCACGGGCCCGAACAGCTCCTTCAGCAGGACCACGGGTCCCTCGGATCTGCGACCGTCAGCACAGTCGGGCGATAAAAGTATCCCGGTCCCCGCAATGTCCTCGCCTCCTCGTGAGCACCCGGGCACCGCGTTCACAGGCTCCCTCCACAAGTTTCCGGATACGCTGCCGCTGCCCGGACGTGATAATGGGGACCAATGTCAGTCGCAGGGTCAAGTCCATTGCCCACAGCCAGCCCTCGAACTCGGCAGCGAGACGCGCGGCGAACTCATCGGCCAGTTCCCGGGAGACGTAGAACTCGGTTCGCGGCATTGCAGGCCTCCCCCATGTTCCGCAGTTTCGCGGATTTCGCGGCCGCCACCGCACGGTCCAGGTCCGCGTCCCCAGAAGACGATGAAACGGGGCACAGCCCCCGAGCTCCATCGAGGTCCGCAGCACGTTGTCAGCGGCCTCGCGAAGCAGCCCCTTGCCCACATCGGTGGGATCCTGTGAAAGAGAGCTTCCGCAGCCCTGATCACGGAGCAGAGGCTTGGTCAGGGCTGCGGAGGACGAGGTGGGGAACCACGTTGACCACGCCGGCTGGAACGCCTGCCAGTCGACATGCGTCCTCGGCAAAGGCGAGGGCGGTCAGTGGGGTCAGTTTCGACGGCTTCAGGATGCCGGTGCAGCCAGCTGCCAGTGCAGACCCGAGCTTGCGGGTAGCCATCGCCAGGGGGAAAGTTCCACGGGGTGATGGCCAGGACCGGACCGACGGGACGGGGGGCATGGTGATCACCCTCAGGTTGCCTCTCCGGGGTCGTGGAGTAGCGACCATTCAGGCGTACCGCTTCTTCGGAGAACCAACGGAGGAATTCGGCCCGCATAGCTACTTCGCCGCGCGCCTCGGCCACGGGTTTCCCCATCTCGATGGTCATCAGGACCGCAGAACTCCTCCCGCGCGTTCCACGACGACCTCGAACAGGTTCCGGAGCAGCTCCGCGCGAGCCCGTGGCGCCGTTCGGGCCCAGCTCTCCTGGACAACAGCCGCAGACTCCAGTGCGATCAGACCATCTTCGGCATCAGCATCAGCGACCCTGAGCGATCACATTCCCCGTCGCCGGATTGACGACATCAAACCGTCCACCACCCTCGAGGTTCGCGCCAGGTGCCGTTGATGAAGACCCTCGGTCGGGGGCGATGGCGAGCGCCCCTGGCACACCACAGAGTTTTCTACAGAAACAGCCTCATGGCCACACCTCCAAACGTTTCGGTGAACAAATCCAATCTTTAGAGGTTCTAGGAATATGCTCTGCCACAGTGGCCCCTCTGGAGCGCACACTGAGCCGCCTCCACTTTCCTGAGCCCCGGCTTCTTTGTCGCTCTGGCGCGTAATGAAGCTGGGGAGTCCTCATTGTTGGCGCCTTCTGGGAAGGTGCGCTAAAGTGGCAGACCGCACGGGCGATTGGCGCAGTGGTAGCGCGCTTCGTTCACACCGAAGAGGTCGGCGGTCTCGAAACCGCCATCGCCCACCGATGCTCCTCACGAAAGCCAGTCAGCCGCAAGGAGGAGAGGTATGTCGGCACCAGCCATCGTGCTCGTGGCACGAGGCGACGATGATCCTGCTGTTCGAGCCTCTCTGGACGTTGTGATTGACCACCTTCATCGCCTGCGCCCTGATCTTCACGTCACCTCGGACTCTGAACAGCAGCACCCTCAACGGTGCACGAGGCAGTTGCCGCCTTGGCCGCCACTGGGGTGGAGGAAATCGCGATGGTCCCGATGGATCTGGTGTCTGCGACCGAGCACTCCCCCGTCTTGTCCCATGCCCGCGATGAGGTTGGCGCTGCCAACCCGGATCTGAGCATCGTGATTGCACGCCCCATCGGCCCGGATATCGATCTGCTGAACGTTCTGGACACCAAACTGCGCGGAGCACTTCACCGCGCAAACGCCGTTGAAGCCGATGCCCTGGTCCTGGCCTGCCCCGACGGCGGGGGATCATAGGCACTCTCACCGCTGGCCCGACGAGCCAGGCAATGGGGCGCATCACAAGCTTCCAGTGCAACCGCCCAGAACGACATCACTGGTCGCGCAACCGGCCTCGCCATAGGCGCACTGCGTGGTCAGGGGACGTCGGCACATAGCTGTCGGCTCCTTGTTCCTGACGTCCGGCCCTGTTTCGCGCCCATCAGCAAGCGGCGATCAGGCGGGGGCTTCGGCCGTCACCCTCCGATAACCGAGGATCCACGAGTGACCGAACTGATCCTGGCCCTGCTACGCCTTTGCCGCCATGCGACTGCTCGACATCGACCCTCAGCGAGGATGGAACATGACCGACCGCTTTCCTCTCTCGACCTCCCTGACCAGGAATGGCGAACCCGCCTCAGCGAACTTGAGTATCATGTGCTGCGAGAATCAGGTACAGAAGCCCCTCTCACGGGTGAATACACTGGATACCAGCGCTGAGGGGTGTGTATGAATGCCGGGCTTGCGGACTGAGCTGTTCCGCAGTGAGGCAAAATTTCTTCCTCCCACTGCGGTTGGCCGAGCTTCTTCGAACCCCTGGCAGAGGACCAGGGTCATCTCATGTGGAGGATCGCTCCCTTCCTGGGCCACTCCGTATCGAAGTCCGCTGCTCGGCCTGCAATTCTCACCTGGGGCATGTCTTCCGAGGAGAGGGATACCCCACCTCACCGATGAGAGATATTGCATAAACTCCATCTGCTTGCGGCTTACTCCGGCGCGCCATCAAACCAGCTCGGGAGAAGCCACATAGGCTCACTTCCGTGACCCTAGCTCCGCCCACCATGGCCGATCCCGAGTTCCAGCATGCCCTGGAAGAATTCGCCAGCATGCAGTGGCGTTCAGGATCAGGGCTGAAGAGATCGGGTCCCCTCAACGAATTGCCCCTTTCTCCATCGCCATGGCACTGGACTTCGTGGAGGATGGCGAGGAACTGGGCACCGGACGATTGATACTGCTGCACGATCCCGCCGGCAACGAGAACTGGGAGGGACGCTCCGCTTGGTCTCCATGCGTGCGAGCCGAGGTCGACCAGGAAATGGTCACCGATCCCTTTACTGCCCTGATGCAGCATGGTCGTGGTTGGCTGAGGCGCTCTCCAAGCACGGGGCCGCTCACCGAGCCTGGCCGGAACAGTGACCGCTTCCTACGGTCGCGTTTCTGGGGAGCCTCACGACTCACCAAGCTGAGGTGGAGGTCCGCGCTTCCTGGACACCAGTCCTGACAACCATCACAAGATGACCGTTCATCTCAAAGGCTTGGCAGGATCTTCTCGGACACATCTCAGGGCGTCCCCTCACCCCGTGGAGTAGTGCAGTTCCTGGGCGCCTGCGATCAGCCAGTCATCGAGCAACCACGAGAGCCGCTGCGTCCCCTGCTGACACCCCCGAAGCGCCTCAATCTCTGTCTCGACTCTCTGACTCCGGCAAGGGTCCTGTTGCGTCTCGACGCGGAACGCGCTCATGGCCACCGATACTGGCCTCGAGCTTATCTTTTTCCAGATCCGACGTAGAGGATCCGGCACCTGGCTGATAGACCCCATAGCCCCCGGGAGCAGGACGAGGACACAAACCTCGGCAGGCTCACGGATGCCTGCGCTGACGCTCCATGGATCATTCACGCGGCTTCACAAGACCTTCCCTGCATGATGGAGGTCGGCATCAGGCCCTCTGTGTTATTCGATACTGAGCTGGCAGGACGCCTTCTCGGAGCTCCGGCGGTTGGCCTGGCCGCCTCCTCGAAGCAAACACTGGCATCAGGCTGCGTAAAAGCGCATTCCGCGGACAACTGGGCACCCGCCCGCTGCCGATGTCATGGCTGATCTACGCAGCACTGGATGTCGATTATCTGATCGAACTGGCTGATCTCCTACGCGCTGAGCTCACCGCGAGGAATCGCATCACCTGGGCAAACGAAGAGTTCGTTCACATTCTGCAGAACTTCTACGCCGCCCACACCGAGAAAAGGAGCCATGGCGTCGACTGTCGGGCATTCAGGGCCTCAAAACACCCAAAACAGCTGGCCGTGGCACGAGCGCTCTGGCAGGAGCGGGATCACTGGCACGCGACCGGGACCGCCCCTCCTTCCCGGATCCTCACCGACGCAGCGATCATCGAATTCGCATCCGGAATCACCCCCGAAGCCCCTGATTCCAGATGTCCCCTCACTCTCCAGGATCCCAGGGTTCAACACCCGCAGTGCCGGGCGTTACCGAGCCAACTGGGCCCGTGCACTTCAATCAGTGCTGCAGCTATCCCCCACCGATTACCCATCATGCCGCCCAGAGCTAAGTGCATACCGCAGCCGCGTTCCTGGGAACGCAACAATCCCAGAACGGTGGGAGCTTTGGAGAAAACTCTGAGCAGATGTCGATGCCCTGGCCGGTGAATTTCGGTATTCAGCCCAGCCTCATAGCACCTTCTGCAACTCTTCAGAGCTTCATCCATTCATGGGAGGAAGGCAAAGATCCCAGAGCGGTGCTCCAAGAAGTTGGTTCCCGAAACTGGCAGGTCGATCTACTCTTCCGCTCCTCACCACGTACCTTTGACTTTCTCCAGAGGATTGTTTCTCATACGAATACGACCCCTTAGACAGATTGGGTGATTTCTACCTGTCTCTGAAGCATCGCTTCCAGCACATTGCGAGCAATATCCCGCGCAGTCAATCCAAGGTCTTCAGGACCTCTTCCCGGGTCCCCTGCGCAAGGAACCCGTACCTGACGCCGAAAAATGAGGACCTCAGGCCCAGCCCCGGCAAGCCGACCGAGCAACTTTTCCCCAGCCCCCCGGCAACAAGATTGTCCTCAATGCTCACGACCATCTCGTGTTCTTGTGCCAACCGAATCAACTGGGGGCTGAGCGGAATGCACCAGGTGGGATCTGCCACTGTACACGGCACCCCCGCTGCGGCAAGTTTCTCTGCCACCCCAAGTCCAATTCCTGCGAATTGCCCATACCCCACGATTAGAATGTTGGCGTCGGTGTCCGCGCGAAGCAGATCAACCTGATCGCGTCCTCGCCTCGACACGCAATTGCAGGTATCTCGCTGGGTAGACGTTCCTTCGAGTATCGCAACACGGTCGGAACCTCTTGAACGGTAACTGCCCGTTCCAGCGCTGCGACGAGCCGAGGCTGGTCCCTCGGAGCAGCAATCTCCACCGTTGGTACGAGACCCAGCATCGAAAGATCCCACACACCGCTGTGACTTTGGGGCCATCGGTTCCGGTCACCCCGGCCCGGTCGAGCGCAAAAAGTGACGCCGGCACCGTGAAGGGCCACATCCATCGGGAATCTGGTCGAAGGCCCGATTCAGGAAGGTGGCATACACAGCAACGACGGGATGCACTCCTGCTCTGGCAAGCCCAGCGGCAGAGACGACGGCGTGTTGCTCAGCGATGCCAACGTCGAAGACCCGATCCGGGAAAAGCCGCAGCAAACCTGTTGAGTCCTGTTGGATGCAGCATGGCGGCGGTAATGGCCACCACATCCGTTCTACGCTCCCCGATCCGAAGCATGGCATCCCCAAAGGCATCGGTCCATGTGGCCTGAACAGCGTCGCTGAGCGGCTGCCCGGTGACTTCATCGATCCTTCCGACGGCGTGGAACTGATCTTTCTCGTGTTCCTCGGCAGCCTTGAAACCCTTGCCCTTGCGGGTGATGGCATGGACCAGGACGGGCCCCTCGAACTGTCGTGCCTGCTCAAGATGCCCGATGACCGCGCGGATGTCGTGTCCATCTATGGGACCCGTGTATTTCAGCCCCAGGTCGGAGAACATTCCCTTGCGGTGCAAGAACGTCCTTGACTCCGGTTTTGAAGCCGTGCAGCAGGTCGTAGGCAGGACGCCCCAGCACCGGGGTCCGATGGAGCCAGTTCTTGATGAGGCTCAGCGTCCGCTCATACCGTCGATCGGTACGCAAGCCAGCCAGGTGTTTGGCGAGCCCGCCAACCGTCGGGGTGTAGGAGCGACCGTTGTCGTTGACGACGATAACGATTCGCAGATCAGGTTGAGTCGCTATGTTGTTCAGCGCTTCCCACGCCATTCCACCCGTCAATGCCCCGTCACCGACCACCACGACCACGGTGCGTTTCTCACCACGCAGACGAAACCCCTTGGCGAGTCCTTCGGCCCAGGACAGGGCTGTTGATGCGTGGGAGTTCTCGACCCAGTCGTGCTCGGATTCGGAGCGGGCCGGGTAGCCGGACAAGCCTCCCCGCTGTCGGAGATGCTCGAAGCCCTCGGCCCGACCGGTCAGGATCTTGTGGACATAGGACTGGTGGCCGGTGTCGAAGATGATCGGGTCGCGCGGAGAGTTGAAGACTCAGGGTGAATACCCAGGGTGAGTTCGACGACACCAAGATTCGGCCTGAGGTGCCCACCGGTGCGGCTGACCCGGGTTGATTAGAAAGCCGCGGATCTCGGATGCGAGGGCTTGTCAGCTGGCGGCGCGAGAGCGTCTCGCAGGTCACGCGGGCCACCGATCTCGGTGAGCAAGGACATAGCGGACAGTGTAGAGGCTCTTCCGAAAACGGACACCTTGTAGCGTTACTGCGCCAGGCCGTGTTGCGGCTTCATCGAGGCTGCTCTTTGTCCGTGTGACCTCAGCGATGAGCACCTCAGGTAGTGGAGACTCGCCACTGGCTACCTCATCCGGCCCGTCCGAGCGAAGAACTGAGCCAGGGCGCTCACAGGTTCAGGAGCTGTCACACGCAGCAGTAAATCCTGCGTCCGAGGACACCGCACAGCCCCTTCATTCTCAAAACCTATAAACCAATGCGCTACCCTCTCAGAATCAAACACTGGAAAGATCTGCCTTAGATATTCCCAACCTCCTATCAACCTGACGCCCAGACACACCTCATCAACAAGTTTCTCCAGGGAACCTGAAGCACAGATCAGTGATTTAAACCATCCATGAGGTTGGTGGTGCGCAGGCCACCCTGTGCACCACCAACCAGTTTCTTCTCCAGAATAGATACACTTTTTACCGAGAAGTGCCTCCGTGAACCTTCTTCCTGACGAACCATGAAATCGTCAATCCCACGAACCACAGAAGCGTCAACCCCAAGGCTATTCGAGTGTCGTCATAACGCAACAGCACATAGACCACGAACCCGAAGAAGAGCAGCACCACCCATGGCATGAAGGAGGCGCCCGGCATGCGAAATGCTGCGTTCTTGTGGGCCTCGGGATACAACTTCCGATAGCGGATGTAGCACACCAGAACCAGTGACCACATGAATAGCACCAATCCCACCGAGACCGAGGAGACCATGGTGAACGCCTCCATCACCGACCCGCCGACAACCAGAATCGGGAAGGCGACACACGTCAGCGCCACTGACAGTATCAGCGCCTTGGCCGGAACCTGGTGCTTCGACAGGTGGCCGAAGGACTCGGGTGCCTGCTTCGACTGGGACAACCCGTACAGCATGCGAGAGGTCGAGAAGATCCCCGAGTTTGCGCTGGAGGAGGCAGAGGTCAGACCACAAAGTTCATGGCCCCGGCCGCAGCCACGAACCCAACCATGCTGAACAGGTTCACAAACGGCGACATGGTCGGATCGATCTTAGTCCCACGGAGTAACCGACATGATGACCGCCAAGGCCAGCACGTAGAAGATCACGATCCGAACCGGTATGGCATTGATGGCTTTCGGCAGGGTTTTGTGTGGATCGGAGGTCTCAGCCGCAGCCGTTCCGATCAACTCAATACCGATGAACGCGAACACCGCGATCTGGAAAGCCGCCAAGAAATTATCACTCGTCTGCGGGAAAAATCCCTAACGGACCATAGGCACTCCACAGGTGAGTGATCGATGTGCGGTTGTCGAGCCGTCAGCAGACTGGAAGTTCACGAGGATCATTCGCATGCCGACGACGATCAGAAGCAGGATGGCGATGATCTTGATCAAAGCGAACCAGAATTCGATCCTCGCCAAACAGCTTAACCGTCAACAGGTTGCAGCCGAGCAAAGCCATCAGGAGAATGAACGTGCAGATCATCGACCAGGCTCATGTCCTGATCCAGAAATCAAAGTACCCGGCGATGACGACAACTTCTGCGCTGGCCGTAACGACCCACAGAATCCAGTACGTCCAGCCCGCGAAATATCCCGCCCATGGCTCCGAGCATGTCTCCCAGCGCGAAATCCTGGAAGGATTTGTACTCGAGATTATGAAGCAGGAGCTCACCCATCGCCCCTCATCATCGAAGACAGCATCGTCCCTGATGAGCAGATAGATCAGCAGCAATGACGGTCCTGCAAGGCGGGACAGTCTTGCCTGATCCCATGAACAGGCCCGTGCCGATGGCGCCGCCGATGGCAATGAGCTGGATGGGCGGTTCTTCAGATTCCGCTGCAGATGCTCTTGGCCATCAGCGGCCTGTGCTGAGGCAGGTCTCATCCGACATGATCAAGCGCTTCCGCCAAGGGCATCAGTGGCAGGTCGAACGCCCCGGCCACACCCGCAAAGGTCAGCGTTACCCTAACCGTGTTGAGGCCCTGGCCAACGCGTGGGGTTGTCCTTCAGCGCCTGGGCTGCACCCTGCTCGGCGAGCTGAACCGCATAGGGAAGGGTGGCATTGGTGAGCGCCCAGGTGGAGGTGTTCGGCACCGCGCCCGGCATAGCCCGCCACGCTAGAACTGCGAGTTGTGACGGGAAGGTCGATCGCCGCGGGTGGTCGGGTGGAACTCGAAGCAGCCGCCCTGGTCGATGGCGACATCCACCAGCACCGATCCGGGCTTCATCTCGGCGACCATGCTCGTTGGTGACGAGTTTCGGGGCCTCGCGCCGGGATGAGCACCGTGCCGACCACCAGATCGGCCTGGAGGACGTGCCTCACGCACAGTGAGGGCAGAATCCCGACCCGTGCACCTGGTTGTGGAACCTCCAGGAAGGTATTGCTGCAGCTTGTCGAGGTCGGTGTCGAGCACAGTGACGTCCGCACCGAGACCCATGGCGATAGTTGGCCGCGTTCTGACCTGCGACACCGCCACCAAGAACTACAAACCTTGGCGCTGGAACGCCACCGATGCAGCCCATAAGGACGCCGCGTCCGCCCTGGCCTTCATGAGGGCATGGCACCGACCTGGGGGCCAAGGAGCCTGCGATCTCGGACATGGGGTAGAGCAGCGGCAACGCACCGGAGGGCAACTGGACTGTCTCGTAGGCGATCGACGTGGTGCCTGCCTTGAGCAGAGCATCGGTCTGGGGACGATCAGCCGCGAGGTGAAGGTAGGTGAACAGGGTCAGGTCCTCACGCAGGTACTGGTACTCGCTGGAGATCGGCTCTTTCACCTGATCACCATCTCGCCAACCTCCCACGTCGGCGGCGTTGCTAACGATCTTCGCACCCTGCGCGACATATCCCTCATCCGAGATCGAGGAACCGACGCCTGCGCCCTTCTGGATGTAAACCTCGTGACCTCTCCTGACGAGCCTCGTGGACACCAACGGGGGTGATGGCGACCCGAACTCGTTGTTCTTGACCTCGGTCGGGACTGCGATACGCATGTGTTACTCCTTCGTAATTGTTTGGCTGCCCCACCTCGGGGCATCTAAGCGCGTTTGCCTGAGACCGACAGTAGTACGGCTCGGATCAGCGCGCAAGCACCCCCTGTTTTTCTGCCTCGACAAGGCCTTGAACCACTGCGGCTGGAGGACAGGACCTCCTGCGAGGCCCTTCGGTGAGGGCTCGCAGGGGTCCTTGACCTGCCGTCAGGCTTTCGCCAGGTTACGCAGTACATAGGCATGATGCCGTTGAGATAGTAGGCACGTTCCCCTGGGGTATCACTGCACGATGACGCTCGAATCCTGCCGTCACCCCGCCAGACCTGGGGTGGCGGGATCCTGACTGCATGAGGGTGAGTGCTGGAGTTCAGGGTGGTGATGCCGAAATGGCGAGGGTCCTCTCCGTCAGGCCGAGGGAGTCGGCTGAGACCCCTTCGGGAAACTGAGCGGAGGACTCCATCCCGACTCAAGTTGGACCGGTGGATCCGTTCGTAACTCTCCGCGATCACGGCCTTCACCCCAAGCAGTGCTGCACCCTTTCGGCTGCCCAGTCTCGGATGATCCAGACCCATACTCCTTACCCGCCAAGATCACCAGCGGAACACCTGCGGTCGCATAGTTCTGGCTGCGTCTACACGGTTCTCACTGACCCTCGGAAGGGTGGAAGTCGCGTAGCCGCCTTCGGTTCCGGGGCCACCTGGTTTCGAAGTCGGATGTTGGCGAAGGTTCCCCGGATCAGACCTCGTGATTCCTACGCCGGGAACCATAAGAGTTGAAATCGCGCTGGCTCACCCACGGGAAGCAAGGTATTCACCCGCCGGGGAATCGGCTTTGATGCTTCCCGCCGGGGAGATGTGATTAGTGGTGACGGAATCCCCCAGCTTCAGCAGTACCCGCGCACCTTCGATGTCCTTGACCGCGATGGGCTCGTCGGGCATTCCGTCGAAATAAGGGGCTCTGCGAACATAGGTGGATTCCTCATTCCATGTGAAGACACGCCCCGCCCGGTGTAGGCAGCGAACGCCAGCGCTCGTCTCCAGCGCGAACACATCTGCGTAGCGGGATGAGAAACATCTCGGAACTGATGGACGAGTTGATTACATCCTCAATCTCGGCCTGGGTGGGCCACAAGTCCCGCATGAACACGTCGTTCCCATTACGGTCCTGACCGATGGGGTCATTGAACAGGTCGATGTCCATGGTGCCTGCCAAGGCGTAAATGATGACCAGCATCGGACTGGCGAGGTAATTCATCTTCACATCCGACTGATCCGACCGAAGTTCCGGCTGCCGGAAAGCACCGCGGCAACAGCTAGGTCGTGCCTCATCGACAGCAGCGGAAACCTCGGGAATCAGAGGACCGGTGTTACCAATGCAGGTCACACAGCCGTAACCGACAAGGTTGAAGCCGATGGTGTCAAGATACTCGCCCAAGTCCCGACTTCGCATAGTAGTCGGTGACCACTTGGGATCCCAGGCGCCAGTGATGTCTCTGACCCACGGTTTACGGGTCATTCCCCCGTTCGACGGCTTTCTTGGCCACCAGGGCTGCCCCAAGCATCACGGACGGGTTGGAGGTATTGGCAGGACGTGATGGAGGCAACCGTGACGGCGCCGTTCTTCAGCTCGAAGGACGTGCCGTCCGCAAGTGTCACGGGCACTGCAAGTTCAGGGGCTGTTCGTGTAGGTGGGGAGCGCATCACGGAAGCTGTCGCGAGATCGGGGTGAGTAGGATGCGATCCTGAGGACGTTTTGGCCCGGCGACGGAGGGCGCCACGGTACCGAGGTCAAGTCTCGATGTATTCGGAATAGGCAGGTTCACGGTCGTCCTCGTGCCACAACCCCTGGGCTCTGGCATACGCCTCCACGAGCGTGATCTGGGCCTTCGCCTCGCCCAGTCAGGCGCAGGTAGTCGATGGTTTTCCCATCGATTGGAAACACCGCGATCGTGGAACCATACTCAGGACTCATGTTCCCAATGGTGGCCCTGATTGGCGAGCGGTACCTGGGACACCCCCTCGCCATAAAATTCAACGAATTTCCCTACCACTTGATGCTGACGCAGCATTTCAGTGATGGTCAGGACCAGACCAGTGGATGTGGCTCCTTCCAGGGAGCCTACCCGTCAACTTGAACCCGACCACCCGCGGATGAGCATGGAGACGGGCTGCCCCAACATGGCTGCCTCGGCCTCGATACCGCCGACGCCCCAGCCGACCACACCCAAGCCGTTGACCATAGTGGTATGGGAGCTCAGTGCCCACACACGTATCGGGATAGGCCTGAAGAACGCCGTCGACAACTCGCGGAAAGACGATACGGGCCAGATGTCTCGATGTTGACTTGATGAACAATTCCGGTTCCCGGAGGAACCACCTTGAAGTCATCAAGTGCGGTCTGACCCCAGCGCAGGAACCGTAGCGCTCGTGGTTGCGTTGGTACTCTATCTCGGTGTTCCGGATAAAGGCGTCCGGGGTTCCAAATTCTCTGCTATCACAGAATGATCAATGACCATTTCCGCTGGAACCAGCGGATTCACCCTTTTGTGACTCCCCCGAGATCCGCAACAGCCTCCCCTGCATGGTCGCAAGGTCCACCACACGGGCACGCCCGTGAAATCCTGCATGACAACTACGAGCGGGAGGAACTGAATCTCGTGGCTCGGTTCGGCCTCCGGAATCCAGCTGCCAAGCGCACGAATGTCGTCAGCGGTGATGTTCGCCCCCGTCCTCCGTGCGCAGTAGGTTCTCGAGCAGGATCTTCAGGCTATAGGGCAGCCTGTCGTGTCCTGTAACCGCATTGATTCGAAGATCTCGTAGGGTGGTGCCATCCACATCGAGGGATGACCTGGCCTCTGAAAACTGTTGACGCTCATCGCCTCCTTGGGTCACGTCACACCATTTATCTTGATGTCAAGATATCACAGAGACGCTCTGTTCCAAAAAACTTGCGTGAACACATCAGGAATTCGCAGAAGGCCGCAGGATCGCGACTGCACTCCACATGGTGAGTCATCGAACAGATCGAAGGCACGAATCTGACACGCTTCATAGCCACGGGTAGCGAAATCTGCCAAATCCCTCGCCAGGCTAGCCGGATCGCAGGCCACATGGGCGATGGCGCGTGGCGCTAGATCCGCCACCGCTACCACGGCAGCCCCGGCACCCCGGCGAGTCAAGAACGACCAAGTCAACCTCGGGCGGAAGCCGGCGTAACGCCTTCGCCAATGGCAACGCCAAGAACCGCCCTCGAGGCACATTGATACGAGCGTTCGCAACGGCCTCCCGGTCCACTTCCACCCTGAAAAACCTCGGCCCCGGCATGGTCCAGCCCAGCGGAAAACAATCCGGAACCACAGTAGAGGTCGAGCGCCAGATCACCCGATCTCGGCCTGAGTCCTTCCAAAACTGCTTTTGAGCAGGGTCTCGCCGCTTTGGGATGCACCTGCCAGAAACCAGAGGCCGCCACATTGAAAGAAAATCTTCCTACTTTCTCGCGCACCTGAGATCGACCAACAAGAACTTTCCCATCGGCAAGTACGCTGACACCGCTCGCCGCACGAACCACGCTGAGTGACTCAGTTCCTTCCGTGAGTTCGTTCAACTGTGCTGGAGAGGCCGGGAGCAGCCGCGAGGCACCCTCCTCGGGTAGTGGCACCACGTCGTGGGATCGTCGTCCACGTAGCTCAACCCGGCCTTTGCTGACCGCATACCATCCGCGTGCCAGCTGACCATCGGCTGAACAGCTTCCACCCTCCGCTCCACGTGATCCCCGCCATCTCGAGCCAGCTGCTCCGCTACGACAGCCGTCTTGAGTCGAGTTGAAGCCCAGGACCAGCATGCTGCCAATCACAGCCGCCGCACTCCCCGCGACCGGGCACGGAGGCTCAACCCTTTCAGGGATGCGAGAATTTGGACCACATGCCCTCGATCGAACCGCCTGCCCTCTCGGTGACCTCGACTATCACTCTTTCTCCTGGCAGTCCTCCCGTGACAAAAATCACCTTGTCGTCGACCCGCCCGACGACAACTCCACCATGAGCGACTCGTCCGAGTTGAACCTCAGCTTTTCATCTCACGACCTGCCTAGCCTCACGCCGCCGTGAACCTCCTGAGCTGGTAGGGCACGGATATCACCATCACGCCACTCATGTAGCGCAATCTGGTGCGAATCAGCAGGGGTGGTCTGGTTGTGAGCAGCCGTTCCCACCAGTTTCCCACCACGTAGTCGGGAATGTGACGGCCACGACATCCCTGAGGATTTTCGGTGCGAAGATCCGCCACATACCGGATGAAAAGGTTGAGTGATCTCGCGGTAGGGAGATGCAATCACTCGCAGTGGAATCCCAAAATCCTCCTTCCGCCACGCTTTCATGAGCTCGCGGGCTCCTCATCGTCGACGGAGATCGTCACTCCCATCAGAGAAGTCGCACGAGATGCCTTTGCGTAGGGCGATGGCTTTCGCTGTGGGCAGCGTTAACCTGCTGTACCAAAACCACCGCACGAACCCGGCTCGGCAATGCTCGGTCAGATTCGGGTCGAAGGGCCAGCTCATCCCTGACCTGGTCGTAGTGCCTTCGAATCAGAACCATCAGCAGGTACATCAATCCCATGGCAACCAGGGCGAGGTAAGCACCGTGAGCGAACTTGGAAATAAGCACAACAACGAGCACCACAGCGGTCATTCCTGCGCCGAGGAAGTTGATCACGCGAGAACGTTTCATGCGTCGCCGTTCACCTCGGTCCTTCTCGGCACGGAGCGCACGGTTCCAGTGCAACACCATGCCGATCTGCCCAACCGTGAAGGAAATGAAGACACCGACCACGTAGAGCTGGATTAGGGCGGTCACCGAAGCGTTGAAAACCCACACGAGAAGAATGGCTGCCACTGCCAGTAGCACGATCCCGTTGGAGTAGGCCAGCCGGTCCCCTCGCGTGTGGAGCTGCCGAGTAGGTAACCATCCCTGCAAGGATTGATGCCAGACTCGGGAAACCATTAAACGCAGTGTTTGCCGCCAGGAACAGGATCAACAAGGTCGCGATGATGACCACGTAGAACCCGGGAAAGGAACCAATCGCCGAAGACTGCACGGGCAAGCTGCCCTGTCACGGTCACCGCAGCGGTATGGATGGTCGAACCGTCAGCCAGGTAGTGGGTTCCGGTCAGCTCGTCGATCAGGTGCACGTGGAGCAGGTTGGCCAGTAGAACGATCCCGACGAGCATGGTTACCGCGATCAACCCGAGCATTCCTAGTACTGATGCGGCATTGCGGCTCTTGGGAGGGCGGAACGACGGCACACCGTTGGCGACTGCCTCACACCGGTCAATGCTGCACAGCCCGAGGAGAAGGCTCGGGTGATAATAGCGACCAGCACCCATCCAAAGACATGGTCCGTTCCCTGGGAGCCAATCACAGTCAGATCCGAGGTCTCGCTTCTCAACGGCTGCCCCAGAATCAGGACCCGGAAGAACCCTACGAGCAAGCATCGCGAGCATCGAGAACATGAAGACATAGGTTGGCCAGGCCAGCATTCCTCCGGAGTCCCTGACTCCCCGCAGATTCATCAGGGTCAAAACGACGATCACCCCGATTGCGATGGGAACCTCATAGCCTCGTATCCCAGGAAGCATCGCTTTGGCGTTGAGCACACCAGCAGAAATCGATACGGCGACCGTCAACACGTAGTCGACCAGCAAAGCTGAAGCAACGGTCAGTCCGGCGTACCTTCCCAGGTTGGCGGCGGCGACCTCGTAGTCGCCTCCACCGGTTGGATAGGCCTGAACGGTCTGCCGGTAGGACATCACAACCACAACGATCACAACCCCGACCGCAAGCCCGATCTGCCACGAGAACAGATATCCGGTCATGCCTGCCAGGGACAGGGTGATCAGGATCTCGTCGGGTGCAGCGGCAACCGAGCTCAGAGCGTCCGAGGCGAACACGGGCAGCGCAAGATGCTTCGGGAGCAATGTCTCTCCCAGCTGGCGCTCGCCAGACGACGGCCGACGAACAAGCGCTTCAACGCCTGATAGATGTTCACGAGGCCCTACGGTAGACCTATCGCAGAGTGATTGCGATACCGTCGGATCGATCATCCGGGAGCCCCAGATCGGGAGGTAAACGCAGATGCACATTGTGACTCATGGGTTGCGGTCGTTGGTTCCATGCTTGCACGGGGCCCTCGAGAGGCGGGGTCATCTGGTTGCTGTGATCGACGTCAACGTGGATCTCGTTCCGACGACTCGGGTTTTGATTTCCAGGAACCACGGTTAGCGGTGTCGGGTTCGACAGAGAGGTATTGGAAGCTGCTGACATCCGTCACGCTGATGGTCTCTGCGGCTGTTTCCCAGTGGCGACAACTCAAACATCCTTGCAGCTAGGGTGGTTCGTGAACAGGTATGGGGTGACAATGTAGTGGCACGCATCTACGACCAAGGCAGGGGCCGCCGTCTGTGAAAGGCTGGGCATCCCTACCGTTGCCACTGTTCGCTGGACCGTGGGCCAAGTGATGCGCAGGTTGCTCCCAGAGGGTAGCGAGTCCCGTGGCGCGATCCGTCGGGGACGGTGCGCCTGCTTTCAGATCTACGTCCATTCGGCCCTGGGTGGGCAAGCGCATCAGGGATATGTCCGCAGCGGCTCAGGCGCCCATCCTGTTCCTCTCCCGCACGGGGCGCGGCATCGTCCCAGACTCCCAAACAGTATTCCAGGATGGGGACCTAATCTTCGTCGCCTGTGAGACCGAACGAACCGATGCTGTGGAGTCCTTGTTCGCCACTCCCCCGAAACGCTCCTGAGATCTGTGAGGAAATGCCATGCGAGTAGCCATCGCCGGAGCCGGCAACGTCGGCTGATCCATCGCACGCGAGCTGATCAGTAACGGCCACTCAGGTTCTCCTGATCGAAAAAGACCCAGCAGCCATCAACCCTGATTCCGTGCCCGGGGCGGAGTGGTTCCAGGCGGACGCCTGTGAGCTCCAGAGCCTGGAGGAGGCGGAGCTGGAGAACTGCGATGTGGCAATCGCCGCCAGCGGCGACGACAAGGTGAATTTGGTACATTCCCTGCTCGCCAAGACAGAGTTCGGGGTACCTCGACGGTCGCACGAATCAATCATCCGGGTAACGAGTGGCTCTTCGACGAAGCTTGGGGAGTTGATGTCGCGGTTTCTACCCGCGCATCATGTCTGCCTTGGTGGAGGAAGCAGTCGCAACCGGTGATCTGGTGAGGCTGTTCACCTTCACCAAGTCCACCACGAACCTCTCTGAGATCCGGTTGCCGCGACACAGTCCTTTCGTCGGTCGCCGAATCCGTGATCTGGAGCTACCCCGCGAGGTCGTCCTGGTGGCGATCATTCGCGACGGTATCCCGCTGGTCCCTGAACGTGACGGTGCTCTTGAAGCCATGGACGAGATGCTGTTCGTGGCCAGTCAGGACGCGGAGAGCGAACTCAGCGCGATGTTCGCCCCCCTCAACTGATCGCTGGTTTACCACGGGGTCAGCTGAGGACCCTCGAATTCAGGGCTGTACATGACGCGCCCGTTTTTCACTAGAGGAGATCCGGCCCCTGCACGACAAGGTTGCAGCCGGGAGTGATGCAATCCAAGGACGGCGACCAGTCCAGTTCAATTCGATACTGCCCTGTACCATCTGTCAGCAGAGCTTCCACGCCACCCATGTCGAGGCTAGTGACCCACCGGATAGTACCTCGTATTTTCACCCTTGCGCGGTCACAACACTCGGCCAGCGGACTGGCGCTACAGTCGCGTGAACGCGCTTTGAGGTCCTCTGCCTCCAGCTCCTCAGCCGGAGAGAAGATCCGCCGCAGTCGACGCATGAGGCCGTGCCGCTCACTGGTCATTTCCTGCTCCAGCTCTGGAATCGTCAGAGGAATGAGGCTGCCTGGAGCAGCTGGGGAAGTCCCTCTGCGGACCACGAGATTGCCGAAACACCCAGAAGGGCGATACTCACGTCCTCATCCTCCGGCTCGAGGGCAGCGCGTCCGAAGACGATCCCGCGGAGCACCCACCCGGGCCCTCCGACCAGCCAGTGCGGGAAACGTGGGTGCCACGCCTGCCCTTGGGCATCGGTGACGGGTTGACGACGGCGCAGTTCGACACCGAACGGCCCTTCCAGGAGGGAGACCTCCCCACCCTCCTTCTCGTGGCTGCCGTGATCTCCTCACGAATTTCCGCGAGCATCGAGGTCCGTCTCGGGCCAGCGAACAGTGCAACCTCCATGGCTGAAACCCCGTCCCCCACCAGGAAGGACTGGACCCTGTTGCCGAGATTCATCCACCCGCAGCTGCAGCTGCATCTCCTCGAAGGGGGTGACGATGAGAGCCCCCTAGATCTATCCGCTGGACGTCGTCACCCTCCAGATCCACTTCATCGATGTCGAAAGGCCCCTCGTCGCGGTCGAACATTTCGTCGATCTCGGCCCACTTCTCCTCATCGGTCTTCTCATCGACGATCTTCGTCGTCATCGGTCCTCGACCGTTTCCTCATCGATGGTCTCCTGACCGTCATCGTCGGATGGGCTCATGCTGCTCCCTCGTGGATTCACTGTTGTCCGGTTGAACCATAACCGCCTTGACCGCGCTCCGTCTCGTCCAGTCTCAGCTGACCGGAGTGAACTGGGCGGAGATGAAAGGCACGATGACCAGCTGGGCAACCTCGCTCGCCCTGCTTGAAGTTCCACGGCTGTCGTCGTCCAAGGGCTGATCAGGCAGATACGGATCTCGCCACGATAACCGGAGTCGATGATGCCGGGACTGTTCACGATCCCGAGACCTCGACGCGCCGCGCGTCCGGGAACGGGGCGTCACCATTCCCTACTGTGCCCGGAGGAAGGGCGAGGCGCACCCCTGTGCCGACGAGTACTCGCTCTCCCGGTTGCAGAGTGACGGTCTCGGTGATGCGCAGGTCGGCACCCGCGTCCCCGGCTCTGGCATAACGAGGCAGGAACCAGCAGCAGTCCCCGCCACAGGAATTTCGCACACCCGTCCAATCTAGCGCGGCTGCAGCCCAACCGGGAGCCGCGAGATAATGGGAGCCCCTAGAAACACTGAAAGGACCCTGCCATGGCAGTTGAGGAGAAGATTTTGTGGAAGATCTACGCAGGCGCGCTCGGAGCGGCGACGACCCTTCTCACCCAGAAACTGGTCACGAAAGCATGGGAAACTGCCACCGGAGACGTCCCTCCGGATCCGAACGACCCCGAAACGCCACTGACCCAAGCGCTCATCTGGGCCCTGTGCAGTGGGTTGGGAGTGGGCATGGCCCAGCTCACGATGAATCGCTACATGCATCGCCGCTGGTTCTCGAACACTGGCCGCAAGAGCCCCGGTCAGCTGCGCACCAAGATGGATCTGTGAACTCAGTCAGACACAGTCAACGCAATACTTGAGCTCGCCCTTGGTCTCTGCCAGCTGGCTCTGAGACTTAACCAAGAAGCAGGAAGCACAGGTAAATTCATCTCGACTGCCGGGGCAGTACTCGTACCGTGAGTTCTTCATGAGAGAGATCGGCACCCGGTAGTTCGAATGATTCTGCTGCCCTCGACCTCGTCTTCGTCGACCTTACCGGAATTCTTGTCATTGCGGCGCGTCTTGAGCTCCTCGAGTGAATCCTCACCATCTCCTCGTCGCTCTTACGCGGTGCGTCGTAGTCGGTGGCCATGTCTGTGATCCTCCTAGTCTCGCCGTCGGTTCGTCCCGAAATTGATCGGGGCTATGTGTACCACATCCTGAGCGTGGCGCAAGTCCCAGGTTCCGGCGGTGTCGGCTGGTAGGTTGTTCAACCAGACACACAGGGGAGTTTGCATGGACAGCGCACTGAGCCTCGCGGAGATCCAGTCCCGCATCCGCGGAGGGGCCACGCTCACTGAGGTGGCCACGGAAGCCGGAGGGAACCGGAGCGGATCGAAGGGTTTGCCCTTCCCGTGCTGGCGGAACGCGAGCACATGACGAACACTGCCTTGGAGTGCGGTCAGACGTCGCGGAGATGGATCAGGCCATCGACGCTTCAAGAACTGATCTCAGCTCGTCTCCAGGCCCGAGGTATCGATTCGGAAGGCATCTCTTGGGATTCGTGGCGGGAGCCTGACCGCAAGTGGAGACTGGTGGGTGTGCTGGCGAGCCACGAGCGCCGAGCAGAGTTCATTTTTGATCCCCGAGGTCGTTTCACCATTGCCGACAACCCGGATGCTCGATGGATGATTGGTGAGGAGATACCAGGCAGCAGGGATCCCGACAACGAGAACACCGTCGACTTCGACGATGAGTTCGCCTCGGTCCGCGCAACCACACAACCCATCTTTCCTCCGGCCCTCCCGGGAGATGATGTTCCCACCGACAGCTTCGATGAGGGGCCCGCAACGTCCGAACTCGACGACCTCTACGACATGTTGAGCGGTGTGAGCGAGGACTCAGTACGGATCTACGTCGGTCTCGACGAAGATCCGGCAGAGGAAACAGCCCAGGAAGGCATCGAACATACCTCGCTTGAAGAAGACTTCGAGGAGACGGAGGTCATCGATGATTTTGCGGGAATACCTGAGGTCGACATCACCGAAACTGTCGAAACCTCCCTCATCGGGACCACGACAGGACTCACTGATCGATACCGAAGACACCTGCCCCGCAACCCAGGTCACGTCATCGACGCAGGGGCCCAGTGTCCCAAGCTGGGACGAAATTATGTTCGGCGGCCCAGCCCACTGAATTTCTTCCCTGAGGTCCGGGGAGCTGTGTGCGCTGTCGCCAGCCGATCACGCCGCTCCTCCAGGCGAAGGGCTCTGTATTGTCCTGTCGTCCGCCACGTTTTCTCAACCACGTCGTCAAGAGCCCTTTCATTCCCCGGAAAGGAAGTGGATCCTCCCCAAAGGTGGCACGAGCCCTGGTCGCTGTCATGCCTCGCCGGTGATGGGCCCTGCACAACACTTCATAGCAGATCTCCCGATCCAGTGTCGCCCACCACCACCTGGGAACCCTCCGTGACCATCAGACCATCAACGGTTCGGGCATGTGGGTCCCTTTTTCGCCACACCAACACAGCGGTCCCAGTGGAAGGGTTTCCACACGGTCGGCCAGTTCCACCAACCGTTGTGATCCGGGGAACAACCTGGTTCTGAAGTCCGCGAGGATCCCGAAGGTGTAAACATCGATCTGCAGTTCATCCACGATCCGGGCAAGCTGCTCCACCTGCTCCCCTGTGTAGAACTGCGCTTCATCGCAGACAAGATAGTCCACTCGTTTTCCTGCCACTAGCTGGGATATGACATGGGTCCAGAAGTCGAATCCCTCGTCAACCTCGGTGGCGGGCGCTTCGAGCCCCAGCCGGGAGGAGACACGCGCCGTGCCCGAACGGTCCTGGGACGTGAAGATCCGTCCCCTGTCTGCCGTGCGTGGACTGGGTGTGGTCGAGCTGCAGGGCAGAGGTCGACTTCCCGCAGTCCATAGGGCCAGTGTGGAAAAACAAGTTCAGGCACCCATGGCCCTGATCAGTTCCTCGTAAATCAGAAACGTATGCCTCGGCGGTATGCCGCGGGTGAGTTCTTCGAGCAGGCCCCGGAAGCGGAACACATCGCGGCGCGCCTCCCGGGATCGGCGAGTTTCCCTCATCCCGGCTGCCAAGGAGCTGATGTCCGCTCGGTCAGGAGCGCAGATTCCGGTGAGGTCGCCACGGTCAGGCGGTCGTCGCAGTAGAGATCGGAAGCCCCGCTGCCACGGCTTCGGAGAGCACTAGCGCCTGGGAGTCAAACCGATGACTCGTCAACACGAACACATCCGAGTTCACCAGTTCGTAGGCAATCGCTTCCAGGGAACGCAGATGACCCCGGAAATCGATGTTTCCGGCGCCCGCAGCCAACATCCTGAGCAGCGGACGCTGGTCACCGTCCCCAACGATCACCAGTTCTGAGTCCGGTACGTCGGCTTGTCGGAAGGCCCGGACCAGAACGTCCAGGCGTTTCTCCTTCGCCAGCCGCCCAACCGTTGTGAACCGCACCGTCTCATCAGAGCGTTCCCTGCGGGCGTGGGAGATGGCTTCCAACATGCCGCGGCCAACGCCAGTGGGGACCACGTATCCGGGAATTTGGTGGGTGGCGGCGGTCCCTCGACCAGGTCTTTCATGAAGGGGCTGGGGACGGTCCAAGCGTCAACCTTGCCTGCGATATCAGCAAAGGATGCCCAATCCATTCGGGCGGCCAGCCCACCTGGTTCCTGGGCTCGGGACACCAGTCGGGAGCGGCTGGAGGCCCGTCCTGCCGCCCTGGTCAACAACGGGTTGATGAGGAACTGGTAGAGCCAGGTGCCAAAGATCGCTGCCTTGACGGTCTGGTGAGTGCCTGCGACGTTGGCATGGAAGGTGTGGAGATGTGGGAATGCTCTGAGCCTCGCGATCCTGGCTCCCAAAAATCAGAGCCCCCTGTTCGGTTTGTGTGTGCACCACGTCAAAGCGTGCGCACTTCGTGATCAGCCGGGCGCGGCGTTCTGAGTTGTGCAGGATGCTCAGGTGCGCGGAAGCCCCTCGACATAGATAGTCGGGACACTCGATAACCCGGCAGCTCCGAGGGCTCTCCAGTGTCGGTCAGGAACTATGAGGCTCACCCGGTGTCCCAGGTCTGTGAGTTCCTGAATCTGGGTCTCGACAGAACGACCGATCCCGCCGGAGGAGGGAAAAATCGTCTATCAGCAGCGCTATGTGCATCATTTCGGTCCGAATGCGAAAAGCGGTACATACATCTCGGCGGCGGTGAGGGAACCATGTTGACCCCGAGCCCGAACTCTTTCGGAAGGTTCCGCATGAATGGCCCAGTCGTCGTGCATGACGACTCAGCACATCACCGATTCGGGAACGAACCCGATCGGTCACATCACTCAAACCAGCCCGCGTCGATCGCGTCGTCGCGCAGCCACACTCGGCCCGATCTCCCAGCTCTGAGGCCCAGATACTGGCAAGCCGCTCGGGTTGCTGGTTGTAGAGCTGTCGGAGACCTAGGTTCGCCTCCCACCCGCCAGGTCCCCCATCAAATCCGGGTGATCCTCGATCGTGATCCGGTGTTGCTCGGGAACGTCAACCATGCCGTGGTCACCCGTGACCAGCAGGCACGTGTCGTCTGGGAGTTTTTCCAGCAGACGTGACGAGTTCCTCAGCCCGGGCCAGGGAATCCAGCCACTGCCAGCTCCCCCACCCCGTGTGCGTGCCCGCTGTGGTCGAGGCCGCGTTCGTAGGCGTAAACCACCTCGTGTTCGCGCAGGGCTCCTATGACCAGCCCGATAGAATGCCCGATGGTCGCCTTCCACATCCACCCCGATGTGTTCAGTTCCACCGAAGGCCAACCTCTGAGTCCGCTGCCCTTGAACTGGCGAGACTGACGCATCCGCTGGTGAGGCCCTGGGAACGCATCCGCTGGTAGAGAGTTGGCGTGCAAACAAAACCTCGATGTCGACAGGGCCACCCGCCCACGTCAGGGCGTTCACCACGCAGCTGCGATCAGGGTCGAGGAAAGGAGTAGCCGACCACCCCATGAGCTGCCGGGAGCAGAACCACACCTGAGACTGGTCAGGGATGTTGCGGTGGTCGAGGGCACCGTGCATGTCAGGCGTGTGGCTTCTCCCAGTCTCGGGGCGAACAGGTCGCTGTCGTGGCTGTGTTCGGCTATGGGGTACCAACCGAGACCGTCGACCAGCAGAATGACGTACCGCGCCGCCCTCGGCACGTTGAGCAGCGGGGTCTCCCCAGCACCTGGGACACGACGCTGGGCAGCAGATTGCTCAGGCAGGCCCCCTGATACTCAGGCAGCACGAACTCACTCATCCGACGTGTCTCCTGCAGCAGGAGCGAAATGCCATGAGTTTGTCGACGCTCTGCCATCCGTCGCCCGCAGGACTCATGCGGACGGTCAGATCGTTCGGAACCGACATTCCGGTCCATCCATGGTCGGCCCTCGCACCGCGGGGTCTTCAGCATGTTGCAGGACCGATGTCAGGCGAGAAGCAGCCCCCATGCCAGGGGTGAGCCAGGCTTCGACGAGCTGCGATCCGTTGGAAGGGTATTTCTCGGGTGATGTACGGAGCGGGTCACCACGACGGAGTGGATGGCTCTGAGAGCCACCACTTCAGCGCTGGTTATGGCACGATCCGGATACCCGGCGTCCTGTTCGTCGGTATGGCTGATAATCAACCGCTTGTCCGTGAGGACAAGCGCCGTGAGGTGCCGCTGTAGGTCGCCCGTCGCGAAGCTGGCCTCGTGGTGAACGAGATAGCCGAGCATGCTCTGCTGTCCCAATGCCCCCGGAGATGCTCGCCCAGACAAGTTCGGGGAAGAATCGGCAGTCCTCCACCTCTTTCTTGAGTGCAGCGGGCCATGGAGGCCTCGGGGACAGCTGAATCACCCGGCCATTCTTCCACTAAATTGAGACACCATGAAGTCTCGGCCTTTCTTCGCTGCCCGCATCGAGGATCACCTGAACCGAGTGCTGAATAGTTTCCTACTACGCCGCGGCTGGCAGGAATGCATCACCCGTATACTGGTTTCGGCACCACCAGACAGGTTCGTGTCCTCGCGCGGGTTGTGCTGCGTCCTCCCAGGATGCAGGGATCGTTCAGGCAGCGACAGACCTGCTGCACCGTCGCGGATGGCGTAATTTCATCGCCGCCGCGAAAGTGACTTCCAGGGCCGAGATCATCATCGGAGATCTCAGAGTCCCGGTTCAAGCCGACCGGGGCGGCTATATCGACGTCCGGATCCGCGACCACGGTCTCCCCGTCGGATGGCATCAGGTACTCATCGAGGGTGCCGGTGGGGCTTCCAACTGGGCCCCAGTCCATGTGATCGATGAGGACCAGACCTTTGGGATTGTCTCAGACATCGACGACACCATCTTGTCCACATGGCTTCCCCGCGCCATGGTCGCAGCCTGAAATTCCCTGGTGCTGACCGAGCAAGCCAGACAGGCTGTCCCAGGCATGTCGCGCCTGTTCCAGCAGCTGATCGCCGCCCACCCGGGGGCACCACTCATCTTCGTCTCGACGGGCGCCTGGAACACCCTATCCCATGGTCACACGTTTCCTCAAACGCCACGGTTTCCGACGTGGCGCGCTGCTGTTGACCGACTGGGGTCCGACCAACACCGGGTGGTTTCGCAGCGGGGCTCATCACAAACGCACCTGTCTGCGGGAACTGGCACGGGATCTCCCCAATATCCGCTGGCTTCTGGTCGGTGACGACGGTCAACACGACCCAGACCTGTACGCCGAGTTCGCAAGTCTCCAACCGACCACGTCGCGGCCCGCGCGATCCGTCAGCTCACACCCGGAGAACACGCCTTGGCTCACGGAACCCTGACCGAGACCCCTGACATTTGGGAGTGGACCCCGGATCTGGCACCAGAAGTCCGCGCCCCTGATGGGGATGGTCTTGCCGATAAGCTACGCCCGTTGATCCGGCTCGAGGAGATCTGAAGCAGCCCATGACCGATACCACAGAGGAGTTCGAGGAACACATCCTGGACGTCGACGTCACCGAGGAGATGGAGTCCAGTTTCTCGAGTACGCCTACTCCGTCATCTATGCCCGTGCCTTGCCGGATGCCCGCGATGGCCTGAAACCTGTCCAGCGACGCATCTTGTTCTCGATGGATGACATGGGGATCAGACCTGAAAAAGGGCACGTGAAGTGCGCCCGCGTGGTCGGTCAAGTGATGGGCGTGTTGCATCCGCACGGCGACAGTGCCATCTACGATGCCCCGGTGCGCATGGCACAGCCGTGGGCGATGCGACTTCCTCTAGTCGATGGTCACGGAAACTTCGGATCACTCGATGCAGGACCGGCCGCGATGCGTTACACCGAGTGCCGGATGGCACATCCCGCGGTGGCGATGACCGCCGGTCTGGACGAGGACGTCGTCGATTTCAGGCCGAACTACGACGGCAAGGACACCGAACCCGAGGTGCTGCCCGCGGCCCTGCCGAACCTCCTGGTCAACGGGGGCCCTCGGGGATCGCGGTGGAATGGCCACCAACATCGCTCCCGCACAACCTCCGAGGTGGTCTCCGCGCTGAAGGCGCTCCCGAAAGACCGGGATCCCCTGGAGGAGCTGATGCGGCACCTGCCCTGGCCCCGACTTCCCCAGCGGGGAAGGATAATCGGTCTCGACGGCATCCATGACGCCTACGCCACCGGACGTGCCCTTCAAGGTTCGCGCCAGGGCCAGCATCGAGCGGGTTTCGGCGCGCCGACGGGGCATCGTCATCACCGAGCTGCCCTACCTGGTTGGTCCGGAAAGGATCATCGAACAGATCAAGAAGGGCATCGATTCGCGCAAGCTGGTCGGCATCGCCGGGGTGAAGGACCTGACCGATCTGGCCAACGGCACCAGGCTGGTGGTGGAGGTCAAGAACGGCATCAATCCCGAGGCCCTGCTGGAGCAGCTGCTCTACCGGGTGACGAAACTGAGGACACCTCGCCATCAACGCGGTGGCGCTCGTGGAGGGGCAGCCGCGGACCCTCACCCTAAAGCAGCTGCTGGAGGTCTACCTGATCACCGGCTCCAGGTGACGATCCGCCGCACCCAACACCGCCTCGGCAAGGCCCGGGAACGACTGCACCTGGTCAAGGGGCTACTGCTGGCCATCGTCGACATCGACGAGGTCATAGCCATCGTTCGTTCCAGCGAGGACGCGGCCGAGGCCCGCGCCCGGTTGATGGGCGCCTTCGACCTGGACGAGGTGCAGGCGAACCACATCCTGGACATGCAGCTGCGTCGTCTGACGAAAGTACTCCACGCTGGAGTTGAACGCGGAGGCCGACGAACTGGCCGCCAGCATCGAGGAGTTGCAGCGCATCCTGGACGATGACACGGTCCTGAACACCTTGGTGGCTTCGGAACTCGACGAAGTGGCTGAGCGGTTCGGAACCCCCCGCAGGACGGTGCTGCTGGCATCCGACGGTGTGGTCAGGTCAGCAGCTCCCCTGGAGGTTCCCGACGAACCATGCTGGGTGCTGTTGTCCACAACGGGACGCGCAGCCCGCACCGATTCTGCCGCTCCCCTGCCTGTGGTGGGCCCCAGAGCCAGTCATGACGTCATTACAGCCGCAATCAAGGTCACCTCCCCACGCCGAGTTCGGGTGATCACCACACGGGACGCCTGCTGCGAGGCAAGGGCCATCGAACTTCCCACCGTGCCGCTGACCGCCACTGACACCGAACCTGCAGGGCGGTTCCGAGTCACGGGAACTGTGGCCCCTGGAGCAGGGAGAACGGGTGGTCGGTCTGACCTCCCTCGACCCCGAGGGGCCGGGCCTGGCCCTGGGGACGCTGCGGGGCGTGGTCAAACGGGTCAACCCCGAGGTGATCGGGAAGGATTCGTGGGATGTGATCCGCCTCGAGGAGGGCGACGAGGTCGTGGGCGCGGTGGAACTGACCTCCCCGAACCTGGCGTTCATCACCTCAGATGCGCAGCTGCTGCACTTCTCCGCTGACCTGGTGCGTCCCCCAGGGGCGTCTCAGCGGAGGCGTCGCCGGTGTGAAGCTCTCGGCGGACGCGCAGGTGTTGTTCTTCGGCGGGGTCGATCCCGCAACGGATCTCGTGGTCACAATCGCGGGGGTCGCCGGATTCGTTGTTCGGTCACACCACGGGTGGCGCCAAGGTCACCCCGCTGGCCGAGCACCCGACCAAAGGCAGAGCCACCGGCGGGAGTCAGGTGCCAACGTTTCCTGAAGGGAGAAACGGCCCTCATAGCCGCCGCAATCGGCGGGTTCGTGACCGCTGCGACCTCGGATGGCACACCGGTTGCCCCTACCGGAACCCACACCGAAACGCGACGGTTCCGGTGTCTCCCTGAAGGGTGTGGCCGAGGCGCTCGGGGCCCGGCGCACCCCGAGGTGATTGAGTTGATCCCATGAATTTCGACGACCTGCTCTCCGCCAACCGCAGCTACGCGGAAAACTTCTCCCGGAAGGGAGTCGACGGCATCGCCCACGCGGGAGTTGCGATCGTCACCCGCATGGATTCACGCATCGATCCGTTGCCGATGGTCGGTCTCGGTCCCGGCGACGCCAAAAATCCTCCGCCCCCCGGCGGCTGGGTGGCTCCCCGGACCATGACAGGCCTGGTACTGGCCGTCCAGCTGCTCCACGTCGACCGGATCATGCTCATCCCCCACACCCGCTGCGCCATGGCGGAACCGACGAGGCTCTGCACCAGTCGATCGCGGAACGCAACGGCATGGACGCCACCTGGTTGAGTTTTTCGCGCCAGCCCGGACCAGATGAACCGTTTGAAACAGGACGTCTCCGCCGTGCTGGCCCATCCCCTGATAAAGAACCGGGCCGAGGTCGGGGGCTTCATGTACGACGTGGACACTGGCCTGCTGGAGCAGATCCTCTGAGAGACCTGTCACCGTCCCGCGGTGTCGCGAGAATCTCGGAAGGGGCGTGAGGGCCTTGCCCAGACCAACAACCAGAGATGAGCTGGTTCACCTCGCGGTGATGAAGTTCGACGAACTGTGCACGCTGTGCGATTCGATGACCGAACATGAACGAGCTGCTTCGTTCGACTTCAGCAGCGAAACCAGCAGGAAAGAGGCTCATTGGCTGCGCGACAAGAACATTCGGGACGTCCTGACGCACCTGCACGAATGGCATCAGCTCCTGCTGGCCTGGGTGAGGGACAACAGGAGCGGACGGCCGAGACCGTTCTTGCCGGAGCCATACAACTGGAGGACCTACGGCCAGTTGAACGAACAGTTCTGGCGCCGGCATCAGGCGACCACTGCTCCAAGGGAGTCTGAACGGCTCGTGCGTTCCTCCCACGAACAGGTGATGGCCTTGACCAATTCCTTCAGTGACGCCGAGTTGTTCGAGAAAGGGCCGGTTCGAGCTGGACGGGAACGACGACCCTGGGTTCCTACTGCGCATCCGCGACATCGAGCCATTACGACTGGGCGATGAGGAAGATCCACGCTCAACTCAAGAAAATATGCGCTCCACCCCTCGGCCCCTAGAGGCGGTGTCCTTCCAGTCCACGAGGCTCGTCCGCGCCATGCAGGTCCGCCCTCGCCATGGCCTGCGCGGTCGAGGGGCTACCCGTAGACAAGCCTCTCTCAGACATCTATGCGGTCGGACTCCAGCGCGTAGGCGCCCGCAACGATGAACTCCTTACGCGGCGCCACGTCGTTTGCCCATCAGCATCTCGAAGACAGCTTCTGCGCGCTCAGCGTCGTCCACCGTCAGGCGTCTCAGGGTGCGGCGCCTGGGGTCCATGGTGGTTTCCGCCAGCTGGTGGGCGTCCATCTCGCCCAGCCCCTTGTAGCGCTGCGGTTCCTTGAACCGCACCCCTTTCTTTCGTCAACTCCGCAGCCTTCCGCTGGTATTCACCGTCGGTGTAGGTGTAGATGTATTTCTCCATTCCCCGCTTCGGGATTGATCAGTTCGAAACGGTGCAGCGGAGGAACCGCCGAAATAAACCCGGCCCGCTTCCACGAGGGGCCGCATGTAGCGGAAAGAACAGCGTGGCGAGCAGGCAGCGGATGTGGGCCCCGTCGGAATCGGCGTCCGCCATGAAGATGACCTTGCCGTAGCGCGCCGCATCCACTTCGAAGGTGCGTCCCGAACCGGCGCCGACCACCTGGATGATGGCTGCGCACTCGGCGTTCTTGAGCATGTCGCCGACGGAGGCCTTCTGCATCGTTCAGGATCTTGCCGCGAATCGGCAGCAACGCCTGGAACTCGGAGTTGCGTGCCGTGTTCGCGGTGCCCAGCGCGGAGTCACCCTCGACGATGAATAGCTCGTTTAGCTCGCCGTCGGCGCTGCGGCAGTCCTTCAGTTTCGGCGGCAGCGAGGATGACTCGAGAGCGTTCTTCCGGCGCTGATTCTCGCGGTGCGCCCAGGCCTGGACGCGAGCACGGGAGGCGTTCACCACCTTCTCCATGAGGGGTTCGCGCTACCTGTTTGGTCGCGGCCCTGGAGCTGGTCAGGGAATTCCGTGAGCTCGCTCTCGACGATACGCGCCACAAGACGCTGCACGGGCGGGTACCCAGCACCTCCTTGGTCTGTCCCTCGAACTGCGGTTCTGCGAGCCGAACGGTGACCACCGCGGTCAGTCCCTCGAGGCAGTCGTCCTTGACAATCTCATCCCCGTTCTTCAGCAGCCGGGTCCCGACGAGGGACTTCGTGAACGCCCTGAGCACCCCGTCTCAAAAGCCGGAAACATGGGTGCCGCCTTTAGGGAGTAGCGATGATATTGACGAAGGAACGCACCTGAGTGTCGTAGCCGGTACCCCATCGCACCGCGATGTCCACCTCGAGGCTGCGATCCACATCGGTCGCCGTCATCGCCCGGCCTCATCGAGCATCGGCACGGTCTCGGTGAACGAGTCGCTGCCAGTCAGACGCAGTACTTCCGTCAAGGGGGCATCCTTGGCCAGGAAGTCCACGAACTCCGTGATGCCTCCTTCGTGGAGGAACACCTCTGTTTCGCGTTCTCCTCCGCGGGCATCGGTCACCTCCAGGCGCAGTCCCGGGACGAGGAATGAGGTCTGCGTGCCCGGTCGTGCAGCTGGGGCAGGGAGAGACCGGCGTCGGCAAGGAAGATCTGTTCATCGCTCCAGTAGCGCACCCGGGTTCCCTGTGCGATTCTTTGGCACCCGCCCGAGTTTCCGCAGGCCAGAGGCCGGAGTGAAGGGGGCTTCCGGTCCCTCTCCATCGAAGATTCCAGGAACTCCGCGTCGGAAACTCATGGCCCACGTGGTCCCCTCACGGTCCACCTCAACATCTAGGCGGGAGCTGAGCGCATTCACCACGGAGGCACCAACCCCGTGGAGCCCACCGGTCGCGTTGTACGAGGAGTTCCTGAACTTCCCACCCGCATGGAGCCGGGTGTAGACAACCTCGACGCCACTGAGGCCTGTGCGTGGTTCCTTGTCGACGGGAATGCCTCGGGCATGATCCACGACCTCGACGGATCCGTCCTCGTGGAGGGTGACCGCGATGCGGTCGCCAAAACGTGAAAGAGCCTCGTCGACGGCGTTATCGATAATCTCCCACAGACAGTGCATCAGGCCGCGGGTGTCCGTGGACCCGATGTACATGGCCGGGCGTTTGCGCACCGCCTCGAGACCCTCCAGGACCAGCAGGTTCTTGGCCCCGTAGTCGCGGGGGTGTGGGTATTGGGGTTCGAGCGCACCGGGACAGGTTATCGAAAGCGAGCAGCCACGTCAGCAAGAGGTTAGGTGGCTACCGACCCCCAGGAAGGGGAATATTGGAAAACGCGCGCTACGTTAGAAACGGCACAGAGGTAATTCGGGAAGGAAGGGCGAGCATGAATAACACCGCCACTGAACGGGCCACCGGCGGCCTCACCGCCATGGACCGGTGCGACCGCTGCGGCGCTCCAGGCCTATCTCCGCGTGGGAGTTGAGCAGCGGCGGCGAGTTGCTGTTCTGCGCCCATCACGCGAGCATGCATCGTGAAAAAGCTCGCCCAAGTGGCTGCGCGAATCCACGACAGACGGCACGTCTCAAGGAGTGATTATCGCCGTGGCCGCCCGGATCAGCTCCGGGCCCGCCACCACTGGTTCCAAACGGTTGGCCAGAACGATGGTAGAAGGCCGTGGCCACCCGTTCCGGTTCCAGACCGTGGGCCTCAGCCCAGGCCTGCCGATAGATGGCCAGTTGCAACGGGTCCGCGTCCGTGTCACCAATCTTCCAGTCGATCACGAGCGCATCAAAAGCTGGATCATCGCTGGGAAAGACCGCATCGATCCGCCCGCGCAACACCAGCGATTCCCAGCAGAGCAGAAATGGAACCTCGATTCCGAGCGGCGTCCGGTTCGCGAACCGCTGGCTTCAAAGGCTCGTTTGAGACGTTCAAGCCCAGGTTCCTCGGCATGGACCCGAAAAGTCGAGTTCATCAAAACCGGGGCTGAGCGAGAACCGCCCATCACCCATTCGTGAAATCGCTCCCCAGTCGCGCACTGCGTTTCGGTTCCCGAGGCATTCGGCGCGCCAGGCGCTCAGCGAAACCCGCAGGGTTCTTTCGCAACTCCATGAGAGCGGTGGCTGTCAAGCCTGCCGGTAAGGTCAGGTTCCGGCTCGTCCTCCGGGTCAGTTGCTCAGCCAGAAAGCAGCATCCCGGTCCCACGCCGCAATCCTCTCCTGTTCCGCTGCCGAGGCGACGCCAGAGCCCCCAGACCCAGCCGGTCTCGTCCTCTCCGGATACGATCACCTCCCGTGCCTGACGGACCAGGGCCGCAGCATGGGCTGTGGCAGCTGCCCGATCCGTGATAGGAACGGGCCAGGCAGCGGTCCGGGCTGCAGTGGGCTGAGGATCTTCCTCCGGAGGGAGATAGCTTGGTGGATCCTCGTGGAGTACGTCGCATCCTCGAAAGTAGCGGGACCGAACGCGTGTCCGTTTCAACCCAGGAGCTCAGGCGTGGGCCGAGACGACGAGCAGTCGTTTCGCCCTGGTGACGGCAACATAGGGCCAGCCGATCTTCTGAGAGCCGGTGTTCCTGTTTCAACTCCTCCCGGTAGGTATCAATGCCCGTTTGGAGTAGTCGGCCAGTTGGGGATCGAATCCGCATCTCCTCTGAGCGGCGCGGGCAGCAGACGAGAGTTCGTGCTCCAGTTCCCCGTCCGGTCGGTCCTGGAAATACCCCCTCCGACAGCGCCGGCAGGTAGACCGTATGCCATTCCAGTCCCTTGGCCCGATGAACGGTGAGCAGTTTCACCGAATCGACCGGCGGTCGGTGTGCGCGCTCCAACGCGTCCCCGTGCTCCTCCTCGGCATCCAGCACTGCCAGTAACCCGGCCAGGCTCCCATCACCGTCGATGTCAGGGTAGGTGGAGCAGGCCGCATTGAATCGCGCAAGCTGGGAGGTGTCCCCGCGCACCAGTTGTTCAGCTCCAGGCCGAGCCGGGAGATCACACGACGCACCAGCTCGGGGACGGGCTCATTCAGGTGCTTGCGCAGATCGGCGAGCTCTGAGGCAAACCGTTCCAGCCGCAGCTCTTCCCTCATCGCTGATGGCGGCTCCCCAGGATCGTTCACGGCGTCCAACAGCGAGATCTCACGTGCCGGATCGGTACGTGAGACGAGTTCAATCAATTCCTCGGGCAACGAAAGCGGCTCCTCGTGTTCTTCCCCGGCACCAGTTCCCGGGCGCGACGCGCCAGCGCGGCGAGGTCAGCCAGGCCGAGCCGCCAGCGTTCCCCGGTGAGCAACCCGGCCACCTCAGCGTTTGCCAAGGGTCGGCGAGCTACCTTCAAAGTAGCCACCACGGGAGCGATCTCTGTAGGCGCAACAGGCCCCTGATCCCGACGATCTCCACGGAACATCGTGTTCCCGGAGATGTTCCCACACCGAAGTCAGGACATCGTTGCGGCGGGTCAGGACGGCGATGTCCCGCCAGCCGTGCCCTCGGCGTGCCGGGCTGTGACATCGGTCGCCAGCCAGTCGAGTTCCTCCGCGAGGGTGTCGAAGCACAGCGACACGGACCTTACCATCGGGTGCGCCCTCCAGGGCGCAGTTCCACCCCCGCCCCTGTTGCGCCTGAGCGGCTCGGCCAGGGCGTTGCCCACCTCCAGGATCCGGCTGCCGCTGCGGCGGTTGATGGTGAGCGTGAACTCCTTTGCGGGTTCCCCGTTGCCCTGGGGAAGTGGGTGGGAAACCCGAGGATGTTCGAGGCAGCTGCTCCGCGCCATCCCGTAGATCGCCTGGTTCGGGATCCCCGACGGCGGTCACTGGAAACCCGCGGCCCGACGGCGGTATCGGCGCCGCTGAACAGTGCGCGCAGCAGGGATTGCTCTGCGCCGACGAGGTGTCCTGGTACTCATCGAGCAGGGACCACCCGGAACCGTTGTCTCGAGCGTGGCGCCGACCACGGGGAAGGTCCGCGCCAGTTCCACGGCCTGGGCCTGCTGATCGGCGAATTCCACCAGGCCGAGTCTCCTCTGAGCTCCCGGTAGGTCTCGACGAGTTCCAACAACTCCAGACGCTCGTCGATGGCCCCTAGAGCCCTCGAGAACCGCCTTCGTCGGTGATCCCGCCACAGCGGTGCCTTTCTCAAACCGGGCCCGGGCCCGCAGGGAGAACTCCTGACCTGCGCGGGCGTGGCCAGGTGCGATCTCCAGGGCCAGCATCCAGGGCCAGCACCCGTTCCGGGGAGCTGGCGAGGGACAGCCGGGACAGGTGTCTCGAGGGGCAGGGGTGCTCGGCCACCGCCCGGGCGGCAACCCTGAACCTGGAAGCCCCGGACAGCAACCCGGCATCGGCCTCAATGCCCAGCCTCAGGCCGTGTTCCCGACAAGCCGGGCGGCGAAGGCGTCGTAGGTGAGCACCATCCGCCGCCGCCCTCCGTCTCGTCGGGAGGCCAGGTCAGCCTGTTCCAGGGCGGTGACAGATGCGTCCTCCCAACTCGCGCGGCGGCCTTCCGGGTGAAGGTCAACCCGAGGACCTGCTCGGCTCCGCACCTGCCCGGTGCCCACCAGCCACACGACCCGGGCGGCCATGACCGTGGTTTTCCCGTACCCTGCGCGGCGACGATCACCTGTGGTTCGAGCGGTGCGCAGATGGCGTTCAGCTGCTCCGGGTTGAACGGGATTCCGAGTGCCCTCGCACAGGTCGCCGGGGTCATTCAGTGGTTTCATTCCAAGCCTCCGGGTTGATCGCCGGGCAGGAGGACCCGAAAAGCGCACCAGGCGCACTGCGGCCCCTCCCGGCCTCAAAGGTCCCCCTGGAGGATCTCGACCGCCTGTTCCAGTTTCCTCGGTGAGCCAGGAGGGACCTCCGGCAGGACCGGTTGGAATTGCTGTTCCGGTAGTGCTCCACCGTGCCGGAGATGGAGCAGCGACGGTTCTGCCACCTCCCTTGATCCCGGGCGCCAAGGAGTCGAACGCCCCGAGCCTGGCGGCCAGTTGATACACCCCGAGCTGCGTGTTCGGCCACTTCGGCCCTGGTCGGGGGCGGCGACCGGTCTCAAGGTCCACCACGGACAGCTTCCCGTCCTGCAGCTCGAGCCGGTCCACGGTGCCGCGCAGCAGGACCGGCACGTCCTGACGACGATCGGGGCCTCGAAGTTCACCTCGACCCCGAGAAGCTCGTCAGGGTTTGTCTCGTTCCAGGCGTGGAAACCGGGTCAGCGCCCGGCGTCATCTGTTCCTTCTCGGCTGCTTCCATCCAGCGGGCCTCGAAAACGGAGCCGGGGCCACACTTCATCCAGGTCTCGGAGTATCTCTCGAGTTCTGGGTCCCCCAGGCGGCTTGCTGGGCCAGCCGATGGACCACATCACTCCACACTTGCTTGGGGGACCCGGAGCCGGTCGGCGCCTCCCTTCGCGAGAGGAACCACTGCCGTGGACAGGCCAGGAGCGCCTGCAGAGTGGAGCCGGTATGACCAGTGGCCACGATGTCTCCAGTCCGGGCAGTGAGGGGCTGCTTCACCCCCACCAGTTCTCGGGCGGGCCTCACGAAACGCAGGGCGAGCGCTGGTCGGTGATCTCACCAGCAGTGAGCCAAGCGCAGCAGCCGCTCGCCGCATAGCCGGGGATTCAACAGGGTCAGCTCAGCCGTCGTCGCAGCTCAGCAATCAGAGATGCCGCCGTCTCGCCGTTGCCCGGCAGTCCTGCAACACGCACGGGGCACGCCCAGCTCTCGGCAAACCGTGATGGTTCCGCCGGCTCGGCCTCACTGTGCCGGCGCACTGATGTGCAGTTGCTCTACTGCCCGGGAGCAGGCGATATAAAAGGATCGCCTCTCGGATGCGATCTGACCAGCGGTACCGGCTGCATCCAAGTGATCGGGGGCGAGACGGTCCGTCCAGCAGCAGGCCCCACCAGCCAGTCTGCGGCCATGTTCCTTCACTGACCCCGATCACATACACCTCCGCCAAGAACCACTGCGAGAGCGATGGGCTGTGAGAAGCCGGACACCGCGTCCTTGGATGGAGAGTTCGCGCCCAGTGTCAGCGGGGATCTCCTCGCGCATCACAGCCGCGCAGAAAGCATCGGCACCGTGATGCCCGACGAGTTCCTGCCTGCGTCCCTGCGAGTTCGAAAAGCCTCGACGACGGGCGTCCAGGTCCTGATTGGCGCCGCGCGATCCCTCGCCAAGGCGGCCTCCCGCAACTTTTCGGGCCATCCCGTTCCGTTCCAGATCGTCCACAACACCTCGGCCACCGGGTATCCCCGGATAAGTTGCCTGGCGGCCCTGCCGAGCAGGGCACCAAGCATCCGGACGCGTTCAGCCTCGGGACCAGGAAGGACTTCCAGCAGTTCCGGCTGGCCAAGACACTTCCCAAGCAGGTCGCGGGAGTCCAGGTCACCAAACCCGGTAGCCAATAAAGACCGGATCAGCGCGCCGTCCCATCGCATCCAGTCTCGCAGAGAGGACTGGCACAGCAGTCGAGCGTGACGGCCCTCGTTCCCCAGATGTTCAAGGTCTCGCTGCCCCCGTCAGCCCGGCCAAGAGGGTTTCCACTGCACGCTGGGGAACCGAGAGCCAGTCTCGTCACCGGCCACTTCGACAGGGATCCCACAGGCCGTCAGTTCGCGAGCCAACGGGGCCAGTTGGCTGCGCCCGGATCGCACGATCACCGCGAGTTCGTGCCAAGCGCAGCCATCCATCAGCACCGCGTCACGCAGCGCAGCAGCCAGATGGCGGTTTCCGCTGCTGAATCGTCGTAGATGCTCACCGCCACAAGCGACTCTTCACCTGGTGCAGGACCGACAGCGGGCATCACCCGCGTCAAGCCGTCCCGATCCTAGCGAGCGCCTTCGCCACGGCTGGACGGTTCCGGGTGGTCGGTGACGAGTCCAAGGGTCTCCGCGCCAGGCAGCCTGCGCAGAGTGATGCTGCTGGCGGAAGCACCGCGGAAAGAACCGAGCTTTTGCTGGGGGTCGCCGAAGACCAGCAGCGGAAGTCCGATTCGGGCCAGATCCGCCAACAGGTTCGCAGCCACCTGGTCGAGCTTCTGGGCATCATCGACCAGCACCGCATCAAACCGCGAACGGCAGGCTTCGCGACGGCAGTGTCAGCCAGAAGCAGGCGTGCCTGATGAACCAGTTCGGTGTAGTCAAGGGCACCGTCGAAATCGGCAATCGTCAAATAGGTCTCGAAGAAACGCCCGATCGCCCTCGAAGGTCGGCTCCCCTCGGCCAGCTGGATGACGCGCTCCGGATCGAGGCCGAGCTGGCGAGCCTTTCGAGCCAGCACCTCACGCACTTCGCCGGGCGAAAAGCGCGTCCGGGCGGCAGCGCGGACCTCCTCCGGCCAATACTGCTCCCCCACGCCTCGAGCAGATCCCCGAGCTCTGTTCCTGTTCCGGCGCCCGAGCAACCTGAGGTCCTGTTCAGAATCTCCCAAGTTCTCGTAGCAGACCCAGAGCGAATCCATGGACGGTCGTCACGCGGGTCCCAACCTCGGCTCTCCCCACGTCGCCAGATGATATCCCTCCCTCAGTTCCTGGCTGCCTGCCGGGACGCCGTCAAGATCACGAGTCTTCTCCAGGGTGGCGCACTCTCCAAACGACCGGACCGCTGCGACCGCCAATGCTGTGGGTTTTCCCGGTTCCCCGGCCCCCGGGCACCACCTGACTCCTTTGATGCGACCCGGCGGCCATCTCCTGCTCGGTGTCCAGCACTGGCCTGCGAGGCAGAACACCGGGCAGGAGGCGCCAGGCTCCGATGTCGTTCATGAGTCAATGGAAGCATGCCTGACCCCCAATCTGTGGAAGAGTGATCCCCTGGGGCCACCGCAAGGTGCGGTGGAGCAGTTTTTGCAGGAGAACAACTATGGCTCTGGGAACCGTCAAATGGTTCAACCCCGACAAGGGTTTCGGTTTCATCGCTGTTGACGACAGCACTGGCGAGGATGTCTTCGCACACCAGCAAATCCATCGACATCCCAGGTTTCAGGACGCTGAACGAGAATCAGCGCGTGGAGTTTTGACATCATCCAAGGCCCGAAGGGCATGCAGGCGGACAACGTCCATCCGCTCTGAAGCTGCCCGTCAGGGCGGCTCCGGGATAGGATGAGCCACACGACCAGCGAAGGCGAGGCCCAGTGACCATGCACCCGGAGGGAGCCCAGTTCAGAGGGACGGAACCATCACATGGTTCCGCACCGTGGGTGGCTGGTTGCAGCGATATCGACCCGGCATCGCACCAACCAGGATGCATTGTGCGTAGCCGCCAGTTCACGTCCCACGAAACGGGCCGTTCTGGTTGTCTCTGACGGTGTGAGCACCGCGCTTGGGGCCGAGCATGCATCCTGGTGGCGGTCGAGGAGGCCTCGCTCAGTCCTGATCCAGGCGGTGTCAGCTGATGGTGCGGCTGAGGCGGAACTCCTTCAACTCCGTTTCTTCATGCAAGCCCACGAAGCGGTCTTGCGGGCAGGTGCCGATGATGAACCAGCGGCCTGGTACTCCTGGTGGCCGCCACCGTCGCTGACGGCTTGATTCGGGTCGGCAGCATCGGGGGATTCCCGAGCCTACTGGTTCGGCGAAGACGGGTGAGCTGCAGCCAACCAGCGACGACCCATGGCCCAGGCACGTGCTGATGCCTGGCGTGCCACGCGAGGAGGCAGAACGTCTCTTCAAGCACACCATAACACGCTGGCTGGTCGCAACGCCACGGATGTCAACCCCGCTTTGCGTAGAGTTGCGTCCCGATTCCCCAGGCTGGGTGGTGGTGTGCAGCGATGGTCTGTGGAACTATGCCAGCTCTCCAGAAGACTTGGCGGTGGTGTTCGAGGAGGCCAAGAAGGTCAGCGGAAACCCGGTGGAACTGACAGAGTCGTTGGTGGCGTGGGCAAATTCCTGCGGTGGCCGACAATATAACGGTCGCGTTGGCGTACTGCGGAGGTTGAACGCGGCTAAGGTAGGCACCATGGACGCTCAGGATTGGAATCAGCGACATCTCCCGTGAGCTTCAGGTGCGCACCACAAGCAGTGCCGACGAAGTTGCCGCGACCCTGGATGAAGCGCTCACCAACAATTCGACCTTTGAATCTGGCCGGACGACAAGGGCCGCAGAGTCATCGTGCCCGTGGCGAAACTTGCCTACCCTCGATTCTGCTCGAGGACGCCCCGTCGGTTTCGGCGCCTTCGACATCTCCGGCCCTGACCTCAACAGGGGCCGTCCAACAGTTAGGTATTCACCTGAACGAGACAACCACTTCCGAGACGTTTGCCGATCTCGGTATCCGCGAAGAAATTACCGCCTCGCTCGCCGATGCGGGAATAGTTACCCGTTCCCGATCCAGGCGCTTGCCATTCCTTTTGGCTCTCAGCGGTACCCGACCTGATTGGCCAGGCACGCACCGGCACCGGGAAAACACTGGCATTCGGAAGTTCTCTGCTGCATCGGCTCCAGACCAGCGCCGATGAATCGGAAAAAGCCCATCGCCCACGGCTGTCCCCGGCATTGGTCATCACTCCCACCCGGGAGCTCGCCTCCAGGTGGCGCGGGATCTCGAACTGCCGGCTCCAGGCTTCATACCCGGGTGTTGACTATCTACGGCGGTACCGGGTACGACGAGCAGCTGACCGCCTCAAGAAGGGGTCGATGTGGCGGTTGGGACCCCTGGACGACTTCTGGATCTTGTCAATCGCCGCGCATTGACCCTGAGTCACATCGAGATACTCGGTACTGGACGAGGCCGGACGAAATGCTGGACCTCGGTTTCCTGCCGGACATCGAGAAACTGCTCGCGAAAACACCCTTCACGTCAGAGCCTCCTGTTCTCGGCGACGATGCCAGCCCCCATTCTCGCCCCTGGCCTGGCCACCCCTGAACTGCTACGAGACATTCGCGCGCCGAAGGCGCGGATGCCCAGGCGACCGTGCCAGACATCACCCAGTTCGTGTACCAGGCCCATGACTTGGACAAACCCCGAGATTGTTGCCCGCATCGCCCAGGCTCGAGACGCCGACAAGGTGATGGTCTTCGCCGTACGAAACGGGCCGCTCAGCGCTTGGCTGATGAACCACAGGAACGCGGGTTTCCGGCTGCGGTCATCCGACGCGACTCTGAACCAGATCGCCAGAGAACGTTCCCTGAAAAATTCAGGGCAGGAACCGTGCGTATCCTGGTGGCAACCGACGTCGCTGCCCGAGGAATTGACGTCACGGGCATCAGCCATGTCATCAACTCACGAATGCCCTGACACCGATTCCACCTGACGTCCACCGCATCTACCGGACAGGCTCGGGCGGGTATACTGGTGTCGCGGTCACTTTGGTCGACTGGTCGGATGACTCGCTGGAAAGTCATAAACAAAACTTCAACTTGAATTTCGACATCCCCGTCGAAACCTATTCTTCCTCCCCGCACCTGTACGCGGACCTGAACGTTCCGGAAGGGACCAAAGGCCGTCTTCCGTTCCGCCCGGCCACAGCGCGAGAACCGTTCCCTCAGAGAAACGACCTCCGATGGCGGCACCCGGCGCCGCAGGCGTCGCCACCTCCACCGCGCCCCAAGGAGATCGTCCGCCTCCGGCGGCGGTTCGAGGAGAAAACCGCTTCCCTGTCGCAGGCGACGGCGCCGCCGCGCCGGGGTAGACGTGACCGAGTCCCGTAGGAACAAGGAGTAATCACTCGTCTAGGGCCGCGAGGTTGGAACGAATCGGTTTTTACCTCCCGGCTCGGCTGTCGCACCACACGGTCGGCTGCCCAGGATTCGCGGCCCAGTAATCCATGCTCATGGTCTGCCGGACCTCTGCCAGGTGGCTTCAGCGACGGCATTGGCCCGTTCATTGCCGGCCCTGAGCACGTCACACAACATCCCGGGATCGGCCATCAGCTCGGCTCGGCGTGTCCGGTGAGCGGCAAAATGGTCGTTCACGGCCGCCGTAGCAAGTTTCTTCAGTCCGCCGCCGCCGCCATCACCGATCTCCTCGGCAATGTCCTCCGGGTGCGGTCCAGGCACATCGCAGTAATGTTGACCAGGTTCGAGACTTCGGGTCGGTTCACGGATCGTAGGTGATGTGGCGGTCCGAGTCAGTTACCGCGCGTTTGAGAAGTTTCGCGGTTTCGTCAGCGGTCATACCCAGCTCAATGGTGTTGCCACGCGATTTGCTCATCTTGTTCCCGTCCAGACCGAGGATGGTGCCGCTACGGCTGAGCAAGGACTCGGGTTCCGGGAAAACAGGACGGTCAGGATCGACACGCCCATAGCGCTCGTCGAAAACGCCTGGCGATCACCCTGGTCTGTTCGATGTGCGGCAGCTGGTCCTGCCAACGGGAACCAGATTTGCCTTGCAGAACATGGGATGTCGGCGGCCTGCGTACCGGGAAAGTCAGCATCAGCCCGGACATGGGCCTATTGGATGCTGCCAATTCGTCCTGACTGTCGGATTGCGGCGCAGCTCCCGCGTCAGTAACCAACGCGAGGAAAGGCAGCAGTAGCTGGTCTCGGGGCGGTCACCGCCGAGTGGGTGAAGATGACTCGTCCGTTCAGGATCAATCCTGGCAGCCACGTAGTCGGCCACCATGTTGTAGACGTTGTCCTTCAGCTCGCCGACACCATCGCGGTCGTAGATCACCTGATAGTCCGCCACGATCAAGAAAGTCTCGATACCGGCTTCCTGCAACCGGACTCCGATTTTGAGCGACCCAAAGTACGCCCGATGTGCAGGCGCCCGGTGGGACGATCCCCGTCAGCAGCCTGAACCTAGCTGATTCGAGGCGATCTCGGCCTCAATCTCGTGACTGCGCCTTCCGAGCGTTGTAGGGACTTCTCTGCTTCGTGGTGGACTCTGACTCCATGCGCGCGATTTTATCGCTCAGAGGTCAGGATGGTCATGCTGAACCTCCTCGTGCCCCGGATCCGGGAGAGTATTTCGAGATAGGCCGATTTTCGAGTGGTGAAACAGCCCAGCTGGCGTTCGGAGGCGGGCGGTTCCATGGTAGTCACTGGATCCGGTACGAAGCAGCCCCAGACGCGCACCCATCTCGAACAACAAAAGCTCGCGTCTCACGATCGTGATCCTTGTGATCAGTTTCCGATCCCTGTCGAGTTCATGTTCCCCGACAAGTTGCTCGATGAACGGCACGCTGAGGGCCTCCTCGGGTCATAGCAGCCCACGGATGAGCCAATACGGCCACTCCCCTCGCCATGTGCACCAAGTCGATCGCCCGCCCCACGTCAATGGAGTAGCGAGGGACGTATGCCGGTCTCCCGGGAGCCAGGAAGGAGTCGAAGGCCTCCTGCCGGTTCGCCACCATCCCCTGGCCACCAGCGCGTCTGCGACATGAGGGACGTCCCACCGATGGAGCTCCTTTGGCCGTAGCCATGACCTCGTCGATGCTCACGGGATACCCGAGCTCCGTCAGCCTTCGACACATCTCGGGGAGCCGTTAGGTCCTGCCAACCCCTGACCCGGGCGAGCTCCTCGATTCAACAAGCGGTTCCACACATCGCAGCCGTAGCCGAGAAGATGTACCGCCCGACCGTCGTGCTGGCAGGAGATTTTCGATACCCGGGGAGCACCTGACCCTGATTCGTTTTTCCTGCCTGCGGCCTCAGCGACCCTGTCGAAGGTGCTCGTGGTCCGTCAGCGCGATCACATCCAGACCAGCCTGGAGCGCCTTCATCACGAGCATCGTGGGAGTGTCTGTACCGTCACTGACTCGTGAATGGGTGTGCAGGTCGATCCTCATGCCCTCATGCTATCGGTCCATCCTCGAACCCTGTGGTTACAGGCGCGAAGTCACCGCTACATTGGTCCCCATGCAGCTCAACTACAAGCATGAATTCAACGGCAGTCCGGACCATGTGGCGGCGCTGTTCCGCAACGAGGCGTTCATCGATGATGTCGCCAAACACGCCAACGCGATCGAGCACACGGTCACCATCGCGGATGATGCCACCCATCTGGACCTAACCCTTCCTGCTCCCGAGTCGATCTCGAAGTTCTTTGGCAAGGGCATCTCGCATCAAACAATCATTCGCCTGGGTGACCCTGACGATGCAGGTGTGCGAAAAAGGGAATTTCAAGGTTGACATCGCTGGAGCGCCCGTCACCGTTGAAGCCGATGCCACCCTCACCCCCACAGGTCCCAGCTCCTCGGAGGCTATCTATGTGGGTGAACTGACCGTAAAAATCCCTCTGGTCGGCAAGAAGGTCAGAGGCCCAAGTCGAACCCATGATCGCCCGTGCCTTCGCAGGTATCGAACGTCGCGCCCAGGACTGGCTGAATCGCGGCTGACGCACGATCCTCAGCACAGCCCCCGGCGGTACTCCTCCACGTCATTCCACAGCAGATCAGATTCACGCAACAGATCCTGGACCTCGTCGAAACCCCAGGCGGTGTCGATGTCTAGGCCGCGCGAAGCAACTGCAGCGGTAGAGGCATCCACGCCGGGGGCTTCGCTGAACCAGCAGGTCATGGCCTCCGGGACGACCCGGGTGAGGATGCAGGCGCCATTCTCGAGGTCATCACCGTTTCATGATCAACGAATCATTAACCTCAGCCACCAGCACCAATCTCTCCCCAAATCTTGTCAGGGCGGCTACGGATGCGATCACGAGGGCTGCATATTCTGCTTCTTCCTCCTGCCCAACCCCGTAGCCCAGGGCGACCAGTAACTCTGGTGTCACGTGGTGCGCCGCCCGGTCGGTCAGCTGCACGGAGCCACTCAATCGCCGCCAACTCGTCGCGGGCGATGGGTATGAACACTCAATTCCTTGCTCACGCAACTACCTTAGATCTGATCTGATGACTTACGGCTGGGCCACGCCCACAGATGCTGCCAATGTCCCGGAAGGTGTTGTCAGGGATCCTGGACGTGTTGTCAATGTCCTGAAGGTGTTGTGAATGCCTGCTCAGGTTCTTACCGACACAACACGAGGAGGCATAGCTTTGTCGGGATGAACTCACATACCTGCCCCTGCCCTCGCCCAAGCAGTACTGGATGCCATTCAGGAACACGGGCCTGCACCCAGATTCGCCCGCATCTATCCCCCTCGCGCCTTCCAACAGCTCTGTGTCCTACTCGGATGCAGTGAGCTCCGGGTAGGTCGGTGGGACCACTCCGCATCCAGCGACCCTGCTCCAGAACAGCCCTAGAAGCGAGCAGCACCGTCAGAATCCAGGACAGGTGGCTTTGCCTGCACCATCTCGCTTTGATCGACAAACGACTGGTTGTGTTCCGATCTCCGCGGTGGGGCTTTCCCTGCGTGATGCACTCAGCGCTTTGCGCTTTGGCCTTCTTACGTCGCGCGGCACGATTTCCACCGCCGCTGCCTGCCGATGCATTGTTCGTGGGTTTCTTCGCCCCGTCGCGACTCGTGGTGGCGTCTCCTGACTCGTCGGGGGCCGAGTAGGGTGAGATTTTCCTCGCGTTTTTCCGCCCAGGCCTCTTTCGCCGAGCGCTGCGCGCTTGCGTTTCAGCGCCTTCGTCCTCGGAGATGCGTCTACTTTGCCAGCACGTCTTCCGGGTTCCCCTCAGCGTCCGTGACCACACCAACGCTGACCGGCTCCGGCTGCTCGACCTGCAGGTTGAACAACATCCCGATGATCTGCTCGAACGAGGCTCTCCCGCATCGCGATGAACATGTCGCCGCCCTCCCGCTGGTACTCAACCAGTGGGTCGCGCTGTGCCATTGCGCGGAGCCCGATGCCTCACGCAGGTAATCCATCCTGTAGAGATGTTCCCGCCAGCTGCGGTCCACCACTGAGAGAAGCAGCACCTGACGTTCCAGCTCCCTGCATGATCTCGAGCCGAGGGCCTCCTCCCGCTCGTCGTAGGCTCTGCACATCGTCGCTGGAACATCTCGGACGAGCTTTTCTCCTGGTGATCTCCTCCTCGATCTCTTCCTGGTCGAGGCCAACAGATAGAGCGTTTTGCAGCTCATTGAAGAGCATCTCAAAGTCCCAGTCCTCCGGAATGCCGACGGTGTGCTGCCAGACGACCGCCGTGACCACCTCTGCCGCCCTGATCGCGCAGCTGCTCCGACAGGTCGGCCCCGTCGAGACGCGCCGTCTGTCACGTAGATGACGCGCCGCTGCCGGTTCAACACATCGTCATACTTCAGCACGTTCTGCGCATCTCAAAGTTCTGGCTCTCGACCTGCTTCTGGGCCGACTCGATGGCGTTGCTGACCGACTTGGAGTCGATCGGAACGTCGTCCGGGCACTTTGAGCATGATCAGAGCGCGCTCCAGCACCTCAGGGGCGGAACAAGCGCATCAGGTCGTCGGAAAGGGAGAGGTAGAAGCGAGACTGCCCGGGTCTCCTGACGTCCGGAAACGCCCGCGCAGCTGGTTGTCGATGCGTCGGGACTCGTGACGTTCGGACCGATCACGTATAACCCACCGGCTTCCACCACCTCGTCGTGTTCCAGCCTCCACCTGCTCTCGAGGGCCTTCAGCGTGTCGGGCCATTGGGCCTCGTACTCCTCGAGGGGTCTCCACGGGGTCGAGTCCTTGCTTGCGCAGCTGCAGGTCAGCCAGGAACTCAGGGTTGCCGCTGAGCATGATGTCGGTGCCGCGTCCCGCCATGTTGGTGGACACGGTCACCGCGCCTTCCCTGACCTCGCCTGCGCAACCACGGCGGCTTCCCGCCCGTGTTGTTTTGCGCGTTGAGGACTTCGTGCGGGATGCCTCTTCTTCAGCATCCCTGACAGCAGCTCGGACTTCGCCACCGATGCGGTGCCGATGAGCACAGGCTGTCCGTTCTCGTGGCGGAGCACAACGTCCTCGATGATCGCCTTGTACTTGGCTTCTCCGTTCGGTAGATCCGATCCCGCTGGTCGATTCGGATCATCGGCATGTTTTGTCGGGATGGGAATGACCCCTGAGGCCGTAGATCTTCTGGAACTCGGATCCCTCGGTCTTCGCGGTACCCGTCATCCGGCAAGCTTTGTCGTACATGCGGAAGTAGTTCTGCAGGGTGACGGTGGCGAGGGTCTGATACTCGTCCTGAATCTTCACCCCTTCCTTGGCTTCAAGGGCTTGGGTGCAGCCTCGTTGTAGCGACGCCCCGCCAGAGTGCGACCGGTGTGCTCATCAACGATGAGGATCTCGTCGCCCAGCACCACGTAATCCTTGTCCCGTTTGAACAGCTCCTTGGCCTTGATAGCGTTGTTCAAATAGCTGATGAGCGGGTATTCGCGGATCTCGCAGAGGTTGTCGATGCCGAGTCGGTCCTCGACCATCCCAATGCCGGCACCAGAGATGGCGGACCGTCCGTTTCTTCTCGTCCACCTCGTAGTGCTGGTCGCGTTTCATCGGAACGCACCATCCGCGCGAACACCGGATACCACTCGTGGGTGTCCTGAGCCGGACCCTGAGATGATCAGCGGGAGTGCGGGCCTCATCAATGAGGATCGAATCCACCTCATCGACGATGGCGAAGTGGTGACCGCGCTGCACAAGGTCCTCGCTGAGCGCCATGTTGTCTCGCAGGTAGTCAAAGCCGAAACTCGTTGTTGGTGCCGTACGTGATGTCGGCCTGGTAGGCGAGGCGACGTTCGGCGCGGACATCGATGCCAGGATGACGCCAGACCTCCAGACCGAGGAAATGATGGATCCGCCCTCCCATCTGCTCAGACTGGTATTTGGCCAGGTAGTCGTTGGTGGTGACGATGTGGCACACCGTTACCCGACAGTGCGTTCAGGTAGGAAGGAAGGGTGCCGACGAGGGTTTTTCCCTCGCCGGTTTTCATCTCCGCAATGTTGCCCCAGTGGAGTGCCGCGCCGCCCATGATCTGAGACATCGAAATGACGCTTGTTGAGCACATGGACGGAAGCCTCACGCACGGTAGCGAAGGCCTCCCGGCAGCACCCTGTCCAGATCCTCCCTGTCCTCAAGGCGTTCCTTGAAAGTGTCGGTCTCGCTCCTCAGCCTCGGCGTCGGACATCCTGAAGTCCTCCTCGATCAGGTTGACCTGATCGGCAACCTCGCAGCTTCCTAAGCTGCAGAAACCCGAGCCGAGGTTGCTCAGGAAATCCATGAATCCCACGTCGACGATCCTTCAGAGTTTGACTCGGTGGCTGCTGGCGCACCGCCTGCCATCCTAGCCAGCCCCGCGGCCCTCGTATAGAAAACTGCGACGGGCCAAGCGACTACACTCGCCGTCGCATCAACGACACCTACTGTCAAAGGTTCCTGAACGGACGGTGGTAGGCCGGGAACCATGATGGGATTCCCTGAGAAACCCGTGCGTTTCCGGGCAGCGGCATGCCTCGCGAGCAAACCCAACCAGCATCCTGCCGCGGACTCTTGTGTAACTTCATGCATCTACGTTCAAGCTGAATGACGCCGTAGTTGTAGGCCTTTTCGTCGATAGACCACAGATGGCTTCCCCGTTGGGTGGAGTCCTGATAGCGAGAAGTCGTGCCCCCACCAACTCCATCTCGTCCAAGGCCCGGGCCAGACTGGAGCGGAACGGTCTCGAACTCCTTCCTCTCGCACCGACGAGGCCCGTCACCAGCGACCACCAGACCTCGCGACCTCGTAGGTGTTGTCGTCTTCCGGTTCCACCTCGAGTTTCTTCGGTTCCGGAGCAGAAGCGAGTTCCCAGTGAAGATGGCCGCGCGCAATCTCTCGCGGGTCTTTGCGGCGAGTCCGCCGCCTTCCGGAGTTGCGCCTTCAACCGGTCGAAAGCCTGTTCAAAACGCAGCGTCACGTCGTTTGGCCTTCGCCCCAGCGTACGACAGGCCCCTTGCTGCGGAGCGTGATCTGAACCTCAACGGCATCGGAGGGATTCTTTGGGTGCCATCCGCGGCGGAGAACTCTACTTCCACACGGATCACCTGGTCCGCAGCCGCTCGGACAGTAATGATCCTGTCGCGGACCAGCTCCTTGAGCTCGGGGCTGATGGTGCAGTGCCGACTGGTGACGACGACGTCTATGTCTCCGCAAACAAAGCTACAACCTTGAGCTCCCTGCTTCTCAGCCCGGGGCCTACTGGCGTCTTCCGTTCCTCTGCATTACTCCCATCAGCGGCTGGCGAGCGGGCTGGTATTTTCCGATCAGTTTGCATCCTTAACCGATGGCGATAAACCATGGCCCCACCGTAGCGCATCGCCTCTGCAGGATAAATCAACGGGTTCCTGTCATCCTGTCGTGATGTAATACGTAA